>Ga0265292_1000079_pt1 | contig 204255 bp, 166 predicted proteins | sample Munlanlewell296A_FD_189080 | JGI IMG/M metagenome (GOLD analysis project Ga0265292, IMG submission 189080) | Leachate microbial communities from a municipal landfill in Southern Ontario, Canada - Leachate well 296A | ecosystem: Engineered > Solid waste > Landfill > Unclassified | place... | reverse complement strand
TGTTCGTGTCCACTATCGGGACTCCGCTCTCCGAGATGTTTATGCTCCAGTCGTATGTGGAGCTGTTCACTATGTTAACGCCGTTCACGCTGCCGGGCGCGTAGTTGTTCAACAGCTTGAGCGTGAATATGAGGTTCGTTCCAGGGTATGCGTGCTTGACTTGGTTCGGGTAAGCGTCGAGGTACTTGAAGTAGGACAGGTTGTAAATGTATATCTTGCCGGCGCTCGCGCCTCCGTCTGGGTTGTAGGGCGAGCCTACAAGGATTTCCGTGACGTTGTTTCCGTCCATGTCGCCGGTCGTGGCGATTGCTGTCGCGAACTGGTCGCCTGCCTTCTCGCCGTATATGATTGTGTCTGCGACGTTGTCCGGCGCTAAGCCTCCGTAGTAGATGTATACCGCGCCGCTCTTGCTTGCGGCGTCGCTCTGGAAGTTTGCACCTACTGCAAAGTCAGGATAGGTGTCGTTGTTGAAATCGCCGAGCGCTTCAACAGACGAGCCGAACTGGTCGCCTGCCGCAATTCCTGTAAGTGTTAGGTCGGCACCTGTTGCTTGAACAGTTGCGGGCCTGCTCGTGAACGAAGTGTAATAGAACACATACGCCCTGCCTGCATTTGTGCCGTTTACGTCGTTATAAAGCGCTCCTACAATTACATTACCTTTGTTATTCTTCCTTATGTCCCCGGTTCCCGAAACTGTAGCGCCAAACCAGTCACTGCTCGACTGCCCCTGTAGGAGTGTGGATGTCGCTGATGTTAGGACGCCTGAAGCCGTTCCGTAGAACAAACGCGCCGCACCTGCACCTGTGCCGGGCATACCTACAATCACTTCATCATAAGAATCATCGTCCAATTTACCTACGCCTGCTACAGAATATCCAAATCTATCGTTGACCGCAGAGCCCGATAGGACTGATGAGGCTACCGAGGACATCGTGGGGCCGCCGAGATAGACGTACGCCCTTCCCTTGTTGTCGCTCGCCCCGTTCCAGCCGGGTGCGCCGACTACGACGTCTGCATAGCCGTCGTTGTTCACGTCACCCGCGTTGCTGACAGACCATCCGAAGTATTGGTATGTGGCAGACGGTTCGCCGTAGAACGTGATGTTAGCTGCAGTCGCCGACGCCATGCTGGCCGAGCCGTAGAATATGTAGGCGCTTCCCACGTAGGCCTGCCCGCCCACAGTTGTCCTTGGCGCGCCCACCAATACGTCGTCGTAGCCGTCATTGTTGACGTCGCCCGCCGTGCTGACAGAGTAACCGAAGTATAGGGTGCCGGATATTGAAAGGCTGATTCTGTTTGCCGGACTGAAAGTGTTGGATAAGTCAGTAGTCCCGCTACCGAAATAGACATACGCTATTCCTGTGTTGCTGCTCGCAGTCGGATTCCCGATTATTATGTCTGAATAGCCGTCGCCGTTCACGTCGCCTGCATTTGCCATAACTTGTCCGATACGGTCGTTTGCGCCACCCAAGTAATATGCAGCCACACTTATGTTCTTTATAGTCGTCAGCTTTATGTTGCTGGTAATTCCAGTCGCAGAAATCGTGGTGACGTCTGCAGCACCTATTATTGCACTGTCTAGGATGGTGACGTTTACACGGATAGTAGCAGAAGCCCCTTTCGCAATATATGTAGTGATAAGCGACGACTGTGGGCCTGTAACCCCATACTGGGCAATATCCACCGACCACCCAAGTGAGGAGGAGGGTGTTAGAGCGAACCTTGAAGCATTATTGAAGTTGTTCGTTATTGTGAAGTCGTAAGATACCTTGCCCGAAGGTGCGTACTTCATCTGGTCTTCGCTGAATACCAGGTTCGCTGGTGTAAAATTATAAGCATATACCCTGCCATAATTGTTGCCCGAAGGATACCCAATTGCACTAACTATAATATCCCTATATCTATCTTTATTTAGGTATCCTGCTACAAAAGTAGAAAAACCGAACCTTTCGAGCAAATTCTCTCCGTTCAAATCAACGTCAGCCACTGTATCGAACGTACTGCTGCCATAGAATATTTTTACATTTCCATTCCACCTCTTTGAGGAAATGGTTGACATAGACGAGCCGACTATTATGTCAGCATAACCATCGTTTGTGATGTCTCCGACAGATATGGAATTGCCAAACTCTCCCGATAGTACAAACCCATCTATCGTGTAAGATGGAGAGGGGGTAGGTGTGAGTGGAGTCTTATATACATATACACGTCCTGTGTATGGATAACCTATTATCGGAGATGTGGGTATAGTTTTTCCGTACGCTCCAACAACTACGTCGTCCTTGCCATCGCCGCTTATGTCACCGCCGCCGAGGCCAACTCCGAAATAGTCATAGTTTGCTTCGCCTGTCATTATCACATCTGCACTACCTGCGCCCTTTGTACCGGAAAATGATGCGGAACCATAGAAGATATACGCCCTGCCTTTGCTGGTGGAATAACCTGGCGCGGAGCAGAGTATGTCCTTGTATTTGTCGCCGTTGAAATCTGCCACGTAAACGCTCCATCCCAGGTAGGCCGCGGCCTCTGGAGTTATAGTAACAATCGCGTTTGCTGTTGTAAGTGTGGTGGAAAGCGACTGGCTGCCGAAGAATGCATACACCCTACCGCCATCTGCACTGGTTGCATCAGAATAGGCCTCACCCACAACTATGTCAGAGAAGCCGTCACCGTTTAGGTCACCTGCGCTTATGTTGTAACCAAAGCCATAACTACCTGTGGCTTCAGTGAAAATAACACTGGCGGAATTCGCGTTGCCTATCGGATTGCTTGTATCAAAAATATAATTTATGCCCATCAAATCACCCATCGAGCGTCCATAAAACAGATAGACACACCCCTGCCCGCTCGAAGGAATACCTGTACCGGCATAGGCAGGTACGCCAACTATCACATCATCATAGCCGTCGCCGTTCACATCTCCCGCAAAAGAAACACTGAATCCGAAAAGGTCTGAATTTGCACGCCCGTTTATGGTTACACCCTTTCCGCTTCCCTCATCTATGAGCGTTTGGGAAGCGGCCATATATGTGCCACCGAAGTATATGTTCGCCACACCGTTGTTAGTTCTCCCCAACGTATCCGCATATGGCACGCCGACGATGATGTCGCTGTAACCATCGCCGTTGAAATCCCCACCGTATGCAATAGAATATCCCAGGTTGTCAGTGGTGCTTGACCCCGCGGTACCAGTATCTGTCTTCGGAGGTAGAACAAGTGTGCCGTTGTCAACAACAATTCTAAGTTTAACCGTATCTGTAATCGCATTTGCTGTCGCTGTAATAGTAATCGTATTGATTGTGCCGGTAGCAGTTCCTATCGGTATTGTAGCGTTTACAGTCAGCGTCTTGGATGCGCCATTCGCAACTGTAACGTCGGGTATGCCGTTGCTGTTAGCGTCTGTTAATGGAACGCCTCCCTCTGAAACATTCACGCCCCAATCATAAGTAGATGAATTTGTGATGTTGAATACATCATTGATTGCTTGATTGTTCTTTATGGTTATTGAAAAAGTGATTTGTGTTCCCGGCGCGATGTACTGCGTCTGATTTGTAAATAGCTGAACGTTTCTTGTGACTGGAATTGCATAAACATAAACTCTGCCCTGGTCGGCACCAACAGAGTCGTTGTACGGCGCACCTATCGCAATTTCGCTATATTTGTCTCCATTCATATCTTGAATGCCTGTGATTCCCGTCCCGAACTTGTCCTCAAGTGCAAAACCCGTAAATCCAAATCTTGGCGTAGTGCTGATTGTTGCACCCCCAAAATAAATGTTTACCCTGCCCGCATTAATCGCCTTTGTGTCATTGTCTGTTGCGCCTATTGCTATATCGCCGAAGCCGTCAGCATTCAAATCACCGACAGAATCCACCCAAGTTCCAAACTTGTCGTCGGGCAATGTGCCCGGCAATTCTATTGTCGTAATGCTTGCGCCGCCCAGATAAACATACGCCTTGCCCGCGAACGCCCCAAACCCTGGTGAGCCGACTACAATATCGCCTTGTCCGTCTCCGTTCATGTCTCCGGCATATGCTACGGATGTGCCAAATTTGTCATTGATGTTAATCCCAGTGAAGGTTTGCCATGCGTTTGTTGAGAATGTACTGGCGTCTCCCAGATAAACATAGGCACTTCCAACATTTGTCTTGCCTCCGACAGTAACATTCATTGCACCCACTACAAAATCATCATATAACTCGGTTACCCCTTCATCATTGAACTTTCCTGCGGAAGCGACGGATATTCCAAATTGCTCATATGCGGCAGGAGATGGCTTTTGATATATTTGAGTGGGTATTGCCTTCGGGATTTTTCCACCCAAGAACAGATAGGCTGCCCCCCTGAAAGTATTGTAACCGGGGGAGCCGACGATAACATCGCCATAACCGTCGCCGTTCACGTCGCCCGCACAAGCAACCGAGTAGCCGAACAAGCTTGTGTAGTCGCTGCCGCTGTATTGAACTCCGCTTAGATTTACGTCCATAACATTATCCATAGTCGCGCCGCCGAAGTAGATGTATGCCGCACCTATCTGATACTCTGCTGCATCTATGTTATTGTTGTTGTTCCAGTCGACTCCCGCGGACGGCGCGCCTACAATGACGTCGCCGAAGCCGTCGCCGTTGAAATCACCTGCTGACGAAACTGCAAAGCCAAATCGTCCGCCTATCGTACCGCTTAATGAAATTCCTGTCAGTGTTATGTCCGGCGATTTGCTAAAAGTGGCAAAGTTGCCTCCGTAATATATGTAGGCTTTACCGTACGGGGAGCCGAAATCGAGTGCACTCGGCGCACCCACGATTAAATCGCTGTAACCGTCGCCGTTCACATCCCCCGCATCTGCAACGCTGTAACCAAATTGTTCGCTACTCGTTAATCCGCTGAGTTCCGCCATCCTGTGACGAACAGCCACCTGTAAAGTAACAAATGTGGTTGGCGTAGATGCAGGATACGTACTGATGGTGATGTTGTTCATACTACTATAGGTAGCACCTGATGGTATTGTTATCTCGACAATGAAATTTGTAGCATTATACGGTTGTACTGTTCCTATATTTGAGCCGTTAGTAATTGTCGCGCCCGTCGTTGCGTTTTTGAAGACTATCGCAGTACTCCAATCACCAGTATATGGCCCGGTAAAATTCCGATAAATGTTGATGGCAGCACTTGCTGTGCCGAGGTTGGTTGCATTCAGTGTGAAAGACAACACATCGCCCGGTGCCCCTTCAGAATAGCTGCTATTGAGCAGGCGGGTGCCTGAAGTGAGCGAACTCATGCCGTAAATGAATATGCAGCCTCTGTCTTCAGTTGTGCCGGTGCCGTAATCCCACTCAGGCGCGCCGATGAGTACATCTGCGAATACATCGCCCCGTAGGGTTTTATCCATATCCATAACAACTGGTGCGAATTTTCTTATCCCCGTGACGCTTGCACCGAAATACGAATCACTAAATGCACCGTATGGTTTGTTTGCCTGTGTTGTGGGTCCGTCTATTGGGGTAACGCCTGCATCAGAAGCTCGAGAAATGGGACCGATTGTATCTGCCGTAAACACATATACCCGACCTGCCTCCGTGAAGGTGGATCCGGCAGTAATGTCGTAACCAGGGGCGCCGACGGCGAAATCGCCTTTTCCATCGTAATCTATGTCTCCGGTCAACGCAACAGCATAGCCAAACCAACCGCTTGTTTGGGTTTCGCCTAAAATCGTGACGTTTGCCTCTGCCGCGGTTTTTGTATATAGTGATGCTCCGCCGTAGAAGATATATACAGCACCACAGTCTGTGTATGAACCATCGTCGTAATATGGCGCCCCCACAATCAGGTCATATTTTCCATCTGCATTAATATCCCCTGCCCTTGCATTGATACTGAAGCCAAATTGGGCATTGACCTGGGTTGCGGCTCCGTCGATATTTGCGAGAACTATACTCGGAACGCTCGTATCTGTGTCTGTTTTAGACAGTCCGGCGTAACCTGCAACAATCGCTCCCGAAAATACCACAACACGCCCTTTGCTAGAAGCGTATCCCGGATAACCGATTGCTATGCCAGGCTTACCGTCGCCGTTGAAATCTCCAACAGTAACAGCGTTTGCCGCTAATGCTCCTGTTAATGTTATCGTCATTGTTTGGCCTGCAGCAAAATTTGCATTCACCCTTATCCCAGATGTAATAATGTTGTCACCGAAATATACCTTGGCAACGACACCACCAGGTGTTATCGTCTTGGAAATCGCTACAACATCCTGAAACCCGTCGTTGTTTATGTCGCCCATTGAAACATCATAACCAAAATTGATGTCAGCAAAAGATATCGTGATATTTGCTTTTACGCTGGCATCTATTATCTTTGTGGTACCTACCACTGTACCGTTTTCCCACCACTGAGCATTTGTTCTTCCGTAAAATAAATACCAGGAACCTGCCGTGCCTGTACCGATAGGGGCACTTGGAGCGCCAACTACAATATCATCATAACCGTTGTTGTCCCAATCGCCACTAATCAGAGAATAACCAAACAATTTACTTGCAGTGGGTATGGATATATTGACGTCGGGTGTAACACCAGCCGCATAAAGAGTACCTGTTGCCCCTGTTTTTCCAAACCACACATAAACAAATCCGGCATCTGCTGTAGTACCATAGTGCTGATATGGGGCGCCCACAACGATATCCTTGATGCCGTCGCCATTAACATCACCACACGTTACCGATGTTCCCAATTTACTGTCGGTAGCTCCTGTTACTGTTGCGTTATATAGCTCGTTATAGCTGCCAGTGTTCCCTATCATAGTGCCCCAACGTGCGGGGTCTATTGCCGCTGTTGCATTCGGGCTTATTAAAAATAACGCTAGTATTACCAGCGCGATTGCGAAAAATCCTATAATTACTCCTCGCGTATGAGGAGCATAGTCATCCTCTATTGACTCGGATTCTTCTGACTCAAAATTAGACGGCGATGGCATATACTTCACCAACTATACTATAGTATATGCAAGATTTAATATATAAATTTTATTAAAAATTTAGAATTTTAATAGAAATGTTTAAATAGTTATGATTACAATTTATTCTTTAGGGTATAATAAAAACCATATAATGAAGGTCGGGTTATTTAAGGCACCAATCTGGTCCTATCCCTCGGAAACAGCACGCACTCCCTTATATTCTGGGCATCCGTGAGAATCATCACCAGCCTTTCCATGCCCAAGCCCCAACCTGCGTGAGGCGGCATGCCGTATTCGAAGCCCCGTGTGTAAAACTTAAACTGCTCCGCATTTAGCCCTTGTTTCTTTATTCTTTCTTTCAATAAATCCGGGTCGTGCACGCGCTGGGCGCCGGACGTAATCTCTTTTTCCGCAAACATGAGGTCGAATCCTCTGCACACTTTTTCATCGCCTTCAAACGGCATGACGTAGAACGGCTTTAATTCCGTTGGCCATTTTGTTATGAAGTAGAAGCTCTTGTTTTCCTCGGCAATAATTTTGGATGCCTCCATTGAAATGTCCTCTCCCCATTTTATGTCCACGCCTTTTGATTTTGCTATTTCGACGCATTTTGTATATTCGATTCTCGGGAACGGAAGGTTGACCTCCTTGATTCTGCTGTTTTCCATATTTTTTGTGTGAGTAATGGTGTTCGCTATGACCCTCTCCAATACGCCCATGGCATCTTCTTCGTCCGCAAAAGCCATTTCGATGTCTATGGAAATAAACTCGTTCAGGTGCCTGACCGTGTTGTGCTCCTCTGCCCTGAAAGCAGGGCCGATTTCGTAAACCCTGTCGAAACCTGCGGCAATCATCAACTGTTTGTACAACTGCGGCGATTGGTTGAGGTACGCGTCCCTCTCGAAATATTTTATTTTGAATAAGTTTGCTCCGCCTTCGGTTGCAGTCGCCACGATTTTCGGCGTGTGAATCTCTATGAATTTCTCCTTTTCCAGCTGCTCCCTGACCGCCTTCGACATGACGGAGCGCATCTTGAAAATATTCGCTATCTCCGGCTTGCGAACATCCATAAACCTAAAGTCGAGCCTCGTGTCCAAATCCGCCCCGACCTTGTCTGCAACGCCGAGAGGAAGCGGGACGTTTGAAACGCTGAGGACTTTGAATTCCTTCGGCAATATCTCGAACCCGTTTTTCACTTCCTTGTTGTGTTTTACTTCGCCTTTCACCATAATGACTGATTCTCTCGGCAGTGCTGTGAGCTTTTGAAAAGAATCCTTGCCGAGCATTTTCTTGATAGCAGTGACTTGGATGATGCCTTCCCTGTCGCGTAGCAGGATAAACGCTATGCCTCCGAGATTCCTGATGTCGTGTATCCAGCCGCCGACTGTATGTTCCTTGTCGTAATCTTCCTTTCCTATTTCCGCAGAGTGTTTCGTTATCCGCCAGTTGCCGAGCTGTTCCATTTTATCCCTTGTCGAATATTCTCCTTCCAATATTTAAACTATTCACCGTTTGCCTAAATGTGGTTTAGAGAAAAAGGGTTAGCTGTCGACCGAATCATTTTATACATTAGTCGTGTATTTGTGATATAATGGACATATTCCTTCTAATTGCTATCACAGTTTCTCCGTTTCTAGTCGGATTGCTTGCAACACTGTTGATACCGAGCAACGCCCAAATTCAAAAGAACTGTTTCGCTGTCGCTAAAAGCCGAAAAAGGATTTTTGTCTATGCCGTCGGCATCCTTCTTTTATTTGCGGGCATAGTTATTCTTCTGCTGCTATTTACGGATATAATCCAATATGATGTTGCATACATACTCAATATGATATTCTGCATATCTATAGGCATAGGGCTGATAGCGGAAAATTTCAGGAAACAGCGATATGCCCACGCGATCATTCGAACCGTGCAACAATATCAATATGCGCAAGGAATGCAATAATTTTTAAAATGCTGTCATCTAATTTAAAGCAATCCGAAGAGCGCTGTCCCTTTTACTTCCAAGGTATATATCAATCTTCCAGTCTCCACGTCCACAGCCGCACTAAAGGTTTCACCACGTTCGTAGACCGTACTTTTTTGCAAGAAATAGGAATAACGACTTGTAGGAACAGTGACGCCTGTTAGTATCCCTACCATATTTATTATCGGACCTGTGGGTGTTGTGCCTCCCATCACTATTGCAAATGTGGTGTCTTTAAAATCAATCTTGTCAGTTCTCGAATCGAATGCCTTGCTCCTTATTTCTGAGTCAAGTTTGAATATTGTTTCGCTTCCTGTCAGTGTCAATAACTTGTCCAGTAAATCCTGTCTTGAAAGTGCCGCAGGTTCGTGGCCGAGTCCGTTATCCTGGGCTAGAGTTGTAGATTCCGTGTATTGTTGAAGCACTGTCTTTTTTATGACGTGTTCAACAAGAACATTGTAGCTGCGATTGCTATCGCCTTTAGTCCTATTCGCCTCCTCCGGACTCATCATCGTTCTAGCAAAAGTGAGGTTCCAATAATATGTTCCGGCCTTTTCCTCCGGGTCCAGTTTGTCCTGATTGTCCTTAGTCGAATTATACACCGCAGAATCAACGCAGACGCCTTCGTATTTATTCAAAAACGCCCTCAATCCTTCACTGTTATCTATCGCACACTTAACCGCATCTTCGGGTTTAAAGTTGAAACTACTTCTTTCAAATGAAGTGCCCGAATTTGGCATATATTCATATTCCTGGTACTCTCCGCGTGAATTGTTGGATGCGAAATGGAAGCTGTCGCATGCGCCCCATGGGATATCTTCGGTGCCTTCTATAAAGCCGCCTTCTTTTATAGTGCGCCAAGTCTCAACGATAACATACCCCTCAGATTCCCTCTCATTCCATGTGGCATTTGTTCTGGAATAACCTTTGACTAAGATCGGGACCTTATTCGATATCCACATTATTCTGTTGAAATCAATCGCGCCTACCATCTTTGAAGTCACGTTAATCTTAAGCGTGTCGTATTCCGAAATCTTGTTTGCTCCATCAATCACCCAAGTATAGTTTTGAACGATTTCTCCTGTCTCGTCTCCGGAATATACGGTGCCGTTATCTCCGAATTTCAAGGTTTTGTTGTCTCCGTATATGCTCTCTTCGATAGTCTTCACTTTTGGTGCATTCGGGTCTGGATAGTCTCTTAAATTTCCGGAATAATCCAGTGGGATGTTTATATAGGGTACATCTTCTACATGAATCGAACCGTTTACGATGCTTTGAATTACACTCCATGACGTTAAATCCGTGTAGCCGAACCTTTTACTATCAAAGGAACCTTTTACTATCAAAGGAACTCCGCCGCTTTCTTCGATGCCAAGGGTGAACGAACCCGCTACGTCCTCATTAAAACATATTGTATTGTGTGTATCTCCGAAGCCGTCGGTTTTTTTACTAACTCCCAACATTTTGTCTACTACCTCTCCACCAGCATTTAGTGTTATACGCCCATATTCTCCCGAAGATTTGTTGATCTCGTAAAACTCCGCAAAAATGTTTTGGTCGTAACGCACGATCTCCCAAAGTTTGTGTGCCGGGACGATAACGCTGAAGTCCGGAACTATTACAACCATGTTTTCGTTTGGTTGGGGCCTTGATTCTTTCTCGAATTTTATGGTGCTCTTGGGCGCCCCGTTGTAACTGTTGTACCCGATAGCAACGTTGCATATTATTGCAATGATGCAGAAAACAGCAATGATTTTTTTAGCAGATTCCATTTAACATTTCACCTAATTTTCGTTTTGTTCTGTCTTCTATCATATTATCATATATTATTTATTATATATAATATACTATATTTATCATAGTTTATGCTTGCCACTTTTTTATATATATGATACCTGAGGCGGCGAACAGAAGACATGTAGAAACAACATAAACAAACAATCCCGCGGACCATGCCATATAATCCGCAAATCCTATCAACTCCACGATTGTTGTTATACCCAGAATATAAAACACCACTCCCAAACAACTTATGATTGCGGCACTTGATGTGATATGAAGAATGTATTTTTTATTTTTATCTACAAAATCTATCAGGGGAATTTTGTACGATGATTGTACAGATTTTGCATGTTGCAAAGCCTGCAGGCACATGAAATAAATCGCAACAGCACATAACGCCATCCCGATTATGCTTAGTGGAAGAGCAAAAGGTATCAACACTATCTTGGCTGCAGTCAATTGACTTATTGTTTTGATTTGGATTGTTGAGGAGTATCTTGAGAAAGAACTGAGCGGCGGCGGATTGTTTTTTTGACCAAAACTATCGGTCATATTGGCATCTGCCATGCCGACAATACTAATGTTATTGTAATCTTCATTGAGCACTAGATCCGTGGCATACGTCTTATTCTGCCCTGCCAACGTAAGTTCGTCTCCTGAGGAACATTCCCAAAGTACAGCTGATTCGTCTCCCTTGAAGAGCTTAAAGTAAACTTTGTCTATCTTTATCTTCGAGACATTTGTGGAAGAGTTGAGCTCCACTGTTATCTCGCATTTTTGTTTTACCCCGACTACCCACCATGGAATCCGGCTTACGTGTGTTTTCACTTCTATTTTTGCTTCTGCGGTGCTGTTGAGGTTGTAATAGGTAAGCATGTAAGAGGTGCTGCTGCTGCCTCCCTGTACGCGCCCCATGTTTTCATCAAAACTTCCAGTGCCGTTGAGAAAATCCGAGCCGCCTTCGATTGTAATGTTTCGCACGGGTGAAGAGCCGGAATAAGTAAAGCGCCCTTCATAGAAATCTGCTGTTACGGTTACGGGAAAGATCCCGATATTGGTGTTTACGTCCAGCCTGCACCATGGGACAGTTTGGGAAACTCCGCTTATGGCGATTGCCAAAATCAAAATGGAGATAATGACGTATGCCTGCTCTCTTTTCATATTGCAACTAAATAGTGGAACAAATAAAACTAGTTTTCCAATCTATGTTTGAGGTCATTTTGTTTTGTCTAGAAATTATTTCTCAGGCTCTGCTACAAAAAAGTTGTTCTTTTCGTTTTTTTCAGCAACCAGGTTATCGGGGTCTATAATGACAAAAATCTGGTGTTCTATCTCGGATGTTATCTTGCTATGCACATGGGTTTGGTTTGAAGCATCGACCAAAAAGTATTTTTCCAATATCGTCCCGCCATCATAGGGGCTCCCGTCTAGTATTTCGATACACACATTTTTTAGGCTTTCGCCGCCTTGATTTTCAACATCTATCTCGACGTTGTAGTTGCCAAACAGGTCTTGTTTTATTTTTACGGAGCGGACAGTGAGGTCCCCTTCGATCCTGCCGTAGTCGTAAGCCAACTCAGTGTATGCGACGCCGTTTATTCTTGTGCCGTTCAATTCGCCGCTTACATTGCACGCGCCTTCCCAGAAGGACAGATCGTCTACCTCGTTTGGCGCGCTTTTCGGGAATATAATTTCCTGCGCCTTTATTATTGGAGCTATATCTAGCCTAATCTTTAATAGCGGGATTGTCAGGTTCCAGCCAGATGAATACAGGTTCCCAGTTTTGTTACTATACCAGTAATCGTTGTAATCGATTACAAAGTTGAGAGTGTCGTACGGCCTTCCGAAATTGTAAACGTTTTCGGCGGAGTCCATCACCGAAACAAATTGTTGGAACGTGTTTTCGTCTTTTGCAGCAAACATCTTAGATGCCAAAATCTGCATGCCGTTGTCGAGTTTTATTGAAAACCACTCCCACCCGTTGAAGGCATTCCAAGTTCCCCACTGCCTGTCAAGCCAACAGTCTCCGGTTACGGCGAATTCGTTGCTGTTGAGTTTTACAGATCCGACGGCGCTAAGGTTGGTCAGCGCATAATAATATGAATAACCGTTGCCTGTGTTTATGATGCCGTCTCCGTTCACTATAAGCGGTTTTTTTGAAGCGTCCATTGTTATATCAACTGAAAACTGTGGGGTGTTAATTTCCAGGTGATATTTAAAAGGCGCGCCTTGTATCTGATAGAACGAATTTTCCTGGTATTTTAAGTTCAATTCTCCTGTTTTCTTGGATACCTCTGGAAACATCTGACTATAGTTGTAATAGGTTTTGGTTTTTTCATCTAATATGCTTGCCGAAAAAGTGTTGTGTATAAAGAACGAGGCCATGAAATGATAACGCCCCCCGTCATTGCCGGAAAGATGGCCGTTTACATACCACCATTCGGTTGTTGCCTCTGGGTGCACGCCTTCATCATAAGGAAACATGAAAACGCCGTCTTTATATGGGTAATTCTTCCATGACGGTTCGTTTTGCTGGGGCGGAGTATTTTCGCCACCATTGCCCTGTTGTTTTGCCTCCAATGCGTTGTTTTTTAACGAAAGAGGAAGCATGCTAAGTGAAACGAGTACCACGACAACGACCACTAGCGGGATTTTATGATTCATTATTTGTAAATATGACCAACATTTGATATAAAGATTGCTGTTCTTTGACCTTTAGCTTGGGCTTGCCGTCCCAAAATCAATTTCCTAGATTTATTTTTTCACATAAATATGAAAAGTATGATTTGTATGAAAAAGCATATATATGCGAAATCGCATCCCCGATGCGGTGTCAACATGTTCATGCATAAAGAGTGTTACGGAACCACGACAGTAGGCGAGCGCGGCCAAATTGTTTTGCCGATAGAAGTAAGAAAAAAATACAAGATAAATGCAGGAGACAAGTTCATAGTATTCGGAGAAGAAAGGATAGGGGGCATATTCCTCATAAAATCCGAGGGTTTGAGCAAGATACTTTCCCACATAAACCAGCAATCTACGCAGATGAGAGACATTCTCGAGAACGGGACACGCCGCAGCAGTAGTAAAAAATCAGTGTCAAAAAAATAGGTCAAAATACGAAAAAGGCAGGCAGTTAAATGGACGCCATTGAAACCTATAACATAACAAAAAAATTCGGCGAATTGATCGCAATAGACCATGTGAATATACAAGTAAAATCAGGCGAGATATTCGGACTGCTGGGCCCAAACGGCGCAGGCAAGAGCACACTTATGAGGATGCTGTGCACACTGACGAGGCCGACCGAGGGAACTGCAAAAGTGGCAGGTTACGACATCGTAAACGAGGACAGCATGGTAAGAGAGCACATCGGGCTGGTAAGCGAAAAGATGATAATGTATGATAGGCTGACCGCGAAAGAAAACCTGAAACTCTTTGCAAAACTCTGCAATATGCCAAACGATGCGATAGATAAAAAAATCGATGAGCTGCTTAAATTCGTGCGCATGGAAAAGTGGGCGAATGCGCAGATAGGGACGTTCTCCACAGGAATGAAACAGCGCATCAACGTGATAAGGGCACTGATTCACGATCCAAATATTCTATTCCTGGATGAGCCGACGCTCGGCCTCGATCCGCAGTCTACATCCGAAATCCGGGAGTTGATAAGAACCATAAATAAAGATAAGAAGACGACGATAGTTCTCACAACTCACATGATGGTGGAAGCTGACATGCTCTGCAGTCGCATAGGTATAATAGATAAGGGAAAGGTCGTTGCCATCGACGCGCCATTGGAGTTGAAAAGGAAAATTTCGACGGCCGATACTGTTACGGTCGACCTTACGCTGATGAACCTGACAAACGAGATGGTGGATTCGATTTCCAAGTTAAGCTGCGTCGCATCAGTTGTGAGGGAAGGCGATACTAGAATGACTGTCAGGGCAAAAGGTGAAGACGCTCTTGACATCATAATCGATGAAATTCGAAAACATAATTGGAAGATAAGTTCAATAACAAAGCAGGAACCCACATTAGAAGACGTTTTCCTCCACCTGACAGGGCACGAAGTCAGGGAAGAGGTGAAAGACAAAGTGCCTATGGGCGGACACAGGCATGGACCGCCTGGGAGCCGCGGCTTTGGAGGCAGTTCGAGGGGGCGGTGAGTTTAATGAAAGGCGCACGTTTGTTAAAGCACACAGGATGGATAGCATGGAAGGACCTTTTGGACCTTACCAGGAACAGGATAGGGCTAGTTATGATCGTGCTGATGCCAATGTTCATGATGATAATGACAGGATACATTTTCCCATCCAACACAGGCATAAGCCATCAGCCCATTGGAATAGTGAATAACGATGCTGGTTTGGGCAACAACACCATGCCTAGCACGATGTTCATCGCTGCTCTATACAAGATAGGCGACAGCACTGGCATGATGGACTTAAGCAATGCAACCACTATCGACGAACTGAAGGGCCAGATTACGAACGGAAAACTTTCCGGCGGCATAATAATAGATGTTAATTTCACCGCTAGCGTCCTTTCCGGCAAACAAGGCAACGTCACGGTAATAGCTGACGAATCAAACCCACAGATGTATGCCATGATTCAGGCCGCCCTGTCGCAGGTAATAAGCCAGATGGGTACTATGGTTGCGCAGTCGCAGCTCAACAATACTATCGTAACCTCGGCTTACAACAACATTACAATAAACAAGACAGTAAATGAAAATAATTCACTAGCCGTGATTAAGCCATACAATGTAACTCTCAGCGGAGTTACTACTTCTGGAAGCAACTACTTTGAATTCGTAGCGCCAGGCATCATGATGATGACCGTGATGATGTCTCTAATGACTGGCTTGCCGCATGCGATATCTCACGAGAAAGAGGCGGGCACCCTGGACGGCATGCTCACTGCACCAGTGAACCGCCTGGCTATAATATTGGGAAAGTCTCTCTCCCAAACCATCAGAGGACTGGTACAAGGGATACTAATACTGATACTGGCGGTAGCGCTGTTCGGCGTAGTAATATATGGCAACATCCTCTTGGTGCTCTGCCTCCTGCTTCTGGGCGTGTTCAGTTTCGTAGGACTCGGCATCGTTATCACATGCTACGCAAAGGACGAGGAAACCGCAGGTATGATAATGATGACACTGATGTTCCCGATGATGTTCCTGTCCGGAATATTCTTCCCCACACAACAGATGCCTTGGTTCATGCAAAGTATTTCCAATATTCTGCCCCTTACCTACGCCGCAGGCGCAATGAGAAAGGTAATAGTGCTCGGCGCCGGCATTTCGGCCATCAGCTTTGAACTTACGGTTCTAATCGGATTTGGCGCTGTAATGCTCGCAATCGCGGTTCCGATGTTTAAAAAAGCGATGACGAGATGATCACGTTCAAGAAAAAAGACAATGAAGAATGATGACTGTAATGTAAAATATAAATATGTGTTGAATAATAAAGGCGATATAAAATGACGAATATAGCAATCCAGACTGAAGGAGTCACAAAACGCTACAGCAACGGCGTTTTGGCACTTGACAACCTTTGGATGAAGGTGGAACGGGGGGACGTGGTCGGATACCTTGGGCCAAACGGCGCAGGCAAAACTACAACCATGGAGATACTGACGAGCATTATAAAACCAACATCCGGAAGAGCATACATAAACAGCATAGATGTGGTTAAAAGGCCAAAGGAAGCGTTGAGACATGTCGGCGCGCTCATTGAGGTGCCGGGGATATACGAATACCTGACGCCAGTTGAGTCTCTTACATACTCTGGCAAGATATACGGGATGAATGCGAGTAATATCAAAAAAAGGATAAAAGAGGTCATGGAAAAAGTATCCTTGTCTGACTGGTGCAACAAAAAAGTCGGCTCTTTCAGTACAGGCATGCTGAGACGCTTTAATCTTGCACGGGCAATGCTCCACGACCCAGAAATACTCATTCTCGACGAACCGGTAATAGGCCTTGACCCGAAGGGGATGCAGGACGTAAGGAATATAATAAAAGAACTTCAAAAAGAAGGGAAGACGATTCTTTTAAGCTCCCATCTTTTGGGCGAGGTAAGCGAAACATGCAACAAAATTATTTTCATAGCCGCAGGCAAGGTCGTTAAACAAGGCCCTATTGATGACATAAAGAAAGAAGCGATCGTAAATAGGATAGTAGTGAATTTCCTGGATGCCATCTCTTCGGAGCGTGCATCCATTATAAAAAAAGTGCCCCATGTGACAGGATTCGAATTTAACGGCGCTCAAGGCACAATAGAATTTGACGGCGGTTATTCAGAATGCTCCAAGATCTTAAAAAAACTCGTAGCCGACGACATAAACATCGTCTCGTTTACACCGCAGGTTGGCAGCCTTGAGGATATGTATATATCTCTAGTGGGGGGGAGTGTTAGATGAATATTCTTTACGCCGATATTGCCGAGGACTTCAAGCACACGTACATTACCACTATGTTCGAATTGAGAAAACACATGCGCAGAAGGCGCCTTCTGATCGCCGCATTCCTTGCGATATTGTTTCCCGTCCTGTTCTATGTTGTGCCGATAGCTATAAACTCGCCGTTCCCGGAACAGGCGTTGCTGTTTGCGTCCAACAACCTGGGTTTCACGGAGATGCTGATAGTGATATCCTCGACCTTCTTCGCAAGCGATGCGATATGCGGCGAACTGGACAAGAGAACCTATCTAGTATCATTCACGATGCCGCAGCGAAGGACTTCGTTCATCGTGGGCAAATATGCTGCGGCGTTCATAGCAACGGGTTTCGTGATAAGTATCTATTATCTGATGATTCTCGCTGAGATGATAGGGATATACGGGGCGTTCCAGATACCTCTGGGGTTCTTGACATCGTACCTCATAGGACTCTTGTACACCATGGCCGCGATAAGCGTAGCGTTCTTGTTCAGCAGCCTTTTGAAGAGCACGATATCCTCTGCCCTCTTGGTGTTTTTTACATTGTTCATGATACTGCCGATAGTTTCGGGGCTGCTTACCTTGGCCAAATATGACAACTGGTATGTACTAACAAATACTTCAAGCCTGATTACGGGCGTCTTTGGGGTTTCAACAGGAGGCGCCATGGGGGGCATGGGGGGAAGCGCCCTCAATTTCTATGTCGGCCTAAAGGTCATGGCGTCCTATGCGATAGGGCTTTTCTGTGCTTCTTTGGCAATAACACTTTATCGGGGGGTGGAGTAATTGTCCAGCAAAAAATCGTTTAGAAAACACACGGCACTCATAATTGCCGTGTTTATCATATTCGGATCGCTTTCGTTAATCGAATTTGACGCCAGGCACGCTGCCGCGGCCCCCTCGCCTTTCGGAGGGCAGCAGGGGAATACAGGCACTGTTGATAATACGACGCTGGCGCTCATTTCGTCTTTTCAGGTTTTGAACGTCACGTTTTCAAACGAAAAACCGCAGAAGAATGAGATTGTAAATATCACCATTGTATTGAAAAACAACGGTACGACGAACTTGAGTAATATAATAGTAACGGTTTCTGTGGACCCTGTCGTTTGGTTTGATATACCGCCTATCTATACGAACGTCACGAACATGAGCGCAAACGAAACAGTGGAATTGAAACTGAACTGGACCACAGAACCGGGTTCCCACGCATTCCTCCTGAAGGCAAAATACGGGGATATTACGCTCGTCTCAAAACGAGCCGAACTGTTCGTCAGGGGAGAAGAACTGGGCGGTCCCGCATACCCGTTTTTGGCGATAGCAGCAGTCGCGGCCGCACTCGTGTGCGCTTTGACGGCTCCCAGCTTGCGTGACACTTTATCAAATCGTTCCGGCAAAGTAAAGGATGATGGGAAATCCGCGAACAAAAAGACGTGAGCTAAAAGACGTGAGCTTTTAGAAATATTTTAAACTAAGTCTTGTATATATGCCGAGGGCCCCGGATATGGAAGCACCACTCAATGATGCATTTGAGGAAAAAGAGGAATCACTGGGACAAAAAACGCATAAATGGGCAATCCTCGGCGTTATTCTCGTCGGCGTATTCATGTCCACTCTCGATTCCAGCATAGTCAATGTAGCACTTCCTACGATAGTAACGGAATTCGGCGGGAATGTATCTACTGCCGCATGGGTAGTCACAGCATACGTGCTCACGATTGCATCTACATTGCTTCTGTTTGGGAAGATGGGCGACGTTTTCGGAAGAAAGAACATTTACGCGACAGGTTTCGTTGTTTTCACGCTCGGCTCGTTGATCTGCAGTCTGTCTCTTTCGGTAATGCAATTGACAGTATCGAGAATAATACAGGCGCTTGGCGCATCTATAATGATGACAGTCGGCCCTGCAGTGATAACTCTCACATTTCCAGGGTCTGAGCGCGGGCGGGCATTTGGAATGATCGGTATGGCTGTTGCCGGCGGGGCCACAACCGGCCCTGTTTTGGGCGGTTTTCTTGTGCAGGCGCTGGGATGGAGGTCGATATTCTTTGTAAACATACCGATCGGGCTGATAGGCGCCATACTCGTGATGAAATACATCCCGAAAGAGAAAACGCATCAAAAAGACGGCGGATTCGATTGGCGCGGCACAGTCCTCTTCTCGGCAGCTACAATACTCCTTGTGTTTACGCTTAACGAAGGAAATAATTTGGGCTGGTCCTCGTTATCTGTGATTGCTCTTGCTGCAGCTTCCATTTTGTTGTTTATATTGTTTGTATATACAGAAAAACGGGCATCGGATCCGCTTTTAGATATCTCCCTATTCAGGATAAGGCTGTTTACCACATCAAACATCAGCGCGCTGGTCTCGTTTATTACAATGATGTCATTGTTTTTCGTTTTGCCTTTTTATCTCCAAATTGTGTTTAATTACTCTCCCTCGCAGATAGGCCTCACGATTCTGCCGTTGCCCCTCACTATTATGCTCATATCCCCTCTAAGCGGATACCTTTCTGACAAAATCGGCTCCCGCATCCTTTGCACAGCAGGCCTAACAATTGTATTCTCAGCCCTGCTTTCTACGATGATGCTCGATGTTTCCTCCAAACCTATGGATATAACTTTGAGGCTCGTGACGTTTGGCATAGGTTCTGCCATGTTCCAGTCACCAAATAACAGCGCGATAATGGGGTCTGTGCCGCCAAGCAGGTCGGGCATAGCATCAGGCATGATTGCTACGATGCGAAACCTGGGCGGCTCGATCGGCGTAGCTGTTTCAGGCGCGATACTTACAACAATGAGCGCGTACTATGTTCTGCAAGGGCAGACTGCAACAGGCTCGTTTATGTCAGCTTTGAAATATGTTTTCATTATCTTGGCTGCTATCTGTTTTGTTGGAATTATAGCATCAGCTTTAAAGGACGATTACCGGGGCGGCAAGGCAATAAGCAAGGGATTGAAAACAGAGGGGCGCGATAATTAGATGTACGCCACATTTGTCGCCCACTCATGCGTGTTAATCGAGACTGACGGTTTCAATTTCATAACAGATCTGATATTCTGCGAAAAAATAGCATTCGGGTTTAAGAAAATGCTCCATCCACTAAAAATAAAAATCGAAGACCTGCCAAGGATAGATGCAATACTAATATCCCACGGGCATTACGACCATCTGGACGTCCCGTCCCTTAAAAAGTTCTCCAAAAACATTCCGATAATCGTTCCGAAGAAAAGAGAGAAACTCTGCAAAAGAATAGGTTTTTTGGATGTAAGAGGCCTTGATCCTGGGGAAACTACACTTGTAAACGGTGTAAAGATAACTGCTACGCCAGCAAACCATTTTCCTGGGCGATCGCTTCAATTTTACATCAAGGATTTTCAAAGTTATGTGATAGAAGGAGACAAGACAATTTATTTTGCCGGAGATACAGGGCTCAAAAACAACTTCAAAGAATTAGGCGAGAAGTTCAAAATCGACCTGGCAATCCTCCCCATCGGTGCATATTCGCCGAAATCATTCAGAGAGCACCACCTCAGTCCAGAGGATGCACTGGAAGCAATGAAATTATTAAATGCAAAGAAGATGATGCCAGTTCATTGGGGGACTTTCAAGCTGTCATTGGAACCTATAACCGAACCTCCTGAAAGGTTGATGCAATCTGCCAAATCGGAAGGATTGGAGGAGAAAATTGTTCTTATAAAACATGGCGATAGGGTAAATATAGAGTAAAAATAGAGTGGTGAGCAAATGAAGGATGTCCAAAACAAAGCAAACTCGAACGAACTTTGGCTGTATAATGATGAGATAAAGTCGTGTATAATTCCTTCCACTCTAATTTATTTTGTCATTATTTTCTTTGCCGTTGCTTTTCCTGTAATCAACTCATTAATAATAGGGGAAAGAGCTACGAAGAATATACTTGGTTATCTAATAGTGTTGCTTTTTTTTATAGCGGGGATAATTATCACATATCCATCAGGTGTCAAAAAAAGACACGAACGAATTGTCGCAAAAGTGAGGATTGACATCGCAGAGTTTGTAATTGTTAGAGGAGGCGGTGAAACCATTGCAGTTCCTTTTTCAAAAATAAAAAGTTTCCAAAAAGCACTTAGATGGCTCGGTCGTTTTAGCGATTCGGAAATTATACTAGATGATAATTCAAAGGTAGAACTCACTTGGCTCGATAGAGATATAGAGAAGAAAATGTTGGATGTGTTTACAGAATGGAAGAAACTGCAAATCCCCCCATCGCCATGATAATGGTGAGCTAAACTTTGATAGATGATAGAGTGAAGGTGTGGTGAGCAAATGAGCGATGAAATAGTCGTAAAAGTGGACAATATAACAAGAAAATTTGGTGAATTGGTAGCAGTAAATGATGTGTCATTAGAGGTAAAGAAAGGGGAATTATTCGGACTGCTCGGCCCGAATGGTGCGGGAAAAACCACACTTCTGAAGATGCTCACAGGCCAGCTTACGCCTACGGCTGGTGAATCTTCTATATTGGGATTAAACCCATCAAAACTGCCTATCGAAGTCAAGAAGAATGTAGGCATCGTGCCAGAAATGGAGATCCCTCCTTCGTTTCTTACCCCCCGAGAGTTCCTGAAATTCATAGGCATGATCAGGGAAATTGAAGATATAGATAAAAGAGTAAAATATTGGTTAGAATTTATGGATATAGAGGATAATCGCACCCTCTGCAAAGACCTTTCAAAAGGAACAAAACAAAAACTGGTGCTTGCGGCGGCGTTCATTCACGACTCGAAGATACTGTTTTTGGATGAGCCGCTGATAAACCTCGATCCCATTTACCAGAAAAAGATAAACGAGTATTTCGAGGAATATTTGAGCAAGGGCGGAACGATATTTTTATGCACGCATATTTTGGAGATTGCAGAGAAACTGTGCAACAGGGTGGCGATAATCAATCACGGCAAGATTGCCGCAATCGGCTCGATTAAAGAACTTGGAAAAGAGGGCGAAGGCCTGGTTGAAATATTCATGAGATATGTGGGCGCAAAGCCTGAATGATATATGCGACATAATACGATATAAAATACAGACATAAATATAGATAAAAATAGCGTCAAAAGTTAATGAGGCGATATAAATGAAGAAAATTCTCTACAGTGTTGGTTTGATATTCTTCATGATTGTTTCTAGTGCGGGGTGTATAAAGATAGAGGATTCAACACCACAGCCGTCCCCCGGATTAGAGATATCGTACCTGGCCGGGGAAATGCCGCTGAATTACAGCGAAGTCGTTTCAATCAACTTCAGCGCAGTAAAAGCGATATTGGAAAACAAATCGTGGATTGTAGATGCAGTCGAGGCCGGATTTCAAAGCAAGAGCGTATCGTGCTGGTTTTATATAATGAATGCATCCAGTCCACATTGGCCGCCCGAGTACAGTTTCATAATAAGTGCATCGTCGCAAAACAACACCACATCCGCAAAACTTGAGTTTAGAAGGGTGCCGCCTTACCAATATTCTCCGAACGAAACATACGAAACAGACCTCCTAAAACAAAAGGTCAACGAAATTACCCGAATTTGCAATCTTACATCCGATTTGGGCAAATCGGATGTTGAAGTAGTGTACGAGCAAATAGGTCGAAAATGGTGGGTAGACGTTTCTTGGGTAACTATAACGATACCGTTAAACTACAACGAAGTTGCTTCGATAGACTCTACCATAGTAAAACCGATATTTGAGAACAAATCCTATGTTTTTAGAAATTTGACCGATGAAAACGGGATTGTGTACACGGCAGAGATACCAAACAAGTACGATCCGTACAGACCGCTATTCTATTTTTGGATTTCTACATCAGAAAACAACTTTGCATCGCTTAAATTTAAGCGAGCCCCTCCCTATCAATATTCCCCTAACGAAACGTACGAAATAAATCTCATAAAGGAAAAGGCGGCCGAAGTCACCCAAATATGCAACTTGACGTTAAATTGGACAGGTGTCGAATTTAATATTGCATATTCAGATTGATATGTGAAAATAAAACGAAATAAGAGGTGTTAGCAACGTCCAAATTTATTGATATAATCAAAACGATGATGAAGGAAGAATACAGGCTTCATGCCGCTTTCATCGGTAAGTCGCAGTTCTTTTTATTCCCGCTCCTGATAATGTTATTCTCGCTTATAATAAGCATGTCCTCCCGCGTGCTTCTTCAAAATCTTTCCCAAACCCAGATATACATATACATACACAGCATAATCTTTGCATACGGCTTCGGCGTGGGGCTGTTCGCGATATTCGCGGAGTCTGTCTCGGAGCGCAGGTTCAAAAATGTCAGCTTACTTCTAACTTTTTCGATAAACATGCCTGTAAAATTCAAGACGATCTTTTCCGCATTTTACATAAAGGATATCCTGTATTACATCGCTTTCACTATACTGCCGCTGATCCTCGGAATAATACTGTCTATACCTTTCACGTCTTTCAGCATCATAAGCATTTTATTATTGTTCTTGGGATTAGTTCTTTCGTTCCTGCTTGGGATCTCCATCATGTTCTTCCTGTCCCTGAGCTATCTTAAAAAACCTGCACTGGTTGCCGCGGGATTATTGACGTTTTTCGCAGTTGTCGGCATTGGATACGAGCTTAAACTTATTCGGCTCTCCAGCCTGTTCGTGAGCCTGAAGTTCCAATTGGAGAACAGCCCGCTATACCTCATTTTGAGCCTGCTCATTTCCCTTGTGCTGTCAGTCGCCGCATCCTTTTTGGTAAACGAGCGGATAGAGATCAAGAGGCACCTCAAAATCATAGGCTCGTTCGACTCAGCTGTAAAGAAGTTCAAGTTCGCAGGCGCTTACAATATCCTGCTGGCAAAGGAGTGGATAGACATAAGGCGGAGCAGAACACTGTATCCAATCATCGGCGCATACATGGGGCCTCTCGCATTCCTGGGCGTGCTCGCATGGTCTCTAAAAAACGCGTTTGCGTTCCCGATACCGTTCAACAGCGTGTTTTACGCGGGCATGATCGGTTTCTTCGGGGTAACCATATACAGCTGGCTCAACAATATAGACAGCCCCGACTTCTACCAGACGCTTCCGACTAACGTGCCGAAAGTAATACGCACAAGATTTTTGATGTTCATGCTGTTTGCAAGCTGGATATCAGCGATATTTGTTGTGGCGATCACGATCGTCAACTCGGACGCCCAATTTTTAATAATTTCGCTGTTCGTTGCATTTACAATAACATTCTACACTGTCAGCATAGTCGCAAATCTCACAGGCCTGCGGACAAACACGTACCTGTTCGATACGAGAATATTGGGAAAATTCAGTGTAAGGACTGTGCCGCCGTTGATCGCCCTTATCATACTTTCATTAAATCTCAATATCGAAGGCGGTTTTGTCCTGGCCACCGTTATGATAGTTTTGATGTGCTGTTTGCTTATATCTGCTGCCTTGTTTTGGTATAAGAGGATAGATAGAAAATGGGAGAATGTTGGGTTTGAGATGTGATTATCTCTTTTTAACTATTCTAACTACAAATACAGAAATTCCTAACGCTAAAAATAATATTGAGATCTCGAATCCTTGGAGGAACCCTTTGTTTTGCTCCAGTTCCTTTGTGTTCTTTACATCGATCTCCAACGATTTTTCATCAGAATATTGCGCACCGCCATAGGCTCTTACTTTGATGCTGTGTTTTCCATCAACAAATTTCGTTGTATCTAGAAGATAGTTCCATGATGTTGTGCCCGTTGCATTTGTCCAACCAGCATTATCTATTGATACTTGAACGTACTGGATAGAGGCGTCGTCTGATGCAGTACCGATTATTGACATCATACCATTGACCTTTCCGCTAAATTGCGATATTATTGAAACTGTTGGCTGGTTGTTTGTGGACGGCAACGTAGTGTTTACAACGGTTATGTCAACCGAAGTCCTGGCTACAAGGGTTCCATCACTGACTGTTACGGTTATCGTGTATGTGCCGTTGGTTGTTGGTGCAATCCAGATGATACTGCTAGGACCAGTTCCAGATATTGCCCCGCCTGTCGTTGCATATGAACAAGTAAGGTCATCGTTGTCCGTATCATTTGCATTTACATTTATTGCTACCTGTTCACTTGCATCAACGATTGTTCTGTTTGCCGTTATGCTTGTTATCGTTGGAGCATGATTCGTTGGCAATGTCGGCGTATCTACCGTTATGTTGACTGAATCTATGACTGTAAAATTCCCATCGCGTACAGTGACGGATATTGTGTATGTTCCATTATTCGCAGGTGCAGTCCACAAAACACTAGAATCGTTTCCTGATATTGTGCCGCCCGTTGCGAAATAAGAATATATAAGGACGTCACCGTCTGCATCTGTTGCCGTTGCAATTATGTTTACGTTTTCACCTGCGTTCACTGTTGTGCGATTTGCTATTACGTTTGTTATCGTCGGGGCGTGATTTTTAGACATTATTGGTGGTTGAGTAAAATTAAACGGTGAAACCATCCACGGCGAGAACGGAACGTCACCTGTGATTTTATCCCCCCTGCCACCGGGGTTCGTGGTATTGTTAGAGGGGCCGGTAGCGCTACCCCACCAGTTGTTAATTGCAGTGTTGCCTATCCCGGAATACAAATACAAACCGTGCTGTCCGTTATTGGATATATCGTTAGAATTTATTATGTTGTCATTGGATTCAGAGAGATAGACGGCGCACCAAGTGTTATTCGTAATCGTGTTGTATTTGATGTCGTTGCTTGAACTGTAACTGAGGTAGATGCCCCAGGTGTTGTTCATGACTGTGTTGGAGGCAATGTTGTTCGTTGTACCCGATAGGTAGATGCCACGGGTATTGTTCATGACCATGTTTGAGGTAATGTTATTCATTGTACCGGACATACAGATGCCGGCTTGTGTACTGTTCTTGACAATGTTGGAAGCGATTATATTGTTGTCTCCAGAGAGCCTAATACCACGTTGATTGCTTGTAACAATGTTAGAATTAACGTTATTGTTTGAGCCGGAGAGGGAGATGCCCTCGCCCCTGCAATTTACGACTGTGTTGGATGCAACCACGTTGTTGTTTGTGTAAGATTCTTCGTGCATGATACCAAAATAATTCCCAATAATCGTGTTGGTCGTGATATTGTTGTTCGAACTAGAATGTAAACAGATAGCGCGATTGCCGTTCGTAACTGTATTGTATGTGACGTTATTGCCTGAATCTCCAAGAGTAATACCAGTTCCATCTTTTATAGCATTCATAACGATTATATTAGAAGTGACGTTGTTATTTGGGCCAACGAGAATGATACCCCATGCGGTACAACCCGTAATTGTGTTGTTGGCGATGTTATTGTTTGAAGAGGAAGTACCCCATACACCAGCATTGCAATTTGTGATTGTATTGAAGGCGATGTTGTTGTTTGAACTGAATCTTCCCAAATAGATGCCCGAACTAGTTCCCGATAGAGTGTTGTAGGCAATATTGTTATTTGAACCGGAAGAGAGACAGATACAACGAGTGCAGTCCATAATAGTGTTGAAGTCGAGCCTGTTATCGGATGAGGCTATTCCTATCCCTGCATCAAAATCCGGCGAATTGCCGCCACTGCCGCTATTTTGTATAGCAAACCCTCTAACGTTTACGGAATTTGCAGATATAAGAATTACAGTTCCAGTGCCGTTTCCGTCTAATACCGTTGCTGTCTGATTTTCACCCGTAAGGTTTATGGTTTTATTTATTATAATATGTTCGTAATATGTTCCATTGTAAACATATACAGTATCACTTGGCGATGACGCGTCAATCGCGTCTTGTATTCTTATATAATCCGCCACTCCGTCATCATCTACGGTTATCGTCGTAGCCTTTACTCCCATGGTCGAAAGTAACAAAATAATTGTTCCTATTGTCGACACCAACAATAACACTGCAAACGCTGCCTTTTTATTGTTACCCATTAAGAGCACCCGCACTCTCGCCGATGGTTGTAGAGGCAATTAAACTATGTGAACGAACAGATATATCTCTCTATTGGAACGATTTTTGTTATTCGCTCATTCCGATGCCTTTAGAATTTGGATAAAAAATAATTTTCCAAGTGGCAACATATCTATGCAATGGCAGATATTATCTCGCCGAATTCGCATTCCATCGTTTCGTTGTTTCCATATTCTCTCCCACCTATTATATACGCAGGTTCGAATATGGAAACTTCTTCGGGTATTGGCGCGTAATAAACTAATCTAATTGATTCTATGAGTATGCTTTTGATTCCACTATCGAATTTAGATTTTAGTTTTTCTATTGCCTGCTCGGGAGTTAATACCTTCCGCTTGGTTGCTGGTTCAACATTCCATATATTTCCAAAGAATCCTATGACATCGCCACCTGGCCCGATATAAACCCTAAACTTTCCCGTTGGGCCCCATACAGATATGTTATCATATGTGATGTCATAGTTTATGTGAATATTATCGACGTACTCTTTTATACCATCCGATTCGTACTTCATTGTTGTATCGTTAACTACATTTTTAAAGGATATCTGCAAACCTGTTGGGACGTATCCTTTATGTGTAAGGTTAGCGACATACTGATTTGCGATTTCTATACACTTATCAACGTGTGGAAAATCGGTAGGCTGGTAATGGACACGGAGGGACATTTTTATAGTGTCTTCATACTTAATATATCCAGAGTAGTATACACGCACCTCTTTTGAGCCGTTGTTTATTATCCAGGTATAATTGCACTCAAAAATTTGCGGCGGATCGGATTCCCCAACAGCGATGCCGAACGCATCTTCTGCAATCATCTTTGCCCTCTCTTTTCCTATGGAGAGATTAATTGTTTGAAGAGAGTATAATTCGCTCGGCACACTTGGCAACTCGCCTTTAATAGAAACTGTTATGTTTCCTATATTGAAATTCTGTTTGGAAACAACAACCCCGTTTTGAGAAGGTGTTGGATAAAAAAATGCTCCTATACTACCTGCCATCATTAAGCAGCACAAAATCACACTTATCTTTATTCCTGTGTTAAATTTTATTTCTTGCATATCTAACACTCCCATTCTGACCACTCTAATCCTGTTAGAGTTTGAGAGAAGTCTTCGTCCGGACTCATATATCCATAACCTGGCAGATAATCAAGGGTGCATTCGTTTGTCCCGATATAAGCACCCTTTATGCCATCACCTTGACAGTCTTGTGTAGCTTTTTTCCAGGAGTATGCTACCGGATACGGGGTTTTCGTATATGTTACAAACGTTTCACCCACTGCTCCCGATGTTGCATTTTGATAGAACGTTGTAGAGAACGAACATATTCCGTGCAATCCTCTGAAAGCGTAACCCCACCTAACAAAGACATGACCAGTTGAATCATTGAATTTTAATACATCACATGCACAAATTACTATCCAATCGAGGTCGTTATCACCCCATCTTGCTTCTCTGTGGTGAACCATATACCTATAATCAGCGTCGTTGTCACCATCCCTATTGGTACCAAATAAAAAGCCGTTTGGATTGCCGTGTCCGACAAAACAAACGAAATCGACGTCGTCAACTCTATATGAATCAAAAAGATGATCTTCCCCATAGATAATAGTCCCATTGACACTATAGTTTTCAAAATATTCTTCGCCTGCGCCATCATCACTATAATTAATTCCTTCCGTCCAAACTTGTTCTCCTATACCATTCAATATATTGTTCAATTCCTTTGCGAAGCCGTATGCGATATCGTCACTATATGAAAGGTTGGAAAGACTCCCCCCGCTTCCATTATAATCGCTGTAATCGTTAATGTATTCTATACCAAACTCCTTATAGTTGTCGTCGTTTGTTATGCTTATATCGTCGACATACACATCAGCAGTAGCACTATCAGCATATGCGCTTATCGCAAGGTAGTATGATGAAGTTAGGTAGCCATGCTCAGCGCAATAGTCAAAAGTCACATGCAAAGTTCTACTATACCACTTGCCTGTAGATATTTGCTCGTGTTTATTGAAGAGAGAAGTGTTATAGTTTGAATTGATGTTATAACAATATCTATACACGCTTGACGTATCTGATGCATTAATAATACTCACTATAAAGCCAACATCCTGAGTATCTGTCATCTCAGCAATTTTGAAATTTATATTAACGTATTGTCCATAAACCAATTGTCTTATTCCTTGGCTAACATAGGATTGTACTGCACCATTTTCCTGGGTATAGAGTCGCACACCGTGGTTGCTAGAATATGCATATTTTGTTTCTACTTCCCTTTTCCAAGAATACCCGGTTGCACTACCCGATGCTTTTGAGTTATCTACATTACCCACAAACTCCCAGTTTCTAAATGTACCAGTGTCAAAACCGCAATTTTTTACTACATTCCTGACCTCTTGATTTGACTCCCAGTCACCATCTCCACTATCATAGTATTGAGTCATCGATGTTATGTATACCTTAAAATCATCCCAATAACCGTCGCCTTTGGCATAGCTAGAATAATAATCTCCAAAATAAGTGTAATTCGAAAATGGATGCCCCCCACCGACGGCATATGGGTCGAATGCTCCATAGTAAGTATGTCCATCGTCTATCTTAAGTATGCAGTAACTCTCGTTCACCCACGTATATGTTATCTTATGCCATGTTTGCATAGTGAATGATGTAGATATTAAATGCTCTCCATTCGCATCGCTAACATAGACCCCGCCAGGTGATGGATCATCGTCTAGGAAAAGGTTAATGTCGTTATCACCGCAAAATATCATGAATTGATTGTAATAGGGACGAAAGGCACTTTGTGCTGGATAAAACCAGAATTCCATCGTCCATCCGTCAATAATGAAACCGATTTCTCTCATATCTAATTTTGCATATGCAACACCGTTGTTTTGACCCCAATAGCCACCTTGAGTATCCTCTAGATTTTTTATATGTAGGGAATGGCTAGATGTTTCTTTAGAATAATCCGTAGATATTTCCACGATACGAGGGTAACTTCCATTATCGTAACTCCATTCTGATTTTTTGCCATTCTCGAAATCGTCATGGTATCTAGGATAATAAAGGGGTGGAAGAGGGGGGCGAAGTCCAGTTGCTATTTTGAGATATTCTATATGTGTTTCAGTTCCAACATAACTAGCCGGGTTTGATGTACCGACATATACGTAACCATCATTGGAAGCAGAATTATAGAGAGAAGATGCAAACTGTCCTACATATGTGGAATTCCTATAAACCTTGACCAGATCCGAATCGCTATCTATCACAAAACGCCAATTATACCAAACCCCGCTATCCGTGGTTAAACTAAATTGTTGGTTGTTTCTTTCACGTACTGTATTTTTTGAGATGCCGATATAGATGGCATGCATCCCGTCCCATAAGTCAAGATAAAGTTCGCCAGCATTGTTCGCAAAAGCATCAATATATGCATACATTTCGACAGTGTAACCACTCTCGGGCAGTGACCCGATATCTTTGTATCGTTCGACGTATCCTCCACTACTGTCTGGGGAATGGTGTAATTGTCCTGAGGGGCTTATTTCGGACGTTCCAGAGCCGCCTTTAGTCCATCCGCTTATCGAATCCCAAGGTTGATCGAGCAAATCCCACGAGATAGGCCCGTCTGCCGTGGCAATATTCACAGGAAGCGTCGGTATCAAAAACATCATTGCACAAAATATTGCAATAGGCGAAAAATATCTTCGTTTTTTATTTGAAAATCCGTTCAAGATATCACTAATTATGCAAATGGGGGGTGCGATATAAATAAAGATTGGGACGGTTTTTTGACTATATATAATACTTTCGACATTATCGTGTTTTAGCGACTAATTCTATGTGTTTTCGCGCCCAAAAAAGCTCAACTTGTTTTCTTCAAATCAAAGCCGTTTAGGTAGCAGCCCATATGCCTTTTTCCCCACCCCTCGTCTTTTATAAAAATCATCCCTCTTTCGTACAATCTCTTAATGTTATAATTCACACTTTGTTTGCTCAAATTAGTTTTTGTTGCGATCTCTATTTGCGATATGCCTGGTTTATCTTTTATCGCTTGGAGAATTTTTTCCTGGAGAGAACTAAACATAATTCCAAACTCGCTCTTTTCTTTATCTGTCGGAGGTTTATTTTCAACACTATCGCCCTTCGGCAATATTGTTGTGTCTGTGGGATAAAACCTCTTTTTAATGCCGTCTTGTTTAGATGTGATGAAGCCCTCTCTTTCAAGAGTATATAGGTGGTGTGCTAGTTCATGATTTCCCAGTTCAAGCTTGTGTTTTATATGATTGTAATGTGCTCCTGGATTTTCTCTTATTAGTCCGTATATCTGTCCCCTCAAAAAGTGGTCCAGCACCTTCTCTTTCTTTAACTTTACAAACAATGGCATAAATATAGATAAGAATCCGAACATTCCGATTTCCGTAAAAACAATAAACAATGTTGTAGATGTAATGCAAACGGCGATTATTCCTGCAATTGCAAATTGTAGTTGAATTAAAGTTTTATCTTCCTGCGTGGTTATTGGCAGCGGCGAAATTGCCTCTTCCACAATCAATGTAAACTCTGTAAAATTCTCCTCTTTGGTATCGTTGAGTATTATCTTGATTTTATAGATGCCTGGTATCTGAATGAGCCCATTTATATATCCCGTAGCGTCTATAGAGAGCAGTGTTGTGTTCAGTTTGTAAGTGATTAAGTCGCTGTCGGAATCCGCCGCCAGAACTTGATAAGTAAAGTTTGTGGTTGTATTGATTCTAAACGTAGATATAATTTGCAAAAATACAGGTAAATGATTTATGGCGGGTGTGGTGGGTTCAGTTCCGACAGGTATCGTCAAATTCTGCCCTGTTCTATTTATTACATCCTGTAGATAAACACCGACAGTGTTGTTTACAATGCCTAAAGTGTATCTATTCGTCTCGATGGCTTCTTGACCGGCTCCACCGGTAACGCCGATGACCTCAAATATCTCCATGCCAAATGTGTGGTTGCCTTCCGTGGCTGTCCAATTAAATGTTATATATGTTATGGAATTTGGCTCAAGCATTGGATGTAGATGCACGGATTTTACTACAGAACCATCCACAATAAACCTTAAACCAACTGGCCTTTGAAATTTCCATGTATTGTTCAGAACAATAGTGAAAGAAACACTATCGCCCTTGGTTATGTTCAATGGTGAATATTCGATTTTCTCGATTGGTGGCAACAGGGGGTACACCATAATAGGTGACGTTGCTCTATATATTGTATCATTGAATCTTACTTCTACAATATAACCATCAGGCGGCGTCTGCGTGGTATTCCAGGTATACGTTGTAATGTTGTTTGGTTGTATGGGTATTATAACATTTTCAACAACATTTGTAAAATTCGTGATTCCCTGACTGATATTTCCTGTGAAGCCCAAGAGTTTAAAATTCAGATTTCCTGTAAGATTTCTTGTATTAGCAATTATTTCTACTATTTCTCCTATCTTGACCATTTCTTTATTTCGACTTAGTACTAGGGGGTCGGCTACACCCGTTTTTATTGATTTCTGAACACTATCATTGAGGGTTACACTGATAATGTATTCTCCAGATTTATGCTGCCCAAAATCAAGGGCGATACTCATGCCGTTTGCGCATGATGTGCTGCCATGGCCAGAGACGGCATGTCCACTTTGATCGATAACCTCGACGTCTATTGCTGTGCCAAGTAATTCAGGCGATATCTCATTTATCTCTATAGAACTCCCGCTTAGGTATATCTGAAAAGGCGAACTTGGATCAATAACACGAATTGTCCAACTCTTTTCACTCTCAGACTTACTATCATTTACCCTGACTTTTAGATTGTGTAAAAATCCCCACATGATTTCGTTCACGTGCAAAATGTAGTAATTTTGAGAGGCGTTGACCGTATGATTTATACCATCTAGTTCCCAGTAGTAATGTAAGGTATCATTATTCTGGTCTGTTGCATTTACCACAAACGATTTGTTGTCCCCAACATTTAAACGCAAATCGTAAGAGGCTGGTTCTGTGGATATTATTGTAGGTGCCACGTTTGCTGTTAAACCAGTAAATGTTATGTTGTGTCTAGATGTTGTAAAATATACAAATTTGTCGGGCTCTGCACGGGTTGATGCGTTTACGGTTATCGTATAATAAGACTCTTCGCCAGTCATTGTATAATCATTAAAACCGTTCTTATACTTCCATGCAGGAATTGAAGGTTCGGGCACCCAACAATAACCTGTCTCGTTGTATATTTCAACGTCATTTGAGTTAAAAACTTGATAATATGCAGAGTTCATAATTGCTGTTTCATTAGAAACGATAAGTGTAATCTTGAAATTAAGTGGTACTATAGTCCAAACGGAAACAATCATGTCTTTGGGTGTTGTTACACTAAACCAGCCAATAGTCTCCGTCACCTCTTCGTTTGTCTTTTCGGCTTTTGCATCAAAATTAGATATGTTCAAGAGAAGAAAAACACAAAGTATTGAGAGCAAGATAAATGTGATAACTATTGCACCATTACGGGATTTGCCCATTTTTCACCAACATTGTTAAAGGATTGTTTAATATAAATATAAGTTGGGACACTTTTTTGACCAGTTATATATGAGCTTGAGTTTTCATTGATTAGTTTCTCTTAACCCTCTGCAACCCAAACGGCGCCCACCAATTCCACTTTTTCATCAAAACCATTATTGCTGGCACCAGATAAATCCTGACTATCATGGCATCCAGGAGGATCGCGAAGAAAAGCGCGAAGCCGAACTGTTTTAACATTCCGAGCGTCGAGAACATCATTGTGCCGAGCGCTCCTGCCATTATGACACCGCAGATTGTGATAATTCCTCCAGTAGATTTGACTGCAGTCGCTATTGCTTCTTCGTCGCTCTTTCCTTTTGTGACTTCCTCTCTTATCCTCGTGCACAGGAATATGTCATAATCCATGCCGAGCCCCATCAGCACTATGAACAATATCAGGGGCATTAGCCATAATATTGGTATGCCTACGAATGTTAAAAATACGAACATCGCGGCTGCAAGTGTCCAGGAAATGCTTAGTATTATTGTTAGGATCAATCTTAGCGGTATCAATACAGAGCCGAGGACAAACAGCAGGATTACGAATATTCCGGTAAAGACAACGACTGCCATCATGACGAAGTTATCATTTATTAGTAGACTGATATCATACGTACCAGCTGTCGGGCCGCCCACATAGATATCCGAGTTTTTTAATGCTATTGCGTTTTGATTGTTGTCGTTTGTTTTAATGTCTATAATTTTGTTCCTTACATCTCTGATGGTTTTTATCGACTTGTCTGCATAGGGTTCTTCGTCCAATGTAAGGTAGAGTAATATTGTTTTGTTATCGCGCCCTACGGACCGGCGCATAATATCTGCGTACATTTCCTGCACGATAGGCTGAAGCCCGCTTAAATTCGTGTATTGTATAGGTTCGCCTACTGGGCGGGTAGGCCCGTCTATCCTTTTTACGTTAGATATATTGGACAATTCGGCACAAAGATACTCTATAGAATCCAATATCTCGGTTTTTATCGTGTTGTTTTGCAGCACGTCGCCGCTATATTGAACGACTATCTGTGTTTTTAGGATGTTTCCCTTTCCGAAACCTTCAGACATGGCATCTATGCCTTTCTTGCTCTCCACGTTAGGCATGCCCGCAATCATGTCATAGCTGGTATTGAGCGTTAAAACTGCCATTGTCGTTGGTATGGAAACTAAAAGTGCTATCGCCACTATAACTTTTGCATATTTCATTGAAATTTTTGCGCTGTTTTCAAAATATCCTGTTTTTTTCTTAGAGCTTTTGTCGCTGTTATTTTTGGCCTTGTTTTTACGCCAGGCAGTAAAATCTGTTTTTGGCCAGAACACCCTGTCGCCCAAAAGAAGCAGAACTGATGGAAGGAGGGTTAATGCGATCAACAGTATGGTGCAGACGCCTATCGCCAGGACCATTCCCATTGTTTTCAATAGCGGGAAGTTTATGAGCCCCATCGCGCCGAAGCCTATCATGACAGTCGCGCCGCTTGTGGCAATGCTCTCTCCCGCCCAGGTTACGGAAGTTCGGACAGCGTCTGTGTTTGTTGCACCGTTTCTCAACTCTTCCCTGTATCTCGCTAAAATGAATATACAATAATCGGTTCCTATGCCGAGGAGTGCGACAAACATAAACGTAACAGCGCTGTAGTGAATGTTTGCGATGTATTTGCCGACAATATACAGCGCCCCCTGGCTTATCGCCAGCCCTACGCCAATCATCCCCAATGAAACTATAGGGGTTACTACAGAGCCGAAGAAAAGTACAACCAAAACTATGACGATGATTATGGTTGCGGGATCTATTCTTTCCACGTCCTTGTTCGATTGCTCTTCAATATCCGACGATATCGCGGCATCTCCTGTGACATATGTGGTGATTCCGCCCCCGCTCTTTGCTTTCAGGTTTTCTACGATGCTTCTGATCTCATCCACATTCTTGAGGATCGGTTTCCCGCCCCCGTTCTCTGCAAAGCCGCTACTTTTGTTGAAGTAGATAAGGAGAATCATCGTGTCGTTTTTTGGTACATTTATAAAATTTTTAATGAACTCAGGCACTTGTAGGGGATATTTTTTGATGTCGTTCTTTTCGATTATTGTACGTGAGAATTCCTCCAATCTCTCCCTGCTGTTATTTTGGAGCGCTGCCAGCTCGTGAATAAAATTCACCAGTTCGTTGGTTAACGGTATGCCCATCTGCGATGGAAGGGTGTTTGTTATTAGATTCATTGAAAAGTTTTGAATCAAACTCTCGTTGTTAAAATTGCCTATGTTAAAACTTTGTTTTACTAACATCATAAAACTTTTTGTTTGAATGTCAAAGAGTGATGATGTGTTTAAAAGAGCGGGCAGACTCATGTTCACGACTAAAGACACCCTCTCGTTTATCGCGAGTGTGGCATTGGTGATAAAGGAGGCGTTCCAATTCTGCCAGTAAATATAATGATAACCATATTGAAGAGATACTGTCTCATTCGATAGTTGGCTTAAAAATGCCCGATTGTATAAATTCCATGTGTTGTTGAATGTGTCAAAGCTTATTGGAGTGTTCGGCCACATGTTAATGTAAAATTTTGGTCCGCCATAGATCATGCCGCTGATGTCGTTTGTCTGGTTTTGCGCTTCTCCTATACCTGCCAAAATCTTTTCAGAGAGCGATTCTATAGTGGAAGCGTAAAGAGTGTATATTGACATATAGCTTTCAAAATACTTTATTCTTCCACTTTTAGATGCGTTTGCCAGTTCCGTCTCCAGATTCATCGTGAAATCCTTGATATTCTGACCAGTCACATCATCCGAGCGTATGACAATCGTTATCGTGCTGTTGTAAACTGCAAAATTGTTCTCTATTATCTTTCCGGCGGTTGTCGCTTCCACTTCTTTAGGCATTGCCTCGGTCTCCTGGTAAATGACAACGTCATTTACGCGGAACATCAGGGGTACCGACAGGAGCAATACGACTATCCATGCGGCAATGATTTTTTTGTAATGCCTCGTTATAGCTGCTGCCAATTTTTCGAAGAGCATAGTTTTACGCCCATGCGTTGTGGTGTTTAAAAGTTTGACGCTGTGCGTGTATAGTTTACACATATATATTATTTTTCATACGTATGAAGGAAAAACTTCATATGTATAAACATTGAACCATACTGTAATTTGCAGAAAAAATAAAATCGCCGCCTATGCCTGTTCGCTGGCGTCATATTCCAGCAGTTCTTTCCACAGCTTCAGCGTTTCCTTCGCCTCGCCTTCGTCCATCATCTGGATGGCAAACCCTGCATGGACAATCACATATTCTCCCTTCTTCACGCTTACAAGCGAGATGTTCACGTCGCGTATCGTGCCTCCGAAGTCAACTTTTGCATAATTGCCCTTTATTTCCAGCACTTTTCCAGGGATCGCCAGACACATGTTTGGCTAATCGTGCGGTTTGTATAAATAATTATCTTCGCCCAAAGGCAGTCTTTTGTTTTGAATACAGCCAAACCGCTACTGCGGCCAAGCATACAATCCCGCCTATCGCCGCAAGCATGTCATAGTTGTCCGTATCGTTTAAGACGCCGAAAAGCTCGATTTCTGAGATGCATGGCCACGAATTATTATCGGATACCTCCTTTTCCACTGTTGTCCAATATTTTGAGCTTGTTATCTCGATTTTTACATACCTTGCATCCGTCGAAGGCGATATGTCGGTATATTGCATATCATGCTGTACAGCATCAGAATATTCGCATAGCTTGTGCCAATCTCTTCCATCAATAGAGCAGTATACTGTGACGCTCTCCCTGAAATCTGGCTTCAGGCATATGCCAAACCTGGAAAGTTTGTATTTCTTTTTCAGGTCTATAGTATAATGCGCGGGCGCGAATCCGTCTTTTCTGGCAGAATGCAGCAAGTCCACGCTTCCGTCGAATGCTGCAACTTTGGAAAATGCGCCCGCCTCATAGCTCATATCCGTATCAATGGACAATTCTCCTTTTTGATACATGCGCATCAAATCTATTTTCCTGCTGTTCTTTAAATCGATTGAAAAATGCCCTATATTGCCCAAAACATCTCTAACAACCAATGATAATTGCAAATCTCCTTCCGGAAAGGCCTTGCTGTCGAACAAGTATGTGCACAATCTGCGCTTAGGATCAAAGGCGCTCTCCACTTTTTTATCGTTTATTCGAAGTTCGCACTCCGATATCACGCTGTCGCCGCCGACATATAGCGATATCTCTTGTTTGCCAATCAGATATTTCTCATCTGTGCAAGAGACAAACGGCGATAAGAGGTATATCCTCGGCTCCCCGCCCTTGTCGTTTGCAGGCATAGATGGATTTTTTGCGCTAGACGCCGAGATAACACTCACGGTCGGGCTTCTGCCTAGATAATACGATTTCAGATACGACTTTTCAAAATAGTGTATGTAGCTAAACTCCGAGCAGACAAAGAAATCCATGTCACCGTCATTATTCAAGTCCGCTACGGTGGTATCGATAGGATACATTGCTATGTAATATTTGCACAAATCATCGTTCATAATATCGACACCCGGTAAAAGTATCGGCAGCCCGTCGCTGTCTGTTCCAATATTTTTGTAGAAGTCTGTCCTGCTAATTAAATCCACAATCCCGTCGCCGTCAAAATCCGCAACTATCGGGCACGCCCTTCTCGGAAATTCATAATGTTTCTTGCCGTTTTCGTCTAAATAATAAAGGTCTCGCGGCTTTGACAGTGTAGGTTCGCCCTTTTCGCTTTTGTATGTAATTTCATATATCCGTATGTGGCTAGAATAGCCCTCTACATCTGAGTCGTTTATGTAAACGCTACATCCACCGGCAACGAGTTCCGGCTTGCCGTCATTATCCAAATCGCCAAAAGACGGCGAAGAGCGGTGATGCACTTTCAACAGATTTCCAGCTTCATCTACGAGTTTTCCTTTGTACAAAAGTTTGGGGGTAAAATCGGTTGACGACGATGGTCCGATATTCTTATAATAATTCAGATTGCCCATGTCTTCGCCAGAAATTACATCTAATCTGCCGTCCCTGTCCCAATCAACAGTTATCACGCGCGAATAGCTCACTTCGTCTGTTTCAAAGGGGTCTGTCCCGCCCATCACTGTTACAGTGCCATTTTGGTCCTCAAGCCTCATAAATTCCTTGAAGAGCGGCTCGTTATTGGTGCCTATGTTTTCAAATGAATATATGTGGCCGAATTCATGCCCGGACAGAAAGTCGTTTCTTCCATCGTTGTTTATGTCAATTAAGGCAGGCCTTCCCTGATACATGCTTACATCCGGATTTTTCATCGAGATGTAACCGTTTGATGTCAATTGTGGTATCCCTTTTTTATTCGGGTTTATATTTTTGAAATAACTGATCTGCCCGAACACATGGTCGCCGATGAGCAGATCAATATCACCGTCAAGGTCGAAATCCATGCATAAGGGCGCAGACATTATACCTGCATCTACATCCCTGCAGTCAACAGTCTTTAATCTGCCTCCGCATTTCAAAACCGGTTTTTTGCCTGTTCCGATATTTTCTATTAACGTGACAAAACCGTGCAGTTCGCCAACCAATATGTCCGTGTCACCGTCGCCATCCCAATCACAAATAGTCGAATACGAATCCATCCCGATTTTTATCTCGCTTCCGTCCAAATAATTCAATTTGACTGCAGGCAAAAATCCTTTATCGTTTTCAAACAGATACAACCGCCCGCCTGTCGTGCCTGCGAGTATATCCGTGTCGCCGTCGTTATCGAAATCTACAGCATAAGGAAAAATGGTGCTGAAAACCCCCATCTTATATTTCCGATCCGGATTATAAGGATGATAAAGCCATTCGTCGCCCTCAGATATTTTCAAAACTTCGTTGTTTTTGCCTGTTAAATTTCCCTTGGGCTCCAATATCACATTTTTGTTGTCGCCTATGTTTTTAAACCAATATATTGTCCCGCCCAATATGCCAACCAGCAGATCCCTCTTCCCGTCACCGTCAACATCCATCAAAGTCGGGTTGTTATAAAGGCCGGAAACATTTGTGATCTTTTCCGCATAATTCACATTCAGATTTTTGCCGTACTTATCCCTAAGCTCGCCCCTGTTTACAAATACCGGTGCAGAATTGTTTCCTGCGTTCTCGAAATATTTTATGCTCTCGGAAGAGCCTATCACAAAATCGTTATCCCCGTCTTCATCCCAATCCACAAGAATCGGCTTGCAATAACTGCCGACTGTTAACGGCCCATAATCCAGTTTAAGTGGATCGCCATCTCCTATCAAACCGACGTAATCCATTGGTTTCTTTGGCCCGTTCTCCAGAGTGTCGAAATATATCGAATAAAGCATGTTGTCTAGGGTCTGCAGCACGTCCGCAGATTTCAGCACCCAAGAAAGATTGCCGCTGTCGTGGTATCTCGGCGTAGAATAGCCGTCGTAATCTTCATCAAATCTATACTGTATCTCGTATTTCTTAAAGCCCTCAAAATCTGGATTAACTATTGTCGGAACTTTTGAAATCGGATTGTAGCCGACGATGCGTATCGAATTTCTGTCGAACGTGCCTTTGGCGTTTAATATCAACAAAAGTTCTGAGAAGTCGAAATACGCCTTCACAGGCAGTCCTGAAGCGTCTAAATTATTCGGGTTTACGACAACATCCACCCCGTAATGATTTTCGCTGAGCCAAGGGGTGTTTGTCGAGAGTTTTGGAAATGTAATGTTGGCGCTCGGCGCATTGTCGTTCAGCAGTATGGTTGTAATGCCAGTCGAAGTGTTGAGGAGTTCTCCTAGATCTGGCTCGTTTTCTGCGACGCTACAAATTATAACACTGTTTGAGGCAGTATTATCGGAGGTTGTTTTTAAATTAGTAATAAACCCGTCTTCTTCATTAACATAAGCCAGTGTATTGATATCATCAGTAGGTGTGGAATATAATATGGGTATTGCACTCAAAATTACTATGGCTGCTATTACTAACGAGAGCTTGCCGTACACGATACATAAACTCGCATCATAAATAATAAAACTACGTTTAGATGATAGAATTGAATTTTAGATTTAGCTCTATCCTGCACTATTTTAGTAAATTTCAGAATATCTATCCAAAATTTTTCACACCCAGAACTCCTGCGAGATCAGACCCTGAATCTGACGCCTTTGGTCAGCCATTGGTGTTTCTTTTTCCAAGGACTTTTGACCGAACTTGACTACCTCTGTGTCAGTCGCAATCGTTTTATCACCCGGGCATAACAATATTGTTATCTGGAGATGATAAGAGAGCGATTCCCTTTCGTTTAGAGGTTCGAAGCGCCCAAAATGTCGTTTTTCGGTTGTAGCTATTGTTCCCGCCTATATATTTTTAGGTGCTATTATTGACAAAAATGATGAGAATGAGGGATAAATTTATATTAAATGTGAACGATGCGGCTTTGCGATAAGATGACGCTTCACAAATTGCTTGAGAATCTCAAAAAATCCGGCCTGTATGTCTTCACCACAAAAGACCTATCCAAGATTGCCGGTCTTGACGCATACACGGCGAGCTCCTATACCTACAGGATGAAGGATGCGAAGATGATATATCCTGTCGAGAAGGGAAAATTCGCGATATCTTCCGATCCGCTGGCTGTCGGCACGCAGCTCGTTTTCCCTTCGTATCTTTCATTCACGACAGCTTTCTACCTTCACGACAGGTTCCAGCAGATGATAGACTGCATATATGTTGTGACGCCCCACAAAAAGAGCGGCATCACTTTCGCGGACACAAGGATAGAGTTCGTAAAGTTTTCACCGGAACGGGTCTTTGGATATAGGAAACACAGAAAAGGAGACAGTTATGCGTTCATTGCGGATCTGGAAAAGGCCGCCGTGGACTGCCTGTACCGCCCGAGGTACGCGACAATCGCAAACGCGTTTGAGGCGCTATCGCCAGGATTCGACAAACACCTTCTTGAAGACTACGCAATTTCAATGAAAAGCGAAGCGGTAATAAGAAGGGCAGGATACCTTATTGAACGGCTGGGCTACAAAACCGCACTCAAACCATCTACGAATGCGCCGTACGCGCTTAACCCCACAATCGGCGAGAGAGGAAAATTCGACAAAAAATGGAAGCTTTATGTAAATGAGGTGCTCAGATGATGAAGAAAGATGAAATACTGAAAATGGCGAAGATATCAAGGATGAAACCGTACCAGCAGGAAAAACACTATATCCAGACCTTAGTGCTGAGGTCGATATACTCGGAGTTCAACCCCGCGTTCAAGGGCGGAACCGCGCTGATGTTTTTCCATGGGCTCAACCGCTTCTCCGAAGACCTAGATTTTACATTTCATGAAGAATTCTCGGGCGGTGCGCTCTTAAAGAAAATAAAAAGCGACCTCGAATACATGGACATAAAGGCTACATACAAGACGGCATACGATAACAAAGCCAGTTTCGCATTCAAGCTGGGAGTAGAGGGCCCGCTGTTCTCAAGAGAGATAGAGCGCTGTTTTGTGGATATCGAGATAAGCAGAAGAGAGACAGTCGAAATGCCGATTCGGGCGATTTTTTTGGAAACGCCGTATCAGGACATTCTGCCGTTTGCAGTCGGCATGATGGATGTGGAAGAGATCGTAGCAGAAAAGATAAGGGCGATCATCACAAGGAACAAGGCGAGAGATGTTTATGACCTGCATTTCTTGTTAAAGCGGGACGTCAAGATCAGCATATACCTGGCCAACAAGAAACTAAAATATTACAATAAAACGTTCGATGAGGATGCGTTCAAAGACGGCATAAGAAAAAAGAAGGGCATTTGGACTGCCGAATTGACGCCGATAATATTCGGCCAGTTGCCGAAGTTCGATGAGGTCGAAAACGTGATAATAGAGCATTTTACAAAAGAGATTGGTTAATAGAAAAAGTCATTTAATATGCGGGGGATGGGATTTGAACCCAAGAACTCCTGCGAGATCAGACCCTGAATCTGACGCCTTTGGTCAATCGTTGCTCTTTGATTTTCACTATATTGATGATCAACGATTTTTGACCGAGCTTGGCTACCCCCGCGCATGATGCTTGTTTATAATTTCGTTATCATAGTATATTTCATTATGTTAGTATTTAGTCTAGACCTCATTATCTTTCAATTAATAATTAATTTCTATCGATAGTTAAATATTCTAATATTATTTAAAATTAATATGCGTTTTATAGATCTGTCCGATCCATCCACGAGCGTTTACCGCACGTCGTGCAGCGTATGTAGTATTTCGGCGGGACAAGGGGTATCTTCGTTCTAACAGTAAACATCGCTTGTAGAAACGATAGCTCGATAGGCGCGTGGCAGTTAGGACATTCGAATTTCATAGATCTCCTCTTTTTGTTTATATCTTATCTTCTATTTAATAATATAATTTTTTTATATATCTAGTATAAATTATCTCATAAATCTCCGTATATGCGTTCGCTCGATCGTGCCAGCGTACATCATTGCACTGGTGGTTGGATATTTATGAGATTGGTTCTAATAATTGCAGTCTGTTTGGTAATCTTAGTAATATGATAATCGTAGTATGTGGTATATAACCTTAATTTTTCACATCGACCAGTACTTTGCTCATCTTTCCTATCAGTAGTTTATTCTGCATCTTAGTGCCCACCGTAATTCTCACGTGATTCTCCAAAAACGGCAGGCCGCCGACGTCTTTGATCAATATCCCTTCTTTTTCGAGCTTTTTGCAGAATGTCTTTGAATTTACTGGCAGTTTCACCAAGATGAAGTTTGCATCCGACGGGTGCGGTGTTGTCCCGATCGCCTTTAGTTTTTTATACAGCTCCCTTTTCTCTGTATCTATTGTCTTTATTGTTTTGTTTAAGAACGCGTTGCTTTTGAGCGCTTCTGCGGCGATTGTTTCGCTGAGAATATTCAGGCAATACGGCGGCTTTATCCTGTCCAATATCTCTATTGTCCTCTCATCAGCAACTGCATAACCTACGCGTATGGATGCCAGGCCGTATGCTTTCGAGAATGTCCTTGTTATTATCAGGTTGTTGTAGTTTTTTATCTCTCCGACATAGCTTTTACGCGAGAACTCCGCATACGCCTCGTCTATTAGAACGATTCCTCTGGCGTTCTCCAGAATATAATAAATGTCCTTCTCTTCAAAGCACTTTCCAGTCGGGTTGTTCGGATTGCAGATTATCGTGATTTTGCCGCCGGCATCTACCATCTTTTTAGCGTCTAGTTGAAAATTGTCCTTTAGTTTGATTGTAACTGCCCTGCCCAGATGCGACCTAGTGAAAAAGCCATACATGGAGAAGGACGGCGCAGGCGATATCATAGAATCGCCTGGATTTATAAACGCCTTGAATATCAGGTCCAGCAGTCCGTCTGAGCCGTTTCCGATATTGAAATTTTCAGGTTTATAGCGGTATTTTTTAGCAAGTGCGTTTCTTAAGTCGTCAGAGTGCAGGGTGGGATATTGGCTCAGGTCGCTCTTTGCCAGTTTCGTAAGTACTTTTTTACAGACAGGGTTGACGCCGACAAGGTTGGCATTCGTGCTCATATCCAGCTTGTTCGTAGTTTCCGTAGTATATGATTTCATATCCCTTACGGAGGTGCGGACAAGGCTGTTTATATCTCTATCCATCATTCGCTCCTTACGCCCCAAGATTTTCTTTTTTCAAGTGCTTTGACTCGTATCTCTATGGATTTTGCATGCGCATCTAAACCTTCTATCGCCGCTAACTTCATAGCTGTTTTTGACAGTCTCAACAATCCTCCCTCAGAAATTTTTTGGTATGTCGGTTTTTTGATAAAGGTGTCAACGCTTACACCCGAAGAAACCCTTGCAAAACCTCCCGTCGGCAGTATGTGGTTGGTGCCCGAACAGTAGTCTCCCAGTGCAACCGCGGAATATCTTCCCAGGAATATCGAGCCTGCGTTTTTAATGTCCCGGAAAATTTCCCCGTCGTTTTTTGTGATTATCTCTATGTGTTCCGGTGCATATTCGTTTGCGAAATTTACGGCATCTTGGAGGCTTTCGACAATTATTATTGACGCGTTCTTTCTCAGCGACGCTTCTGCGATTTTTTTTCGCGATAATGTATCGAGTTGCTTTTTAATCTCGTCCTTGACTTTTTTCGCCAAATCCTTGGAATTTGTTACCAAGATCGAAGCCGCCTCGGGGTCGTGTTCTATTTGCGCCAGCATATCGCTTGCTATAAATCCCGGTTCTGCGGTGTTATCCGCAATTATCAATACCTCAGACGGCCCGGCCAGGAAGTCGATATCCACGACACCGTAGACCCGCCTTTTTGCTGCAGTTACATAGGCGTTTCCGGGGCCGACAATCTTCTGAACCCGCGGTATGCTTTTCGTCCCGTAGGCCATTGCCCCGATTGCCTGTACGCCGCCCACCTTGTACACCTCGTTAATGCCGAGCAGTTGTGCTGCGGCCAAAATTTCGCTGCTTACATTTCCGTCCTTATTAGGCGGTGTGCATACGGCGATTCTTTTTACGCCCGCGATCTTTGCGGGGATGCACGCCATAAGAAGCGTGGAAGGGTAGGACGCCTTTCCGCCGGGTACATATACTCCAACAGATTCCAGGGGAAGACAGCGCCTTCCCAGAATGCTGCCGTCCGCGCTTGTAAGGAGTTCTTCCTTCGGCTTTTGCTTTTTGTGAAACTCCTCTATATTTTTAATGCTCTCTTTTAGAGCGTTAACCGATTCCTTATCAACAGATTTTACAGCCAGTTTGAATTCCGCATCGGATACTTTCATCTCCTTTATTTCAGCGCCGTCGAACTTGTATGTATATTTCCTGACCGCAGTATCTCCAGACAGTTTGATATCATTCAATATCTTTGATACTGCCGGCATCAGCTTTTCTATGTTTGCCAAACGGCCGCCGATTTTGTTGTATTGTTTGTTTGTGTATTCAGAGATTTTCAATATTTTGAGCATAATCCAACTCTCTAAAAATCCAGGCGCGTTACGGAACCATTCTGTCCACCGGAACAATGAGTATGCCTGTCGCGCCTAATTTTTTTAGTTTGGCTATAGACTGGTCTATCTTATCGTTGTCCACAACGACGTGGACCGCCACCTCGTCCTTTGTTCCCATCAGGTTAACTATGGTGGGGCCTGCCAAACCCGGTAAAAATGCTCTTATCTCTTCAAGCGCTTTTACGGGGACGTTTGCCATCAGGTATTTTTTCGTCTCTGCCCTCATTACGCTTTCTATCGCAGAAACAAGGCCGGCAATTCTTTGATTTCCTTTAACATTCTGCTTGTTTCCGATCAGTACGGCTGTAGATTCCAATATTGTGTCCATCTTTTTCAGGCGGTTCATCATCAGCGTAGAGCCCGTAGCCGATAAGTCTGTGATAAGATCAGCAACGCCGATGTGCGGTGTTACCTCTGTCGCACCGGATACCGGGACGATCACCAAATTCTTTTTCAACATGCCAAAGTATTCTCTCGTGAGGTTCGGGAATGAAGTTGATACTTTCATGCCATCGCGCACGTCCTTTACCGAACGTATGTTTGAGTCCTCCGGTGCCGCGATTACCAGCGCGCATTTCCCGAAGTTTAATTTCAATAGGATTTCTATGTCTTTTTTCACTTCGGAGACTATGTCCAAGCCAGTGATGCCAACATCCGCCACCCCGCTCTGCACAAATTCGGGTATGTCGTTCGCGCGTATGAACAGCACTGAAAAATCGCCGCCTATCGTGGTTGCGTACAGTTTTCTTTGATCTTCGCTTATAATGTTTAGTCCAGCGCGCTTTAGAATGTTTATTGAGCCTTCGGACAGCCTTCCCTTATTCGGTATAGCGATTTTGGTTACTGACATGTTTCCACCAACAATGCCTTATTAATGCTCATCCTAATAGATTTGTCGGATTATATATGAGCAGGATGGATAGGAATACAGTTCGATGGGTAAGTTTATATCTTGTAAAAACCTTCTTTTCGTTGTGTGTGGGAGAACTATCGTCTCATTGTTCCGAAAGGCAAAAACAAGAATCCGGCACTTTCGCGACGTTGGGGCGTTCGTCAGCATAGTTGCAAAAAAATTCGACTTTCGGCAAGAGAGAACCGCACAATTTGCCACTACCAATGATTTTTTCAGAACCTTCGCATTAAATGTCAGCTTTTTGATGCTGATACTCCTGCCGATACATTTCGCTGTAAGATATTTTACATCTGGACAATTTGAGAACAGCTTATACCCCCTCCAGGCATTCGAAGCATATATTGTATATCTAGTGCAAACTCTCCTTGGAATACCGGTAATGCTTAGCGATCCGATCACACTCGAATATATGTCGCCCCCCTTAGTAAACGGCCTTCAGATCAGCGGCGTGTGCACGGGCGTGAGTGAAGTCGTCTTCCTTTTCGTCCTCATACTTTGGTTCCCCATGGTAAGAAGAAGCGTTAAATTGAAATGGGCCGCCATACTTGGGACCGTATTGTTCATAATCAACCTGATAAGAATAGTCATCATCTATCCGCTCACAACCGCTTTCGGCGATGTTTTTGCGGGACAGTTCCATTATTATTTCTGGAATTACGGGCAGTTGATCATTGTTATGATGATGTTTGTCTTCTGGTTTGTACTAGTGGCAAGAAAGGAAGTAAGTGAAAGACTGTCGAACGTAGGTCGAAACAAATAAAATATAGAACAATAATACCCTTATAATGTTTCCAAAGGAAAAAGTCGCAGATATCTTAAAAAGGTATGATAAAAACAACCTATCCATAGCAACCGTTTGTTCGCATTCCAGCCTTCAAATTTTCGATGGGGCTAAGCGGGAGGGTTTTAAGACAATCGGGATAGCCCTGAACAAACAACCGAAATTCTACGATGCGTTCCCAAAAGGAAAACCTGACGAATTTTTTATAGTTCAAAATTACGAAGAAATCTTGTCTTTAGCCGAAGAGTTGAGGAAAAAAAATACCATCATAATTCCGCACGGTTCTTTTGTAGAATACTTGGGTCCAAAAAATTTCGAGGAGCTGGAGCTTCCGATATTCGGGAACAGGCAGGTAATAGAGTGGGAATCCGACAGGACGAAGCAAAGACAGTGGCTTCTATCGGCAGGTCTAAAGATGCCTGCAGAGATAAAAAACCCCAAGGAGATAAATAGGCCAGTGATGGTGAAATATTACGGCGCCAAAGGCGGGCGGGGTTTCTTCATAGCAAAGGATTACAAGGAATTTAAAGAAATTAGCCCGAAACAAAAATACATAATCCAGGAGTACATAATAGGAACTAGGTATTATATTCATTATTTTTATTCTCCCATAAAAAACGAAGGTTACAAATTGAGTAAGGGAACGCTTGAACTTTTAGGCATGGACAGAAGAGACGAGTCGAACATAGATGAACTGTATAAAGTTGGAGCGCGTGAAAAACTCAAGAAATCCGGCATATATCCGACGTTCGTTGTGACCGGAAACGTGCCTGTCGTGATAAGGGAGTCCCTGCTGCCGAAAGCGTTTGAGATGGGTGAAAATGTAGTAGAGGAGTCACTGAAACTGTTTGGGGGCATTATTGGACCGTTCTGTTTAGAAACCGTTGTTACAGACCAATTGGAATATCGGGTATTCGAAATTTCTGCAAGAATTGTTGCAGGGACCAACATATCCATCTCCGGCTCGCCTTATTCTGACTTAGTTGAGGATGATTTATCGACAGGAAGACGTATTGCGATAGAAATAAAAAATGCAAATAAAATGAACAAATTATCAGAAATAGTTAGTTAAAAAAATAATGCCCGCCGATAGAAAATAACATATCGGCATATTAGTTATTAGTAAAAAACCAAGAACGGTATTTCTATGGCAGAAAACAAAAACACATACGATGTTATCGTAGTGGGCGCTGGACCTGCTGGCCTATTTGCCGCTAACGAACTTTCAAAAAACAAATTGAAAATATTGATTATTGATGAGGGTTCTTCGTCCTCCAAAAGAAAATGCCCGATGGGTATTGCCGGTCATTGTACCCACTGCAAAACGTGCGGCATAATGTCTGGCGTCGGCGGTGCAGGTATGTTTTCCGGAGGCATATTGAATCTTCGCCCAGATATAGGCGGGGATTTGGAGGCACAGACCGGAGATAAGGAATATGCAGACCGATTGGTGGAAGAGGTGGATAGCACATATCTCAGACACGGGGCTCCGAAACAGATATACAAGCCAAACGCCGACGAGGTCGAACATTTGAAGCGAAAAGCGGTGGCGGCCGGCGCCAAATACATAGACATAGTCCAGAGACTTATAGGTTCTGACAACGCCCCGAAGGTTATTGGAAGATTTGAAAACGACTTAAAACGAAGAGGCGTAACTTTCCTATTGAATACAAAGGCAGATGATTTGATTGTAAAAAACAATGTGTGTAACGGTGTGATTGCTGGCAACAGGAGATATCTATCCAAAAGGACGATAATCGCACCAGGCAGAATTGGAGCATCCTGGATAGAAACCGTTGTAAAAAAGCACAAAATCGGCGCGAAATTTGGAGCTATAGATGTTGGAGTCCGCGTGGAGGTACCTGCACTAACAATGGACGTGGTAACCAAAGTAAACAGGGATCCGAAATTCCACATACGCACGTCTACATACGATGATTTTGTAAGAACATTCTGCACAAACGAGAGGGGTTTTGTTGTCAAAGAAGAATACGAAAGTTTTGTGGCTACGAACGGGCATTCTATGAAAAGCAAAATTTCTGAGAATACCAATTTCGCACTTTTAGTGAGGGTGGAATTAACAGAACCTGTTGAAAACACAACCCAGTATGGCAGGTCTATTGCAAAACTGGCTACAACAATCGGCGGCGGCAAACCGTTAATTCAAAGATTCGGAGATTTGAGGAGAGGCAGAAGGTCGACAAAGGAAAGAATAGGAACCAACGATGTGAAAAATACCCTAAAAGATGTAACTCCCGGCGACATATCCATGGCGCTGCCCCATAGAGTCGTAGTGAACTTAATCGAGGGTTTGGACCGGTTGAACAAAATTATACCTGGTGTGGCGTCCGACTCCTCGCTCGTTTACGCACCTGAGATCAAGTTTTATGCTATGAATGTTAAGGTGAATAGAAATTTTGAAACGAGTGTTAAAAACCTGTTTGCCGCGGGCGACGGTGCCGGTTTATCCAGAGACATCGTCAATGCATCCGCGACAGGGATATTGGCAGCAAGAGGGGTTTTGGAAGGTCTGTGAGCAAAACCCACACACATAACCTTTTATACGGATATTTCTTGACTTATTTAATGCGAAATTTAAAAAATAAAAACGGCGTAGCAGGTTTCTTCGAGGACATACCAGCATTGATTGTAGTGACGATTGGTGTTGGAATCTTTCTTACGAGCATCGTGACTATATATCCAAAATATATCGAATCCGAACAGAACACCGATTTCATGCGTGAGTCGTTCAATGTAGCAGAAACGATTAGGGCGTCTGATGATATATTGTATGAACCCGATATGCAGAACGGAGTATTCGATGCGTATAAAGTGCAAAAGATGGATTCGCAACAACTCAACCAGACTGTGCACACGGAATTAAGATGCAGAATAGACATAATAGATGCCAGCGATTATCCCACGAAGTATAACAAAACAACACAGAATTTTGAGGATTCTGAAGTGCCGAATTTTCGAATGAGATACAGCATAACGTTGCCGGTATGCATAAAAAAATCGGAAGCAGAGGTACATCCTGCAAAGATGATCGTAACTTTGTATAAAATGTAAAGAAGGTGTTTAAACGATTTCGGATAGCGGACAAATGGCGGTATATGACGCGATATTATTTTTCGTGATCATCAGCATAGCATCTACGATTATATTTACACAATCATCCTACATCGTGGGTGGAGTGGAAGACCAGGAGAGACAGCGTATGATTGAATATACCCACGATGTAAAAGACGTTCTCCTGAAAAGCACGATAAAAACCGCGTGGTACAAAGATTCCGATGGAAACAGAACAAACCTGGCGGATAACACAATTTATGATTTAATAGTTGAGGAGTTTTGTCTCCTGAATAATGGGATTGAGCAGGAAAATCTCACAGACGGCATGGAGAACAACATAAATACAACTCTTAGAAATTTGGTAGAAACGGAACGCCATTATTTACTATACTGCACACACACTGATGGAGGTTCAAAACTAACAATCTCGCTTTCAGATGGAAACTATGCGATAGAAAACCTTCCGTTAGAGAGATACTCGTCAAATTGGAAGAGCAACATGGACGTGCTGCCAGGAGAGGTTGATATCACGTTATTTATATGGAAATAGAACAATAGAAAAAATGAAATCCCCGTATTATGATTACATGGTGTTGATACATTGAGACTATTTAAAAAGAAAAAGAATAAAGAAAAGAAGAAGACTATGATCCTCTGCCCTGCATGCGGAAGCAGGGAGCTCTATTACGAGGCGGGATTGATCACTGGCTACAAGTACCATTGCAAGGACTGCGACTATATAGGCACCTTCGTCATTGAAAGGGACGTGGATGATATTCTAAAAGAGGAAAATTTAAAAGAAGATAAAAAAGAAGATAACATACAAAAATGATACAGATTATATATTATGACAAAGTAATACAGGTTACAGCCAAAAATAAAAAATAGATAAGATAAATAGATAATTAATATATATTATAATTATTAAGTATATGTTCAACAAATAAAATGCCGCGGTAACTCAGTCCGGGAGAGTGCACGGCTGAAGACCGTGTGGTCGCCGGTTCAATTCCGGCCCGCGGCACTCTACAACTAATTTTAAGAGCGCACGGTCATAGAGGTGGGTGATTGCACCCCTTCGTGTTTACGGAAATATTATTATCATAAGAGAGCAATTTGTCCAGCGAGAATAATGGTACTAGAGACTCTTGGAAATTCCCTCAGGAATACGTTAAAAAAGATCGCAAACGCAACGCACATAGATGCAGAGCTGGTCGATGAAGTAGTTAAAGAGATTCAGAGAGCGCTTATACAGGCGGACGTCAACGTAAAACTTGTTTTGGAGCTGACGAAAGAGATAAAACGCAAAGCATTGACAGAGAAGCCGCTTGCGGGGATGAGCTCCAGAGAGCACGTTATTCGGATAGTTTATGATGAGTTGGTAAAGATCATTGGCACTGCAAAAGAACTGTCCCTCACAAAACACGTCATCATGATGACCGGACTGTATGGGCAGGGAAAAACAACAACCGCAGGGAAACTTGCCAAATACTTCCAAAAGAGAGGCATCACGACCGCGATGATTGCTGCCGACATCCACAGGCCTGCGGCAATCGATCAACTGATGCAGATAGGAAAGTCCATAAACATACCAGTGTACACAAAGCCCGGTGAAGACAAGGCGCCGAAAATCGTGCGGGAGGGTTTGGCCAAATTAAAGGATTACGATGTAATCATTATAGATACTGCTGGAAGGCACGCCCTGGAAGATGATCTGATAGACGAGATGAAACGGATTTCTGCTGTTGCAAAACCAGATGAGAAGCTCCTTGTTCTCGACGGAAGCGTCGGACAGTCTGCAGGCGTACAGGCCAAAGCGTTCCATGAAAGCATTGGAATTACCGGAGTCATAATCACGAAATTGGACGGCACTGCAAAAGGCGGCGGGGCGATCAGCGCGGTTGCAGAGACAAAAACCCCGATAATCTTTATTGGAGTGGGAGAGCACATCGACGACCTAGAGAAATTCGAGCCGCCGAGATTCATTTCCAGATTATTGGGAATGGGCGACATTCAATCCCTGCTCGAAAAAGCCCAAGAAACAGTGGACGAAGAAGAGGCTGAAGATGTTGCAAAAAAGATGATGTCAGGCAAGTTCTCGCTGAAGGACATGTATACGCAGATGGAAATGATGTCAAGCATGGGGCCGTTAAGCAAGATTATGGACATGCTGCCATCTGGCTTTGCTCAGAATATCAAAAAGGAAGACGTAAACGTCGTCCAAAACAGATTAAAGAGGTTCAGGGTTATCATGGATTCGATGACGGACTTTGAACTGGAAAATCCGACAGAGATAAAATCTTCGAGGATTACGAGGATAGCACGCGGCGCGGGGGTAGATCAAAAAGACGTGAGGGAACTGCTCCACCAGTACAATGCCTCAAAAAAGATGATGAAAGGATTCATGGGCAACAGAAAGATGCGTAAGATGATGATGCAGCAGATGAAGGACGGGAATATTGCATAAAGTTTTATCTATTCTGAAAGGTATTTATGTATAACTATGCGACACATAAAAACAGATATTAAGAAATTGATTAGTATTCCTATAATTATCATACTGATTTTAAGCATAGTAGTTTTGAGTATACCTGAAAAGACATCTGCCGGCTTTGTCTATAGTGTCGAGGTTCAAGCAGTGAATGGTACTGCATATGCTGATGTTGGCCCCGGACAACCAGCGTTCGCCACCCTGTCTTTTAAGGTTACAAACAATGGATACAATGTAAACGAAAAAATCGCCATGAGTGTGAGTTTTGGTGCAGGGGCTCTCTCAGCAACAGTTTCCCCATCACAGTTCAGCCTTTCGTATGGTACGAGCCAAATGGTGACTGCATATGTAAGTGTAGATCGAAACGCGGAAGCGCCGAGAAGTATACCCATAGATGTAACAGCTACAGTGACGAATTCACCATCTAGTGCGCGCGCGGCAGCTTCAGGTACTGTAATCGTAAGGCAATTTTCTTTCATAGATATCAAGCCGGTAGGTGGACTCAATTATTCATTGGAGTCCGGCTCATCTAAAACAATAGTTATTTCACTGGTCAATGAGGGAAACGGCGAAGACGCAATTACATTCGAGGTGGCGAACAGGGGCGAACTTATTGTAAAGGGCTGGGAGATTCCAGGAGCGGAAGATTTTAGAATTGCAACCAAGAAAATGGAGAATGTAAGTCTTGTGATAAAAGCACCGGACACAACGAAAAGCGAGGATGTTAAAATCACATTGAGGGCCACGACCACTTTGAAGAATGTAAGCTCATACTCGCCGGATGTCAACCTCACAGCTACAGTAAAAGCCAAAAGCGGCAATGCAACGCCCGGAATATCCACGCCGGCTATAATCGCAGCTTTGTTAATCGGATTACTCATATCGCGAAGAAAAGGATGGCCTTCAAAATTATGGACAAAAAAATCAGGTTAATTGTTTATCACTTAAACCAAGATTCCCCTAAACGATGCACCGCAAAAAAACTCGAGAGATTCGGTTTTGCTAAAAACATATATAATATCCACAGACTGCCTTTTAGAAGTTTAGTGCTGGATCCGTTCGCAAAAGATGTTCTGTCGAAGGACGACTTGCATGCAATATTGTCTCGAGGAATCACTGTGATTGATTGTTCTTGGGAATATGCGGACAATGTTTTTAGAAAGATAAAAAAAATTAAAAGAACAGAGTCGAGAAGACTGCCGTACCTTCTCGCAGCTAATCCTGTAAATTATGGAAAACCGTACAAACTCTCCACGTTAGAGGCGTTTGCCGCATCTCTTTACATAGTCGGCCATAAAAAATATGCAGAAGATCTCTTATCTCTCTATAAATGGGGGATACAATTTCTATACCTGAATAAAGAGCCGTTAGAGGAATACGAGAAGGCGGGTAAAATGATTGATATCATAGAAAAAGAGAGGGAATTTACCGGCGCTGGCGAATGAGCATATTGTTTTTATGGCTATGATGATCGAGTTGAAAAAATTCGTATAAGAATTTGAATTGTTAGATGAACGAAGACTGATCTTTTCTCTTTTTGACATGATGAATGCGGGGCAAAACTATTTTTAATGGTAGTTATATTACAAAATGGGATGCGTTATGTCAAAATTTACTAGAGATACCTCAGAAAAATTGACCGAGATCGAAGCGGAAGCTTCTCAGATTATGAAGGATACGCAAACGATCGGAATAAGATATGCAGAGATAGATGAGATACTAACAAGAGTTAAATCCATAGAGAACAAAGTAAACACAGTAAACGAATTGTTAGTTAAACTGTTGGCCACTAGATTGTAAACACTCAAACTCCGTATTTGCTAGCTATTCTTTTTCTACACAATCTTAATTTTAAAGAGCAATATCTTAAGACTAAGTATCCATATCGCTAAAAACACCTAAAACGAGCATAACAACTAAATTTTCTTAAAAGACGATTCGCATAGTTATTTTAAAATTAAATACAGGGGGCTACATCTTCCGTTCAGTTACCTGACCGCCACTCCGTTCTTTCTTAAAAAATCCTTTACAACGTTAACTGGATACTTATCATAATGAAATATGCTCGCTGCTAGTGCCGCATCAGCCTCGCCTTCGGTCAAAACCTCTAAGATGTGTTCGGGTTTACCAGCACCGCCGGAAGCTACGACCGGTATTTTTACGGTTCTTACAATTCTTTTTGTGAGTTCGATGTCGTACCCCTCAGTAGTTCCATCCTTATCCATGCTTGTCAGTAAAATCTCGCCCGCGCCGAGTTGCTCAACTTTCCTTGCCCATTCTATGGCGCCCACGTTTGTCATTTTTGTGCCACTGTGTGTGGAAACCAGCCAATTGCCGTCAGAACGTTTTGCGTCTATTGCCACAACAATACATTGACTTCCAAATGAGTCGGAAGCAATGGTCAGGACATCAGGGGTCTGAATAGCAGCGGTATTTATGGATATCTTATCGGCGCCAGCATCCAACAGTGCACTGATATCGTTTATATTTCTTATCCCACCGCCGACAGTTAGCGGTATAAACAGGTTCTCTGCTGTCCTTTTAACGACATCAAGCATGGTTCTTCTGTTCTGAAGCGTGGCGCTTACGTCCAAAAAAACTATCTCGTCCGCACCCTGTTCTTCGTATTTCATCGCGAGTTCGACAGGGTCGCCCACGGATTTTAGGTTTTTAAAATGAACCCCTTTGACGACCTTTCCGTCCAGCATATCTAAGCAAGGTATAATGCGTTTTGTTAACATATCTCATACCTAATCTTTTGAAAGATCCTCGCCGCCGGCAAAAACCTGCTGGATAGCATTGTAAATGTCTTCCATTCCCACATTATTTTCCGCAGAGGTGACTGCAAAAGATTTGTGCACTCCGATATTCTCCATCGCCCTAAATAATTCCAAACTCATCTGAACATGCATCGAAGGGGATTCGGCAACAGCAGCGTCATATAATGTAGTCGGGTCATCTACCCAATTGGTTATCGTTTGCAGCTCTTTCTCGCTTAGCAGGTCCGATTTTGTGAGCGCGCTTATCATCGGAAGATTGAACCTAAACTGGATTGTGGCCGTAAGGAGTAATTGCGATATATATCCCGTAGGCGTCTTTGATATAAACGGGTCCATGGTGAAAACAATTGCGCTTCTGTCCCTTCCTAGTTCGTCTACAATATGAGTGCTGGATTTTCTAAAACTGAACAACTCCATTTGACCGGGCGTGTCTATGAGCACATAGTTTGTTCTGAATCCATCCAATATTTTCCTTACTTTCTGGACTTCCAATGCAAGCATGTCTGCACAGGCGATCTGGGCACCGTTTGGCCCCAAACCTTCCGTTCGCATTACATCTGTGAGATTAAGCCATTCCCTGATGTCTATGTCCGGTGCGTATGGAAGATCTTCTACGCCAGGATCGAGATTAACCGTGACAGTATCGAACCCGTTTAGGCTCATCCAATTCTGAAATGCGTGCACGAGCAGGGTCTTTCCTGAACCCGCAGTCCCAATAAAATATACCAATACCTCTTCTTCCATGTTTCCTCACTTTTATTTCAATGCAACAAGCAACTGTTTAGCGAGTGTTTTTAGATATTGCCTAGATAATACCGCAAGCACAGCTACGGTGAGTAAAAAGGCAAATATAAGGACGTAGAGACCGATCATCTTATCCAATAATAAACTGTAAGTTCCAACCTCCATGCCGTCACCAAAAGGTATGGAAACACCGCCTGTCGTCGATGCCCCGCCTACTCCGTAATCCTTATTTGCGGCTTCTTGAATTGCTGTAGCAAAGTAGAGAGGTGTTATGATCAAGAGTGTAAGAGTTGCAGCCAATATTAATTTCGTGACGTTGGCTATGTTGATAAACGATAGTCTTTTCATAAATCTAGTCTTGTATGATTTTATTCTGTCTTCTATAATCTCCAGCGGGTCCCAGAGAAAAAGTCTGATCCACATAAAGCCGACCATTACGAACGACAGTATGGCCATCGTCCACAATGTCCTTGCATAATCATTCGTTGTAAAAAAGACCTGTTTTACATTATCTGATTTTTGCAGATTTGTTATGCTGTCGCTGTAATACGATGTCCCCTTTGCCGAGGTTGTTGTTACGTCATATTTTGTTAGTGTAAATTCCACAACGGTTTTTGTTGCCCCTTTCTTGTCAACAAATTCTATTCCGACCCATGTACTGGACAGGGAAACAGAGACGAATATCAACCATATTACTGTAAATGCGAACAGCGCTGTCCACATAATCTTTCTGTCTTTTTCATCCATTTTAGGCAGGGTAAATCCGAGCTTGAAACTTTCTTTTTTTGGTCTGTTTTTCTTAGCAGCATTTGTCCTATTGCCTCTCGGTACGGTCTCGTCTTCCGACTTTTTTGAGCGTTTTGGTTTATCTACAAATATAACTGCGGTATCATCCTCATCTTCGCTGTCTTCGTCTCTAGTTTTTCTCGACTTGTTTTTGGACTTATGTTCCGTTGTTGATGTTGCTTCACTTTTATAGGTTTGTTTCGATGCCGCTTGTTTTTTTATTTTAGAGGCAAGGGCAGGTCCAACGCCTTTAACAAGGGTTAGGTCTATTATGTCGGCATTTCTTATATCGTCCATGCTTCTATACCCCGCACCATACAAGGACGCGGCTATCCCAACGCTAACGCCTATATTCCTAGCAAAAATCTCAACAACTTCGTCTTTCTCCATGTACCTACATGCACTCCCATCGACACAACAGCATTCTACATATCGATAATTTCACAATTTCACATGGAGATTATTCTATTAAATGTTTCTTATATCATAAAACTATAAACAAAAACACAGACTGACCATTAGAAAGTCTAAAATAGTGCAAGTACCGTTACTATAATGACTGATATGGTAGATACTTGGGCGCTCGGCTTGGGCTTTATAATCGGCGGCATAGTACTGCTGCTCTTAGAAGCAGCTACACCAGGATTCTTTATCGCAATACCCGCAACCGTATTGATTGTGATAGGACTCGTAGGGGTACTTGTACCTGATTTTACGTTCTTTGCTGTAGTTGCACCCATTGCCGCCGTTGTTATAACAATACCCGTCACCATTGTTACGATCCTTCTCTATAAAAAACTGGCACCTCCGTCATCATCACCTACGACTACAGTGGGAGACTCGCTTATAGGGCAGGAAGGTACTGTGACAAAAACAGTTATACCGGACAGCATAAAAGGAAAAGTAAAAATAGACAACACCATCTGGAGTGCCAGGGCAGATAAAGAGATACCTGAAGGGAAGAGAGTAAGGGTAATTTCATCTAGTGGAGTGCATGTTGTTGTAGAGGAGATGAACAGTGTGGGCCCTTCCAAAGAACAGATTGCGTCGAAGCTCGATGATATTCCACGGGCGATAGGAAAGAAGTAAAAAAAGGAGGTTTGAATATGGCGTATGAAGAATTGTATATTAGTTTGGCAATATTTTTGATAATTGCCATAGTATTTTTGTTGATAACTACGGTCAGGATAATACAGCCGTTTGAACAGGGGCTATTGATGGTCCTGGGAAGATATAAACGAAAACTAAATCCGGGATTTAACATGGTCCCGCCGCTCATATCGCAGGTTATAAAACTCGATTTGAGGACGCAGGTATTGGACGTTCCGCGTCAAGAAGTCATCACGAAGGATAACTCACCGACCAACGTTGATGCGGTAATATATATAAAAATTATTAGCCCGGAGAAGGCATTTTTTGAAGTACAGAATTATAGAATGGCTACGGTATATTTGGCACAAACTACATTAAGATCGATAATAGGCGATATGGAGCTCGATGAAATACTATACAACAGGACAAGAATCAATACACGATTAAGAGACATTCTTGATGAAGCGACCGATGCCTGGGGTGTAAAAGTAGAGGCGGTCGAACTAAGGGAAGTAGACCCATCTGGCCCTGTCAAATCTGCTATGGAAGCACAAACGTCTGCTGAAAGGGAGAGAAGGGCCGCAATATTGAGAGCGGATGGCAAGAAGAGGTCCGCGATCCTCGAAGCAGAGGGAAACAAGATGTCAAGAATTCTAGCATCGGAAGGTGTAAAGCAATCTAAGGTATTAGAGGCCGAGGGGGAGAGGTTAGCGAGAATATTGCAGGCGCAAGGTGATGCACAGAAACTGAGAATAATATCTCTTGGCTCTGCCACACTCGACCAAAAAGCCCTAACAGTACTGTCCCTAGAAGCCCTCAGGCATATTGCAGAAGGGCAGGCGACAAAAATCATATTCCCATTCGAAGTAAGCAAATTAATAGAGGGTGCTGCGGAATATATCGGCGTAACCAGGAAATTACCCGAACGAGAGATTGCTACGACTAAAGAATTAGAAAAGGCGGTCGGTAATATCAACGACGTTCTTGGAGAGATACCCACACCACAACAACTTAAAGCGGATATGCAGGCATTAAGGAAAGAAACTAGAATCGAAGATATTATGAAAGAAGACAAAGATGTGCTAGACTCCCAACACGATACGAAACGAAAGGTCGAAAAAGACGAAAGTGAGGGAAAAAAATAATCTCGAGGGAATTAATTGCGACATAAATTTGTGAGCCAAAGTTCGAATACGGGCGAGGCGGGTTTTAGACTTCGTCTCCCCCGAAAAAGAGACGGGGAAATTTTTGCAATCACCGACCAACTGCTCGGAGGCTCCAGGATAAAATCAATAGGTGAAGACGGGAAGGTGAGGATGGCCCGCATCCCCGGCAAACTGAAGAAGCGCATGTGGATAAAACCGGGGGACGTGTTGATAATTAAACCATGGTCTTTTCAGAATGAGAAGGCGGACGTCGTATGGCGGTATACAAGGACAGAATCCAACTATCTGGGCAGGAAAAAACTTTTACCGACAGATATAGATATTTTTTCTGAGTTTAGATGAAGAAACAAATAATAAATTTATAAAGTCGACTTGCAACGGCGACGCTGAATTTTTTGTTCCTGACGTTCTCCGACCTAGCGAAGGAAAGTTTTAAAACAAAGATGGCACTTATCGTATTGTTGGGCCGGTAGATCAGTTGGAAGATCGCTCCCTTGGCATGGGAGAGGCCTTGGGTTCAAATTCTATATCGGATTAATCTTTTCTGATATATGATGAAAATCCCAACCGGTCCACATCTATGTGAAGGTGAGCGTTTGACGGATAAAAAAGGGAGATTTAGCGGTGCGAAGAAATTATTGATGGTATACCTTTGGAGAGTTCAGCAAAGCCAAGCAATAATAGGAATAATATTCTGGAGTTTGACACTAACAGGTGTATTCTACGGGTATGTCAAATACCATATCGAGAAGTATTTTGGGGTTAGTGGCGTAATAAGCGGATTGGTGGTTCTGTTTGCTATTACCCTCATCAGCATTGTATTCGTTGGTTATGTGTTTGATAAACTCAAATTTTGGAAGGAACAGTCAATTGTTTTGACTGAGAGAAATCCGTATTCCACCTACAAACTATGTGCAAAGGAGATTTCTACTGTCAAAAAAATATGGTTGCCTATTCTTAAGTCTCTGAGTAAAAATGACGAGGAGGCCAGAGAACACGTGGAATTTGTAGAGAAATGGATGGACAGACTGGTCGCGGACGACCCAGTATTAAAAAAGGACGTTGAATTTGTAGAACGTTGGGTAATGCATGAGGAGACTGTAGAAGAAAAAAAGGAATTCGAGTAAACCACCTTTGACGTTATCTACCGTCTTTTATTCGTCTTTTTCTTCGGGTGATGAGTTCAGAGACTGAATACCCATACTTCCTGCGTCTGCGGTAAGTCTTCCATTTCTATATCTATTTCGTTGCCGACCTTCTTAACGTCTTTAAATCCCCTTAGGAAGGGTTCCGCAGTTTGAACCGAAAGTGAAAGCCCGCCTACGCGATAGTGCATTGGCACTACGACTTTGGGTTTTATTTTTTCAACGATTTTATGGCAAGTCTGGAGATCTGCGGTAAATGTCCCGCCAACGGGTATAAACAGGATGTCTATGCCGCCGATTTTAGATACGGTTTCATTGCTTGGCACTTCGCCGATATCGCCGAGATGGCAGAGCGATATATGATCCGTGATAAACTTGAAAACTATGTTCTCGCCGCGTATCTCCCCCCCGGCGTTATCATGGTATGTCTTGAACCCGTAGATTTTTACCCCGCCCACCTCCACATCTCCGCTTTCCCGTATGATCTTGCTTTGTGGTGTAGCCACGTTTTTCACGCTGTTATGATCGAAATGCTCGTGACTTACCAGGACAATGTCCGCCGCTACGCGCGGTGGATTTATGCCGATCGACCTTCCGTCGTGAGGGTCTGTCACTATTGTAATATTATTGGATACCTCGAAACAGGAGTGTCCGTGCCATCTGATTCTCATAATACCACCTTACTTTGATAGTTATTGATTACCAATTAAAATAATTTTTGGTGTTATGATCGTCAGTTCGTCAGAACGATTAGAGAACGATTTATATCGAATATATGTGATACGGAATTATATGGATATTGACTTCTCGGAATTGAAGGGTAGAAAATTTCGATGTCTGAATAATTGTGCGCTCTGCTGCTCCTTTCAGCCAGAACTGACCGGCAGTGAGATCGAATTTTTCACTAAAAACAAAAAAACAAGTTCCAATGTCGTAATTAGGAATGAGGAGAAGAATAAAAGGTATTTCTTCAAACTGCAAAAGGGGCGCGGTGCTTGTGTTTTCTTAAAAGACAGATTGTGCAGCATATTCGACAGCCGGCTGTGGATGTGCCGTCAGTTTCCGTTCCAGGTATATGTCGGAGAGACTGTTCAAGTGAGCTGCATCCTATCGTGCAGAGGGTTACGCGTGAATGACGGGGAAGATGCACTAGACGTCGCCAAAGAAACGCTGTCCTGTTACGATCGGTCCAGATTAAAGCAAGAACTGTCAAAAACGAGAAAAATGTATGAAGAATTCAGAAATTTAGCAAAAAGAAATAACACGTATGCCGATAGAAGAGAAGCGGCGAATATCGGAAAACTGGTTATACCGCTGATGCTGCAAAAAGACGGTCTGTCCTCTATCCTTACTCTTATCGAAAACGAAGATTCTTTTAATGAAATGAATGAAAAAAATATTGTGCCACTCATTAAAGAAACTAAACCGGAGATAGACATAGATGAAGTGTGCGAGGACAACTGCGGAAGGATGTTTAGCAGGGATGTTTCGGAACTTCCAACATATGCGACGTCGCCACTTGAATGGCGCGTTCTAAGTATGGACGGCAATAAAATTTTGGAGTCAAACTTAAAAGATAACGGAGATATTCATATGATTAGAAGTGCGAATTTTCATAGACCGTATCTCAACCCTCTGGACAAAGAGAGTAAAAAAGTATTGATGGACTACCTCATTTTAATAAATAATCGGGAAAAAACCTACGGCGATGCTGCCAATTTAATATTACCTGAATGTTCGGTTTCATTGATTAAAGCATATATTTACACGATTGTCGTGCATGCGATAAACGTATGGTTGCGCTCTGAGATGTTCTCTGCTCTAAATAAAAAAGATGTGTCGAAAGAAATTATGGAAGAGGCGGTAATATCCTATGACAGCGAGTGCTACAGCCCTCAAACGCTTGGCGCCGTTATATAGGCCCGTAATCAAAATGATACACTACAAATAGGTTATCGTAGATATCATGAAGATTGCGTGCGATATCGCTTACTGTGGCAGGCAGTAACATTTAAGTATTGTAATGGAATTATGCATTAATAGTATTTCTATAATAATTCTACAGGGGAGACTTAGATGGGTAACGTTAGAAAGTCCGCGTATCGAAAACCACCAACACCAGAAGGCCTGCAAAAGATAGAAGAAGGCACTCTAAACTGGTTTGATTCCGAAATGTTTGCAAACTTCAACACCGCTGTTCTTGAAGAATACTTGGAGGAAAAGAACCGAAAAGACAGTTTCAAGGCTTCGATTTGGAATTGGAAATACGTCATAATATCCATAATAATAGGTTGTTTTTTCGCGCTTGTGAATCAATACGTCGGCCTAAAGGTGGGCATGGTAGTAAGCGGCTCCTGGTATATAGTTTACCTCTTGGGACTGGCATGGAAATGGTCACCTACAGAAACAAATATCGGAAGCACTGCGAGCAACGGCGCTGCAATGATATGTACCGGGTTCGTGTTTACCTATCCTGCAATATACCTGCTCGCAATGTCCGATAAATACCAGCTCGCGGGCGGCGGGCATCTAATAAACGAGGCGAATATTCCCTCCTTATGGGTAGCCATAGTTGCTACAACGTTGAGCGGCATACTCGGCGTCCTGTATTTCATAATCTTTAGAAGAATTTGGCTTATAGAAGACCCGCTTCCGGTGCCCGGCTTCGAGGCCACGGTAAAACTGATGGACATAACAAAGGACGTTTCGAGCGGGGCTAGGGAGCAGGCAAAAAAATCCATTCGACTTGTTACAATCTCCACCCTTATGATAATGTTCCTTGTTTTCCTGAGGGATTTCCCGCTTATACCTACGGGACAGGTAGATAAACACGGAAAAGCAATATATACGTCTATTTTAGCAAAGATAATGGGCGACAACATCTATGATCATGGCGACATCGTCCAGCCATACAGCACCGCAACATATACACATATAAGTTTCGGCATAATACCGATACAATTTGCGATTGGCTGGTTCATGAAATTTAGGACCGCGTTGCTGATGTCCCTGGGTACATTCTTTACGTGGTTTGTTGTAGTCCCGATGGTTGTGGCAATTAACGTACCAGTATTTTATCCCGAATACAATGCATATATACCGGTACTTGATGCGTTTACATTGGGTAGCGCTCCGGCATTGGTAGCATTCTCCAAAATCGGCAGAGTTTTAGCCATAGGAGCGATACTCGGCGGCGGCATTACGGGTTTGCTAAAGATGGCTCCTGTTTTTAAGAGCGCCACGCAAGACGTTGTAAAAATCAAGGGTGTCGAAAGAAGGGATTACGTAAAAGGAAGAGGTTGGTATGAGTGGCCTGTTACGCAAATTATTCCGATGGGTGTCATAACATTTATCGTTATAAGCATCGTATTTGCAGTTGCTGGCTTGCCGCCATTCCAATCGCTCCTGTTTTCATTACTGCTTGTCGGGACAACGTTTTTCCTCGGAGCGATTGCCGTGAAGGTAATGGGCGAGACAGGGACAGAACCGGTCTCAGCTACATCATTTATTGTACTTCTGATGCTTGTTGTGGTATTCCAACTTACAGGCATGCCTGTAGAAATTACACTCATAATGTCATTGATAGGCACTACGGTATTTGGCGGTGCCATCTCCATGTCAGGTGACATTATACTCAACTTCAAGAACGGACTGTATATCGGAAACAGGCCTTACCACCTTGTAAAGGCAGTAACAATAGGCATAATACCCGGTGCGATAATCTCCGCTGCCGCGGCAACTTTCTTTTCTATTGGCCTGGCAAAAGGCACGCTCGTACTCCAGGCGCCACAGGCAAACGCATTCGCCACCTTTGCCCAGATATTGGTGGGCGGCAATGTAAATTGGGGCATGTTTTTCCTAGGCATCGGCGTTGGTGTGTTCGTAGAACTGATGACGGGAATGGGCACTGCCTTTGGCTTGGGAATGTACTTCCCGTTAGCCGTAACCCTGCCACTTCTCGTCGGCGGCGGCTTAAGCGACCTATGGGAAAAATACAGCCTAGAACCTAGCATTAAAAAAGAGAAGAATTGGACAGCAAAACAAAAAGAAAAACACAGAACCCTCAAGACGCTGGAAACATACATGATCGCCACCGGTTTCATCGTAGGCGAAGCGCTCATGGGCACGATTGTGGCATTATACCTATTCAGCACCATGTAGGGGGCATTATCGATGTTCGAGAAGAAAAGGGAGTTGTTGTTAAAAATTATATCAGTAGCAATAATACTCTCGATGATATTCTCAACGTTCGTTGTGCTGTTTAGCGGATGGTAAAAAACGGTTTAAGAAGAAATCTGGAACATTGCCCGTTCATATGGCTATTTTCCGCGATACCTCGTCAACCAACGTATATATGGGTTTGCTTGCATCCAGCACGACAATTCTTTTATTGCGCTCGGCGATTTTCAGATATATCTTTTGAACGTTTTGAAGGAATTTTATTTTCTCGAATTTTGTCTTTCCTTTTCTATTTGTTAAACGGGATAGTGCCTTTTTTGGCTCGATAGTCAATAAGAACGTAATGTCAGGTCGCGGGAAAAGTTTTTCAAAACTCAGAAGCCATTTTATCACATCGATGCCGGAACCAGAAAACCCCTCCCCCAGGGTTACGCTTTGATAGGCGACTGTAGAATCGTGGTATCTGTCGCACAATACGATGTTTCCATCACTTAGCCATTTCTTTATTTGAACGGCGTGGAGCGAGCGGTCCGCCAAAAAAAGAAAGGTTTCTGCCAAACTGTCTGTTTTCGAATTGAAACCACGCTTTACGGTTTTGCCGAGCCAACTGTCTGTGGGTTCTACAGTCGATTTTATTTTAACGCCTCTTTTTTTCAATTCTCTGTACACAATTTTTGCGAGTGTGGACTTGCCCGAACCGTCGATGCCTTCGAATGTGATGAATCTGTATTTTGGTTTCATAAAATATTCCCAATCTGTATTATTTACCTAATCATTTTTAAGTTATAAAATCTTTGATTTTGTTCTATACGTTGTTTATAAACGGTCGTAAACACTTTCTCTATGCCCTACAGTTATTAAGTATATTTCACTCGTTTCGTGTTTTATCGTATATATGTCTACAAACTTTGCTGGAGAGCAAAGTTTGTACGAACGTACAAAATTCTGAAAGAATTTTGTAGTATACGATATTTTCCAACACGTAATCTGTAAACGCGGCCAAACACCTCGTCTGTTATGCCCGCCAGCATTTTACCGAGGTCTGGATTCTCTTTTAGTTCCAATACTTTTTTCAATATTCGGCGTTGGTTTTCCTTATCCTTTAGTTTATCAAAATTTTTTTCAAATTCCTCTGCGAAAATGAGTTTGTACAAAACGACCCCTCGAATTTATGCGGAAATGAGATCTTTGTGTTTCGCCAAAAATTTTCGCTCGCGGGATACTCTACCAGCACGAATGTCTTCTATCCCATGTTTGATGCTTTCAATTTCCGCTTTATCTGAAAGTGTTTCCAATGTTTCAAGCAAGGTTTCGTAAACATGTCTTGGTATTGTTACCATCTCGATCTCGCCAGAGTTTTCTTGGGTCATGTTTTATCACAAATCATATAAGATGGTCTGTGGTTATAAAAATTGTGAATGGAATAAACGCCTTTTCCCATACTGTTTATTTGTATATCTATCAAAAATCTTATATCCATCAAAAAATAAAAGTCGTCTTCTAAATCATTATTCTTCGATTTTCACGTTACTGAGTGTTTCCAGTGCCTTGGCGACAACGTGGCCATTATCGTTTAATCCATACTCGACACTTCTATGCTCATCTTGAAGGACTTTTCTGTCTATCAATCCAGCGTTCTTCAGTTCTTTTAACCGTTGCGTAGCTACGGCTGGATGGCCGACAATCTTGGCTATGGCGCCAAAAGTTAATTTCTTCTTATCGAGTGCGAGGATTATCTGTGCGCAACCGGTTTTTGAGACCAGCTTCAGGATTTTCATTAGTCCACACAGTAGGTAATAAAATAACAAGATTTTAATCAAATAGTCATAAAAATATATAAATAGTCACAATATTATGACTAATAATATGAGGAAGTGATATGTTTAAACATAGACACATGGTCTTTATCATAGTGGCATCAGCACTTATTTTTTGTGCATGGATAATAATGAGCAATGACATCACTGTAAAAGCGAGCCAGGGTACGGTCCAAGTTCCACCCAGTAGTTACAATAGTGTTTCTGTAGGGAACGTAAATGCGGGTGCTACGATATATTGGTCGTGGAGCGCATATATAGAAGAATGGTTCGGTACCGAGTCGTCTAAATACATTTTTAATGTCTCTTATCAAAAAGATCCGCACGTCATGGGCACAGCAAACATAAACTTCTGGGTTCAAGATGCTAGTAGTGCTACTTACGCATATCGAGCGGGTATTTCTGAGTCCACAGCACAGATGACAGTGGCTGTTTCTAATACCTATTATCTGTTCTTTCAAAATCCAAATTCTTACTCAACCGTTTACGTGCAATATTCCTTTAATGTTTATTCTAGCCCGCCACCAGCTGCACCAACAAACTTGAAGGCGGATGCGGGAGACTCTAGAGTCACACTTTCATGGTCCCCGAGTTCTGGTGCAAGTACATACAATATTTACAAATGGAGTGGTCAGGCATGGATCATGATCGCACGTGGCGGAACGGTCACAAGCTATACGGACAAATCGGTCGTAAACGGCGTCGCATATTATTATGCTGTATCTGCTGTAAATTCTGGAGGATTAGAATCTGTCCTATCTAATTATGTTACTGCAGTACCGAAAACATCTGTGGGAAGCGGGAATACGCCAGGTTTTGAATTTTTACCCGCCCTAGCGATAATTGCTGGTGTTTCTGTTGTATATTTAATTGAAAGAAAACGTGAAAATTATAAGCCGGGGGGTTAGAAAAATGGTCATTCCCTCATCCGGACAAGCAGGAGTTCTAACTCAAGCGTTTTGTGATGTTTGTGGAAGACCGATTGAACGGTCAGAAATGGAGGGGCGTTGTATTCATTGTGGTAAGTTAGCATGTAAAAAATGTGGAAGAACATGTTCAAAATGCTCTGTGATAATTTGCCAACACTGTTGGAAGGTTTGTACAAGTTGCGGATTGTTTCTTTGTAGTGCCCACGCAAAACAACATTCAGATGGGAGATGGTATTGTGATGCGCATTTACCTCCCCCACCAAAACAAGGCCCATGTTTCATTGCTACTGCAGCATATGGTACACCAATGGCGGAGGAAATCAATGTTCTTAGAAACTGGCGTGATGACTTTTTACTTTCGACTAAAATTGGTACATCGTTTGTTAATATTTATTACAAAACCTCGCCACCAATTGCAGATTTCGTATCTTCATCTAACCTAAGAAAGGCTGTCGTTAGGGCTGTTATTAATCCCATTGTATTACTTATGAAAAAACAATACGGCGATAATACCTAATTTCTTTCAAGGAGGAGGTAAAAAGTATGGATAAAGAAATTGAGACGATTCTTAAATTAATCGGTACAGAAAGGCGACTGGGGGTCGTTCTGATGATCGTTGGAGCGTTACAGGTAATCGTCGGAATTTTTACTCTCAGCAGATATTTTGCAATAGATGAATTCTGGCGGGCCGCATTTGATAGAGAGTTGCTACTGGGGTTCACAGATTCGTTGCTTCTTATATTCGGATTGCTACTTGCTGGCATCGGTTTTTCTATGTACACAGGAGAACTGAAGATGAAACAACATGTGTCGCTACAATATCCGCAACAAGCTAACCCGCCGCAATCTATGGTCTGTCCCCCACAACAACAGTACCCCCTCGGCCAGCAATATCCGCCACAAAATCCATCGCCTCCACCGCCGCTGTAATGAACTAGCAGTTCAATGATGTAGAAAAACGACTTGTGCCGAAATAGATAGCACGGGCAGTTTTGACTTTTTGAAATCTATCTAAACCTCTCCCCAGTCAATCTCTCAAAGATATCAACATATAATTTGCTTACTTCGTCTGCGATACATTCGGGCAGCGGTGGAATGTCTGGCTCCTGCATTTTATTCTTTCTCGCGTTTTCCAGTTTTTCGTGGTACCCCGTTTTTCTATAATACTGCCTGACAAACTCCTTGCTCAGCTCCACAAACTTCCCCCTATTGTACTCTTCCAAATCCCAAAATCTATCCTCATCGGCTGTTCCAAATGTGTCTATCAGCATCAGTTCTCTTTTTTCATCAAAAGCGAATTCCTTTTTGCCGTCAACGTGAAACAGTCCTCTCTTTCTGACTTCCTTGTTTATCTTATCGTCGATCTTTAGGATTGTTTCCCGTAAATCTTCAAATTCATTCTTTGTCAATCCGGAAATTTTCAATGCTTCATCGTGTTCTAAATGCCTGTCAACCTTTTCGAGTTTTGTCGTAACCTCAAACATGGGTTCTGGAATTTCATCACCATACTTGGGCAAACTCTTAAATCCCAGCATTTTGTAATCGATCTCTCCCTCTTTTATCCTGTCGTTCAAAGAGCCGGCTACATAATATCTCATGATGAGCTCCAGCGGGATCAGGTAATTCTTCGTCTTGTTGTTTATCTTGTGATAATCCTGAATAATGTTTACTTTTTTCACCCTCATCCTGTTCGGTGCGGTTAATTCCTTGAAATGGGTGTTTATCCCCAACTTCTCCGTAAGCTTAAACCAGTGAGCAGATGTCCTGCAAAGGGTTTCTCCTTTAAACTTTATAGGCGTTGGGATTATCTTGTCAAAAACAGATATCTGATTTGTAAAAAAGAATTCCAATTCGTCGCCGATTTCGTATGCTTCTTTTACCTTGCCTTTCTTGATTAATTTGCCTTCCATGAAGGGCAATAAAAATATGGATATATAGAGGTTGCTCTTTTGGTTATGTGAAATTGTCCTCGATACGCCGCTCTCTTTCTTTTATGTCCCTTACGTGCCGTATGGAGTCTATTTTCTTTTCGTGGTCTCTTCTTACCTGAGTTTCGATATGGATGAGTGCCTCATCGAGTGTTTTGAACACGTCCCAATCGGACGACCGGCTGTGATACGTTCCTTTTTCTCCCCTTACCTTTAGCCGCAAGTCGTGTATGTATACACCACCAACATTATGGGTGCGCGAGACGTGCACGGACACTGTTTTGGGTTTTATAAGGTGGTTTATTTTTCTCATGGACTTTCCTATGAGGTCGTACATTGAATTGTAAATATCCAGGTCTGTCTCGTCCATCCCGCTGATTTGCACGTAAACGCCTTCCCGCTCCTTTAAGCTGACAAGTAGTTCCAGGATATCAGACCGCGTTATTATTCCAACCGGTTTCTCCTTTTTAACCACTACGACGCCTGGTATTTTATAGCGGTCCATCAACGCTACGACATCGCCCAATGTTTTGTCTGCCTCAACTTTGGACGGCAACGTGCTCATGAAGCTTTTTACTTCTATGCTGGTCGGTTTTCTTTCTTTTTCAAAATCTCTCTTGTTTTCTTTTCTTCTGAAATCCGTTGCGTCGATGACAGTTTCTTCCGTGACCAGTCCGCTGAATCTTCCCATATCGTCCACGACAGGCACGGATTTTTCATCCAGATTAATCATGATATGCCTCGCTTTCTCCATGTCGTCTGTTTCAGATACGCATATCGGAGAAGGCGTCATTATGGATGCCGCCGGAATTTCATTTAATTCCTGAAATCTTGGAAATACCTTGATTATGTCCATCCTTGAAATTACGCCCACCAGGGAATCCTTTGAAACTACAGGTACCAATACAAAATTGGAAGAAAGTAAAGTGTCTGCCACGTCAAGAAGCGTGCTGTCCATCGATATTTTCGGCGGTACGCTCATCACGTCCCCGACTTTAGTTGACGCAACGACTTTTCTGCGTTTCACTATCGATCCATATTCCACCATACCAATCAAGGACGTTCCGTCAACTACCGGTACCTCATGGACACCGTGCTTCTTCATCTTTCCAAGCACTTCGGATATTGTCTCGTCTTTGGTAGCTGTGACTACCTCTTTGCTCATAATGTCCTTTGCTGTTATCTTAATAACGTCAAATTTTGCTGGCATTTTGATCACTGTGTTGATGTAGAAGCGATACATCCAATATAAATGTTTTCAGTTGTATTGGATAACTCGATTTGGCAACATACGTCATCAATGAAAAAATATTAAACCTATTGTGGATATTACACGATTTGTGGGCTCGTAGATCAGTCTGGAAGATCACTTGCTTTGCAAGCAAGGGGCCTCGGGTTCAAATCCCGACGAGTCCATTACCCTATTTCATCAATGAACAGTGGAGGGATTTGAAAGCACGACAGAGTAAATTGCATAGTGTCGTGCGATTCTGAAAAATTCTGAGTAGATAGTGTAGAGAATTTTTCACCATGAAGTGGAAATCCCGACGAGTCCACTAACCTATTTTATCGATTAACGGGGCGGGATTTGAGAGTGCGACAGGCAATTGCATGGCGTCGCACGAATCTGAAAAAATTTTGCATGCATATCTTAGAAAATTTTTCACCCTGGAAGGGAAATCTTGATGTCGCTTTGTTCTATCGTTGAGGACATCTAGCCCATAAAATTCTGCGGAATTTTATTCGGTCCCGCCGAGTCCATTATATTATCTTGATAATTTTACTTTATATAATTATACCTTGATCGTTCCGCTCAATATCAATACCATCAACACATATCCGAGAATGAGCATAAATGTACCAATAACCCAGACCAATATCACCAAGAGTATTCTTCTCTGGGATCTGTTAAGGCTTCCGAGATATTTTTTAAACATGATGGATACACATAATTAACCTTCTAAATAAACATATAGAAAAATTTCCGCAAAAACGTTTAAATTAGATAATATTCCAAAACTGGCCTATCCTTTAATCTTCTTCAACCTGAATATGTTTTCCCGCTCCATCTCTTCTAGCCTGAACCGGATAAACGCCGCAGTTTGAGTTAACTCGGGGATAACCTTGAACTCCAGCGCGTTCACCCTTCTCTTGGTTTTTTCTATCTCGTCCAGGAGTTTTTTCATTGTGGTTTCGATTTCCGCGGCGACGATTATTTTCTCTGTCAGGTCTTCGAACGCTTTTGCAGCTTCTTCGATCCTCGGGCTTGTTCCTATTATCCCCAGCCCGCGCTCGTACATCTTCTTTTTTACTTTGCTAGCTTCTATCTTTGGAACTACGACGCCCATGACGTTCTTTGTACGGACTAATACCTCCGGATTGCTTGTGACAGCAAACGCCGCAGATTTTACTGCTATCGCGCCTTCTGTAGCCACGGCAATGCTGAGTTTTTTATCCGCGTTCACGTAATCTGCGATCAGCTGCGTGTGTATATCCCTTGCTTTTGTAAGTATGTTGAAAAATTCCAGGATCAAGCCGTCCCTCTTCATCTTTAGGAGTTTGTGGCCCCGCTGGGAGAGTATTATCTTTTTCTTGATTTCCAGAAGCACGGAACGCGTCGGTTTAACAGTCTTCAAACTCATCATAACTAACACTCGATGCCACTATCTATTTTCTGTCTTTATGCCTATTTCAGTCTTTACCTATTCCCGTCTTTATGTCTGTCTTTGTGTCTATTTCTGTTTTTTATGCGGATGATACTTCTCAGTAAGCTTCCTATCTATCCTCGTCAAGTGCTCTTCCGGAATGTGTGTGAGCAGTTCCCAGCACAGATTTAGGGTTGTGGTGATGTCCCTGTCTTCTTCCCTGCCTTGCCTGACAAATTTGTCCTCGAACACATCCGAGAATTCCAGGAATTTTTTATCCCTGTCAGACAAAGCTTCCTTTCCCACTATCGCCACAAGGCCCCTTAGGTCGCGTCCTTCAGCATAAGCGGCATAACATTGATCGGAAACTGCCTTGTGATCTTCCCGCGTCATATCCTTGCCAATGCCCGCATTCATCAGGCGGGATAAGGACGGTAGGACGTTTATCGGAGGATACACTCCTTTCATATGCAGTTCCCTGGATAGGACAATCTGACCTTCCGTGATATAGCCTGTTAAATCCGGAATCGGATGGGTTATGTCGTCGCCCGGCATGGTTAATATCGGGAACTGTGTAATGGAGCCTTTTCTTCCCTTTATCTTTCCAGCCCGCTCGTACAATGTTGCCAGGTCAGTATACATATAACCCGGATACCCGCGCCTGCCCGGCACTTCTTCTCTTGCTGCACTGATCTCTCTTAACGCCTCGCAGTAATTGGTCATGTCAGTAAGAATGACTAAAACATGCATGTCATGCTCGTAGGCAAGATACTCTGCAGCAGTCAATGCCAATCTTGGTGTTATCAATCGTTCGATCGCGGGATCGCTTGCCAGATTTAGGAATACTACAGCCCTTTTCAACGCACCTGTCCTCTCGAAGTCCCGCATGAAATACTGGGCTTCTTCATTTGTTATGCCCATGGCAGCAAAAACCACTGCGAATTCGGATTCTGCTGTCGGGACGTTCGATTGTCTGGCAATCTGGAGGGCAATTTCATTGTGCGGCAACCCGGAACCAGAGAATATTGGTAGTTTCTGGCCTCGTATAAGCGTATTCATGCCGTCTATGGTCGATATGCCAGTCTGAATGAACTCCTTCGGCGATTCCCTTGCATACGGATTAATTGCGGAGCCGATAATCTCCAATCGCTTTTCAGGTATTATTTTGGGTCCTCCGTCCAACGGCTCGCCTGAACCTGTAAAGATTCTCCCCAGCATGTCTTTTGAAACAGGGAGCTTGATAGTCTCTCCGAGGAATTTAACCCGTGAATCCTTATCCATGCCTGCAGTACCCTCGAAAACCTGCACTACGACAGTATCCTTTGATGTGTCCAGCACCTGTCCTCTTTTTACAGTGTTATCAGGTAGAAGGATGTTCACTAGCTCTCCGTAGCCGACAGGTTCTGTCTTCTCTACGAAAACAAGCGGCCCGGCAATTTCTGTTATCGTTTTATATTCTCTTACCATTACGCCGCCCCCTTCCCAATGGATGCAAATTCAGAATCCATGCTCTCCATCACCTTGCGAAGCTCGCTGTCAAAATCCTTTTCGAACTTCACCTTACTAAGCAATGCCCTTGACTTTACGCCGACTATCTGGTCAAGCAATATTCCATTGGACAATGCGTTGTTGGCAAGGTCGTTGTATCTAGATATTGCTCCCATTAACTTATACTGTCTTTCTATTGAGGTGTAGGTGTCTACTTCATGGTAAGCATTCTGCTGTAGGAAGTATTCTCTGAGCATTCTTGCTACTTCCAGTAGTAATTGTTCGTTCTCGGGCAGTGCGTCCGAGCCTACTAATTGGACAATCTCTTGAAGTTCAGCTTCCTTTTGAAGCGTCTTCATAGCCCATTCTCTCAAATGAACCCAATCTGACGCTATCTTCTCAGCAAACCATTTGTTAAGCGTATTTGCATACAGGCTATAGCTTGTAAGCCAGTTTATTGACGGGAAATGTCTTCTCTCCGCCAGCTTCGAGTCGAGCGCCCAGAATACCTTTACGATTCTTAGTGTGTTCTGGGTTACTGGTTCTGAAAAGTCGCCGCCGGGCGGGGAAACTGCGCCGATAACTGTGATAGAGCCTTCCTGCTTGTTTAAGGTCTTCACTCTACCTGCCCTCTCGTAAAAAGAGGAGAGTCTAGCGCCGAGATATGCAGGATAGCCTTCTTCACCAGGCATCTCTTCCAAGCGGGAAGAAATTTCTCTCAACGCCTCTGCCCACCTGGATGTAGAGTCCGCCATTAATGAAACGTTATAGCCCATATCCCGATAATATTCTGCGATCGTGATACCGGTGTAGACACTTGCCTCCCTTGCTGCCACTGGCATGTTAGAGGTGTTTGCTATCAACACCGTTCTTTCCATCAATGGGCGTCCGGTTTTTGGATCGCTTAATTTCGGGAACTCGGTCAATACCTCAGCCATCTCGTTTCCGCGCTCTCCGCACCCGACATAAACAACCAACTCCGTATCGCTCCATTTCGATAGCTGATGCTGCATAACCGTCTTTCCGCTTCCGAACGGTCCGGGTATGGCTGCGGTGCCTCCTTTCGCCACAGGGAAAAGGGTATCGATAATCCTCTGGCCTGTTATTAACGGAACATCCGGTGCCAATTTTTCAGCATACGGCCTCGGTACTCTTACAGGCCATTTGTGCATCAACTTTATTTTCTCATCATTCTCCAGCACGCATATAGTGTCCTCGACAGTAAATTCGCCCTCGGAAATCTCTTTTACACTACCAGATACGTTTGGCGGAATCATTATTCTATGCTGCACGTTTTGCGTTTCTTGCACTGTCCCGATTATACTACAAGGCCCAATCTTGTCGCCTTTCTTGGCCTTTGGAGTAAATGCCCACTTCTTTTCTCTGTCCAATCCCGGGGCGCTTAAGCCGCGGCCGATAAAATCCCCGGCCTTCTCCCTGAGTATTGGAAGGGGGCGCTGAATACCATCATATATTTTTGTAAGCAGTCCGGGACCAAGCTCTATGAGCAGGGGCATTTTTGTGTTTACAGCAATCTCGCCGGGTTTGATTCCTGATGTATCCTCGTACACCTGGATTATTGTTTTTTCACCGCTCAGCCCTATGACCTCGCCCATCAATCTTTCTTCGCCGACGAGTATTACATCGTACATTCTCGGCTTTATGCCTGTGGCTGTCACTACTGGTCCAGAAATACGGTAAACCTCTCCCTTTTCTTCGCCTTTTTCCGCTTCTTCCGTTCGCTCTAATTTTTTACCCATTTTGCTTTTCCCTCCAGCACAAATTATCGTTATTTCTTCCAAAGATCGATCCCGACCGCCTGTTTTATCCTCTCCTGGATGTCAACGGTTTCTTCTTTTCCGATCGCAATCACAACCGGCTTGGCGCTCTCCTCCACTTTTTTTCTTAAGTTGTGCGAAATCTTGTTTAAAGTGGTGTTATGAACTACAAGGATTCCCACGTCCTTATCTCTTAAGACGTTCTCTATGTTCTTTTCAATGTCGCTGTCGGTAGTAATGTATGCTTTTTTTATGCCCACTAACCTGAACCCTATTACAAAGTTCTCTCGGCCTACAATCGCAATCTCCATCACACCACCAGCAGATTCTTAATCTCTTCGTTTTTTAATTCAAATTCCTTTCCGCGGCATATAATGCGGATATTATCCACCTCTTTTTTCTTCAACAGCAGATAACTCAATATTGGCAACACTGAAAGGGGTTGTATATGAGAAAACCTGTCCGCAAACTTCAGAAGGTGTTTATCCAACGCTAAAATTACGCTGCTGATCGAATTTGTAGAATCTATCTCGGCAATAGAATTTTTGATGTCATCGTAGAAAGAATAATCCTTCAACTCGGAGACAAATTGTTTAAATGTGTCCAGAGAACTAAGATGTTTTAGCTTTCTCTCGGTTAATTCAAGGCCTCCGGGAAGGAGAAACTTGCTAATTTCCTTTGCGGGCAGGCCCTCGTATTTCAATTCAAAAAGCAGTTTTAGATTTATCATGTCAACTTCTTTTTTTATAAAACCTAAGAGCATCTTGTTTGGTTTGCCTCTCGCTCTTATTTTACTTTGTAGATTAACGTAGTATGCCTGATCGAGTGCGTCCTCGAATACCATTAAAGATTTTGTTTTTTTGAATTCGTTGCCAGCATTCATTAATTTATCATGCGACGGCGTGTCCGCAAACTTCTCAACGGTTTTATCAACTATTTTGTCTATGGACTCCGACTCTATCAGGCGGTCCAGAAAATCCATTTTGAATGAGCCGGCGGGTATGAGATCTTCAGTGATTTTCTCTTTTTTCGCTCCGTATAACCTGCCTCGCAATATTGTCTTAATATTCCATATGTCCCATCTTTTGAGATACTCGGAGAGCATTTCTTTCAGTTTGCCATTGGAATATGAAAGTATATCGTTATACGTCCTCGCAAGGTTCGCATATGTGGCATTTTCTATTAAATTCACGTCCGAAAATTTTCTGGATAATTCGTTGATTTCACGAGTATACTGCGTTTCGCCAAGCCATCTGCTTATCTGCGGAGTCTCCATCATCAGCATTTTGGAGTAATCCTCCTTGGGGATAAGCAAACTTTTTTTCGCCTTCACTCTTGTACAAACGTATGGATAGTTGCTGAGGAATCTCATGATTCACCTATTTAAAAAGCGATTCTGCTACGTTTTTCAACGATTTTTCCCATACTTCACTTAAGATTGTCTCAAATCTGTAATCCTCTCGAATAATCCTTTCCTTGTTTTCCACCATAAAGCCGCCAGCGCATTCGATATTTCCTCCGAAATCAAAATCCTTTGAGAGTTTCTTCATTATCTCGCTGTCCTTTTTGTTATAATAGATGTAGCCGCCTTTAAATTCGGATGGCACGTTGGACAGCAGGGCAGTCAAGATTTTTGTATTTTTGTCCCGTGACAGTTCGGAGATTCTTTTTAGGGTTTCATTGCGGACTTCTTCCAACAATTCTTTTTGTGCAACAAGGGCGAGTTTTTTTCCTTCTAGTTCGGCGCTTAGGAGTTCGTGCGTCCGTGTTCGCTGGATAATCGCCTGTGCGGTGTTTTCCCTATCTAAAATTGATTTCTCGGCATTTTTTTTCGCATCCGCTATGATTTCTTCCTTCTGTTTTATAGCCTCGCCTCTGATAGCAGATGCTTCCTTTTCTCCCCTGTCCAGTATATCTTGAATTACTTTGTCTAAATCCATATCTATCCCTATCGTTGCAAAGTTCGATCTACGCGTTTTTTCAAACGCCGCACCGCTAAAGAAGTCGGTAGAAAATCTCAGAATACGCCCGCGAGTTTCAATGCGACAACTAGACCGAATATTACTATGGTTTCTGGGATGACAGTTAGTATCAAACCCTTTCCGAACAACTCTTCCTTCTCAGCCATCGCGCCTATCGCTGCCGAACCTATATTCAATTCTGCCCATGCAGATGCGAGTCCGGTCAGTCCCACAGCCAATGCTGCGCCTATCGCTGCATAATCTCCTATTGGTCCTGCCATATTATGCCTCCATATATTTTCTTATATATCCAAACGGATTAAACTTTGTGCCCCCGCCAGTGTAGAACTTTGTAAAGAATTCTACATATTGGAGCCTCAGTGCATGAAGCCCTGATGCCACTATCGCTAAAAGCATTATTAAAGTATGCCCTGCGAACATTATTAGAATACCAGATGCTTTTGAAGATATGGAAACAGCTAAAATGGATGGCAGCGCTATCGAATTTATTGCCGCAGCTATGCCTGCTTTAGATAAGCCAACCGCACACAGCCTTGTATACGACAATAAATTTCCGAATATGCTCGCTATTTCGATTAATGACTTTAGGCCTTCTCCCACTATGAGAAGAACGACTGCCAGCACAAAAAACAGTCCGACCGTTGATAGCTGGGACAGGAACGAGAACGGTGCCGGAAATCTTGTGCTGAATCCTTTGTCCAAAAGATACAGTATGAGGAGGAAAAATCCCAGCAGTAAGAACATCCAGCCGAATTTTCCAAGCAGCCCCCTCGTAATGCCGTGGGATATATACTCATTTACAAATCCGATGACCAGCCCGATGCCGATATGCACGAACCCGATGCAAACCGTGATTATGAGAATCTGAATCACATTATGCAGCTTGCTGTAAACTCCCAATGGTATCGCAAAGGAGCCTATAGGGATATTTTTAGGCAATTGAATGCCGAGCAGCGAACTCCATGTATTCCCCTCGCCAGTAAAATGTATTCCAAATGCCTCGCCGAATAAAAACGTTCCAAAGAGTATAGTATAGAAACCGCACCATAGGAATATCCTGCTTATATCCTTCCCGCCGATTCCGATAATCCTGTGGTTTTTAAGATATAACGCGAACAGTATCAGGACTATGCCGTAACCGATATCGCTTATCATCAACCCGAAAAATATTGAAAATGTGAAGAATAGTATAGAGGTCGGGTCGATCTCCTTATACAGCGGCCTGGAAAACAGGTTTATGAATAACTCGAACGGCTTTGTTACTCCGGTATTCGTCAAAGAGACTGGAATGTCATCCTTCTTTGCGGAAAATAGCACATCTTCATGTTCCTCATTTCCATGTCCTCTTGACTCTTTCCTGAATTCGATGTAGATGTTGTTATTTGTTTTTTCAAGCAGATGGTCTTGCACCCGGGAAATATCGTTATTCCTCACCCAGCCCCGTATTATGAAAGCGTTTGCGGTTGTGGCAAATTTTAGTGGCACTTCTGCCTTCTGCACTTCCATTGTCAAATATTCTTCACATGCCAAGATCAGCCCGCCGTACTCCTTCCTAAGCTTGTCTATCTCTTCGCTTATTGCAACCAGTTGCATTGTTAATTTCGCCTGATGGTTCTCCAATTCCTTCAGTTTTTCAGTGATGTCGCCATATCCTTCTGGATCGTCTGGAAACGCCGCCTCTTCAAAACCTCGCTCAGATAAAAGTTTGCCTACCGCATCCCGGAAGGTATTGAGCACAAACACAGATATGAAATTTTCATTTACTCTTCCCTTAAATAACAGAAAATCTGTAGTGATGTTTTTCAAATCGTTTTCTATGTCTGACTTTACATGACCGGTAAATACCGCGAGGTTGTCGTATCCTTTATACAGTTCAAACGGCAAACCGATATCGGCAAATGGCAGCAACGTGTTTTTTCTATCCTCGAGTTCCTTCACCATTATCTCTATTTTGTATTTAGAATCCTCTTTTCCAGTTATGTTCATTTCTATGTCGAATATCGCTTTTTCCGCTATCTTCTTAACTTCCCAGCTGCTCATTTTTTTGGATATCTCGACGTCGCCGATGTTTAATTTGTTAGAGATAGAACGAAGAAAGAGCAGTTGCCTGGAGAGTTTTCCAGCATCATGGGAAGGTTTGCCGAACCTTAGCATTTCATCTTCTGTAGAGAATTCATCTATATGGACGGCGTTCAATGCGTGAAGTGCAATTATTGTATCTTCCAGGCGGTCTTTTGAACCCACAATCACAATCCGGTCCATCTCATCTGGAATAAGCATTTACAGACCTCTCGAATTCCCTTAGCAGATGCTGGATGCTTTCCTCCATGTTTGCCTTTACTCTTTTTTTTGTTTCTTCGATTTCTTTTATGCGCTTATTCAAAATGTTTTGCTTTTCTTGTTTTATCTCGTGCTCGAATTTTTTTATAATGGAATCGTAAATCTCCTTTGCTTTTTTTTCTCCTTCGTGAGTTATTTTATTCGCGTCCTTTTTTGCCTCGGTAAGAATTTTCTCGCTTTCGACGCTGGCAGTATGCATTCTGTTTCTTACTTTTTCTTCGGCGTTCTTGATTTCCAGCAATATTTTGCTTTGTTCAGTCATCCTTTACCTTCCCATAGATTATACAAAATTCTAAGCCCCGAATTTCTCGGATACTCCCGCCAAGTCCATGAGTACCGGCATCAAATCCTTGCCGCGAAGCCTGTGCAAACTTCCGCTCGCTACGGATATCTCGTCGAATTGTGTTACCGAATCTGCTCTTACTCCTTTTCCGCTGATGAGCAGGGGAAGCGGATCTCCCGTGTGATCCTTTGCAGTTACTGGTGTTGAATGATCCCCGGTAACCGCAATAATAACATTGTCAGATACTCCGTCGCAAATGCGCCCTATAGCTTTGTCTATCTTTTCGATTATCCTTACCTTGCCTTTGGCATCGCCGTCGTGCCCGCACAAATCCGGCGCCTTGATGTTCATAAGAACAAGGTCGTACTCGCCTAGTGCTTTGATAACCGCATCCGCTTTTGCAAGCATGTCTGTGTCGAGACCGCCTGTCGCGCCCTTTACTTCTATAGCGCCCATGCCTACAAATCTGCAGATTCCCCTTACCAACGGGATTCCGACGACGCATACTGCGTTTAACTTGTATTTATCTTCGAAGCGTTGAATGTGCGGAACCACTCCCGCACCGCGCGGGAGTATTATGTTCGCCGGGTTCTCTCCGTTCTTAACGCGCTCTTTGTTGACTGGATGGTTGTTCAAAATGCTGTATGATTCTTTTACAAATTTATTCAAAACTCTCGCTGTCTTCTCCGCGCCTTTTTCGAGCGGAGAGGATTCGTGAATCGGAACGTCGGTTACGTGCGGGTCCGGGTCGGAAATCTTTGATGACAGTCCTTCTCCCCTCAAGACGAGCACGCCCCGGTGCTCCACCCCTTCCTTGAATATGACTTTTATTCCGTCTATGACCATACCGTCTAGTTTCCCGGCAAGTTCTTTGGTGCCGTTCTTTATCCTGCCGGCGCGCCTGTCCTTCACTATGAGGTTTGAATCTACGGTAGCGAAGTTGCATCGAAATGCCACGTCTCCAGGCTTTACGTCCAGGCCGACCCCTATTGCCTCAAACGGCCCCCGGCCGGTATACACTTCGTATGGATCATACCCCAACAGGGCAAGGTGGGAGGTGTCGCTTCCCGGCCTTACACCCGGCGATATAGTGTCAAGTAATCCGCATGCGCCGTTCTTTGCCAACCGGTTTAGATTTTTCTTCTCTGCGACCTGAAGCGGTGTTTTGTTGCCGAGTTCCTTAACCGGCCTGTCGCCCACGCCGTCGCATATCACGATTAAGATTTTCAACCTATCCATAACACTACCCCCATAGCCAAAAGAGCTCCGATGCCTATGGCAACGTGATTAACGCTGCTGTTTGTAAGATACCCTCTCTTTTGAAGCGTAGCACCGAGTACGCTGTCGATCTGGCATCCAGCAAATCCAACGATTATCGAAATAGCAATAACGAAATTAATGTTTAGAAGCGTATAGAGCGATATCCCAAGCGTTCCGTTGGGATCAAGTGCCGCTTGCGGATATGTGTAAAACAGGTAACAACCGAGGGCAGTGGTTAAAACAGCACCGCATAGCGCTGCCGCCTGCCCAAGTACAGAGAACCCGCCATCAGTCCCGACCTCTACCTTTTTTCTAGGATCCAATATCCAGTAGACCTTATTCGATAGTACACCTATCTCGCTTGCGAAGGTGTCTGCGGCACCAACACTAACGGCAGAGAGATAGACAACACTTGCTACGCGCACAAATATGGATTCTTTATTATAAAAACTATATACCCCATACATAAACGCTATGATAGTAGGGACCAGCGCGTTAGCTAATACGTTGTAGCCCCCCCGTTTCCCCTTGTCTCCTTCGCCAACGCCCATTGCCTTTTTGTACCCGTACTTGAATTTTGTGGCAATAAAACCGAATATCATAAAACTGATTAGGATGACCAACCAATAGACAGAGGCATATAACCAGATGATCATGCCCATCGTGAACGCCAAAAGCGATCCTACCAAATCCAATACTCGAAAGACATAAATAAATATAGCAAGCAAAAGACAGCATGTTAAGGCTATTACTATTTCAGCTGGCGTCAGAGGTAGCATATCATTTCTCCTTATAGGACTCTTCTATATTATAATTTCTGATTTTAGAGTATCACTCTAAATAATATATACGCCACGAATACCATGATGAAACTGTGCCTGAGCCCGTTGCTGATTTTCCCGGTATCGATTACTCCGGCAAGTATGCCGTCGCCGATAGCGTGTATGACCAGAGCATACAGGTATATGTCCTGAATGCCGCGTATGGACGAGGTTTGTATCATCGTGGAGCTTACGGCTCCGCCGCTTGCCTGGGGGGCACCAGCTCGTAACATCTCAGGCAGGAACACGAAGTTCATGATAAGGATTGTTGCCATGAATACAAAGAATGCCACATAGACTATAGCTACGTATATGCTCATCTGGATTCTCCTTTCCTTTAAGAGCATTTGCGACTCTTTCGCATCGTTTGAGACTGCGGTCAGGACGTCGGCCACATCCCCGCCGGCCTCGCTTGCCTTTACTATTATCGATACGCACCTGTTGATCAGCGGGGTGTTGACCCTTGCCGCGAATAATCTAAGTGCCTTTGTAGCTGACACTCCCCAATCTATCTGGGCCGCCATTTTCTGAATCTCGGACGTAAGCGCCCCGTATTTGCCAAGTGCTGCCCGGGATATCGCCTTCGCGAGTGTCATTCCGAATCTTCCGGACTCTGCGACGTCCCGCAAAAAATCAGGCAGCCTTTCCTCAATCTTTTCTATTCGTTTGGCCTTAAAGCTGCCGTAGAAGCCAATCGGGCCAGTAACAGCGAGGATGGCAAGCAACGCAAAATCAATCGGTTCGCCATACGGGAACAGGTCTAATCCTGATAAAACAGCGAACATGATACAGATGATGCATAGACTAATTGATATGGAGTTGACTGCCAGATCGTATATATGCTCTTTTGAATATGCCGGCGCATCGATTTTTTTGTTTATGTTATCGCTCATGTCCTCCCCTCCGAAAGTGTCCTAATGGTGAATATAAATCCGAACTGGGAAAGGGGTATCATCAGGAACACGACGATGTAAAGGAGTTGGAGCGAGGATGCAGTACTGCCGCCGATGACAGACATTATCGACATCAACACCACCAGGAAAAGCGGAAAAGCCACGACAACCGTGACGAAGGTTTCCGCCAGCATCCCGAGCGTTTCTAAAAATCCTTTTTGGTCTATGGAGTTTTGCCGCATATATTGTTCCGACTTCATTACAAAGTACGGCTTGAGTTTTCCGCCGGATGTGCTGGTGACAATAACTCCCTGAAAGAATTCGTGAAGCCTTGGAGACGGGCACCGTTCCATTGCCTCCCTCAGTGCGGTTAAGACGTCTTTTTTGAAGACGTAAATGTCTCTCGTTACGTATGCCGCTTCGTTGGCGACTTCCCCGTAGACCTTTTCCTCGGACAATTCCTTGAATATGACGTCAAGGTTGACGTTTGCGGACGCCATGGCTGAAATAAAACTCATCGCGTAGGGGAGGCGTTTTTCTATGTCGCTGCCCCTGCTCTTTGCTTTTGAGCCTGGAGCAGTGATATAATAAAGATACACTCCCACGGCAAGTATTACCGGAATTATCCAGAACAATGCCTTATAGAGCGGGGCAAACCCGCCTAGAATTAATGTCAGTGCTGATGAGAGGACTGCTCCGGCTATAGCTGCAAGTATCGTGCTCAACCAAGTTTCCGCTAGATACCATTCGGGGTTTGTGCGCATATGCGCCATATTGAGGCTTTTTTCCAATACGTGATTATTTCTCCCGTATTTATCTGCATAATTTCTAAAAATTTTATATGAAAATTTCCTATAATCTGTGTGTTTAATGTCGGTATATACACTCACCGCTGGAAGCCTAACTAAACGTGCCTTTTTGACGATTTTTTTATCTTTTGATACCCGTATTTTGTCGGGTTTTTTTTCACCGGCAATTCCGTTATCCGCCATTTTGTTTTTTCTCCTCATTCCCGTACAACTCTGCCCTGACCCTTTCCATTGTTTTTTCTGGATCTTTATAATAAGAGGAAACTATGTTTGCTACATCCAGATAACTTTTCACCTTTTGCCTGACCATCCATTCGACCAGGTCTTTCCGTTTTTTGAATTCCTCCGCCATCTCTTCGGATGTTATGTTTTTCCTTGCCATAATTTTTCCAAACAGGTAGTTGTTCCCGGAATAAACAAAAGTGTCGCCCACTGGAGTCCACTCGTATACTGTGTTGGTTATCAATTCGTTTGTCTCCGGCTCGATGCCGACAACCTCCACTATCTTCTTTACCCGCCTCACCATCCTCGTGCCTACGCGCACCTGTCCCTGAAGTATGACGAGATTGAGGGCTGAGAGAAGAATCCTGGGCAAGCTTATCGGCGGATTTTCGAGCCTTCTGACGATAGCGTCTACGGAGTCCGCGTGGATAGTAGAGTATGTAGTGTGGCCGGTCGCCATGGCCTGAAAGAGCGTGTACGTTTCCTTTCCTCTCACTTCTCCCACTATCAGGTATTCCGGCCTTTGCCTGAGCGCTGCCTTTAAGAGTTCGAACATGTCGATCTCGCCCGCGGCTTTGCCCTCCGTTGCCTTGCCGCCGAAACCGCTTCTGGTTAAGCCTGCGATCCAGTTTTCATGCGGCAGATTTATTTCCCTGGTGTCTTCGATCGAAACCAACTTCATAGACGGCGGAACAAAAAGCAGTACGGCGTTCAAGGTAGTCGTCTTTCCGCTTGCCGTGCCTCCGCTGATAAGCATGGATTCGCCGTGTTGTACTGCAAGCCATAGGAATGCCACCATGTCCTTGGAAAGAGTATTGTAGCCGATCAAGTCGGCAGGTGTGAGCGGGCTTTCCCTGAATCTCCTGATCGTGAACGACGAGCCCCTGGTCGTAACTTCCTTGGAAAGCGTTGCCTGTAATCTTGAACCGTCCGGTATGGTAGCATCGAGCATCGGGTCTGCGACTGATATGTGCTTGCCGCACCTCTGTGCGAGGGTTATCACATAGGAGTCCAGCTCCTCTTCGGTGTTGAAAATAATATTTGTCTTTATCGACTCGTACCTCCTGTGAAAGACGAACAGGGGAATCTTGGGACCGTCGCATGAGACGTCTTCGATCATCGGATCAGTCATTAAAACATCCAATGGCCCGTAGCCGATGAAGTCGCGCATAACATAGTAAACGATTTTCTTTTTGGTTATCTCGTCTATATCCATAGAACTATTGTAAAGAATCGTGTCTATGCTTTTAACCAGGTACGCTTCCCTGTTCTTCTGGGTAGCGTGTTTCGTATCATACTCCAAAATCCGGATCAGCGTGTTCTTTATGTTTTCCAATAATGCGCTCTCGTCTGGCGAAAGCGAGGGTTCTATTGTCTCGTATAGATATTCGTTGGTTTTATTATTGAATGTGACTCGCACATAGGAATACGGCTCCTTTACCGGCTGAAGCATTACCTCCTTGTACGGTTCGATTACAGGCGGTATGGCTGTGATCTTCTTTGCTTCGCCCACTACTGCGTCTTTAACAGCGCCTTTTTTAAGTAAAATCTTTCTCGGTGGATTGAAAAATGAAAGTCTTTTGACGGGTTTTTTAGGCGGCAGTGATGGTGTTTGTTTCCCGGATTTTTCTTTTTTTTCTGCCGGGGATGTAGCCTGGAAACTTTTTTTTATTTTTACGATTTTTTTAGCAGCCATTTCGTTTTCTCCTTATCAATTCTAAGTGCCGCCCAATTTCACTGTGACGACTGCGTAGTTGACTTCCAATTCTTTGATGTTTGGTACATTAATGGATACTGTCTTTGCGCCCTTTGTAATATTATAACTGCCCCCTCCGCGCCCCAACGCCTCGTCTAGGGTGTTGTTAAAAAATCTCTCCCAAGCTGTTGAGAATCCTGTTGTGATGTTAATGGTGACATTGGTCGCTTGAGCGTCCCAATAATAATTGTATACCTCCCTCCCGAGGAGTGTCGTTCTTACGCTCCAGACGTCGATTCCCGCAACAGATTCGTTTATCCCAGCCAATGATGTCAATGTCAATTTCATGGAGACGTTGTTGCTTTTGTTTATCGCTATTATCGGTAAGCCCACCCTTACTACCTCCCCTTCCGACTGCGAGATTATTATCGCCCCGCATTCATATATGAACGATTGGGGAGCGAGGTACCTGTTGTTGGCTGAAAATACAATGTTCCCGCTGCTCTTGTAAGAACATTTTCCGTCGCTGCTTTTAACCTCTATCGAACTGCCCTCGGTATTAAGTGATATTGTCCCAGACGTAGATTCGGTAAGTACCGGGATCCTGTCGCTTCCGAGTTTTATGGGGGTATACATTACGATGGACCTGTCATCCTTCATTACCTGAAGGTCGACCGTTGATTTGAGCGTCATGAAATCATTAGAAACCTCGACCATGTGCTGGGATTCCACGTCCTTCATATATGCCGGGACGTAGTACGCGGTGTAGAAGGAGAGTACCAGGACAAATACCATAATTGTCATTATTGTGCCTACAGTAGAAGCGATGCCTTCCTCGTCTTTTACGAATCTGGTCAGTTTTCTATGTTTCATATTTCTCCTACCCGACATATATCATACATTAAGTAACTACGTATCAATAGTTGCGATTTCAATGTTAAGAACGGAAAGTCCCCCGCTATTGGCCCTGTCCCACGGATCGAGATAAACGGGCTCTTCCCAATAGCACATGACATATTGATAAGCCCCGGAACCGTACTGACCGTCTGGATCGATATTGCCCGTTATTTCCGTGCAGTTGTTTGTGTATACGAACATGTTTGTAGTCATAGAAACCCATGATGTCCTGCCAACGCTCAATCCTATCACGGCGTCCAAATCACCATCTCCGTCCAAATCTCCGATTGCGATGTCCTGGATTCTCGGCGCTTTTTTAGGATCCCAGAACCAAGAAGAAGATATCCAATCGCCCATCGTTGTTGTCTTTATTCTTGTAAAATTGGAGTTGCCTATCGAGGCGGTCCAGCCGTTCGACGGCTGTTTGATGAGCCAGAGTTGCGGCCTGTCATTCCTATCGCTCATTATCGTGCCAACCAAAATATCCGTTCTGTTATCACCATCCATATCGGCGACAGCAAGAGAAGTTATTCTCTTACTAACAACATTGTTCGGGTCTATATTTTTGGCAGTGTCGAAGCTTTTCACACCAGGTGTGCCATCATTCAAGTTCTTACAGATGAATATGTCATATTCGTTAGTTGCTATAATGTCAAGGTCGTTGTCTGCATTACCGTCCAGATAGCCGATTGCCAATCTATGAATCCTGTCCTTTCCTGTCGGGAGCGTAGTCGCCAAAGTTCCGACGTCCCAGTCGTTTAGGTTGGTATCCCCGTCATTCCAATATATCCGCACCTCTCCGTTCGCATTTATTGCAGCCATATCCAGTGCCTTGTTGTTGTCAAAATCGCCCACCTTGATCTCGCGGACTGTAGGTTTACTGCCGCCATAGACCGGTGCCATAGTAACCTCGATCCAGATAGAGTCGAAATAAACTCTTTTTTGATAATCCACGGTTGTTATGTTCAGCTTGATGTAGTCAAATTCCACTGTGCAGTTCTCCGTGCAGTTATTTATGAAATCTATATCCAATGCCAAGAGCTCGGAAATGTTTATGTTGCCGCCGTTCGCGGATTTCAGATCGAAGTATTTGACCACATAACCTGTTTCCGCGCTTGTAGGTTGAATGGTGGTATTTTGAAGAGTTTGGTTGTTCAACGCCCATCTAATATATTCAGCGCCATCGTATCCAGGTGTAACTCTATATCTAACTTCCAATATCGCACTCTGTATCTCCTGTGTCGTTATGTTCTGCGGATTCGAGAAATTATCTGCGTATAACCTTTCATTTTTCTGAACGTCGTATGTAATGTTATCCGCTGTCACAGCAGTGGTTAAATTATTTGGGTTAGCTGCCGTGATGTTTAGCCACAAATACTCGAATCTTACGGATCTGTTGTCCGTGTCGTTATTGATAAATTCTATGTTGAGGGTGTTGATTTTTGCCAAGGTGTCGACGCTCGCATAGAACAGGTTAAATTCCATGATTTTATTGTTATCTCCGTCTGCAGGCGTAATGCCAGTAGAAGACAATTCGGTTCCGTTAAGCGCCCATCTGATCGGTGCACTTCCGTTATATCCTATATCCACAGAATATTTTATTATCAATGTTGCGTTGGTTACAGTGCCGGTTATGCCTGTAGTGTCAAAGGTGTCCAAAAACATCTTTTGGGTTGAGTTCACGATATATTTATTTTCATCGTCATTCTGTATCGTAGAAATCGCGTTGCTTCCCCTTGCTATGATGCTCATATAATCAAAATAAACGCCCTCTGTGCCTGGCGGAATGTGGACTATAATCTGAATTGCATCCGCACGCACCCACTTGCCCGTCTTTGTGTTTGTAAATTTTATATCCAGGTTTTCGACTTTTTCACGAGATGTTACTCCCTTATCAAATAATGTGTCGTCTGTTCTGATGTTGTCGTTATCGCCGTTTCCAACAGCAATAGATGTAGACTGCCAGATTGTTCCATTGTCCGTGCTGATATAAAACTTATCGTATGTATTGTATCCGTTCTGAGACGAATCTACCACCCGTAGTGTAACAGTAGTGCCCGCGGGGAAATTTTCCGGCAAACCTTCGGCATTGTCAAAAGAGCTTACCCACAATATATCTGTAGAATCTACCTGAGTGAAGTTATCATCATTATCTTGAATGTAACTGAGGTTCGTGCCGGCGGTATCGCCTGGTGCAGTGTTGTTTACCCTGCATGTCGTGTCGCCTCCCGGCGACGGCCCGTTCGTAAATTTCACATCTAGATTTTGGAGTTCGGAAACTGTGTCAACACCTTGACTGAATAAGTCGTAACTAGATGTTCTGTTAGTGTCGTTACTCGCAGGGTATATGTTCGTGCTTGTGAAAAACCCGCCGTTTGACCATAACATGGATTCAGTTCCCGGATATCCGGCATCCGCAGAAAATTCCGCAACCAATGTCGCATTGTATATGGGATCGAGCAATATGCCGGTATCGAACGTGTCCATATACAGTGTTTTGCCAGCGGATACATTATAGTATTCGCTATCGTTGTATTTCAAATCAGCTATCGCAGAGCCCGTGTTATCTCCTGCGCCTTTTGAGTTCGGTTTAACTATCTCGATGGGTCCAGAGGTGTCGTTAGCCGCCTTGCTGTTTGGCTTTACAGTATATGGCGCTCTCTTGGTGCTGTTGTCGTCTGTCTTTTTTAATACAGGCGTGCTATTTTGATAAACAGATACGTTGCCCCCGTCATTGTTATGGAACGTGACGTTTAAGAATTGAACCCTGTTGAGGGTGTTGATGCCCTGCGGAGTGAGGTTGTACTTATCCAAAACATCCGCTGTAGAATTTGCAGGCATAAGTGTTGTATTCGTCATCCCAACGCCGGGTTTATCAAATTTTACATATTCACTTCCGTTATACCCCGCATCAGTGCTATACCGCATATACAACCATACGCTCTCTATCGTGTTGTTTATGTCCAGGCCGGAAATGTTCCAATAGTTGAAGTGAAGCGTTTTGCCGTTGTATGCAGAAGTTACGTTATAGGTAATTCCGTCTTCTAGTTGTGTATTTGTTGCATTGATGTAACCAGTGTTATCGCTGCTGCCTATTCCAAGCGGTTCGCACCTCCTAAAGCCGCGTTCTACGATTTGTATCGGTGTCCAACTACCGTCGTTGACGAAAACGTACAAACCCGTGCCGTCGGTGTCTGTATTATCCTTCATCCCGGCGATTATGTCGCCGTCGCCATCACCATCCAGATCACATACTGCCAGCGACTCCACTGTGTATTGTAGCCTGTCGGGGCCGACGGCAGTGCTCACAAAATGAACCCTCCAGCCGTCGCCCTCGGGTTTCAAATTTTCAAACCACGCGAGGTTTACATCGTTGGGGTCGTTCGATCCGACAATAATATCTATGTCTCCGTCTCCGTCTATGTCTCCAACCGCAAGGGCGGTCGCAGCTTTGAGCATTTTTGGCTGGATAGTGGTCTTATACCAATAATCCCCGTTCTTATACCAATAAACCCCACTCGAAGAGACTCTATTATCAAGTGCGACCGTGGCTACGATGTCTTTTGTCGTCCATGGCGAGACAATTCTTATTACTTTTGCCAGGGTAAATTGTTCGTCTGTATCCTCGAAGTATCTGATTCTTAAAATGTATGTGTTATTTCCATACAACCAGGGGTCGCCTCTTGACTCCGGAAGAGATATGTTAAACGTGTATGTCCTGTCGCCGCCTGTTCTTTCTTCCCATGTAGAAATGTTGGAGTCGAAATATATTGGACCGATTGGCGGGTTTCCAACACTCGGGGGAGTTTGCAATTTCTTTTTTATCTGCTGGCTTCCCCTAAAATCCGTTATTTCAATATCCCCGATTTCCACAAAATCAAGGTCTGCATCCGTTGTGTTTGTGAGGACTTTTACATATATGGTGTCCGTGCGATTGAACACTTCTGCGGTCACAAGGTTGCTTCTGTTGCCTGTCCTTGTCGGCTCCGTACAGGTAACAAGTTTTGGGGCGTTAGGCACAAGCCCGGTAACCGGGTCCTTCATATAGATTCCGTCATAAGTTATGAATGTGTGACCTTTAGAGTCTTTTAACGAAATCGTGAATGGATAATATCCGGAAGAAGGCGGTGCAGTGAAATTGTATTCGTATACGTAATATCTCTCCGTTGGAAGTGTAATATCCTTAAAGGCTGGTTCGTTGGTTTCGGGAACAATTGGATTATACTCCTTTGTCTGCGGCTCGATCTTTTCCAGCATATTGCTGTTGTATAATATAAGTGTATTTTCCCTCTCCAGGTTCTGTATGGTGCTGCTCGCCACCTGAACGGATATGAACTCTCCTTGGGAGAATATCCTGGTGCCGAGCCTGGTGCTCAGTCCTGTGAGGTTGAATACGTCGTAACCGCTTGTTCCGAGCGAGTCGTCGTTTGTATTGCTAAACCTATCCCGCACGTCAACGACCGGAGGCATGGGCAAGGAGATTATGACGCTTATCGACCCGTTGACCCTGTTTCCATTATTGTCTGTTACCGTAATCTGGATCGTATAGTTTCCTGGCGATATACTAATCGGGACTGTCAGCGAGGAGGATTTGTATTTTTGATCGCTGACAGAATATACGAGCGGCGTATCCGCAGACCCCCCGATGCTGGAGAGGTTTGTAAAAACACTGTTGGTTTTTTGCAGGTCGCCATCAAAATCTATCGCATCTACGTAAACAAAGAACGCCGTGTTGCCGTCTGCCGAGATGACGCTTGGTTCGGCAGTTGTAGAAAGTATAACAGGCGGGTTGCTTCCGACGTATCCTTTCTGAAGTGTCCCGCTCATTAGCATCGCATTGCCGCCAGTATCGATTATGTCTATAGACACCTTAGTTGTATTCCAAATGTTCGTGACTGTGTATGACCACACGTCGCCGATTGCCCACGTACGCTTTTTATTGAGTCCGTCTGAAATGTTAAAAGTGCCGATTAACGTATCGTTGACAAAAATGCGGATTCGTATATTTTCTTCGATTAGTGTCTCTCCGCGATAGTTTGTTAGTTTGATCGTGCCGTTTTTGGATTGTGCATCCAACTGCAGCTCGCCCCCTATGTCTGCCTTTGTTTTTTCACTGGGTTTCTCCAAAGTGCTTACCCAGGCGATTACAGAAGCGAATAAACCGACGGTAATCAGAAGAGTTAGGAGAGATGCCACGATTTCGGATACTGCTGTATTGTTCATACGGAATTTTTTTGATTTTTTAAAAGACATCGGGTATTAATTCTACTGATATTATTTAAAAGTTTGTTATGGGCAATATAAACTGACTAATATGGAATATGGAGCATATATTTCAAAATAGATATAATAATATAAAAATAAAAAAAGAGCTAGAGTTAGATATTCTAGCAGGCACTATGATTTTATTATTGCCACAAGGAACATGCATAGTGCGGCGAGTGCGCCGACGACTGCCCCAGCGACCCCTATGACAGCATTTCCCAGATATGCTACTGTAAATGGATCGATGGGAACTATGTACTTATAATAGAAGAGTATTCCGACCACTGCGATGCCCACTATGGACAACACCCCTCCAATCGCCTTGCTTCTTCCTGTGCCAAAGTATGCGGTCAGTAAGCCAGCTATCAGTGTAAAAATTCCGAAAAACAATATAAACATTGTTTCGAATGTCGATAAGATTTCTCCGGTCATTTCAATATCCCCCTCTATCTCCTTCCCTTCTTCTTTCCGCTCTTTCCGCCTTTTTTGCCACCTTTTTTCTTTCCTGCCGACACTTCTTCCTCAGGCTCATCTTTTTCTTCTTCCTTTGTCTCCTCGGGTTCTGGTTCGGCGGGTGGTTCTGGTATCTCTTCTTTTACCTCTTCCTGTGGTTTCTCTTCCTCGTGTGGCGGTAATTCTTCTTTTGCCGCCTCAGGCTCCGGTTCAGCAGGTGGTTCTGGCACCTCTTCTTTTACCTCTTCCTGTGGTTTCTCTTCCTCGGGTGGCGGTAATTCTTCTTTTGTCTCTTCTTTTACTTCTTCGACTGGTTGCTCCTCCACCTTAATTTCCATGATTGACTCCTCAATCTTCTTCTCCTTAGGTTCAGATTTCATTATTGCCAACAGGAACAGCCCGACCGCCACCAAGAATCCTATAAATGCCCCTAAAACTGCACTGCCAGTAACCATTACAAGCCGCTTGTCGCTGCCTTGCCAGATGAAGTAATAAAAACCGGCAAGCACAAGTATCCCAATAATTATAAGGATTATTCCGACTGCCCTGCTCTTTTTGACTCCAAAATACGCGGTAAACAGTCCAGTAAAGAGCGCTACCACTGCAAACGCAAGCAAAAACATGCTTTCAAATGCCATAGGACTTAAATTTATATCCATCCCGCATCCCCCCGCCATATGCCCGTATATATAAGCACAAGGCTAAGGAAGGATAATAGATTCATAGGATATAAATTTAGCCATCACTTATACATGAAAAAAGAGCGATAACGAGGGGCGGTATCGTCAGTCAACGACCAACGTGCAGAAATATTTATAACTCCATCCTCTATTTATCTCGTCGGAGTCTAAGATGAAAAAAGAAGGAAAGAAGAAGGAAACTTCTAAAAAGACGGTCGCCGAGGAAACGTCGCCGACTTCTGAAATATACTTTAAGCGAAGCAAAAAAACAAATCCGGTCATACTCAGAACGATCGCTCACCTCTATAAAATATCCAACGAAAGCAAAGCGCCAATCTGGAAAGAAGTGGCGAATATGCTGAGAACCCCTTCGAGGCGGAAGACAGAGGTCAACCTCGACAGGATTGCCCGCGTAGTAAACAAAAACGAAACTATAATAGTGCCGGGAAAGGTGCTCGGAACAGGTAGCATAGACGTGCCAGTCACTGTAGCTGCATTCTCTTTCTCCGCATCTGCAAGAAGTAAGATACTGTCAGCCAAGGGAAGAGACCTCAGCGTGTTGGAACTTGCTAACGAAAATCCGAAAGGCAGCGGAATCAGAATCATCGGGTGAAATAAATGAAGGTAATTAATGCCGATGGCTTGATTGTTGGAAGAATGGCAACGCAGGTTGCTAAATCCCTTTTAAACGGCAACGAGGTAGCCATCGTAAATGCAGAGAAAGCCCGTGTGAGCGGCTCCAAAAAAGCGATATTGGCGGATTACAGAGAGATGTGGGAGTTAAACCACGACATGAGGAGCGGCCCGTATTTTCCGAGAATGCCGGACCAGTTATTGAAACGCCATATCAGGGGCATGCTGCCTTATCAAAAACCGCATGGAAGGGTTGCGTTCAAAAATCTTAAAGTATACATAGGCGTGCCAAAGGAGCTGGAAGGCCACAAATTTGAAAGCGTACAGCTGGCAAATAAGATTTTAAACTGCGAATACATGACACTCGGTGAAATTTCAAAATACCTAGGTGCAAAATTCTGAGGACAATCGTATGAAACCCCAATTTATCAATACAAGCGGAAAAAGAAAAACAGCAGTAGCGAGAGCGGTTACAAGCAAAGGCGCAGGAAGGGTATACATAAATAAGATACCTCTGGAAATCGTGCAGCCGGAAATCGCAAGACTCAAAATGATGGAACCGATATATCTCGCGAAAGATCTCGCAAACGGCGTGGACATACATGTGGAAGTAAAAGGCGGCGGCACGATTGGGCAATCGGACGCCGTGAGGACAGCCGTCGCGAGAGGACTTGTGGAATTCTACAAGGATGACAAACTTAAGGAAGTTTACAAAACATACGACAGAAACCTATTGGTCAACGATACCAGGCGGAAGGAGCCTAAACACGAGCAGGGAAGAGGGGCGAGAAAGAGGAGACAGAAGTCGTACAGGTGACGAATTAAAATCATACAGGTGACGAACTCTACGGACTTTGCACGTGCAAAGTCCGTACGATCGTACAAAATTCCCCCAAAGAATTTTGTAGATAAAGAAATGCAATCAACCTAGATAACAAAGTGTGAAAGATGAGGTGAAAAAGATGAACATACCCGTCAGATGTTTTACGTGCGGCAAGGTAGTCGCATCGATATACGAGGAATTTAAAAAGAGAACAGATAAGGGGGAAAATCCCAAGAAGGTAATGGATTCCCTCGGATTGAAAAGGTATTGCTGCAGGAGAATGCTTGTAGCCGGTGTAGATTTAATAGACGATATTGCGCCGTATGATTGAAAGCGAGTGTTTTTTGGATACGGTATAGGTGGGGGTACTGGATACGGCATAATTTGGGGGGGTTATTTTGACCTCTTCTTAGTTATTCGCTTTTTGAAGATGTGGTGGCAGTTCGGGCACGTTATGGCCATCGTCTTTGCGCCACGCTCCCCCCGCCCCCCATCCACCCGTCGTCAATGTGCAATTTGGATAGCCAAACAGACGATTTTTTGACATTATCGGATTTTTTCATTCCCACCGCTCGCCAACTGCATTGGCTCGCTTGCCCCGCTCGTTCGCTGTTGCTCACTCGCTCCGCTTCGTCTTCACTCTCCGCTCCCTTCGGTCGCTCCGAGTGCCTACGAAGTCGCACATGCTCATTGCATTCGCATATGCGACCCCTCGCCCTGCGGGCTCGGGGCTGGCGTGGGAAATCCTCTATTTCATTGTCGGTAATGGTTTTCATGTTCGTTATCTCTGTTGTATCTCCGCCAGAAGTTCGCTACAAGAAACAATCCTGATACCATACCATTTCTTTAGTTTGAGCAGGTGTTCATCGCCGCTAATTATATATTTAGCACCGCTCGCCAAGGCGCACTCTATGAACATATTATCAGACGGGTCGGTTTCGATCACCATTACCTCTACGTTTGGAATTACAAGCCGTGAGAACGATAAAACTATTCTTATCGCCTTCCCGATCTCTTCGGTTGCCAGTTTGAACTTATCGTACGCAAGAACCTTTTCCAATTCAAGCAGGATTTTCGGCGAAATATAGTTTGTATGCTCTCTTGTTTTACAACATTCGAGTATCTTGGAAGGTTTTCCCTTCCAAAATAAGCCAGAAACCAATACGTTTGTATCGATCACTACGTCCATATACCTGGCCTCGGTTTTATCTAGCCGCACTTATCGCCTTTTTCAAATCCTTTTTTGTAATGCCTAGTTTTTTGATTTTTTTCCTTAACGGCGCCACGGATTTGTCGAACTCCTCTTTTAGTATCGCCTTCTCCACTTTTTTTAGGAGGAGCATGTCTCCTTCTCCGATTGCCAACAATTCTTCCCCGTCTTTTATGCCCATCTGCCTTCGCCAGTCGGCGGGGATCACTATCTGCCCTTTCGAAGAGACTTTTATGATTGAAGTTTCCATTTTATCACCATAGTTATGTAAGGCGTTTCTTACATTTAAGCGTGTCGGTAGTTATCGCTGTTGAATTATAATCATCCCGTTTCTCGTCTAAAAACTTTATCTCCTGTCTTTGCGAAGAACTAACGCAAAGCCAGAAAGTAAAGTTTCTGCCTTCGGCACGACTCGAAACATTATCCATTGCTTCCTTGTTTTCTCTTCCTTTCGATTTTTGTCCGCCAGCAAACTGGAGACAAAAATCTCCAGGAGGTGTTCATTGAATGTCTTGGCCAAATCATCTGACCAAATTTTGTAACGAATCGTACAGACATTTTATAGCAAAGTCGTGTTTGTTCTATCTGCTACGGAAACTCGACCATGACCTAAGGACAGAGTGGAAAGTTCCGAACGGTTATGTGGACATCGTTGACATGACTACTCGAACCATGTACGAACTGGAGTTTCATGTTGCGCCATCTGTTAGGAATCGGAAGGTTGAACTGTATCGGCAGGCGGGTTATGAGATTATTATTGTTGACTGCTCGAAACTGCCATCCGACTTAACTAATATGGCGCGATACCTCGAACAGTACGTTGTTCCGGATTGACCGATTTTTCTCTTTTTTTGTCAATTTACAAAGGATTCGATTGCTCCGCCCAGACACCCTTTGGAATCCGTCTGGGCGGGTTTGATATTACCGCTTTTTCGATATAGACACAGTGAACTACTCCACCTTGAAAAGGCGGGGCATTGACTTTATTCTTGCCAAGTATGTTCATACCCTGTAATCGTTTGCCATCCATTTCCTATTAAGATACCAGAGACTTCGGCTTCTGAATCGATACTCTTGCCAGTACATTCAAAACGTATGGTGACCGCTAGTTCTTGAGAAATGAATGTTTTCGAATAATAGACATAATAGCTTTGATTGCTCACGGTCAAATCATTTCCATATTTCATATCCGTATTATTGCGCAAGCTTAGTATGCTGTATGGAAACGGATAGGTCGCCCCCTCCGCCCTCAGAGTAACATTACCAAACGCGGAGATATTGAGCGCCAATCCAAATTCTGTTTTTATTAGACTGTATTCTATATTGTCGGAATCCTCTTTAAGGTGATTGAACACCAAATTGGTGAAATTTTGATCGTTTGTAGGAATAGGTATATACACCGTGTATCTATTGTCACCTGAAGAGTTTAACTCAACAGTATATTTGAAAATGAACTTTCCTTTTGGATTGTTATTGGGATATGTAAATGCAAAGATTGAGATGATTAGGGTAACTACGATTGCACAAATCAAAATACCAACAAAAACTTTTTTCAGTTTCGTTCCCCCCCCCTCAAAAACTACCCGCCAAATCGAGTGCGTTCCAACAATCTGAACAGTAATTCAAATTGTTATTTGTAGATCCCGTATAATACATTACACAATTTTGGTCACCACAATGACGCCCCCCATTTGGGTCTACTATAAAGTGATTTGGTGGGCCACCAAGGAGATTATGCCCTAATTCATGCATGAAGCAAACTGCCTCTCTTGGAATAGATGATATCACACCTTTTCCGATTGCGAAGGTGTCGCCACCTACGTCTCCCTTGCCTTCCCCACCATCGATTGAATGCACATAAACACAATAATGGAATATATCGTATCTATTTACCGAGAATCTTCTTGGTTCTAACACCCCGTCGCCGTTTAAATCAGTAGTTTCTCCACCCTTAAAATTGAAAATATCGAATTGTGTTTGAGAATTATATGGGATGTTGTCAGTATAATGCGTCACACTCGTCCCGCCCCCCATCCACCCGTCGTCAATGTGCAATGCGATATAATGGTTTGCGAACGCCCTTATAACTTTCCCCTGAGCCTCGAAACTCATCTTGTGCTCGTGCGCGCCTATGCCTCCCCAACCGCCTGGGTCTTTCATCCAATCGACTTCCATGAATATGTCCTTTGTCCACGGATCTCCGCCATATAATATCCTGCCTGGAGAGATAAACGTTTCCTTGATTATTGCTGTTTCGGGTATGGGTTTGTCGTGCTTATCTTCCATTTAAAATCTCAATCATCTTCTCCCTGCTTCTTATCCCGTCTTCCATGCTTCTTATCTCCAATATTACATTTTTGTTGTATTTTTTGAGCAATTGCTTGATGTAGCTTGGAGGAATAGACCCTTTTCCCAGCTCCATATGCATGTCTTCCTTTCCCATGTTGTCATGGACGTGCACGTTTTCAAACAATTCGATGTGCTCCAGAAATCCCATGATCGTGCCAGTTGTGTTGGCGTGCCCGATGTCAAAGCACAGGCCGATATTTGTTCCGTCGATAAGGTCCAACAGGTCGTCCGGCTTGCAGTATAATCCTCCGTTAGGCATGTTCTCCAGCGCAAGCTTAATGTTGCAGTCCTCTCCGGCCCTCTCTATCTTTTTTATGGAATCTTTTGTTGCCTTTCGTATGTCCTCCACGCACATTCTGCCGAACGGGGACATGTGGCCGGGATGGAAAGTAAGTAATTTTGCGCCCGCGTCGCCCGCGATATTTATCGCTTCCGTAATTTCCTTGACAGACGTTTTTCTTATCGCGTCGTTCAGGCTGCCTATGTTTATGTCGCTGTATTGCGAGTGCACAGAGAATTTCATTTTATAAGACGACAGCATGTGGAGCTTGCCCTTTATTTTCGGAAGGCGGTGCTTTCCCTCTGCCACGATCTCCCAATATTTGAAATGCTTTGCGACTTCCGCCAATATGTCCTCAAAATCGTAGAGGGAGAATATCGGGTTCGAGATTCCTATCTCCATAATTTGCCTCACACTTGCGCGTTTCGTCTTCGCATTGGAGGTGGAATGTCTGCACATATTAAATAACTTTTATCGAAATCGTATCGCCCTGAAATCAAAACCTTCCTAAAACGCTACTGCCTTCTTTTTCTGCCATCGCTGATAGTCAGGACTCCCAATCCAATCGCCGCAATCATTGCAATGGCTTCGAACCCCGGGAGGAATCCGCTTGCCTTCTTCTTTTCCTTCTCCTTCTCTTTCCCATACGTGATTTCAAGCGCAGCTGTTTCCGTATTGCCAAACAAGTCCGTTGCCTTTACCTGGATCGTGTTCTTTCCTTCAACGAGGGTTAGCTCAATACTCCACGATGCTGTGCCGTTTGCGAGTACCCATGTTTTGTTGTCAATGCTTACTTCCACCTTCGCTATGCCTTTGTTGTCGATGGCTGTGCCTTCCAGTTTTATCCTGGCCGTTTTCACCTTATCGTTATCCCTGTGCGAAGTGATTGAAATTCTCGGCCTCTCGTAATCCCAGGATCTGACTGCAATAGAGACCGCAGGGCTCCAACCCGATGTTCCGTTTGCGTTCCACGCCTTTGCCCTGTATGTATAATTGCCTTCAGATTTGCCTGTGAACGAATAGCTCAAAGCTGTTCCGTTCCATATCTCGGTCCCGTTCTCCTCGAGGATGTATTTAGCGGCGTAGGCGGATGTTGTCCAGTTTACGGTGAATGATCCGTCTATGTCCATGTATGGGGCGGTGGTGATTGTTGGAACGCCGGGATATTTAATGAAGTTTACGATAATCGTTACAGCCGCGCTGTAATTCGATGTTCCATTGAAATTCCATGCTTTTACCCTGTAAGCATAGGCGCCGTCCCTTCTGTCCCTGAGCTGATATGTGAGAGCAGTGCTCCTGTATATTTCGAAGCCGTTCTCTTCAAGGACATATCCGATGGCATAGGAAGACGCTGTCCAATTTACGGGATAAGCCCCGTCGGTATCTGTGTATATTATTGTAGTGATTGCTGGCGCCCCAGGCAGTTTCGGGCTGACAACGCGGATAATCAATGCCGAACTCCACGAGGATGTTCCGTTTATGTTCCACACTTTCACTCTGTATGTATAGAAGCCGTCTGCCTTTCCTGTGAACTGGTATGCCGTGTTTGTGCCGTTGTATATCTCGGCGCCGTTCTCTTCAAGGATATATTTGGCGGCGTAAGCAGATAATGTCCAAGCGATGGAGTAATTGCCATTGCTGTAGGGGTACGGCGGTATCGTAATTATCATAGATGCCATTGGGAACTTCGGGTGGTCGACTATTATTGTTACGGCCGCGCACCAATCAGATGTTCCGTTTATGTTCCATGTCTTTACTCTGTAGGTATATGCGCCGTCTGCTTTTCCAGTCAATGAACAGGCCAGGGTTGTTTCGTTGTATATTTCTATGCCGTTCTCTTCGAGGATGTATTTAGCTGCGTAAGCAGATGTTGTCCAATTTATCGAGTAACTGCCGCTCGTGTCCGTATATGCTGCTGTAGTGATGCCTATTGTTGCCGGGAATTTGGCTATGTCCACCATAACCGTTACGGGCGTGCCCAAATTTGATGTGCCGTTTATGTTCCATGCCTTTATCCTGTAAGTGTATGCGCCGTCTGTTTTGCCAGTGACCGTGTGTGTTAAATTGGTTCCATTGTATATTTCTATGCCGTTCTCTTCAAGGATATATTTGGATGCGTAAACCGACGTCACCCAATCTATACGATATGCTCCATCTGTGTCAGTATGCGCGGTGGTTGTGATCGAGGGCGTCCCTGGCATTTTGATGTTGTCGACTGTTATCGCTACGGTCGAGCTCCAATCTGATGTGCTGTTTATGTTCCATGCCTTTACCCTATAGGCGTATGCACCGTCTGCTTTTCCTGTCAACGAACAAGTCGGAGTTGTTCCATTGTATATCTCTATGTCGTTTTCTTCGAGAATGTATTTGGAGGCGTAAGACGATGATGTCCAGTTAATTGAGTATATGCCATCAGTGTCCGTGTATGCTGCCGTGGTGATAGCCGTTGTTCCTGAGGATTTAATGATGTCTACTACGATAGTTACGGAAGAACCCCAGCTTGATGTGCCGTTCGTGTTCTGTGCTTTTACTCGGTAAGTATAGGTGCCGTCGGATTTGCCAGTGAACGGATACGTGAGGGCTGTGCCGTTGTATATTTCTATATTGTTTTCTTCCAGAGTGTAGTTATCGGCGTATAAGGCAGATGACCAGCTTATGTTGTAATTGCCGTCAGTGTCCGTATGCGATACTGTTGTAATGGAAGGTGTTCCCGGGAGTTTAGAATTTCCTACAGACAAATCTATGGCGAGACTCCACTGCGATGTGCCGTTTGCGTTCCAGGCCATTACCCTATAGGTGTAAGTACCATCTGCTTTGCTGGTGAAGGAATAAGCGAGAGCGGTGCCGTTGTATATCCCGATGCCGTTCTCTTCGAGAATGTACTTATCGGCATAAGCAGACGTTGTCCAGTTGATGCTGTATGTTCCGTTTATATTTGTATAGCCGGCTGTCGTTATTGTCGGCGCTCCAGGCAACTTCACATTCTCTACGATTATGGAAACGGCCGAACTCCAGCTTGATGTTCCGTTGATATTCCATGCCCTTATTCTATAAATGTATGTGCCGTCCGTCTTGCCAGCCAGTGAATAAATCAGGGCTGTGCTGCTGTTGTATATCTCTATGCCGTTCTCCTCGAGTGCGTATTTGGTGGCGTAAGCCGACGCTGTCCAATTAATGTTGTATGAGCCTTCGGTGTCCGTGTATGCGGCTGTTGTTATTGCCGTAGCTCCCGGGAGTTTTGCACCGAAAACAGTGATTGCTATCGCTGAACTCCAGCTCGATGTGCCGTTGATATTCCATGCCCTTACTCTGTATGAATATGTACCGTCCGATTTGCCTATGAACCCATAGGTTAAGCCTGTGCCGTTGTAGTACACCAGGGTGCTATTCTCCTCAAGGATGTATTTAGCAGCATAAGCCGACGCTGTCCAAGCAATGGAATAAGTGCTGCCGCTGTATGGATATGGCGGAGTCGTGGTTATCGTCGGGGTTCCCGGCAGTTTGGCTATGTCTACTGTGATTGTTAGAGGGGTGCTCCAATTCGAGGTTCCGTTGACGTTCCACGCCCTTGCCATATAAGAGAATGTACCGTCCGATTTTCCTATCAATGAATAAGTCAGGGCAGTGCTGTTGTATATTTCTATGCCGTTCTCCTCGAGGACATATTTGGAGGCGTAAGCCGACGATGTCCAGTTGACAGAGTAGCTGCCGGCAGTGTTCGTGTATGGAGTTGTGATTATTGCCGGCGTTCCCGGAAGCTTAGGGGCGAAAACTGTGAAGGTCAGTGCTGAACTCCAGCTTGACGTTCCGTTGGCGTTCCATGCCCCCGCCCTATAAGAATACGTGCCGTCCGCCTTGTCCGTGAACGAATATGATGGATCTGTGCCGAAGTATATCTGGACTCCGTTCTCTTCAAGAATGTATTTGGCGGCGTAAGCAGAAGTTGTCCAAGCAATAGAGTAACTGCTTCCACTGTACGGAGATTGCGGAGTCGTGGTTATTGTCGGGGTGCCAGGCAGTTTGGCTATGTCCACTATGATCGTTACAGATGAACTCCACGATGATGTGCCGTTCGTGTTCCATGCCTTTACCCTGTAAGAGTTGCTGCTGTCGGGTTTGCCGCTTAACGAATAGGTAAGGGCGGTTCCGTTGTAGATTTCTATATTGTTCTCCTCCAGAATATAGTTGGTGGCGTAAACGGCAGACGACCAATTTATGTTATAGCTGCCGTCTGTGTCTGTGTGTGATGCCGTTGTAATCGAAGGCGTTCCCGGTAGTTTGGAAATCCCCTCTACTATGTCCACAGCAGCGCTCCATGATGATGAGCCGTTTATATTCCATGCCTTTACTCTATAAGTGTAGGCACCATCGTGTTTGCTGGTGAATGAATAAGTAAGGGCAGTATTGTTGTATATTTCTATGCCGCTCTCTTCAAGAATGTATTTATCGGCACGAGTGGACGTTGTCCAATTTATGCTGTAGGTGCCATCGGTGTCCATATAAGATGCAGTTGTAATCGACGGCGTGCCGGGAAGTTTGGCGTTGTCGACAATAATTGTCACGGAGGAACTCCATGAAGACGTGCCGTTAATGTTCCATGTTTTTACTCTGTAGGTGTAGATACCATCGGATTTGCTTGTGAATGAGTATGTGAGCGTGGTATCGTTATACACTTCGATACTGTTCTCCTCAAGAGTGTATTTAGTAGCGTAAGCCGACGTTGTCCAATTGATGCTGTATGAGCCGGCAGTATTCGTGTAAGATGTTGTGGTAATGGATGGTACGCTGGGCATCTTCGCAATGTCCACGATAATTGTGACTGCCGTGCTCCAACTTGATGTGCCGTTAATGTTCCACGCTCTTATGCGGTAGGTGTATGTGCCGTCGGGTTTGCCTGCGAAGGTATATATCAGGCTCGTGTTTGTGTTGTTGAATATAACCACACTGTTTTCCTCAAGGATGTAGTTGACGACATAGTTTGAGGCCGTCCAGTTTATTGAGTAGCTGCTGTCGGTGCCTGTGCACGGCGTTGTCGTTATGCTTGGCGCACCAGGCGGTTTCGCGTTGTCCACTATTATTGTAATCGGCGAACTCCAGCCCGATGAGTCGTTTACGTTCCATGCCTGCATGCGATAAGTGTATATGCCGTCGGGTTTGTTTGCGAAGGCGTATGTGCAACTCGCGTTTGTGTTGTTGAATATCACCGCGCCGTTCTCCTCAAGGACGTAGTTGGCGGCGTAGTTTGAGGCAGTCCAGTTTATTAAATAACTGCCGTCCGTGTCCGTGTAAGGTGTTGTCGTAATAACCGGTTCTGTAGGCATATAAATGACAACGAAAGTTTCGGTATGTGATGTACTCATGTTCACGATACGCGGATTGTCGCCGAAGTACAATTCTGGATAGGACACTGTTATTACTGTGGTGTTCTCGGTTGCTGTACTGCTTCCACTGTATATTCTGTCCGTAACTTCAATTACTGTCGCGCCGGATGAGTCTGTGAAATAGGTGTGCCAGAGTTTGATTGTGTTGTCAGTCGACCCAGATGCAAGCTTCGTGCCGTCGGGGGAGAAGGCGACTGAATACACACCGTTTGTGTGCCCGGAAAGCGTCCTGAGCGGAGAGCCGTCCGCTGTGTTCCAGAGTTTGATTGTGTTGTCGTTAGACCCAGATGCAAGCTTCGTACCGTCGGGAGAGAAGGCGACTGATATCACCCCGTTCGTGTGCCCGGAAAGCGTCCTTATCAGGGAGCCGTCCGCTGTGTTCCAGAGTTTGATTGTGCTGTCAGTGGAACCAGATGCGAGCTTCGTGCCGTCGGGAGAGAAGGTGACTGATAGCACCCAGTTCGTGTGCCCGGAAAGCGTCCTTATCAGGGAGCCGTCCGCTGTGTTCCAGAGTTTGATTGTGCTGTCAGTGGAACCAGATGCGAGCTTCGTGCCGTCGGGAGAGAAGGCGACTGAGTACACATATCCTGTATGGCCTGAAAGCGTCCTGAGCAGAGAGCCGTCTGCCGTGTTCCAGAGTTTGATTGTGTTGTCATGTGAACCAGATGCAAGCTTCGTGCCGTCGGGAGAGAAGGTGACTGAGTTCACATATCCTGTATGGCCTGAAAGCGTCCTGAGCAGAGAGCCGTCTGCCGTGTTCCAGAGTTTGATTGTGTTGTCCTCGGAACCCGATGCAAGCTTCGTGCCGTCGGGAGAGAAGGTGACTGAGTACACATTGTTTGTATGCCCCGAAAGCGTCCTTATCAATGAACCGTCTGCTGTGTTCCAGAGTTTGATTGTGTTGTCGTATGAACCAGATGCAAGCTTCGTGCCGTCGGGAGAGAAGGCGACTGAGATCACATAGCTTGTATGTCCCGTCATATTCCTTATGAAGCTGGTTTCGCTGTTTATCACGCTGACGTTGTTATCGGTCACGTTTATGACTGCGCCTTGTATCGGCGTTCCGTTTGAGTATCGGACGAGAACTATCAGGTAGTTTTTGACTGTGAGGGAAGAGCTGGCGTCGCAATATACTTTGCTTGCGTTGAAACTCGTGTTTATAGATGTTGCCGATGACGAACTTGCCAGGTAAAAATCATAGGAACCGCTGTTCGTTATCGTGTTGGATAAGATGTTGTTGTTCGAAGCAGAATAGAGCCGGATGCCATACTGGCTAGTGTTTGTTATTGTATTTGCCATTAAATTGTTATTCGAACTTAAGTCTATGTTGAAGCCCATGTCTGTGCAATTGGTGAGCACATTATACATGAATGTGTTGTTGTTTGAACTAGACGATAGAGAAACGCCTGTAGTGCTCGTGATTGTGTTGTTCGTGACTGTATTGTTTGTGCTCTGGTATAGATATAAACCGACGGCGCTACCTGTTAACATATTTGATGCTATGCGATTGTTTGTGGATGTCGCCTTTATACATGCATCATTCCAGTTGCTCCCGCTGTTCCTTACCGTGAAGCCGCTCACATTCACATAATTCGCGGTTATGGTCACCACTGATCCAGTCCCGCTTCCGTCTATTATTGTGGTATTTTGGTTTTCGCCTGTCAGGGTTATGGTTTTGGATATAGTGAACCGTTCATAGTATGTTCCGTTTTTGACGTATATTGTTTGGCCTATGGAAGAATCGTTAATCGCATCCTGAATCGTTGCATAGTAATATCCCGTGATGTTGTTCCGTATATTCTCATAAGTCGTGAAGCTCTCGGTGTGTGATGTGCTCATATTTACGTCTCGGCTGAGAAACGCTAAGCCTGTTTTTGTGATTGAGATTGTAGTGATGTTCTCGGTTGCACTGTTGCTCCCGTTGTATACTCTATCTGTAACGAGTATCGATTTGAGTGTGCCGTTTGCATCAGTCTGTCCGGATGCGACTGTTACGTTGTTATCTTTCACCACTACGTTTGCGTTTTGGATAACTAAAGTTTCGTCCCCACCAAACAGATAAGTTGGTTCCGTTGAGGTAGCCGCATATATAAACCAATTATCCATATAACAGTATCCGCCGTAATGATCAAATCCGATCGCAAGATTTGTTGCTGTTTCCGTAGAGGTATCTGCAACCAATGTCCAAGTTTCTGTGGTTGTTAATTTGTAATAATATTTTGCGCCTGCGGCCTTTAATACAACTTTCACATCATACCAAACACCATCTGTGAAGGAATATGCTGTCGTAGTTCCCCCTCCATTTTCATAATAATAAATTGTATTGGCATCTGGCACAAAGAACGCATATGGCATCGTACCATATTGAGTACCAGTGGATGTCTGCCATCCGAACATCGTGTTCTGAGCCGCAGTACCTGTTTGCATTCTTCCCTGAAATGTTAAGCCGTCGACTCTTGCAAAGGTTTGCTTAGAGTAGAAGTAGTTCACTCCCCACTGATTCGAAGAAGCGCCAGTCGTGAGTATTTCATTTTGAGCATGCGGGCCTCCGCTATATCTGAATTTTGTTCCATCTATTGTTGTGCCCGCAAAATCGTCGAAGAATGTAAAAACATTATTTCCGTTACTCGCAGAACTTGCACTTGGATTTCCGTAGTATACATAAATCGCAGTTGTTGTCGATGCGGGTAGCGACGTTACGTTTACCCAAACGGTTGCCTGCACACCTGCAGTGTAATTCTGTATCCAGTAATTCAAGAGTTGACCAGTACTATCTATGAATCTTATATCCGAAAAATCGTTCTTCATCTTGCTGTCGATGTAGTTCACTGTAACTTTTATGGGGTAATTCGTAAGAGCAGCGCCTGCATTTGTTATGTTTATCATCTTTCTGGAATTCCATGAGAGGTCCCACCAGCCCGATATTGCCGGTTTAGACACTACAACGTCGAGATAGTTTTTGACTGTCAATTTTGAGTTTGCATCGCAGAAAACCATGCTACCATTGAATGTCGTGTTCACAACTGTGAGGCCATAGGTGGCTTCCTGAAGATAAATGTCATACCAACCAGATATTGCCGAAAGCGTGCTGTTATATACGATGTTGTCTGCGCCGCTATAGAAAAGTTTTATGGCATAGAGGCAGTTGCTGAAATTGTTGAATTCTATTGTGGAATTATTTGTGTTCTGGCCCAAAAGCAGGGCGTAGCCCCCGCCGTAGGCAGTGTTGTTGCTGATTCTCGTACCAGTGCTATAATCCACACCCATGTTAAAATTCGAGTTATAATAGAAATTGTTGTTGCTTATGTTCGAACCTGTTGATTGAAACAGATACATTCCGTAGTTTGTTCCGTTTGCCACATAGTTGTAGGAGATGTTATTGTAATTGCCACATATATACAGGCCGACGTTCGTGCATGCTTCGATTCTGTTGTACGTTAAATTTACATAATTTGATGCGGCAGGCGTATATATACCGTAAGCCCAATTTTTTATCGCAAGGTTGCTTACTGTCGCATAGCTTGCGGTCACATTGACCGCGTAAGTAGTTGGGTTTCCGGTACCGTCGAGTATCGTGTTTACATTGCTTTCTCCTACCAGGGTTATACTCTTGTTGACCTCCGCGTGCTCGTAATAGGTGCCGTTCTTCACATATATTGTCTGCCCGTTTGACGATGCATTAATCGCATCCTGGATCGTCAAATAATAATATCCAGTGTTATTGTTCCGTATGTTCTCGTAAGTCGTGAAGTTCTCGGTGTGTGATGTGCTCATGTTCACGCTTCGGTTGTTGTTTGTGAACACCAAGTTGTTGTACAATACATTTACGGTTGTGTAATTCTCTGTCGGAACGCTACTGTGTATGTAGTCCCTGTCCGTGACCAGTACCCCCTTTACAGTGCCGTTCGCATCTGTCCCTATGCTGCTTATGCCGAACACATCCAGATATACTGTTTGTAGCTTCCCAGTTGTGTATGGATCGCCCAGCAGGATATCTATCTGGGTGACTGATAGGTTTGTGGGAACGCTTCCCTTCCAGGCGAGATAATCATTATATATATTTACCGTGTGAGCGTACCAAACATTCGTATTCTCATAATATTTCCATAGGAACGTGGCAGAGGTATTTACAAAACTGCCGCTAAAATAGGACATATAGTACATATCATTTCCGTTGCTGAGGTAAAGGTGCATCGAAACGTAGGATATGTTCTTTGCAGGGAGCATCCACATCCATGACATCGCTGTCGTTGGGGTGACGGGGAACGATTGATTGTGTTTGTAGACAGGCGAGCTGCCTGAATAGCTCGCAGTGAAGTTCAGGGCCGAACCCCCGTGATAGGTGATTGCAGATTGTGATTGGAATGCCAACGTGGAGCCATAAACGTATTGCCAATTTCCGACGCCACCCTCGAAATCGTCGACGAAGACACTGGGCGTTGAGCCGATAACTTCTACAATCGCGTTCTGAATTGGTGCATTGCTCTGGTTCTTAACGACAACATCAAGATAATTTTTGATCATCAGATTTGAGTTAGTGTCGCAGTAGACCTTGCTGGAGTTGAATGTTGTGTTCACGAACGTAAGGGCTGATGACGACGTTATATATACGTCGTAAGCCGTGCAATTTGTTATGCTGTTGTTTCCAAAAATATTCGTGTCCGATGATGCGTATATGCCGTTTGCGCTGTTGTTTATCGTGTTTCGCTGAATTGTGCTGCCTGTAGCTCCGCTGAAGTATATGCCTCTCTGGCTGTTGCCCGTCAGAGTGTTGTCTGTGATAACGTTGCTCGGAGACGACACGATCGAGATGCCGTAATAATTGCTGCCTATGGTGTTGTTCGCTATCTTATTGCTTCCTGAGCCCATAAAAATGTTGATACCATCCCCATTTGCGTTATTGACCACAGTGTTGTTCTCTATTCTGCAGTTCGCCACTCCCGAGAGGTAGATACCAAACTCAAAGTTGTCCACCTTGATGTTCGTGACGTTCACGTTGCTTGCGGTGATGTATACGCCTTTGCTGTTTGATACGCCACTTCCCTTTATTATCGTATTCTGATTGCTTTCGCCTGTTAGATTAATGCTCTTCGAAATCGTGAGCCCGTCGAGCCAATCTATATTGTATATCCCATTCTTCACAAATATCGTCTGCCCGCTCACCGACGCATTTATCGCGTCTTGGATCTTTGTGTACCCCGCACCAGTGTTATTGTTTATGATTGGCGCGAGCGCGTTAAACGCTGTTTGAATTTCGCTCGCGGATTGCGCCCTGTTGTATATACGGACTTCGTCTATGGTTCCGTCGACATAGCATGGGGACGCGGCATTTCCGTTCCTAGCAATCCAGAAATAACCGTCCATGGCTACTAGGGAATCGTTCCCGTTCGCACTGCTTTCCTGTACGCCGTTCACATAGAGTTTGACATTCTGCGAGGATAGCGCCGAATTATAGGTCAATGTCACAAGATACCAAGTGCTCGCGGAAACTTTCGTGGTGGAAAACAGCGCGCCTCCTATGTATGTAGTGCCGCCGTTAGATGTGACGCCGGCGCAGATGCTGCCGTTGGAGAATACCTCCCCGAAAGATTTCATGCCCGGAATTGCGGTGCCCGATGTGCCGTACCTCCACAATACATATGGGTCCGAAGAAGGCAGTGCGTCCAGTTTGACCCACATAGAAATGGTGACTGCGCCCGACGGGGAGTCCAGACTGGATGAGATGGGCACCGCCACATAGTCGTTAATGCCGTCGAACTGCAGTGCGTTCCCGCTTATACCTGCACTTGTCCAAGCCGCACCGTTTATCGTCCCGTTGTTATTATTCCCCGACGAATCTACGGCAGTCGTCCCCGAACCCTCGTCAAATTTCCATTCGGCAACTAAACCCATCCCCTTGTAGACTGTGATGTTGTCTATCCTGAAGTCCACGGCTGAATAAGATTGGGACTTGCTGAAAACGATGTTTACTTTTGCAATGTTGGACGTGGTGTTGTAATATATGGTATTGCCGAGTTTTACGCCGTTGTAGTAGAACGACCATCCACCATCCGTGCGTGTTAGTTTCATCTCGCCGTTGATTATCGGATAACTTGTGCTGAACCCTCCGGCCTGATATGGGTAAATATCCACCATTGTGCCGTTCTCATTAATTTGGGCTATAAAGTCTCCATATCCTGCCGCGGCTTGGGAGTCCTCGTGCATCATATATGCGACCATAAATCCGGTTTCGTTCAGCAGATAGATGCAGTTAGAGGAGCTCAAACTTGAGTTGTCGGTAGGTATGCGGCATTTGGCGGTAATTGTGAAATCGTCACTTGGTGAGATAGTGGATGCGATGCTTTTGGATGCGTTTACGCCGTGAAAATTATTGTAAGGGGTTCCGTAGGTTGACCAATAAAGTTCGTTGCCGTCCGATGCGAGTGCTCCGTTGTAGTATGTTGTGTCGTATGTCCAGCCTGTAAATGTGCTGAAGTTGTCGAAGAATACAGTCGTGTTTGTAGATTCCGCCTTCGCTCCCCCCGCCGCGAAAACCATCGCGACCGCTCCGACCGCCAGCACTCCGAAGAGCACCGCAAACATTAACCTTCTGTTACTATTCACCAGAACACCACATCATCGCACCACTTGCGAATTGGTTTTACATATATATATGAATATATAAATACGTTGTTGAAACGTATTTTGACTGTTTGCATATCCAGAGTTTTTCAGAGCCGTGCGACTAGAGCATATCTTATAAATGCTCCGTTGTCAGTATGATGATGTGCGCGGGTACTGTGGAATGAGGCAAGATATTTATGAGATAGCTTCTAGATCTTTATCTAGGCGAGATTTTGCTGTTGTTGAACTCTATCCCCACTCTATCTTATCGTCCCCGTATGGGTTCTCTCCCTCAGTGGTTGGCGTGGTTTCGACAGTGTACGGCGCTTCCTCCATCTCGAACTCGCCCTCTGCCCTGTACGGCGTTTCGCCCTCTAACTCGGGCGACCCCTCGGCGAGATACGGGCTTTCTTCCTCTGCCGCCTTCTTCTTCTTTCTCATGTACGCGAATCCGCCGCCTGCAGATCCAGCGACTGCTATCACCGCGACCAATATGATCATCATCGTGCTGTCTTGGGCCTGCACCTGTAGCGGGCGGGCTACCTTTAACTGCTTGGTCATATAATCCCAGTTTACTCCGTCAAACGTGTTTACGCTGAACGTATGGTTTCCTTCGGTAGTGTTCGCTGCATTCCAATTGACGACCCACTCTACGCTTGTGATATTGCCCGAGCTGTCCTTTGTAACGTTCCTTATCATCGACGCGTATTTCTCAACCACTGTGCCGTTTTCGATTATTGTCCACTCTTCGCCGCCTGTATCGACTTTGATGACAAGTTTTTGTATGGTTTTTCCTGGCGGCGCCGCGCTGGTGCCTTTAAGCGTCACTGTACCGTAAACTGTGGCGTTTGGATTCTTCTCATCCGGAAAGCCCGATAAGGAACCTGGCGAAGTCGTCGGTGTCGGATTGCTTATTTTTATTGTTGCACTGACTGTGTAATTGCTCTTCGAAACATTGCCGTGCTCCTCGTCAACATCAAACGCCCTTACATAGAGGGTGTGGTCTCCGTTTGTCAGCGTAGAGGTGTCGACTGTGCATGTCCACCTTGACCAGGGCTCGCCCGTAACTGCCAAATCCGTTGCATTTACCCATTCGCCGTTGTCTATCTTCGCCTGCACCAGTTGAACGCTGTCGCCGATGTCTGGATCTTCTGAACTGCCACCAATCGGACAAATATCCTGGAAAGTTGCAGGGAGGTTTTCGAGAACAATAGTAGGTTTATGGTTCACCGTAACAATGATGCGGTATTCGTCGCTTCGTTCTTTATTGTTCGAGCTTGCCCATACACGCAACAAATAATCTCCCTTTATCAAACTTGCAGTGTCCCAATCATATTTCCATGTCGCCCTTCCGTATTTATCTTCCACAGTGAGGTTCGCTCTATCGGTGCCTGCATCGGATGAGACTGTTTTGACCACTTCCTTGGTGGTTAAAGATGTGATTTCAATTGTCACGTTTGCAATCTTGTCTGCAGGTTTATCAGGCCTCAGATATTCCCCTTTCAAATAGTCCTCGTCCCTTGCGACACCAGATAAAGTAACTTTACCTGTGACTATATCTTTGTCCTTTACAGACGTGATGTTCACTGTCGGGATATGGTTGTCGAATGTTACGGTAACAGTATATACATTGGAGTTGCCCATTCCGTCGAATGCCCTTGCAGAAAACGTGTGCGACCCGTTCAGTATATATTTCCCGTCGGCATAGGTGGCAGTCGGGAAGCTTGTGTACTCCCAATAATTGCTCAGCAGAACAGTTCCCTTGGTCGGGTTGTTTGTTACCCTGACCCAGTCGCTGTTGTCCAGCCTTACCTCTACATATTGAATTCTGTCGCCGTCTGTATCGTTTATGGCACCGGTAATCTTTACGCTACCTCTGATTGTGGAGTCTGTGGTGGGTGTGAGTATGGTACATGATGGCAGGTTGTTTATATAGACGGTGATGGTGCTGAGCGTGGACGAGTATAGGTGATAAGCGTCGTTGTAATCTTTGCTTCCGTTTCCACTGTACGCCCTTACGTATACAGTATAATTCGTGTGTGTGAATGCTGGAAGGACGAGCCAATCATATGCCCAAACAGACCAGTCGCCGTTCTCGGATGTGTCCGTAGCGTTTATCCAGTCGCTGTTCCATGTGGAGTTTGCTGTTTTTATTTGAACGACTTTCACCATGTCGCCGACGTCTGCGTCGGATGACGTGCCGGTTATTGTTATAATGCTCACGCTGTTCGTGTTGATATTATCAACTGGAGAAAGTATCGTGGTAGTTGGCGGGTGATTTGTTATATTCATGAATATCTCGAAGGTGCTGGACAAGCCATAACAACTCTGACTGTAATCTCCGCCGCTCAGCGCCCTCGCCTGCAGGGTATATCTCCCGTTTGTTACCATTGCAGTTTGCCAAGTATGATTCCACGTAGCGCTATTCGCGGTCACGGATATGTTAACGCTCTGCCAATTGGTGCTCCATGTGTCATTTTTAATCAACACCTCTACTTTTTGTATAATATCCTGGGTGTCGTTGTCAAACGCCGTGCCCCTGATTTCCAAACTTCCATTCACTATTTGGCTTGCTACTGGGTATGTTATGGCAACCTGCGGGATAGAGTTTCTTACCTCGACGATGACAATGGATTCCTGTGAATACAAATAAGAGGATGCCGAATAATCTCCGCCGCTATATGCCTTTGCCGTAACTGTGTACTGCCCGTTTGCTAACGCCTGCCCGTTTGTTATCACGGTCTGCCAAGTGTAGTTCCATTCCGTGAACGACGATACGTTTGAATTTACAAGCAACCAGCCGGTGTTCCACGAGGCGTTGCCGATCTTCACTTCGACCTTTTTTATCATGTCCCCGTTGTCTGCCTCGCTCGCATTACCGGTAATCTGCAATTTTCCGTTTACGACGCTGCTGCTTGCCGGCGACTTGATCACAGCAATCGGTCTGCTGTTTTGCACGTTGACTGTAATATTGTATTCCGCTGAATATGTCAAAGCGTCGTATGCCTTAATCGAGACCGTATGATTTCCATTCGAGTACGTGGGCGTCTGCCAGTAGTACGACCATGTTGACCAGTTCAGGCCCGGATGCGCGATGCTGAACCAACTGCCGCTGTCTATCTTCATTTGCACGTCCGTGACCAGCCCGCCGGCCCCGCCTACATCTACATCGGTTACATTACCGGAGACCGTTATATTGCCGTTTACAACGCTCTGATTTAATGGTAAAGTGATCGCAATAATAGGCGGATGATTTACGATTACCCTGACGCTCTTGACCGTAGAATTCTCCCAGTTCTTTGAGACTGCATAAGCGGAGATGGAATAATTCCAGCCGGACGGCAGGTTTGTAGTGCTCCAGTTGTAGTTCCATGTCGTTTTTCCCTGTGCTGTTGTGAAGTTTACCAATTGCCAATCCAATACATACGCCTCGCCGTCTACCCTTATGTATATTGCATTGATGCCATCGCCGGCATCGACGTCGGATGCGTTGCCGCGTATGACTACAAAATCAGAGATTGTCTCGCTCGCCTGCGGGGATGTAATGTCGACTACTGGCAGGTGGTTATTTGCATTGAGGTCTATCGAATACACGATCGATTCGTACATTCCGTCATACGCCTTTACATAGATAGTATGCGTCCCGTTAGGAACCGCAGTAGTGTTCCAGGTGTAGCTCCATTTTCCCTGCGAGAAAGATATGTTTGCCCATGAGTTGCTGTCTATCTTCAGCTCTAGCCTCTGTACAACACTTTCCAGAACTGGATCATAGACTGTCCCGTTTATTAGAATGGTTCCAACCACATTGGCATTGGCTTGCGGGGATGTGATGTTAATTATAGGTGCGTGGCCAAGCACGTTGACGTTTATAGAGTACAGGGATTCGTACATTCCGTCATACGCTTTTACATAGATCGTGTGCGTTCCGTTAGATGCGCCGCTAGTATTCCAGGTGTAGTTCCATTTTCCCTGCGAGAAAGATATGTTTGCCCATGAGTTGTTGTCTATCTTCAATACGAGTGTCTGGACAGTGTCCGGAACAGTGTCATTGACAGTCCCGTTTATAAGAATGGTTCCAACCACATTGGCATTGGCTTGCGGGTATGTGATGTTGATTACGGGTGCATGAGTGAGCACGTTGACGTTTATGGAATACATTACCGAGTCGTAAGTTCCATCATACGCTTTTACATAGACTGCATGTGTTCCGCTAGAAAGATTGGTAGTGTTCCATGTGTAGTTCCATCTTCCCTGCGAGAAAGATATGTTTGCCCACGAGTTGTTGTCTATCTTAAATTCGACTCTCTGTATGGTATCCGCATCAGTATCGTTGACAGTCCCGTTTATCAGAATGAGCCCAACAACATTCGAGTTGTTTGCGTGCGATGTAATGTTGCATACCGGCAGGTGGTCTATATAGACATTGACGGAAACTTCAGTGGAATTATTGCTGGGATACTTTCCCGCGCTGTGTGAGTACATGTGAAGCGTATAAACCACTAGCGCGCTTGTTGTGCTGTTGTATCTCGAAAGCGGCGTAGTGTTCCAGTCGTATTTCCAGGTGTTCCCGCTCGCGTTCACAACAGCAGAAAGCCATCCGCTGTCATAACCGCTCGTGTTTGTTATTTTTATGTATGCAGCCGTGATGTAATCGTTTGTGTCGTTGTCCCATGCTCCGCCTGCAATTTCTGCCACGTTGTATAGATGGGTGCCCGAAGCCGGATAGGATATTGTCGCCTGCGGTGGGTGATTGTCGAATGTGGCGGGAACTGTAAATATCGGCGAATATGCCTTGCCGTCATACGCCCGCACCGAGATATTGTGCGTTCCATTTTGGTATTGGGTGGTGTCAAGGGTTATGTTCCAGAAGATCGTACCGGAAGTATAAGACACGTTCGCCCATGCGCTGCTGTCTATATTCGCCTCAAGTCTCTGAATCTCCGAGATAGAGTCGGGATCGGAAACGTTGCCAGTTACGTTGATAAATCCGCTTACGGTGTCGTTAGCAACCGGATATGTTATGTTGGATTCCGGCACCCTGTTCTTATATATCACTATGCTGGCAGTTGTCGAACTTTCACCGCTGTAGGATATCGCGTTCGCGTAAATCGTATATTGCCCGTTTGCAACCGTCGTGTCGTTGAACCAGCTATAGCTCCAGCTGCGGGTAGTGTCGTTCGTAAGCAATGCCGCTACCTGCCACCCCGTATTCGAAGTAGTGTTGGATATCATGACGTAAACAACCGTGATATAGTCGCTTACATCAGTCTCGGTTGCATTTCCGTAGATTGTTTTGTTTCCGTTTAGGCTTTCATTTGCGTAGGCTGGATATGATATGCTAATGCTCGGCTGGTGGTTGTCAACCTTTATGTTTATAGCAGATAGTGCAGAATACTGATAATACGTCTCCAGGTATATTCCCTCAGTTAAAGAAGTGTTGCCGCCGCTATACGTCCTGGCTGTTGCCGTGTAATAGCCGTTCGGCAGTTGGGTGGTGTTGAAGGTATAACTCCACGCTGACAGTGTGTTATTCAGTGACGTGTCTGTTGCATTCAGCCATCCCGTGTCGTAGGTGGCGTTTGAGAGCTTGACCTGAACATATTTTACAATATCCCTGATGTCTACATCGCTTGCCGCTCCATTTATCGTCAATCGCCCGATTACAGTTTGGTTTTGAAGTGAAATATTTATCGAGGTGAGGTTGTTGTTCAACATGGATGTTGTGGTGATTGTAGGCAGGTGATAAATCTCCTGCCCAAAGCTCAAAGGATCCACGACTCTGTTTGTCGTCATGTTGAATATCTTGGTTTCTGATGTATAATCCCCTGTCAGATTTTCCTTTTGTTGCGTCAAGTTATATTTTGGATATGGTGTTGCAGACGTGTTGAAATATGCCACGATTTCGATGTTGCCGATTATCTGCGGGTCGCCCTGTCCTTTTATGTAATAATCAGGGCACTTGAACATCGCGCTTCCGTTCCAGTCTGCGATTTGGTCGGGAATGTTCAGGTTCAGGTATGTGCTGTTCGGCAATGTCAATCTTGGGTCCGCCCGATCCTTCAGAGTGACGTTGATTGTTGCGCCATCAATTATATTGGAGGCGCTGTCCCTGACGTAGACCGTAAGCCAGTTGTATATCTGGACAGTTGCATAACTTCCAGTAACGTCTCTTCTCTGTGTGATTCTCCCGGTTGTTCCGTCTATCGGCGTAACAACCACACTTGTGAGCAGGCCCAGGTTGTAGTCCTTAAAGTCGTTTAGCTGTTGATTGAACGTGCTGTTTATTGCAGTGAACGTTGCGGAGTATATGGAACTCCCGATGTGCACGTCTATTAAGTTTATTGTCGTGTCGATACCCGTGTAAATGTTCGAATATTGCACGTCCAAATATGTGGTATTGATTGTCAGGTTATTGCCTATGTGGTACGTGCTGTTGTAAATGTTCGCTGTTCCATTGCTCCCCAGGTCAATATAAACATCCCCGCTGAAGAGGTTTGCAACGCTCGTAGTAAATGTGTCGGCGCTTGTTATTATTTTATCAGCATAGACGTCAGTATTGGATATGGATATATCAGTAGAGGTAATCTGCAGATAATTCGGAGATTCCGTAAAGAATATGGTGCCGTTTGTACCGGTATCGTCATACCTATAGTCCTCCCACATGATCCTGTCGCCGTGGACCGCGACATTCTTTTGGTCGCCTGTGCTTGTAGTGATTCGCCTCTCGGTTTTTCTCGCGATGTCGTATGCATAGATGTCCCAGTTGCCGTTTCTGTTATCTTCCCATACAATGGTATCTCCGAAAACTTTTGGATTCTGCTGGGTGGCGGTGCTTGTCGTTATTCTCAAGGTCTCTCCGCTCGATATATTGTACATGTAGATTTCCTTGTTTCCGTCTCTGTCGTCCTCCCAGACTATCTTATCGCCGTATATTACGGGGTTCTCCTGATTGTTCGAGTTGCTGGTTATCCGCGTTGTTGCTCCTGTTGTAATAATGTACATATAGATGTCCCAGGTGCCGTTGTTTCTGTTGTCCTGCCACACTATCCTGTCGCCGTAGACTCCTGGATTTTTTTGTTCCGAACCGTTCAACACCACTACCGCGACTTCGTCCAGTGACAGATTGGATACGTCGCGCATGTAGATGTCCGTGTCCGAGCCCGTGGTTCTGTTATCTTCATAAACGACTGTGTTCTTGTATATCGCGGGATTCCGCTGATTGCACAGGTCGGTAGTAACCTGTGTTGTCACGCCAGTTGAAATGGCATACATGTAGACATCCCAGTTGCCGTTGCTGTCGTCTTCCCATACGATCCTGTCATCATAGATCGCGGGGTTTTGCTGGTTTGTCGAAGCGTTGGTAGTTATCGGCGAAGTGAGCCCGGTACTAAAATCATATAGCTGTATATCTGTTGTCCCGCCCTGTGCGGTTTGGAATATCAACTTATCCAGATAGCAAACAGGCGTAGAGATATTGTAAATTATTGATATTGAAGCTGGCTGCGTATCCCGAGTTCCTGGTAGCGGCGCGTATATCTCTATTCTGGAACTTGATAAGGAAACAGACGCTCCTGTTATTCGAGAGACGTTTGCATAAATGTTTGATAATTGTACAGATACGTTTGTACTAGAGATAACACTAGTGTTTGTTGTGATAACCGCGTTGTACAACGTAACCGTTGGGCTTGTTATGGTAATCGCATTGGTTGTTATTGTAGAATTCAAAAGCTTTGTATTGGCGTTGCTTATCGTTATCGTTGGTGATGTGAACGTGCTCCTTTCAAGCGTTATATCGCTCGATACAGAGAGTTGCTTTATATCTGCAACGACACCTGTGAAGTTTACAGTAATAGAGGTAGTTGCGGTGAACGAATCTAAATTCCACCTCCATGCCGCGTTTCCACTAGCCGTCAGCGTAACCGCGTCGGACAATTCGATGCTCGGGTTAACCGCAAGCTGCCCGTTATATTGCGGCGTGGTCATACCGGACGAACGCCCGTCATATACCTGCCGTTCTATTGTTACATTATCCAATATTACAATCGCATTGTCCCTGAATATCATTTTTCCTCCGGTTTTTGTCGTATAATAATTGGTATGGCTTTGGTTGTTGCTGAGAGGTATATACGGCAGCCGTATCGTAGAATTGCGGATAATCAATGTGCCGTTTTCCAGGACGTTTATAAATCTGTTCGGGTTTGTTAACTGCACGGTGGAGTTTGTAATGTATACTATGCTGTTTCCTTTGACGACAAGGCTTCCTGAAAGCTGATACCCTGCGTAGTTTGTTATAGAGAATGTCTGCGTTCCTTCCTTTATGATGGATGTGTCGTCGAACGCTATGATGTCCTTGGAAACTTTGTTGTTTGACGTGACTGTGTCGCCCCATGAAGGCCTGTTAGCCGTGCTGTTTGTGCTCGTAGTAACGTTCGTCAACACAGCGTATATCTTGTTCTCGCCGAGGCTGTTTCCCTTCACGAACCAAATCACGTTGAATGTTTTTGATTGCCCCTTCGCTATTGCACCCGTGCTTATCCTGCTGGCGTATATGGAATCGGACGAGCTTGCATTGTCCGACGTGTTGATTACGCCGTCGCTGTTTGTATCTGCCGCGGCCCACATGTAACTTAAAGCAACGGGCGTATCGGATTCGTCGATTACGGAGTCCCCGTTGGTATCTATATAGTCATAGAACGTCAGCTCGGCGTTTGAAGCTGCGATATAACCGTCGTTCCTAATTGTTACAGTAATGTTTACCGCGCCCCTGTCGTCCACAGGCCTGTCGGCTTTTGGCGCTGATTCCGAGAAGGTAATGCTCGTGATGTTTAAATCCGGATAATCGAGAACCCGCACGGGTATTATTGCGTCCGCAGTTACGCTCGAACTTGCCTGGGATGTTCCGCGAACCGTGATGTTATATGTCCAGTCCTCTCCCCTGTATTGGGTTATGTCCGTAGTAGTTGTTATGGTAACACTAACTGTTGCGGACTCGGTCACGTTTAGAGATAAACTGCTTCTGCTAAGACTGATACTCCACTTATTGGGCGAGGACGTATTGAAGAGGACGTTGCTGCTGTCCAAGTCGGGTGCGGACAGGTTGATTGTGTCCTGCACCGTGCCCATATTTGTTATTGTGAGTTGATATATGCCAGTTGATTCGCCGGGTACAAGTGTAGCTGCATTAAATGTTGCCGGAGTGATTTCTACTGCAAACCCGATGGCTGTCGTGCGGTAGTATATCTCATAGTTGCCTGTTCTGTTGTCCTCCCAAGCCATATAACTGTCGTCCTTTCCGTTTATTATTATCTTTGGATTTACGGAGTACCCGCCTGTTTTGTTTATGCTTATTTTTCTGCCGCTTATCAAAATGTCTCCGCCGCTGTTCAATTTCGCGAAATACACCTCAAAATTGCCGGTAGTGTCGTTCTGCCATACGACATTAATATTATCATCGCTATCTTTTGTTGCCGCAGGCATAACTGAGTGCCCGCCAGTTGTTATGGATTTGTAGGTAACGCTAGCATCGCCTGCGCCGTTCAATTTTACATAATATATGTCATAATTAGTTCCGTCCGTGCTGTTCTGCCAAACGACGTGCAGGTTGTTGCTGCTGTCGACTACGATGCTGGCGTTCCTCGAATATCCGCTGCCAGTAATAGCTTTTGAGGCGACTATTTCCGTGCCCGTATGGGATATCTTCGTGTAATTGAGTTGTGTAGTCGTTGTGCCTTCTTCCCAAATTATGTGCAGGTCGTTTCCTCCGTCAATTGCTATGATTGGTTTATTTGAAGTGCCGCTTGTTGTTAATCTTTGCATAGAGTCTGAAACATAATTACCACTAGCGTCGTACCTGCTATAGTTTGTGTAATTTGCATTGTTATAATAATCCTGCCAGACGATGTGCAGGGTAGTCGCCCCTTCTGCCACAACCTTTGGAAGCGATTTTGCGGATGTACCGGAAGTAATCACTTTACTAGAGATCGACACCACGCCGTTCGAGTTCATTTTCATATACCACAATTGATTGGTGCTTGTATTTACCCAGACAAGATGAACATTATCTGAAGAATCTACGGCAACCGCCGGCATGCCGACATAATTTGATACTATGATTATGGATTTGGGTTTGGTTATAACTATGCCGTCCTTGTCCATCTTGGAATAATACAGGGCATCGGACTTCAACCAAAACACATGAGTGTTGTTGTTGCTGTCTTTTGCCAAGACAGAGTTGGTGAGGTTTGCGCTGGGTTCGTTTGTGAGTTTTATATTGGCCTTGGCCTGTGTTTCAATGAGGATGATTGCTGCGGATGTCTCTACCGCCGCATAAGTAGGAACTGCAGAACCGTTTGTGTTGTTATCTATCGGGCGTGTAGAGATTGTTACCGTAATTGTAGATGACGGCGATTCGTCAGACGGGGCAAGTACGGACCACGTCACTGTTGCAGTTCCAGTTCCGTTGCTTGTGAACGTCAAATTCTTTGCCACAGTCTCTCCGCCTGAAAGAGTATAACCGCTTGGAAGCGATATTGAAAGTTTTCCGGAGTTGTCCACGGGTGCTTGTCCTGTGTTTGTTACATTTGCCATAATCGTAAACGTGTCGTCTGCGGTTACGCTTCCGTCTGTTGCCCACACTGGCGAAGTTATTGCGGCTGATAAGCTCAGTCTTGGCGGGTTTTGGGTGGAAACGCTTAGGTTCGCAGTCGATGTTACGACCGTCGTACCGCTAACCGTGGTGTTTTTTCCAGTGTTGATGTCATTTGGATATACGGTGATATTGATGTAGATAGTGTAGTTTATGTCAGGTGCGGCAGATGACGAGTTCAATACCCATGTAAGCGTTTCATTGTTGGCAAATGACTTATTGGCAGTTTCTCCTCCCGCCAATACCATTGTAGAATTTCCGAGATCTATAGTCGCGATGCCTGTGCCTGAAGTAATTTTCGCCTGGCCTGTGTTGTTTATCCTTACGCTTATGTTGAACGTTTGATTTGTTGTTACTACCCTGTCCAGCGCTCCGTTTGGCGCGGAAACGTAGGGCGTTTCTATATTGACCTGCGTTTTAGTTTGCACGTATGTGCGGTTTGTTGCCAACGGGAACGTATAACCGGCGAGTGAGGTGATATACACCACAGTTTGGTTGTTTGCATCCCTTGCCACGACGTCTGTTGTGTTCAAATTGTCTGGACCGCTGCCTTTCGCGAGCGTTATGTTAAAGCCCGAGGCCGTCAGATTACTTGTGATTATGTTTCCGATGACATTAACTGTTTTCGGAGTGCCGTAAGGCACAGTAATCGGCGTTGCAAAATCGAATCGAACTTTATTCGATGTTAAGCTATCGGCATAGCCATATACGGTGCCGTCTGTTCCGGATATGCTAAGGTTTGAGAAGACGTTCACTGCGTTTAGGGCGTTGCCGCTGCCGTCGGTTATGCTCAGGTTGAGCGACGTTATCTCTACATCGCCGGTAAGGCTTCCGTACGCACCGCCAGGAGTTTCAAACGTGATGTTCATGAACGTCGTGTTCGTTTGTTCGGTGGAAACATTCTGGACGCCCTTGTCCACGAAGGAAGCGTTGACGTCTAGTGCCTGCCACTGCGTCTTCAGAGGCATTGTGCTATTTTGGTTTACAGTGTACGCGACCGCGTTGGTGTTCTCATCTTTTGGTACTATGGTCATATTGACGTAGAGATTGCCTGCATCTACAGGCGTATCCGGCGCTTTCAGCTCCCAACGGATAACTTCGAAGTAACCTGTCTCGGGTATAGTAAGATTGAACGACTGCGCAGCCGTACCGCTGGTGCGTGTCACGCTGGTGGTGCTCAAATCCAGTTGGAGCGTACCTGTCCCACCTGTAATGTTGGCTCTCCCATTATTAGTTACAGTTGCATTGATATAGAACGTGTTACCCGCATTCACGGTCCCGTCCGTGGCTGTTGCTGGCCCGGTTATGGATACATCAACAAAGAGTTCTGCTCTCTGGGCAGTCGTTATATTAATTTGAGCCTGCCCGTAATCAATGCCGTTCCCTGCGCCTCTAACTGTATTGGCGTCAACATTAGTGTTTTCATCATCCTCTATCGTAGAGATGTAAACAGTGATTAAACCGGTGCGATTTACTCTGTCCGTAATAGTGGGTGTCTTTACCTCCCATATTGTGAGACTGCTCTCAGTAAAATCCTGAGTTACGAGGGAGTTTGTAGTGTTCGCTATTCCCGACGTACCGAAATCGATGCTGACACATGCCTGACCGGCTACGCTGTGATTAGTCTCCGCTGTCCCCGTCTTATTGACCCACGCATAAATCTTGAATGTATAATCCGAGGAAAGGTTCCTGTCCATAAACCATCCGGGCCTGTCGTTATTGATTGTTATCATGCTCATTTCCAGTGTCAATTCCGCCCTTGTTACTGTTTGTACAGAAACGCTTGATGTGTCGTATGGGGTCGCATTCTCCGCACCAGTATTATTGTCCTGCGGATTCTTGGTGATGTTCACATATAGGTTCCTTGTGGCGTTTGCTATCGTCGGAGCGGTGATGTTCCACGTGATTGGTGTGTTGGCGGAGAAAGGCCTCACCAAATTCTCCGTGGCGTTATAGTAAAGGTCGCCATATGCGCCTCCAAGATAGAGAGTAAGATTGCCAGAATTAGGTATTAACCCCGCATTTCCCGGGTTTGTAAGGCTTACCAATGCGGTTACATTGAACGGCTGATAGGTGGATACCACGCCGTCGGTGGCACCTACTGGCGATGAAATCCATACGGTCACGCTGAATTCGGGCTTATCCTGAGTTGTTATGCTTATGTTTACCTGCGTATTCGTGCAAACAACATCATCGTTTGTATTTTCGTCGTCAGGTATAGTCGAAATCGATATTCTGAGGGTGCTTTCCGCTTCTTTTGCGCTTGGCGCGGTAATGTTCCAATAAACCCAATTGTTAAGAGTGAAACTCTGGGCGGTGTACGCGTTCGGAACAGTGCCGTAGTGGCCGCTTGTATTTTCTATCGTCAATTTTGCTGTGCCCGCCATAGTTGCAGTTCCTGCATTTGTAACCTTTGCGCGGACACCGAATGTCTGGCTTACGGAAACAGTGCCGTCCGCAGCCGAGTAATTATCAGTTCCGTTTGGCGAGTATATCTCTGCCTGCAGGGAAAGGACCGCCCTAGCGACTGTGCTTATGTCCTTCGTATCAGATTCTTTGGATGCGTATGCATCCGTCTCAGTGTTGGGGTCTATGGGTCTTGAAGTCATGATTACGGTTATACTTTGTGCGCTTCTTGCACTGCTTCCTGCTGTGACGTTCCATGATGTTGCCACACCCCCCATATAATAAGTTTTGCTTGTGCTTTCGCCAACAGCCAGCGTATACCCTGGCGGGAGCGTCAATACTGCAGTACCTGTTCCAGATGTGATGCCGCGACCGATGTCTATAACTGTCATATTTACCTTGAAAGTTTGGTATGTGGATACGGTGCCATCCGAAGGGCCAGGTCCATCATTCTGGGATACAAAAGAAATCGTGAGATTAAGGTCTATCTGTTTGACCAATGTGATAGATTCGTTCAGCCACATGTAACTTGTCCCGTCAGTCACATACGCTTTTATATTCTGGACGCCAGTCGAACCGAGCGTAGCACTATTGTATTTAATCGCCTTTGTTTCGTTAGTTGCTATTGTGCCGCTCAAAACTTCCGTACCCTGCATGGATATCCCAGGGTCCTCTATCTTACAGTTTACACTCGGAGTTATGCTCGCACTTCCATGGTTTTCAACCCATATGGATATGTTCACTGTTTGTCCGGAATTTGCCCCGTCTGTGTCGTTCGCACCGTTGGGTGTAAAGGTTATGTCGGAGATACGAAGGACGACGCGGTTCGTGTAGTTGTTTTTATTTTGATATCTCACGGGGTCTGAAGTGTCGTTAGTAAATACTTTCCAACTTTCTCCCCTTGAATCTTTAGTTATGTGGCGATGAAATTTCGTCACGTTTACACCAAAGGACTTTACGTTGTTGTGAAGTCCATAGGTGTTTGGACTAGAGGTGCTAAATTTGATGGAATTGTTTGATGTGTAGACTGTGTATGCCCAACCCGCAGGGGCAATATGCGATGTAGCGTTTAACCAATAACTATCATTCAAGCCATCTACGTTGCTCGTTATCGTTGGTGCTGTAAACCACACGGTATCTATTGGTTCAATCCAGTTCCATGGTGTAATACCTTTTGTACCTGTGATGTTAAAGTAATACGTTACATCTGTAGTGTCGGCAGCGACGTCATACCGATTGTCGAAGCCCGCCCAATATTCTCCTAACGTGTTCGGAGCATACGAAGCATTGTACTTGAAGACACTTGTGCTGATGACTGGGACGAGCGGTCCGACTATTATCATTGTTTCGGTATATGTTGGGTAGGGGAGGCTCCTAGTGCATACTGTATTACTTGCTATGCCAGTAACTGTGTAGTCTTCTCCTTGTTCATCAGTTTTAGTGAATTTTATATCTGTGAAAATGAACGTTTGGACTTCGCTAGTGGTTATGTTGATGTTTTCCCACCCAGAGCCCCCATACCACCGAGTTTCTCCGGTTACTGTATTCTGGTAAATGGAATCGTTGACTGCAGTAAATGTGGTGGTCCCACTGGATCTTGCAGTTCCTCCTATTGTATAAGTTGGGCATATCACTGTACTAGTTCCATGGTTTTTTACCGTTATTTTAACAGTGTAGCTAGTTGTGTCTCCTGTATTTATCTTATTATCTGAAGCATAACTACTAAAAACTAAGTCTTTTACTTCAAGCACTCTTCTTGTAAGGACATGGCTACCACTTTTTGTATTTACAGATGAACTAATTACGCCCCAGTCACCTGCCGTGTCCTGAGCAACGTTTGTAAAATTTTTGATTTTTATCGTAAACGTTGTAGTATAGTTTTCATTGATCTTGTGACCCCCAGTATACGCGATGTCCTGGCCTGTGACAGTTGCCAACCATGTGCCTGGACCGGTAGGTTGATCTATAGTAGCTGCGGGGGTCTGCCCATCTGGTGCAGTAAAAGTCACACTCGTAGTACCAGTGGCCGACTCCCAACTCGGGTCACTTACAGTAAAGGTTACTAAAATGTTAGAATCATTCGTCAGAACATCATACTGACTATAGGTAGTATCTACCCTACCGTTAAAAACAGATGTAGAACCTGCTTTGACACCCTGGCTCGACACTACCAACAATATTATCACAACCCCCAAAAACAAAAGTCCGACCAGGAACATTCTCGTGCTGGGGCTTAAATTCATATTTTTGCTGTCGTTTGTCATATTATCACGCTTGTTGTTTTTTCGTTTGCATTTTTGCATTAGTTAATATTTTTCGCTAGATGCAAACATAAGAGAAGTTATGAAAATATCCCATATATATATTGTTTGGAGAAGGATATAAACATTTATATATTACGCAATGTGCATAATTCTACTACGCATAATGAGTAATGCAAGATGTATAGTAATGTTTATATATCTACAAAATTCGTTGGTGGAATTTTGTACAATCGTACGGACTTTGCCCGAAGCAAAGTCCGTAGAATAGAGCAGTATGAATTTTGTGTTTTCTTGACGAATTAAAGATTTAGATTCAACAACCCCTCTTTTACCCGCCCGAGAGTTTTCTCAAGCAGTTTTTCGTTTAATAAATCCTCGTTTATGAATATTCCCCGTTCTTCGTCTGGAATTTCGATCCTTATGTCCATTTGTAGAAAGGAGTTGTATCTTTTCCAATAAGTCCTGTCCTCTATCGCATGGAATTTTTTTCTTATACATTTCCTTTCCCTGAAAACCCTCGCTAGAATCCCTTTTCGTTCCATATAATACAAATCGACAATATCGCGCAGAACAAGCGACCATGTTTCTTCGGGACCTCTTGTTGCAAGGGCACGAATCTTTTCTGCACACAATTCCTCAATCGTTAAAACCCTAGCGTGGGTCTTCCTTACTCTCTTGATTATTTCCGGATAAAGCATATCGTATGGATCTCGAGGTATCTGAGCAATTGTGTTAAATTTTTTGCTTATCGGTGGAAAACAAGGTTGCCGATCAATCGCGCTTACGGACAGTTTCACGGATCTCACAAGATTTTCAGGTGCGTCCATCAACTTCAAAACCAGCACCCTTCCTCCAGCTCTATGCCTGTCGTTTTCATCATTCACTACCTTAAATCCCAAATCTGCCATCAACCGTTCCAAGTTGCCTTGATATTGCCTGTACAGTTTTTTCGGTGAGCCGGATTTATAAAAATATGAAAAATCCAGGTCATAGCTGAATCTATAAGGCTCGAAGTGTGCCTTTACTAAAGCGGTACCGCCTTTTAGTACAAAATCAAACTTTGATTGTATCTCTCCAAGTGCTAATGTGAGGAGAAGGTCGACATATATATTCTGTTCATCAAGATTTGATTTATTCTTAAGCCGCAAAGATAGGCCATAAAGTGTTTCAAAATCAATCATCGGACCACCGTCCGATGTTCGATTAGAGAGTGCATGCGCTTCGCATCATATTTTGGATAGCCTGCCGAAATAATCCGAACGAGTTTGTTTTTATCAAAATGCACGGAGTTCTGCAATTTGATGAGGGCGGTTCGGCTTGTGTGACCATGAAGATAGAGATAGATGTAATCTGTAATGGTCCGCTCAATGGTGCTTAAATTGTACGGCCTCCCTTTGTATGCCATAGTTATTATTCCAGAATGTTTGTTGATGTTTCCACTGGTCTTTACAAATACGAGTTCGCCGAGCATTTTCGACCTAACCTTCCGGCTATATTTTTGATTCAAGATATAATGTGTTGAAACCGGCTGATGTATTGCTCCGTGAAGATGAAGCGCTGTTATCCGCCCGAAGTACCAGTCTCCGTCCAAAATCCGATCGAGTACTATGATCAATATCTGAAATTTGCTTAATTTAAATGTCTTCTTTTGACGTTCTTCCGGATCAAGAACGTAGTATATCCCCCTGAAACCGCCGACGGGCAGAATCCACCTTGTATTTGTGAGACTGGAGATGTACGAGAGGTATTTTGCGCCCAACAATTCCTTCAAGTCCGCAGAATTACATATCTTTAAATTCCGCCTTATAAGTACCTCTGAAATATCTACATTTTCCGTTTAAATCACCAAACCGTTTATTTTAAGATTTCTTAAAATTAAATGATCGGCGAAGTATATTAATTTTATTAAGAAAATTAAGAAATGTCGACCTATTTCTCAGAAAATACTCCCCACGATAGCAGGATTTAGGTCCGTGTTCCAAAAGATCTTATCCTCCAGCAGGCGTGTGATGATAAAGGTTATATGTTATAAAATTATACGCACCCGTAATGCATACAGAGTCGCTGAATTTTGAAACAAGAATACCGCAACAACGCACAACAGTGGAGATGCTAGATGTAGATAAAACGAATAGAAAGGCGCGCATTTTTATTTCGTTTTTGTTCTTTGCGGTGGTGCCGGCGTGCATAATGTTTACACAAACACGGTACGGGCGTGTCTTTTTTATACAATGATATCAGATTACGCTCTGTGCCCAAACTAACAATCGAATACATGCAGAATCTCGCAAGAAAACGCGGCGGGAGATGCTTATCCGAGACGTACATCAGCACAGACACAAAACTGAAGTGGGAGTGCAGAAAAGGCCACCTATGGGAGGCTGTCCCCTATAGTATAAAGAAGGGGCACTGGTGCCCCAGATGTGCCGGATTGCAGAAGCTGACAATCGAGGAAATGCGAACGTTCGCAGAGTCCAAAGGAGGTCGATGTTTATCCGACCATTATGTCAACGCACTCACGAAATTAAGGTGGCAATGCAAAAACAGGCACGAATGGGAAGCCATGCCCGCGGCAGTGAAAAAAGGAACGTGGTGTCCGAAATGTGCGAGGAAGCAGAAACTGACGATCGAAGAGATGCGGGAGAATGCAAAAAAGAGGGGTGGCAAGTGCCTGTCGTATGAATACGTAAACGTCGCCACGAAATTGTTGTGGCGATGCGAAAAAGGGCACGAATGGTGGGCGAAACCGAACAGCATCAGAAACGGAGCGTGGTGCCCCAAATGTGCCGGATTGCAGAAGCTGACCATTGAGGAGATGAGGGAGATCGCAAGAGAGCGGGGCGGAAAGTGTCTCTCCGAGCAGTATGTGAACGGCGTTACAAAACTAAAGTGGCAGTGCAGCAAAGGACACGTTTGGGAGGCAGTGCCTACCAGCGTCAAATACGGAAGGTGGTGCATGGTATGCGCTAGAAAACCAAAAGGAATGATATGCGAGATGCGAGAGGTCGCAATATCTAGGGGAGGAAAATGCCTCTCTAAAAGATACATTAACAGCTTTACAAAATTGAAATGGATGTGTAAAAAAGGACACATCTGGATGGCACCACCAAAGAGCGTGAAGCATGGGCATTGGTGCCAGACGTGTGCTATATGGAAATTGACAGGCCACGAACAAATAACGATCATGGAAACGAGGAAGATGGCGGAAGAGAGGGGAGGCGTCTGTGTATCCGAAAAATACGTCAACGCCCACACGAAATTAAGGTGGCAATGCAAAAACGGTCACGAATGGGAGATGACACCTAACAACGTCAGGAGCGGTCAGTGGTGCCCCAAGTGCGCCGGAAAGCAAAGATTGACCATAGGAGAGATGCAATCAATCGCAGAAGGGCGAGGCGGGAAGTGTTTGTCTGAAGAATACATCAACAGTCAAACGAAACTGAAATGGACTTGCAGCAAAGGACACATCTGGGAAGCCATACCTGCTGGCGTAAAACAGGGAAAATGGTGCAGACGGTGCGCGGCAAAGCAGAAATGGATCAAGAGGTTAAAGGAGAAGTGATAAAATATGTCAAGTGAAAATAATATTTGGTATGGCATCGCAACCACAATAATAATCGGCATTATCGCCTATGTTGTGTTTTACCTATTTGGAAACGCAATTACGCAATTTATCGTATGGTTGTCTGGAAACGCTGTTGCAGAATTTCTCGTCATCTTCCTCGTTTTAATGTGCGTAAATCTATGGTTGAGCAATATAATCCATATATGGAAAAGAAACTAAAGCCACGCAAGGAACTCAAACCATCCGAGCAAGATTATGAAGAACAAGAGATCCGCGACGAAAGGCGAATGCCCGAAGTGCGGTGAAAGGATTGGTTGCGCACTTAAATAAACCCAAGATCAGACAAATTGCCCCATAATCAAACAAACACGCGCTAGTTTGATTGAATTTTTTTATAAAAATGTTTAAACAATAAACATAATTAAACAGCAAATATAATATATAATCACCATTAAACAGCAAACATAATATATAATCACCAGGATTAGACGTTATAAAACATGGGCCCATGGTCTAGTTGGTTATGACGTCGCTCTCACACAGCGGAGATCGCCGGTTCGAATCCGGCTGGGCCCATACCCAAATCGGTCTAAAACCTAAACTATAAATACAAAAAACGCACATTATGCGGTGCATGACAGAAAAAAAGGGACGCACAAAAGAGTACGCCGCACTGCTCGAAAACAGCGACGTAAGAAGATGGCACGAAAACACTGCCAGGGGTTCTATTATCACCGCCGACGTGTACCTTCGCCGTCTTGGTAATTTTTGCAGGGGATACAAGACCACGCCGCAAAAGCTCGTAAAACTTGACGACAAGAAGCGATACAACCTTTTTATGGATTTTATAGGCGACATGGAGAAAAAGAAGCGTGCAGGTTCATACACCCATTCCACGATAAAGGCGTTAAAGTCGTGGCTGGCATTTAGCGGCATAGTCATGACAAGGAAAATCAAGATAGCGGATGCTGATGACAGCCCGACATTGAAAAATGAACGCATCCCTACACAGCCAGAACTAAAGAAGGTGTTTTTGAGTGCCAACCTTCAAGGTCGTATCGCAAGCGTTCTTATGGCACATTCGGGTTTAAGGCCGCAATCCCTGGGTAGTTATAGCGGCGATGACGGCCTTCGTATATCCGATTTCCCTGACCTAAGTATCGAAGGCGATAAGGCCGTATTCCAAAAAATGCCAGCCATGCTCCATGTAAGGCGTGAGATAAGCAAAGCTGGACACCAATATTTTACATTCCTCAGTGAAGAGGGCTGCGAATACCTGAAAGACTATCTCGAAGAACGCATGAGGGAAGGGGAGAAGCTCACCCCAGAATCTTCGATAGTGTCCCCCAAAGTCCGTACAAAACAGTTTATCGCAACAACAAACATAGGCGACATGGTACGAAAGGGATTAAGGAACGCAGGCTTTGAATGGCGGCCCTATGTGCTTAGGTCGTATTTCGACACCCAATTAATGCTGGCAGAATCAAAGGGCTTAGTCCTAAGAGATTATCGCACTTTCTGGATGGGGCATAAAGGGGACATAGAGAACAGATATACCACGAACAAGGGCAAACTATCTCCAGCAGTTATCGACGACATGAGGGAAGCGTATAAGAAAAGCCAGGAGTTTTTACAAACAAAAGAGTATGCGGCTCCAAAAGTGAAAGAAATAACGGATATCTTCAGAAAACAGCTTTTGAAGGCTATTGGATATTCTGATAAAGACATCGAGAAAATGAAGCTCGATGAAATAAGCGAGGAAACCTTTAATGAGAGTATCAGGGAAAGGCTAAGCGTATCTAAGGATAAAGGCGACAATTTAAAATCTCAACAAAAGGTCGTAGCGATGAATGAAATAAATAACTATCTTAATAGCGGTTGGCAATACGTAACAACATTACCTAATGAAAGAGTGATTATTCAAATCCCTTCGCAAAATCTTTAGATACATTTGTGATTTGATAATAAATTCCTCTCCCGACATTTCGTCTTTTTCCAATAGAATTAGCTCTCGAAGTGTTGAATCGGAAGGTAAATATGTAAGTGCAAATTCCTTTAGTCCCTGTATATTTACAATTTTCATGTTTTATCACTAGTCGATTTATGGTTATGGCAGTTTGTTTTTATTTTTTTATAGCATGACATGACCTACTTATTATACCAGATATAGAACGAAAAATATATAAACATTAAGTTGCCATTACCCGTTATAGGTGATATATGCAAAAAAACATACATTGGCTACAGGAAAAAACGAGAAGAGAAAATCGAGATAGGATATTAAAATCGCTTTCAGAAGGCGAAAAAACATTCACGGAACTTCTAAAAGATGTATGTCTCTCGAAGCCCGTATTACTAAATCACATAAAGACGTTGGAGAACGGGAAGAAAATTAAAAAAGCATATTCAAACGGTAAAATCATAATTAAAATAACAAAGAGAGGCCGTACCGATGAAGAGTTGCATACAGAGTTATTCGGCGATACATCAGCATCGTGTTTTGCAAAAACATATACAAAAGATATGTATCTAAATATGGAACGGGATGATTTTCTTAAATATTTACCTGAAAAAATTGGCCTATTTACATTTTATAGTTTAATTAAACAATTAAGCACTGGTAGAGATTTAAGTAAAAGCTTCAGCATTTTTAACGATAAGTTTACTTTGATGCTTAGACGATATATTATCTATGGCTTAAAAACTCAAAATGAGACTATTAAAATGGATACGGATAAGTTGTTTGATGATTTTGGAAAGAATCCAGATAATTTCAAAAACGAATTTGAAACTATTTTCAACACATTGAATAATTTATATCCAGAAGATATATCGAAATTAAACGAGATATGGGAAAATCCTTGGGAATTAAAAGGGCATTGGAGAACCAACGTTATTGAGGATATGGATTCAGATACTAAGGAGATTATTCGATATTATCCGCCCTCCAAAGCGTCAGAAAATAAAAATATTGATGAACATAAAGGGGGGACAATATGATAAAATACCACATAAATCGGCGGAATGAATACGGTAAATTAAAACATCTGGATACGGCAACCGAAATACCCGATGAAAAAACAATTATGGAAAAATACGGTGAAGGGAATTATAGCATCACCGTAACCAGAGAAAGTCAAAAAGGTGCAAGGACTGTTAAACAATTTAAATTAAAAGGTCAAACCGATATTAGCCCCAAAATAACCGTAAATAATACGGATAAAACAACGACAGTTAATGAGGTTAAACCTCAGATAAGTGAGGAAGCTCAAATAAAACAAGCTGTAGTCGTGGGTTCTTTGGTAGCGTTGGGGTCAGTCAAAAATAACAAGGCTCTACTGTATATCTTGTTAGGTATATTGGCACTGATAATATTTGCAATTATCATACGTGCTTGGATGATTCATAAGGAAAGACAAACCTATCTGGATACGGATAAAAAATACGGTACTTAATACGGCATAGGTATGTGGTTAAGACGCATGTATCTGATACGGTATTAATACGGTAAAGAAAGGGGATACTAGATACGGAGTTATTGGATGAATTATTTCTTGTTTTTGACGTGAGCCTCTTTTATTTGATTTAAAGTAGAATCCGCTATTATTGTAGAGGTTAGGATTGTATCAATCAAACTTCTTATTTTATTTGCTTGGTCTATGTCAGGTTCGTTCTCATTAATGTGTGCCCCATCATTCCCAATGTCCTTTATCCCCATTAATGCGTCTCTTAACTTCATAACAATATGGCCATTATTGTGTAGTTCACCAATTATAGAATACAAACTTTTATCATCGTTTTTCTTAGCTATGTCATAGTGTATGCCTATAGCATGAATAATTTTTCTAAATAAAGTAACAGCACCGTTTGGAGAGTCTGCTGAAATACATCGCAATGCTTCATCATAGTATTTTTGAATATCTGGAGGAAGATTTGTTAGGCCTTTTAATTCCTGTTTCGGATATATCTTGTTTTTATTTATATGATACGACAAAACAGCATTACATCCCTCGCATAGAATCCCTAACATGACACCATTCCTGCCGACTGCACCTTTCTCAGTTATTTGTCTAAACGTTACCATATCTCCACAAAACGGGCATGGGCCCCGCAGAATAATCTGTCCGTAGTTCTTTTTGTCTCCGAGGGGGTGCGCCGCAGTAGTATTAACTTGCGGTAGTTGTTGGGTCATGGAAAGAGATAGTGCGTTGTACTTTAAAAGTTTTTTTGAACTATGAAACACGAGTATATTCAATTTACAAAAATTAATAATCGAGCATGCGATATAAGATGTTTGATGTTATGGGGTACACAGATATTCTAATAAACTTCCTGAATCAAAATAGTGGTATAATAGCATTAGTCAGCTTAATTTTCACTGGTATTGTAGCTGTCGCCACAATAGTCTATACAAAAGAGGTTAAAAAGAGCAGAGAGTATCAAACAAAACCATATATCAACATGTTTGTAGAAGGTTCTATAGGGGAAAGTGTCATTTGTATAAAAATAGAAAATATTGGTCACGGTACAGCATACAACGTCAAATTCAACGTCTTAATCGATTTTGAAGATGAAAATAAGAAAAAAGTATCCGATAATCCCCAGCTAAAATACGGAATAAAAAAATTGGATGCTTCTCAAAGTGTACTGCTCTTTAATGTGAATACGTGGTGGTTAGCCATGAAAGAATTACAGAGGGGAGTTCTAAATTGGCCAATCCCCAAATGCGAAATCTGTATTTATTATGAGGACGCTTTTGAATGCAAACACATGAATGACTTTTTACTTAACCTTGAGAAATTGACCAGTGAATTATATGATAAATATGATATATATAATATGACAAGGGTAAAAATGGGAAAAATCGAAAGAGTGGATGTTCCCCCATATCGGAGGTCGTTTTGTGGAAGAGTTGAACTGGCATTGAAAATACAAATAAACGATGAAGGCCAAAACGTCTTAAATACACTTATGAAAATATTAAAAAAGATGATTAAATGAATATTCCGCCCATTATGTGGGACGCTCTAATATTTTGTCCAAAAGAACTGTCAATCGGTGCTATAGTGGTGTCCTTCTTAACTTCAATCGGTGAATTGAAAAAAGGACACATTGGAAGAATTGGGTTAATAAGTAATGTTTTCTTTTTATGGCAAATATTCTTTCCTAAGTGGAATACACTACATCCCGCTATCCAAGCGTATTTGGATTTTGGAACGATTATGGCCGCCATCGCATTTATCACATATTGTTCACAGATGCATCTTAAGACAGTATATTATAAAATAGGGGTTGTTTTATATGGCTCTATCTCTATAGTTGTTGTGGTTTACTTTGTTTTTTTAACAAATTTAGTGTGAGGTGTTTAATACGGTATAGGTGGGGATACTGGATACGGTGCAAGAATAGGGCGCACAATACGATGCATTATTGCGGTGATTAATACGGTTTTATTCGGGCACAGAATACGGTTGATTTGAAGGTTTTAAACAGGTTGCCTTCGTCGTTTTTATGTGAATACGCAATTAGTTGCTCGATTCCAACTTTACTTTCGTTCTCCTCTAAGAAATGTTTATATATTGTTCTTATGCTGTTATGAATGATGCCATCTGATTCAAGGCGTACAATTAAAAAAAGCCAGAGCGGGAACGTTTCTTTCAACACCCCATCAATAAAAGATAGATTTATCGAGTTTCAAAAGATAATCGACAAGATTCATGCTCTCTTAGCCAGCAAAATTTCAAATAAGGTTGATTTTGAAGCTGTTGTTTGTAAAGGTGAAGAATTACAATCTCATTTATCGATGGATTTTAAATCCAAACCCGAACCATTTACAAAGGAAAATATTATAGAAGAGTTTCTGGATTTTCTCGGATTCACGAAGCAATTTCGGGGGATGGAAACAGAACTTAAAGAGGCGTTTGGCAGAAAATATCCAGACTATAAACTTATTGCAAGTCCTGAGTTTTACATACTTCTTGAGGCCGAGCCTCTTAATACCGATTTAAAGAAGGTGGGTTCAGGTATCGAACAAGTTGTTGAATGGATTACAAACAAAGCCTGCACAACGGAATATGGTATCGCATCAGATGGGTTTAGGTGGGTTCTGATAGAATACTCTCTTGAATACAGAAAGCACAGAATCATAAAACAAGTTGATATATCTAATTTCTTTAAAGAAAAATTTGGGCAGACTACTTTTTTATCCGATACTAAAAAACTAAAGATAGTTGATGATTTTATTGCCTTCTTTTCAAAAGAGTACATACAAAAGACAATCGAGAAAGAAGAATTGGATAGGGAAGTATATCAAGAGGAGATAAGTAAAAAATTCTATGATGACTATATAGCTTTAGTTTTCGGAAATGAAAAAACTAAAACTTGTCTAGTTAATTCCGTTAATGGCGTCGCCGATAAAGAAGCGCAAAAAAAGATAGCGCATATTGTGGTTGATAGGTTCATATTCATCAAGTTTATAGAAGCGAAAGGCTGGCTTAATAACGATACGGCTTTCCTAAAGAATCTTTTGAAAACCTATAAAGAAAATCCAACAGGTTCATTTTACGATTCATACTTGAAGGTATTGTTCTTTAATGTGTTGAACAATCCTAACGAAACTGCAAAGAAGGGTATTTTCACGGGAATTAAATATCTAAACGGAGGTTTGTTCAGAAAGATACTCGAAGAAGAGAAAAACTCAGAATACTCAATAAACGATGATATTCTTGAGAAGATAATCGAATTTTTGGAAAGATATGCTTTTGGTGATGAACATCCTGCCGAATTACTTGAAGAAGAGCATTATACCAAGAACTTTATGAGTCCAGAGATTTTAGGTTATATATTTGAAAGAACTGCAAACCATGAAGGTGGGGCGTATTACACCCCTGCCAATGTAACCGCATTTATGACAAATGGCACAGTCCACGCTTTAATCTGCGACATTGTCAATCAGAAACTCGAAGCAGTCAATGTACCCGCCATAAAGAGAATAGAAAGTTTGTTTGTTAATTGTGCCCTAAGCAAAGATGAATTAAAATCGATATATCAATCGATAAAGAACTTAAAGATATTAGACCCTGCGTGCGGTTCTGGGGCTTTTTTCATGCCTGCTATTGGCCTACTTACAAAAGTCCATAAGCTGTTCTTGATGGAATTGGAGATGCCTTTTGATGAATATAAAGTTAAGAAATGGATTATAGAAAACAACATTTACGGTGTAGAACTGAAAAGTCAGGCCGCCGAGATAGCAAAACTTAGGTTATGGTTAGAACTCGTGAGTGCTGTTAAGAATATGAACGAAATCGACATACTTCCAAGTATCGAATACAATATTATTTCTGGAAACTCTTTATTGGGATTTGATGAAAAGGTTAAAATGAACGGTATAGAAGATTATGTTTCTTTGGATATTGATGATTGGGTGGATATGCTTAGCGTCCATCACAGTAATGTGGCTGAGCGAATAAAAGAATTATCTGAAAACCCAAGCGTTAATAATCTTGTCATAATTAAGGATATTCTGGTTAAAACGTATAAATCAGAAACAGAGCCAAAGATTGCGGCTTACCTAAAGAAAGTTATTGAAAAAGTACATGTTAAATTACAAAGTAAAATGAATCAGCATTACCTGACTTTCATTAATCCCGCAGGTAAGAAAGAGAAAGATGGCGCATTCGCAGAAGCAGATTTGCAGAACTTCCAAACATTACATTGGATTTTGGAATTTGATGAGATAATTAACAAAGGTGGATTTGACGTCATAATAGGCAACCCGCCCTATGTAGAACATTCCAAGATAGCATATCCATTAGAACATTTTGCTACCAAACATTGCGGAAATATATATGCGCCGTTCTTTGAAAAAGCGATTAAGTTGTCCAAAGAAGGGGGATATTTTTCATACATTGTCCCAATCTCTTCGATATGCACGGATAGGATGATACCTTTACAAAAATTACTTATTGAAAATACACACACATTAAAAATAAGCAACTTTGACGACAGGCCAGACAAGATATTCAAAGGTCTTGAAGATTGTCGTTCTTCAATCATATTTGGGTTGAAAAACAAAGGGAATAATGCAAAGGTATATTCTACAAATTATTTTAGATGGTGTGCATCAGAAAGAGATAAATTGTTTAAAAATGTGAAATTTATTGAAGTTAGTAAGTTGGTGGAAGAAGGTTATATACCAAAAATAGGAACAAAAATGGAAGTATCTATCTTAGAGAAGATAAGAAAAAATGCAAAATTGCAGGTTTCTTTAACCGACAAGTCCAAAGATAGGATTGTGTATCACAATGCTCCAAGATACTGGATTAGAGCAATGAATTTTATGCCAGAATTTTCAAATGATAGAGGTTCACGAGTATCAGCACAAAATAAGGAAATTTATGTGAATGGCGAATTGGGTGCAAAGCATGAGATAGTCGCAACCATAAACAGTTCATTATTCTATTGGTTTTTCATTGTCCATTCCGATTGCAGGCATTTAAATTTAAGAGAAATAGAAGCATTCCCGTTTGAAATAACCAAGATGAAGGCGCATCTAAGAACCAAACTTATAAAAATTTGTCAAGAGCTAATGGAAGATTACAAGAAAAACTCAAAACTAAAGGATACCACATATAAGACTACTGGAAGAGTGGTTTATAGAGAATTTTATCCTAAAGAGAGTAAATCGATTATCGACAAAATAGATGATGTATTAGGGGAACATTACGGATTCAGCGAGGAAGAAAAGGAGTATATTAAAAACTTCGATTTGAAGTTCAGAATGGGTAACTCTTCTGAATAAAAAATTCGAATATACATTCAAGTGGCTAATTATATATAGAACATACATACGCAATTAAAAACAAAGAGTGGGTTACGTTCTTTGTCGAATCTGCCCGATAGTTCGGCCCAAAAACCGTCAAAAATGAGGTTTTAGGTGCTGGTTCCGAACCCAAATAGGTGCAGATACGGCTGGGCCCACTAACATTTGGGGCATTGTATAAGAGTGTAAAATGCCCCCCCCCCGCATAACAATGGGGTGTACAACAGCTACTTTGTATTACTGTCTCTCAAATTCTATGGGGGTATCTTTGCTCGACGGCTCTCCTTCCATTTGTTTTATTACCGCTTCTATGAATTTAGTGAAATCCAAATTTTTCGTCGTGCAATCGCTGGAAGACAGTGTTCGGTACATTCTCTTTATATCAGGTAATTTGTGCGTGCAAAACGGATAATTTCCCTTATCGCAAGTTGAACATGGGTCGTCTTGAAATCCCGTCCTCCTCGTTAAGGTCAATCTAAAAACCAAAAAGAATACGGTTACGCAAAATATTTTCCATGCAATCTCGTATGCGCCCCAGTCATATTTGAATAAGAGAGAAATCCACATCAAAGCGATACTGGCACCTAGCATAGTACGAGAAAGCACCTTGAACGCTTTGTGCTGGATCTTGAATTGTATTATTGTCGGTAGATATGTTATTATGCCAAACAAATACATTTGCGGCCCTGTCAGGTTTGTAAACATGCTCAGAAAAAACACAGCGATTATTCCGATAGAAGCACCCAAACCAACACAAAAACACCCAAGACAAACGGGTCGTGTGCCAAGCCATATGAGGTGATGCGAATGCCTAGAACAATCTGGGTGGTGCGCAAAAAATCTATGTTTCGAAAGTTCACGAAGGAAATCTTTATTCGGATTAGCCATGCTGGCACTACACTCATTTCATCAACGTTTTCGCGGCGGCGCGCAACGATGCCCTATAGTTTCTGGAATATCAAAATCGTGCTCTTCTTTTGGCATATGCCACCAGTTACGTCCACATACGCTTCCACGAGAGTATACCCCTGGGCGGCAAATTCATTAGCTTTTCCCTCTACGTCCAATGGTTTTACATTCGCAGAGCAACATTTTGGTGTCAGGGCGATTACTTTGTATTGTATCATGTCCCTCTCCACTGTTTTGTCTATATTTAAAGGCTTTGGGCGGCGGCGAATACTCGCTGGTCGTGCCTCTCTATCGATGCATCACCAAGCGATTTATTCGAACATAACGCCGGTTTTATTAGTGTGGTTGGAACGAAACACCACGTCCTTTAGGTCGTGGCTGAATCGTCCACGCGCATCTGTTCTACAATCAATCCTCACTCGTACCACACCATTTGTGAGATAACAGTTGAGGCTGCATCAATCCCACAAGACAGCATCCCCGCATATACCGTATTCTCCACCGTAACGAAAGATTACCCCCTCTCCCCTTACGAAACAACGGTTATTTATATATCCTAAAAGTGCGCTCAACTGAAAAATTTTTAACTCGTATCTCCCGCGCAGATCACGACCTAGGTTAACGCTCTGGTCGTTAAATCTTCTAATCCATTAAATCTTCACACGTCGTATTTTCAAACTCGGTCTCTTCCACTGCCTCTTCTGCTTCCACTACCGCGGCTGGTACATCTTCCAACTCTTCATCTATTATGAGACCTCGTATGATGTTTTTTTCCGGATTGCTTTTCATAACACAACCGCCCTTGTTTTACTACTATACCCGCAGGTGCAGAGTTACTATAAATGTTTCGATATAGGATGGGGCGTTGTTCAGTTGACGGATGATACACCTGACGGTAGACATCCAGCATCGTACGAAAATATCAAAATTGGGTAAATCACCAGATTATTGAACAGAACCAGATATCACATCTTTATATTATGCATCACAAACTTTGCAAACAGCGGATCTGTGACAAACACTCCCTCTTCAGTCTTAAACACGCTCTCCCGTTCCATGAGGCCGTCAAACGCCCTCTGGATCGAGCTCGGGCTCATCTCAAGCTTGGAGATCGTTCCTGTGCTGTACATCTCCTTGTTGCCTTTTGATAATTCCACGAGCAGCTTTATCTGATTGGTCGTCAGCCCTGCCAGCATCTGCTTGTATGTTCCTGTCTCGCTCTCCATCAGGTACTTTTGGGCATAATCCAGGGCGCCTTTGTCGATCTTCTTTCCTTCAGATGCGGAGGCGATATTCCAGAGCAGGTGGCACAACTGCTGGGTGTAATAGGGGTGCCCCTGCGTAAATTCCAAGAGCTTGTTAATTAGCTCGGCATCTATCTCCACACCCGTCTTTTTGAACTTCTCCGAGATGAATACAGCAAATTCTTTTTTATCTACGGGCCCTAACTCTACCTTTTTGCCGAGTTTGTATATGGGGCCGCCCTCTGACAACCCCCCGACTAGGGCTTTTGAGCTTACAAGGAATATATAAGACACCTTGTTGTGATTCTGGATCGTGCTCTGTATTAACTGAACCGTCTCCCAGCCCATGTTTTTTGCAACAGAGGAGAATTCGTCTATCACCACCAGCAGGTGCTTTTTGTTCTTGGCTGCAAGCGTCTGGAACAGTTCAAAAGATTTTTGGAGAAGCGGCACGTCGTTCAATTTTACGCCTTCGAAGTTCAGGGCATGCGGGAGGTCGTCTGTCGTCCTCACTTTCAGGGACGGGAAATATTCCATTATTTCGCGTATGTTGCCGAAAAACTGTTTTCTTTCGGGATACAGCGCAGCATGCACGCTTCCGACGATCGCGCTGGCCAGCGCCCTTCCGCTCAGGATGTATTCCGCATTTATTCTGGATGCGAGGAATCCCTTTTCCATTAACTCGTCTACGATAACCCTTGAAAGTGAAGTTTTCCCGTATTTTCTGGGTGCAAAAAGCACCACGTTTTCCCCGTTCTTTAAAGTTGAGAGTATCTCTATCCTTTCGTTCAATCTTCCAGTAAAATTTGGGCCTGCAACGACCTTTCTGAAAATGAACGGGTTGTTCATTGTATATAGTATGATATTGTAGATATTAAAAATTACGCAGGGTGCGTATTAAGGGTTCTGCAGCTTACCTTATGAATACCCCAGGGAGATGGTTTTCCTTCGATAGATGTTATGCCATCTGCTATTTCACGAGCCATCTGCCGTTCATGAGATAATTTCTAACAGCTATATCCTCACCATCGCCCTTGAATATATCGCGAGCGGTTCGTTTTTTGCAAATTTTTTCTTTTTGCCGTCTATTCCTTCTATCTTAGGTTTCCAAGGCCAGATTCTCAAAACCTTATCGACCAATATAACGACTTCCGGGAGGGCGATGCGCCGCCATACGATGTATCCCTTCACCTCGCCTTTTTTCCGGATCTTGTCTTTTAAGGGCGTTTCCCATTCAATTTCCTTGATGGTGGTCTCTGCTATGTCGTGCAGCACGATAACTTCGCCGTCGAACTCCGCGAGGTTTCCTTTATAACAATTCCCGTCGCTCATGACCACTACGATCTCTGAACCGATCATGTTAGAAAGTTTATGTGTCAATATCATATATTCACCAACAATATATTGTATATGTTTTGTCGCATATTAATTTGTTTGGTATGCGTGTGTCGAACTATTGGAACGACGGCACAACAGCAAACAACGCCACATGCCGAACAAATAGTCAAAACGCGTTCCACAAGCCATTTATAGATACAGCATCATAACGAGTGAAAATATTGTCTGAAAAGGTTGGTATTATGAGTAAGATAAGAACAGCAAATCTTTTTGCACCAGTTTTGGTGGTAATGATAATCGGAGCGATCGCGCTGCTGGTTTCCACGACCGGGGGAAAGGCGGCGACGATTAACGTGGACGATTCCGGAGGGCAGCAATACACAACAATCCAGGCTGCAGTAAACGCCTCGTCGCCAGGCGACACGATTTATGTTTACAACGGAACATACGGCGAGCAACTCACAATCTCAAGGAGCATAAACCTAGTCGGCGAGAGCAACCAGAGCACGATAATAAGAGGAACGGGCGCCTATAACTCCAGGGGAATCAACATCACTGCTAGCGTAGTAAATATACGCAACCTGAAGATTGATAATTTCTATTGTGGCATCTACCTTAACTCCTCGTCAAACAACAACATAATCACAGGAAACACAGTAACGAACAGCAGCTATTACGGCATCCACCCCTACTACTCGTCAAACAACAACACCGTCGCCCAAAATACAGTCACGAACTGTAGCTACGGCATATATTTCGATTCCAGCTCAAACAACAACGTCACATCTAACACAATTGCAGACTGCAGCTACGGCATATATTTCGATTCCAGCTCAAACAACAACGTCACCGGGAACACTGTCATGAACTGCAGCGATGATGGCATATCGTTTGATACCGACACAAGCTACAACACCATCACCCAAAATACAGTCGCTAATTGCAGTTACGGCATATACTTCGATTCCGGTTCGGGCAACAACACCATAACGTCCAACACAGTCACAAACGGCAGCAGAGGCATACGTCTCGAATCCAGTTCAAACAACAGCATCACGTCGAACACTGTCACGGACTGCAGCTACGGCATCCGCCTCACTTCCGGTTCAAACGACAACATAATCACGTCTAACACCGTCACGAACAGCGAGGATTACGGCATCTATCTCGGCACTGGTTCAAACAATGGTACAATCACATCTAACACTGTCACGAACTGCAGTTTCGGCATCCGCCTCTCCTCCAGCTCTGACAACAGTGTCACGTCGAACACGATTGCGAACAGTGGTGACAGCGGCATCTATATCCATTCCGGTTCAAACAACAGCATAATCATGTCGAACACTATCACGAACAGCAGCGATTGCGGCGTCTATCTTGGTTCCGGTTCAAACGACAACATAATCACGTCGAACACTATCGCGAACTGCAACGACGGCATCTATCTCTATTCCAGTTCAAACAACATAATCACGTCGAACACATTGACGAATTCAAATATACTTACGGACAGCGACAACACTATCTCAAACAATACCATAAACGGCAAACCTGTCCTTTATTACAGGAACATAGACGCGCGAACCTCTCTGCAGATATTGGACAACGTCAATGCGAGTGAAATAATATTGTACAACTGTTCGGGTTTTGTTATAAAAAATACAATGATAGAGTACGGGGCGATATTGCTGATAGGCGGTTCTTCGTACAACACCATCACGTCGAACACAATCGCAAACAGCAGTTATTGCAGTATCGGCCTCGATTACAGTTCAAACAACAGCATCACGTCGAACACGATCATGAACAGCAGTTATTATGGCATCGGCCTCGATTACTGCTCAAACAACACAATCGCATCGAACACTATCACAAACAGCGGTGACAGCGGCATAGGCCTCGATTATAGTTCAAATAACACCATCATGTCGAACACGATCGCGAACAGCGATTATTGCGGCATCGGATTCGGTTCCAGTTCAAACAATAACATCACTGCCAACAACATATACGGCAGCGGGCAGTATGGTTTGGCCGGCGACGGAACCGGAAATACCGCCTACAACAACTGGTGGGGCAGCGCATCGGGACCGTATAACAATAATTCCAATCCGAACGGCACAGGCGACAACGTAACAGAAGGCGTCCCGTTCTCGCCTTGGGCGACGGCAGTCATCGGCGTGCCGAGTTCACTGAATTATCCGTCCGCGCCAGCAATCACGACAGCGGCCTACACGGACACAGACGGCGCATACCAGATAAACTGGACAAGTTCGGATTATGCTGCAAGTTATATCCTTGAGGAGAACGGCACCGTGGTATACAACGGGACAGCGCTTACATATTCATTTACCGGTAAATCAAACGGCGCATATGCTTACCGCGTGCGGGCGTGGAACGCAAACGGGACATCAAACTGGAGCACACCTGTCACGATCACTGTGGAAAACAAGCCGGCGGCAAGCGAACCGAAGAAAGGGTTCCTACCAGGGCTCGAAACCGTTACACTGCTTGCGGCACTGGGAATGTGCGCGCTGATTGTTAACGGCAGCAGAAAAAGAAAGCGATAACCCCACTTTGACATACGAAGCGATAATCGACACACGAAACGGTAATCGAAGTGCGAAGCGATAATATACCCTCACCCTGATACAGCGGCAGGTGATTTATTTGGCAAAGAAAGTAGTTAAGAAAAAAACAGTAAAGAAGAAAACATGCTGTAAGTGAGAAGCGTACTGCATAAAATGCAGGAGAATGTGTTTAGGATCGGGTGCGCGTAGGCGCCCCGTTATTTTTTATTTTTCGAAAGATAAACGAATGCTGTTGGTGACAGTCTCAAGGGTACATGTAACTGTTTGTTGCGGATAGAGCGTTCTGATTCGTCGTGCGAAGCGATAATATACCCACCTCCCCATGCAACATCAGGTGATTTATTTGGCAAAGCAAAAATTTGCAAGGAAGAAGTCCTCCTCCAAGAAGTCTGGACGGCGAAGAAAAGGGGAAAGGCATAACAGTTAAAATGTGGCAAGAATATGTTTAGGATCGGGTGCGCGTAGGCGCCCCATTGTTTTTATTTTTCGAGATAAACGTAAACGACATTACGGGGCGCTCCGATTCGATGTGCGAAACGGAACGTCAATACAAAAAGTATTTGGTGGGGCGAGTAGATTGGGGGTTTGATGTGGGGTTATTCAAAATCCTCTACTAAGCAAATGGTGACTATATGGCAAAGATCAAAGTAGAAAATGTAGTTGCGACAACGTCAATCGCAGCAAGTCTGGATCTCAAAAAGATATTCGCGGGACTGGAGGGGGCTCAGTATGATCAGAAACGATTCCCTGGCGTTATATACCATGTAAAAGAACCACTCACTGCAGTTCTGATATTCAGGAGCGGAAAATTGGTATGCACTGGTGCAAAAACCATAGAGGACGTGCATATTGCTATAACAAATGTCACGAAAAAGATAAAAGCACTTGGCTTCCAAGTACATTCAAATCCGGAGATAATCATTCAGAATATAGTAGCAACCTCTGACGTTGGCTCTATACTAGATTTGAACAACGTAGCAATGACGTTGAGATTAGATAGAGTAGAATACGAACCGGAACAGTTCCCAGGGTTAGTTTACAGGATGGATGACCCGCATGTCGTCATGCTGCTTTTTGGCTCAGGAAAGATTGTGTGCACTGGTGCAAACAACCCGAAGGATGCGGAGCGGGCAGTTGATAAGCTTATAGAAGTGCTTGCTGCTGCCAATTTGTTAAGATAAAAACAAAACTTTTGCACTTTTTTACCAGGGCCCTTTATGTAGTTCGCCGTTCTTTCCCACTACAGACTTCTCTCGTAGAAGTCTGTACGTTCGTACAAACTTTGCTGTGGCAAAGTTTGTAGATGTAAAAGATTTTTCCGTATTCAATCCATTCTACCAATCAGTCCAAAAGAATTTCCTTAAGTTGATGGTCTCGATGAACATATACGAAAATTATTTGGACGGGCGAGCTTCGATTATGCTCCAGCCAGTTCGCCCAATTTTTCTTTTATGTTTTCAGATGCCATTATGGGTCCCCAACGAACCGCTAATCGTTTGAGTATACAAGGTATCAAACATTCCCCAAAAGGATGCGCATAGAACTTTGAAAAATCCAACTCGGAATTTTGTACTGGTAAACTATGAGCCAAAGCCTAGGCGGTGGCTTTTTTCGGCCTTATTCCCACCAACAGCGCCTCTCTACCCTTATCCTTGAGATAGACCGGGAAAAACGTGCCCTTCTCCGCATATCTCTCCAGCGTTTCTGGATGCTCAAGTATCTCTCGTATATGCATGAACGTTATGGCCAATCCCGCGTCAATCTGCTCGATCTCTTTTTTAGTCATCTTCAATATAACCACACTCCTTCAGGTATTTCTTCCAGTGTGATCTAATATCTATCTCTGCATATGTAAATATTTCCTCTAATGATCTCCCTTCGAGCCAGGCCTTTTCCTTTTTACCGCCCCTCGTCATTTTGTCCCTGTGGGGCTTTCCGTGCGCAAAGTTGTACCTTACTGCGGCCTTCCAGCCGCCGTCGTTTATCTCCAATTGCACTAAAAGGTTTACAACCGCGCCCTTATCCAGTTCGATCATGACTCTGGTGCGAACCTTCTCCCAAACATAGACCTCGATCCATTCTTTCTTTTTGCTCATAAATTTCTATGAAGAATATTGGCACGATGCCTTATTAAACTTCGCCAAGATGCATCATGTCAAGACGCCTTTTGGAACTTATTTTGCTTCTACCACTTTATATATTCTACCACTTAATATATTGTAGAATTGTAGATTGTAGATCGCCGTGCGAAGTGATAATATATCCACTTCCCATACAACATCGGTGATTTATTTGGCAAAGCAAAAATTTGCAAGGAAGAAGTCCTCCTCCAAGAAGTCGGGACGGCGAAGGAAAGGGGAAAGGCATAGCAGGTAAAGTGCAGAAATAAGATCATGGTGAGAAACTAATGAAGAACACTGAATGCACGATATACATCACGACCAAACACGGCTGGACACAGAGCTACCGCAAAGAGAAGAACGGCTGGACACAAACCTGTCCAAACGGTGTGGTCCGCCAGCTCAGCGCAGAGCAGTTGTTGTCGCATATCTTGCCGCCACTCGCAGCCGGCAATCAGGACCACGTCAGTGTCAGGGTGGAGCCCGACGTCATCGAGAAGAAGATCATGGTGAAGAACAAGAGGCGCGGCGAAAGGCGTGTGCCAAAAGTGCGGGACGAGGGTGTTTAGGGTCGGGTGCACGTAGGCGCCCCGCTGATTTTCGAGAAATGATAGTTTTATTATTTGTGACAGTGATTGTCGTTTCGAAATGGAGACGGGAATATGATTGTCTTAAACAATATAAAAATAGAAAACTATAGAAATTTGAAAAATATACTACTAAATGATTTAGCCGATTTGAATATATTTATAGGCCCAAACAATTGTGGAAAAAGTAACATTTTAGCAGGAATAGATATATTAAGTCAACTTACCACAAATGCCTTCATTGACTTCGATTGTAATGATCATTGCAACGACATTAAGCGCGCATATAATAAACAAAATGGAAGAAGAACATTTCAGATAAATAGACTCGAGTGCGATATCGCACCCGACGACATACATAATTTAAAAGAGAGGTTTGAAATACACTATACACTCGACTCCGGTGTTATAAATAGGATATTAGGACGCAAATATAATACCTCCATTCACCACATAGAAGATCGACTACAAAAAGCGATGACCGAGCCGCGACCCGTTAGTGGAATAGGTGACGTAAATAGCGTAAGGTCGGCACCAAACAAGGACATACAAGAAACGATAAGTCGATACATCCCACTTGGTCCAACAGTTGATTTAACGATCTATGGTGCTCGTGGATCTAAAAAAGCATATGATGAACATCTATCTGTGTTTTGTACCGGAGACATAATAAACGAAATAAAAGAATTAGTCACCATTTGCCCCGACTCCAGGCTTGAAACATACAAGAAACTTTCAATTTCGGAGTATATTTCAAAATTCCTCCAAAGAACTGACGAAAAAGGAAAATTGATACAGTATATAAAAAACATTGTAGATCCCAAGATAAAAACCGAATCTTCAGATCCAGAAAAAGGGATGTCTTTGGTAGACTATGAAGACTATGAGAGTTTGGTACTCAAACACGGTTCCGGTATACGTTCCTTCATATGTCTTGGGTGTGACATCATTCGTGCTAAGGATGGCAGCATGCTTCTAATAGACGAGCCCGAGTTAGGACTAAATCCGTTTAGCAAACAAGAATTTTTGAAATTCCTACTCGAAGAGTCCAAAACTAAACAAGTATTTATCGCGACACATGATCCGACGTTTGTAAATCCGGTGTTGTGGAAAAATCACAAGGTTCGTGTGTTTTTCTATTCGCCAATCGGTAACAACTTCGTCAAAATCGATTTAAATCAAAACAAAGAAGACCCAAATGTTTTTGCTGGTTACTTGCCGCATACAGCAAGCCTAAAAGAAGTACACATTTATGTCGAAGGTGCAAGTGATGTATATATTCTTCAGATATGGCTGGAGCGATATTTAAAAGAAAGATACAAAGAGAACAGGGCGCGTCTTTTTAATAAAATCGGAATCTATCACTTAGGTGGTGACTTCTGGGAGCATTTACTTTACACAATTCCAAAACCACCATATAAGTGCATGGTTGTTCTTGATGGTGATAAGAGAGACAGGGCAAAAGAAGTATGTACGAAGTATGCGGGTGCTAAACTAAACACATCCAAACTCGTTTTTTGTGATATTATAAAGAGAAACGATAAACAGCTAAATCTTTTGACTATTGATGAGGTAAGCGTTTTTGATAATTTTGGAAACGATGCCCATCCAGTTTATTGTTTAAAAAAACAATGTATCGAGGAATATCTTGAATCTAAAGAACCAGACTGCAAATCAGAGGCATACAAGAAAGTCAGCTACGGCCCCCATCTCGCGGAAGGAGTGGATAAGGTACCGGATGAGTTTATAGAAATATTCGAAACGATATGTTCTAAAATTTCAGAGATTTGAAACCCACGAAACTAAAAACATTTCGCCTGATGATGGATGTACTGATATTGACTACGGGGTGCCTCTGCAACTGAAAAGTCGTGACCATCCTTATATACCGATTTTCGCGTTCACACAAGCGTTAGGAGTGGTTGCACGATTTTGGTTTCAATATCTTCCGCGGTGCTTATGGAGACTAAAGGATAGCCAAAACATTTGTACAACTTGTATTTGGAATCGTCCCAATCCTTTTGCCAGTTCGATTTAGATGCATACACTTCCCCATCGTGAACGCTATTTTCAAGGCGAGCATAACACTTAGCGTATCGCCACCGCCAGTCTAAGATTTTCACATTCTTCCCCCGACCCGCGTCAAAACAGCCAGCGGTTATGAGCGGCTCGGTTATCTTATATTCTTTCTGGACATCATCGTCAAGAATAACCGATACAAAAAATAAAACATGTGGGTACTCCCCATTCAAATAGAATCGGAACAGACAATCCGGAGACCATTTGAGGGGATTTTCTAGAGATCCAGAACTATCCGACATCACGGTATTGTTAAACGCTTCCCATCCCGCACGATTCATCTGCTCATCTGCGCTCTTCAGCAACAAAGATAACTGTTGATCTAATTTTCTCAGTTGCCGCATCATTTCCAAAATATTTTTTCCGTCATCTGTCATGTCTGCCCACCTACTCTCGACTGACCATATAAGTGAGAGATTATATTAAGATTTCATGCAAAATCTCCAACCAATCGGATGGATTGTATAAACCCATGAAAACACCTCGCCCATTTTTACAAACCTCCACTGAATCTGCGGCGCGTGAACCGCCCAATCGAAACTCAAATTGGAAGGCATCTCTTGGACCGAAACATCACTGTGAAACACCCATGTGAAAGGAATGATTTTGTCAATCTTGAAGCCCTCAAAGAATGTCAAGCCCATCCTGTCGCGGAGTATTGCAACCATATCCTGAATTATGGTGTGTTTGCTGTGCTGAAATATCACTGGTAACTTACGCCATGAAAGCCAAACAAGATTGATATTCATACCACGTTTTTTCGAGTATTCTTCCTGAGAGGCGCGTACTTCACTCCTCGGAAAACAGATGTCGGCGGTTACATACATCAAAAACGGTTTTCGACCCACACGCGAGGCGTACGCCAAGAGGTTGTCCCACTCCTTAGCAAGTTGATCCGTTGGTTTATCGGGTTCCTCCTCATCTTCCTCTGAGGATTTACCCGACATGTACTTTGCTTCGACCAGTACAATTATACGCTCCCCTCCAGCGCATATTATGTCTATGAGCACATCGGGTTTGCACGGAATGCAATCCTTTTCACTCATACGATCCCAAAAAAGAAACTCGGCACTTGTTATTTCTCCAATTTCCTGTAAAGGATGAGTTCCGTCTGCCGATTCGGCGGCGTGCAATAAAGATATCAGACCATCATCGTAAGGAATGTATTTTATGGAACCAAATACGTTAGATGTGAGCAAATCCTCAAGACCCTCTTCTTCTCTCGTAAGTTTACCTTTTAGTTGCGCCATCAGCATGATCTAAATACCCCCGGTTATACTTTACCCAGTTCATCCAATTTTTCCATTATATTCTCAGAACCCATTACAGACGTGCCAACAAGAAATGCGTCCGCGCCTGCCTTTTTAAGGTATCGGACGTCATCCGGCGACGATATTCCGCTCATGCTGATTACAATTCTGTCTTTAACTATAATCCTATCTTTAATTATATTACTATCTTTAGCTGTAATTCTGTCTTTAATTATATCCCTGTCTTTAACTGTAATTCTCTCTTTTTCTGCGAGTACAGTCCCGTCTTTAAATACAATACTGTCTTTAACTGCAATCCTGTCTTTTTCCGCGTTTTCGAGTATCCTTTTTGTAGCATCTATATTCACTTCAAACGTGCTCAGATTGCGGTTGTTTATTCCGATTATGTCTGCCTTGGTTTTCAGCGCTCTTTTGTATTCATCGATTGTATTTACTTCTAAAACAACTTCTAATTTAAATTTGTGTGCAAGTTCTATTGCTTCATCCAAGGATAACATAGGATAACCTCTGTCGAACAGGCGCATAATCAGCAGGACTGCGCTGGCGCCGAGCTTGTCTGCCGCCATGATCTGACATTTATCAATGACAAAGTCCTTCATCAATACGGGCAGGCTGGTTTTACTGCTAAGTTTTAAATTTTCCAAAGAACCCCTAAAATATTTTGGCTCTGTCAGGACAGATAAGCCGACAACTTTTGTTTTTTTAATTTCGGCCAGTATCTTTTTTATGTCAAAATCCTTTCTTATTACGCCTGCGGATGGGGATGCGGGTTTGATCTCAGCGATAATAGGCACAGTCTTGCATATTTTTATAGATTTAACTAAAGATTTCTTTTTAATATCTTGCTTTGATGCTCTAGAATAATACCCGCTTTCGACTGTTTTTTTCACTGTAACAATAATTTCATCTAATTTATCCATATCATGCACTTCTCAATCTATTATCCAGATTTCTATTTTTATTATCCTGATCTATATTTCCATTATCCTGATTTCAATTTCTATTTTTTACGCCGAGATAACGACGTTTAAGCGTTTCACAGGCACAATATATTACTGGTTATCCTGACGCTCGCACTATTTTAACCGAAAGTTCTTCTTTATGAGTTTCACAAGCTTATCCACGATTATCCTGTCCATCTCCTCTCCTTTTTTCCTGCTGGCATTTGAAGGATCACCCATAACCCCGCTCGGGAAGTATTTTTCTGGAGATTTCAAAATCATGAATTCTGGAAAATTCGGCATGGTTTTCTGCCCTTTGCCTTTAACCAGATCCTTTCTGATGTGAAGCACCCTGGACGTCTCTATGAAACCTGCATGGCCGTCGCCCTTTGGTATGTCTTTATCCTTTATCTCATACGCAATATCGTAATCTGACAGCACCATTATCTTTATGCCATATTTATCCACGACCTCGTCTGCCGCCAGCCGAACCGCCGCCATGTGCAGTTTTCCGGCATGGCCTGTCACTATAACCACGTTCTTTATTTTGTGCCTGACCAATTCCAAAAGAATGTCCTCGATCAGGCCATGAAGCGTTTCAAACGATAACGAAATTGTACCCGGAAAATTTCTCGTGGAAGAGCAGATGCCGTATCGCAGTGGCGGCAGGACCAGGGCGTTGATCTTCTTTGCAGCTTCATTCGCAACATATTCCGCCTGTATCGAATCCGTGCAGAGCGGAAGATGCTTTCCATGCTCTTCAACTGCGCCCATCGGAAGGATGACTACGGTTTTATCGTTTATCCTGTTCTTGAATTCAGTCATTGTTAGTTCGTCGAATTGCATAACAACACCATAATGGTAGTATGATATTTCTATCAGTATAAAAAGTTGAGTTCTGATGATCTCGGTCCGTATGTCACCCCCGGTTATATCCGATAAAAATCGTATAGTGCTTTAGGTTGATGGTTGAGTATACTCTGCCCGCCTAGTCCGAGTACAAAAATAGCACAGATCGTGTAGCTTTAAATACTTCGAGTAAATTATATGTTTGGTAATTCTATGGAAGAGAAGACAGAATGGAAAAAGCTTGACCCCGCGGCAAAGTCTGTGTGGAGGGTAAAAGGAATTTTGGGCTTTGGATTTTTCTGGATATTTATCGGCTTGTCTACGCTTTTAGGCTGGTATTTTACTCCAGCATCCGATCCGGAAAGGTATATACCTCTCTGGATTTGTTTGATTTCTACGATTTGCATCCTAACAGTATTTGTCATATACAACATCTGGATCCCTATGTATTTCACCAGATATAGCTATGCGCTGAGTAACGAGGGCGTCCTCATAAATAGAGGCATATGGTGGAAATATAGAAGAACGATCCCGTATGGAAGAATCCAGCACACCAGCATAGAACAGGGTCCGATAGAGCAGATTTATGGTATATATTACGTTAATTCCTACACGGCTGGCACAGGCTCAATGGGTGGTGCAAGTGCGGGCAGTGGTAGTACTGGCCCTGAAGGACAGATATTGGGCGTAAGGGACCCCGAGTACTTGAGAGATGAAATTCTCCGTCGTGTTATGAACTCACGCATAGGCAGTGGAGTAACTGATATTGAACAGCTAGAGGAAAAAACGACAAAAGAAATTCTGGAAGAGTTGAAAATGATAAGAAAAGTTCTGGAAAAGAAGTGATTTGTCTCCGCGGTCTAATTCTACCCATTCCACAGCTGAAGCGTGTTGCTATTGGTGTTTTGGGAGGCCTGATTTTTGAGAGTAACAGTTTGTATTTTCTCGTTTTTCACTGCAAAATTTATAAAAGGGGTATCTCCATACGAGTTTGAACGCGGATGCCCCGGTAGTGTAGTGGTCTATCATCGAGGCCTGTCGAGTCTTGGACTCGGGTTCGAATCCCGACCGGGGCGTATTAACCCATATCGCCGACTAACCAAAGGTCGGGATTCGAGAGTGTGACGAGCCGATTGTAAAGGTCACGCGAATCTGAAAAATTCCTCCAACATGGCGCAGGGAATTTTTCACCTGAAAGGGAATCCCGACCGGGGCGCCAATTACCCGACATTACCAATTAACCAAAAGGTCGGAATTCGAGAATACAACTGGATAGATAGCATAGAGTTGTATGAATCTGAAAAATTCTGAACATATGGTATAGAGAATTTTTCACCCGAAGGGAGATCCGACCGGGGCGCCTAACTAATAATGGAAATTAATCAAAAAATTAAAATCTAGATTTAAAATGACGATATTATAATAATAGACTTTTCAAGAGGAGACGATAATGAAATTAAGCAAATTGCCAAAGCGTGGAAGATTCGGCGAATTCGGCGGGCAATATGTACCGGAAACATTGATGCCAGCACTTATCGAACTCGAGGCGGCATACAAGAAGTTTAAGAAAGATAAGGAATTTTTGAGAGAACTGGCACACTATAACAAACACTACGGCGGAAGGCCTTCCCCGTTATATTTCGCAAAAAGGCTTACTGAACATGCAGGCGGGGCAAAGATATACCTCAAGAGAGAGGACTTGATTCACGGCGGCGCTCATAAGTTCAATAACGTGATCGGACAGGGGCTTTTGGCGAAGCGGATGAAGAAAAGAAGGCTTATCGCCGAGACCGGTGCCGGACAGCATGGGACTGCTACTGCTATGATCGGGGCGGTACTTGGCATCCCAACCGAAGTATACATGGGAAGAGAGGATGTAAGAAGGCAAAGCCTGAATGTATTCAGGATGAAATTGATGGGCGCAAAGGTAAATGAAGTAAGGAGCGGTACTGAAACCTTGAAGGATGCGATCAACGAAGCCCTGCGGGATTGGGTGGCCAATGTCCAGGATACATACTATCTTATCGGCTCTGTTGTCGGGCCGCATCCGTATCCTATGATAGTCCGCGATTTCCAGAGCATTATCGGAAAAGAGATAAAAAAACAGATTGTGGAACTGGAGGGAAGATTCCCAGACTTGTTGATGGCATGTGTAGGCGGCGGAAGCAACGCTATGGGTACGTTCTATCCGTTTGTAGATGATAAAGAAGTGGGGCTATTAGGTGTCGAAGCCGGCGGCAAGGGGTTGAAAACAAACAAGCACGCCGCAACTTTGTGTGCTGGCAGAAAAGGCGTGCTGCACGGGGCGAGAAGCTATCTGCTTCAGGACAAGGACGGACAGATTATGGAAACGCACAGCATTGCGGCGGGATTGGATTATCCAGGTGTCGGCCCGGAGCATGCATTGTATAAGGACGTAAAACGCGCAAGATATATGGCTATAACAGACAAGGAAGCGATTAAGGGTTTCCTTCTTTTATCCGAGCTAGAAGGCATCCTCCCTGCGCTGGAATCCGCCCACGCGGTATTTGCGGCAGTGGAAAAGGCAAAGGTTATGAAAAAGAACGAGTGTATAGTTGTTACATTGTCCGGCCGCGGCGACAAGGACGTGGATACCATTGCAGATTATTTGGGGGTTGCACTTTGAACAGAATAGATGCGGTTTTTCAAAAACTTGGAAAAAAAAGAAAGGGGGCGCTCGTTACATATATCATGGCAGGGGATCCGACACTCCAGGCAACATACAAATACGTTTTGGCAATGGAAGAAGCCGGCGCCGACATTATAGAACTCGGCATACCTTTTTCTGACCCTGTGGCAGACGGCCCTACGATTCAAAGAGCAGGTGTGAGAGCGCTAAAAAGCAAGACAACACCTACCGGAATTTTCAATTTGGTACGAAAAATAAGAAAACACAGCGAAGTGCCGATAGTCTTTATGACATATTACAACATAGTCCACAATATCGGCGAGAAAGAGTTCGTTAAAAAAATGAAGAGTGCAGGTGCGGATGGGTTGATTGTACCAGATATGCCTGTAGAAGAGTCATCAACCCTCTCCAGAATCTGCAAAGAATACGATATTTCACTGATATTGCTGGTGTCGCCTGCCTCGGACAACAAGAGGGTTGCCAAAATCGTAGAAAAAACTACAGGATTCCTCTACGTAGTATCGACGTTTGGCGTAACCGGAGAAAGGAAAAGCATAAGCGGTCATACCGCGAAACTTGTCATGAGAATCAAGCCTCTAACAAGGGGCGTTCCATTAGGTGTAGGTTTCGGAATATCGACACCAGAACATGTTTCGCATGTGATAAAGAGCGGGGCAAACGGCGCAGTAGTAGGCAGCGCCATTGTCAAGATGATCGAGAATAATAAAAATATAAACGACATCAAGAGATTTGTTAAAGAATTAAAATATGCCACGACCGCCACATCAAGTACATAAATGTCCAGAAGCATCTGCGAAAGTTATAAATGGGGGAAGTCCTATGCTGTTTGCTACTTATAAAAACAAAGATTTATTGACCTATTTACCAGATTCTGATGGAGTTTGAGATGATATGTGGCTCGAAGACGTATTGAGAAAGAATTGGAAGATTTCAGCGGCGGCAGGGACACTGGTTATAATAGTGATTATGGCTGCCATACTATATTCCAGTTTAAACGTGCCGACCACGCCAGCATCCGATGTAATTTCTCCGACCCCGGATGGCATGAAGCCGGTGCAGGGGCCTTCGAAAACGATCAGCGGGACTACAAACGAGAACTCGAAAAGCCCGAATACTTTAAACATCACGGACAAGAACGTGACACTTGTTAAATTCGTACTTACTTGGACAGACGAACCAGATAAGATTATAATGACAAACCAGCCGGATGAGTTTAAGATAGAGGCGATTGCGCCGAACAACCAGACAAATGCATCTGCGTTTGTGAAGAATGCACAAAGCCAGGCAGGGACTGTCACATTAATCTCGGGCTTCGCGCCACAAGCGTTCCCTGACAAGAGCGGCACTGGCGAGTGGAAGATTAACGTTTATGCAGGCAATTGCGGCGATTGGACCGGTCCATTAGGGATACGGACATCAGCAGACACCGGCAATGCCTGGCAATTAACGATTAGTTATACATACTTGATAGCCAATAATACGAAGTGATAACTATGCCGGCAAAAAAGAAAAAAGAAGCAATCGAAGGGGGAGGGGCAGTTAAAGAGAGTGTTGAAAAGAAGGGGGCAAAAAAAGTTAAGATGGTCGCCCAATCCACTCTGAAAAAGGGAACCGCGATAATAAAAAATATTGTTGCCCCGAAAAAGATATTTGCAAAGAGCAAAACTGCGGCGAAAGGTTTTACCAGTAAAGTACCGGCACTGAAGAGCAAAAAGGTCCTTGCGTTAATTACAATGTTTATCATAATAGTGGCTGCTGTCGCAAGCATCGCGATATATTATCCGGGCATGGCTGGAGGGGGGCAGGGTCCTGACGGCCCGCCGACAAACGAAACACCGCCGCAGCCGCACGCACCATACCATAGTGAATATGATACACCCGCCATGTCGGGCGCCACACCGGGTGGTATTGGAGTCTATCAATACGTCGAGAATAAATTCCCAGTGGATGCCAATGCTACGAAGCTAACGGCTAAACTCACAGTGAAGGATAAAATTGGCCCAAGACTTGAAATACACTACATCTTAAAGGATGCGAAGGGGAAAGTGCTTAAAAATCTCCTAATAACCAGTGAGAGCGGGGGAACGATCGACATTACGAACGCCACACTGGCTTCAAGCGGGGCAGGCCAATACACGAGCAGGGTAGAGGTTTACAAAGGCATACAGGTGGTATCACACGTCGTAATTGACGTAGCGTACCCAGATGTAAATGCGACAAAACCAAAGTGATTTCTGCCTTTCTCTTTTTTATTTTTATTATTTCTTTAAATTTTTTGAATGTTATCATGGACCTTGTTATTTTAAATTCCATACACAATTTTGATTAATCCGAAAGTATTTAAGAAAAAACCATATATGCTTCTTGTATTAAATTATAAAAAAGGTAAGCGTCACCATTTGCTCCCGTAGTGTAGTCCGGTCAATCATCGAGGCCTCTCGAGTCTTGGACTCGGGTTCGAATCCCGACGGGAGCATACTAACCCACGGCACAAATGAACAGCCGTCGGGATTTGAGAGTGCGACGGGCAAATAGCATAGGTCGCACGAATCTGAAAAATTCTGAGCATACATCGTAGAGAATTTTTCACCCTGGAAGGGGAATCCCGACGGGAGCATTAACCCACATATCAATAACTGGTTTGATTTTAATACATATATTATTGAATAGTGTATCTATAACATCCAGTATTGACGGTTTCACCTATTCGTGAAAAAGTATTTATCCATACATAAACTTATACGTATTGGTATTGTAGTTTGATGTGGGACTCATGCCGCCTAGTGTTTCTATAATAATCCCGACCTGTAATGAGGGAAAGTTTATCGAAAGGACGCTTAAATCGATCCAGCACCAGCTCGAAGAAGGGGACGAGATAATCATCGTAGATTACAACAGCAAAGACGACACTATAGATATATGCAAACGGTATGGATGCAAAACACTCATCTTCCCCGAAAAAGGAGTGGGCAAGGCAAGGAATCACGGTGTGGAGAACGCGGAGACTGAGATCATAGCGTTCCTTGACGCAGACGTTATGGCACACAAAAGCTGGCTGAAACTCATAAAAAAGTTCTTTGAGGACAAGCCGAACACCCCGGTTGTCTGCGGCTGCGACCTATACCTTGCTGATTCCATCTTTAAGAGAGCGATCTACAATATGTATTCTATCCTGATATTCTATATGATAAAGATAGCGTATATAGGAACAAAGATCCCCTGCATAGTAGCCAACAACTCCGCATTCAGCAAAGAAGCATATCTGGAACACGGCGGGTACCCGACAACAATAGGCGACGAGGTTGGAATCGCGAGAAATTTTAAAGGAGTGAAGGACATCATATACGACAGCGATGTGAAGGTGTACCTATCTGACAGGAGATTTACAGAGCGCGGCTTTCTGACTATTTTAGGTATATGGGCGAGGGGGAGCGTAAGGGCGATATTCGGGCAGCAATTTAGTGGATGAAAGTAAATTTAAATCTGAATTTCGATAAGTTTGTTCTATTTCTTCATGCTTCCCAACTTTTTAATAGGCCTCAACAACTCCTCAGCCGCGGTGTATGGGTCCATCTTTTTGCTGATAACATTCTGGACAAACTTATCAATCTCGCCTTTCTCGATTACCTTGTCAAGAATGTACTGATTCAGGTTCTCACTTACAATTTCCATAAATTCTCTTTCCGTCTTTTCCTTCAATTTTACATAAAGGCGGTTTGTGTCCTTTAGATAAGCGAGATGCTTCTGCGTCAGTGAATATAGTTCAGCGATTCCCTTGTTTGTGGTTGCTATTGTTCTTATTATCGGCGGCTTCCAGCTTTCCTTTTTTTGGCCTATCTCCAGCATCATTTCCAGCTCGCCGGCTGCTGCGTCCACTCCATCCTTGTCAGCCTTGTTTATGACAAAGATGTCTGCAATTTCCAGGATGCCTGCCTTTATTGCCTGGATTTCGTCTCCCAAGCCGGGTATGACAACCACAACAGATGTGTGGGCTATGTTCATAATCTCCACTTCTGACTGCCCAGCGCCTACTGTTTCCACAAGTATAATGTCCTTGCCGCAAGCGTCCAGTATCTTTATCACGTTGCTTGTGGCTTTCGACAAGCCGCCTGAGGAACCTCTTGTGGCCAGGCTTCGTATAAACACTCCGGGTTCGCTGGATAATTCCTGCATTCGCACCCTGTCGCCAAGTAATGCTCCGCCTGTGAACGGGCTTGTCGGGTCGACTGCGACCACCCCTACTGTCTTGCCTTTTTTTCCGATTTCTGTTATCAATTTGCTTGCAAGCGTGCTCTTTCCCACGCCAGGAGGGCCTGTGATGCCTATTATGTGCGCCCTGCCTGTGTGTTTGTGGAGGGCAGCCATTATCTTTACTGTCTCAGGCTGTTCGTTCTCGACCTTGCTAATAAGCCTGGAGATTGCGGCTACTTCGCCCTTTAATGCTTTGTTCAAAATATCTGTAATTTCCATGTTTTCACATTGAAAAATATCTCACTTTGCTTTCGTTTTTCCAACATGTTTTTTGATGTATTCGATTATCGCTTCTGTGGAAGTTCCTGGTCCGAATATCTCGGAAACTCCTTTCTTTTTTAGTTTCGGTATGTCCTCCTGCGGGACGATCCCTCCTCCGATAACCATTATGTCTTTCCTGCCGTGCTTTTTAAGTATCTCTATAACTTCAGGGAAAAGCGTCATGTGCGCACCAGACAGGCAGCTCAGTCCAACCACGTCAACGTCCTCTTGGACTGCAGCATCCGCAATCTGTTGCGGCGTCTGTTTTAGGCCGGCATATATGACTTCCATACCAGCGTCTCTAAGCGCCCTTGCCACTATCTTGGCGCCCCGGTCGTGCCCGTCTAGTCCTGGCTTTGCGATTAAAACCCTTATCTTCCTTTCCAAGCAAATCCCCCTTTCGCTTATATCGAGGAGATAGCAAGCAAAGAATATATACATAACGTTCCTATTCTTTTATAGCATATTTTATAGGGTTTTAAGGAGGACGCGTATGGACGAAAAGATGGTTGAGGGAGCAACGAATGCATTGAGTGTGGTACTTGGCCTGAAGAGGGGCGAAAAGGTACTGATTGTGACTGACGAGAACAAACCAGAAATAAGCAAGGCGTTTAACAGGGGAGCGAGGAAACTTGGCGCCATAGTGACAACTTATGTGTTGCCTGAAAAAGAAAGGCCGTTGGATGAAATACCAATAGACCTGCTTCCGTTGATACCTGCTGGCAATAATGTGATAGTAAACGCTTTCGAAGGTTTCAGCGAAGAAACCCCGTTCAGGATACAACTGCTTAAAAAAGAGATTGCCACGAATGCCAGGATAGGCCACGCCCCGGGGATAACTAACGAAATGATGACCGAGGGGCCGATGACCGCGGATTACAAAGAAATCGAAAAGAATGCGAGGAAGCTGATCTCTGCTTTTAAAGATGCGAAAAAGGTCAACATCACAGCGCCGGGCGGAACTGATATTGATCTGGACATAGAAGGAAGGGGTTTCGATACAGACGTAGTGATAAAGCCAGGAACGTTTGGAAATTTGCCTGCGGGCGAGATTTGGTGCGCTCCTATCGAAGATAAGGCGAAGGGCGTTATCGTTACTGACGGCTCTATAGGGGATGTCGGGCGGGTAACCAAGCCGTTAACGATATATGTGGAAAACGGAGAGATAGACGAGCTTGAAAGCGAGGACGAGGCGCTGGTAGATAAAATCGAGAAACTGACAAGCGTCGATAAAATGGCCAGTGTGATAGGTGAGCTCGGAATAGGCCTGAACCCGATGGCGAGACTAAGCGGCAACCTCCTTGAGGATGAAAAGGCCGGCGGGACAGCCCATATCGCATTCGGAAACAACGAAGAAATGGACGGCGGAAAGAACAAATCCAAAACGCACAGGGATTTCCTGTTCTATAAGCCGACGTTCAACGTGACTTATAAAAACGGGACAGAAAAAATCATCATTGAGAACGGGGTGCTGAAAATATAGTTACCAAGCTAAAAATAATTGACATATAAAATAAATTAATTAATTTTTTTATCCACTTTTGGCTATCCTAGTATCATTAATCGAAATGAGCATAATCTCTCTTTTATTGCCGAAACATTAATTAAAAAATAACACATATTTAATATGTTAATTTTGATAATTTATTTTTTAACAAAAATCAAAAGTTAATTATATAACCAGATAAATAAATTTTTGTATAAAAAATTTCAATAATTAGTTTGTTTTTTACAAAAAATTCCCGTTAAGTTATATCAGAGTTTTTTAAAAAATTTTATTGTATTTTTTATGTCTTTTCTGTTGTCGAATAGTGCAGATCCCGCGACCAATATGTCCGCACCCGCTTCAACAGCTAAAGGCGCGGTTTCCAGGTTTATTCCGCCGTCGACCTCGATTTCTACCTTTAGTTTGCGGTCATCGATGATCTTCCTAGCATCCCTCATCTTCGGAAGCACTGCTTTAATGAACTTCTGCCCTGCGAAGCCGGGATTTACTGTCATCAACAACAGCATGTCTATTTCTTCTATTATGCATTCTACAAGAGAAAGCGGCGATGCCGGATTTAGAGACACGCCTGCCTTCGCGCCCAATTCCTTTATGTTTTGGACTGTTCTGTGAAGGTGATTGCATGTCTCCGCGTGTACTGTAATGATATTGCTGCCGGCTTTGATAAAGTCCCCGATGTAAGCGTCGGGGTTTTCTATCATCAGGTGCGTGTCGAAGAGCAGTTTGGTTTTGCTTCTCAGCGCCTTCAGCACTACCGGCCCGATTGTTATGTTTGGCACAAAATGACCGTCCATCACATCTATGTGCAGCATGTCCGCACCAGCGGCTTCTACCAGTTTAATGTCGTTTCCTAACTCGCTGAAATCAGCAGAAAGTATAGATGGAGCCACCTTTACCATTTGACACCTAGAAGCAGGAAGGGATATGTCTAATATTAAAGTTTCTTTTCACTGCCAGAGCGTTTCAAGAAAAGAATAATAAACACAAAAGGGATACACCTTTTGCCCTAAGTTTTGCAGCTTAGGATATTAGGTAAAATCTATGAAACATTATGATGATGAGACAGTTAAAAGGCTTGAATCCACAGCAACCAATATCAGAAAGCACATAATCAAAATGATTTGTGCTGCTGGCTCAGGGCATCCTGGCGGTTCTTTGTCAATAACGGATGTTCTCGTAGCCATTTACTTCCAGATATTGCGCCATGACCCGAAGAACCCGAAATGGAGCGACAGGGACAGGTTTGTTTTAAGCAAGGGGCATGCCGCACCAGCACTATATGCTGTCCTGGCGGAGACAGGATATTTCCCGGTAGAGGCTTTGCTCACCCTGAGGAAGGTGGGGAGCATGCTTCAGGGGCACCCGGACATGAGAAAGACCCCGGGCATAGAGATATCGACAGGTTCCCTCGGCCAGGGACTATCCGCAGGAGTCGGAATGGCACTTGGCGGAAAACTGGATAACAAGGAATACCGGGTTTTTGTGATTATAGGAGACGGAGAATCGGATGAAGGGCAGATTTGGGAAGCGGCGATGTCTGCAGCTCACTATAAATTAGACAATCTAACTGTGATATTGGACCGTAACGGGCTTCAGATAGACGGGGCGACCGAGCAGATAATGTCACTCGAGCCGATTACGGATAAGTGGCAAGCGTTTGGCTGGAACGTCTTAAAGATAAATGGGCACAGTATGCGGGAGATCCTGGAAGCGCTAGATGAAAAAAGCGTAGTAAAAGGAAAGCCCACAATAATCGTTGCTAAAACCGTAAAAGGAAAGTGTATTTCTTTTATGGAGGGGTCGCTCGATTTCCACGGAAAAGCACCGACAAAAGAACAGGCGGAGAAGGCGTTGGCGGAACTGGGAGGGGGTTAAACAATGCAATTGATGAACTCCAGAGACGCGTATGGAAAAACATTACTTGAACTCGGCAAAGAGAATCAAAATATAGTGGTGCTGGATGCTGACCTGTCCTCCTCAACCAAGACGTGCATGTTTGCAAATGTATTTCCGAAAAGATTCTTCAATATAGGCATAGCCGAGCAGAACATGATGGGTATTGCTGCAGGACTGGCCACAACCGGCAAGATAGTGTTTGTCAGCACATTTGCGGCTTTCGCGACTTGCAGGACATATGACCAGATAAGGCAATCAATAGCGGCCACACAGTTGAACGTTAAGATCGTGGCTACTCATGGCGGCATAACCGTTGGCGGAGATGGCATGTCCCACCAGGTAACAGAGGATGTTGGCATTATGCGAATTCTTCCCAATTTTAAAGTAATCGTGCCTGCCGACGCGAATCAAACAGAGAAAGTGATAAGGGCCATAGTAAACATCCCCGGGCCGGCGTATGTAAGAATCGGCAGGGGGGATACACCCGCAATTTATTCCCGCGAATCCCCATATGAAGTGGGAAAAGCGAACATATTAAACGACGGCGGGGATGTTACGATCATAGCCGCGGGCAGCATGGTAGCGCCGAGTCTGTTGGCAAGCGACATGTTGGCAAAAGAGGCGATAAGCGCCAAAGTGATTGATATGCATACGATTAAACCGATCGACAAGGATGCAATTGTGTCCTCTGCTAAGGAAACCGGCGCCATCATAACCGCGGAGGAGCACAACATTATAGGCGGCTTGGGAAGCGCAGTAGCCGAGGTAGTTTGCGAGAATTATCCGGTACCGTTAACGCGCGTTGGCTTACAAGATACATTCGGTGAATCTGGCAATCCCGGCGAGCTGAATGAAAAATACGGGCTAACGTCAGAAAATATCGTGGAGGCTGCTAGGAAAATTTTGCAAAGAAGGAGGAAGGTGTGAGAATGAAGATATTTATTGACACTGCAAACATAAACGAAATAAGAGAAGCAAACAGCTGGGGAATTTTGGATGGGGTTACGACGAATCCGACACTCGTCGCCAAGGAAAGCGGGAAGAATTTTAAAGACATCATTAAGGAAATATGTGACATAGTTGACGGCCCGATAAGCGCGGAAGTCATTAGTTTAGAAGCTGATGGAATGGTAAAAGAGGCAATGGACCTCGCAAAGATTCACAAAAACATTGTTATAAAAATTCCAATGACGAAAGAAGGGTTAAAGGCTGTAAAAACTCTAAATAAGAAAGGGATTAAAACAAATATGACACTAATATTTTCATCGAGCCAGGCATTACTGGCGGCGAAAGCAGGTGCGACGTATGTGAGTCCGTTCATCGGAAGGCTTGACGACATAAGCAAGGTTGGCATGGATATAGTGAGAGAAATTGTGACAATCTTCGATAACTACGATATAAAAACAGAGATTATTGTGGCGAGCGTCAGGAACCCCGTCCATGTGGTGGATGCGGCATTGGCGGGTGCAGACATCGCGACGATCCCGTACAAAGTGCTTGAGCAACTGGTAAACCATCCATTGACCACCAGCGGCATAGAAAGATTCTTGAAGGACTGGGAGAAGTCGCAAAAGAAATGATCGATGTAAAAATTGTTTTGGCAATAGCATTTCTCGCACTAGCCGTCATTTTCGGATGGCTTACATGGATTGCAAAGAACGCCTGGAAAGACAAGGGGAAAACACAGATTTTTGCCATGGTGGCCGCGGCATCAACCATTTTATTCATGATTGTTGGATACATGCTAATTCCGTAGGATTTTAACAAAAAGATATATTTAGAAGAAACATATGCTATAACGTGCAACAACACCTCGCAATACATTTTCATGGCTATCAGCCCGGGGACATAATTTACAGAAAAAAGTCCAACCCGAAAGATCCTTTTGAATTCGAAGAACGGAAATCTCCAGTATCGCTATTCATCGATAAAAAAGAGGTTGCAGGGGAAAATTGGACGGATGCCGCCATTAAGTGCTATGGATATGTGAAAAATGTTTTTGAAAAACTGGATAGAAAAAACAATATTGCGCCGATATCCATAGACATAGAACCGTACACGCTTATGATGGTGCTTCAAAACGATCGCAGAAACAATACGGCCACATACCGGGAATTGATGGATGTGTTCTCGAATGGGTATGCCGATCCTGTTGTTACAATACCATTTCACCCGATAATGCCGCATTTACCGGTATTTGAGCAGGGGATTTTATCCAGAATTTCATTTAATTTTTTTAAACCGGTTGTCTGGAATAGCAAGATAAATGCAGACAAGTTTTTCGTCACTGGCATGTGGTTACCGGAAGCGTGTTATTCCGAAGAGGTTGGAAATACGATTGCGAAAACATATAATGACGCTATGATGAAAGATTCGGAAATAAGCAAAAAAACACCGGTGCTTTTTTTAATATTGGACACCAGGCAGTTTGTCAAACCAAGCGTGCCACATTTTCTATGGTCGTGCAACTATCTTCTGTTATCCGGACAAAAGGTAATGGTTTTCGGAAGGGATCAGGAGCTAAGCGATACGTTTGCGTTTAACACAGAAAACGTAGAGAGCATCGTAAATACAATCGTTGGAAAAAGGGCTGACGGGATAAAAGAGAAAGAACTAGTGCCGTACATTATCACAATGGCAAGCGATCTGGAGGCGTTATTATCCGACCCGATAAGAAGTGTAGAATTTAGAAAATTAATATCCAAAACAGTATCCACAGGAGTTACGCCGATGTGCCATGCAGAGTTCATAAGAAAAAAACTTACAAACGAGATTAAAGCGTGGGAAGGCGAGTGCACTGCCGAGTATTTTGAGGCCAATGTCAGGGATTATTCCAGTTGGTCAGACTATTCGGAAACGTTGTTGGGCAACAAGACGTCGGACACCAGGTGGACCGGATTAAGGCGCGCCGACGGCAGGGTGATATCCAGAAAGAGCGGCAAGGCCGACATTTCGCAGATATGGAAAGGCGGATTTATCCGCATGCTTGAATCCGCAAGAACGAACGTGAGAAAATGGGTCATTAATATAATCTCGGACGAGCTTGGAACAAAAAATGGAGATCTCGGGGAAATTTCAGATTTATTGGTAGGCTACAACAAGGTCGTATTCAGGGACCACTATTTAGAGCAGGGATCTTCCAAAGAAGATTTAGATTTTGACCACATAGTAAAAGAAACGTTTGATACCGTGAGTAAAACCGATATCCTCGCCGCGGCATGCAGGGCGTATTACGAGATGTTAATGGCACACAGGTCCTGCCCGTTATTCTGGGATAACATCGATACGCGGGTAGCATTTCAGAACATAGTATTGCTTTCACATTCATTTATTGACATTATAGAGATTCTGAATAAAAAAGAGAATCGGAAAGCGGCAGATGATGTTTTTAAACTGTTCGCGACAGAGATCGTGGATTTCAAAAACAGTTATACCAGATATTCATTAAATGCGTTGTACGGGCTTGTTGGCTGGGAGACAACGAAGCACGCATGGATTTCGGCAACCCAGTCTAAAATCCCAAAAAAATCCAAATACGATGTGATAAAGAGAGCCGCATTGTTTGTAGCCATGAAAGAGTTACCTAGTAAATATCTGTCCTCCATCCAGTACGAAAAGGACGAGGTCGTGGCAGACACTGCCCATATAGAAGGCGAAGTCCACGGCAAATGGGCTAACAAGGAATGGTGCGAACATCAGAAAGGATAGGCGACAAATGCTTCTGGCAAAGAATTTATTAACCTTAATATAGTTAAGCCCTAAGGGAAAGGGGTGTCGGTTTTCGACATTTGGGGATTTGGGGTTTATTGATATGCCAGAGTTAAGAAAGGATTATATTACGAATAAATGGATTGTTATAGCAAAGGATAGGGGAAAACGCCCGACGGAACTAAAGGACCAGCATAAAAAGGACCACGAAAACTACGCCAAAGCCGACATAGTAAAATGCCCTTTTTGCCCTGGCAACGAACAAAACACCCCTCCGGAGATTCTCGCATATAGACCCTCCAATACTGCTCCAAACACACCGGGATGGTGGGTTAGATGCATACCGAATAAATTCCCGGCCTTAAGAATAGAGGGCGAGCTCGATCATAGGGTCAATGGATTGCACCACGTAATGAGTGGTATAGGCGCCCATGAGGTGATTATCGAATCCCCGGAGCACAAGACGCCAACCGCAAAAATGACGGATGGACAGATAGTAGAAATAATTTCTGCTATGAAGGACAGGTATAACGACCTGCATCGGGACAAACGGTTTAAATACATACTGATTTTCAAAAATAACGGACTCGAAGCGGGCGCGTCCCTCTCTCACCCACACACCCAGATTATAGCCACTCCCATTGTCCCAAAGAACATAATGGAAGAGCTGTCCGGTGCGATGTATTATTATGAAACGACTGGTGGCATGTGCATATTCGACGATTTGATAAAAATAGAGACTGAAAGCAAAGAGAGGATAATATCCGAGACCGAGCATTTCATTGCACTGACTCCTTATGCATCTTCATTTCCATTCGAAACCTGGATACTTCCGAAGAAGCACGACCCCTCGTTCGAGGATATAACCGATAACGAAAAGGTGGATTTGGCAGGGATTTTAAAAAATATGCTTGGAAAGATATACACCCTCCTTGATGACCCGCCGTTTAACTATATCATCCACACATCTCCATGCGATGGGAAGGACTATAGATTCTACCATTGGCACATAGAAATCGTCCCCCGGCTCACAAGGGTTGCTGGATTTGAGTGGGGAACCGGTTTTTACATTAATCCAGTCTCGCCGGAGAATGCGGCAGCGTACCTGCGCGGGGAAGTCGACCATTATATTAACAACATTGAGGCTAAAGCCTGAAACAATTAACCTCGCTAACCCTTCCCTTTCGCCAAGCGGTAAAGCTCCACATATTTCTCGGCTGACGCCTTCCACGAAAAGTCGCATTCCATTCCCCTCTTTTGCAAAGCTTGCCACTCTCTCTTGTCGTTATAGACCTCAATCGCCCTATATATTGTGTTCTCGAACTCCGCGGGGGTATAGTTTTTGAATAGGAACCCGTTGCTGTTTCTTCTGTCGGCATCGTAATCTACTATGGTGTCCGCCAGACCGCCAGTCTTTCTGCCCAACGGCACGGTGCCGTATCTCAAGCTTATCATCTGCGTCAGACCGCACGGCTCGTATCTGGACGGTATCATGAACATATCCGCACCGGCGTATATCATGTGCGAAAGCTTTTCGTCAAACTTCAGCACAAACCTCGCGTTTGGATACACGTCCTTTATCTTAGCCACTTCGTCTTGATAGAATTTATCTCCGGTTCCGAGCAGTACCAACTGGATGTTCTTTTTCATAATCTTCGGTACTATCGGGAGGAAGATATCGATGCCCTTCTGCGCCGAAAGCCGCGTGGTTATTCCGATCAGGAACGTGTTTGGATCCTTCTTTAATCCGACTTCCTGCTGAAGGTTGCTTTTATTTATGGCCTTGTCCGCAAGGTTATCAATCCAGTACTTCTTGGAGATGTAAGCATCGGTTCGGGGGTCCCAGACATCATAATCCAGCCCGTTTATTACCCCATATAATTTATGTTTGAGCGCAGTGAGGAGGCCTTCCAGCATACATCCGTACTCCCTCGTCTGAATCTCCCTTGAGTAATTTTCGCTGACTGTATTAACTATGTCGCTGTAGACAATAGCTCCTTTCAGATAGCTCAATTGCCCGTAGAATTCCATTTTATCCATATGATATACATCCCATGGAAGCGATGTGTAATTTATCGTGTCTTTCGGAAAATTTCCCTGATACTGGAGATTGTGAATGCTGAACACCGTACGAACGTCCTTAAAGAAATCGTCCTTTGCATAAACAACCTTCAAGAGAGGGATTATGAGGGCGCTCTGCCAGTCGTTACAGTGAATTATGTCGGGCTTCCAATTTAGTGCCTTGAGCATTTCCAAAACTGCCTTAGAATAGAATGTGAAGCGTTGGGCGTCGTCGCCGTAGCCATACAGGTCGTTTCTGTCGAAATACCTGGAGTTGTCTATAAGGTAAGCGGGTATTTTCCCATCAAGAGTTGTTTCTTTTATAACTGCTGTTTCTGGAAAATCATAAACCTTTATTGGGATATCTGTTATTATCCGGTCCCATTTCGTGACCTTCTTGTACCTGGGCAATACTACCCTCACGTCGTGCCCTAGAGCGTATAGGGCTTTCGGGAGTGCCCCTGCAACATCTCCGAGTCCACCGGTCTTTGCTATCGGATAAACCTCCGGCGATGCTACCAAGACCTTAAGTCTTGCCCCTTTGCCTTCGCTACCAAGTTTCATTTCCATATAACCACCGCTTCTCATCTGCTTCTAACCGAATATGCCTCTCCAACAATAGAGAGTCCTTTATTGCTAACCTCTATCTGGAACTTTTTCATGCCGTGCGACACTCCCCTCATCTTTTTTATCTGGATATACCTTGTAACATTTTCATAGGTTTCGATTGTGCCAAGCTCCACTATGCCGTCTGCAAGGTATTCTTCGCCGCCATCCAATATTTGTGTGCCAGGCAGTATGCTTTCTTTGATTACAAGTGTTGTTAGGTTCATATTCTTGAGTTTTTTAAAGAACCTAAACATCGTTTTTCGTAGATTTTTGGTATCCATCAGCGAATAAAGGGAGTTCAGGGAATCTATGACGACGCATGAAAATGCGTCTCCCACGTCGTCTTTGAATAATTCAACAGTTTGCTCGATTAACTGGATGTAGTCTACGTTCTCCCCCTTGGCATCTAAATCCTCCCGGATCTCAGTATAGTCCGAGATATGAAGTTTGGCGTTGGATTTTATTCCGAGACTCTGTAGGTTCTCCGTCAATTCATTCTTTGTTTCTTCCAGTGTGATGTATAAGCCATATTCGTCGGCATTTGTAACGTGTTTTAGGAGCGTTGTGTATACAAAAGCAGATTTTAATGTACCTGGACCGCCGGAAACCAATACAAGTTTTCCTCTGCTGATGTCGTTTTTGAATATCTCGTTGATACCTTCAATAGCATTTCTAAACATTTTATCACCACTATCCTATTTCATATGGTTTATAAATTCTCTAATTGATGGGAGAATATCTTTTATATATTAAGATTTATTGCTGTGAAACAGCGCTTTTTATGGGGTAGTCCAGTACCCCATGGTACGGGTCATGTGCTTGCTTTATGATTTTATGAACCAAGACACAGCATGGGCTTTCACCATATGGAATCGATGTGTAGATAAAGCTTGGATTTCAAACTATGTAAAAAGGAAAAGAATAAATCACGGTGGAACGTTTTATTTCTAAATATTGTGTATATGAGATTGCGATATGATGCTCGCTCTTTAACGTCGAGTTTTTATATACCCCATGGGCCCCCACACAATAATTTATACCGGAACCTGAAAATTAACTAATTTATACAAAATTTAATTAAAAATTAGCGTATTATGCTTTTCATTAGAATGTGTGTGATTTTTAGATTTTTAAATACAAATATTTATTTTTATTATTATAATTTTTAAATTTATTACGATTATTAATTGAAATAATAACATATGACGTTTAAATAGAAATATTTAGTAAAATTTATTCAATATTTTTCTATTTTTTATATAATAAAAAATTTAAATTTTTCACATATCAAATAATATCTGGCAATAGTGAGTATTCTTTCCAATTTTATTTTTTAAATTTTTATTATTTTTTGAAAAAGAGTCGTTTATTTTTTCGATTTTTAATGTGTGATATGTTACTGCCTTAATCTGAGTTTTATACGGATGTTTTTTAGGGTTATACGTTTCTCCAAAAAGAGTAGCATATAATTCACATTTTTGCGTGTATAAATTTACTTTAAATTTAGTAAATAAGATATTATTTGTTTCGTGAAGAAAAAGAAGAGTAGATAACCATTTTATTAGCAAATCGTCTATCGAATTTGCATTTAATTTTACCTTGTATTCACCAACCGCAGACACTTTTTTTGTATCCGAGATTATATTAAACATACCGACCGCTGCATTTTCGAACATTTCCGCGATAGACTTGCCGTATGCCCGCATACCAACATCAGCAGTGTGATCGGTAAACTCATATTTTACCATGTATGGATATTGGCATGCCAAATAAAAAGATATCTGTTATCTGCAAACTACCATGGGTTAAAGTCCCATCTATGAAATTTCGCTGGAGGTTTCATAGTACGTATGGAAGTCTAGCGGGAATTCCATAGTACCCATGGTAGTTTAGTTAAATCGCATAATGGCACAAAATTATCACAATCACCATACACTAATTAGATTCTAAGCATTTGGCTAAATTTTCTAGCTCGCTGGATGATGCGGCAGTATCGTATTTTTGTTTTCCATACTATTTCAAATAGTACCATGGCTTACATTTTCTCGGGACAGATATCATAATATTTTAAATAAATTATATTAAAAATATATTAATGTATTATAAAAATTTTAAAATATTATGTGCGACTTTCAAAAAACTATTTTAGCACATATGTCATAAATAAAAAATTCTATTATTTTTTACTGGTATAAACAAATAAACACAATATTTTTCATTGAAAATAATAAATTTTAAAGCGTTTTTTCGTAAAATTATAAAGAAATATCCAATCTTTCAATTACCTTTTTCCACGAAATATTGTTTAATTGTGGTCCTTTTGATTCTAAAACAAAACTGGAAACACATGCCCCGATTATTCCACATTCCCTTAGATTTTTTCCTCGATATAAACCAGCATAAAAACCTGCACGATATGCATCACCTGCTCCCGTAGGATCTATAATTTTTTTTGATTTTATTATTGGAATTTTTATATCTTTTTCTTTGGTGTAAATAACACTTCCATTTTTTCCCCTGGTAAGAATAAAAATTTCTACAAAATTTAATAAATCTTCTGCATTTTTTAATCCAAGATATCTTAACGCGGTTTTACATTCATTTTCATTTGCGAAAAAGTATTTAGATTTTTGTAAAATATATTTAAATTTTTTAGAAGTGTAGATATAATGAATCTCCTGTGCTGGATCGAAAGCGATAATTTTATTAAGTTTTTTGGCGTAATCAATTATTTTAATATAATAGTCTGGATTACCTGTTGTAATGTGTAAAATTTTTGAATTGTTTACAGTGTATTTTCTAATTGGGAACTTGCCGGTGTGCTCCATGGGCCCCTGATCTACTATCGCAACCTGGTTTTGTTCTCGATCACTCATTATCCAGCATGTGGGCGTGAGATAGTTTTTCACAGTAACCAAATCATTTAATGATATGCCGTCCTTCTTTAAGGCGAGACGATAATCTTCTGGGAAATTTTCCCCTACGAATGAAGAAAGTGCAACTGGTACTCCGAGCTTGGAGGCGGTTCTTGCTATATTCGCGCCGGTTCCACCAAAGTATCTTTTGTTATCCGTCAATTTTATCGATGTGTTCGGCTCTGGGAACTTAGGTAGCGAGATTATGTAATCGATATTAACGTGTCCGAACACACCCAAGAATGGCATTATAACACCTCAAGTACCCTCGCCCCAGCTTTGCATATACCTTTCTTGCTCCTTTGTTAATTTATCTATCTGTATACCCATCACTTCCAGTTTCAATTTCGCCACGTTCATGTCTATCTCGTTTGGAACTGGGTATACCTTATTTTCCATTTTCTTATGGTGCTTGGCCAGGTGTATGGCGCTGAGCAGTTGGAGAGAAAAACTCATATCCATTATCTCCACCGGATGCCCCTGCCCTGCTGAAAGGTTTACGAGTCTGCCGTCTGCCAGCAGATAGATTTTTCTTCCGTTCTTCAGTTTGAATTCCTCTACGAACTCTCTTGCCTTCCTGCTGCTGGTCGAAAAACTTTCGATGCCTTCCCGAGATATCTCGTTGTTAAAGTGACCGGAATTAGCCAAGACGCAACCGTCCTTTATGTCTTTCAAGTGCTTTCCAGCAACAACATCCTTATCTCCAGTCGCTGAAATTATAAAATCCGCTAATTTCGCGGCTTTTTCCATTTTCATTACTTCAAAGCCATCCATTCTTGCTTCGATCGCCCGTACTGGATCGACTTCCGTAACAATTATAGATGCCCCCATTCCCTTTGCCCGCGTAGCGATTCCCCGGCCGCACCAGCCGTAGCCGGCAACAACAACGGTTTTCCCGGCAACGAGTAGGTTTGTAGCGTTCATTATGCCGTCGAACGTTGACTGGCCAGTACCATAACGATTATCAAACAGATGCTTCATATACGCATCATTTACGGAAATCACCGGGTATCTGAGTTTCCCTCCCCTTTCCATCGCCCTTACGCGCACCACACCAGTTGTGGTTTCCTCGTTAGCCCCTATGATTTTTTCCAGCAGCTCTTTTCTGCGAGTGTGAGTTATGGTGATCAAGTCCGCACCGTCATCGACTAGTATGTCCGGACCGATGTCCAGAACATTATCCAGATTTTCGTAATATTCCTTGATTGTCTCGCCTTTTTTAGCGTATGTGGGCAACCCATATTCCTTATTCAGAGCTTCAGATACCGAGTTGTCCGTGGAAAGTGGATTGCAGCTTGCCAACCTCACATCCGCCCCAGCCTCCCGCAGAGAAAGGGCTAGTATGCCAGTCTTCGCCTCTACGTGAAGCGCCATTGCTATTTTTAGCCCTTTTAGCGGCTTTTCTTTTTTTAATCTATCACTGAGCCTTGCCATGATACCCATGTGGGTTTTTGCCCACAAAAGCCTGTTTTTACCCATAGACACATCAGCCATTGTTTCACCACACGCGATTCTCTGATACACCCCGCACGCCAAGGATGGCGTTGAGTGCTCTTACCATACCCCCATAGCCGCATGGTTTTAAAAAGATGTTGCATAAATTTAGTCAGTTTGGGCCGGATCTTTCGACGTTGACGCGATTGGGTTTTCCATACGTGTCCGACGCGTCCGTACACTGTTTTATCGATAGGCATTCTCGATCCTTGTGATTTTTAATTTGTGTAATTGTAGAGGTAGATATGTGATTATATATCGTGCTAAATATCTCTTAAAAACACTTCTATTTTTAGATTTTATTAGGTATTAATAAATAACAGATTATGTTCGTATAGTATAAAAATATAAATTATATTTTATATTTATAAACATACATAAAAAGATAGTTTCTTATATTTACTTTTTAATTGAATAAAACGATTTTAAAATAATAAAATAAGAAACGTATTTATATAATTTATTGTATTGATTTATTAATGTTTTTAAAAAAGTTAACGTCTGTGTTATGAGTTCTAAAAAGTTAAGTGTGATGTGAAAAGTTTGTGAAAAATTGTGCAAAATTTTAAAAAATAAAAATTTTTCTGGATAGTGAAATAATTTAGTTAAAACAACATACATTTTATTTTTTATAAAATGCAAATCAATAGTATTAATTTTAATAAAAATTTAGAATTGAATAAATAAAACAATATTACTATTTTATAGATTATAGTATGTATTTGTTGTTTTTATGCCATAGATAATATAATTAAATAATTTATTTATTATTAAAATTATATTGTTTTTTATTTTAATTTATTACAAAAGTATATAATGTGTTAACATGTATTTCAAAAAAAATATTATTTTTAATGTTTTAAAAATAATAAATATGAATTATTTTGTTTTTAAAATGTCGTATATGGTAAATCCTTTTTCGATGCAGATATTATTCTGAATTCCAAAAACCTTAATCGTGTTAATAAACGGGTCCACGACTATGGCGCTGTGTAATGAAGAGTTGAACAACCTTTTCTGGGTAGAGACATCAATCGCGGACATAAAACACCCATGACCTGGGTGCGAGTGGTACCACCCGACCACTAGTTGGTCGCCCAAAACACCTAGATTCTTGCACAAATCATCAAGAGAGTTTCGATCGAACCTGACATGCGTCTGGGAACTATCTATTTTTGAAGATACTATGCCGCTTCCTATAGAATACTGCCTTCCTTTCCATTCATAGAATTTGCCAATGATCAGCCCCAGACATTCCAGGTGTTTATTGCCGTAAAACACGGCATCGTTCATAATTCTGGCGAAGCAATCGTTGGATATGTAAAAAGCAACATCATCCATTGACCAGTAGCCCGCGTATTCTCCCTTCAATTCACGCTTCCTGCCTGGAAGGTATGTAAAACATAAATTTTGAGGAGGAATTTTCTCTGGAATATCCCCGCTGGACGCGCTTAAAATCTTGGGCATTTTAGCCATCTCGCTCACCTATTTCGAATTGCCAGAAACGAATTTATTGAAATATTCGGCTGCCATCGTACACGTTCTGGTGCCGTGCGGGCTTTTTGGATTTGGGTGAGTAAGTAAAACCTCCAGGGACAGAATGAAGGAATAGAGATTTGATGCAAAACTCCAGTTTTGAAGAAGTTTCGTGCACACGTATCCTCCGTCTTCCGGAGACATTATGTTCGGATGGAAGATGGGCGTCTGCCATCTAACCACTGGTTTTTGATAAGGATATTCCTCGGTGATCTCTATAACCAGGCTATGATTGTAGATAGACACTATCGAATCGCCAACCGCTGCAAGAGCAGGGACGCCATACAGTTCTACGTCAAAAGAGGTAGGGAACACAGATAAACTCATATCTCTCGGCGATACCCTGTGTGCCAACTTATCTTTACAAATTTGAATTTCGTTTTTTAACCTTTTTCTTAAAATGTCGCGGGGCAGTGCCATAGTCTCGACCGAAAATCAGTTTCTACCGCCTTCTGGATCTGGGATTATCTCCAGCACATCGCCTTTTTGCAATCCGATATCCGCGATCGTGCTTTTACCAGCCAACAATTTCTTCCCGTGCCTCATTATATAGGCACCAGAATCCTTTCCCCAATAACTGGCAGCACTTTCGATGATTTTCTCCACAGTGCTGTCTGGTTCCAGTTCCATCTCTAACTTATCGCCAGTTGTTGCATCTCTGACTGTAATACGGATTGGCATGTTCTTCCCCCTACAGATACCCGAGTATAGATACCCGAGTAATGACTGATATAGTAAAAAAATGTGATGGTTTGCAGTGTGACTGTCGGGATAAGTGGTTGGCTGGTCTTACTAGTCGGATGCTAAGATGTCCTTAATTTGACAGTGACGTTAGGACTGAATAAAATGAGATATAAATTTTAATTTAATATAAATTAATATTTGATATTCTTCTGTTTACTAGTCTATTGTTTTCATTATTTTAGTTTATAGTATTATTTCATTTTATCTGCTAGTTTTGTTACTTTTTTTCCTAAAGCGATGGCTTCCCTTTCGCCAATCTCGTCCGCTCCCGCCGCCCCATAATGCCCGCCGCCGCTCTCTATCGGGTCCCCGACAACAATCATTCCGTGGATAAGCATCGCCTGCAGTATGGACAGCAATGTGGTTTCTTTCCCGCCTGTCCTGTGCCTGGATGTTACAAACGCCGCGCCGACCTTGCCTTCGAGTTTCGGCCTGATTGCCACGGACTTGTCTATCATTTTCTTGACCTCGGCTGCCATGGAACCGAAATATACTGGCGAGCCGATTATTATGCCGTCGTATTTTGCAAGTGTCTTGATGTCGATATCCTCTACCTTCTTTAAATCCGGAGTTCCTTTTTCTGCTTTCACGCCTTCTGCTATGGCCTGCGCTAGTTTTTCGGTTTGGCCAGTTCCAGAATAGTATGTTATCAAAATATTTGCCATGTTATCACCTTACCCCTAAACTTTAACATATAATTAACATATAATATTCATTTTATGATAAGTATTTTTGGGGAGATGTAAGGTAAATAGGTACGAGACAATTTTTATATTATATAACTCCTTTATTACTTTGTGAAACGATTAACTATAAATGCAACGGTACTAACAATCTTCGTGTTATTGACCGCGTTCATGCTCTTTGTGCTATTCGTTGATAAAGGAAGTGGAGAACCAGTTTCTCCATGGCCTATGTTTCGTGGAAATGCCCAGCACACCGGATTAAGTCCATATAACACCAACGACAATCCCGGAGAAATGAAATGGGAGTTTAGGGGAGAACATGCGGTATATTCATCCTCAATCGTTGGTTCAGATGGTATAATCTATGTTGGTACCACCTACAAGTATTTCTATGCAATAAACCCAGATGGAACGGTGAGGTGGAAGTTTGATACAATGCGGAAGGGGGTTTCATCTATCGCCATGGATTCTAACAGTACAATCTACATCGCCACTAAAAATATCGCGGTTGAGTCCAATAATAGTGAGGGAAACTGCCTTGTTGCGATAAACTCTGACGGATCTGAGAAGTGGAGGTTTTATACAGACGCTTGTTCGCCTATCGTATGCTATAATAGCACTGTGTACATTGGTGCCAACGATCACTATCTATATGCCGTAAATAACAATGGAACGCTTAAGTGGAAGTTCCAGACGGAAATTATATTGTCATCTCCAGCAATAGGATGTGATGGGACGATATATTTTGCATCCAGTGATAATTATCTTAGCGCAGTATACCCCAACGGCACGCTTAAGTGGAAACTCAAAGAAGAAGATGTGGTTACTTGCCCCACAATTGGTTCCGATGGCACAATATACATTGGATTAAACAATCACAGTTTGATTGCGGTTGATTATAACGGAACAAAGAAATGGGAATTTGATTTTGGAAATGGGATCCCTTCAAATCCCGCAATCGGTCTCGATGGTACAATCTACACCGGCAGTTCTATTACAATAACCAGTGGTGATCGTACAACCTATGATGGCCATCTTTATGCGATATATTCAAATGGGACAGAAAAATGGAAAATCGAAACGAATGGGCATGTAAGAGCAGCCCCCGTAATAGGTTATGATGGAACTATATATTTCGGTTCTTATTATTACGATTATAGAGGTAGAAATTTTTATGGAGGTGTCGATGTAGAAACCATTAGCAAACTGTGCGCACTAAACCCAGATGGCACATCGAAATGGGAGAGTAAGACAACACTCTGTATTGATCCGTATCTTGCTATTGGAGCTGACGGAACAATATATGTTAGTTTAAATAATGGTTGTCTCTATGCAATGGGCCATGGTACATTAGGGGAATTCGGGGGCGAGTGGTATCGTGGAACGCCTCGTTTTCCCTTCCTCCCTGACTCTGGAGGAGTTTTCCTCATAACAACAATTTGCTTTAGTGTTGTCATCCTATCTAGGAGAAATAGGAGAAGATAGATGTTGATATATGTGTTCTGTACGGTAACACATCTGCCCCACCTCCAGTCACACAGTATCTAGCATCCCCACTTAAACCATATTTTATAAAACGATAGCCGCATCCATAAAAAGTCAACGATGCTACTTTACATTACAGGCAGTTCTAAGGCCGTACCCTCGAAATCTGGACATACCTTATTTTATTCTTGCCTATTCTTGCAAATATCATCTGCTTTCTGACGCTGTGTGCCAATCGTACTGCCCTGCTTATCTCAGGCCAGGTGCACTCAAAGTTTTCTGGTATCGCGTGCACCAGGTATCTAGCATGCTGTTCGTTCAGGTCTCCGTCATAGACCCTGAAATGCGTGCCGTATTTGAAGCCGGTTTTTGGAAGGAACCCTCTTTGCCTGAGGTCTTCGTAAGCCGCTATGCATATATCGAAATCCGACTGGATTTTTCTTGCTTTGGATTTGAACGAGCTTGCTGAAATTTTCTCGCCTGTATTTACATCCGTCACGTTCAATTTCTTACCCGGGTCTTTCATAAGATACATTGTTTCGATTAGTGACAGCTGCAAACCCTCCCCGATAGGTTTTCCATACGATTCCTGTTCGTGAAGTTTTTTTGCCACGGCGCAGTCCCAGATCAAGACTCTGTCGTGTAAAAACACAGCGGAGCTACCCGTAATGCCGATAGGTTCCTCGTTCGTTTTTTTGCAGCCGCAGGCGCCCTTGTCCATGGGCATATAGTTTGCAGAATAGTATGTGAGATCGCCCTCTTCGTCAACTATTGCCAGCAGGAGCTCCTTTTTCTCCTTTGAAGAGGTATCGAGCAGGTTGGAAAGGTTCCTTATGCTGTATTTAGCCCGCTCTGAAATTGCACTGACTATATATTTGGGCTCTGCCTTAGACGGGATGTCGCCCCTTTGGAAAACATAAAAATCTATTGGTTGTTCGCTGCTTTTTACCACATACCCCCGCTGTCTGAGGTCCCGGTATACCAGGTGTTTTATTTCAAAGGAATTATCGATAGCAGTAGCATAGTTGATCAACATTTCCAAACTCATGTCCTTTGCTTTCTTTTTTATAGAGATTTTTCCAGACTCCAAAAGGAAGGCGGCCTCTATAAGGTCTAATTTCAGAGACCCGCCGCGCTGTGGTTCCCCATAGTATCCCCTATTGTGTATCTGGCTCGCTTCCTTTTGATCTTCCACAATAACGTGGTTATGAATAAGTTTTCCAGGCACGCATCTCACCTAAGCGGATAGTTATTTAGAGTTTCGGAATCAGGAAAAAGGGTATAATCGAAAGGGAAGATAATGGTATCGGAAATTTTGACGTTAATAATATTAAAAAAAAGAAAGGAAAAAGTGAGTATAGCAATTTGAAAATATTAAAACTAATGCCCGATACGTCACTTAATAATATAATAGCCAGCGCTCTTTTCCCGGGCCTTCCTTTTCGCATAGCCCGTCCTTTCAAGTTCCTGCAGGGCGTTTATGACGAAATTTTTCGGAAGCTTTGCGAGGGCCGTTATCCGGTCCACGTTTGCCATCTTTTCCTCGTCCGTGAATCCTGCGGACTTCATAGCGTTGTATACCTTCTCTGCCTTGTCTGATACGCCTTCCATTTTAACACCTCATACCTAATGACCGGTTTAGCGGGTCAGAGTGGTATATATTTCCGATATATTTATTTTTCTGTTTTTAACACGCATGCCCAGAGTTTTATTTTTATCAGACATCGCCGAAAAGAAAACCATTCGTCTTAAAGTGTTTTCATTTTTCAATTTTTCGGTAAAAAAGGTATATAAAGGTGAACAATATATAGTAGTATTTATGAAACCTGTCAAGGTATTGCTTGCAGTGATTTTTGCTTTCTTAATAATCATGCAATCATTTAGTGCCGTTGCTGATGTTGCTTATAAAGATAAACAAAACGATGTTGTTGGAAGCGATGGCAAATCGGCATCCGATCCAGACATAGACATAAAAGAGATAAGTTGCGCAAAAACCGATACGGACTTCGAATTGACGATGGTAGTTTATGGCAGTATCGTAAAGGATTCTGAAAGTGCAAGTTATGCGTTCCTTTTGAAAATGGGCGATACCTGGTATATAGTGAAGTATACCAATAACACGTGCCTGTTGTTCAAATTTAGCGGTGCTTCAGACAAATCTAGCGTAAGCAACGTAAGCAAATACGATGTTCTGGATAGCAATTTAATGGTTACTGTGCCCAAAACTGCGATAGAAGACGCCTCTTTTGTTTTTGAGGCGATCAATTCAAGGGGAGGAAACAGCGACACTGCTGGACCTCCCGCCTCAACAACAAACAAAGCGCCCACGATAAATATAGCGTTATATGGCGGCATCGGAGCAGGAATATTCATAGTTATAATAATTATCGTTCTACTTGTTCGTTTTAAGTCTAAATCTACTAGTAAGAAACTCGGGCTGGAAACTAAACAGCAACCGCCCGGGGCACTTACACCTTATCCGCCTCAGCCACCAGTCCCATACCAGACCCAATATCCGACACAACAACCGCAACAATCCCAATATGGTTATGCATATCCGCCTCCGCCAACCGACCAATATGCAAACCCCCAGGACATGTATGCACCATATTATGCACAAGAATCCTATACTGGACAAAATTATTATCCACCAGCTCCTGGAGGAGGTGCGGGATATGGAGAACCTATCCCCCCACAGCCATATCAGCCCCAACCCGAACAACAGCAATTTGCAAGATGCCATGTGTGCGGCGGCACAATACCGATACCTTCATCCCAACGCCCGATAACAATTGTCTGCCCTGCCTGCGGCACGGAAGGGGTCATTGACTGATTTTTATATCTAATGTTTTTTATGCACAAAGCATAAAGGTAATAACCAACTAATCAATTATGAGTAGATGATGACACATAATTCGAAGACTGGCGGTATTGCTGAAAAGATATTAATGTTGAAGAAGTCCAGGAACGCAATACTTCTTGTCCATAATTATCAGCGGCCAGAAATTCAAGACGTTGCAGATTTTCTGGGCGATTCCTTGGGCCTTAGTTTGCAAGCGTCCAAAACAGATGCAAAGGTAATCGTGTTCTGTGGCGTAGATTTCATGGCCGAAAGCGCAAAAATATTGAACCCGAATAAGATTGTCATACATCCAAACCCAAAAGCAAAATGCCCGATGGCTGCAATGATAAGCATCAAGGAACTGCACGCCCTTAAAGAAGAGAATCCTGGCGCAGCTGTGGTGGCGTATGTAAACACAACAGCGGAAACAAAGGCAGAAGCAGACGTATGCTGCACATCAGCGAACGTGGTGAAGATAATAAAATCCCTTCCCCAGAAGAAAATAATTTTCATCCCAGACACAAATCTCGGTTTGTATGCCCAAAGATTTGTGCAAGACAAGGAGTTTATCTTTTGGAACGGTTACTGCCACGTACACCAGGACATTACAAAGGAGGAAATTCTCGGCCTGAAAAAGCAGCACCCGAACGCCGAGGTTTTGGTGCATCCTGAATGCATTCCAGAAGTCATAGATACAGCAGATTTTGTGTATTCCACTGAGGGCATGGTCAAGCACGTCCTGAAGTCGGATTCAAAGGAATTTATAATAGGCACAGAAAAGGAAATGTGCTATCGCCTAAAGAAAGAGAATCCTTCAAAGAAATTCTATCCTGTGAAGAATGCGATATGCCCAAATATGAAAAAGATAACGATAGAAGATGTACTGAAAAGTTTAGAAACGTTAAAGCTGGAGATAACCCTGCCGGATAAAATCATGAAGGCGGCAAGGCTGCCTCTCCAGAGAATGGTCGACATGGGTAGAGGGGATCGATAAATGAATATAATGAAGATAAGAAATGATTTCCCCATCCTGCAAAAAAAAGAGAACAAAAAACAGATAATATATTTTGACAACGCCTGCATGACCCTTAAGCCAAAGCAGGTCATGGAAGCAATGAACGATTACTATAACAACTATCCAGCATGCGGAGAAAGAGGCGTTTATAGTCTTTCTAATGTGGTAACCATAAAGTGCGAAGAATCGAGGGAGAAGGTAAAACGATTTCTGAACGCAAAAGACGGCGGGGAAATAATCTTCACTAAAAACACCACCGAGGGGATAAACATCGTAGCAAAAGGCCTTGCCCTAAAACGCGGAGATGTGGTGCTGACTACAGATAAAGAGCATAGTTCTAATCTTGTTCCCTGGCTTTTTTTGAAAAAAACAAAAAAGATAGAGCGCAGAATCGTGAAATCGAACAAGGATAACACCTTTAACATAGAAAACTTCAAAAAAGCGATGAATAAGAAAGTGAAATTAGTGAGCATGGCTCACACTTCAAACCTCGATGGGTATACGATACCCGCAAAGGAGATCGTCGAAATTAGCCACGACTATGACGCCCTGGTGATGCTTGACGGCGCACAGAGCGTGCCGCACAGAAAAGTGGACGTAGATAAGCTGGATGCGGATTTTCTCTCCTTCTCGATACATAAAATGTGCGGCCCGACCGGTGTCGGAATATTATATGGAAAACAAGAACTGCTAAAAAAGATAGACCCGCTGATAACAGGCGGAGGAACTGTCGAGGATACTACATACAAAAATTTTAAATTTCTTCCGCCGCCTCAGAGATTTGAAGCAGGGCTCCAGAATTATGCTGGAATAATCGGCGCAGGCGCGGCAGTTGATTACATAACAGCAATAGGTTTGGATGAGATAGAATCGCATGAATATAAACTGAATAAACTGATGACTGCATCATTAAAGGATGAGACTAGAATTAATATAATCGGTCCAGAGGATCCAAAATTAAGATGCGGCATATTAGGCTTCAATATACAAAATATGGATTCCCATGATGCAGCACTGGCATTGGACGAGTGCGCCAATATAATGATCAGAAGCGGGATGCTGTGCATGCACAGCTGGTTCAACGCCCACAAGATAAACGGCTGCGCGAGGGCTTCGGTATATCTCTACAACACTGAGGAAGAGGTTATGGTATTTGTAGAAAATGTTAAAAAGCTGATAGACGCATAGATAGATAGGTCAACATTGTTTAGGAGAAGGAGCAACGTCTGCTCCTAAGTCGCCAGGCACTACTTTTTGAATCCTACGCACCCCCATAACCCACAACATTAATATATAACTATAGCCATAACTATAGGTGAGGTGAGAAGATGACAACAACGATACAAATAGACGACACAACGCATCAAATACTCAGAGAAATAAAAGAGAAATCAAAGGCAAAAAGCTATGATGAGGTCATAAAGAACATAGTGTCCGGGATGGCAAACATACCCGAATCTATGTTTGGCGCGCATCCCGATATGAAAAAATTCTCTAGAAAGGACAGGGCGGAGCTCCATGAATTATGATGTTGTAATAGATTCCTATGCCTGGATTGAATATTTTCGAGGCTCGAAAGAAGGAGAGATCGTAAAAAACCACATAGAGAAATCAAGATGTGCAACACCCACAATAGTGATTGCAGAACTCTCGGATAAATACACACGCGATGGATACGAAACAATAGAGGCGGATATGAACTTTATACTCTCAAGAACTGCGATTATTGAATTGACGAAGGGCATAGCACTTACTGCTGGGAGAACAAAAAATATATGCAGAAGAAATAACCCCACCTTCGGATTAGCGGACGCAATAATATATGAAACCGCAAGATCGTGCAACGCTTCTCTTTTGACGGGCGACTCGCATTTTAAGGGTTTTGACAAAGTGATATTCTTGGGCGAATGAGATCAAGGTGCACATCCATAATGGTGTAAAGTAAAAATATTAAAGATATAAAATATATAGTGACAAGTGATTATATGAATAAAAATAGGACAAGAATGATTTTTATAATGATGCTCGTGTTTTTGGGCCTGCTGGTGTTTGCGGCTGTGTTTATGCCGGGAGCGAGTGCGAAGACGATTAACGTTGATGATAGTGGGGGAAAGGATTATATGAAAATACAGGATGCGATTAATGTAGCGAACCCAGGCGATACAGTATACGTTTACAATGGCACATACAACGAACAGATTACAATCTCAAAGAGCATCAGTCTGACAGGTGAAAGCAATCAACACACAATAATTAAAGGGACGGGTGACTACGACAGTATGGGCATTTATATTGCTACTAATTATGTGAATGTAAGCAACATAAAGATTGATAATTTTGACACTGGGATTCGTCTAGGATCTGGCTCAAACAACAACATAATCGCCTCCAATACAATCACGAATAGCGGCATGTACGGAATCGATCTCCGTAGCTCAAACAACGTCATTTCCCGTAACACCATAACGAACAGTGATCTAGATGGAATCATGTTCTATTTTTGTTCAAGCAACGCCGTCTCCTCTAATACAATTACCAACAACGGTCGGCACGGAATCTATCTCGACGGCTCAAATAACAACATCGCAACCAACAACATATACAATAACAAACAATATGGGTTGTATTTGTTTTCAAGTGCAGGTACAGGCAACACTGCAATCAACAATTGGTGGGGCAGTGCAAGCGGCCCCTATAACGCCGCAAGCAACCCGACCGGCAAAGGCGACGAGATTAGTAACGGCATCACATTCTCGCCTTGGGCAACTTCGCTGTTTGATATATCAAAACCTACTATCAAAGAAGAGAAGAAAGAAAGCAAAAGCTTCATCCCAGGCTTCGAAACCATTTTACTTATCGCAAGCATATCATGCATGCTGTTATTTAGAAAACATAGGCGGATAAAATAAATATTAAAAATAATCATGTGGTATAATATTCTATCAGGCGATAGGAAAAAATGACACCATGAAAATCCACGTAGTAGACAACGGCGGCCAATGGACGCACAGGGAATGGCGAGTGTTGAAATACCTGGAAGTGGAAAGCGAAATTATACCGAATACTCTTCCATTCGATAAGATCGTAAAAATGGGCGTGGACGGCTTGGTATTGTCAGGCGGTGCGCCGAGGATAGCAGAGGAATTTACAAAACTTGGGAACATCGGGGAATACCTGGACAAAGCGGATTTTCCTATACTCGGCATATGTGTCGGGCATCAGTTTATGGCAGTACACTTTGGCGGAAAGACAAGACCTGCGGAATTGCCTGAGTTCGGAAGGATGGAGATAGCTGTAGACGATGCAGACGATTTGTTTAAGGGGCTCCCCGAAAAATTCGTTGCCTGGGAATCCCATAATGATGAGGTCTTTGAGCTGCCGAGTGATTTTATTCCGTTAGCGCATTCTGAAAACTGCAAAATCCAGGCTGTGAAATACAAAAAGAAACCGTACTACGGTGTGCAGTTCCACCCCGAGGTGGAACATACCGAGCACGGGTATGAAATATTCAAGAATTTTATAGAAAGTTGTAAAGAGTCAAAAAGATGATGTATATATTGATATATCTTGGGGGTTGAAGAAATTATTGTGATTGAGAGGAAAAATTATATTTGGATATGGGAATACAAAAATATTGATAATATTCTAAATACTAAGACTATAGGGAAATTTCTAGCAACTACTTTTTTAGCTGTTTTCCTTTTGGTGATTTCGACTGTAACTGGCATCCAAGTATTAGGGACATATCACGGAGGACCTTTTCTGATGATCCTCAATTTCGCTTTATTTATCCCAGTAGTCGTATCCTATTTCTTCTTTATGAGATATTTTAAATCAATTGTATCGAAAACATATCTTTTGTTGATTGTTATTGTTGTATATTTATGTTTATTTTTATCTATTATCGGTATTGTTGTATCCATCATAATAATACTGACCTATGTATTTTTACGAAAACATCTCAAATTATTCAAAACAGTAACATCGTCTTTGAACGTTGCTATCGCTGTTTTATTGTTTCCACTTGCATATTTTTCATACTATGTTCTATTTTATACACATCAAGCATTATTTGATAACTCTATGATAACTGTTTGTCAGGGTACTGGTTGGCTTCATCCAGAATCTGTTCCAGGCATAATAGTGCCGATTGTTTTTGGCTGGTTCATGTTCTTCAATTTATTCTTATTATTTTGGTATGTTTTTAAAAAAGCTAAGCTAGAAAAAACAAAAAATGAAAAATAGACGGCCGACCTCTGTCAACCGCCGTTCTAAAATTAATAAACCAATCCTCTGTCTCTTATCGCGCTTGCGATTCTGTTTATTGCTACCATGTAGGCGCCGTTTCTGAGGTTTGTCTTGTTCTCCTTTGCCATCTTGTAAACTGCGTCAAAGGATTCCACCATCACGTTCTCCAATTTCTTGTTGACCTCTTCCTCGGACCAGTAATAGTTTTGCAGGTTCTGCACCCATTCGAAATAGCTTACTGTTACGCCGCCGGCGTTGGCCAATATATCCGGAATAACTGTTACGCCTTTCTTGAACATGATTTCATCCGCTTCAGGTGTCGTCGGTCCGTTTGCAGCCTCTGCGACGATTTTTGCTTTGATGTTCTTTACATTCTCCTTTGTTATCTGGTTCTCGAGCGCGGCAGGCACAAGGATGTCGCATTTCAATGCCAGCAGTTCTTCGTTGCTGATATTTTTGGTGCCCTTGAACCCCTTTACAGAGCCTGTTTTTTCTTTATGCGCCAAAATAGCCGCGGGTTCTATGCCGTTTGGATTGTATGCCCCGCCTGCCGAGTCGCTCACTGCTATTATTTTGCAGCCGAGCTCGTTATGCAGGAGTCTGGCAGCTATTGAACCTGCGTTTCCGAATCCCTGAACAACTGCGGTTGCTCCCTTTGTCTTCATGTTTAATCTTTTTGCGGCTTCTCTGACAACATAAGACGCTCCCCTTGCTGTAGCTTCGCCTCTTCCCTTTGAGCCTCCAATGCTCAGGGGTTTCCCTGTAATTACACCAGGGGTGAAATGACCTTCCAGCATGCTGAACTCGTCCATCATCCAGCCCATAATCTGGGGTGTGGTGTACACATCAGGTGCAGGTATGTCCTTCAGCGGCCCTATGATCGGATATATGCCCCGTATGAACCCCCTGCTCAATCTTTCGATTTCTCCAGGCGACATTTCCTTCGGGTTGCATATAACGCCGCCCTTTCCGCCGCCGTATGGTATTCCGACTACAGCGCATTTCATGCTCATCCACGTGGCAAGAGCCCTTACCTCGTCTATGTCTACCTGAGGATGGTATCGTATTCCGCCTTTTGCGGGCCCCCTTGCCGTGCTGTGCTGAACCCTATATCCAGTGAATACCTTTGTTTTGCCGTTGTCCATTTTCACCGGGATAGCTACGGTCAGCTCCCTTTCCGGATGCTTTAAAATCTCTATTAACCCCTTTCCCAAATTCAATTTTTTTCCAGCAGATTCAATCTGCTGCTTCGCAGTCTCGAACGGATTAATCTTTTCCCCACTCATATAATGCCTCCATTTTGTCGGATGTGCTGCCTCGGCCATATTTTTGGTGCTTTCAACAATCTCGCGGGTTAATCGCCAAGCCGCATATCCATCTTATATAAATCTTCGATGACCAGCCAAGCGTCAGGAATGTGCCACTTTTCGGCTATCGACAATACCCTCATCATGCAACCCATATATAAAAATTGTGAGAAATTTAGGCAGGCAGCCAGATATGCCATTATCCGTATTATCGAAGCTTTCCTATGGCGCTCTCTGCGGCCTCTAAAACATTCCCGCTCTTAACGATTTTGTTCATTTTTTCCACATCTACATACATTACCCTGTCTTTCTCGAGCTTTGGGATGTTTTTTCTTATGAGTGCGTATGCGTTTTGAACTCCCGCACCTGCCTTTAATGGTTTCTGGAAATCTATGCCCTGGGCGGCACAAAGCAGTTCTATCGCAACAATGTATTCAACATTACCAAGTATTTGCCTAGCTTTCCTCGCAGCAATCGTTCCCATGCTTACATGATCTTCCTGGCCAGCGGAGGTAGGTATTGAATCTACACTTGCAGGGTGCGATAAAACCTTGTTCTCTGACACCAGCGCTGCTGCAGTATACTGGGTGATCATAAAACCCGAGTGCAGGCCGCTTCTCTCTATCAAGAAAGACGGCATCTCGCTGAGGTTGTGGTCGATTAATCGATATATCGTCCTCTCAGAGATATTTCCCAATTCCGCTAACGCTATGCCCAGGAAATCCATGGCGAAAGCGACAGGTTCTCCGTGGAAGTTTCCGCCGGATATTACTTCCCTGGTTTCCGGAAAAACAATCGGGTTATCTGTGGTGGAGTTGATTTCCGTTTCCACTATGCGCCTCGTATATGAGATCGTATCTATCACAGCGCCGTATACCTGCGCCATACACCTAAGAGTGTACGCATCCTGAACCTTTGGACAGTCCTTGTGGGATGCGATTATTTCGCTGCCTTTGGTGAGCGCCCTGATGTTCGCTGCGCATATTTTCTGGCCCTCGTGAGCCCTAAGGGCATGTATCCTTTCATCGAACGGTTTGGTCGTGCCTTTTAATGCCTCTAGGCACATGGCGCCCGCAATTTGTGCGGTTTTCACTATTCGTTCTGCGTCATATATGTTAAGCGCAGCGATTGCGGTCATTATTTCCGTACCGTTTATTATGGCCAAACCTTCCTTGGACTTTAAAGTGAGAGTTTCGATTCCTGCCTTTTTCATGGCGTCCTTTCCGCTCATTCTTTTACCGTTGTAAAACGCCTCGCCTTTGCCAGTCATCACGAGCGCCATGTGAGAAAGAGGCGCCAAATCACCGCTCGCCCCAACCGAGCCTTTTTCTGGAATAACTGGATGAACTCTTTTGTTAAGCATTGCTAGCAATGTTTCTATCACGGACAGCCTTACGCCGGAAAATCCCTTTGCGAGCGCATTAGCGCTCAACAACATGGCTGCCCTCACAACCTCTTCGGGCAGTGGTTCGCCGACACCGGTTGCATGGCTCATTATCAGATTCTTCTGTAGTTCTTCTATCTGGTCTTTTGTTATGAGTACGTTGGATAGCCCGCCGACGCCTGTGTTGACTCCATATACCACTGTGCCTTTCCGGATAATGTCGTCAATGACCTTTCTGCACTCGGATACCCGTTTCTTTGCCGCGTCCGGGATTTCTACATTCGCGCCGTTACTACGAAATTCTCCGAAAGAATTTCGTACGTTCGTACAACATTGTGTCGACAATGTTGTAGATCGGGATACTTCGATAACATCCTCTATTTTCAGACTATTGCCATCAATCTTTACATTCTTCAAATTTTTCCCCTCAGAAAATTGTAGATTTTCCACTCGTTATCGACAATAAATTATACGATAATAAATTATACGATTTTAGATGGCGCGGTGATTCGACGTGGGATTTTATTATAATTTTATTTTAGCGCTGTTTTCGCTCTCTCGATCTCATTAACACCAATGGCTATCTCCGTCTTGCCCTTATCCTTGCCCAGGATGTAGATAGACTCTATCTTGACGTTCGCTTGTGACAGTCTCTTGGTAAGTTTGGCAAGTTCTCCTGGCCTGTCGTTCAATTCTATTCCTAAGATTTCCCTCTCTTCATAATTCACTCTTTCTTTGTCGAGCGCTTTTTTTGTGGTCTTCTCGTCGTCAGTTACGACCCGTATCAGTATGTGCTCGTGAGAGTCCTCGGTAGAGATCGCTTTTATGTTCACTGCATTTCTCGCTAGTATTTCCGTAACCGTTGCCAAACCTTTTTGCAGATCGTACGTGTATATGTCAAATTGCCTCATTTCAATACCCTCTTTATTTCTGATATCCCACTATCTTCGTTCCCATATATATTTTATCTCATTAATTTTACCATTATAGCCTTCTGGGCGTGCAGACGGTTTTCTGCCTCGTCGAACACCACTGACCGCTTTGAATCCATCACTTCGTCGGTTATCTCCTGTCCCCTATGCGCGGGCAGGCAGTGCATGACGATTGCGTCCCCAGCGGCCCATTTCATCAGCCTGGAGTTTACCTGGTAACCCTTGAATGCAGTCTCTCTCTTTGCCTTCTCCACCTCGTCGCCCATGGACACCCATGTGTCCGTGACCACTACATCCGCGTCTTTAACTGCTTCCTTTATTTCTCTCGTTATCAGTATCCTGGTGCCGTTCTTCTTCGATAATCTTTTGGCTTTAGAGTATATACCTGCATCCGGCTCATAATCCTCAGGGCAGGCGACTGACATATCCATCCTGGATATTACAGTCCCAAGAAGCAATGAATTGCAGACATTGTTGCCGTCCCCGACCCAGCACAGTTTCAGGCCTTTAAGGCTGCCCTTGTGTTCTTTGATGGTAAGCAGGTCTGCGACAATCTGGCACGGGTGCTCCTTGTTGTCCAATCCGTTTATGACCGGAACATCTGCGTGCCGCGCGAGCTCCCGCATGACATTATTGTCGAATGCCCGATACATTATGCCGTCCACAAATCTCGAAAGCACTTTCGCGACATCGTGCACGGACTCGCGCTTCCCTATCTGTATCTCGCTCGGGGATATGTAGAGCGCGTTTCCGCCCAATTGCGCCATGCCAACCTCAAACGAAACCCGCGTCCTGAGTGATGGCTTCTCGAACACCATGCCCAGGCTTTTGCCCTTCAGCAGTTCGTGTTTTACTCCGTTCTTCTGTTTCATTTTCAGCTCTGATGCCAGATTCAGTATGCCGTTCAAATCGTTTTGAATGTCCAATATTGAAATCAAATGCCTTACCATGAGTTCACCAACCGAGTGAGGGGGTATAGTGGTGTTTCGTTTTTAAAAATATCGTTCTATTAGCGAATAAAACTGAATCCCCCCGCAAAGTTGGGGGTATTCGGATGAAGGCAAAGCTAAAAATCTATTGAAGAATAGAAGCAAATTCACTGATTATATTGATGCTATTACCAATCAAAATCACTATCAGTGAAACCACTATTGCTAGTAAGAGGCACATATTTCCCAAACGCGGTTTTTATTCTTGGCCTCGCCAGGTAATAGAGTATTATGAAGTTGATTAATATTCCAATAGCGCTCTGTGCATCCTGTAGTCTATTGAACAACAATATGATGAAATCCAGGATTAGTGAAATTATTGTCAGAACATACGTTCCGGTATGCGCCCACCTTTTTAGTTGCAGCAGCCCTCTTGCAAGTATAATCTGTGCAATCCCTATAATGAGTATCATTCCACCGATAGCAAGAAGTATTTTTCCAAAGGAATCGTCGACTGTCAGAAATTGGCTTCCTAAATACAATATCTGTGCCGCACTGACCATTATTGACAATCCACCTATAATCATCAATATTGCAATAACTGTTACCCCAAGAGGCTTCTTTTTGCGGTATTGTATTGCCTGTGATTGCGACGGCATACCATATCCAGGGTATCCAGATGTGGGTGCAGCATAACTCACTAAGATCGCCAAAATATTTTTTAAAGCATCCAAGAAATCACAAATAGATATTGTTTTTTTAATATATAAAATACATTAATCGAAAATCATTAAGTAATCATTGCAACAATACCAGTACGTGCTTCGCTCAAAGATAGAATCATACACTCTTGTCAAAGACCTTTTTTCAAAGAGGGATTTTGATAGGGAGATAAAAAAGAGATACGACGAATTTGGCGGCATGTTCAATGAGGATGCGGTCGCCGCGCTCATAGTTGATGAGAACGAGCGCCGCCTGGAGAAGACAGATAAAGTTGGTCATTTGAAATCCGGGCAGGATGTTACCCTGTCCGCCAAGGTATTGAAAATATATCCGTTAAGAAATTTTACGAGAAAGAACGGCGAGACTGGCATGGTGGTGACTATCGACATCTCTGATGGTACAGGAACGAGCAGGCTTGTATTGTGGAGCAATCATGATGTCGAAATGGTTAAAAGCGGCAAAATATCTGAAGGCGCCGAGATAAAGATTATCAACGGCAGCGTAAAGGATTCTTCTTTTGGAACTGAGATTACGATGGGTAAATGGAGTTTGTTGAAAGTTGTTGGAGAAGATACGATTTCCCATAAAGGGCGCACTTCTTCAAGAATAGATTTAGATTCTGAAAGCAACGAGCATAATACGAAGAGCCTAGAATTTTCGACACTAGATAATCTAGTGCCCTCGGCTACGGTTAATATAAAAGGCATGATTACTCAGACAACACCGATACACTCGTTCAAAAGGAAAAATGATACGACTGGACATGTCTTGAATCTCGCTATTCACGACGGTTTGGGCCAGGCAAGGGTAGTTCTTTGGGATAAAAATGCGGTAGAATACCAAAACGTAGAAATGGGCGACCAATTCCAAATAATCAACGCGTTCACAAAAGAGATTAAAGGAGATATCGAGGTGCACAGCACTGAAGATTCGGAAATTACGATCGAAAAGCATCAAGAATCGGCATAGAACGATTTAAGACGCAGGTATGTCAGGGCAACCGCTGCATCATTTACCGCTGCTTTTTGGAAAACCTTCACTCCCGGCATCGTCGGTTGCGCCTTTAATCTTCTTAACAGGTACACCGGAAACCACAACCCCTTGCGTTGATTTTTGTGTAGATGGCCTTTGTAAAGGTTTTCCCAGCTCTGTCTTTTGAGATATTGTTGGTCTTTGCAGAGATCTTCCTGGCTCCGGAGGCAATGCTGATTTTCCTGTCCCTACTCCTGGAGGCACTATGGGCCTTGGCGGCATGACCCTGATTCTGGATTCCAGCGGCAGCTGCCAAATGCCGCGCCAATGCCGCACATACATGAATGCGAGGAACAAACCTGCAAGAAGTGCGAATATGAACCATAAGTCTATAATTGCGTCGACGATTCTCCAGAATATTGTTTTTTGGACAGTAGTTGCCGTGGTCAGGGAGTAGGTGGCTACGTTCTTGGTGGAGTCTGCCACGATTGTTATTTTTCCCTGATCGCCGTGCCTGCCGTCGCCTGGAGCTGTTACTATGAGTGTAAGCGTTTTAAATTGCCAAGGCTGGAGGTCTACATAAGTAGCTGGCGATTTGCCGTCAATGAGCGCTTTCCAGTTAGGTGGCGTTGTTATGGAGACGACAAAACTGTCTACGCCGTTGCCTGTGTTGGTGATAGTTATGTCATAGGCTATCGTTTCCTTAAGAGTGATCCCCTGATTCGGCAAAATTGTCTCAACTGTAACATCGCTGAACTGCTCCACTGTTACACCGGGTTTCGCTTTTACATACCTATTCGGATAGTACATTGTCTCTGCTTTTATTACGATGTTGGTGTATGCGCCCGCAACTACGTTGGAAGGCGGCGTAACATAGACTGTGAATGTTTGGGAACCTGTCCTTTTCTCTAGACTATATACGAATAGCCGGTCTACTGGTCTTGTTTTGTTAAAAGAGATTTGCCAGTTCTCCGGATGTTCATACACTGTTATGTTATAGTCGTGCGCGGCCAATATGTCTGTGTTTGTAACTATCATCTGATATTCGAGAGTATCATATTTGTACGGTTTGTCCCCTATTCTTTTTGCCGTCTGCGTTTGTTTGTTTGCATCTGTAAACCTTAAATCGACGCCTATTACTCTGACTGTTGTTACGGTTAAACTTCTGAATCTCGAGCTGTTTCCCTGGGATGTGGCTGTCACCATCGTATTTACTTCGTTGTTCGGGTTTTCCGGGTCCTCCGATGCCGTGAGTATCAATTCAAAATCCGCGCTTTCGTCCCTCTTTAAAAAGAATGATAACTTATTCTCTTTCTTATAAAGCGAGATGGACTTTGCAATTTTTACGTCCCAATCCGGAGGACGCCAGTCAAAAATCACGTCGATGACGTCGTCCTGTATGCCTGTGTTCGTGACAGTTAGGTTGAATCTTGCTTCTCCACCCAGGTCTGCCTTGATCGTCTTATTGCTGTTTAACCTTAACTCCACATTATAGAGTGGTGCTATTACAGTAGTTATGTCCGCTTGGTGTATGTTGTCGTGGCTGCCTCGTGCATCTATTTCGGTTCTTGCCGAATCGTTGGCTGAAGCGTTTATCGGGCTAGTTATGTTAATCGTAATGCTCTTTGTAGTAGCCGGTTCCATGTTTACAAAAGTTTGGCTCGAGGATGGGACAAAACCCCGAGAACTGATTTCCGCATCCCAGTATGGTTTGGTTGTGGCCCTTACTGTTATAGTATCCGTGTAAAACCCGGAATTGTATAATAACGCAGTATGAACCTTATATTCCCCCACCCCTACGTCTTCCCGTTCTGTGTCCGTGCGTACGATGTAAACGCCATATTCCATAATCTGGAATCGCGCAAAATAAGTGTAGTTGTGTCCTTGTATGTCCCTGGTAACGACGTCCACCGTATAGTTTCCTGGTGTTAGTGCTGGTTTTTCTGGTGTTGACACAATCCGCGAATAGTCCCAGGTATAACCGTAACTGGCAGAAAGTGAGCCTTTAGATAGGCTGGAAGTTCTCCTAGACTGGTTGTCCATAACCTCCTCGTTGAAGTTCTTTATTGTAATTTCCGCAGTCACTATATCATATGTACCAAATGCATCAGTAATTGCTCCTTCGGTATACACAAATTTAAGGGCCGCTGGCCAGTTTGGATGATAATTTGTGTACCCGCGGAGTTTAAACTTCTGGATGTAGTACTCTAACTGACCGCCTGTGTGTTTGGTTTCCGCAGTCAGGGCAATTGGTGCACCTGTAACCAAAAGATTGGCGTTATCTGCTTTTTCGGTTTCTTTATACGTTATGTTCACGGGGGCATCTGTTACAATCCTAATGAACAAATTGGAGCCTTTGTTGAAGACATGGTCTTTTTTATTTCGGTCTATAAACGGAATAAACCATTCGGTGTTGCCCAGCGTATATACCTTTACTGATTTTGCGATTTCCGTGTTATCCTGGTAGATGATGATTGCCACTTCGGTCGTGGTGTTTAATTGGGTGGTGTTTGTAGAGGCGTTTCCAGTGCGGTTTATGTCGAGTATCAAATAAAATCCTTTCAACCCATCCTGGGCCGGAGAGCCAAATCCCTCAACGTACAAATCCGTGTTAAACGCCTCTGAAAGCTGATATGAAATGCTCGTTATGTTGTTGTCCGGCGGTGTCGGCGTCGATGGTTTGATTGTATTCATCACGTGCCCTGGCTGGATGTACATGTGAATATCGTATGGCAAGCCGTTGGTGTATGGGTATGGATGTGAAGAAGCGGAGCGTATAGCATCTTTTTGATCTTTAACCTCTCCACAAATGTCTTGTAGAGGGGTGGTAAACGAGGTTAAAAATAACGGAAACACCGCACTGAGTAATAATACGAAAACAACAGCGAGGGATAAAGTTTTCTTGATTCTAGATTTTATAATCATGTTTTGACCTCATGGCCATGGCAGATTTCCACGTTTACATTTTGGGCGGGTAATAATTAATCCACTGATTAACAGTTAATTTATTATTAATTTTATTTATATAGTTAAGGGTGCAACCTCGTAGTATCTTTTTGTAATATATAGGTTTCGATAGAAAAAATTTGATAGGGGGTGGGATTTTAAGCTTCGACTTGCGCCCACTGACTAAACGTTGGGAGACTGACGATAAAATTGTTTAATAAAAAGGTGTTTAACGAATAAGCACACCTGCCGATTACATCATTCCGGGCATTCCGCCCATGCCACCCATGCCACCGCCGCCACCGGCAGCTGCCGCCATCTCCGCTTTTGAGACAGGTCTTGCCGCTATTATATCATCAATTCTCAGTATCATAGTAGCAACATCTGTGGCTGAGTGTAGTGCCTGGACTGCAACCCTAAGTGGCTCGATAACATCTGCCTGACGCATATCCTCCGCATTCCCTGTAAACACGTTAATACCCGTATTTTTCAAGCCCTTCTGATGTGCCTTTCTCAAATCGATTATCGTGTTTATTGGGTCGAGTCCTGCATTCTCTGCGAGAGTTCTCGGAAGCACGTCCATGGCTTCTGCAAAGGCCTCTACGGCCAACTGCTCCCTTCCACCGACAGATGCAGAATAATCTCTCAATCCCCTGGCAATTTCCATGGCGCCCGCGCCTCCACCAGCAATAATCTTTTCGTCCTCAACTATATCCGAAACCACGCTGAGTGCGTCTATGAGAGCACGCTCGACTTCTGCAATCACGTGTTCCGTGCCGCCCCTGATTAATATCGAAACTGCTTTTCCCCCTTTGCAACCTGTTATGAACGTTAGTTTGTCTCCGGCAATCTTTTTCTCTTCCACGCTTTCCGCAATGCCCAGGTCGCCCGGGGTAATGTCGTCTAATCTCGATACGATCTTTCCGCCCGTAGCCTTCACCAGTCTTTTCATATCCGACTCGCTGATTCTCCGTATAGCAACGATGCCTTCTTTTGCAAGATAGTGCAACGCAAGGTCATCAATGCCTTTTTCGCACAAGAGAACGTTTGCACCGCTCGCTTTAATTTTGCCAACCATTTTTCTTAGCACGTTTTCCTCTTCATCCAAGAACATCTTCAATTTCCTTGGATCTCTTATCTCGATGCTTGCGCTAACCTCGGTTTTTTTGATTTCGAGCGGCGAACTCACCAATGCGATCTTTGCGTTCTTAACATATTTTGGCATTCCTTCATGGGTAATCTCCTTATCCAGGATAATGCCGTTGATCATCACGGTATCGTTGATAGACTGGCCGTGCTTCTTTTCTATCTTGATGTTGTCTATATCTGCAATGTTTTTGTTTCCTATCCGTTCTGTAATCGCCAAAACTGCGTTTGTAGCGATTTCCGCCAAGTGCACTCTCATCGCGCTTACGTTTTTGCTTATCATGGCGATGGCTGCTGCCTTTTTTAAAATGTCAACGTTTTCCTTTGGCACGTTTTCGGCCATTTCGTTAAGTATCGCCACTGCTTTTTCGGCCGCAAGCTTGTAGCCCGCAGCGATTATCGTTGGATGCACGTTCTTCTCTATCAGCGCTTCCGATCTTTTCAATAACTCGCCCGCTAAAATAACGGACGTCGTTGTTCCGTCCCCGCATTCCTCGTCCTGTGTTTTTGCAACTTCGACTATCATTTTAGCAATTGGATGTTCGACTTCAATCTCTTTCAAAATAGTCGCACCGTCGTTTGTTATGATTACGTCGCCCATGGAGTCTACGAGCATCTTGTCCATTCCCTTTGGGCCAAGTGTGCTTTTTACGGCATCTGCTACCGCCCTTGCGACTGCTATGTTCTTCAATTGGACGCTTCTCCCGCCCTCTTTCCTTGTGCCTTCCCTTAAAATTATTATTTGTTGCTGAGGTTGACCTGCCAACATAAACATCACCTACCTTTCTTTTTATGCTCGAAAAATATGAATATGTACTAATTAACCTGTTCCCTGTGAAGGTTCATACCTTTCTAATTTTGTATATGTGTCCTTCTATATAAATATATCTAATTAATTTTTTCTATGATGTGTTTCTGCGATATAAAGAAGACATCCTATTCCATGGGTTTGAATTTATACCCGTAATAAATCATGCCCGCCTTTCCATCCTCCCCTATCCTGCGAAATACGCTTTTCACCTTCATTCCAATGCGCAGTTTGGAAGGGTCGCAATCTACAATCTGGCTCGTAAGCCTGACGCCCCCGTCTATCTCTATGATTGCCATTGTGTATGGTATCTGCATCTTGAACGCCTCGGGGCCGTTGTGGATTGTTGTGTACGATAATATCTTTCCTTCGTCGGGCAACTGTATGTCCTGCATCATTCCTATGCTTGCCCTTCTGCACTCCGAACACATGTCTCGCGGGGGGAAGAATATCTTGCCGCATTTCCTGCATTTTGATGCCTGGAAGTTATACCTGCTTCCGATCTCCCGCCAAAATCTTGGTACTGCCATCTACGCCACCTCGAATATATGAACCACCGCAGTTCCGCCAGACCCACCTATATTGTGTGTAAGCCCTATGTTTGCGCCTTTTATCTGACGTTTTTCCGCCTTTCCCCTAAGTTGCGTTACAATCTCGACAACTTGTGCTATCCCAGTCGCGCCTATTGGGTGCCCCCTTGCTTTTAGGCCACCGGAAGTATTTACCGGAATCTCGCCATTAAGCGACGTTCGCCCGTCTTCTACTGCTTTACCCCCCTCTCCTTTTTTGAAAAATCCAAGATCCTCTGTTGCAATAATCTCTCCTATCGTAAAACAGTCGTGAACTTCACATACGTCGATGTCGCCCGGAGATTTTTTTGACTGCTCATACGCCCGCTTGGCTGCGATAACAGCCGCCTTCATTGTGGTGATGCTTTCTCGATTGTGTAGTGCTAAGGTATCCGTTGCCTGCCCCGACCCTATAATTTTGATAGGGGCATTCGTGTATTTCTTTGCCTTATCGAGCGGACATAGAACCAACGCGGCGGCACCATCTGAAACCGGCGAAGAGTCCAAGACCGTCAACGGGTCGGCCTCCATCGGAGCATTAATCACGCTTTCCAGCGTAATTTCGCGCTGGAACTGGGCCTTGGGATTGAGCGCTCCGTTCTTGTGATTCTTGACTGATACCGCGGCTATCTGCTCTCTGGTTGTGCCATATTCGTGCATGTGACGCCTCGCCATCATCGCAAACAAACCCGAGTACGTCGCCCCGAAGAATGATTCCCATTCCTGGTCTGCCGCGGTAGCCAGCGCCTCTGTTACTTGTAATGTGCTAACGTCAGTCATCTTCTCTGCCCCCGCAGCGATAACGACGTCGTGGTGTCCGGACGCTACGGCCAAGTATGCTTGCCTTAATGCCAGCCCGCCGGAGGCGCACGCGGCTTCTATCCTCGTCGCAGGGATGTGAAGCGACGCTAAGCCTATCTGCTCAGCTATCATCGGCGCTATGTGCTCCTGCCCTATCATTCTGCCAGCCGACATGTTTCCGATATACAGTGCGTCTATCTCCCTACCCGATGTACCTGAATCTGCAATTGCATCCAGCCCGGCCTCTATGCCCAGGTCCCTGAACGACTTGTCCCACAACTCGCCAAATTTTGTTACTCCTGCTCCAATTATTGCTACATCCCTCATTTAATCACTTCCAAACTTTATTTGACCCCTATACTTCACATAAATAGAATAATCGATCAGTTGCGAATCTTTTATCATTTCCTCAAGCGTAGTTGTTCTCTTTAGTTTATTTATTCCATCCGTAACTTCTATGTCGAAACCGTCCGCACCTGCACCGGAACCGTATGCCACTACAAATATCCTGTCGCCCGGCTTGGCAATGTCTAACACGGCTGCAAGGCCGAGCGGGACAGCGCCCGAATAGGTGTTTCCTATCCTTGGCGTGAGCAGACCGGTTTTAATCTGTTCCGGCGTAAAGCCGAGAGACTTTGCCACGTTTTGCGGGAACTTTCCGTTGGGTTGGTGAAAAACTGCGTGTTTATAATCCGTAGGTTTTGTCCCCATCCTTGCGAATAATGTTCTCGCGCAAGCAATGATATGTTTAAAATATGCCGGCTCGCCTGTAAATCTCTCCCCGTGCTTAGGGTACCTCTCCCCTTCCCTTCGCCAGAAATCCGGTGTGTCTGTAGTGTACGAAATAGTGTCCTTGATCTCTGCGGCTATGTCTCTGCTGCCTATCAGATACGCAGCACCGCCGGCAGACGCAGTATATTCCAAAACATCGCCAGGTGCGCTCTGAGAGGTGTCTGCACCTACTGCCAAACCATATCTTATCATGCCAGAGCCGACCAACCCCATACATGCTTGAATCGCTGCCGTGCCTGCCTTGCATGCAAATTCAAAATCTGCAGAGGTGTGTTCTGGCGGGACGCTTAATGCCTCGGCCACTATCGTTGCCGTTGGTTTGACTGCGTATGGGTGAGATTCCGAGCCCGCATAAACTGCGCCTATCCCTTTTACATCCACATCACAGCGCCTCATGGCCTCTCTTGCGGCCTCAACCGCGATGGTTATCGTATCCTCGTCTGGCCCTGGCACCGATTTCATCTGTACATTTAATCCCTTAGATATGGATTCGGCGTCCACTCCCCACACTTTCGCTATTGTTTCCGATGTTATTCTTAGCCTCGGGACGTATGCCCCATAACTCACTATTCCTACGGCCATTTTTCTCCCCCTATTTCTTACAATTTTACAATGCTACACTACAGCGCTCTAAGATTATCTATTATTTTTTCCATTTCCAAATTTGTTGTCACTAACGGAATATTCTCCGCCTCTGAGAGTTTTATCGCCAATTTATCTATATTCTCGGGTTTGTGGAAGACGACCATTGCTGGTTTCATCGGATGAGCTCTTACAGCTATCATCGGCGAGCGCCCGTATTTTACCCCAGTGAATATGAGGGCTCTTTCCGTGCTCCACCCGTATATCTTCAGATAATCAGTCGAATTCAATGTAACTATCGCCTTCAGGCTGTCTATTATTGTATATCCGTGAAGGTCCCGTTCTGTTTTATTTTTGTTTGTCAGAATTTTTCCTTTTATCGTATCGATAAACGATCTGCCTGAAACTCGCGTAGAGAATTCCTTAATATCGATGATTGCCTTGTTTGAATCTGCAGGTATGCCATATTGTTTTAGTATTGCCCCGCCCCGCTCCTCGTCGATTTTTACGAGAGCTTCGACTATCTTTTTTACCGCAGCGACACCTGGAGATTTTCTTCTTCCTGATTCGTAGTCGCTGATCACAGAAGTAGATATGCTGAGGTGGCCTGCCAGTTCTTTGGTGGAAATCCGAAAATCTTCCCGCCACTTTCTGATAGTTTCACCGGGGCGGTTGGAGAGCGTGATCTCTCCCGCCATCTTCTCAGTAAGGGTATTTGTCATTCGAATTGTGAATAATTTGTTTCTATTTAAATATGTCGAAGCGATATACGGCAATTGACGAATTTATCTCGAAGAATCGTTTTTGTCAAGGTCGCCTTTTTTTAAGGATGTATCGGATAGGTTTCTTTATTATCTCTGGTTCTATGGCATAAATTATTGCTATGGCGATGCATACGAATAAAGATACGCCGATTAAATCTTCTATCACTAACGCTTCTGCATTAGTTGCATCATAAACCTCGTTTATCCTTGATTCGTCAAAAACGTAAATTTTTCCATCTACACCGCTAGCCCCCCCTAGATATGAAGTAATATATTTGGGCGCGCGAGTAGTCCATTTGTCTGTCAACGGATCATATTCATTGTTCGTGTATGCGGATATAACATAGATTTTACCATTAGTAGCTACACCTGCCACCCAGTTGCCTGTACCTTTCAAAATTGGTGATTTTTTTGTCCAACAATCTGCAATAGGATCATACTCCTGATTAGCTGTTGTCCAAACTGTGCGTCCGAACATTGAAGAACTAGCTCGTATTATCCCACCGAGGGCGTAAATTTTCCCATTCACTTCTCCAATCGTTAGATCGCACCTGCCTGTTGGCATAGGCGTCTTGTTTGTCCACGAATCTGTGCTAGGGTCATACTCTTGGTTTAGTGAATAATATTCCGCGTGAGTTAAGAAGTCGTCAGACCAGATAAAAAATGCACCGCCTATTGCGTATATTTTGTCATTCACTACTCCCACTGCTAGACCCTCCCTTGGGGTAGGCATGGGTGCTTTTTTTGTCCATTTGTCCGTCAGAGGATCGTATTCCTCGTTCGCACCACTCACATTGTGACCACTATAACCCCCTATTGCGTATACCTTGCCATTCACAACCCCTATGGCGAGGTTTCTTCTTGGGGTAGGCATAGGTGCTTTTTTTGTCCATTTGTTTGTTAAAGGATTATACTCCTCGTTGACTGCGCTTTCACTGTTCACATAACCGCCGATAACATAGATTTTCCCATATATTGCACCAACAGCAAAATCTCCTCTTTCTGTTGGCATCGGTGTTTTTTGAGTCCAACCACGATGCTCGTTTGTCGTATATAATATAGATACTGCCATAACCAGCATAAATACGACTGCAAGTGTAAAAGCTACGTTTTGCCACCTATCGAAACGTATCGAACCTATTTCCCAAATTACTGGTAATAAAAATGACAGGATTATGATTAGCAAACCCGCTAAATAGTTTCCCCCTAAAAACATGATAATAACTCCAAAGAGTAGTCCGAGAACCAATATCACTCGGAATATCGCTTGCCCGACCAGAGAAACGCAACCGAACACTATCTTCTTTATCATCGTAAGTCCTATACCAGCTACTAATTACATACTTTTTATTTATTATTTATCTTCCTTATATTTCGAGTGAAAAACTCTTTAGATATGATGAGTTAAGAATTGTTAGTTTATTACATTGGTTAATGGGCTTGTCCAGATTTGAACTGGAGTCAAGTGGTCCCGAACCGCCTAGGATAGACCAAACTACCCCACAAGCCCATGCCAATGCGATTGCGTGATTGCATTATTGTGTTATTATGTTTTTCATTCATTAACTTTCCCATTGAACCGCAAATCTATTATCCTAAGCGTAAATACTACCTGATGTTATAGGTGCATAAATCTATGAAAAATCTAAAAAAAGATAATTCCTGCGAGTTTCTGAGAGTAAAACACTTTGCAAATATCGATATATATAGAGAAGAAAGAACAGGGATACCAGAAGTGATTATTGCAGCAGGCAAGAAAAAAGAGCATTTGATTTCAATAATTAAAAAAGTAGCTCATAATAAAGAACGTGTCATACTTACGCGCATATCCCTGTCTCTTGTTAAAGAGATTAAAAAGTTGGGTTATTTCACGGAACACAATGAAGAAGGGCGTGTTTGTGTAGTCAGTAAAAAGAAGTACGAGGCTAAAAAAACAGGTGGAAGGGTCGGAATAATTACTGCAGGCACTTCCGACATTCAAGTTGCAGAAGAGGCAAAAGTTATCGCCGAGCAGCTTGGTTGTAGGGTTTTCACAGCATACGACGTCGGCATTGCCGGCGTGCATAGATTGTTTCCAACGCTTGAGAAAATGCGGAAGGAAAAGGTAGATGTGTATATAGTGGCCGCCGGGAGGGAGGGCGCTTTGCCGACACTGGTTGCAGGCATGGTGGACGCTCCTGTCATCGGTTTGCCTATTTCCACTGGCTATGGAATAGCTGGCAAAGGAAAAACCGCACTTTATGCCATGCTCCAGTCTTGTTCGCCGCTAGTCGTGGTAAATATCGATGCGGGTTTTGTCGCCGGGGCTGTTAGCGCCCAAATAGCGAACAGGATGGCAGGTGCGAAAAGATAAAAACCGCCGAAAATCTGATTCTGCGCGATAGTAAAAAAGCCCACCAAAATAAATATATAATACATGCAACATAATAAAAAGCGGGGTGGGTAGCGAGTAAGTCCATTAAATTGCCGCACCTTACAATTACATGGTGCTCCGATATGTGTCGATAAAATGGCCTTGCGTCAGGAAATCCATTGCCTGCCCATCCCTCAGTTATTTTTTATTTTGAAAAAGTATAAAATATCATCCCAAATGTGATTGTATTGCTGCTATCCATTGATGCGGTATAGAAAAAATAAGGAGGAAAAAAGGAGAAGTTTACGCCAGTTTTATTCTTCTCCTCTTCAGTAGGGCAGAGACTCCTAATATAGATATCAAAGCGAGGATTTCAAATCCGGGTATGAATCCTTTTGACTCCTTCTTGTTGTCCACCTTTATCTTTATTATACTATCTAGAGAGGAAGAGTTGCCATCGTATGCCCTTACATATATTCCGTGTTCCCCGTTAGATAATTTTGTGGTGTCAATATCGTAACTCCATTGCCCATCTTTGAATTTGGCCGATTTCCAAGAGTCGTTATCTACTCTTACTTCCACGCTTTGCACTCCGCCGTCTGCGTCATTTGCACTCCCAGATACTGTTATTTTCCCACTAACGACAGCGTTATTCGCGGGGGAATCTATCGTTACAACAGGCAGTTTGTTTATCTTGACTGTTATCGTCGTCGGTGCGGAATACTCGGTGCCGTCAAATGCCTTCGCATAGATCGTGGCGTTTCCACTTGGGAGGTTGGTTGTATCAAAGGAATAACTCCATGATTGGGTTCCAGCAGCATTATACCATATGCCATCGTTTATTTTTATTTCTACGCTCTGCACGGCGCCGTCTATGTCGTTGGCCGTGCCAGATACCATAACAGTGCCACTTACGGTCGCCCCATTAGACGGGCTGATAATCACAACAGTAGGTTGTTGGTTCGCGGATGCGGTCACGTTCAGATAGAGGTATGCGATCGTCTGCGTCTTGCTGTCGTTGACCTTTATCGTGATGTTGTATGGACCTGCGCCTGCACTGTCCGGCGTGAATGTGTAGAAGCCTGTTGCGTTTATCGTGCCGTAGTATTGGCAGCTGTACGTCAAGGTGTCTCCGTCAGCGTCGGTTGCGACAACTTGGTAGGTGATGGGTACTCCGATCACTCCGTTTAATGACGGGATCGCTTGGATGACTGGGACGTGGTTTACCGGTGCGGTTACGTTTAGATACAGGTATGCGATCGTCTGCGTCTTGCTGTCGTTGACCTTTATCGTGATGTTGTATGGACCTGCGCCTGCACTGTCCGGCGTGAATGTGTAGAAGCCTGTTGCGTTTATCGTGCCGTAGTATTGGCAGC
>Ga0265292_1000078_pt1 | contig 207119 bp, 194 predicted proteins | sample Munlanlewell296A_FD_189080 | JGI IMG/M metagenome (GOLD analysis project Ga0265292, IMG submission 189080) | Leachate microbial communities from a municipal landfill in Southern Ontario, Canada - Leachate well 296A | ecosystem: Engineered > Solid waste > Landfill > Unclassified | place... | reverse complement strand
TCGGTCGTGCACCCGGACCGGATTCTCCGCCAACAATTACCCAATTAATATTTGTTAGATCGAGATTATCAATTGGTCCAATCAACGGTTCGATAGATAGAAATTTTATCTGCGCATTTGTTTCCCGCAAATGATCAATTCTATAAGTGTAATTTTGATTCTCTACGCTAACACCCATCCAAATATTTTCGCTCCACAGAATTATAGGATCGAGTTTCAATAAAATATCGGAACGCTTTGTGAGTACCTGGAAACGATGCCAATTAGCTTTATTCATAACTTCGAAAGTCCGCATCAAAAAATTAACCGGAATATCTTTGTGAAATAAATCGCTCATTGAATTGACAAAAATCGTCTGTGGCTTTTTCCAGGTGAGAGGAAGATAGAGAGCGCTTTCATGAACTGATAACTTAAACCCGTCTTTATAATTTTCAGAACCCATGGCTTTGAGACGTTTTGCCATTCTCTCTGCATAACAAAACTTACAACCGGGACTAATCTTATTACATCCGGTAACCGGATTCCAGGTTGATTCAGTCCATTCTATTGATGATTTGAGTGCCATGCTAAAATTCCAATTTGGGTTCAGTGTTTCTCTTCTTTACTTTTTTTCCAATTTGTTAGCTAATCCAAACTCTTCAAGTATTTCTTCTGCCATCTTTTCAGTGAGAGAATAATCATAAAGTTTTTCTTTAGTATTTACAACGAGATAAAAGTCCAAGAGAATATGAGGATGTATTGATTTGTTTATAAATCCAGTGTTCCGAAAGTCTCGGTATGTTTTTGATTGATGTCAATAATTTGGAATCTGGTAGTAATTTTTGCCTTAAGTAAATCTAATGGTTTTATACTTCTTGTATCGGATGTTACAAAATACTTTATGTTAATTTCCGTATCAGCTTGCGCAAACAGTTTTGTGTCGTTCGGGATTAAGATGCGTTCCGTTGAATCTAATTGTCCCGCTTTTTTTGCCTCGAAGATTATTCTCGCAAACTCACCCGCCTTCTTTGAATGACTAAGATTAAAAGGAAGTATTTGAAGGTTCTTCAACGGAAGCTGATCAACAGTACCGAGAACACAAAACTCCGCAACACTTATTGTAGATATAACCATAAAAATTTCTTTTTCAAGGAAGTAATGATAATATCCGTCGGCGTTTTTAAACAACGGATCTCTCTCATTTAAGAAGCGGAGAAAAAAACTTGTATCAAGCAGCGCACTTTCAGGCATCATAACCCCTAATTTCTCTAAGCCAGTCGTCGGGATTAATATTATTCAACCAGGTCATTGCTTTTCGTCGCAATGATTTCAAATATTTTTCATCATACCTGGTATTGTAATCAATTAACTCAAGGAACTTAAAATTATTCTTATCTATTTCCCCGGTTTCTGAATTTTGTTTTCCCACCGCGCGAATTCCAAAAGTCTTATAAAGTAAATTTTCTTCCCTATCGGCCAAAAATTGCTGCGGTGTTTGTATTATTATAGTTCCGAGTTCTTCGGTTACCAAATGGATATTTGCTTTATCTTTACCTCCAGCATTGGTTATCTTACCGTAAAAGTATAATTCAGCATCTACCCAAAAAGTTGAATTACGAAAATAGTGTGTTGATGTGTCAATCTGAATTTTACCGGAATCCGGCAGCGAAGTGGAAATGGAGAAAAAGTAATTCTTTTTTATCGCTTCTTCTTGAAATGCTTCAATTGCTTTCGCGGTGTTTACATCAAGAAAATCTATGCTTTGATTTGTGTTTACTGCCGATAGAACGGCATTAAACCCGATTACCGCTTGCATTACGGTTTTAAAGATATGTTTTACGGAACCGTCTTCTATTCTATAACTGACTAATGGGCGTTCTCTTCTTTCACCGGGGAAAAGAAGCTTCTCAGCATTTTCGATAACGGCAATCACTTCCTTTATATCATAATTATCTGGTTTAAGCTCAAGATTCCCCTTTTGCCCTTTAATGCTTATTTCTATGTAACCTATCTTTTCCATGTATTAAATTTACAAAAATATTTTTGCTATCTGCTATAGCTTACACTCCAAACTCTTCCAATATTTCCTTTGCCATCTTTTCGGCAATTGACCATTCGTGTGTTTTTTGTTTTGCATCGGCTTCAAGCTGCGCTCTCAATTCTTTTATATATGCGTGGTAATTCTTTAGTATCTGCTCAACAATTTTTTCTTTGGCAGGAATTTTAATTTGATAACCACTTTGACGTGAAAGTATTTCTGCAAATTCCGCTTTGGCTTCGCTGTCTACTTCAAAAATTGTTTCTCCATCTTCGGTTTTCATCTGGTAGTTGTTAAAGAATGAATCCGGCGTTAGCGGTTTGCCGTTTGTAGAATACGTTTCAAACTCAAGCTCTTCATAATTGCCTTTTGTGTAGAATGCTTGCGGAAATTTTCTTGTTCCATCCGGCAGGCAGTCTGCAATTACATCTTCTTTTACTTTATCGAATGCAAAGTTTTTATCTTCTTTCTGTTTCTTCTTGCGCATCTTGGGCAGTTCAAGCCGCTCTTTAACAAGCTCACATAAGCCGTCATAAATTTTGGGAAGATATATCTCTGCATCCAATCCAAGCGCTTCAAGTATTTTTGTATCCAGTTCTTTTCTATCTTTTTGTTTTACTTCATTGAATGTTGGTAAAATTTTTCTATTTAATATTTTTTTATCTAGTCCAGTTGCATCAAATAAAGATGGATTAACAGTCTCACAAAGTTCTGCTTCATAAGTCATATTATCTAAAGCGCCTTCACCTAGATTTATTCTTCCATTGATTTCTATAAAGAGGTATTGAAGTGTCGAGTTCAAAATATATTTCACCTTATTCAGATTTTTTTTGTTGAATAAGGTTATTTCATATAATCTATCTGCAACAAAGAAATCATTATTCTCTATGATTGGGAATCTATCATTGAAAGCTTTCGGCCAGAGTAAATTTGAGAACTCTTTTATTTCAATTCCCCACCAATAAGTTCTTCCTTGAACAGAAGGAACTTCAGTCCATGGAATGTTTTCTTTTGTTCTTTGTTTCTCTCCCCACTCAATATATTTCAGCGCGTGAGTATTGCCATTCTTTCGCAGCTCTGCTTTGCTTTCGTTGCACAAAAATATTTTGTATTTCAGTTTAGCCGGATCTATTGTAATACTCTCGGATTCTTTGGGACTTTTAATTACCGGACGCAGATGTTTTTCTTCAATGAGTCCTTCCCATCCTCTTGCATTTTTGCAATTCACACATCCTTCTGCTTTTTCTTCACTCTCAATAATTTCAAGATAGAAAAATTCATTAATCCCTGTTGTGTAACCTCTCCTAACTTCCGCAATATCTTTAAGAGGAATAAGTTTGTCTTTGCATTTATCAAGTAGATCAAAATAAACATCGGGCGCGCGTAAGTATTTACCCCACTTTGCAAGCTCTCCTTTCTCTTTCAATTCTTTTTCAAGAAAAGACTGCTTAACCAATCTTACTCTCATTTTTTCGTCATCAAGCGAAGAGATGTCTTCTGTAACCGATTCTGTTTTGGAATTATGTTCTGCTGTTTCAATCAGATCAACAAGCGAGTCTATTGTCTGCCATCTCTTTATAGATTCCAATTTCAAATCTTGATAAGGAATCAGTTCTGCAAATTTCTTTTTCAGTTTTACAAAGCGGGCAATGTTTTTGCCGCGCGCTTCCGCATTGTTTTCTTTTTCAAGAACAGTAACAACAGTATTAACGGCGGCATCGTCGAACCACGGTTCAGCCCAAGAACCAATTACCACCTTTATCTTGAAGTGATCCAAAAAGAATTCTTTAAGCACCGAACCGTAAGAAACATCTAACCACGAATTGGAAGTGATGATTGCGAACATTCCGTTTTCCGCAAGCAGTGTTGCAGTGTGAATAAAGATGTATGTGTAAATATCCGCTTGACCGGAAAGCCGTAATTGAATGCTTCCTTTATCAACGTAACGGTGAATTTCTTTTGTGAATTGTTCCGGGGAAAGCTTCTTCAAGTGATCTATATGACCATCGTTAATTGCCGATGTAGTAAAAAGTTTTTGATAGGATAGGAAATAATCTTTTGCAAGAACTTTGGTAAGATAAAGCTTGTAACCTTTTTCTTCTTTCTCTATCAGTTCTTGACGGATGAAAGGAAAATTTCCAACAATGGCAGAGAACTCCGGCATCTTAACATTAACTTTCTTGAAGACTATATTCGCCGATGGCGGAGGGAAATCAAACGAATCGCCTTTATTCACCTTAAAAATATCTGTTCTTCTTACGCGCGGAAAGTTTTCGAAATTGGCACCATTTTGCCTGAACAAATTTATAGTTGCAAGCTCTGCCGGAAACTTTGCAATATCAAAACCCCAAATCTTTTCCAGCAATTGGTTATGATTTATTTGACGGGAGAGATGTTTTAATCTATCATAAATGCGGATTAAAAAAGTGCCGGAACCGCAAGTTGTATCGGCAAAAAAAGCGTCTTCTTTATTAACCACAAAACCGAGAATAAAATCTACAAGGTTTTCGTTTGTAAAGTATTGACCGAGCTGATGGCGCTTAGCCGGATCAATAATTTCTTCAAACAATTCGCCTATCACATCTTCCGGAAGTTCGCCGAAGTGATAAACTTTCATTTCGGAAAAGAGATCGTGAAGATCGTTATAGCAAGATTTAGGAATACCGAACTCTTCTATTTCAGATTCTTCAAAAACAGCTTGCCAATCTTTTTCTTGCGCCTTTGCAAATGCAATCTTTAAGAAGCGTTCTAAATCTGGTTCATCATTGATGTATAGATCTGGTAGATCGTTAAAATATCTTCTGATAGTAAGATAGAAGATAATTTTTGTGACAAAACTGTAAACGCTTTGCCGCGCAATTAACTTGTAATATTCAGCCGGGTCATTTAATGCAATGCCTTGCTCTTTGCAGTAAGAAATTATCCGCGTTCTTTTACTCTTATCTTTTGCGATATCGGAATAATGCTTTTCGAATTGAGGAACAAGTTTGTTTACCGTTTCTCTGATGTAATTAACAAAGAAAACTTTATCCGGCTTGAATTGTCTGAACTTTCCCGTATCGTTGAGATTAATTATTTCATCGCATATACGGGCAATATATTTTTTAATTGTTGCTTGAACATCACCTCGAAGCGAATCGTTAATATTATTCATTGCCTGCATTGGCTCTGAAGTATGGAGACTTAGTTTGTTGTTTTTCAGTTCATAGGCGTTAAAGCTCTGAAAATCCCACGTGAAGCAATACTTAACTCCGTAATCAACCGCTTTCTTTCTGAACGTTTCTAAATCTTCTTTATTGTCGAACGGAGGCTTTATTTCGATGTAAGAATAAGCTTGCCTTGCTTCTCTGTTTATCCATAAAACAATATCACCGAAATATGTTTTTGAATCATACTTTGCGGGCGATTCGTTGGTAGTTTCTTTAAAAGGGAATTTATTCCGGTTAATGTTTGCGTTAAACCATTCTGAAAGTTTGCTTATAAGTTCACGCTCGTTCGTAGTAGAAGTTCTTTTTGCCATTAAATACTATTCCATTTATACATAACAATTATAATTTACTCAAAACAAGTTTTCCTTACAACCAGCAATCATTCCTCAACACTAATCACCAACTAAAACTCCCAACTCTAATCAAACGCAAATGTAATTCTCTTTGCAGTATTTGGTCTTACAACAGATTGAAAATCCGGGTACCAAAATTCATTTCAAGAAACCCAAAATCTAAACTGTAATTCAAGTTCTAAACAGTTTTAACATTTATTATATGGCAAAAGATTTTTCTCTTAACTATTATGCACTGTGCATCGAGTTTATTAATTAAATAAGAACCAATGGAGAAAACAATGAAGCCAACCAACGTGTGGAAATATTTATCTCTCTTTCTACTCTTATCTTCAAATAATTTTCTTGCTCAGAAACTTGATATGGAATTATTCAAAGGATTCAAAGCACGAAGTATCGGACCTGCAGGAATGAGCGGAAGAATTACCGCAATTGATGCCGTTCAAAAAGATCCCGATATAATTTATGTTGGCTCTGCAAGCGGAGGTTTGTGGAAATCAACAAGCGGAGGTGTTGCATGGGAACCAATATTTGATGATCAGCCCGCAGCTTCAATCGGCGCTCTGGCTATAGATCAAAATGTGCCGGATATAATTTGGGTTGGTACCGGTGAAGGAAATCCAAGAAACACTCAAACAAGCGGTAATGGTGTTTACAAAAGTCTTGATGCCGGAAAGACATGGAAATTTCTTGGGCTGGAAAACACGCGCAACATCCACAGATTAATTATTGACCCAACAAATTCAAATATAGTTTATGTCGGCTCTCAAGGTTCTGCTTGGGGAGAAAGTTCGGAACGTGGTGTATTTAAAACAATAGACGGCGGAAAAACATGGCGCAAAGTTTTATTTGTTGATAACAAAACCGGAATTGCAGATCTAATTATGGATCCCTCCAATCCCAACAAACTAATTGCGGCTATGTGGGAATTCAGACGTTTGCCATGGTTAATGAAATCCGGCGGACCGGGTGCCGGACTTTTTATCTCTTACGACGGCGGAGAAACATGGCAAAGAAAAACCGATAAAGATGGTTTACCAAAAGGCGAGCTTGGAAGAATCGGTTTGGCAATTGCGCGTAACAATCCGGCAATAGTCTATGCACTCGTTGAAGCAAAAAAAAATGGTTTATACCGTTCGGATGACGGCGGAATTAAATGGCAATTAGTAACTGAAGAGAATGTCAGCAACCGTCCGTTTTACTATCACGAAATTTATGTTGATCCTCAAAACGAAAACAGAATTTATAATTTGTTCTCCTCTGTTACCATAAGCGAGGATGGAGGAAAAACCTTTAAGCCGTTAATTGAAGCAGATATTCATCCTGATCATCATGCGTGGTGGATAGATCCTAAAGATGGAAACCATATAATAGATGGAAACGATGGCGGTCTTGCAATTTCTTTAGATAGAGGAAAGACCTGGCGATTTATCGGCAACTTGCCGTTGGGACAATTTTATCACATCAACGTTGATATGGAAAAACCATATAATCTTTACGGTGGATTGCAAGATAACGGTTCGTGGAGAGGACCAAGCAGAGTTCTAAGTTCCGGAGATATTAGAAACAGTTATTGGGAAAATATTGGCGGCGGTGACGGCTTTGATGCTGCTGCTGATCAATTAGATTCTCGATACATATACAGTATGTCGCAAGGCGGAAACTTACAGAGACTTGATAAGATTAGCGGCGATAGAAAAAGCATTCGTCCCGTTCATCCGAATGGAGATAAATTAAGATTCAACTGGAATGCTGCTTTTGCTCAAGACCCGGTTAACAAATCTGTAGTTTATTATGGATCGCAGTATTTACACAAAAGCACAAACAAAGGAGATAGCTGGGAAATCATTTCTCCGGATCTAACAACAAACGATCCATCAAAACAAAAACAAAATGAGAGCGGCGGATTAACTTTTGATGTTACCGGCGCAGAAAATTTTACTACAATTCTTGCTATTGCACCAAGTCCGGTTACTGAAGGAATTATTTGGATTGGGACTGACGATGGGAATATTCAGATTACAAAAGACGGCGGCAAGACTTGGGAAAATGTTGTAAAAAATATCAAGGGTATACCGGAAGGTTCTTGGATTCCACAGATTAGGGCATCATCCTATAATGCAGAAGAGGCATTTGCAGTGATCAATAATTATAGAAGAGATGATTTGAGACCTTATGTTTTTCAAACAACAGATTTCGGCAAAACATGGAAGGCAATTGTAAAGGAAAGTGATGTCTCCGGATATGCGCTCACATTTATTCAAGATCCCATTCAAAAAAATCTTTACTTCCTTGGAACTGAATTTGGTTTTTACATTAGCATTGATGCAGGTAAAACGTGGACAAAATGGACGAGCGGTTATCCCACTGTTTCAACATACGATTTTGCAATCCAGCCGCGCGAAAACGATTTAGCAATTGCAACATTTGGAAGATCTCTTTACATCTTGGACAACATTCAACCATTGCGGGAATTGGCCAAAGAAGGTTCCGCTTTACTTTCCAAAAAAGTAAAACTGTTTGAAGTTCCTGATGCATATCAATATACATTTAAGTCCGCAACCGGTAGCAGTTCTACGGGTTCAAGCGAATTCCGTGGAGAAAATCTTTCACGGGGCGCAATGATCAATTTTTATGTCCAACCAGATACTGCAAAGGGCGGAGATAAAATTAAATTAGAAATTTTTGATAAGGATAATAATTTGGTTAGAACGCTTTCTCCAAAATTCGAAAAAGGATTTAACAGAACTTTTTGGATATTCGAAAGAAAAGGAGTTCGTATGCCGGGTATAGGTTTTGGTGGTGGTGGTGGAACAGGTGGCGGCCGCGGATTTATGCAAAGAGCCGGGGATGAACCGGCTGGTCCTAGTGTGCTTCCGGGTGAATACAAAATAAAAATTACTTACATGAATATTAAAGATTCAACAACAGTAAAAGTTTTCTCTGATCCACGGTTAGATATTAAGATGGAAAATCTAATTGAACGTGATAGTATGTATAAAGACTTTACACCAAAGATGGAAGCCGTTACAAAAATTACCGAGAAACTTGATGCGGCTGATAAAACCATTACGTTAATAGATGAAAAAATAAAAGATAAAACCGGAAATAATTTTACCGAATTGAAAAAGATGAGTAAAGCCGTAAAGGATTCCGTCAAAATTTTGAATGAGTTGATAATCCAGCCAAGAAATATTCAGGGTCTGATCACAAATGAAAATATTCTGAGTTCTCTTTTACGAAGGGCTTACGGTGCAATTACGGGTTACTGGGATAAACCCGGTGAAACCGAAAGAGTTAGTTTAATGATGTTTGAGAACGCTTATAAAAATGTTGCTGAAAGAATAAACAAATTCTTTGATACGAATTGGTCGGCTTATCGGAAAGCTGTAGAGGATGCGAAAATATCTTTATTTGAGAATTAAGATATATTCAAAAAAATATTGTGCGTAACTATTAGTTATCGGTTGTCGGTTGTCGGAAATTAATACTGACAACTAATAACTGATAACTGATAACCAACTAAAACTTCCACTTAGAATCAAACGCGAATGTAATTCTCTTTGCGGAGTTTGGACTTACGACGGATTGAAAATCCGGCGTTCCAAAATTCATTTCTAGAAATCCGAAATCTAAACCGCAACCAAGTCCCAGATTGAATTTATCAAATCCGCCGAGCGATAATCCTGTTCTTAAAGCAAAAAATCCTAACATCCAATCGGCACCGAGGGAAAATCTCGGTTTAGTTGAGTTACGCGGCTGATCATTGAATCCTTGATTGTAATCGAAAGCAATCAATAAATTATTTAATTGAAACGAGACACCGAGACGCAGCGCAGTTGCAAGCGGTGTGGAAAATTCGCTGATAAATTTTCCGCCGTCTTTCCCCGTTAACGCATCAACTAAAGAATCTCTCTGCACCTGGCTTGAAAGATCATCGAGGTATATCGGTGCGTTGGAAGAATACTGAGCAGCATTTTTATTCCATTTAACACTTCCGATATCAGTAATTGCAAAGCCGAAAGACCAGACATTATTTAACTTAGCATTCAACCCGAAATCAAAACCGAAACCATTTCCAGCCGGAGTTGGAAACGGTGAGAACTGAAAATCTTTTTTTGTCGTTGTGCTCTTATTGAAATCGTACTTAACATTAAAATCCGGTGAGAAAGCTGCATGCGCAAGAAAATCACCTTTGCCTGTTATAACGCTTCCATCGCCTGTAGTTAATTGAGTGTTAACGCGATCAAGTCCAACGTAAGCAAATCCTTGAATTATATTGAATGATACGCCGACAGAAATTTTTTGAAATACGGGAAGGATGTTCAAACTGCGCGCGTATGAAAAAGAATATTTTCTCAACCACCATGCTTTCAGTTTTGTATCATTAAAATTATAGACCTGGTTAAGAGGATTTCCATCCAAAGCGAGACTAACGATTCCTTTAGGAAAAGTTAAATTCGAAGAAATAATATCACCCATTGAAAACGCAAACGTTCCAAAAGCATTGCTTGGTTTAATGGAGATTGCAAAAAATTGTACCTGAACATCACCTGTTATTGCACCGCCGTCTGTAAACAAATTTTTTAATCTGCTTTTATCGGCATCGTTTAAATACCGCCCAATAGTTTTACCATTCGCATCGGTTGTTCTGTATCCGAAAAAATAATTGTACTCATCAACCGAAATAAAATTAGTGCCGATGCTGCCGGATAAAGTTGGGAGAGGGAAAGGAATTATAAATTCTACATGCTTTAATGAGTCGTTAAATAAATTTGCCGGATTATTTCCAAGTGCACGGAGACCGAATGATGACGTTACTTTGGTCTTTCCCATTGCATCGGAACGCGCATCGCTCATTCCAATTGAACCGCCGGGTTGTGAATAAACATTTGCTGAGAGAATGAAAACTAAAACGAAAAATAATTTGTATGATTTCATTTTCATTCCCCCTTCGGATTAATGTGGTAATTTGTCGAACCCGAAGCGAAGAACTTGATCACATTATCTGTCCTAAACTTTACCGCTTGATTTCCAGATCCCGATGTGCTGAATCTAATCCTAACACGCATGAAAGTCGCTTTAGTGATTTTATCAATTTCACTTTTTAAGGTCTTCACAGTTACGTTTTGAATTGTGTTTGATGTAACGTTTCCGTTAGCATCAACCACAGCTCCGTTTACATTAATAACTGTATCCTGATCTGAATACTTAGGCGGAAAATACATTAAAAAGTTTTTGTTCTGATCGTAAAGTTTAGCCGTAAAACTAATTGATGCCGGAATTCCATTTGTAATTTTTAATGCTGCCCCGAGAAAATTAATATCTTTTATTTGATTGCGGTCGTCGTTTGACAGATCAACTTTAACTGAATCACTAAACTCCCCTCCGCCCAATCCGAACTCTAAAGGAAATTCCATTTTACTATTTATGGTTACTTGATCATTCTTGTTCAGATTTATTGTTTTACGATTTGGATTAACCGTTCCCCCGGTATAAATTACTATTGAATCCGGGAATTGAGAAAATCTATTAAAGAACTTACTAACACTGTCTGCATTGAATGTAATTACTGAATCAACCGGTGAAATAATTATTTTATCAAGAGTTCTTGAACTTAAAGACATAACGCTTCTTTGCCCAATCGTGTTTCGCGCTTCAATACTTCCGTCAATGCTAAATTCAACATTTGCAGTTGATCTAAACCGGAGTTCGATTTTCGGATTTTTCAAATTGATCTGCTGGAACTGTAATTTCTTTTGTATGTCTTTTACATTAAGAGCGATGGTGCTTCTGGTTTTTTCCAACACAGTTGGCTTTAATTGTCCTGAATATTCCGACACCATAAGGTTACGGTACTTAGTTTTTATTCTTAATGATTTGTCCGGTAATGTAATTTGCTGTCCGTTGCTTCCGGTTGAAGAAATTTTAGATTCCAGACTCAACTGATTTTTTACTCTTACGCCGGGTAATATTGGAATTGATTTCACTGTAACAGTTTGCAAAGGTAAAACTTCAACTGGTGCGGATGGCTGAGCGATGATTTCACCCGACCCGGCATTTTTTAGTACCAAATTTCTAAGTGTAATTTTCATGGGTAAAGGAAAAAAATTTGTAATCTCAATATCAATAAAACCGGATTCGATTTTTATTGATTCAAACTGATCTGCCAGACTAAAATTTCCTGTTACATTTGTTTCCGGAACGGCAGGAAGAACTACCCGCATACCGGGACTGACCGGCGGACTGATCCATGAAAAATCAATGTCTGAAGTAACAGAATCGGAATTGATGCTGATTGCTCCATTTACTCCGGGTAAATCTGATTTCAGTTTACTGCTTAATATTATCTTATCCATTTGCTGTATGTTTGTGTAGTAGAGCAAATTTCCGTTCGTAACATCAGTATAATGCTGGATTGAAGAAGATTTGTTCTCGAGAATATCAAACATCGTATAGCTTTTGTTGGCAATAGGAACGTTTAGTGAAACGTCCCAATTCGGCGCTGTTGGTTCCATATTAATATTGCAAGATTCGATCAGCGCAATGAAGAACATAAAAATGAGTACACGGTAAATTATCGAGTGCTTTCTAAATAAATTCATTTTAATCCCTTTTGATTTATACAACCTAACCACTTGGGAAAAGTTAGAGATTTATTTCTGTTTGAACAAGGATAGAAAGCACAATCCAAATCCGGATGTATGACCGTTGCTTCCAATAATGTTTTGTTTTTAACAATTCTTAACAAAAATTACCATCTAATTTCAATTCTCTTTACCTTATTTTTTCCTTTGTCTTTTTATTTGACTCAATTAAATTTTATTTTTGTTAAAACTACAATCACGAGGCAGCAATGAAAAAACTTTACATTATCATTATGTTAATAATTTTAGTTTCTACAAATTATGCTCAAGAGAATTTACTCCTCCGCTTCCCTGCACTAAATAACGACGGTTCAAAGATTGCTTTCTCTTTTCAAGGAGATATATGGACTGTTCCATCATCAGGCGGAAAAGCAACACGTTTAACTATACACGAAGCATATGAAAGCAATCCGATTTTCAGTTCCGACGGGAAGGAATTAGCATTTTCAGGTGCTCGGTACGGCAATAATGATATTTTTGTAATTCCAACTGAAGGAGGAACTGCAAAACAGCTTACATATCACTCAAGCAATGATTTAATTTCCAGTTGGTCAAACGACGGTAACATTTTATTTTCCACCTCACGAGAATTTGACCGCATCGAGAGACCGCTGGAGATTTATTCTATCTCATCAAAAGGCAGTACAGAGCAAAGAATTCTAGATGCAGTCGGATTTGAACCGATCATGTCGCCTGACGGAAGATTTCTTGCTTTTGTACGTGGTGATATTAATCCGATTCATCGAAAAGATTACCGCGGTTCATCAGTTAGAACAATCTGGTTATACGATACTAAAAACAAAAACTATATTCAGATTCCAGGATTTGAAACCAATAATATCAATCCTAAGTGGGGAGATTCTAAAACAATTTATTTCCTTAGCTCGATCAGCGGTGAGTATAATCTATATAAAATAAAAATTGATGATAACGGAAAAGCCATCGGCAATCCTGAACAGCTTACAAATTATCAAGATTATTCTATAAGATATTTCAACATTTCAAGAGACGGCGGTTCAATTGTTTTTGAAAAAGAGAAGAACGTTTATCTTATGAAAACTTCCGGCGGTTCTGCACAAGCAGTAAATGTTCAGATCGGTGCAGATGACCGTTTCGATCCTATTGAGTTTAAAACATATACAAATTCCGCGAACGATTATGCAGTTTCTCCTAACGGAAAACTTTTGGCATTCACAATTCGCGGAGAAGTTTTTGTTAAAGAAGCCAATAAAGAAAAAAACAGAAGTGTAAATTTATCCGATTCACCTTACCGCGATACCGATATTAGCTGGTTGAGCGATACTACCTTAATTTTCACATCGGATAGAAATGATAATAACTTCGATTTGTACATGGTTAAATCTGCAGATAAATCGCAGCCCAACATTTTTAAATCACTAAAGCACGATATTATTCGATTAACCAACACAGATGGAGATGAAAGCAGTCCAGCTGTTTCTAATGATGGAAAGAAGATAGCTTACACAAGAGGAACGGATAAAAAACAATTTGTGACTGCAGATATTTCCGCAGATGGAAAATTAAGTAACGAAAAAGTGTTAATTGACAGCTGGGCATCTCCAAACGGTGTTACTTGGAGTCCGGATAACAAATGGCTTGCCTACTCGATGGACGATCTTTACTTCAACACGGAAATTTTTATTCAACCCGCGGACAACTCAACTAAATCTGTAAATGTAAGCATGCATCCGCGTGATGATTCGCAGCCGTTTTGGAGCGCTGACGGTTCAAAACTCGGATTTATTTCTGCGCGCAATAACAGGAACAATGATGTATGGTTCGTTTGGCTGAAAAAAGAAGATTGGGAAAAAACAAAACCGGATTGGGATGAAAAAGAACCCGTGAAAGAAGAAAAGTCCGGCGACAAGTCAAACGTGAAAGGTGAAAAGAAAGACAGCATTAAAGTAAAACCGATCAAAATTGATTTTGAAAACATACATCAAAGAATTGTTCAAGTAACAAACTTTCCCGGAGAAGAATCCAACGTTATTATTTCCAAAGACGGCGAGACATTTTACTATGTAGGCAACAGCAGTACTGCTAAAGGACGCGACCTTTATAGTATTAAATGGGATGGAAAAGATCTCAAAGAAATTACAAAAGGCGGATCGAACCCGGGAAATCTTTGGTTAGACCGCGAAGGAAAATATTTATACTACACAAAAATGGGAGGGTCAATAAATCGTCACGATGTCAAAGATCCCAAAGCAGATAAATCCGAACCGCTTCCCTATTCTGCAAAATTAAAAATTGATTACACTGCCGAACGCACACAGATTTTTGAAGAAGCGTGGCGTACAATACGCGATGGATTTTATGATCCTAAATTTCACGGAAAAAATTGGAATGCTTTGCACGATAAGTATAAAGATCTATGTGTGATTGCATCAACATCGAATGATTTTGCCGATATGTACAACTTTTTACTCGGCGAATTAAATTCGAGCCACCAAAGATTTTCTGCGCCCGAAAGAGCCGAAACACAAAAAAACTCTACCGGACTTCTTGGTGTTGAGTTGATCCCCGCAGATAAAGGGATGAAAGTAGTTCGTGTTATACCAAATTCACCTGCGGATAAATCCAACAGCAAGCTCAACGTTGGAGACATCATCACAGCAGTTGAAGGATCTCTATTCGATAAGGACAAAAATTTTTACGAGATGCTGAATACACAAGCTGATGAAAAGATTTTACTTAATGTAAACGACAAAGACGGGAAAGAAAGAGAAGTTGTGATTCGACCAGTTGCCAATATACGCGATCAATTATATGAAGAGTGGGTTAAAGACAGAAAAAAACTTGCTGAAAAATATTCCAACGGAAGATTAGGATATATTCATATTCAGGGAATGGATATGCCGAGCTTTGAAGTTTTTGAACGTGAACTAACTGCAGCCGGTTATGGTAAAGAAGGGCTGCTTGTTGACGTTCGATACAACGGCGGCGGTTCTACAACAGATTACTTAATGACCGTGCTTAACTACAAACAACATGCTTATACAATTCCCCGCGGTGCCTCTGATAATCTTGAAAAAGATAAATTAAAATTCCGAGAATATTATCCGACCGGAGAACGCCTTGTATTTGCTGCGTGGATGAAACCTTCGATCGCACTTTGTAATGAAGGAAGTTATTCTAATGCAGAAATATTTTCTCACGCATATAAAACCTTAGGAATTGGAAAACTTGTCGGTGTTCCGACAAACGGCTCTGTAATATCAACAGGCGGAAAACAATTGGTGGATGGCTCGTCTGTTCGTTTACCTTTTAGAGGATGGTTTACAAAAGCAACCGATAAGAATCAGGAGCTAGGTCCTGCTATACCGGATATTATTGTTTACAACTCACCCGATTGGATTGCACGCGGTATTGATGAACAACTTAAAGCCGCTTGTGATGAGCTATTAAAAGAGATTGACGCAAAGAAATAAAAGACCCACTGTGTAATATAAACCCGACCTCTTAAAGAAGTCGGGTTTATTTTTTAACTAACTGACAGAATAATTTTAACCGGACAGTTAGTCTTCGTCTCAATGTTTTTCTTCTTATGATAATTCTGTATTGAAAATAATTGATTATTTTTGAAAAGCCTTTTTCAAAAAAATATTTTATTATCCGGAGGAAATACTCATGGCAATTATGATTACTGATGAATACATTTCTTGCAACGCTTGCGAAGCTGAATGCCCAAATATTGCTATCTATTCACCAGGATTAGCTTACAACATTGGCGGACAAGAATACGCAGCTTTATCGGAAGAACACACATATATCGTTCCAGAAAAATGTACCGAGTGTGTTGGTTTTTATGATGAGCCGCAATGCATACCAGTTTGCCCAACAGAAACAATCGCCCCAGATCCAAATCTTGTAGAGACAAAAGAACAATTGACTGCAAAAAAAGAATATTTGGATAAAGTTGGAAGATAACTTTTCTGTTTTTTATTTCAACCCCGGCTTGGTCGGGGTTTTTTATTTTAAACGGAACTTCATCCATTCCTTTTCGTTATAATGTTCATCATCCTTTGAGTATAATGAAATCTCTAACTTCAATTGTTTTAGTATTTCTTTTCCCAATATTTCTATTTTCCCAAACAGAACATGATACCAGCAAAACATTAAGTAATAAAAAAATTACGCCGAACGATAAGAAACTATTAAGTATTAAATCTAACCGTTTAGATACGGAAAGACTCAATCGTCTCGAAATTCGGCAAGATGATTTTAAGGTTCCCTTAAATCTGAAAATTTATCAAAAAATATTTGCCGATGAAAAATTTGGGTTCTACAGTTTTCCTCAGGAATATCTTAACAGCGGGCTTAGCAGCGATGAGTTAATGATTTTCGAGCAGAATAAATCGCTGACTAAAAGAATGCTGTCTGATATTTATGGCGAGGATATTATTGATCTTAAAAAAATATTAGAGACCTTGGGGATTACAAAAGATCAGATAGTAATGATTGCCGCTATTCTAAAATTCTTTTTATACAGCCCTGTCCCTTAAGAAAAATATTGTGTTAATTAATACAAGAAACTTATTTGCTAATCTATAGCTTTCCTGGACAAACTAGATATTCCATGAATAAATTGGTTGGACCTGTCTCTTTATTAGATTATTAATAATTTTATAGTGAGAATATCTTTTTTAGTTATATTGCGATCAATTCTTTCCGTATGGGTCTGTAAAACTATTAATAATTAAAAAATGAAGCAGAAGCTTAGAGCTATCTTTATATTTTTTTTATCAGTACAATTTTTCTTGTTAAGTTATCCGCACAAGAAGATCCCGGTCTATTTCTTTTTCAACTAGAAATTCATCCGCATACTATCCAGCAAGTGCAACCAATTTTAAGAATAGAAAACACAAATACATTTAATTGGCATGATCCTATCACAAAACTTCCTAGTGATTTTTATACTGTTGGTAAAAATACTTTTAGTGCAAATAGTATTAATACAATTGCCGGTTTAACAATATTAACCGGGTTTCTCATTTCCGTAGATCATGAAACTATAGAACCATTTAGAACTAGTTATAAAACTTCTCCCGCAATACATAAATGGAGTAAAAATATTTCCTGGTTAGGCGGCGGTGAATTTCATTTAATCATGGCTTCGGCTTTTGGCGGAGTTGGTCTCGTGTTAAATGATGATAGAGCATTAAGAACAGCTCTTCAGATTGTTGAAGCAGAACTTGCCACAGGAATTACTGTTCAGATTCTAAAACGTATCAGCGGCAGAGAAAGTCCGCAATCTGCTTCTCACCATCATGGATTATTCAGACCATTTCCTAACTTGAAAGAATATAATCAGAACGAAACAAAATATTACTCATTCCCTTCAGGGCATGTTTCAACATCTGTTGCAGTGCTAACTGTAATTGCAGATAATTACTCAGAAGTTTCTTGGATTAAACCTGTTGGCTACTCGGTAATCGGTTTGATAGGAATCGGTTTAGTTGCAAGAGGATGGCATTGGTTCAGCGATTATCCTTTAGCGGTTGCCTTAGGATATATGTTTGGAAAGGTTATCTCGGGCAAAAATAATTTAACACAAAATGATGGTGATAATTCTTCGTGGTCAATTTATCCGGATAATAAAAATGGTATGGGATTCGGTTTCGCTTATCATTTTTGATTCAGTCTGTTTTCAAGAATTTTTATATAAAATCACTGCAGTTTTAGACTTGTGTCTAAAAAAGCTAATCCTTTCTCACATTTGTGATTTTATAGCTCCGACTCATTTAGAATCACCGCAGTGACTGAGACAATACTCGCAAATTAAAATTGAAAATTAAAGACAATAATTTTTGTATGTAAAAATTTGGTACCTACCTCTTTTATTATTATGAATTTTTATGATTTCATAAAACATTTAAAATAATTTCCTACATAAAACATATAATCCTTATAATTGTACTAAACTTTTTCAATCATAATTGGAATTTGAAATGCGGCTCATAGTTGCAATTCTAATGTTTCTTGTTCTTATTCCGGCTTGCACGAGAGATGTTCCGGAAGCTGAAAAAAAAATAATCAAAACCGCCGATGAATATAATGCACGGAAGACTATTCAAAGTTTTGCTGATGCTTACAACAGCAATGATTTAGAGAAAGTACTCTCTTTTTTTGATTTAGACTACAAAGGTATTGTCGCCGATTCCGACGCTCTTGCAGGGGTTGATGCGCTTCGTAATGAAATAATAAATTCACAAAAGAAATTTCCTGAAGGAAAATGGGAAATAACAATTGATGAGGGAAATATTTCCGGAGAGTTTGCATATTTTATCTGCAGCGGTTCTTTTCTAATGCCGGATGTTATAGAAAAGAATTTGAGCCCGATTTATTCGGAAAAAGGTATAAGAATCTTAAAAAAACAAAAAGACGGTTCTTGGAAGATTTATAGATATGTTTCTACACCAATTTTTACTTATGATCAGAAATAAATTTTAACTGCTCTTTGATCTCTTCCCACCATAAATGCAGCATTTTTTTATCCGCTTTAATGATACCCATTCTAGTTACATTTGCAGGCGGGGGAAAATGATTTGTTATTGTTTGAAACAGAGTCACTCTTTTTATTTGAGAAGCGCGTGGAATAATAGCAAGAAGCGTTAGCATGTCTGACTTCCGTGCTGTAGAAATAATATTATCAATAGAATTATCACCGCCATTATTGTAATCAAAATCTTTTATTTCATGCATCAATGTATCCGGCGCATCTGAACAGTATGGGGTTCCGGGTTTTTTCCCGTCCATTATATCGCAAACATATTTTTCATTAAGAAAATAGCTTTCATTATTATAATTAATCTCTGTAGAACCAAAATTCACGGAGATCTTAGCATTCTTAAATTCATCAACGGAAACATTGACCTCGCCACCCCTATCAATTACGGAACAATTTTTTAGATCTATGGCAAAATCGAGTTCTTCAGAAACATTCTTGATTGTAACAGAGCCTTTTTCTATCGTAATTCTATTATCGCCATCCTTAGCTTTTTTCAAAATTATTGTTGTATTCTGATCTACCACAATGCTTCCTGAGCGAGGTATTAGAATTTCCGCTTTTGAACTGTAACTGCTTAATAAACTTTCACCCTCAGAAATCGTTCCGGTGTTATTTGCCTTCCCATTAATAAATATCATGCCCTCTGCAGTTTTTATTTTCCATGGAGAATTGTTTTTCTGTAAATCATAAATTATGTAAGCTAGTGCGAGCAAAACAAATGGAAGAAGTATAAAAATTACTTTCGACCAATTTATTCTGGATGAAGAAAGATTTGGTTTCGAAATTCTGGAAGTCATTAATGTCATTGATAATGCGTTTTTGCGAAGTGCACCGCTCGATTCCCTACTACTCCTTTCAAGATTAATTTGCTCTTGTTTAATCTTTTCAGGATCCGAAACAATCTTTTCTTTTAAATCGTCCTTTATACTTCTTTCCAAAAGTTTTGATGAAAATGCTTGGATTATTCCTTCTGGAGGTTCTACAGTATTAGTAAGGTCTTTTAGTTTTTCAAAAAAATTTTTGAGCTTCTTGTATTCATTAAAGCATTTATCACAAGTACGTAAATGAACTTCGATTTCCCGTTTCATAAAACCATCGGAAAGTTCATCTACAAAATCATGGAGCCCTATTTTTATTTCTTCGCAATTCATACAGAGATCTTATTTATCAAATATTCTCGGGTGTTAACTAATTTACTTTTTATTTCATTTATTTCTAAACCTTCAAAAAAATTGCGGATTTCGTTATAGCTATATCCTTCGATATCATGAAGTATAATAATGATTCTTTCTTCTTGGGGAAGTGATAATATATGACTTTCCAAAAATTCCTGCTCGGATGAAATTTTTATAGGTCTTTTTCTTTCGGCATAATTTGCATCTCTATTACCGAGCATTCTAATGGAATATTCTATGGCTGTATTTTTCATCCAAATTGAGAAAGGAATATTTTCATTATATTCTTTTATTCTTTCCCATGATTTTACAAAAGTATGAATTGTGACTTTTTGTGCCTCCTCGGCATTGGAAAGGAGGCGGTAGGCAATAGTGTATACGTTTCTGAGATTAATTTCACATAAATCAATAAACGATCGTTTTCTTCCCTCTTTGGAAAGTTCGATCAAATATTCAACATAGTTTGTGTTGTCAACTGTCAAAGCATCATCTTATTATTATTTAAAAACCGTATAAATGGCGGATTAAGCTGAGTAAAACAAAATTTTTAATTATTATACAAATATGATATAAATAAAATGACTTTCCATCAAGCGAAAATTAATATCTTAATTAATATAATGCATGGGGTTCTAATTCAAGAACTCAATTATAAGATACCGCCTCTCCGTAGAATTGACTTAGTCGCTATAGCTTATTACGTTGAAGAAACAAGTTGTTTGTTTCTTGTACTTTATAAGTGATTCTTATAGTAACAGAGGTATTAAAATATGTTGAAGCGAGAAAAAGATTTTAGATATTCCGACAAGCCTGAACCTCATAAAGAGCGAACACGAGAGATCTTAAAAGCACATCCAGAAGTAAGAGAATTTATCGGTCGTAATCCAAACAGCATTTATTTTATAATTGTGATCGTTGCTTTACAGATTACAGCTGCAGTTTTACTCAGTAGTCAAGAATGGTGGCTTGCATTAGTTGTTGCATACTTAGTTGGTGCATTTGCCCATCATACCTTGTTTGTTTTAATACATGAATCTTCTCACAATTTAATTTTTAAGAGCAGAGCCGCCAATATGATTGCCGGAATTATTTGCGATCTGCCGATGAGCATTCCCACTTCCATATCATTCAGAAGTTAATAAATAATAGAAAGGGAAAAATTGAACAATCCTCTAATTGATAAAATAAAACTCTTAGGAACTCTCAAATCCGATACTAAACAACTATGGGGAAAAATGACCGCTCAACATATGATTGAGCATTTAATTCTGGCGGTTAGAACGAGCAATGGAAAATTGAATGTTGGATGCTTTAATCCACCGGAAAAATGGCCAACATTAAAAAGATTCTTATTAAGCAGCCGCCCATTACCAAAAGAGTTTTTGAATCCGATCATCGGCGAAAATTTGTTGCCGATTGAGTACAAAAACCTTGATGAAGCAATAAAAATATTATCACAAGAAGTCGACGATTACTATGAGTACTTTGAAGAAAATCCGGACGCACTCTTACTCAATCCGACTTTTGGTGAATTGAACAAAGCTGAATGGGATGTCTTTCATGAAAAACATTTTACGCATCATTTAAGTCAGTTTGGAATACTATAAAAGCAATGTATATATCAATTTTGAGTTAACGGTCTCCATATCTCTTGCACGTAAAAAAAGCAATCCCCGAGTAAACAAGCGCTATCAAAAAACAATTGAAAACCCAGTTAATGAGAGTATCGCTGACTGAATGTGAGCGGCTGTCTATATCAATGAACTCATAAACGGATAAAACAATTGCCGCAAGAAGTATCAGCCAACCGATTATATTTCTTGGGTAGAATAATATTCCCATTCTGTTAAACCAGGGTAATTTCATTTATTTCCTTTCAAATTCTGAATGTCTCAATAATAATCTAAATAATTTCAAATCAACAAATCTCTTTTCTCTCTCCTAAATTTTACGGATTTTGTTAATAAAATTTTTGTTGCTGATGTCAATTGCTAAATATTTGGCAAAAACAAAATTTTTTCAACCCTATGAATTTATTTTGTTCACTTGTTAAGCGTAACCGCTTTCTTACTTATAAAAATGATTACGCATTTTTAAAGAATTGGTAAATCAAATTAAACGGCACCGGAAATGAAAAAGATTGTAACCATTCTTCTATCTCTGTTAATTCTATGCTTACCAATTCAAGCAATTAAAAAAGATGTTGTTTCAATTATTCCTAAACCTGTAAAACTTGAAATTGGAAGAGGGGAATTCAAATTTAACAATCAAACTAAAATCTGGATAAGTGAGCAGTCGGAGGAACTTCAGAAGCTTGGAGATTTGATAACATCATACGCCAATCAATCAACCGGATTGAAATTATTCGCAACCGCAAAAATAACGCGGGATATTCCGCGAAGTCTTTTACTGCTTCAGTTGAAGAAAGATTTTCAATCCAAAGAAGCTTACACGCTTGAAATAAAACCTCACAAGATTACGATCAGCGCAGGAAGCGGTGCTGGAATCTTTTATGCAATTCAATCTTTACTGCAATTAATGCCGATCAATGCAAATAAAAATAATTTTTCTGTTCGGTGCGTTTTAATAGAAGATTCCCCAAGATTTCAATGGCGTGGAATTCACCTTGATGTTTGCCGGCATTTCTTCCCTGTTGAGTTCATAAAAAAATATATTGATGTTCTTGCCTCATACAAAATGAATACATTTCATTGGCACTTAACTGAAGACCAAGGGTGGAGAATTGAAATAAAGAAATATCCGAAGCTGACTGAAATCGGTGCGTGGAGAAAAGATGAAGAAGGAAAAATTTACGGTGGATTTTATACACAAGATCAAGTAAGAGAGATTGTAGCATACGCAAAAGACCGTTATATAAATGTTGTTCCTGAAATTGAAATGCCGGGACATTCACTTGCTGCACTGGCTTCTTATCCGGAATTATCATGCACGGGCGGACCATTTGAAGTTGGAAATCTTTGGGGAGTGATTGAAGATGTTTACTGCGCCGGTAATGATAAAGTTTTTGACTTCTTACAGGATGTTTTAACCGAAGTATTAAATCTTTTCCCGGGTGAATATATTCATATCGGCGGCGATGAAGTTCCTAAGAACAGATGGAAAGAGTGCCCTAAGTGTCAAGCGAGAATCAAAACGGAAGGATTAAAAGATGAAGCTGAACTGCAAAGTTGTTTTATTCAAAGAATAGAAAAATTTTTGAACTCAAAAGGAAGAAAGATTCTCGGATGGGATGAAATTCTTGAAGGCGGACTTGCGCCAAATGCAGCTGTAATGAGTTGGCGCGGAATTGACGGCGGGATAGCAGCAGCAAAAGCAAAACACAATGCAGTGATGAGTCCCGGCACTCATTGCTATTTCGATCACTATCAAGGATTGAACGGCGAACCGAAAGCAATAGGCGGTTATACAAATTTAGAAAAAGTTTATTCTTACGAACCGGTGCCTGCAGCTTTGAATGATGAGGAAGCAAAATATATCATGGGCGCACAAGCAAACGTGTGGACTGAATATATAGAAACACCAGATCATGTTGAGTATATGCTTCTCCCCAGAATGCTAGCATTAAGCGAAGTAGTTTGGTCACCGAAAGAATCTAGAGACTATAATGATTTCTCGGTAAGAATAGAAAAACATTATGATATACTTTCAAAGAAGAATTATAATTTTCGAGTTCCACCACCAATTGATGAAAGCGGTGAGTATTTGCTAACAAGTCAAAGACCAATCGAATTGAAAAAGCCGATCAAGAATTCAATAGTCCGTTATACTCTTGATGGAAGTGAACCGACTGAAAAATCCAGAACATACATTAAACCTTTAAAAATTTCTAAAACATCTTTGCTTAAAGCAAAAACATTTTTGAAGAATGGAATGACAAGCGTTACAACATCACTTACAATTAGTCTGATTGATACAACTATGAACGGCATCAACTATAAATACTATGAAGGCGATTGGACATCAGTTCCGAACTTTGAAACTCTTATTCCGACAAAAAGCGGTAAGCTTTATCATATTTCTCTCAGTGACATAAAACCGAGAGAAGATCAGTTCGGTGTAGAACTCGACGGTTTAATCAAAATTGTTAAAGCCGGAGAGTATACTTTTTATTTAAGCTCTGATGACGGCAGTAAGTTTTATTTCAACAACTATGAATTAATTAACAACGATGGATTGCACGGAACCAAAGATGTGAGTGCAAAAATTAATTTAACTGCGGGCAAATACCCGTTTAAGATTTTATACTTCGAAAAAGGTGGAGATCAATCATTAAAGCTGGAATTTGAAAGCGCTGGCATCAGCAGAAGATTAGTCCCAGCAAGTTTATTTTATCTAAAATAATTTTTACGCACTTTGCGCCTTCTTCATGTTCTCAGCGGTTTAAAAAAGCTTAACGCAAAGAACGCAAAGGATTTCGCAAAGATCGTAGAGAAAAACGGTGTTATTATGAATAAAAAAATATTTCTTCTAACTGTTTTCGTCTTCTCATTAAACTTATCTGCTCAGAACAAAAAAATGATTGATTACGTTGATCCATTTATTGGAACCGGCGGACACGGGCATACTTATCCAGGTGCAACTCTCCCGTTTGGAATGATTCAGCTTTCTCCGGATACGGGAATCGAAGGTTGGGATTGGTGTTCCGGTTATCATTACTCCGATAATTCGATCATGGGATTCAGCCACACGCACTTGAGCGGAACCGGCGCAACTGATCTGGCAGATATCTTATTTATGCCGACCGTCGGCGAATTAAAATTTATTCCGGGCAGCAAAGAGAATCCAAGCGAAGGTTATCGTTCCCGCTTCAAACATGAAAATGAAAAAGCTTCTCCCGGTTACTACAGCGTTTATCTTGATGACTACAAAGTAAGGGCCGAACTAACAGTTTCATTGCGGGCGGGTTTGCACAAATACACTTTTCCCAAAAGCTACCGCTCGAATATAATTATAGATCTCAAACACGGGCTCGATTCGGATAGAGAAGCATATATAAAATTTGTAAGCTACAACAGAATTGAAGGAATGAGGAAATCACGCGGTTGGGCGCAAGAACACAGTGTTTATTTTGTAGCGGAGTTTTCAAAACCGATCACACAGTTCGGAACAGTTACAGATGAAGTTATAAAAGAAGGAAGCCGCGAAGCATCCGGAAAAAATGTAAAAGCTTTCGTCCGTTTTACGACTAATGATAACGAAGTAATTCTTGTCCGAATCGGAATTTCAGCAGTAAGCGCTAAAGGCGCAAGAAAAAATCTTGAAAAGGAAATTCCAAATTTTGATTTCGAAAAAATCAAAACACAAGCAGAAAAGATTTGGGAAAAAGAACTAAACCGGATTCAAGTTGAAAGTAAAAACGAGGATCAGAAAAAAATTTTTTATACCGCGCTTTATCATACTTTAATAACTCCAAACTTATTTACTGACGTTGACAAAAAATACTACGGTATGGACCGCAAGATTCACACAGCAAGAGACTATGATCATTACGCAGTTTTTTCTTTATGGGATACTTTCCGCGCCGAACACCCTCTCTTTACTATCATAGATCAAAAACGGGCAAGTCATTTTGTAAAATCAATTTTAGCTAAATATAAAGATGGCGGATTACTTCCTGTTTGGGAACTCCATGGTAATGAAACATGGTGCATGATCGGATATCATTCAGTTCCGGTAATATTTGATGCTTACATGAAAGGTCTGCGCGGATTTAATGCAAAGGAAGCTCTTGAAGCAATGAAGGTAAGCGCTGAACGCGATCAGCACGGACAAAAACTTTATAGAGAGCGCGGATTTATTCCTGCCGATAAAGAAAACGAATCCGTTTCTAAAACTCTTGAATATTGTTACGATGATTGGTGCATTGCCCAACTTGCTAAAGAGATAGGAGCAAAAGAAGATTACATAAAATATAATCAGCGGTCGCTCTTCTATAGAAATCTTTTTGATAAATCTACAGGTTTCATGCGCGGTAAAATGTCTGATGGCTCCTGGATATCTCCGTTCGAACCGAAAGCGGTAACGCAACAATACACAGAAGCAAATGCATGGCAGTATAGTTTTTTTGTTCCTCACGATCTGAAAGGATTGATAGATCTTTATGGTAGTAAAGAAAATTTTGTCAATAAGCTCGAGGGTTTATTTGCAGAGTCCGATAAACTCGAAGGACGATTTCAGCCGGATATTTCCGGTTTGATAGGACAATACGCTCACGGAAACGAACCTTCGCACAATTTTGCTTATCTATATAATTATGCCGGTGCATCATGGAAAACTCAATGGCATGTTAGAGAGATAATGAAAAAGATGTATACATCAAAACCGGATGGACTTTGCGGTAACGATGACTGCGGACAAATGTCTGCGTGGTATGTTTTCTCTGCCATGGGTTTTTATCCCGTTACGCCTGGACAAAATACTTATGCAATCGGTTCGCCGATATTTGATAAAGTTACGATTAATCTTGAGAACGGGAAAAAGTTTGTTATTAAAGCGGATAAAGTTTCCGAGAAGAACAAATACATCCAGTTCGCATCTTTAAACAAAAAGGTTTACGAACATGCTTTCTTTACACATGAACAAATCATGAACGGCGGAGAAACAATTTTCATAATGGGCAATACTCCAAATAAATTGTGGGGCAATGATAATCCTGAATTGTTTTCTATGCGTCCTGTAGAACAAGGTGTTTTGATGCCTTACGTTTCTTCAACCGGAGAAACTTTTTACGATACTCTTTCCATAAAATTAATGTGTGGAACGGAAGATGCAAAGATTTGCTATACAATTGATGGAAGTGAGCCGACTTTTGATTCTCCGCTTTATACAAATCCGATAATCATTCATCAAGCCGCTACGATCAAAGCTTTTGCTTACACAAGTGATAATGACCTCAGCTTCACAATGAGTTCAAAGTTCATTAAATCAAAATATCCACCGGCAAAATACACGGTTAGCTTTCATGAAAGATATAACGGCGGCGGCGCGATGGCATTAACGGACGGAAGATTCGGCACAACTAATTTTCAAAACGGTGAATGGCAGGGTTTTGAAGGTGATGACCTCGAAGCTGTTATTGATCTTACTAAAGTGACAACTGTAAATAAATTGTCAATCGGATTTTTGAATGATCCTAATGTTTGGATATTTCTTCCGGCGGAAGTCATATTCTCTGCTTCCGATGACGGAATAAATTTTAAGCAAGTCGCAGAAATTAAAAACAACATTCCAACAACAAATCAAGAATTATTAATAAAAAGATTTTCCTCGAACATTGAGAATACATCAGCACGATATGTAAAAATATTTGCTAAGAATATAGGTGTTTGTCCTGATTGGCATAAAGGCGCAGGCGGTAAAGCATGGATCTTTGCCGATGAAGTTACAATTGAATAATTTTTATTATATCATACACTGAAAGGAAACTTCTAACAAAATAAATTGAGTGTGTCATGAAAAAAATATTTCTAATATTAATTATTCTTGTCAGCGGATGGTTTCCGCATGTAGAAGAAAAACGCAATATTACAATCGGCATAGTAACCGACGTGCAATATTGCGCTTGCGAGCCGGGTGAAATTCGTTTCTATAAAAATTCACTTGCAAAACTCGACAGCTGTATAAAATATTTCAATTCCCAGAATCTTGATTTCGTTGCTCATCTCGGCGATATGATTGATAGAGATTTCAAAAGCTTTGACGAGATATTACCTAAATTCAGAAAATCAAAAGCGCCGGTTTATTTTGTTCTTGGCAATCATGAATTCAGTGTAGAAGAAAAATTCAAAACCAAAGTGATTTCAAAAATGGAGATGATAAACGATTACTATTCTATTTCTGAAGGTGATTGGTCTTTTATTTTTCTGAATGGAAATGATCTGAGCTTCAGAACGCCGCAAGACTCAGTTCAAAAAGCCGAAAGAGATTCATTGTATGCAAAGCTGATAAGAAAAGGGAGATGCAATACCGGCAAAGCAAATGGCGGGCTTAGCTCTAAACAATTTGAGTGGTTAAAAAATCAGCTTGAAGAATCTGCAAAGAGAAACAAGAGAGTGATCGTAATGTGTCACTTCCCTATCTTTCCCGTTGCTTGTCACGGTCTATTTAATGATGAAGAACTTACTGCGATGCTGACTCAGTATAAAAGTGTTAAAGCTTATTTCTGCGGGCATAATCATGCTGGCGGCTATGAGTTTAAAGACGGAGTACATTTCATAAATTTTAAAGGTATGGTAGATACAGAATCATCCCCGGCTTTTGCTAAAGTAACCTTAACTCAAGACAGTATTTTTGTGGAAGGTAAAGGACGTGAACCAAATAGAAGATTAAAAATTTTCTAAATAAAATTTAAGGGATAAAATCATGAGCGATGAACTTAACCGTAGAGACTTCTTAAAGAAAAGCGCAATGGCAAGCGTTGGAATTGCAGTCAGCAGCGTTGCACTCGCAGAAGATATTCAACAAAAATTAAGAGCTCCGGTAAAATCTGTCCCAATTTCTAAACCAATGGAAAAAGTCCGTATCGGTTATGTTGGTGTGGGCGGAATGGGAACAGATCATGTTTCCAACCTGCTTAAGATTAAAGGTGCTGAGATAGTTGCAGTGTGCGATATTGTTGAAGCTCATGCAACGAGAGCACAAGATATGATCGTAAAAGCCGGACAAGAAAAACCGGAAGCTTATACTAAAAGTGAAACTGATTTTAAGCGATTATGCCAGCGTGATGATGTTGATTTAGTTTACAACGCAACACCCTGGGAATGGCATGTTCCAGTTAGTCTTGAAGCGATGAAGAATAGTAAACATTCAGCAACAGAAGTGCCCGCCGCTTATACAATTGAAGATTGCTGGAAACTTGTTGAGACTTCCGAGAAAACCGGAAAGTATTGCATCATGATGGAAAATTGTAATTACGATAAAGTTGAAATGATGATTTTAAATATGGTGAAGAAAGGATTGTTCGGTGAACTGCTTCATGCCGAGTGCGGTTATCTTCACGATCTGCGCGGAGTTAAACACGACATGGAAGGAGAAGGTCTCTGGAGACGCGCTCATTCGATGAAACGCAACGGTGATCTTTATCCTACTCACGGACTCGGGCCCGTTGCACAATGTCTTGATATCAATCGTGGGAATTATTTTGATTATCTTGTTTCATTTGGGACAAAGATGCGAGGACTTCATCTTTATGCGGAGAAAAGATTCGGTGCCGATAGTCCGCAGGCAAAAGAAAAATTTGTTTTAAGTGATGTTGTTACAACAGTTCTTAAAACTATGAACGGTGAAACAGTTGTTCTTACGCATGATACAAGTTCTCCCCGTCCATACAGTAGAAATATTCTAGTTCAAGGAACAAAAGGACTTGTGAAAAAATATCCCGAGCAGAAAGTTTATATAGAACAAGAAGGCAAACCCGATGCATGGGAAAAGATTGATGAGTATATGAAAAAATATGAACACCCGATTTGGGTTGATCTTGAAGAACAAAGCAAAGGTGCAGGACATGGCGGAATGGACTTCATAGAAGATTATAGATTGGTAAACGCTCTTCTGAAAGGTATTGAACCTGATATGGATGTTTATGACGCTGCCGTTATTAGCGCTGTGTGCGAGTTGAGTGAAAGATCAATCAAACAAAAAGGCACACCGCAAAAGTTTCCGGATTTTACGCGCGGTATGTGGAAGAAAAAAAGAGAATTGATGGTGATGTAACTTTAACACGACCACCCCCTTTTATTCCCCTCCTTACAAAGGAGCGGAACATAGGAGGAGGTATAGAATTCTACTAGGATTACAGCCGGCATTCTTTGCTTGCTTTGTTATAGCAATCGAATTGACTCTTTTCTATTTCTTATATAAGAAGAAAATATTTTTGAAAGTATCGGGTAAATTCTTACCAGTAATTCACTTTTATTAATCAAAGTCCAATTTGACATTATGTCACATATGACATATATTATCTTTAGATGAAATTGAAAGAAAAACCATTAGTCTGGCTGCACGGCGAAGTAAAGACTCCACCGTTTTCAAGTTCAGCAAGAATTGAAACAGGTTACTTGCTTCGTCAACTTCAATCTGGCATAAAGTTATCGTTGCCTCTTTCGCGCCCGATGCCAATAATTGGTCCAAAATGCCATGAACTAAGAATCAACGATGAAACCGGAATATGGAGAATTATATTTCGCATAGATGATGACGCAATTTTAATTTTAGAAGTATTCGAAAAGAAAACCGGAAAGACGCCTAAAGCTGTAATGGATAATTGCAAACGCAGAATTAAATTATATGATAAATAATATTGGAGAATATAAATGAACAACACTAAAAGGAAGAAGCTGGAAGCGAAGGGTTGGAAGGTTGGAACTGCTTCCGAGTTTTTGAATTTATCTCAAGACGAAACAGCTTATGTTGAATTAAAACTCTCATTAAGCAAGAGTCTTCAAGATGTCCGTCTTGAAAAAAAATTGACGCAGGAACAGTTAGCGCGTCTTTTGAAATCAAGCCAATCAAGAGTAGCTAAAATGGAATCCGGCGACCCGTCCGTATCACTTGATCTGCTTGTGCGTTCTTTGCTCGCTTTAGGTGAATCAAGAAAAACTCTTGCAAAAATACTTTCATAATCTTTAATATGAGACATGCGTGCAAAAACTAGTCCTACTTTTTCTAATTGCTTGCTTAACAACTGGCTGAAGTTGGAGTTCATCGCGTGCGAATATGCCTGGGTATTAAAAATTTCTTCATTAAAAAATGATTCGCAAAATAGATGCGTGAGCAACAGTTAAATAAATATCCCGATATTCAATTTGCCAACGACAGATCGTTATTAATTAAAGTCGGGAAAGAAATATCACGCGAGAATCACGAGAAGGTCCATAAAATATTTCTTCTTCTAAATTCTTCTAAGATCGAAGGAATCCAATCCATTCATCCCGCGTATAATTCCATTCTTATTACTTTCGATCCTTGTATCATTTCACCTCATCGTATAAATGAAATTATAACATCACTTTTTGAACAAGAAAATTCCGTAACAATTCCGGAATCAAGAATCATTACAATTCCCGTTTGTTATGAGGATGAATACGCCTTGGACATTTCGAACGTTGCAAAACAAAATTCGCTAACAATAGATCAAGTAATTCAATTTCATTCTCAACCGGAATATTTAGTTTACTTCCTCGGATTTTCACCCGGCTTTCCATATTTAGGAGAAATGCCAAAAGAAATTGCAACACCACGGTTGGCAAGTCCGCGATTAAAAGTGCCGGAAGGAAGCGTTGCCATAGGCGGTGATCAAACCGGAATATATCCTCTCTCGTCTCCGGGCGGATGGAATATTATCGGCAGAACACCGTTAAAACTTTTTTCTCCCGATAAAGAAGAGCCGACACTTTTAAGAATGGGCGATAAAGTAAAATTTGTGCCGATAACAAAAAAAGAATTCCAACAACTGAAAAATTAATCATGCCTATAATGAAAATTATCAAGCCGGGATTTCAATCGTCCATACAGGATTTGGGAAGATATGGGTATTCTCATCTCGGCATTTCTGCTTCGGGCGCAGCGGATTCTATTTCACTTCAAGTAGGAAATTTATTGATCGGCAACGATCAAAATTCAGCAGCACTTGAGATGACGTTAGTTGGTAGTGAGTTTTATTTCGATTCGGAAACGATTATTGCAATTACCGGTTCGGATTTCCAACCAACGCTTGACGGAATTCAAATTCCATTATGGGAGACAGTTTTTATTAAGTCCGGTCAAACACTTCGATTTGGCGCAACACAATCCGGTGCAAGATGTTATCTTTGCATCAAAGGCGGATTCGTAGTAGATAAAATTCTCGGTAGCGCGTCCACACACCTTCTTACAGGCATTGGCGGATATAAAGGACGCTCACTAATGAAAGATGATGAAATAAATTTTGCCGGAAGTGATACCAAAAATGTTAAGCAGCAGCACGTTAAGAAAGAAATTGTGAATGAAATAATGAGCAATAAAAAAATATTTGTAACTAAAGCTCCTCAAAGCGATTATTATTCTACGGAAACTCTCGAACTGTTTTCATCATCAACTTACACAGTAACCGAGGAAGCGAATCGCATGGGTCTCCGGCTTATCGGATCGACATTAAGACAGATCAATAATAAAGATATAATTACCGAAGGAGTATCGTTAGGTGCAATACAAGTCTCACATGACGGCAATCCTATAATTTTATTTGTCGAACATCAGACAACGGGCGGTTATCCAAAAATCGCAAATATAATTTCCGCTCACTTGCATAAGGTAGGACAATTACGCCCGCGTGATGAAATACAATTTTCTTTCGTATCAATTGAAAAAGCATATAAATTGAGTATGGATTTGGAATCATTAATTTCACCGGAGTCACTTATTTCAATATGAAATTAAACTTAGGACATTGGATAAAAGAGATACAACCGCGTCAGTGGAAAACTTTACTTGCCGCACAATTGGGCTGGATGCTCGACGCAATGGATATAATGTTTTATGCATTTGCACTTACGGCAATTCAAACCGAGTTTAAATTAACTTCTGCGGAAGCCGGTGCGCTTGCATCGGTAACATTAATTGCGTCTGCATTCGGCGGAATTTACTTCGGTGCTCTTGCCGATAAAATCGGAAGAGCGAGAGCGCTTGTGTTTTCAATTATAAGTTATTCAATTTTCACGGCTATGACTTCAACTGCTCAATCAATTGCCATGTTAATTGTGTGGAGATGTCTTGTTGGTTTCGGAATGGGCGGGGAATGGTCCGCCGGTTCGGTTTTGGTTTCCGAAACATGGCCTGCTAAACATAGAGGTAAAGCAATTGGATTGATGCAATCCGGCTGGGCAATCGGATATATTTTAGCCGCAATTATATCAGCTATAATTTTACCGGTGTTCGGCTGGAGAGTTTTATTTATCGTTGGAATCTTACCGGCATTTCTAACATTATGGATTCGGCGTAATGTACCTGAGCCGGAAATCTGGATTCAGAATAAAGAAAATAAAAAAAATAAAATGACGGATTCGCTTATAATTATTTTTAAGAAACCGTTACTCAAAAAAACTTTGACTGCATCTCTGCTTACAACTTGTGTGCTCTTTGCTTATTGGGGATTGTTTACCTGGATGCCTTCATTTCTTTCGAAACCGGTTGAGCAAGGCGGCGCAGGTTTGGGAATAGTAAAGAGTTCAACGTGGATTGTCCCGATGCAGATCGGTGCATTCTTCGGTTATTTATCTTTTGGATTTCTTGCGGATCGTTTTGGAAGAAGACCGGTGTTTCTTACATTTTTAATTTCTGCAGCATTGTTAGTTCCGCTTTACGGACAGCTTGCACGTCACGATATTCTGCTTTTGATCATTGGTCCTTTCATTGGATTTTTCGGACACGGATATTTCAGCGTGTTCGGTGCTATGCTTGCAGAATTATTCCCGACAAACATCCGCGGCACTGCACAAGGATTTACGTACAATGCGGGAAGAGCATTCAGTGCGCTGTCTCCGTTTGTTGTCGGAGCGTTAGCAGATCATTATGGAATTGGAAGCGCACTTGCACTTACTGCATTTTTCTTTTTGATGGGCGCCGTAATCATATTTCTACTGCCTGAAACTAAGGGACAGGAACTTACTTGAGGTAATGCTTGAAAAAAATTGTTGATATCAATTCCGATGTTGGTGAAAGACCAGAAGCACTTGCCAATGGAAGTGAAGAAGAACTTATCAGCTTGATCTCGTCTGCAAATATCGCATGCGGCGGTCACACAGGCAATGCTCATTCTATTTTAGAAGTGATGAAGCTCTGTAAAAAGTACAATGTAGGAATCGGTGCACATCCTTCTTATCCCGACAGAATAAATTTTGGAAGAATAGAATTATCTCTTACACCAGAAGAGATAACACAATTCGTTTATAACCAGGTAGAATCATTTGTGCGGATAGCCGAAGCAAACGGATTTGAAGTGCAACATATTAAACCACACGGTGCACTTTATAATGTTGAGGCACGTGATGAAAAAGCCGCTCTCGCAATTGCAAAAGGTATCGGCAAGATCAGCAAAGATTTTATTCTTTATGGATTAGCCGGTTCTCTAATGATTGATCTATGGCGCAATGAGGGATTTAATGTTGCATCGGAAGCGTTTGCTGACCGCCGTTATGAAAGCGACGGCTCGCTCCGTTCAAGAAAATTCTCAGATGCACTTATTACCGATCCAATAGAAGCTGCAGATCAAGCTTTAATGATCGTGCGTGATGGAAAAATAAGAACAGTTTCTTCTGAAGAAATTAAAATTGATGCGGATACAATCTGCATCCATAGCGATACGGAAAATTCTATCGAAATAATTAAAGAAATAAGAAATAAATTTTTAGAAGCGGAAATAGAAATCTCGCATATAAAAACAATCAATTAGTAAATGAACCCTTCGCGGTTACTACTTCGCTGCCTTGAAGGTTGTTAACTAACTATAACTCAAAACTAAATATTCATCTCGCACCCGGCGGCGGTTGGGTGGGGATTGTAGGTAAATGATTCTGAGTGTAGAGTGCGGAACGCAGAATGTAGAATTATTATGATCTGAATTCTGCATTCTACGTTCATCATTCTATCCCCCATTGCTTGTTGAATAAGAATTACTTACATTTTTGTTAAATTGATATATGTGTTTTGATTTTTTGAGAGGCAGGAGTGAAAACCTGCCATTAATTAATCAGAGAGAATGATTATGAAAACGGCTGTTGTGATATTTCTATTTTTATTATCGCTTCCTTCCCAAAAATTCCAATCCCATATAGATGTTATAAAAATTGACGGTGCCATCAATCCCGTTGTTACGGATTTTATTCATGACGTAATCCAAAAAGCGAACGAAGAAAATGCGGAATGCTTAATCATCCAGCTTAATACTCCGGGAGGATTGCTTAAATCAACCCGTCTGATTGTTAGCGATTTTTTTACATCCAAAATCCCGATTGTAATTTATGTTTATCCGGCAGGTGCACAGGCAGCTTCGGCGGGAGTTTTTATTACTCTTGCTGCAAACATTTCCGCAATGAGTCCGGGGACAAACATCGGTGCGGCTCATCCCGTAATGATGAGTGAAAGCGGAGGAACCAACAAAAAAGATAGTCTCGATATCATGATGGAAAAAGCAACTAATGATGCTGCAGCTTTTATGAGAAGTATTGCAGAGAAGCGGCATCGGAATATTGAGTGGGCTGAAAATGCAGTGAGACAAAGTTTATCTTTATCGGAAACCGAGGCACTGAAGAAAAAAATAATTGATCTTATTGCTAAGAATATGGATAGTCTTCTCGTTCGGCTTGACGGACGTGAAACTGAAACAGCAGACGGCTTAAAAACAATTCATACAAAAAATGCCGTAGTTCGTTTTATAGAAATGAATGCAATACAAAAAATTCTCGATATCATAAGCGACCCGAATATCGCCTACATTCTTATGATGATCGGCATTTACGGATTAATCTTTGAGTTGAGCAATCCCGGTTCTATTCTTCCCGGAATCGTTGGGGTTATTTCTATAGTCCTTGCATTTTATTCCTTTCATACGCTTCCAATTAATTATGCAGGATTAGGATTGATCATTTTTGCAATAATCCTATTTATAGCGGAAATAAAAATCGTGAGTCACGGTTTGCTGACCGCAGGCGGAATAATTTCATTTTTAATCGGTTCGCTTATGCTGATCAATACCGACGTTTCTTACGAGTTTGTTCATCTTTCGTTAGGTGTAATAATAACTGCTACAATTTTAACGACACTCTTTTTTGTATTCGCCCTCGGAAAGGGAATCGCTGCACAAAGAAGACAACCGACAACGGGAAGCGAAGGATTGATCGGAGAAACCGGTTTAGCATTATCTAAATTCGGACTCAATTCAGTTGGACAAATTATGCTGCACGGAGAGATATGGAATGCGGAATGCACCAATGAAGTTAATAAAGGTGCAAAGGTAAAAGTAATAGGAGTCAAAGAATTGAAACTGATTGTCAAGAAATCCAATTGAGTCGGTTGGAATTTGACATTAATTATTTCATATATAAAAGATTCATAAATTTTAAGGAGAATATATTATGGGACCTGAATACGTAGGAATTCTTTCCATCATTATTTTTTTTGTTATTATTATTCTTTCCAGTGCAATAAGAATTTTACGCGAGTATGAACGAGGAGTGATCTTTAGGTTGGGAAGATTGATTCCAACCAAGGGTCCCGGTTTGATCTTTCTGATTCCTATTGTTGACCGGATAGTGAGGGTTAGTCTTAGGGTGATAGCATTGGAAGTTCCGTCGCAAGACGTAATCACCCGCGATAATGTTTCGATAAAAGTAAGCGCAGTAATTTATTTCCGTGTAATCGAAGCAGCAAAGGCAATTGTTGTAGTTGAGAATTTTCTCTTTGCCACTTCGCAGCTTGCACAGACAACACTGAGAAGTATGCTGGGACAGTCAGAGCTTGACGAGCTTTTATCCGAACGGGAAAAAATTAACAAGCGCCTCCAGGAGACAATTGATACACATACGGCACCGTGGGGAATAAAAGTTTCTCTCGTAGAGGTGAAGAATGTTGATTTACCTGTTGAAATGCAGAGAGCGATTGCACGACAAGCTGAAGCAGAAAGAGAACGCCGCGCAAAAGTAATTCACGCCGAGGGAGAATACCAGGCATCACAGCGATTGGCCGATGCATCTAAAATTATCAGCACTTCGCCTTATGCTTTGCAGTTGAGATTTTTGCAGACACTTACAGAAGTTGCGGCTGAAAAAAATTCGACTATTATATTCCCTGTTCCCATAGACCTATTCAAACCATTCTTTGAATTGATGGAGAAAGCGAAAAAAGAAGAAAAATAATTTCTAAATTTGAATTAGATTGTTTTTATAACTGAAATCACAAGAAAATAATTGAAGGCTTACTATAACTTCAGGGTTGTTATAGACAAGAAACTAAAAATTCATCTTTCAAGGCGGCGGTTGATTTGGAGTTATAAGTAAATAAAAAATTTCATAGGGACAACTTGCTAGTTGTCCCTATAATTAAATATTTGTTACAAAGAAAAAATTTACAAACTTATCTCGGCCAGAGCCAGCCGAAAACTCCCGCAGTAAGAAGAGCGTAAAGCAAACCATCAATTGTTGCTTTTATTGTTGTCTTCCAGGATCGTCCGTACCAAATAGAAAACTGCCAGATAGAAAATGTGTATCCCATGAATGCAGTAGCTCCTACAAAACGGAAGATCTGAAGATAAGTTGCGGTGTTAGGCAATGCGCGGCTTGCAATGTATGCGGCAAAAAATCCAACGACAACAGAATAAAGAAACCAAAGACCCAAAGTTGGTCCCATCTTCCACATACCGTTTGGCCTTACGGTTAAGATAACAACCGGACCTTTTTTCATTTTTTCGGCAAACTCCGGCGATTTCATATCTTTCATGCTAGAGGCCTGTGGCAACACATAATCTCCGGGTTGAAGATTGAATGGACGAAGTGCATCAAGTACTTTGCTATCATCAGGAAGTTTTTTGCAATCGCTTTTATGCCATGGTGTTGCCATGTGAATAATGGAACTAACTATAAAAACTACTACTGCCGATAAAAGGATGGGTAACCAGAGTGAGGTTAAATCTACCATGTTGTTCTCCTTCTTTTATTATTTATGAGCAGAGAAAAATTTATCTGCCCACTTATTTATTTAATTATTTTTTTGATGAGAAAGTGAACCCTCAGGATGAGTTGCTTATAACATAGCAAATAGAAGTTTACGGCTCAAGAAAAAGTTTTCCCGCTTTTCCTTTCATTACTGTTTTAATTGAGAATTGAAGGATTGAAGGATTAGTTTGGAATATTAGTTTAGAAATGACAAGCGGAATTTAAATTTCAATTTTTGTGATTACACCATGTAATTTCTGATAAGGAAGCTGCAAAAATTGAACGAAGTTCGGTGTAATTCGTTTAATGAACGCAAAAAGTTTTAGGAAAGGTCTCTTAGTATAAATATCATCAACTCCGTAGAACATTACTTTAGGATCAATATCAGCTTCTCTTAAAATTTTTGGTACATCCATTCTTTCCATATATCCAACTTGAATTTCGAGACCCGAAAGACCTTCAGCAATTTCCGGAACATATAATTTTTGAACGCCAAATGGTTTATCCATAGTAATTATTGATGCAAGAATATTCTCCTCGTAAATAATACTACCGCGAATTGTACTGTGAACCATATATGGCGGAATCATATCTAAGCTTTTTGTAAAGAACAACGCTGTACCCGGTAAATATTTTCCGGCTTCATAAAGTTGATTGAAACTTTCCAAATAAGTATCAATTGGTAGCGAACGGAATGAGCGGTATATCGCTTTATTGCCCAATGTCCACAAATAAATTGTGGCGAATGGAATTGCTGCAATTACTATTGACCAATAACCGCCGTGTGGAAGTTTGGTAAAAACAGAAATTAAAAAAATTATGTTTATTACAAATACTAATAAAGAAATCGTCAGTTTCAGTTTATTGTTTTTTCTCTTAAAAATCCAAATCATAAATAAAGTACTGGATGCCATCGTTGCCGTAACGGCAAATCCATAAGCTGCGGCAAGATTATGTGAGCCTTTAAAGACTAAGATCATTACTATCACTGAAGCAAGCAGCCCCCAATTTACAGCATTAACATAAATTTGAGATTTAATATGGCTCGACGTGTACTTTATTTTCATAAGTGGAAATATATGAGTTCGAATTCCTTGGTAGACTAAAGAAAAAACTGCGCTGATCATTGCTTGCGAAGCAATTATTGTTGCAAGCAGTGTTAAAATTAAAAACGGCACATAAAGAAACTCTGCTTGATGTTTTATCATCGCAAATAATATATTTATTTGTTCTTCCTTTTGTTCGCCTTGTAAAAGAAGAAATGCGCCCTGACCAAAATAATTTATTACCAAAGCAAAAAATACAAAATACCACGCGCGTCTGATCGGCTCTCTTCCAAGATGGCCCATATCCGCATAGAGCGCCTCGCCTCCTGTTGCACACAGTATTACTTCCGATAAGACTATAAAACCGCTGTAACCGTTATGAATTAAAAAATTAATTCCGTAATAAGGATTAATTGCAATACCAATATGCGGATTGTGAATCAACGAAACGACTCCGGAAAGGAACAAAGACGAGAACCATAATATCATTATCGGCCCAAAAGACGATGCAACTTTATCAGTACCACGCGATTGAACTGAGAATAATAAAATGGTAATCACTATTGTTATTATAATCACGGTTTCTTGAGAAATGTGTCCTATACCAGGAATTAATTCTAATCCTTCAACTGCAGAAAGAATACTTATTGCAGGAGTTATAACACCATCACCCATTAAAAGAGAAACACCTACATAACCCAGAAAAGTAACAAAGATCATAGATCTTCCGGATTTGAGAGAATTGTGTAAAATATTTTTTAAAACAATCGTACCGCCTTCCCCTTTAGAACTTAAACTCATTGCAAGAAATGTATATTGAACAGTTACAAGAATAATAAGCGTCCAGAAAATTAATGAGAGAATTCCTATAATGTTTTGCTGAGTGGCTGGAGTTAATATAAAAATTACAGTAAGTGTGTAGATAGGACTCGTTCCGATATCGCCAAATACGAGTCCCATCGCTTTTATTATTTCACCAAATGCATTTTGGGAAGAATCTTGGGATTTCATTTATTTAGATGACGGGATATAATTTACACGAAGTATGATCAACCAAAAAACACAGAGTATAAGAGATAACCAATCGTAAATACGATGGAGAATCCAAGAATTCCCATCAAAAAGTAGAAAGCAATATCACTTAATTTGTTCTTAGTGCCGACAGTTTCCATCAAAACCTCATTATTTTTTTTAAAAGTAGTAAAAGCATTTAATGCACATCGCCAAGATAGTTATTATTTTTATTTCATAAAAATTTTGAACAAATTAATTACTCGAAACAATCATTTGGCGATTAAAATAATTAAATGGCTCTTTTCAAATTAATCAAAGAACATAGGAGAGGAATCACAGTGGTTGTAAAGCTGCATGCGGAACTTCACGATACTTATGAAACAATTTATGATACGTTTTCAAAGAGAAAGCCCGAACAAGTAACAACTATTTATAAAACAATGGCAAAGCTTCAAGAAAAAATTGCGACTTGGGGTGCGGCTAATTTCGGAATTATGAGATTTGTTTTATTAATAATTTTTTTGTTCGTTCTTTATATTGCTATTGATCTGGATAATTTTTCTCTGGGAAGCATTTACTCGATAGTAGCTTATTTATGGACGTTCGTTACCTCTGTTGAATATATCCCCGAATTGCTGGAAAGTAAAACATCATTACAAGACCTTTCAAGAAGAATTGAAACGGACTTATAATTCCATTGGACTTTTCTTAACACTTAACTATTTTGTGCAAACTTTTATAGATGATAATGGTAGAAAAGAATAAAAAGACTGAGCTCGTTCGGGGATTAACATTAACTGCAACCATAATGATCGTAGCCGGTTCTATGATCGGATCCGGAATATTCCGAAAACCATCATCAATGGCGCAGCAACTCGGCTCTCCTGAATTACTTATTATTATTTGGATAGCAGCCGGAATTATTACATTCATCGGTGCTCTGGTTAATGCGGAGATTTCCGGAATGATTGACGCTACCGGTGGGCAGTATGTTTACTTTAGAAAGATGTACGGGGATTTCACTGCATATCTTTATGGTTGGTCTATTCTTTCTGTAATTCAAACAGGCAGTCAAGCAGCCATTGCTTACGCATTTGCAGAGTATCTCGGTTATTTTATAAAATACCCTCAGCTTTCACAGCAGATGCATGATTTTTCTATTTATATGCCGTTAGTAGGTAACATACATCCATTTTTAGATTTTGGAACAAAAGCAGTTGCAATTTTATGTATAATGTTTCTAACCGGAGTTAATTATGTAGGTGTCGTTTTCGGTGGCGTAGTTCAAACAATAGTAACTTATATAAAAATTATTTCCATCGTTTTAATTTCCACATTTCTTCTTCTTCTAGGGAACGGAAGTTTTTCAAATGTTTACACCGGATTTGCAATTCCGGAATCAACAAGGAATAATTTTATTGCATTGATTGGGCTTGCTTTTGCCGGAGCTTTTTGGGCTTATGATGCTTGGAATAGCGTTACATATGTTTCGGGTGAAGTAAAAAATCCGAGACGAAATATTCCTTTGAGTTTGCTTTGGGGAACATTGATAGTAATATGTGTTTATGTGTTGATCAATGTTGCATATCTCTACGTTTTACCAATAGATGTTATGGCAAAATCTCCGCTTGTAGCCGCAACTGCCGCAGAAAAAATATTTGGTCCAAACGGCGCATCAATTATTTCAATTGCCGTTATCATCTCAACTTTTGGCGCACTTAACGGAAGCATTCTTGCAACTGCACGTGTTCCATATGCAATGGCAAGAGCAAATTTATTTTTTAGAGGACTCGGCAAAGTTCATCCTCATTTTGGAACACCCTATGTGTCCTTGATTGTGCAGGGTATGTGGTCGTGTGTATTAGTAATGTCGGGCTCGTTCGATACAATTACCGATTATGTGATCTTTGCAGCATGGTTATTTTATATGCTTGGTGCTTTCGGAGTGTTTGTCCTTCGTAAAAAGATGCCCGACGCCGAACGTCCGTATAAAGTTTGGGGTTACCCTTATACTCCTGCCATATTCATAATTTTTTCTTTTTTGTTTCTTGTAAACTCGGTCATTTCAGATACATCAAATGCAATGATGGGATTAATATTGATCGCTGCGGGGTTGCCAATGTACTTCTTCTGGAAATACAGGCAAAAGAAGTATCACATAAAAGATAATTTTTAAAAAAGAAAAGACGCGGTTACGCGTCTTTTAAATTATGATATACAAGAATAATTCTATTTGAATATGAAATAAAGAAAATATGCCATACCAAGAATCATAACAAGGAATATTATTCCCAGAAGAGAGTATAAATACAAAAGCGAATTAGAAAGTTTGTAATTACCAGCGGCTTCATTTTGTTTTGAATTAGTAATAGAATCAATTTTTTTCATTAAAATTCCTTTCCATAAATATCTTCGTAACGCTTTATCCCGTCAAGAATAATTTTATATGCTTCTTCTTTACCAACAATTTTTTCTACAATTACATTTTTGTGTTCTAGTTTTTTATAGTCTTCAAAAAATCTTTGCAGTTGTATCATTGTGTGCGGCGGCATATGTTCAAGATCGTCTATATAATTCACTGAAATATCATTCTTGGCTACGGCAATGATTTTTTCATCCTTCTCTTCATTATCAACCATTTCCATAACGCCGATAACTTTTGCTTCAATTAAACAGAGCGGATCAACTTCTACAGAACATATAACAAGAATATCAAGCGGATCTTCATCATCGCTTAGTGTGCGGGGGATAAAACCGTAGTTGGCAGGATAATGAACGGCGGAAAATAAAACGCGGTCTAACTTAAGAAGACCGCTTTTTTTGTCAAGCTCATATTTTGTTTTAGATCCTTCCGGAATCTCTATTATTGTATTTACAAATACCGGAATATCATCGCCATAAGTTACATGGTGCCAAGGATTGAAATACTTACTAATATTTTTTTGTGTCATGGTTTAATATTGTCGCCGTAAATATCAATCGGCACTTAACATTCGCAATCCTTTCTTTGCAATTTCACTTTTAGAATTTAATTTCAGAACTGCTTTGTACCATCTGATCGCTTCATCATAATTCTGTAATTGATGATAAGAAGCACCTAACATTTCCATAAATCTCCATTCGCCTGGCTTATATTGAAGTGCTTTCAATAAATACGTAATAGCTCCGCTATAATTTTTCTTCTGAAATGCTCTTTGTCCAAGTGCACCATTAGCTTCTAATATTTCGTTTTTATATTGTTTTTCGTTTCCTTCGGCAAGTTTTAGAAGATAAACATATTGTTCAGACGCTTGATCCAACGAATCCATTTGATTATAAGTTTCTGTAAGCCAATAATTAGTAGTAAAAGTTGTATCTGCTAATCCCTTTGCTTTTAAGAATGATAGTCTTGCGTTATCCCAATCTTTCATATCATAATATGCAAAACCCATATATCTGTAAGCTAATTCATGGGTAGGATCAATTTTTATTTTTGCCATATAGTATTTAATTGCCAACTCATTGTTCTTATTTCTAAAATAATTGTTAGCCATATCCATAAACAAACTTGATTGCGTACTGTCTCTTTGAATTACTTTTTCATAAAATTTAATAGCAATGGAATCGGCTTTGATCATTTGAAATGCTTTACCTGCGTTTTTCAAATCGCTTATTGTCATTAGCGAATCCGGAAGAGCTGAATAATATTTTCCGGCATCATCAAATTTTTGCAGACCGAATGATGAAATAGCCGCGCTTTTATTCAGAACTACATCTTCGGGATACTTCATTAATCCTTCAACCGAGTATTTATATGCTTTTTCATAATTCTTTGATTCTAAAAAAGCTTTTGAGATTTTTTGATATACATTTTTTGTTTGTTCGAATGCTAAATATTTTTCGTAATAAGTAGCGGCATCATTATAATATTTTGCCAGATAAAGTATTGTAGCAGTTTCTAAAATCGCTTTTTTATTATTTGGGTCAATCTGAATAATTTTCAAATATTTATTACCGGCTTCTTTATATCTTTTTGATTTGCGGAGTAATTCCGCAGATTTAAATTTCAATTGAATATTTAATGAATCCATTGCTTCGGCTTGCTCGTAATTTATAAGGGCATTCTCAGCAACATTCATTTTTGAATATGTATCGCCTAAATATTCATATAGTTTTATGTCGCTAAAATTCTTTTCGCGTAATTGAATTAAAAGTTTTAGAGCATCTGTTGTGTTGTTGTTATCTATGAACTCTTTTGCAATAGTTAAAACTTTAGAATACTCTTTATTTTTAATAGCTTTTTCACCATCGGCTAATGAGCTTTGCGCATTTACATTAAACGACAAAACAAAAAAGATTCCAATAAATAAAAGGGCTGTTTTTTTCATTTTTTTACCGTTGTTTTATTTCACCATTTTAATTGGAACAGTTGCCGGTCCCAAATTATTTTTTGCTACAATTTTCTGACCCTCAAAGCTTGTTAAAAAAGTTGCAAAACCCGAAGCCAAACCAATTCCAATATCATTCAAAAAAATAGTTGTAGTTCGTGTAAAAGGATAATTCTGAGTTATCAAATATGCAGCATATGGTTTATAATATAACACTTCTCCATCACTCCTAATTTTTGAACCTAATTCTAAAACTTTAATTCCTTTTACATCATTTAAAGTGTTAACTCCTACAAAACCAATACTTTTTTTTGTCAGTTTTACTTTGCTGATTACCTCTTCTTCACTCTTAACTATTGTAATATTCTGAAGTTCCTTTTTATCGAGTACGTTTTCCTTTAAATATTCATAAACACCGGAATTGTGTTCGGGAACAAAAACTTTATAGTTTTTTGTTTCTCCGGATATTAAACTTTTTATTTCCTGAACCGTAATCTGATATTTTGAATCATTTGCTCTTACAATAGGAATAATGGCATCATAACAAAAATTAAAATAGCGCAGATCTATTTTTGATTTTTCAGAAAATGCTTTTTCTTCGGTGTTCAATCCTCTAGTGCTGATAAAAATCTTTGCTTCTTGATTAAGAACCGCCGCAATTCCTTCGCGCGCCTTAGCTGAAACTAATTCTATACTGCTGCCGGGGTAAAGAATAACAAAAGTATCTCTTGCTGCTTTAACAACATTGTAAAGAGATTCATCAACATAACATTTAAGTGAGCCCTTGATAGGAGATATTTGACGTTCGTTGCAAGCGGTGAATATCAAAATAAAATAAAGAAACAGAAAAGATATTTTAGTTAGAGTCCTCATCTTTTATACGTCTTTTAACCTTGAACATAGTAGATAAAATTCTGAATGCGCCATAAAGAAAAAGAACAATTCCCATCGTTACTTTAAGTTGAGAAGGAAGATGGGCTGGAAATAAGTTTGTAAACAAAATTGCCAGCCCAAGTAAGATAAAAATGACGCCTGCAGTGTATGCAATATATGCCATCAGGTTTTTCATTGATCCGATAATTGGAATTTATAAGGTAATACAATCCAAACTGCAATCGGGTGATTGTTCTGCAAAGCAGGTGTGAAAGCTGATTTCATAGCAGCAGCTATCGCTGCATCGTTAAACAAATCTGAATCTGTTTTAATTACAACAGCTCTTCTCGGTTTACCTTCTTTATCAACCAAAACTTTCACAAATACTCTCCCGGTTATTCCGGCGCGTTTTGCAATTTCCGGGTACTCCGGTGTCTTAGCTACAACCATTTCAGGATATTTCTCAACGGCAACGAAAGCATCCATGCCCGGCTCATCATCTTCAATTTTTATATCTTGAGTAATCTGTGTTTGCCCGCCAATATCACTTGCTAAAGCAGGAGCTTGTTGCTGACTCATCTCTTGTTGAGTGGCGATTGTAGCTTCAGGCGGAGCTTGCTCATCCGGGACAGGAACAGGAACACCCACAGTAGGAGGTGCAACAGGGCCAGCCAGATTTATTTGCGGAGGCGCTTCATTTGTAATTGAAGGCGGTGGACCAAGTTCACTATATTTTAATACTCTGCCTACTGTTGGTGCATTATCAAAATCATCGCGAGTAATTTCTTGATAGATATAATAAGAGGCAATTAAAAGTAAGTGAAGAAGTATAGCAACCGAAACACCGATTGCATAATTTCTTGGGTAGAGCTTTTTTAATTCAAAAGCTCCATATATTCCGCCATTTTTTTTAAGTACTAATGTTTCAGACATATTAATCCTCCTGGCTTATATGGTTGCTTTTGACATTTCTTTTTTATCGATTTCAGTCATTGGTGCAAAAGCACGACTGTTAAGATTGGCTTGAACGCATTCGTCAACCAGATCAATCATAACATGATATTTTGCTTTTCTATCTATCTTAAGAAGCACAACAAATTTTGGATTCTCTTTCTGTTTTTCCGTCAAGAATTTTTTCATGTCTTCATATTTTATTTTCTTTGGGAGTTCAAACCCTATATTCCAATAAAGGTTATGTTGTTCATCGCATCTGATAGTCAGCAAATTTGATTCAGCCATTTTTACTTCTACATCTTTATCCGGAGGAAGATTTATTTCAAGTGCTTGCGGTTTACGAAAGACCGTTGTTAACATAAAGAATGTCAACAGCAAAAAAGCAACATCCACCAAAGGAGTCATATCAATACGAATATTGAGTCTTTTCTTTGGTTTTCTTTTACCTTTTTTCTTTCTGTGTCCGCCGCCATCGCCGCCAACGTCACCACCAGCCATATTATTCTCCTATTTTAACTTTTTTTATCAACTTCGAAATTTGTTACCATATTAAATCTAGTAATTTGAGCTTTTCGTAATATATCCATTAGATCCTGAACCAGCCCAAACTCCGCATTGGTATCAGATTTAATAAATGTAATAAGTTTTGGATTGGAAATTCTTGCTTTGATAAAAAGATCGCCAAGATTTTCCTGTTTAACTTCAACTGCTTGTCGAAGCTTATTTGCCTGACCAAACATTTTTTCCATTAATATTTGGGAGTCAAAACCAAGGAATAATTTCCCATCCTTGCTTACATAAATAAGCATAGTATTCGATTCCGGAAGCTTGATCTCCGAATGTGAGTATGGGAAAACAACTTCAACATCTTCTGCAGGTTTAAATTGAGTAGTAAGCATAAAGAAAGTAAGAAGTAAAAACGCCACATCCACCAGTGGAGTCATATCTATACGAATAGAGACTCTTTTCTTTTTAATGCGCGGCATTAATTACCTCACTTTTCTTTTAATAATTGCATAACGTTATAGTTTGCTTCATCAATTTGGTATGTGAAGTTGTCTACTTTGTTTACGTAAAAGTTATAAGCAACTATACCAAGAATAGCAGCAAACAAACCTCCCGCTGTATTGATCAACGCTTCCGAAATACCGGTTGCTAAAGAAATTGCATCCGGCGCACCTGCTTGAGCAAGAGCTTTGAAAGCACGGATCATACCGATAACTGTTCCAAGAAGACCAACCATTGTTGCAATAGATGCAATTGTTGAAAGTGCAATTAAGTTTTTCTCTAAGAGCGGTGTTTCCAACATCATTGATTCTTCAACTGAACGCTGAACTTCAACAAGTTTCTTTTCATTATCAACTGTTGAACCGGATGAGGTAACTTCTTGAAATCTGCTTAATGCTGCTTTTAAAACATTTGCTACAGAACCTCTTTGTGCATCACAAGAAGCTATAGCGTCATTTATTTTATTAGCTCTGATTTGATCAATTACTTTTTTAAAGAATTTTGGAATAGCTTGTTTACCTGCGGCTTTTCTTAAAGAGAGAGCTCTTTCAATTGTTATTGCAATAACCATTATTGATAGACAAATTAAAAGTGCTACCAGCTTACCGCCAACGTAAGTCATGCCCATGATGTTTCCGCCCAATGGAACTTCCTTTGTTCCTTTTGTTGCATAGTCTGCAAAGTTAGCCGGATTTCCGAGAATTAATTCATAAATTCCGAAAGATACGGCTAAGGCAATGAAGAAAAGAATTACGATAAAAGCAGATTGTTTCATTGTTACTCTCCTGTTTATAAATAAATATGTTACTTAAAGTACAGCCAATTTACGTGCCTATTTATCAAAGGCAAAATTTTCCTTAAAAAAATCGTAAAAACAATTGATATGCTTAAATTACGATCTGTCCGAAAGCTGAAAAAATTCAATGTGAAAGTAAGACGATTTCATTTTGCAATCAAGAGAAAATAATGATTGTTATTAAAGGATTTACGAGCATTTCAAAATGAAATTATACAATCACAAATGAAATATAATCCCGTTTTAACTAAGACTAGTAGTACTAATTAATAAATTACAATCCATAAAGCTTCCTCTTTCTCCACAGTGTTGTTTCGGATATGCCGAGAATCTTTGCTGCTTCTTTAGCATTTGAGGCGATTTTGAGAGTCTCTATTATATGTAACTTCTCAAGGTCTTCAATTTTCTGCATTGAATATGTATTCTGTTTTGGTTTGAAGTTTATGATTTCAGGAGGAAGATATTCCGATTTAATTATACCGTCTTTTGCAAAAACTAAAAGCCGTTTAATAACAGTCTCAAGCTCACGAATATTTCCCGGCCAATCATAATCTGAAAGAAGCTTTTGTGTCTCCCCGGGAATCGTAATCTCATTTGCGCCAGAATATTTTTTTATGAAGTAGTCTGTAAGTACAGGCATATCATCTTTTCTTTCACGAAGCGGCGGTAGTTTTATTTTTACGCCTGCTATTCTAAAATAAAAATCGTCTCGCAGCATTCCAGAACTTAAATCATGTTCTACATCTCTGTTTGTTGCACTTATAACTCTTATGTCAATACTGCGGGTAATGCTTTCGCCCACTCTTTCAAATTCCATACTTTGAAGAAACCGGAGTAATTTTACCTGCATAGATTTTGGAATTTCGGCAACTTCATCTAAAAAAACCGTACCGGTATCTGCAAGTTCCAATCTTCCAATTCTATCTTTAATTGCATTTGTAAATGCTCCTTTAACATGTCCGAATAGTTCACTTTCAAAAAGATTTTCCGGGATAGCAGAGCAGTTGATAATGATAAACGGATTGTTGCTTCTTAAACTATTTTTATGAATAAATCTTGCTAGGACTTCTTTTCCAGTTCCGCTTTCACCTTCGATCAAAATCGGAATGTTGCTGTCGGAAATATCTTTTGTAGTTTTTAAAATATCTTTTACTTCGTTATTTGAACTTACAAAATTATCATCGTCAAACTTTTCGTCTATTTGATAAGCCAACCCCTTCAACTTTTTACTGAGCCGGTGATGCTCATACACACGTTCTATAATATGGAGGAATTCTTTGTGAGTAAATGGTTTGGTAATATAATCGTAAGCGCCTTTTTTGATCGCCTCTACAGCAGATTCAATTGAACCATGTGCGGTCATCAATACAACTGTTGTATCGGGTGAAGATTTTTTCAACTCATGAAGGACTTCAATCCCATTCATCGGTTGCATTTTCAAATCAATGAAAGCGAGATCAAAATAAACTATTTTTGCTCTGGCTAGTCCCTCTAATGGATTTGCGAAAACTTCCGGAAAATATCCGTAAGAACTAAGTGAAAGTTCAATTGTTTTTAAAATGTTAACTTCATCATCAATTACAAGAATTTTTCCTTTATGCATTACGCTTCCGGCAATTTTATTTGAAATGTACTTCCTTTACCAAGATCACTGAACGCTTTTATTTCACCGTTATGTAATTCGATCACTTCTTTTGCAATGGAAAGACCAAGCCCCAAGCTACCGGGTGCCGAATCATCTATCTGTATAAATTTATCAAATATTTTTTTCAAGTTATCGGGACTTATACCAATTCCTGTATCGGAAATTTCAATCAACAAATTTCCATTGTTTCTTGAAAAATTAACTTTTATTTCTCCGCCTTCAGGAGTAAATCTTAAAGAATTAGATACTAAGTTTTCCAGAGCGCTGATCATATTATCATAGCTTCCGTTGATCTTTAACTTATTGCTTGTATCTATGATCTGGAGATTAATCTTTTTTTCTTTTGCTTGAATTGAAAATTTCTTCGAAATATGCTCTGCAAGTTTTTGAGCTTCGAATTTTTCGAACTTACTTTTACCAATATTAGACTCAAGTTTTGTCAGCTCAAGTATTTCATAGACAAGTCGGTTGAGTCTTTCAAAATCTTCTTTCATTGATAAAATAAGTTCATTTTGATTTTGAGATAGGTTCCCAACTACCCCATCTTCCAATATTCCCAATGCCATACCCATTGAAGTAAGCGGAGTTTTAAGTTCATGAGATACTTTAGCAATAAACTCCGACTTCATGCGATCAAGCTCTTGATACTTTGTAATATCATTAAAAACAATTACAGTCCCTTTCATATTGCTTTCCGGAATATCAAGAGAAGCGGCAATAACCTTAAAATATTTTTGTTCTCCTCCCCCGTATTTAATATTTATTATATCCTCTTTTTGATAAAGATCTTTACTCACTTGTGTTGTATCATTTTTTGAACCGTTAGTTTGCGGTGCAAGTATTTTTTTTATGTTATGCTGTGTAAGCAGACTTTCACCAAAAACTTCGTTAAACGTTTTATTGGAAAGCATAACATCAAAATTCTCATCCACCATTAACACCGGTTCATTCATGCTTTCTATTATTAGTTCCGATTTTTTCTTTTCATACAAAATCTTATTTAGATTAAACCGTTCGTAAACCTGAAGTTTTTCGCTCATCTTATTAAATTCTTCTGCCAGTGAACTTATCTCGTCGCCATTTTCATCAATTTCAATTCGTTCGTTAAAATCTCCTTCCGCAATGTGTTTGACCGATTGCCTAAGATTTGAAATCGGTTTAACAATGTAGTCTGAGAATTGAGAACCAAAAGCAAGACTGATTGCTATCGCTCCGAAAAGAATTACAAGAATTGTAATGGTTGCGCCTTGCGTAATGTCCTTTACACCGGATACTGCGTTATTCAATGCGGAGTGATTGATTTCAAGAATGCTATTGTTTCTTTTTTTAATAGATTCAATTTCGTCAACGAACCGCACAAAATCACTTTGCAGCGTTTGCCTCTTGTTGGGGATATAAATGTTATAATCGATATTGTCGGAGATATCTTTAACAAACCTTTGGTATTCGGAATTTAATTCATCCAGAATATTTTTAATGTCTTTTTCCTCCGACGCCGGTACCGACTCGCGGGCGCGGTCATACCAGTAATAAAAATCCTGTTTCGTTTTTTCAAAAAGTTTTTCGCCTACTTCAAAATTTTGATTATACATTATTACTATTGACTGCAACTGCTCATCAAGAGCACGGCCCATATTATCTGCAGCAATAATGCTTGTATAATTCTGCTGCATTGTAATTTTGATCTGCTCATTAAGACGATAAAAATTATAGATACTCCATAATGTTGCAAAGAACATGATAAGCAGTATTACCGTAAAACCAAGCAGAATTTTACTGCGCAGACTTGTTGTGTAAAGCTTAAGCATTTAAGCAAAACCTCTTTTATCGCTCCATTTAAAATAGGTTATTGAATTGCTTAAATAAACACCTTTTTTGTAATTTGGATTTATCAACTCCTAAAGGGAAATAAAATGCTGCGGGAAAAACTAATAAATAAAAAAATCGGTTCTGATAAAAATTTTAATTGGAGAAGCTACGAACCGGTTCGGTTAGAAGGATTTAGCGATGCAGTATTTGCGTTTGCTGTTACACTCCTTGTTGTCTCTCTTGAAGTACCAAAAACATTTGATGAACTGCTCGAAACAATGAGAGGGTTCTTAGCATTTGGAATTTGCTTCTCTCTCCTTGTGTGGATTTGGTATAACCAATACATTTATTTCAGAAGATACGCATTGAATGACGGATATGTTTTTACTCTTAATGCGCTGCTTATTTTTGTCATTCTTTTTTATATCTACCCTCTCAAATTTTTATTCACTTTTCTTGCCAATATTCCCTTGGGATTAATCGGCTGGAGTAAATTGGAAAATTCTTACAATATGATTAGAGCAGATCAAATGCCAATATTAATGGTGATTTACAGTATTGGTTATCTGCTTGTATTTTTTGTTTTATTTTTGCTTTATTTGCATGCATATAAAAAGCGAAATTTTTTGGAATTGAGTACTTCTGAAATCATAGTTACAAAATCAGAAATACAATCCTCTGCGCTTAATATGGGGATTGCACTACTATCTATATTTATAGTGTTGATTGGCGGAGTCGCTTTCGCTTCTTGGGGAGGATGGATTTACTTCTTAGTCGGTCCAACAATGGCCGTCAATGGTTCTATTATGGGTAAAAAAGCTAAACGCGCAATTGATATAAATATCTAAGAAATAAATTTTTTCAATAATTTCTCCATCTTAAAAAGGTGTACTTAAAATAGGATTAAAAAAAAATCTAAGTTTATTACCCATTGATTATTTTAAACTAACCCATCACAAAATGTATAGCCATATGAAAAAAATATATTTACTTCTGTTTCTTGTTTTAGCTACACAAGTCTTTGCACAATTCGGCTCTCAAGATTCGGGTGGAAAACTTTCTCCTCTTCAAGCTTGTTATGATGTAAAATTTTACGACCTTAATCTGACGATAGACCTAAACGAAAAAACTATTGCTGGCTCCGTTGTTATGCGAGCGCAAGCCGTTAATGATTTTAATAAAATATTGATTGATCTTGACAGCCGTTATACAATTGATGCGCTTCAATTTCTGTTGGATAACAATAAAGAAATTGATCTGAAGTTCACACATGACAGCAATAAAGTTTGGATTGATTTCCCAACAACCATAAAGAAAGGCGAAACGTTCTCAACAAAGATTACTTATGCAGGTCTTCCTCGAATTGCAAAACGTCCACCATGGGATGACGGATTGGTTCTTGCTAAAACAAAAGATGGAAAAGATTGGGTAACTCTAACATGTCAAGGAGGCGGAGCTGATACATGGTGGCCGTGCAAAGATCATCCGTCTGATGAACCCGATTCAGTTTCACTTCATTTTACCGCACCTTCAGATTTAATTCTTATCAGTAACGGAAGATTTATTTCATCAACAGAAAACAACAACGGAACTAAAACGTGGAACTGGTTTGTATCAACTCCAATTAATAATTATGGTGTAATTTTTTATCTCGGCCCATATAAACGGATAGATTACGATTACACAAGTGTAACCGGAGAAAAATTTCCATTCACCGTTTGGGTGCTTCCGGAAAGTTATGAGAAGGCAAAAGAACATGCCCCTCAGTTTTTAATTCATATGAAAGTAATGGAAGAACTCATCGGGCCGTATCCTTTCCGCGGCGATAAATATGCTGTTGTTGAAGCGCCTCATCTTGGCATGGAACAACAAAGTGCTATTGCGTACGGATATGGCTGGAAGAATCATCCGCAGTTTGCGTTCGATTGGCTTCATCATCATGAATTTTCTCACGAGTGGTGGGGCAATCTTGTTACATGCAGAGACTGGAGTGATTTCTGGATTCACGAAGGAATTGGAACTTACATGCAGCCGCTCTATCTGGAAAAAGTTTTTGGTAAAGATGAATACTTCCGTTATATGAAATTCATAAAACATTTTAGTAATAAAAATCCGGTTGCCCGGCGCGGTGAAAAAACTTCGGGCGAATCTTACAATAACGATATTTATTATAAAGGGGGATGGATAGTTCACACTCTTCGCTATTACCTGGGCGATGAGACGTTTTTCAAAGTGCTTAGAAAATGGGCTTATCCAACTGAAGAGATGGAAAAAATAAAAGACGGAAGACAATGCCGGATTACTACAACCGACGAGTTAATGGAAATGGCTGAAAAGATTTCCGGTAAAAAATTAGATTGGTTCTTTGAGGTTTATCTCAGGCACGCACCTTTACCGATTCTAAATGTGAAAAATCTAAACAACAGAGTTGAGCTAAGTTGGGAAACCGAAAATAATCTCCCGTTCCCTCTTCCGGTGGAAGTAACCGTTGCCGGAAAAACTATGCGTGTGGAAATGAAAGACGGAAAGGGTTTTATAGATTTGCCTCAAGGAAAAGATTTCACTGTTGATCCTCTTGGCTGGTTATTAATGGATATGAAAAAATAAATACAATAAGGATCATTCCCTCTGAATGATCCTCTAAACAAACGGTCATGCTAAAAATTTATTTCATTAACATTAATTTAAGAGAGCGCACAAAATTATTACCGCTTACTGTAAAAATATAAACACCGCTTGAGACTTTATTTCCCAATTGATCAACTCCATTCCATAGCAATCGAATAATATTTCCAGTCCCAACTTCTTCCTGTGTGAATGTTTTTACTAGTTCCCCCAGGATGTTATAAATCTTAAAAGAAAGATTTTCTTTTTTCATGTTCTGTGGGATCTGAATTGTAATTGTTGTCTGTGGGTTAAACGGATTCGGATAAGCATTAATGGAAAATTCCGTTGGTATTTCGTCTTTAATTTTCACATCTGTTGTAAATGGATTATCCTTATAACAATCTTTACAATAAGTCGTATCATTTTCCAATGAAAGAAAAGCTGTGTACTTGGAAAGTATTTTGTTCTCTTTACTGAGATTAATTATTTCATTTATAACCGAATTTGTTATAGTAGATTTTTCTAAAGAGTTGAGATACGTACTAACCCACATTTTTTCAATTGATACATCTCCCATTTTATTGCTAACATCTTCCACAACTATAGTTTGAGTGAATGGATTTGAATTATAAACTCCGGAAGTTTTTATAAGGAAAGGAAACTCACCGATATATTTTCCAACTTGTGTAATAGCTGAATTTAACGAAATGGTAAGACCGCTGTTATTTAATGTCTGCCTGCTAAAACAAAATCCGTTTTGCAGAGTTGTATACAGATCGAAGGAATTAACAGAACCGCTTAACCGATTCCCTAAATTTGAAAGTGTACTTGAAAAACCTGAACTAATCCGGCTATACGACCCGGAAGTAAATTTAGAAAGATTGTCATAAAAGTATTCGTTTCCAATGTATGAACGGCTATTGAAGTAAAAGTATGTATAATCTTTATTGTTAAAATCTAAAATGTAAGTCGGGACCATAATTGTTAATATTTTCTTTAGATCAGTAATTAATTGATTAGCCGTTAGGTTGCTTCCCAACTGGTCCGAATTTGAAATTAGAAAAACATTTCCGCCTCGTTTATTAATAATAAATTCGTAGCCCTCTTTCAATAATGTGGGAAGATTGCTGTAAGTAGAAATCGAATTTTCTGAAATTTTACTAAATGCAGTTTCAATATTTATAGAGTCCGCCTTTATCCAATCGTTAGCGACTTTGCCGATTGAAAGACTTGAATAAAACAAATTGAAGTAGTCGCTTGTGCTAAAACTGCCTTTAATATATTGTTTAAGCTCATCAAGAACTTGTTTTCTGTTCGTTGTACTTTTTCTCGAATCATAATCAATCATAAATAAAACTTTTTTACTAACTATGGAGATTGATGTTGCAGGAAACATGGAAAGCTGATAGAATCCCTCGTTCGATTTTTTAAACAATTTTAAGTAAACCCCATTAATCATCGGATTATTAAAAATCAATTGTGTGGGATAAGAATTATTGTAGGAGTCTAAATTCAACCGTTGATGAACGCCGAAAAATGTATCCGTCTGGGTAGTAAATATCAAATTAGTTTCCGAACACCTTGGATTTTTCCATTCATCATTATTCCAAGTTACAAGACTTACTTTATTGGCTTTATTTAACGATGGAGTAAGTAAAGAGAATTGAAGCGGAATCGAAATTTGATTTGAATACCAGATATTTGGGACATGATAGGTAATACGAACCTTACGTGTTTCGTTTGGTTTTAAAGGGTATACTCGAAGTTCATAATGATTATTATTAATTTTACGAAGAATTGCAGGGTCTTGTTTTCTATTAACAATTCCCTCATATATTGATGATGCCGTCCATGTGTCTAACAATACTCCTTTACTAATATTTTCTCCGATCCATAGCCATAGATCTGTTACATAACTTCCTTCAGGTAAATCAAAATTCATTATTACTTCTAATTGAGCGGATGAATTAAAATTTGTTCCTCGAGAAGAAAAAGTTAGATATGCGCTCACTTGGCTGAATAAACCGTTGGGAATGACGGAAAAAGTTGCTTCTTCAATAGTTCCCTTGTACCGAGGCCATCCTTGCTGGGGATCTAAAACATCAAGCGTGTTTTGAGCTTGAATACAAACACTAGATAATAAAAAGTAAAATATTATTGATCTTGTAATTTTGGAAACCATGTTTCCCCCTTGATTTATTGTTGTGATTGCAATTAGTGTGATCGAATGAAGTATTAAGGACGGTCAATTTTTTATTTTGTAGGGAATGGCAGGGTATTAGCATTTTAGTCCCATTAGAATAAGAATAATTAAGCAATTATTATACCGTTGATTTTAATTCAATATTAATGCTAAAGGTCATTTTATTTTTTTCTGTCATGAAATAATTTCGTTCCGGAAGAATATTTTGCACATAATGCTTGTTAATATCTAATTTGCTATATAGATATTAGTGAAATAAATATTTTTTTCATTCAATCGGAATTGTAATGATGCAAGAGATAATTACTCTTTTAATCATCGGTCTTGCTGCCGGTTTAGTTAGCGGAGTTCTTGGCATCGGCGGCGGAATAATTATTATACCGATGCTTGTTGGATTTTTGGGATACACTCAAAAAGACGCGCAGGGAACTTCGCTTGGTCTTCTTCTTCTTCCTATTGGTATCCTTGCTGTAATGAATTATTATAAAGCCGGGCATGTAAATCTTAAAGCTGTCGGTATTATGGTTGTTACTTTCGTTATCGGAAGTTATTTGTCGTCATTATATGCTGTTAATCTTCCCGAAGGAATTTTGAAAAAGGTCTTTGCTGTATTTCTTATTCTTTATGCTCTCAAATTATTGATAGGCAAATAAAAATTATTTATAACTGCTTATTCAAAATTTAATAACAGCGTAGCAAGAGGCGAACATTTTCTCTAAACCGCTTTCAAGAACCGCATCTGTTTTAATTGCATTACTTGTCACTTTCTTCTGGTCAACATCATTCATTATTATCAAATGGGGATTGCGGGATATTCCACCGCTGACTTTTGCCGGGTTGCGTTACTTCTTAGCTTTTGTGTGTCTGCTTCCTTTTATGTTAACTAAAGAAAAAATTTCTGAAGTTAAAAAAATTGATCGAAAAGATTGGTTACGTTTAACTGTCCTCGGACTTCTTTTTTATACATTTACACAAGGAACTCAATTTATCGGATTGTCGCTTCTTCCCGCGGTAACAGTAAGTCTGCTTCTCAATTTTACTCCTATCATAGTTGCGGTAATGGGAATTTTTCTTTTATCTGAAAGACCTTCTGTGCTTCAATGGTTAGGTACAAGTTTATTTATTATTGGAATACTTGCTTACTTCTATCCCGTTGATCTATCCGAAAGTAAAACTCTGGGAATTATTGTGATGACAATTGGAATTTTCTCCAACGCATTTTCCTCCATACTAGGTCGCGGAATAAATCGAAGCAGTAAATTCCATCCTTTAACAGTTACAGTTATAAGCATGGGGATTGGATCAATCGTAATGTTGATTATTGGTCTTGTAACACAAGGATTACCACTTTTAAGTTTAACAAATATTTTATTTTTACTTTGGCTTGCAGTTGTAAATACAGCTTTTGCATTTACACTTTGGAATTTATCTTTGAGAACTCTCACTGCGATGGAATCAAGCATAATAAACGGAACAATGTTAATCCAAATTGCCTTTCTTGCATGGTTATTTATTGGTGAACCTGTAACTTGGCGGGAAGGAATTGGAATGTTAATAGCTGCAGCCGGAGCAATTGTTGTTCAAATCAAAAGAAGAAACTAATTTTAAGTATCTAATTGAACTCTCAACAAAAAATCATAAATAACCAGATGAAAAATTTTATCTGCTTAATTCTACTTTTTACGTTTTACTTAAACGTACATCCTCAATCTAAAAAAGATTTTTGGATCATTTCAGCTCCGGCTGAAAAAGAATTTACAAAAATTGATTTGAACGGAAAGACGGTTATTCCGAATGGCAGATTTATTACTCCTTTAGGAAAAACAATTATTACCGCTCCCCATCCGTATGGATTAACTTTAAGTCCGGATGGAAACGTGCTTGTTACTGCAAATTCCGGAACCGATCCTCTTTCAATTACATTGATCAAAAATATTTTGAGTGGAGATCCTATCGTTCAGCAAGTTCCACCCGGTGCAAATACAGATAAAGGAGTTCTTGCATCAGTTTTTATGGGATTGGCAATTTCTCCCGATAATAAAATTGTTTACGTCGCAGGTGGACAAACTAATAAAATTTACTTGTTCGATATTTCAACAGGAAATAAAATTGATTCGATTGATTGCGCTTACGCTGATAATAAATTCGATTACTCTCACGGATACATCGGTGATTTGGTTTTATCTAGTAACGGAGAAAAAATTTACGCAGTTGATCAAATCAATTTTAGAATGATCATTGCAGATACAAAAACAAAATTGCTTGTTCAAAGTGTACCGGTGGGAAGATATCCTTTTGGTATTACTCTCTCGCCTGATGAAATAAATATTTTTGTTGCAAATGTGGGAATGTACGAATACAAACATATCCCCGGTATAACAAGCAATAATGTTAAAGAGAAAGGATTAACTTTTCCGCCTTATGGTTATTTGTCTAAAGAATCTCGGACTGGCGTTAAGATAGGTGATATTAAAGTTCCGGGTTTAGGCAATCCATATTCTTCCGATGCTTTCTCGGTCTTTATTATAGATAACAAAGATCCGAATCATCAAAGAGTTACTACAAAAATTAAAACGGGTAACCGGATAGGAGAATTGATCGAAGGGATTCCGGCTGTCGGAGGTTCAAGCCCCAACTCTCTTGCTGCAACAAATAAATATTTATTCGTTAGCAACGGAACGAACGATAATCTTTCTGTTATAGATATTGAAAAGAAAAAGATTGTAAAGACGATAAAACTTGTACTGGATGATCGCTTAAAAAATTTACGCGGTATAATTCCATACGGACTAACACTCTCGCCCGATCAAAAAAGATTATATGTTGCAGAATCTGGAATCAATGCTGTTGCTGTGATTGATATAGATAAAATGAAAATTCTCGGACACATACCAACAGGCTGGTTTCCGGCAAAATTAAAAGTAAGTATTGATGGAAATAAATTATTTGTGGCAAATGCAAAAGGATACGGCAGCGGACCGAATGGAGGAGAATATTTTAAACCCGGACCCGAAGGAACTTACATCGGCAACTTAATGAAAGGAGCTGTTTCGGTAATTGATATACCAAAAGATGATGAACTGCCTGCCCTAACCCAAAAAGTGATTGATAATAATTTTTTAATTGAGAAATCATCATCACAAAAATTTTCTGAAAGAAAAAGCAATCCCATTCCTCTTTATCCCAAAGAAAAGGTTAGCCCGATAAAACATATCGTCTTCATTTCAAAAGAAAATAGAACTTATGATGAAATATTCGGGAATGTCAAAAATGGAAACGGCGATTCAACGCTTGCCCGTTATGGAAAAAATGTTTCCTTCACAAATAAAAAGAAAACTCTTGAAGTAATAAATACTACTGTAATGAAAAATCATCTCGAATTAGCAAAACGATTTTCGATCTCCGATAATTTTTATGTTGATTCGGATGTTTCATCGGACGGGCACCGCTGGCTTGTTAATACTTATCCGAATGAATGGGTTGAAACAATCGTTCCGGCTGATTACGGCAAGAATAGAGATGTAAAAGAAAATTCGAAAGCTAAGGGTGCTCTTGGCATCAATCCTACCGCAGGAGCTATCTACCCCGAAGATTACAACGAAGCAGGATCTATGTGGGATCATCTCGAAAGAAATAAAATAGATTTTTTTAATTTTGGTTTTGGGATGATGTTCGAGCCAGCTTCTTACGATGCAAGTTATAAATACGGCGGTGTTAGACATTATGTTAATTATCCGGTTCCGCGCCCAATGTTCAACAAAACTTCCCGCATTTACCCAACATACAACACTTCCATTCCCGATCAATTTAGAATTGATATGTTCAAAAAAGAATTTAATGAAAAGTGGATGGGAAAAGGAAAAAAGATGCCGTCTGTTCTTACCGTTATTGTACCGAATGATCATGGCGCCGGTGAGCGTCCCGATGCCGGATATCCTTTCCGCGAAAGCTACATGGCTGATAACGATCTTGCAATCGGACGGATTGTAGAGTTTCTTTCACACACGCCGTACTGGAAAAATATGATGATCGTAATTACAGAAGATGACGCGCAGAACGGTGTAGATCACATTGATGCGCATAGAAGTGTTCTGATGGTCATCTCTCCTTACGTGAAGAAAAATTATGTCAGTCATGTTCATTATAGTTTCGGCAGTATCTTCAAAACTTTCTGGAATGTTCTCGGCATTCCATACTTAAATCAATTTGATGCCGGTGCAAATGACTTTTCAGATTTCTTTACAGATAAACCGGATTTCACTTCGTACAACGCTTTAGATATAGATAGAAGAATTTTCGATCCGCAAAAAGCTTTAACTCCGCTTGATGAAAAGTTTGATTGGAAATCTCTCAGCGAATCCCCTGAAATTGATAATGTGAAAGATATGATGCATGAAGCTAAAGAGAAGGAGAAAGACCGTAAAGAAAATAGAGAGCGGATAAAATAGAACGTAAATGAAAAATTTAAGAGTTACTGCTATCGGTGAAATCCTTTATGATATTTATCCTGACAAAAAACGCTTGGGCGGTGCGCCGTTTAATTTTATTTATCATATATGGAAGATATTGGGTAAAGCAAATTTCGTTTCAAGTGTTGGGAATGATGAGAACGGAAAAGAAATGCTTTCATATCTCAACTCAATCGGATTTAATACTAAACACATATATATAGATAAGAAATATCTAACCGGAACAGTTCAAGTAAAACTTAGTGAAGATAGAACTCCGCAATTCACAATTTCTCCTGAGTGCAGCTATGATTACATTACAATGAACGATTCAATAAAAGAGTTGATCGAAAAGGAAACTGATTTGTTGTACTTCGGTACGCTTTCAACACGCAGCGATATTTCCCGCGATACAATTCAATCTCTCTTTGAAAAACCACAATTGAAATATTTTTGCGATCTCAACCTTCGTCACAATTTTTACACAAAGGAATTGATTAAACAAACTTTGTTGACATGTAATGTTCTTAAAATTAACCAAGACGAATTGGACAAGCTTAAACAGCTCTTCGACCTACAACGATTTAACAATCGAGCAATAGAACAATTAATTAAAGAGTTTGATATTGATCTTATCGGATTGACACTCGGAGAGAAGGGTGCTGAGCTTTACACTAAGAGCGAAACAAATCATTACAAAGCAGAAATTGTTAATGTGGTTGATACTCTTGGAGCCGGCGATGCTTTTGCCGCTATACTCTGTATTGGTTACTTAAACAATATGCCGATTGCCGAAATCAACAAACTTGCAAATGAATTTGCTGCGGAGGTATGTTTAGTTATTGGGGCATTACCAAATGATGATTTAGTTTATGAAAAATATGGGGAAACCTTCTGTTAAAAATAAATCCCGCATTCGCGGGATTTATCCTCTATGTTGAGTTGTCATGGAATTGTTAGGAAAATGTAAAAGTATTTACATAAAGAAATAGTTATATGTCCGAACTCTCTACTTGGTTGCAGGGAAGTGCGGATTAATTACTATTTCAATCCTTCTATTTTTTGCTCTTCCTTCTTCTGATGAATTGTTGGCGATCGGTTTAGTACCGCCAAGTCCCACAGAAGTAATTCTGTTCGCTTCGGCACCCATGCTTGACATTAAATATTGAAATATGGCATTAGCTCTTAATTGTGAGAGATCAAGATTCTTTTGAAAATCGCCTTGACCATCGGTATGACCTTCTATCACTGTCGTCCCGTTTGGAAATAATTGAATTGCTTTCTGAACTTTTGCAAACAGATTATAATACTGAGGTTCAAGTGTTGCCTTGTTTGACGGAAAGACTATGTTAACTAATCTTATTATTATTAATTCTCCGTTTCTTATAACTTCTGCTTCAGAAGGAAGAAACAGGTTAGATGCTTTTTCTATGATTTGATTATTCCTTTCCAATTCCTGCGACTGCGTCTTGTACCTAAGACTTTCATTCTCAAGTTGTGCAAATCTTGTTTTATAGTCTTCAACCGACTTATTTAATTCTTCTATTGATTTTTTGAGCGATTCATTATCTACATTCAGTTTTTTATTCTGAGTCTCTGCATCTTCAAGTTTTGTTTTATAATCCTGAATTGATTTTTTCAGATCCTCCAGTTCGGAAGAAATTCTTTGATTGTCGTTCAAAGCTTTATTTAATTTTACATGACCATCATTAATATTAAAGATAATTTGAGAAGTGATTTCATCATAACCTTTGTCGAATGATGGTTGAATCTTGAACTCAGCACCTATTTTGGCTAGCGGTTCTTCCCACGATAAAACTAAATCTTCCATTGTCTTCTCTTTGTCTTTCATCTTCGTAAAAAGATCCTGCAAGTATAAACCATGTTTAAGTTCGTACATAGCTTGGTTCAGGTTATTGTGTGCTTTTAGAGTATCGTAACGGTTGGCGTCTAAAATTGTTTCTATGTCTTGAGCATATTTTTTGCTCTTATTTAAGATGATGGGTGCGTATTTGTTTAAATCTTTATCTTCTGCTTGAGCAATTGAAGCATTAAGATCATTCAAAAATTTACCTTTTACACCCACCAATTCTGCATCTTTATAATTAGTCTCAGCGGATTTAGCATATTTTTTATATCCTTCCATATCTTTATCGTTATAATCTTCTACGGCGCTTGAAAAATTTTCCTCTCCTTCTTTCCATAATTTCGGTGCGTTAGTGTAAGCATCAACATTAAACGCAAGCTGGCGTATTTTCATTAGATCTGAAAAACTTGTATTCAATGTTTTGGTTGTCTCGATTGATTTATTAAATAGATCAATTGCCGTTGTAAGATTCTGTTGAATCTCTTCGGGTTTTCCGTTTTTCTTTAAAAGCTTTTCTGCATCAGCAAGCAGGTCAGTTCCTTTTTCAAAATCCTCTTGAGCAAAAATATTAGCCGCCATGGATAATGCTTTCTTGCTTAGATCTCTTGAATTCTTAAACATTTTTTCAGAATCGCTTTGAGAGAAGATTTGACCGGCAAAGAAGAATGCTATAATGGAGTATAATATTGTGATGGTTGAAAACCTTTTCATGTTGCCTCCGAAATTTCTAGGATTAATTGTTCGTAAATTAACATTAAATGCTTTAAAACAATTCCTTATCCGCCTAATTTTTTTGGTTTTGAATCCTAAAACTAAACTATAAACATCTCCCACCATTCAATCATTTCTTTAGCATAACTACCGCGCATCAGAAGTAAATGATTTCCAAGCGGTTCATTAAGCAAATCCGTTACTTTAGCCGAGCCGTGCAACTTTACTTTTACTTGTGTTCTGCAAAGATTTTCCGATGAACCGGTTTCTAAGATCTCCCCGTTAGATACCCAAATTTTTTCCAGATTCTTTCCGCCTATCCTCAACACTGTAATTTTTCCCTTTGCCAATTCTCCTTCTATGCCAACTCCAAGTCCCGATTCAAAATGCGAGCGTAATTTATAATTCTCCGTCATACTCATCGGAACAGTACAATGAGCAAGCCATATTGAATTGCTCTGTTCATCAATCTGTGCAGGGTTAGCCATCCAAACAGTTTGATTTGTTAAATAATTTGCCCATAACATTCCAAGCGTAGAGACAAGATCGCCCTCGCATCCGGCAATGATTCCTTCATCGTTCAGTTTTGATAATGCAAAACATCCGGTAGTTTTAAGGTCTGTTACCAAATCGAAACAGCGGACTGAAACTGAATTTAATTCTTGTGCACGGATCAACTCTTTAAGTGCTATATAAACTCTCACTACATTCTTAATTTCTTTCTTTGAGGGTTCTTTTATTGCCGCGGCTTTTGTTGTTAAGTAGTAATAATCGTCTTCGATTTGTTCATCTTTTATTTCTGCTATCCTTGTTTTAAGTTCTTCAAGATCAACATTTACTACTTGCGGACCCCATACTTTTTTTATAACGGAAGAATCCGGCATGCTTGCAACAAGCCAATCAGACGGACTTCCAATCAAACCGATCTTTGTGTTTTTTAATTGATGAAACACTTGATGATGTTTTACGTTTCTTTCTAAATCGTCCCGCCAATCTTTGTTTATATTGTTATCTATATAAATGATCTTTCCTTTTTCATCGTCTTGCTGAAGCTTTGCTAAAATTTCCATTGATGCAGCAAGAGAATTATTCCCGGCGTGAGCAATTAAAATTACCGGTTCATTGCTGTAAACTTTCTTCCGTTCGTACCAAAGTTTAAGAACTTTTTCTTCAGTTCCGCCTGTAACAATGAAGTAAAAAATCGGAACGTGCAGATTTATCATTTCATCAGTAAATCGCTCACCGCCATAATCATGAAATAAAGAAAGAAGATTACCTGCTATCTCTTCTATTGAGGTTTGAGTAATTGAGCTTGAGACAGGGATGAAGCCAAATTTTGTATTTGCATTCATGTTGTTTTCCCAAATACTTTAAAACTTTGTAGATTATTTTCTAAGCATCATTCTTCTAAAATATTTAACTCATCTAAAATTTCTTCCGCATGAATAAGTTCTTGAAAGGGAATCATTAATTTTTGCTCTCCCGTTAGAAAGGAATTCCGATTGCTTCCAGATTTACCATAATTGATTTATTTTAGAAAGAGAACTCCCGAGCTCAATACTCCAAAATTTATCTAAAGAGAATTGTGCAAATGATTGATTGCTTATAAAAAGAAGTAGTGTCACGGAAAATAGTATCTTCAAATTTTCTCCTAAGGTTTCGTGTTTTTTCATTAAGAGATAAAGAATTAGAAACAACTTAGAGAGAATTTTTGTTGAGGGCAAATAAAAAAAGACTTCGGTTTACTTAAACAGATTTAAGATCGAAATAAAGCACCTATATGTTCGCCTTAGGAAGCATTTTTTATTTAGCATCACTAACAGTCGATGCGGTGTTCCAATCAAAATCCTTCCCGCATAGTGGCTATACCAGAGGGAAGGACTTTTTAAAAGCTCCGTTATTACAAATCAACAATCGTCATTCAATAGAATCATATAGAGAATAATCAATAATCGTTTAACATTCCTTGTCTCTCTTTCGCCTTTTTATTCCATTCCGGAACAGATGCTTTCAGAAAATCTGCTTTGTCTGTTTTCAATTCTTGCATGTTTAACCCAATAAACTTTTGTGCTTTTTCTTTAGAAGAATAATCCGGCAGAGCAACCGGATAGTTTACACCATGCTTAACAAGTATAAGTGCAATTTCCTTCCTTGCTTGCTCTGCTTTTTGTATTGATGTTCCTAAAACTCTCATCGCTTCAACCGGAGAATGAAAACCCATTCCGTTTGATGCCGCAACCCAATCCCATCTCCATTGTGCATGGCGTATTAACTGAAGAGCCGGCTTCATTTCTGTTTCTGTTGCGCTTTTATCCCATGCAATCTTTGCTTCTATGTGTGTAGCGGCTAAAGTTTTTTCAGCAATCCTTTTCAATTCATCAATCTTATCTTGTCGTTCATATACGTTTGCAATTAGCTTTTGTGTTTTTTCTCTGTGACAAACCTGGCAAGAATTTTCAACATTGTTCAACGGGCTTTGAATATGATGATCTGTGAATTTTACTCCGCCTTCAGTTTTATACGGCATGTGGCAATCCGCACATGAAACTCCTCGATCCGCGTGAATACCGGTTTTATATAATTCATAATCCGGATGTTGTGCTTTCAGCATCGGTGCACGGCTAAGTTGATGCGTCCAATCGGTGAATTCTGCTTTGTCATAATATTCTTCCATTGCATCTGCGCTGAATCCGTTATCCCACGGAAAAGTTAAATACTTTCCTTCTCCTTTGAAGTAATACTCAACGTGGCATTGAGCGCAAACGAGCGAACGCATTTCATTGTGACTGAAACTCTTTATGTCTTTACCCTGTCTCTGCAAAGCTTCAATAAGTGCGGGTCGTGTGATTCTTAAATCCATTGTTTTCGGATCGTGACAATCCTGGCAGCCAATCGGGTTAACAATTTCAGAACCTAAATCTTTCCATTTTGATTTGTAGAATTCAGCAACGCCCATCTTTTGCATCATGCGCGGAACATCTGTGCTTTTGCAAGCCCAACACGTTGCCGGTTGTGGACTAACTTTGTTTCCGCCTGTTCTCAAAGTGTTGCGCAAATCTTTCACTGCGTATGCATGTCCTCTTCCTTGATTGTAATCCCTCGAAAATCCATAACCTGCCCACATAATCACCAGCTCGGGAAACTTTTCTAAATAATCAACTTTTGCTGATCCAAAATGCTTGCTCGCATAAGTTGTGTCGAGTGTTTTCATGTATGTTTCATACTCGCGCGGATAATTTTCTCCCCACACTTCGTTGCGCGGCTCCCAATCTGCAATTGGTTTTACCTGCTGAAGCATGAAAGATTCATTTCTTCTTTCGATGATGGAGGAAGCAAACAGTCCAATTAAAAATACTACGACGACAGTAACAACAAACAGCAGCTAACCTAACCACGGTTTGTTCTTTGTTATTTCTTGAATTGATTTCATTGATAGATCCTTTCTGATTAATTCTTTCTCTCTGATGAAATATATTTTTCCATCCATTCGGGAATTAATGGAGCCAATTGCGGTACTCTTGCATAAGGTGTTGAAGATAAACTGTGTACTCTGCCATGAGGCGTTTCTCTGTGGCAATTCCAGCAATATCTTTCCGTTTGATCTTCAACGTTATTATTATTAATTGATCTCAAAGCTATTGGGTGAATTAAATTGCTGTGGCATCGAATGCAATTATTCTGAACCGCTCTCTTTCCATCTTCTTTGATTTGTATTACTTGCGGCTCCCAACGCATTGTGAAATACGTCGCGTGGCGCAACCCATCACTCGCCTTAAATAAATACTTGCTGATGAAATTATTTTGGGGCACATGACAATCATTGCACATTGCAACTCTGCCGTGACTACTCCTTTCCCAAGTTGCATATTGAGGATTCATAACATGGCAATTCACGCATGTTTTTGGATTATCTGATAAGTATGAAAATGCATTTGAGATGTAGAGTACATAAAATCCTAATCCGACAAAAATTCCGGCGAGTACTATTATAGGGTATCTCCACTGCTTCGGCGGAATGATGTGAGAAAAAACTTTTGTGAACCAATTCTTCTTAATCGATTCCATCTCTATTCACTTTTCCTTTTTGTGTAGATCTATTCAATTCTTTAATTTCTGCAGTGCTTGTTGGATGCCCAATTGCATCTAACTGCTTGTGAATTATTAGATATTCTTCTTTAGAAACTTTATTATGCCAATGACCGGTAATCATTCCCAATCCCGTTATTGAAACAAACAAAAGAATAACACCGAATGCAATAATTTTTTTAGAAACTTTTTTCTCTCCGAAAATATTTTTCACTTCAAGCGTGTCAGCAACCGGGCAAGCATCCACACAATTCAAACACGATGTGCATTCATCTGAATAAACGGTTTTTACCTTATCAACTTTGATGAATGACGGACATGCCTTGGCACACAATCCGCAATCAATACAGTTTACGGCATTTCTTTTTATTTTGTTCGGACTTAAAAACCCAATCAATCCTAACAAAGCGCCATAAGGACAAAGATACCTGCACCAAAAATTTCTAATAAAAACAGAAAGCAAGAAAAGAATACCAATAACAATAAGACTGAATCTGGAAATGTTTGCGAAAAAATAAAACATCTTAACGTCAGCGGCAATATTGTATGCATCGCTTAAGAAAAATGCAAGCGCGGTTTCCGTCATCGAAAAAATTGCAAATGCAAAAAATGCAAGCAGTAAATATTTCACAGCGCGCAATGGATAATCAATTAGCTTCGGCAGTTTAAATCTCCGTTTGAAAAGTTTCTTCCAAATTTTTTCTCCAAAGTCTCCTACCAGTTCTGAGATAAAACCAACCGGACACATCCAACTGCAAAATGCTTTTCCAAAAGTCAGCGATACACCAACAATTGCTAAGAAAATGAAAAATCCCGCGGGATGAACGTCATGCACTTTTCCGGTTTGGAAAAAATACACTACGCTCATTAGTGCACTGATAGGAAGAAATCCTTCTACGCCCGGCGGTCTTTGGTGAAATGTGGTGGTGCCATTCGACTCCAGATAGGAAATAAACTGATAGAACTCGATTCCGATCCAAATACAAAGAATAGCAAATCCGATTTGAATACCGAATCTAATCTTCTGTATCGATTTTGATGTGTTTTTTCTATAACTAATCGCCATAAACTACGAGTATTTTTATTAAACGGACTATTAATTCCGATACAAAAGTAATAGTTTTAAGTTTCTCTGTCAAATGAAATAGTAGAAAACATGCAAAAAAACATATATTCTTAGTTAAATCGGATAAAGAAGACCCGCTTTTCTTTTTGCTTGACTTTGTAAATAGGAAACCCGTAGTTTTAATCAGAACAATAAATCCGATAATGATTTTGTATAGCAATAAACTAAAATATGGAATGCAAACCCTGTTGTACATGAAAAGATTTAAAAGTAATCATGTATTTTCTGCAACGTACATTTCTGAACAATTGCAAATTCCTAAGGAATTCATTTCAAAAATATTACAGATTCTCGCGCATAAAGGAATTTTAATTTCTAAAAAAGGGAAAGGCGGTGGATTTTCTTTTGCTGTTGATCCGCAACAAATAAAATTAAAAACCATTTTTGATTCTCTTGGGCAAACCAAAGAATTTGAAAAATGTTTGTTCGGCGGAGATGTTGATTCCTGTTCAGAGGAAGAATGTATGATCTGCTCATTATGGACAACATTTAACAAAGAAATGACTTATATAATTAATAACCACACTCTTGGAAATTTATGCTTGAGGTTAGAAACTGATTTCAATAATTAAAAATGAATAACATAAATTTTTACAATAATAACAAGGAGACACAATGAAGAAGTTGTTTTTCATAACAGCCGTTTCTATTCTGCTTTTTGGAGCATGCGGAGAAAATAAATCCGGAGCCGATGTAGAAACGGCAAAGAAAGAAAAGACGGCAAAGATTTTTGGACTAACTGTTTTCGAACTGGATAATGGAATTGGGCCGATAAAAGAAAAATTAAATCTTGGTCCGATTGACTCTAAAATGGTTGAGACCGGACAAAAATTATTCGATGCGAAATGTGCTCAGTGCCATAAGTTAGATGAACGCTACACAGGACCCGCTCAGAGGGATCTAATTGAAAGAAGATCGCCTGAATACATAATGAATATGATTTTAAATCCCGTTGAGATGGTTGCAAAACATCCGGAGGCAAAAAAAATGTTTGCTCAATATCCAACACAAATGACATTTCAAAATGTAACACAAGAAGATGCAAGAATGATGCTTGAATATTTTCGTTCTGTGGATAAATTAAAAAAATAAATTATCAAAAGGAAAAACTATGAAAAAGAAAAAATATTTATTCCTCATTGTTCCTGCTTTATTGTTAAGTGCTATTTTATATAATTGTTCTAATTCAAATAGCGCCGGTGACTTTAGCGATGCTGCGTCTAAAGTTTATGTTGCACCGGGAACACATGATGAATTTTACGCATTTATGTCTGGAGGATTCAGCGGGCAAGTTTCAGTCTATGGACTTCCCTCGGGCAGATTATTTAAAGTAATTAGTGTCTTCTCGCAAAATCCGGAAACAGGTTACGGATATTCAGAAGAAACAAAACCAATGTTGAATACTTCATTCGGATTTGTTCCATGGGATGATGCACACCATCCGGTTTTATCGAAAACAAATGGTGAACAAGACGGAAAATGGTTATTCATTAACGGTAATAATACACCAAGAGTTGCTAGAATTGATCTTACTACTTTTGAGACTGTAGAAACAATTGAAATTCCAAACTCCGCCGGTAATCACGGTTCTCCTTTTGTAACCGAAAATACCGAGTATGTTGTTGCTTCAACAAGATTCAGCGTTCCCGTTCCTCAAAAAGATGTTCCAATTTCTTCCTATAAAGAAAATTTTAAAGGAACAATCTCTTACATAAAAGTTGATAAAAATTCCGGCGATATGAATTTAGCTTTTCAAATTGTTGTGCCCGGATTTAATTACGATATAGCGCATTCAGGAAAAGGTCCATCTCACGATTGGTCATTCTTCACTTCTTATAACAGCGAACGGGCTAACACACTTTTAGAAGTTAATGCATCCCAAAATGATAAGGATTTTATTGCCGCGGTAAATTGGAAGTTAGCTGAAAAATATGCCGCCGAAGGTAAAGGAAAGAAGATGAGCGCTGAATACTACGACAACAACTATGACGAAGGCGCTCACAAAGCTATTTCAAAAAAGATGAATGAAGCGCTGGTGCTTGATCCGAAAGAATGTCCGGGAATTATTTACTACATCCCGACTCCAAAATCGCCACACGGAGTTGATGTCGATCCAAGCGGCGAGTATATAGTTGCAGGCGGAAAGCTTGCTTCTGTTATTCCCGTTCACTCATTTTCAAAAATGATCAAAGCAATCGAGAATAAAGAGTTCGCAGGCGATGTAGATGGAATTCCTATTCTTAAATACGAATCAGTTGTTGCAGGAGAAGTACAAAATCCCGGTCTTGGACCTCTTCACACCGAATTTGACGGAAATGGTTATGCATACACTTCTGCTTTCTTGTCATCGGAAATTGTAAAATGGAAACTCGGCACTTGGGAAGTTGTAGACCGCGTTCCGACTTATTATTCAATCGGCCACTTGATGATTCCGGGCGGCGACAGCAGAAAGCCGTGGGGTAAATATGTTGTTGCATTGAACAAGATTACAAAGGATAGATATTTACCAACGGGACCCGAAGTTACCCAGTCAGCTCAGTTGTTTGATATTTCCGGCGATAAAATGAAACTGCTTCTTGATTTTCCGACTGTTGGAGAACCTCATTACGCACAAGCAATTCCAGCAGACTTGTTGGAAAAGAATTCTAAGAGAATTTATGAGTTGGAAAAAAATAAAAATCCTTACGCACTAAAAGGCGAAAAAGAAGCGCTCGTTGAAAGAAAAGGAAATGAAGTTCATGTTTATCTTTCAACAACAAGAAGCCATTTTAAACCGGATAACATTGAGGGTATAAAAGTTGGCGATAAAGTTTTCTTTCATGTTACGAACCTGGAACAAGATTGGGATATACCTCACGGATTTGCAATCAAAGGTGCAAATAACTCCGAGTTGTTAGTAATGCCTGGTCAAACAAAAACAATAGTTTGGAACCCACAGAAAGAAGGAATTTATCCTTTCTACTGTACAGATTTTTGTTCGGCATTGCATCAAGAAATGCAAGGATATGTAAGAGTTTCTTCTTCTGGAAGTAACACAAAATTATTGTTTAATTAAATTTCTTCGGGAATAGATTCTGATAAATTAGGATTTACAATGTCAACCAAATCAAGAATTTTAGTTTTAATTTCTGCGGTAATGTTATTGGGTGTGTTTTTTTTTCCAATTTGGAAAATAGATTTGGTGGCGCCGCAATATCCTGAAGGTATTGGTTTAAGAATCTGGGTTAATCAAATTACCGGTTACAAAAAATTTGATTTGAGAAACATCAACGGATTAAATCATTACATCGGGATGAAAACAATTGAACCAGAATCTATTCCCGAACTTAAAATTATGCCTTACATAATTGCTGGATTTATTCTATTAGGATTAATGGCGGCTGCATTAAAAAACAGAAAAATTGTAGCCGCATGGATCTTACTTTTTTTTATCGCATTGGGAATTGGTTTTTATGATTACTATATGTGGGAATACGATTACGGACACAATCTAGATCCCAAAGCCGCTATCAGGGTCCCGGGTTTAACATACCAGCCGCCTCTTTTGGGTTCAAAGCAATTATTGAATATGAATGCACAATCTTTTCCTGATATAGGCACATACATTATTGTACTATCTATTATGAGCGCTGTTATTGCATTATATATAGATAAGAAAAGTTCGAAGGCAATAACATGAGCCTGCGAAATTGTAGTTTAGGATTATTTCTTCCTGTGATATTTTATTGTTTTTTTTTCGTCTCTTGTCAAAAAGCACCGGAACCAATTTTTTACGGTAATGATGCTTGTGACAATTGCAAGATGACTATTTCTGATCCGAAATTTGGGGCAGAGCTCATTACCGATAAAGGGAAAATTTATAAATTCGATTCAATAGAATGCTTATCTGCATTTTATAGCTCTATGAAAGATGAAGAGATTCATTCCGGGTGGGTGACCGACTATCTTACTCCGGAAAAGTTTATCAATACAAGTGTAGCATATTTTTTAGTAAGTGAAAAAATCAAAAGTCCGATGGGCTTAAACATCAGCGCTTTTGCTGATCAAAATAGTTTAGATAAATTAAAAGCAGATAACGGCGGAAAGGTTTTAAGCTGGAAAGATGTTCGGTCTTACGTTAAAAATGAATGGCATTAGTAAACTCCGTTCATTAACTATAATATTTTTTTGCATGCTCGTCTCTTCTTTGCAGTTGAGTCTAGCAAAAACATTTCTTGTCGGACCAAATCAAAAGTTTAGTAAAATCAATCAAGCATTACTTTCGACTAATGATGGCGACACAATTCTTGTTCATGCCGGCAACTATTCTGAAGGAACTATTGTTATTAACAAATCAGTAGTTTTGTTAGGAATAAACTTTCCGGTTCTGTTAGGAAATAACAACACCGGTACAATGATTATAAAGTCAGATGGAGTAATAATCAAAGGAATCGTTTTTAAGAATACAGGAATAAATTTCATTCATGATAATGCAGCTATTAGATTGGATAGTGTAAAAAATTGCGTGATTGAAGGGAATAAGTTTTATAATAATTTTTTTGGTGTTTATCTTTCAAAATCTCGCCATTGTAAAATTATTAACAATGAAATCATTGCATCAAACACGAAAGAAACTTTTTCTGGAAACGGAATTCATTTATGGTACTGCAGAGATATTACAATTAAAGATAATTATATCAGAGGGCACCGCGACGGCATCTACCTGGAATTTGTCCGTAACAGTAATATCGAAAATAATTACAGTGAAAAAAATTTGAGATACGGTCTACATTTTATGTTCTCCGATAGCTGCAGTTATTCCAACAATACATTTACTAATAACGGTGCCGGCGTTGCAGTAATGTACACTCACAATGTTACAATGACGAACAACAAATTTGAACAGAACTGGGGAGGCGGATCTTACGGTTTGTTGCTGAAGGAAATATCCAATAGCAGAATTGAAAATAATTATTTTTTTAAAAATTCTAGCGGAATCTATATAGAAGGTTGCACAAGAATAAAATCATCCGGAAATAATTTTATTGAGAACGGTTGGGCGATCAGACTAATGGCAAACTCCATGGAAAATACTTTTGAGCGTAATAACTTTATCGGAAACACTTTTGACATTTCCACCAACAGCATTAAAAATTATAATACGTTTAACAACAATTATTGGTCGGAATACAAAGGTTATGATTTAAATAAAGATGGCATTGGCGACATACCTTACCATCCTGTTAAATTATTTTCTGTTATAACCGAAAGAATCCGCCCAACATTGATCTTGTTGAGAAGTTTCTTTGTCGAATTATTAAACATCGCCGAAAATATTTTTCCAACTTTAACACCTGAGGCTTTAATTGACAACAAGCCGGCAATGCGAAAGTTCTTATGATCACATTAAACAATTATTCAAAGCATTACGGTTCTCTCAAAGCATTAAGTGAAATTAATTTAAGCATTCCCGGTGGATCATTAACATTTTTAGTCGGACCCAATGCCTCCGGTAAAACAACGTTAATAAAATCTTTATTAGGATTAGTAAAACCAACTTCGGGAGAAATTGTTGTTAACGGAATAACATTAAACGGAGATTATAATTACAGAAAAGAGATTGGCTATGTTTCTCAAATTGCAAATTTCCCCGAAAATTTGACTGTGGATGAAATTTTTAGAATGGTAAAAGACTTAAGAGATAATCGAACAAATTACGATGAAGAATTAGTCTCGGATTTTCAATTGGAACAAGCATTCAAGAAACGATTGAAAACTTTATCCGGGGGAACCCGCCAAAAAGTAAATGTAGCAGTTGCGTTTCTCTTCGATCCTAAAATAATAATATTGGATGAGCCGACTGCCGGATTAGACCCGGTTGCAAGCAGTTTGTTAAAAGATAAAATTCTTAAAGAAAATAAAAAAGGAAAGACTATCATTTTCACATCACACATTTTAAGCGAGATGGAAGAGCTTGCCCAAAATGTAGTTTTCCTTTTAGAAGGTAAAATATTTTTTAATGGAACAATTAAAGACCTGATCAATTCCACAAATCAACAAAATTTGGAAAGAGCTATTGCATCAATTATGAATGGTGCACAAAAATGAAAATTCTTTTAAAAATAATTAAGTACCAGCTTCATGACCTCTCAAGAAGTAAATGGATAATTATCTATACAACTTTCTTTTTTCTGCTTAGTTACAGTCTTTTTACATTCAATAAAGATTTTTCCAGAGTGTTAATCAGCTTGATGAATGTAGTATTAATAATTATCCCGCTTGTTTCAACCATTTTTGGTACCATTCACTATTACAACAGCAAAGAATATATAATCTTTATGCTCTCACAGCCAATTAAGAGAAGTACTTTATTCTTTGGTCTTTATATTGGTCTGGCACTTCCGTTGGCTCTTAGCTTTGTTGTGGGTACTTCTATACCGATCCTTTTTAATTTGGGAAATATCCATGGCGATTTTGATGTGCTTATATTTTTATTTATTGCCGGATTCTTCCAAACAATTATTTTTTGCAGTATCGCTTTTCTAATAGCAACACTAAATGAAAATAAAATGCTCGGTTTAGGTCTTGCTACATTTTCTTGGCTTGCTTTCTCGGCAATTTACGATGCGCTAATACTTTTCCTATTACAGATATTACAAGATTATCCTATCGAGAAAATATCTATAATATTAAGTATGCTAAACCCGATAGATCTTGCCAGACTTTTAGTAATCTTAAAATTAGATATCTCCGCATTAATGGGATACACGGGCGCTGTGTTTCAAAAATTCTTTGGCAGTTCATTAGGAACGATATTATCAATTTTATCGCTTATTGTGTGGGCAGTAATTCCATTTTTTATCGGAATAAAAAATTTTTCAAAAAAAGATTTTTAATAAATAATTGATTCTAAAAGAGAGAACTTATGCTAAGAAAAATAATAAAGATAGAAGAAGAAAAATGCGATGGATGCGGAGAATGCGTTCCCGAGTGCCACGAAGGCGCATTACAAATTATTGACGGTAAAGCACGTTTGATCAGCGATCTTTTTTGTGACGGACTCGGTGCTTGTTTAGGTCACTGCCCGACCGGCGCTTTAACAATTGTTGAGCGCGAAGCCGAACCATACGATGAAAAGAAAGTAATGGATTATATTGTTAAAGGCGGAACAAACGTTATCATAGCACACTTAAAACATTTACGCGATCATGAAGAGTTCGAATACCTGCGAGAAGCATTAGAATATTTACGCGATAACGGAATTAAAAATCCTATTACTGTAGATGACGTTGAAGAGAAAAAAACACAATGCGGATGTCCAGGCTCTCGTGAAATTGCTTTTGAACAAACTAATGTTGATGATAACGAAGAAGGAAGTCGTATTTCACATCTGCGTCAATGGCCAATACAGCTTCATCTTGTTTCTCCTCATGCACAATATTTTAAAAATTCCGATCTGCTTCTTGTTGCCGATTGCTGCGGTTTTGCATATCCGGATTTTCATAAAGATTTTTTAAAAGGGAAATCGCTTGCAATAGCATGCCCAAAGCTTGATTCCAACAAACAAGTCTATCTTGATAAACTTATCACAATGATTAGAGAATCAAATCTAAAATCAATTACTGTTTTGATTATGCAAGTTCCATGCTGCAGCGGCTTGGTTCAACTTGCTTTTGATGCTGTTAATTCCACAGAAGTAAAAATTCCAATAAATAATATTGTTCTGGGAATTAATGGTGAAATATTAAAAGAGGAACAAATTGCATAAGAACAAAATTATTTCTGCAACTAAGTTTTATGATTCCATTTCAGACGTTTACGATAAAATGATTGACTTCGAGAAAAATCTTGATCTCAGATTTAATGCTTATAAAGAATTATTCCCTTTAACCGGTACCGTAGCAGATATTGGCTGCGGAATTGGACTTGATTCAATTGCTTTGGCTATGAATGGGCACAAAGTTACTGCTTTTGATATTTCGCCGAACATGATTGAAGAGTTAAAACGTAACACTGATAAATATCAAGTTACAATTGAATCACATATCGGTTCCTTCGCTTCACTTTCTCCAAAGTTCGATTCAAAATTTAACAATGTGGTTTCGGTTGGAAATACAATTGCACATCTCAATCAAAAAGAGTTGAATAGTGCCATAAGAAGAATTTACAAATTGCTACAACCTGGCGGAAAAATATTTCTCCATATTTTAAATTATAAACTGATCAAAAAGCAGAATAAAAGAATTAACAACATCGCAAATCGAGATGGAAAAATTATTATTCGCTTTTATGATTTCCGGAAGGATGATCTTGACTTCAACATTCTTTCCTTTCCACAAAACTCTCCGAAAGAATTTAAATTAGTGACAACAAAACATTACCCGCATACTAAAGATGAAATTGGCGATTATCTCAATGTGGCCGGATTTACTAAAGTAAAATTCACAAAGAACTTTTCCGGCGAAAGGTTTAACGCAAGCAATTCGAAAGATCTGTTTGTTGAAGCAGTAAGGAAATTATAATTCCTTTTTACAATACCGGCACACTTTTGCTTTGGCTTTTATTTTTTCTGCGCAGTAAGGACACTCTTTCATCTCTTCGCCGATTTCACCGTCAACAGCATCAGCAAGCTTAAACGCCTGTTTGTTCATCTGGTACTCTTTATATAATTCTTGTGCATTCGAAAGAGCTTCTTTCAACTGCTGCGGACGAGAAATATTTGCGTAGCTTGTTTCACCCATCTCTGCGGCGGTCTGAATCTGTACATCTCCGAATCCCATTATTCTTCCTAAAAGAGATTGCTGATATGAAACATTATTTATTTTATCAATCGGACTTTCTTTTGAGTTAATAGACATGACGCCAAATTCATCAATGACACGATAATTTGTAACAACCCATAGATCAAATTTCCAGGAATAATATTTGTAAATAAAGTAGAAGAATGCGAAGACGGGCACTATAAAATGCCACCATTGTATCATCTCCAATTTTGTATAGATGTAAACGGACAATGCAATGAGAATAAGTGTAATTATCAAAGGAAGTAATAGCACATACCAATGTTTGTGAGTCTCGAAAAGTATTTGTTCATCTTTTCTTAGCGGCGTTCTCATTTATTCCTCCTTTTGAAAAAGATTATAAGGATGCAATTTTATTTGCAGTTTTTTCTTTCAAATTTTCCAAAGTTTCTTCACTTAACATTTTGAATGTTTCATCACGCAGCTTTCCCCACTGATTATGTACCGGGCAGGGTGTTTCCATTGAACAGCCTGGAAATCCTAAAACGCATGATTTAAAAACATCCAATCCATCTATTGCTTCAACGATATCAATTAGTTTAATACTGTCCGGATTTTTACCGAGATAAAATCCGCCGTTCTTTCCTTTTTTAGAACAAACAATTCCGCTGCTTGTTAAAATCTGCAGAACCTTCGATACAAACTCCTTGGACACTTTCAATTCTTTGGATACTTGTTCTGCGTTATAGATTTTCTTTTCTTTGGTAGATAAAAACAAAACTGCTTGAATACCTAACTCACAAGCTTTTGAAAAAAATACTGTCATAATTTCCCTTTTGTAAATCTTATTAAGAAAATTAATCTAATAAGTCCACATTGGTAAAAATTCTTCGATTATTCGGTTTTTACAGTAATAATTAAAATATTTTAATTTTTCTTTAACTCTATCTTAATTCAAGAACTCTAACTTTTAGCGTACAAATTAAACAATAATAAACAACAATCACATAATTACAAGGAGTTTCAAATGAAGAAGTTAGTAGCATTATTAGTACTAGTTGCTTTCTCAGCAAGCATTTATGCTCAAGCTCAACCACAAAAGAAAGCTGTAGCACCAAAAGCAAAAACAGAAACAGTTAAACCAGTTGAAATGAAAGCCGAGCCAAAAGCTGCTGCACCAAAAGCTGAAAAAAAATCTATGAAGAAAGCAGCTCCAAAAGCAGAAAAGAAAGCTGCAGCTTCAAAAGCTGAGAAAAAAGCTGAACTCAAAAAAGAAGTTAAGAAATAATTGAAGAGGTTTTACCTCACGCTTCATTAATTGTATTAAACAGAAAAGGGAGAGTTTTTTTAGCTCTCCCTTTTTGTTTATTTTATTACTATGAGAATATTAGTTGTTGAAGACGAAAAGAAAGTCGCTTCATTTATTAAGAAAGGATTAGAAGAAGAACTTTATCAAGTTGATCTTGCTGGAAACGGCAAAGACGGATTTGAAATGACTCTTAATAATGAATACGATCTAATTATTTCCGATGTAATGATGCCTGTAATGAACGGGATTCAATTTGTAAAAGAACTTCGAAAAAACAAAATTATCACACCGGTTTTACTTCTTACTATCAAAGACAGCACTAAAGATAAAGTAGAGGGATTAGACAGCGGTGCGGATGATTACCTAACTAAGCCTTTTTCCTTTGAGGAATTAACAGCACGTGTTCGCGCTCTATTAAGAAGAAAAGAAACTCAAAAAGATAATACCTTAACGGTTGACGATCTTAAAATGGATCTTGTTGCGCATAAAATTACAAGGACCAACGAAGAAATAATTTTAACCCCGAGAGAATATTCAATTCTGGAATATCTTTTAAGAAATAAAAATAAAATTGTTTCCAGAACAAAATTGATTGAACATGTTTATGATTTTCATTTTGACAGCGGCACAAATGTAATTGACGTTTATATTAACAAACTCCGCTCAAAGATTGATTTGCCTAATAAGAAACAATTAATTCATACGGTTCGCGGCGTTGGTTATATAATAAAAGAATAAATTTTATGTTCAAAAATATCAAATTGTTTTTTACTTCAACACGCTTCAAGATTACGATTTGGTATTCTTCGCTTTTTCTGTTTCTTGAAGTATTACTTGGTGTAAGTATCTACATTTATCTTTACCACATTTCTCACGTTAACTTAGATCTAAATTTAAAAACACAGGCTAACGCAATTCTACGCGTTGTAGAAGAAAAGCATTTGGATCTTGATACGTTCGAACCAAGCCCTGTTTATAAAAGCGAAGATGAATTAATCTGGGATATTATTTATGATGCGGTCGTATTCAATAGAAGAAATACCTTTATTGAAATTTCTACTTCACAAAAATTAATTTATAAGTCTGCAAATCTGGGGCAAAATCATTTGGCTTTTCCTGAAAAAAAGAGCTCGGAGTTAATCTTCGATTATAAAAACGAATTATTATCCAATGATGTAATTAGAGTCTGTCAATTAAAAGGAAAGCGATTTATTGTAATTGTGGCATATCCGATAGAACATATTGCACAAACTCTTAATAGTCTCATAGATATATACATTATGATGGCGCCAATATTTTTAATTATTTCAATTATCGGCGGTGCGCTTATTTCAACAAAATCGTTATCGCGCATAGACGCTATAATTAAAAAAACGGAAGAAATAACGGCACAGAACTTATCCGAGAAAATTCCCGGTGGAGGATATTTCGATGAATACGGTAGATTGGTAAACAAAATGAATGAAATGATTCAGAGAATAAAAACTTCATTAGATTTTATGAACCAGTTTTCAATTTCAGCTGCACATGAATTAAAGACTCCGCTTACTATACTGCGGGGTGAGATTGAGATTGCGCTGAAGTCAGAAAAGACTCCCGTGCATTACATTGAAGTATTAAAAAGTAATTACGAAGAGACCATCCGTTTAATAAAAATTATTGATAACCTCTTCTTTATTTCTAAGAGCGATAACGCACTTATAACTATAGACAAGCGGGAAGTTGAATTAAGTTGGTTTTTAAATTCTATAATTCAAAGTATGGGGTTCCTGGGACGTGAAAAAAACATGGATCTTGTTCTTGATTCAATGCCTAAAATTTGTGTTAAATTTGATCAAGATTTAATAAAACAGGCGTTATCAAATATTATTGATAATGCATTAAAATTCGGCGATGAGAATACAACTGTTTTAGTGAGTGCTGAAGAAATTAATAACTCAATTAAGATTAGCATTATAAATACTGGCCCGGGAATTCCGGATGAATCACTTGATAAAATCTTCAATAGATTTTATCGTGTGGATGTTTCAAGAACTAGAAGAACAGGTGGTGTTGGGTTGGGTTTGTCTGTTGTTAAATCTATTGTAACCTTGCACAATGGAACCGTTAACGCTGAATCAAACAGCGATTCGGAAACAACTGTGAATATACTCATCCCGAAGGTCTAGAGTGAGTGTTATCCATTTAAAATCAAAAAGGGATCCAAATAGATCCCTTTTTTGATTAGCCACATCTAATTACTGTAATCTGAATTTTACGCCGCATAGAGCTTGAATGGTCATAATCCTTGAATCAACATCGGATTGAACTTTTGTTAATCCGTAGCCAAACGATACCGCTGGAGTTATCCATATATTTTCTGAAATAGGTATGTTCAAACCGCTTCCAATCTTTAACTCAAATCGTGCGTTCATGTTTTTGATTGAACCGGTTTGTTTTTTTGAACCATCCTGGAAAGTTACATTATCATTGGCGGAAGTCACTGTGACCTCATATGAACTTTCCATGTTAATGCCGAATGAAGGTCCAACAAAAAAGTAAAACATGCTCTTCAGTAACGATAATTTAAAGAGCGGTTCAATTTCGAAATAAGCTATACTACCACTATTCTTTATAGTATAGGCAGTACCATTACCAGTAGTACCACTTGTTGAGGAAGAACCACTTCGGTTATCATAAAATTGAACATTTGTCATCAAACCAACGGTGGGAGAAAAATCCATATCCACTGTTCCACCAAACACAAATCCTAGTCCATTTGTAGCATCTTTAACATCGGGACCGGTTGCAATATTAAAATTCAATCCGGTCACTGGGCCTAAAGCTAAATGGAATTGTGCATTGGATACTTGGAAGGAAATTAAGAGAATTAGTACAGTAAAAAATAATTTTTTCATAATGTACTCCTTATTAAATGAGAAAAGAGTTTTTATTGTTTTTAAATTCTTGTCTTTTCGAGACTCATAATGGAAAATCCGGATTGCGTTATCAAAACAAAGCAAGTTAAACTTTCCAAGAGATAATATGAAATTTTTATATCAGAAGGTCAAGAATTATTCAAACATGTGAGAAAATAATTATGAAAAAAGCCCCAGAGTGCGGGGCTTTAATATTTTAGTTGAGAGTTGTGATGGCTTTTTATTTATCAATTAAGTGTATTAATCGGGTTAGTATCAGAATTTAATAGTACTTCAGAAACCTTCACTTTGATAACGCCCCGGCTAATCATACCGAGATTAAGTGCTGTTCCTTTAGATAAATCTAAATCACGTCCTTCAATGAATGGACCCCTATCATTTATTCTTACAATAACTGACTTACCATTTTTCAGATTTGTTACTTGAAGGACAGTACCAAATGGTAATGACTTATGTGCCGCTGTAAGCGCCATTTGATTGTACTGTTCGCCGTTTGCCGTTAACTTACCGTGAAAGCGCGGACCGTACCAAGATGCGGTCATTACACCCAAATCGTTAAAGTTAACAGATGTCATGTTGGGTTCTGCATCTTTGCTTACAGTTATTTTAGCCACACCATTTATCTCGCCTGCAGAAGTATCGCTAAGATTGAACCCGACACTTACTGCAACCAGACTGATGATGAAAACTATTTTTAACGTACGCAAATTTTACCTCTTTTTTTGTTAAACATACCTTTTAAGTTGGAGTAATGGAAAACTTTAGGTGGAAAGACGGGTGGAGTTAATTTTTCAGATACGTGAGAAACCTAAGACTGGTTCTTCTTAGATTTTCTCTAGTAAAAAGATTTTGCTGAAGGAGAAATTCCTTAGCTGGATTTTGATGTTGAGTTAAGTCCGCTGAAAATACAAATTTATCATAAAACAAAGATTTTCCAGATTGGTCGTTAAGGTCTGAAGTATTGATATAAAAGCCATCAATATTATGACTCAGACCTAGGGCCAAAACAGACTGACTCTCTTTTACGGTCAACTCCCCTTTAGCAATATTGGTTTTGGCGTGTAAAGTGAAAGTCGAGACGAGCATTAACCAAACCACAAAATATGTCAGATCTCTATACTTCAATTGATAATCTATTAGTTATTGAAAACTTACAACCTAAATTTAATCATTTAGGAAATATCAGCCAATCTTGGGATAGGACTGAAATCACAATTCAAAAAATAAATCAGATGAAAAACCTCATTTTTAAGCTATTTTTGATATCGAAGATTTTTATTATACTATTTAATCAATTTGAGTCCGGTTACCAGGTCTAAAAGAAGTTATTAAATCTTAAGCTGACTGTTTTCTCTTTAGCGGAGGTTTGCGATCTTTCTAAAGGTACAGTTAATAGACAAAAGCAACCAGTAAATTTGATGATAATTTATCATTCAATAGATTTACAAAAAAAGTAATCTTGTAACTTCCAATTTACAGTCATTACCATTTTTCATAATTTGCTCTTAGCAAACTAAGATTCTAATGACAAAAATTTGCGCCTTTATCCCTTATTTGAATAATTCAATTACAAGTGATATTGTGCAGGAGCTTTCCGCTTCTCCGCACATAGAAAAGATATTTATCCTTTCGGAGCTCAATTTAGGATTTAATAGTGATAAAGTTTTAGAACTATCTATTGATCATCTCAAGAGTACTAATTCGATAAGAGTTATAGCAAAACGCACTGAATCTGAACAATCTTTATAAAGATCGTCTTCGTACATTCGAAATATTAACACGACAAAAAATGAATACAACAAAATGATTATAAACGACAAACCAGAAAGAAATTCCGGCGCTGATTGGTGGGCAGAACAATCTAAAAAACTGCTCGAAGATCAAAAACAATCGTGGCCTTTACTAAATGAGAATTATCAAAATCTTTCTGCTGCTAAAATTCGAACATTTGAATTTGACGGTTTTGAAATAAAAGTTCAGTATAACCCCGCAAGAATAAAATCTTCTTCTGCAGATGTAAGTGAAGATGCTATTAAGTCGCGAAAATGTTTTTTGTGTCTAGAAAATCTTCCTAAAGAACAAACGGGTTTAGCATACAATAAGAATTTTGTTATTCTTGCCAATCCATACCCGATCTTTCCGGAACATTTTACGATTTCAAAAAAAAATCATACGCCGCAAACTTTGATCGGAAACTTTGCAGAGATGCTGGTTCTTTCCCGTGATCTTGGCAAGTATTATTCGGTTTTTTATAATGGACCAAAGTGCGGCTCTTCCGCTCCGGATCATATGCATTTTCAGGCAGTAACAAAAAACGCGATGCCTGTAGAAATTGAATTTGATAAAATGATAAATAAATTTTCTAAAGAAGTTTTACGAAACGGAAAAATTGAAGTTCGTTTTTTTGAAGAGCATTTACGTTACTTTATTTCCTTCGAATCAAGAGACAAAGGTGAATTACTTTATGTTTTCAAAACTTTAATCAATGCACTTAGAAAAATATCTCCCCCGCATGAAGAACCTCTAATAAACATTCTGGTTAATTATCAGGACGATATTTGGCGTTTGATTTTCTTTCCTAGAAGCAAACACAGACCAAAACAGTTTTTTGCCGATGGCGATAATCAGTTACTAATTAGTCCTGCCTCAGTTGATATGAGCGGATTATTTATTGCCCCACGCGAAGAAGATTTCTTGAAAATAACTAGAGAAGATGTGATTGATATTTACAAACAAGTAACTATAACCAAAGAATATTTCGAGTACTTAAGAAAAAAGATTGGAGATGTATTTATTTGACATGTAATCTATACAGGGTCTTTAGTTCTTTTATCATCCGGGATCATTTCCGTTTTTATATCATCCTCCAGCGGTTTACATCTTTTAAGATTAATCTCTATCGAATCCGTTAAGTAATCAATTCCCTCTTGCATTCTTAGTAGAACCGGCATTCTATGATGGATCGGCTCCATAAATTTATTCGGCGTTGTTGTTATTAGCGAAACTGATTTTCTTTTGTCTTTATCAATTGTTCCAAGAGCGGCAGCAAAGAAAAAATCTTCATCCGGTAAAAATATTTTGTAACATACTTTTTTATTTCTTTCTTTTTTCCATTCGTAAAATCCCGTCATTGGAATTATATAGCGACTCTTGTCGAATAATCCCCGCCAATATAATTTTTCTTTTATCGTCTCGATTCTTGAATTTGCTATTAGAGGTGATTTATCTGAAAAATTTATGCCCCAGTATAAAGAATCAACTAAATATTTTTCTTCTTGTTTGTGGATAGTTAAAATAAAATCGGTGGGTGATACATTTTCTTTCTTTAGTCTTTTATCTTCTATAACATTTACTGTTTTTCTGTTTCTACTAAGCAGCTCTCGCATTAGAGTTGCGGCTTCTACTTTTTGTGTAAAGGCATAACACAAAGTTGACCTCAAAATATTTTCAACTATAAAACCTTAACTGCTATTACGCTTATATCGTCATCCATCTCTCCGCCGGTATAATCAAAAATCTCTTTTTGTATTTGAGCAAGTGAGTCTTCGTTCGGATTTAATTCTTCTAAAAACTTCATCAAGTGATCTTCCGAATAAAGTTCCCCTGCTTCGTTTCGCGCTTCAGTAATTCCATCGGTAACTAAAAATAGTTCGTCACCGTTATTTAGTTTCAATTCGATGTCCTCATATTCTCCAGATTTACTAAACCCAAGAAGAACGCCTTTAGAAATGATTCTTTCAACGGTTTTTGATTTATAGATCAGTGGAAGGTCTCCTGCCCCGGAGTAGCGTGCAATTTTATTTTTTTTATCAAGAATAATTACAGAGAGCGTTATAAATACTTCTGAAATTCTTTCATCTTTAAATACAGACTCGTTTACTTTGTACAATATTTGGCTTGGTTGAAAATCTTTTGATGATTCGAGCACAAACCGTGCGGCACTGCGTACATAGCCTGCATAAGCAACTGCAAAATACCATGCGCCCCATCGTTTCCCCATTACATCGCCCAATATTATTGCTATATGATCGTCGTCCATTTTAAAGTAATCAATAAAATCTCCACCGGGAACATTTTTGAAGGGCAAGTGCCAATGCTTAATTTGAAATCCTTCAAACTGAGGAAATTCTTCCGGAACAACTTTAGCTCCCATCGAGTCGGCTGCCTTTTGAACCTCATCAACAACTTTTACGCGTTCTTTTTCAAGACTTTTCAAAATGGCGGAAACTTTTGCAATTACAACTTTTGGGCTGGATGTTTTAATAATATAGTCTTCTATTTCAAGATCATATCCTTGAAGAATATCCTCTTCTTCTCCTTTTGCCGTAAGAAAAACAAATGGAATTTGTTTGAGTTCGGGATTTGCCAGTAAGCGTTTACGAAATTCGTATCCGTCAACTTCAGGCATCATTACGTCGCTGATTATCAGATCCGGTCTTATTTTTTCTGCAAGCTCAAAACCTTCTCTGCCATTACCGGCTACTTCACAACGAAACCCCGCCTTTGTTAAATTGAAAGTAAAAAGCTTAGCAATGTTAAATTCATCTTCAACTAATAAGATTGTGTTTGCGGATTTATTATTTTCTTGTGTCACTGGTTTTCCAAAAAAATTATTTACAATTATTAAAAGTTCTTCTCCAGCTAATGCGGGTTAGAATGACAGTGACGCTATCATTTATGAAAACTTTTTATTGCGTCTTGCAATTCACTATACGATTCAAATACTCTGAACAATCTTGTCAATTCGAACATAGAGCGAACATTAGGTTTGAACCCGACTAATTTTAGATCTCCCCCAAGCTTTGCTACTTTTTTTAATGTGTTTACAATAATCCCGAGAAATGTTGAATCAAGAAATTCTACTGAGGTAAGATCGATTATTACCTTTCTGTAACCATTGTCAATCTTATCGTTAACTTGTCTTTTCAATTCTTCGGCTTCAAGAAGAGTGGCTCTATCTAGATTTACAATCTCAACTATAATATCATCAATTATTTCCTCAATTATTCTCATGGTTCACCTTTAATTTTTCAATTCTTCGGTGATTCGATTTTATATTTATCCATTAGACGGTAAAGAGTTGCTCTGCCAATTTTAAGTTTACGTGCGGCTTCAACAATGTTACCTTGTGTTGCTTTTAATGCATGTCTTATAGCTTCTTCCTTTAATTTTTCAAAAGGAACTACGTGTGAATCCTCGCCGAAGAGAACGCTGTTAGTGTTTGAACTCAGCGTTCCTAAAATTCCGGAAATATTTGCCGGCAGGACATCAGCTTCAATATAATCTCCATCGCTTAAAATCATACATCGCTCTATAGTGTTCTCAAGTTCTCTAACATTGCCTGGCCAATCATAATCGTACATAATTTTTAGAGCTGCCTTATTTACATTTTTTATTTCTTTACCAATTTTCTTATTAAATATTTTTATGAAGTGATCAATTAAAATTACGATGTCGCCTTTTCTTTCTCTTAAAGGGAGAATATGTATTGGGAATGAGCTAAGTCGGTAATATAGATCTTCTCTAAACTGTTTATTATCAACTGCCGATTTAAGATCACGATTGGTTGCGGAAATAATTCTTACATCTGTTTTAATTACTTCGTTTCCACCAACGCGTTCAAATTCTTTTTGCTGAATTACTCTTAGAATTTTTGCTTGAAGCGACATTTCCATTTCGCCTATTTCGTCTAGAAAAATTGTTCCTCCTTTTGCAAGTTCAAACTTTCCAATTTTTCTAACATGAGCTCCTGTAAAAGCGCCTTTTTCATGACCGAATAATTCACTTTCCAAAAGCTCGCGTGGAATTGAAGCACAATTTACAACAACAAAGGGCGCCGCTTTTCTTTTACCATTATAATGTATTGCGCGTGCAACCAGCTCTTTGCCTGTTCCGCTTTCTCCGGTAATTAACACAGTGATTTCGTTATCAAGTACTTTTGATACCATCTTAAAAGCTTCCTGCATTTTTTTATCTGCAGAAATGATATTATCAAAACTAAATTCCTTTTCAATATTTTCTTTTAATTTTTCAAGTTCGCGTTCCAGATCATAGTTCTTAATTGCATTTCTAATTGCCGGTTCAAAACGATTCTTATCTATTGGTTTCGGAAAGTAATCGAACGCTCCAAGACGGATAGATTCAAGCGCAACTTCTACGCTTCCCTGAGCAGATAACATTATTATTGGCATTTGCGGATTTTTTTGCTTCATCCTGTTAAGAACTTCATTTCCGTTAATATCAGGAAGCATTATATCAAGAAGAACTAAATCGGGATTGTCGGAAAAAGAATTTAGCGCATCTGTTCCGTTTGTAAAAGTTTTAATTCTGTAATTCCATTGATTTTTAACCCAATGTGTGAGCATTTTCACAATTGAGTCTTCGTCATCAATAATAAAGATTAATTTTTCCAATTTTTTCCTCGGCTGTATTTCTACTTTGGTAAACGAATAATAAATGTTGTTCCTTTATCAACCTGGCTTCTAACTTTAATAAAACCTTTGTGCAAATCTACAATTTGTTTTACGCTTACAAGACCAAACCCGGCGCCGCCCAGCGGTGTTCCAAATTGCTGAATTTTACTGAATTTTTGAAAAAGATTAGGCAAATCTTTTTCCGGAATTCCAACACCGGTATCGCTAATAACTATTTCAATTTCCTTACCGTAATCCTGCAGTATTACTTTAATTCTTCCGCCCGCGTTTGTGAATTTAACTGCATTAGATATTAAATTTCCAAAAACTTTTTTTAGACGGTCTTTATCAACGTTAATTTGTAATTCGTGTTTAGGATATTCTTTTGAAAGCGTAATATTTTTTTCTTTCATCTGATCTGAAAAATTTATTAATGATTCTTCCAGAATATCAATAATGCTTGTTAAGGATCTTTGCAGTTCTTCTTCGCCGCTTTCCAGTTTAGAAAAGTCAAGTATATCGTTAATTAGTTTGCCTAAACGTTTGCCTTCCATTAAAATAATATTACTGAATTCACGAACGGTTTCTTTGGGAAGATCCGGATCTGATAATATTGTTTCGGCAAAACCAACGATGGATGCTAGCGGTGTTCGAAGTTCGTGCGATACGTTTGATATGAATTCACTTTTTAATTTATTTACTTCTTCAAGAACAGTAATCTTGTGACGGGCTCTTTCCCGTTCAATAGAAATTATCCGATTAGCTTCAACTAATTTTGCATTAAGATCTTTTATTTTATGTTCATCAAGTTTACGGTTTGTAATATTACGTCCGATGCTTAACATACCGGAAACTACTCCGTCGCTTAACATCGGCTTTGCGTTAAATTCAAATGTAATCCCTTTATCAAATCTGTCAAGAAACATTGCCTCGAAAGTTGTAACTCCGTTAGAGTTTAATAATTCAGTAAATGCGGCGGTTATTTTAGGTTCATCTTCTTTATCAATGAATTCGAGAAAATGTCTGCCGATCATTTCATCCGGAGTATAACCAAGTGCCGTCGCGCCGTTTTTATTAACCATGCTGAAATAGCCAAAACCGTTAAGTATAAAAATCAAATCATCGGCGGTGTCAAACAGCAATCTAAATCTTTCTTCAGAACTTTCTAGTTTCAGCTGTATTTGTTTCTCTTCGGTAATATCTTGAATTGCACCAACCACTCGTACGGTTTTATTGTTTTTAATAATCGGAAATCCGGAGTGTCTTGCCCAGTGCTCTTTGCCGAATCTATCTTTCATTCGGTATTCGATAGTTGACTCGGTTCCATTCTTAAGATTATTAATAAAGTTTTTAAAATTGCCGAAGTGTGCAGGATATATTGACCGCAATATTTGTGTTTTGTTCTTATAAATTTCTTCAGGCGAGAACCCGAATAAAGTTCTTACGGCATCTGTAATAAAATTATATTCCGTCCCTTCGGCATTAGTTGAATAAAGGACTATATTAATAGAACCAACCGTCTCGCTAAAAAGCTGTTCGGTTTTATCTTTTAAGGGTTCTTCTTTTTCAGATGATTTTGTTAAACCGCTTCCGCGTTTCATTAAACTATTCTTAATAAATTTTGTTGTAAGATAATAAATTCATGTGAGGAAATATAGAGAATGCTCTAATAGGATATCTTCTTTTTATAGTATTTAAACAAAAAGAAAAAGCAGAAACAAAGCCCCGCGGCAAATATCCAGTATCCGTTTTCTTTATTCAAATCCATTAATGTTGTCCCTAATATAGGACCGGCTATTGTGCCCGCACCGTACATCATAGTAAAGTAGCCGTTTGCTTGTGCCATGAATTTCTTTTCAACCTCTTCTACTGTATAATTTAGACCAACAGTATAAAACGACGGGACAATCCCGCCTATAAAAAAGAAAATAATTACAAGAAAGAAAAAATTCATTGCCGCAATTGGTAGGATAAAAAGTAATCCGAGTAGAAACGAAATTATTAATAATAATTTGTACTTCATCACCTTATCGGCAAGATGTCCGATAAAATAGAGAAGTATAATTCCCCCAAGAACAAATGATGTGAGAAAGTATAAAACCTCCATTTCAGAAAAATTATTACGCAATCCGTACAAAGGCAGCGCCACCATAATAGATGATTCAAATAATCCATATACAAAAGCTGAAAACAAACTTAGCGTCGGCATTTTAGTAAGAGGCATTTTTTCAATTTTCTTATTGCCGGCGCTAAGATTAATATCAATCATCAAAATAATTTGCAGAACAAATACAAAAAAAACAATTGATGAACCAATTACAAACGGAACCCAATTACCAAGTTTGATCGTCCAGATTAGAAGTGTGCCGACCGCAATCCCCACTGAAAGAATAACTACATAAAGACCAATATTTTTTCCCCGATTCGTTTCGTTGCTGTAAGCATTAATCATTACTTCGGTCGAAACAAAAATAAATGTTCCGCCAATGCCCATAATTATTTTTACAATATAAAGAAGCGGATAGATATACCAGAATATATGTCCGAGTGCGCTTAGCATCCAGATAAAAAGTCCAGCGGCTAAAACTGTTTTCACCCCTAATGAGTCAATTAATCTTCCGGCATATCTTGAAAAAATTACAATGCTTATATATCCGACCATTGCAGATGAGCCAATTATTATACTCGGTGCATGATTTTGCTCAAGCAGAAAAATTGTAACCGGAGTAACTAAGCCAAACCCAATTCCTCCAATTCCGATGCCGATCAAAGCTAGAATAAAATTTTTTCGCATATTTTTTCTAAAGTAATATTGTAAAATAACTTGGCTAAAATTAATTACACAACTTTTATTATTATTGTGATATATGGAAAAAGAAAAGATCAAAAAGCCTGAACTCCTGGCTCCTGTCGGTAATTGGACTATGTTAAATGTCGCGATAAACAGCGGAGCTGATTCAATTTATTTCGGATTGAAAAACCTAAGCATGCGCGCCGCCGCAAATAATTTTGATATTTCTGAGCTTCCCAAGATTGTTGAGTTTTGCAATAGCAAAAATGTAAAAGCTCATCTAACACTTAACACAATTGTTTTTGAAAATGAATTAGAAGAACTTGATAGAATTATTCCCGCAGCTAAGAAAGCCGGTGTGGAAATGATTATCTGCTGGGATATGTCCGTAATACAAAAGTGTATTGATTATGAAATACCTTTCTGCATTAGCACACAAGCTTCGGTTTCCAATTCAACAACGGTAGCTTTTTATGAGCGGCTTGGTGCAAAACGGATCGTTCTTGCTCGTGAATGTACGCTAGATAAAATCAAAGAGATAAAAAGCAAAACTAATATAGAAATCGAAGCATTTGTTCATGGAGCAATGTGCATTGCTGTCAGCGGAAGATGTTTTTTGAGTCATGAAGTTTTTGGTAAAAGCGCTAACCGGGGCGAATGTCTTCAGCCATGCAGACGAGAATATGAAATAAAAGATGTGGATGAAAAATTTTCTCTAACGCTTGGAGAAGATTATGTATTATCGCCAAAAGATTTATGCACAATTGATTTTATTGATAAACTCATAGAAGCGGGTATTGATGTATTTAAGATCGAGGGAAGAAAAAGAGCCCCCGAGTATATAGCAAAAGCTGTTTCAACATACCGAAAAGCTATAGATTGTTACTTTGACGGGACTCTTACTCAAGAACTTAAACTAGAATACCGGGAAGAATTAAAAAAAGTTTATAACCGCGGATTTTCTTCCAGCTTTTATTTCGGTCAACCCGGTTCGGAAAGTTATACTAAGACTTTTGGAAGTATTGCTACCACAAAAAAAGTTTATATAGGAAGAGTTCTAAATTATTATAAGAAAAGTAAAATTGCATTTGTAAGAGCAGAGGCAGATTCGTTAGCAACCGGAGATTTAATTTATATAATTGGAAGCACGACCGGGGTTGTAGAACTAAAACTTAACAAAATTATTCAAGATGATATTGAGTTAAATTCTGTTAATAAGGGAAGTGATTTTACTTTTGAATGTGAAGAATTGGTTCGTGCAAATGATAGGGTTTATAAAATAGTTTCTGTTGCTGAGTAAAATTATTTCCAAGTTAATTTGGGTCTTCCGTCTTCAAAACTATCTATAGCTTCGTCCAGTATCGGAAAAACTTTGAATACTTTATCCATCCGTGTTAAAACAAAAACTAATGAGGGCATTTCTTTATTATAAACTAACCGTAAGTCGCCATTAATAGAATTAACTTTCTTGAGCAATGCAACCATCGCGCCCAGAAAAGTTGAGTCAACGTATTCGCTTACGCTTAGATCAACGATAATTTTGGTCGCGCCCTTGTTAATAATTTCGCTAACAAATTCTTTAAACTTTACAGCTTTTACAAGAGTGGCCCTATTCAAATAAACATGAACAACCGCAATTTCGCCGATTTTATCAGATTTAAAATCCATAGACTTTTTTTGTTATAAAAACTCATTTCGGGTAGTTAATATATGAATTCTAGCTTTAATAGAAAACTAATTTACACTTACAAGAGTATTGAGTTTTTTAATTAGTATTAATTATTAAAAATCTAATACATGATTTGGACAATACAGATTGCTAGAACCATTCATTAATACTTATGATAAAATAATCTGCTCGATTGCGATGGAGATAATCTTTTCAAAATGATTCGATAGTAATATATAGAAATAGGATAATCAGAAAATGGAATTAACTGAATCCCATTATCTCCAGATTAATATTAAGTAGTGGTTTAAAAAAGGAAAGGCGAAGGACATCTTTTAAACTTTTACCCTTCGCCAATCTTAAGGACGGAGCCTTATTGTGTGTGTGCATAAAGGAAATCAAGATGAGTGCCAAGAAAATATTAACAGAATTAGAATGATCTAATAACCAAATGGCTGAATTTAGCAGTTTTATAGCTTTTTTCACTGTTTATTTATGATTTTATTTGAAAGAAATATGCTAATAAACATATGGGTGCGAATAATATTCGCCACTCACGAAAATCCTGTTTTCCGCACACATAAAAATTGAAAAAATAACTTATTGTAAAATAAAGAGTTATGGAAACGATGTTGGAAAAATGGGTGTCTCAAAATACTATTGGTTACTATAATAAATTATTGAAAAATAACTTAAATAGTGAATAATGAAACAGGTTTTAGGGTGTCCCAAAAATGAAAACAGGAAATATGCTAATAAACATATGGGTGCGAATAATATTCGCCACTCACGAAAATTATGCCTTAAAAAAAACGCTATAGTGGGACTCGAAAATTTATTTGCAATGCGCTTAACGGGGAGGGTGTGAGGCTAAAATTATATAACTGGGAGAGTTTTCCGTTAGAATTCTGTTCACCATTTGAGAAAAATAGCAAATCAATCTGACTGTATAACCAAACAACTACATACGAAATAATTAGTACATTTCTGATTTTATAAGACTTATTATAGTCATCATACTTTTGTTGAATTAATAATTTATCTGGTTCATTCAAATAAGCATCTTCTTTCTTTTTTGTATTCAGTACCGAATAAATCATAGCGCCTAAGCTTAAAGTTGAAACCGATGTTGTTAACCATCCTTTTGTGTTGTTACCAATATATAATTGCCCAAGTCCCGGAAGTAATATATTCTGCACAATAGCATTTTTCATAGTACTTGGATCTATAATTTTTATTTCCGGTTTTCTATGTGTTGAATCTTGCGTTTGTACTACATCCGTATGTTGCCGCAAATATTCTGTTTTAACTTCGTTAAAGATTGATATTAATTTTGGAGATATATTTGATGGATCTGGGATATATTTTTTTTTGATCATTAAAATATTTTCAAAGCTTTTTCTTGTTGCTATATCATCTTCTCTTAAAAAAAATGTATTTGCCCGCATTATATAAATATCAATCATTAAAGAATCACTAACCCCTCCCTGCTCTATTAATTGGTCTGATAATTTAATTACATTTTCGTACTCGAATTTTTCATACACCTGTTTTACTTTTCGATACGATACTTCTTGTGCGAAAGTATACGATGCCCCAATTAACAGAATTATAATCAATAATTTTCTTTTCATCATTTAAGAAGAAGCATTTTTTTAGTTGAAGAATAATTACCGGCTGTTAAACGATAAAGATAAACTCCTGAAGGCAATTGAGAGCCATGCCTACCGGCAGGCAGGTTTAGAATGGAGAAGTGAGAATTATATACTCCCGGCTGCTGATATTCATTTACAAGAGTTTCTATTTCTCTGCCGATTGAATCATAAATCTTTAACGTAACAAAACTTCCCCTTGCTAACTGATAACTAATAATAGTCTCAGGATTAAATGGATTCGGATAATTTTGGCTGAGGTAAAATTCATTTGGCATTAATGTTTCAGACTCAACGTCGGTAGTGTTTTCTGAGATTTCTACATACGGAACAACTTTTCCGCTTGCATCTTTTCCGCCAAACACCGCTACAGTTCCTTTATAATTAACAGCCATTAAATTTGTTCTTGAATAATTTAAGGGAGTAGAAGATATAATTTTAAGCTCTCCTCCTGGTAAAATAGTAACTTCTTCAACTGAATTAAGCGCTTTATCAGTTTCATTATATCCGCCAATGATAAACCCTTTCTGGGTGATCGGATTATATACCGCGGCACCACCTGCTCTTGCAGCAATCAGTTTTTGTGTTGGATCGGAAAAAGTTCGTAACGGTATATTAAATTTTCTAATTGATCTATTCACTCCATTAAAAACACCGCCGAAAATATAAATGTTGTCTCCTACAATGAACGACATGTGTTGCCGTGGTTTATCTCTTGTGGAGTTAATTTTTGCAATCACCGACATTTGCTTTGTAAGCAAATTATATTCTGCTATATATGGAAACTCCGGAGATCCGCCTGCATTTAATGAATCCCCGCCGATAATATAAAACTTATCTCCTATTATGTGGCCGGTTGATAACGATCGCCCAAAATTAGGTTCGCGATTAAAAACTATGGCTGGTGATGCTGTAAGTTTAAAATCCCATGATTCGATTGTGTATTTATCAGTAGATGCTTCAACAACGCCTCCGTAATACATAATATTATTTTTCCATGTATCGGCAACAAAATCTTTTCTGATTTGTTTCATGTTGCCAACTCTACTCCATGAATTTTGAACCACATCATATTCCTGGATCCAATCAACTTCACGTTGAAGATCTTCCGAATATCCACCTAGTATATAAATTTTGTTGCCAAGGGAAGCAATATCAAAAACTACTTGCCCGCCGTAAACAGGAAACGGCATAGTACCAACTATTCTCCATTTTAACTGCGCATGAATTGGAGAGAACAAAAGAAGTAATAATGATATTGTTAATAATTTTTTCATTGATTTAAATTATTTATTCCTAAATTTAAATGGAAGTCTCAGTGTATCTCGTGCCTTAATAATAAATGAAGTATCAATATCCTGAAAATTAGAGTTTTTAATTACCAAGCGAATTGGTCCAGGTGAAATTTTTATCCAATCGTTTGTTTTCATCGGTAATTGTGCTTTAGAGTTTCCGTTAATATAAATATCTCCGACAGGCGGATAAACAGCGCAATTTATAAATCCCATTGTTACAGATTCTAGATTTATTTGAAGTTGTGTTACTTGACCTACAATAATGTAAACATTTTGTGTATAGAATGGATAATCAGGATGTACAAACTTGACATTATATTCTCCCGCAGGAAGTGAAAGAGGTCTAACAAAAGGAGCATTGTCATATCTTTCCCCATTAATATAAATTTCTGCCCATGGGCGACAATCAATAAACAATCCGCCTAAACCAAGAGGTTCATTTTGTTTTGGTGTTTCTTTTTGCTGAGAAACATTTTGATTTTGTGATGAATCTTTTTTGCTATTATCTATAAGTGGCTTGGATAAATTTTTCAAATCAACTTGATCTTTTGTTAGATTGTTTTGCTGGTGTGAATCATTCTTGAGCAGAGTTGAATCATTACCAATTGGGATTTGAGCAGAGTTTTGTTTTTGTTCATTGATTATTCGAATAACAACAATACCAATTACAACAAGTGCTATTACTGAAAGAAATATCCAAGCGAGTTTTGACTTTCTTCCTTCAGCATCTATATTATTAACTACTATCGTTGGCTGATCTACTTGTATATTTAACTCTTCTAAAATCTCTCCGGCTGATTCATACCGCTGATTTATATTTTTCTTAAGCAGAACAAGAAGGATCTCTTTTATATTTTCCGGAACGCCTAATAACTTTCCTTCAAGAGAGTTTTCATCATAACTATTAATTTCATTGAGTGTAAGACTAACATTTTCTTTTAAGAATGGGTTTTGCCCAGTAAACAATTCTGTAAGAACAACCCCTAAAGAAAATAGATCGCTTTGTGCTGTAAGTTTTGCGCCGCGCACTTGTTCGGGGCTCATATAACTTGGAGTGCCTACAATCGAATATGGATTGGTTACAAAATTATCTTCCGCAGAAAGCGCCAGACCAAAATCACCTAATTTTACGTTGAGGTTTTTATCAATAAAAATATTTTCCGGTTTTATATCGCGATGTATAATTTGATTAACGTGTGCGTAATCCAATCCCTTTAAAAGCTGAATCATCAAATGTTCTTTTTGTTCTTGGGTAAGAGTTTTTGTTTTGAAAACATTTCGAAGTGATTCGCCTTCAATATATTCAAAAGAGATGTAGAAAAACTCTTTGCTCAGTCCAAAATCAAGCACTTTGATAATATTCGGATGATCGAGCTTTGCTAAAATCTTTGCTTCGCGCTTAAATCTTTCAACAAGTGATGGATCGTGAATTTTTTGTGTATTAAGAACTTTGAGAATAATTTTTTTATTGAGATAAATATGGTTGGCAAGAAATACCGCCGCGTGTTCGTCTTTCTTTAACACTTCAATAATTTGAAACTTCTCAAATAATATTTCAGTAGAGAGTGCGGACATTCTACTGTTCTCCCATTTCTTTCAATTTGAGTTGTATCCATCTTACGGAAACATCAAGCGACTTAGCCGTAAGTGTTCTGTTTCCGTTTAACTCTTCCAAGCGTTTTTTCAAAAGCAGCATTTCAAATTCTTGTAAAGTGCCTTGAAAATTTTCTGTGACCGCTGCATCTTCAAGTATAATATGTTCCGCATGTAATTTATTCCCTTCGCAAAGAATTAGTGCGCGATGAATTACATTTATTAATTGCCGAATGTTCCCGGGCCAATAATAGCTTTCTAATTTTTTCATAGCCGCTGAATCTATTGCCATATCTTTCTTGCCCATCTTCTTAATAAAATGACTGACGAGCAAAGGTATATCGGTTCTTCTTTCTCGCAGAGGTGGAACGCGTATTGGAAAAACATTTAATCTATAAAATAAATCTTCGCGAAAGACTCCTTCTTTTACCAATGATTGTAAATCTTTGTTCGTGGCTGTTATTATTCTAGCATCAATTTTTCTGACCTTAACATCACCAAGCCGAATTATTTCTCTATTTTCAAGAACACGCAATAATTTTGCTTGAAGCGCTGTAGAAATATCTGCTATCTCATCCAAGAAAAACGTTCCGCCATCGCAAGCTTCCAGTAATCCTTGTTTGTCAGTATTAGCGCCTGTAAATGCTCCTTTTTTGTATCCAAATAATTCGCTCTCAAGAAGATTATCCGGAATTGAGCCACAGAATTGCGCAAGGAATGGTTTGTCTTTTCTTTTGCTAAGCTGATGAATAGCTTTTGCCGCAATTTCCTTTCCTGTTCCGCTCTCCCCTGTAATTAATACTGTTGCGTCTGTCAGTGCTACTTTATAAAGAATTTGTGAGAGGTTATGTACCACGGGGCTGTCACCAATCATTTCCGGGATTTCAAAATATGATTGAAGTCGATTAGCAAGAATTTGATTCTCTTTTTCTAATTCTTCTAATTTTATTATCCGCTCTAATGCAAGCGAAACCAAATTTGAGAAGAAGCTCAAGAATAAAAGATTTTCTTCAGTAAATTCACGGCGGTCAAGCTGGCTATCGGCAACAATTACTCCCCACACTTTTTCATCGCGGACAATTGGAACACCAATTACAGATTTGATCCGTTGAATTTGTACGCTCTCAAATTGCGAAAGATGGGGATCGCTCATTACATCATGATAGAGAAGCGGTTTCTTTTCTTTGATAACTTTTTGCAATATGCCGGAAGAGAATTCATGCAGATCTGTAATACTCTCATTCGAAATTTTCCTTGCGGTGATTATAGAAAAGTTATCATTTGTTTCATCATACTTTACAAATAATCCTCGTTCCGCATTAATAACATTTATCACAATATCAATTGCGTCTTCAATCAATAATTCCTGCTTAGTGGCCGAATTAAGAATTTGGCTGAACTCATAAAGAGATTCGAATTCATCTTTCGATAAGTTCTTGATGTGATTAATATTATTTGTAAAGAAAGTTGTCATCAGCTTCTAAAAAAAATCCTTTTATTGAACATTAAAAGTTGCCGGTTTAGAGCGCGCTCTATTTTGAGAATCATCAATACACCATATCACCCAATAATAATCTCCTGCGGGCAGAGTGATTTCGGGTATAGCTTCAATATCATCTTTAGAAATATTTTGCTTTTCCCACTTCAATTGCGGAATTGTTTCATCGGTATAAATTTGGATCATATACTTAAAATTAAATCCCGGTAAAAATCTGTTCCATCTGCAAACCGGTTTAGGTCCAACTGTAATTCCGTTTGCGGGTGAATCAAATAAAATTTCTTGTTTGATGATTCTCTTTATTGTTGAAGTGCCTACAGAAAAAGTTTTGCCAGGTCGGTTTCTTACTATTATATCAAAAATTTTTCCGATCGCATCATCTATTGAAGGAGAACTATTTTTTACGCCATATGGATAGCTAAGTTCATAAAAACGAGTTTGAGGATTATATTTTAATTGTTTATTAAAATTTAATGCCGTGCTGCGTACATTAACGCTGTCTATATTATTCTCAACATCTGTGATTGATGCTTGAACAAACAAGGTATATCTCTGGTCATCAGGATATCGGTTCTCAACACTTGTGTAAATTACCAAATTATCCAGCTTTGGAATAACGCTTAGAAATTTGTCATCAACAAGTTTTGATTTTTGATTACTCAGCGCTACAAAAACAGAATCCTTAAAATATCCTTCTTTATCAAAAAACAACCAACCGCTGTTTTGTGAAATATTATTAAATGAATAGTAGCCGGCTGAATTTGTTTCCATTATAATATTCTGATTCTGCCATAAAACTTTTACGCCTGCAATTTCCTTTTTGCCAGCATTGCTTTTAACATAACCTTCGATTTTCACATACTTGTATCCCAGCGTTTTGTCGCCCATATGTTTATTTTTTTCATTATTCCATATCACAAAAAGAGAATCCCTGTATAACCCGTCTTTATCAAAAAGTAACCAACCATCATTGAGTGCCAAATCAAAAAACTTATAAGACCCGTTCGCATCGGTTTGTGTAACATAGTTCTGATTTTTCCATGTAACATTTACTCCGGAAATTGGTTGACGATTCGGTAAAGGATCGTACACAAAACCATCGAGTGTTGCATACATATAGTTTAATAGTTTTTCCGGGGCGCTTTTTATCTTCACATTATTCCATTGCAGATAAAGCGAGTCTTTATGATAATTTTCTTTTTCGAAATAAATCCAGCCATCGTTCATAATTAGGTCTTCAAATTTATAGCTGCCATCAACTGCGGTTATGGCTAAGATATTTTGATTTTTCCAAATCACTTTTACGCCCGCAATTGATTGTTGAGGAATTGCCTGTGTTTTAACAAATCCATTAAGCTGTCCTAGTTTGGAGTCTGGATTAGCCGGATCCAATGGATTAAGTTTGGGCGCATCGCACGAGACAACGGACAACAATACCATGAAAACTATTAAGCTGCGAAAAATTTTCATACAGACTATTTTTTATGTGAATAATTTGAGAGAGAAACCGGTAAACATTAAAAATCCTCAATTTGCAGAGCTAATATGCAGGAAATAATCTGAATTATAAACTCAAAAATATATTCCCTGTGGAATAGAGCACAACTCTGCCTGAGATTTTGACCCGTTTTCCAAGGTCTTCACAAAAAAGTTCTCCTTCTCTTTTGGATACTTGAAGTGCACGAAAATTTTTCTTACCCAATTTTTCAGCCCAATATGGGATAAGAACAGTATGTGATGAGCCGGTAACAGGATCTTCGTTAATGCCTTCATTTGGGGCAAACATGCGCGAGACAAAATCTGCTTCTTTTCCTATTGATGAAATTATTACAGCATGAGGATGAATTTGTTTTATCTGTTCAAAATTAGGTTGAAAGTTTCGGATGTAATCTTCGGAATCAAAAACTGCGAGAACATAAAATCCGTTTTGTAAAACTTCGAGCAGTTCCTTATCAAAACATTTTTTAATTGTGTCGGTAATTCTGATTGGTGTCGGTTTATGTGATGGAAAGTCGAGTGTCAGCATCTCTCCATTTTTTTCAACAATTAGTTCCCCGCTCTTCGACATGAATTTTATTTTATTTGTATTCTTTTCAATGAAATTAAAAATCACAAATGCTGAGGCTAGTGTAGCGTGTCCGCATAAAGGAACTTCATTCACCGGCGTCATCCATCTAATTTTATAAAACTCTCCTTCTTTTAGAAAAAATGCTGTCTCGGATAAATTATTCTCTGCAGCAATATTTTGAAGAGTTGAATCATCAAGCCATTTTTCAAGAGGAATAACGGCAGCCGGATTACCTCCAAAAAGTTTTGTAGTGAATGCATCAACTTGATATAATGGTAAAGTCATATTTTTCTCCTTCGTGATCATGCTCTTGCTCATGCTCTTATTCTTTCTTTGATTAAAATTATGATCCTGAGCAAGATCAGGATTTATTTAAAAACATTTCCTTATGTAAAAAAGGAATTACCGCAACTTTCAATCCTTCAATGTAAAGTTCTTTTCTATTCATTACACCGTTTGTAAAAAAACCGATTGCGCCGTGTTTCTGTTTAGTGTTTTGCTGATTCATTATTTCATCCATTACATCGCCAAGTTCGATTCCTTGTAAAAGTTTTTCAACCACACTTTGAGGCAGTTCAAAATGTGGAGACGTTCCAAATCCGGTTCTTCCATTATTATCTATTACACACATGCACCCAAAAGCGAACCACTTATCAAATTGTTTCATAATTCCACCTTCAATCCCCACAAATAGTTCGGAGCCAAGATTTTGCGAATCATTAAGTTCTTTCAACTTCAATGCACGGTTTTGTGCGCCGGTAAATGTTTCATCGTTCACCGGCTGAACTGAAACTCCGGATTCAACTTCTATTCCAATTACTTCAATATTATCAAAATAATTTTTGAACGCTTCTTCAACAGAAGAAATTTTAACCGGATTTTTTGAACCGACAAGAATTTTCAAGTCTGCCTCTTTTTCCCTCTCCGAATGAGAAGGTGAGAATAAATTATTTTTTAAAAAATATCTCTATCGGTCTCCAAACACGTTTAGCCCAGGCAGCTTCGTTGTGTTCTGCTTTTTTATCAATAAAAACAAAAAGATCTTTCCCTTCCTTAAATCCTTCCTCTTTGAGCATCTCAACCATCTTATCAACGCCGGGTTGAAGCACAGTTTCCAGACCTACACCGCCGTTATCTATATATATTAGCAAGTTCTTCTTTGGTGATTTATCCTCCTGAACGACTTTAGTGTAATCAAAATCGCGAAACAAGAATGCCGGGGAAAAGCAAGCTGCTTTTGAAAACACATTCGGATAGTCCCAAACGCATATCATAGAAATTAATCCGCCCATCGAAGATCCTCCTACAGCTGTATGTTTAGCATCCGGCAGAGTTCTATATTCCTTATCAATGAAAGGTTTTATTTGTTCCACAATTAACTTCATATAAAGTTTCCCAAGCGGTGTATTGCTGTATTCTGTTCCGCGGTCCTCAGTGTTATTTATTCCAACAATGATAAATGGTTTAACCTTTCCGCTTCGAATTAAACTATCGGCTGCTTCATCAACTTGCCAATCAATAAATGTATTTGAAGTTCTCGGGTCCACAAGATTCTGTCCATCATGCATATAAAATACGGGATAGCGTTTCTTTATATAGGTTTCATAATCTGGAGGAAGCCAAACAAAAATGTCGCGCGGTCTCAAACCATCAAGTACAAAATTTTTATGATATTTAACTGTTCCGGTAATTTGTCCTTTAACTTTGAAATTAAATTTATCGCGCCAATTGAAGATTGTTTTCAGAACTGTGGTATCATTGTTGGCAATAAGAACAGTGTTTTGCGGAATAGAAGAATCACTTCCGAGCGCTTCGGTTGCCCAGCTCCCTTTTGTAAATTTGTATTCGAGACGGGTGCCTTTTACAATTTCAAATATTTTTCTCCAGGTTTTATTTCCACTATAATCCAACATTACTTTATCGGGCTTCCATCCACCAAGTTCTTCAATATTGCCCGCAACATAAATTTTTGATGTGTCGTCCAGAATTGATGAAATTACTTCTAAAGTTACTTTTACTCTTTCTTGTGCGTTTAGAATGGAAATAGATAAAACTAACAAAACAAAAAACTTTTTCATCATTGGCTCCATTAATAATTATTACTTTACTTAGCCGCCAACATTTTCTTAATTCTTAACTGCTCAAACCAATTAACCGCACCTATTATGCTGGGCAGAGCTGCCGTTGAATGAGTTCCTCCTATAAGAGTAACAAGCTCTACACTTGCGCCACGAGATAAAAAAATATCGCGCGCTTTAACGGAATTTTCGTAAGGCACATATTCATCTGCACTACCATGATAAAATCTTATCGGAACAGTCGGAGTCCAATTGAGCAGGCTGTTGTTATCGAAAGCAGATGTTAACGTTGTTTCGTTTCCATTAAGATACGCGTTAACAAAATTTGTTTTGAAAAGTTGATTTATATCATTTGTTAATTGATTATTTATTTCATCGGTGGTTTTAGTGCCATCAAACAACAAGGGAATTTTTTCTGCGTAAGGTGAATTAAAAAAATCGTTCAATTTGTTCCAGCCGTAATAATTATTATAGGCAACGAAAAAGAATGCAAGATATGATGGTTGATTGTAAATTTTATTTTGAATTATCTTTTTTGCAGTTAGATTCAAATCGTATGCACCTGCCATCGGCGCACTAGCGGCAACTTTTATCTCGCTACTGTAATTTTGCTGAATCTCTTTATGAGCGGCAAGAGTTACGTATCCTCCTTCGGAATAACCGGCAAGAAAAACTTGTCCATTAAGAGTAAGACCGTTTTTATTCGCAAATTCTCTACCGGCTCTTATCATATCTATAACAGCATCTGCCGAGGGTTTGGCAAGATGATAAGGATGAAGAAGATTTGATTCGCCAAGCCCGAGATAATCCGGCATAACAGCATAGTAACCGAGTGCTGCGGCAATTATTCCCTCGGGTGTATTATACGGATTAACCGAGCCCACCTTACTCCTGTTAGTTTGCGTGCCATGATGAATACTAATTAGAGAAAGATTGTTTTTGCCTCTTGGAATACAAACCATTCCTGAAACTGTAACTAAATTATTGTTCGGATCAATCGTTCTGTAAACTATTTTATAAGAATCAACATCGTACTGAAGAGTTACGCCGGTTTGCTGATTTCCTAATTGTAAATTTATATATGCTTGTAAAATCGGTATAGAATACGCACCGAGCGGAGTTGAACTAACAAGCTGTCCTCTTGTGGGAGTTAATGGTTCGGTTGGAGAATCGCTCGAATCGTTCTTACATGATTGAAAATACAATGCAAGCGATACAAAGTAGAATAAAAGAAAAAATTTATTACTTATTCGGAATTTCATAATGTTAAATTCGTAAATCTTATTATTAAATTCAGTAGTTATTAATTTCTTTTTAGCCGCATGTATTTTTCCGGTTCGTCAATTATTTTGAATCCGAATTTTTCATAAAGACCGTGAGCATCTTTCGTAGCCAGCATCCAAGCATGTACATCCTTTAATTGAGGATTGCTTAAAATGGTTTTCATTAACCACTTTGATAATCCCTTGCCGCGGTACTCTTCAATGATAAAAACATCTGCAAAATAACCAAATCGTACATAATCTGTAATAACGCGAGCATAACCAATTTGTTTCTTTCTATGATAAACTCCGAAGCAAATTGAATTGCCTGCGGCTTTTCTGACAAGCTTCATGCTTATCCCATTCGACCAATAACAATTAGTTAGAAAATTGTGAATTGTTTTAATATTTAACTTGCGCTTATCTGTGCTGATTAAATACTCGCCTCTTCGTTTTTGGTAAATTATTTTAACTCAGTTCTATTTGAAAATATTTTTTAAGTAGTAAATAAAATTCGTTTTCGTTTTTCACTTCTGTTTTTGCCTTTTTTCCATTTTCGGTTACTGTAAGAGAATTATTGCTGAGAGTTATCCTTCCGGTTGGAGTTGCAATTGTACATTTCATTCTTGTGCGGAAGTATGAAGTCGGACTATCTTGTTGAAAATCGCACATAGTATTGTAATCAGAAAATTGTCTTGGTGTGATTGTGAACGAATATTCTAAGAACCAACCATTTGCTCCTTTCCGGCGCACTTCAAAATTATTGTTATCCATATTATATACGCGATAATGACCACTAATATCTTCACATTCACCTGACGGCATTTCAATTGGTTTACAGAATGAATCTCCGAATCCGACATCAACTAAATATTTTTTATCAAGATGAACAAGGAGCGTTATGTGATCGAACTCCGGACCTAAATCTTTTCTTTCATGATTAAAGACGCGTGCGGAGAGCATATCAACCTTAAAACCAAGCGAGGTTAAAAGCCAATGAAACAATCCGTTCAACTCATAACAAAATCCGCCACGAATTATCAGAATAATTTTTTGATAGATGCGCTCAAGATCTAAAACAATTTTATCGCGGTCGGGGATGTCCAAATCCTCAAACGGAATTGAGAGCATGTGAGAATTTTGAAGTTCCGTCAAAAAATCAAGCGATGGCGGTTTTATATCTGCAACTCCAATTCTTTTAAGATACTGTTCTAATTCCATAAAATATTTCGATGCTTGATTGATGGAATTCCAAAAATGCTTTTCTCATTCTTTTGCCTTAATAAATTATTGATATTCCGTTTACTAATCACTTGCTTTGTTATGCTTCTGTGTTGTAAATTAAAAAAAGATATTTCACATAACAAAATTAATCGAAAGGAACCATTATGAAATTCACTCGTAAAGAATTTCTGAAAACCGGGGCGCTTATTACCGGCGGAGTTTTGATTCAGGGGCATAAATTTTTATATAGCGCTCAAGAAAAAGTTTCGGGGTTAAAAACTATTCGTGATAATATCGGAATCTATATTGAGCGCGGGGGAACCATTGGCTGGTATGCCGGTGAAGATGCCGTTGTAGTGATTGATTCTCAATTTCCCGAAACAGCAAAAAATTTTATAGCTGAGCTTCAAAAGAAAACAGATAAAAGAATCAACCTTTTTTTCAATACACATCATCACAGTGATCATACATCAGGAAATATTTACATAAAAGATTTTGCCGATAAAATGATAGCTCACGAACAATGCGTTGAGCTTCAGAAAAAAAGTTACGGGAACGATCCCACCAAGCTGCAGATATATGCCGATTCAATATTCAAAAAAGAGTGGAGGGAAGAACTCGGCTTAGAAACTGTTTCGGCAAAATATTTTGGTCCTGCACATACCGGTGGTGATGCCGTAATTCATTTTGAGAAAGCAAATATTGCCCATGTAGGAGATTTGGTTTTCAATAAAACATTTCCATATATAGATGCTAATGGCGGTGGTTCCGTGGCAAGCTGGATAACCGTTTTAGATAAAGTTTCCAATTATTATTCTAAAGATACTCTTTTCATTTTCGGTCATGGCGCCAATAACGATCTTGTTACCGGCTCATTAGATGATGTAAAGGCAATGAATGGTCTCCTTTCTGCTTTGATAGATTTTGTTTCTAAAGAAATGAAGAACGGAAAAAATAAATTGGAAATTTCATTATCTACAGACATCCCAGGAACTATGGGATGGAAAGAACGGGTTGCGGGAATGCTAAGAATAACTCTCGAAAAAGTTTTTGATGAGCTGAATAAAAATAAACTCTAAGAATAAACCCAACTTCAAAAAGAAGTTGGGTTTATTTCAAATTATGATGTTGCTGCAACAACTGCACCGGTAGAAGAATCCATCTGAAGAACAATTATTAAGTACCAGCCGAGCAAGACTAATATTGACAGTTCTTCAATATTTTTTTTGTGATCCGGAAATTCAACTCGTGCTTGTGTCTTGAACCAATCTTTTAATTTCGGTTCTTCAATACCTGAACGGAATACAACAACGGATTCACCATCGGAATCTTTGAACTCAAACTTTGTAGCCCAAAAATTTGATGAATGCCATTGATATTTTTTCCCATTATTAAATTCTAAGATCCCGCTTGATGCCATCAGATTTGGCTTAAACACGGCTATATCATTTTCCTCACCGGTATTTCTAATTGTAATTCGTGTCGTAAAAAATCCCACTCGTTTGAATGTCCATTTACCGTCAAGTGTTTCCGCCTGGGCAAGTGATCCAACCGATTTCGGAAACAATAACGTACCGAACAAATCATCTTTCATATGCAGCTCAAATAATTGTTGAGTGGCTTTTGGCTGGAACCAATTTAAATGTTCGTTTGATATTTCTTTTAATGATTTCATATTATCATTCCAAATAATTTATTTCGTTTTTATAAGTCCAACAAAAATTCCTTTATGTGTAGCAATTAGTTCACCTTGTGAATATAAATTTGTGAACATTGAAATTCTCGCTTTTCCTTTTGCCAGTAAACCGCTCTTAAATTCAGTCCACAATTTTTCGTTCAACGTATCGCACACTGCTTCAAAGTCTGTACGTGCCGGACGTATATATTTCATACTGCTTTCTTGAATAACAAGTATACATTTGAGTTCCTCTTCCACTGCTCTAAAATGTAAAATTGACCAGCCCGCTAAAATACCTAATGTTGCAAGACTTCCTCCGAAAGCAGTACCGTAATGATTGTCGTTCGGTTTTATCGGCGCGGACAGTTTGATCGAATAGGGAAGTAAATCTTCAACATGAAAATTCATATAATCGGTAAGGGGAATGTTGTTTCGAATATAATTTTGAAGATCAATAATTATTTTATTTGATAACTCTTTACTTTCATCACGCAAAAACATTTATGCCTCATCTTTGAATTTTATTAATGACAATAGTGCCAATTCGATTGCTCCGTTATTAAGTAATTATCTTTCTACAAAATTTATTTTAAATATCTGGTTCAAGTGGTGTTTCATGTGACCGATGTAATCTTTTATCAAATACTCCAGAGTTGCTGATTCATTTTTAGATAACTCTTTCCATGCAATCTGATCGTAATTGTGATTTAGTGTTGATTTCTTTAACACATCATCCGGTATTGATCCGATCACTCGGACTAATTGTAAATTATTCATCTTCCATAAATCAATTAGAAAATCCCATTCAGCATTCTGATAATTCTGCGCCTCAACCCATTTGTTCTGATCGTAACCTGAGAATACCAAATCACTTTTGAATTGACCGTTAACAAATCTAATCATGTTATTAACGGATGAATCAATCAAGTGACCCAATATTTCTTTCGATGACCATTTGTCCTGCGAAGGTTTCTTTGCGCTTTGTTGTTCATTTATTATTTTTAATTTTTTTTTTGCTAATTCCAAAACAGAATTTAATTCATACGCTAAATCATTCATTGTTAACAACTCCAAATAAATTAATTGTTCTAAGACATTTGTTTTAATGTTTCAAGGAATGATTCCGTAAGCGGAGCTTCAACTGAAATATCTTTCTTGTCTGGCATCTGAAACTCAAGACGTTTTGCGTGAAGCATTATTCGTAAATATTTTCCTTGAATTGTTTTGTCTCCGTAACGCAAATCGCCTACAATCGGGAAACCAATACTATATAGATGAACGCGAAGTTGATGGCGGCTGCCTGTAGATGGGTTTAATTCCAACAAAGTATAATCACGAAATCTTTGAATGACGCTGAATTTAGTCTCGCTCGGTTTTCCTTTCCGGTCATCAATACCCATTCTTCCGGAACCAAACTCGCGAATCGGTTTCTTGATCACGCCGTCACTTTCTTTTATAGTTCCATGAACTACCGCTGTATAATATTTTTTAACTTTTCTATCGGCGAACTGATCGTTTAGGTACTTATGGATTTCGGAATTTTTTGCGAACAGAATTACACCGCTAACTTCTTTATCCAACCGGTGAACGATAAAAAGTTTTTGTTCATATTTTTTTTCTAAAAGTGAATGAAGAGAGTCAATTGTTGTGTCGTTTTCCGCTATTGAAGCAAGTCCCTCCGGTTTGTTAACGGCAATAACATTTTTGTCTTCAAAAAGTATTTCAATTTGATCGGCCATTAATAGTTTCCTTAATTATAAGAATTCGTTCTGTGGATGTAGCCATCGTTTAAGATAAAATGTCAAGACAATAAACCGGTTTTGATTCTAAGCTTGATTTAACAAAACCCATTCGTTTCAAATATTGTTCATGTTTCTTGTTGCCGGGATCGCTATAAATTTTTTTTATTTTTTTCTCTTTAAGAATTTCCCGGAATACATATTTGCCTATCTTAAAATCTCTATAGCCGGGAATTGCATAATCCAATTTCATGTAGATGCAGTCATTATCAAGATATTCCGAACAGACAAGTCCCGCCGGAACAGTGTCTCTTAATACGAACATCACGTGGTATTTATCGTTCGGTTCAAAAGTAAAGTTGGGAATGAATTTTGTTATTTCCTTCTCGTTAAATTTCAAAAAATATTTTAAGTACTCAGAATTTGTTTTCACTTCCAATATGCGAAAGTATTCTTTGGCGCCGAATATCTGAAGCAGATAATAAACATCAATGAGTGCAATAAAACCGTTAAGCATAAAGACCGGGTATGCTTTAATAATTAACCCGTAGCTGGAAAATAACATCGCCCCGAATAGATTTATAATTCTAAGTTTTACAATCGAGCTCATCATCAAAGAGACTGCAACAAAAACCGATGCCGCATAACCGAAGAGTACAATTGGCTGTATGTCGTTAAACATTTTTCTCCATTTCTGTTTTATTTATAAATCAAAAAAATGTTGCTCGTAATCTATTTTACATCTTCGGAAAAAACAGATTTCAATCCATGAGTAACAATATATGGAATTATTGTGTAGTGGGTTTCTCCTTCCGCAATCTCAGTTCTCAATTTCATGCCGTCGTAACCGCGTGATTTCAAATTGCTGATTAATTGTTTCCATGGTCCTTTAAAAAAATCGCTTTCAAGAGAACCTACTGCAGTATAAATGATTGATGCTAATGATTTATGATCTCTAAAAAACTTTTCTTCCTGCTTTAGTAATAAGCCGTCATCCCACAATAAAGCCGGACTAATCGCGATATATCTATTAAATAATCCCGGTTCTCTAAATAATGAATAAAAAACAAAAAGCCCTCCCAATGAATGACCTTCTAATGTTCTATCACCGGGACTAAATCTATAATTTGATTCAACATACGGTATCAATTCGTCTTTTATAAATCCAAGAAATTTTTCTGCCCCGCCTGAAACTGGAATGGACGATCTAAGATCTTCCGGTAATTTTTCTGGTTGTATTTGTGTCGGCGTAAAATCTCGTGACCGGTTATAATTAAATTCTTTAGAACCGCCCTCAGATGATATACCTACAATTATTGCTTCAGGTATTTCTTTATCAAATGAAAGCAGCCTGGCCATCTGCGTCATAATTCCAAATGATGAATAAGCATCAAGCATGTAAACAACCGGATAAGTTTTATTAGATGTATAATAACTGCCCGGTATTGCAACAAATATCGGGTAGGTTACGCCGTTTATTTTTGATGTAATATTAAATACTTGTGAACGGTGTAATGTAACCGGAGTAGTTTTATCTGTTGCTTTATCTTGTGATTTTAACTGGAGAGCGGGCAATATTGCCCAACAAAAAAATAGGGTAAGAAATATTTTCTGAATATAATTTTTCATTATTCTTTAATAGTTATTCTATAATTAGTGTAAAATAGCAACTACACTGTCATCAAGATCGTATCTTGCACCAACAACGGTTAATTTTTTTTCGTGAACAAATTCTTTTAAAATCGGCTCTGACGAATTTAATTGATCAACTATGCGAAGCACATTTGTTTTAACTGAATTGTCAAGCAAATCACCTTTAATATTTTTTGCTTTTTCAACAGCGGGAATAATTTCATCTATTAATTTTTGAATATGCCCCTCGGCATGTCCTCCTTTTACTGCAGCATCTACGGCGCCGCATTTTTCATGTCCGAGCACCATAATTAACCGAACTCCCAAATGTTCAACAGCATACTCGATACTTCCAAGACCAATATCATCCACAATATTTCCCGCTGTTCTAATAACGAATAAATCTCCCAGCCCTTGATCGAAAATTATTTCCGGTGGAACGCGCGAATCCGAACACGTTACTATAACAGCAAACGGTTTTTGTCCTTTTGCCACTTCTGTTCTTCTTTCTGCGGATTGATTTATGTGTTCTGCTTTTGATTCGGCAAATCTTTTATTGCCGTCAGCTAATTTTTGCAAAGCCGATTGTGAATGAACGCCTTGATTCGTTTGTGCAATAGTAGTTATACTTAAAACGGCAATGAATAATGCTATTGTCCTTTTGCCAGTTTTCATTTTTTCCCTTTCTCGATAGTTGTTTGATTAAATATATAACTTGCAGATACATTATTCCATCCGAGTTATATCATAAAATATTATTTTTACATTAACGAAAAGCTTAAAAAATGACAGATTCAATCAACAGCCCTACAATAAGCACAAACGAAATTATTCGTCCAACACATTTGGAAATAGATCTAAAAATTTTTGCGGAGAATTATACTAAAATCAAAAAGTTTGTTGCGCCTTCCAAAATGATGCCTATTCTTAAAGCTAACGCTTACGGACACGGATTAGTTCGTGTTGCTCAACTTATGCAGGAACTTAAAGCTGATTATCTTGGCGTAGCCGTTCTCGAAGAAGGGATTTTATTACGTCAATCCGGAATTAATATTCCAATTCTTGTGCTCGGTGGTATTTGGGGAAATCAAATTCCACTTTTTCTAAAACATGATTTAACAATTACTGCATCTTCCATCGGCAAGCTCAATCAAATAGATGAATTTGCTTCACAGATGAAAACAAAAGCAAAAGTTCATTTAAAAATTGATACCGGCCTTGAGCGAATCGGGGTTCATTATTATACTGCAGAAAAATTTCTTGAAGCCGCAGCGAAATGTAAAAACATTAGAGTAGATGGAATATATTCTCATCTTGCAAACTCGGAAGTGCGGGATTCATCTTACACGCGCACACAACTTGAAAGATTTCAAGAAGTGTTAAGATTTTTTGAAAAACATTCTATTGAAATACCACTTCGTCATATTGCGAACTCCGGCGCAATACTTCAAATGCCCGAAGCAAATCTTGATATGGTTCGTCCCGGAATTTTATTATATGGAGTTTATCCTTCAAACGAAGTTGAGAAAACAATTTTTGTACAGCCTGCATTAACATGGAAATCGCTCGTGGTTTATTTTAAAATCATCAAAGCGGGTCATCCCGTTGGATACGGATTAACATGGAAACCCGAGCACGACATCCGCGCAGTTACAGTTCCTCTCGGTTACGGTGATGGATATTTTCGAAGCATGAGCCACATGGCAGAAGTTTTAATCCGGGGGAAACGTTATCCTGTTGTTGGATCAATCTCAATGGATCAAATAGTTGTAAATATAGAAAACGATTCTGCATTCAACAGCGATGAAGTTATTTTGATCGGTCAAGATGGTTCCAATAAAATTACTGTCGAAGAACTTGCTGAATGGGCTGGAACTATTCCTTACGAAATTCTAACTAATATTAATACCCGCGTGCCGAGAGTTTATCTTAACTCAAATAAGTAATTATTTTTTCGTCCAAATAAATAGCGCTCCTCCCTTTCCTCGTAAGTAGCCCTCATATTGCATAGGAACTGTACGTGAACTTGCATAAAATTCTATACCCGCTATGTCCTGAGGATCAAGAACATTAATAATGTTATGTTCGGGTTCATATATTCCATTAATAAATAAACTTAAACCGTCTGCTGTTCTTAATATTACTTGTTTATTTGCATCCTCTGGCATTAGGTCGGCTTGCCATTCATAACGACCCGAATAAATTTTAGTGCCGCCAATTCCTTCTCTAACTATAATATTAGGAATGTTTTTTATTATTGATGGTACAGTCGCATGCGGTTTATTCATAATGTCTTTATAAGTTAAATATTTTCCTAGACCGTGCTTCCTGCTTTCAAATCCTACTTTATCCAGATATGCCTCCATTGCTTTTTCATCAACTACAATTTCGCTCATTATAATATCTGCCGCTTCCATTTTAATAACTAAATTCAGAATATCTAGCTTTGTCAGTTGAAACGAACCGGTTCTAATTTGTGCATAGCCCATTCTCCTTGTCCAAATATCAAATTCTTCTATTTCCACATTAGTAAAAAAGAACATTCCTGCAGTATTAACAATAGCTGTGGCGTATATTTTTTCTTTCTCCAGTAAAATTACTAATGCCTCCATAATCGGTTTGCCGGTTGCTTTGTCAATAACGATTCCCATCACCGTTTTTGCATTAAGATTAGGGGTAGAAAAAAAGATTATAAGCGATAGGACGATTACGCTGAGTTTTTCGAAAGACCAAAATTTTTTTGCCGTTGCTCGGTTCTTCACAGCTATATATTTCTTTTGTTTAGTTTAATATCCTTAAACTAAATTTTATCCGCAATACAAATATTGTGGTACATTTGTGAGAGAAGTGAAACGATTTTGTTTAGACGTGTTAATAACAATTCGATACGAAATTCTAACCAACATTAATACGCGGGTACCGAGAGTTTATTTGGAGTAATCTTTTCAATCTGTTTCCACAGTGACAGAATAAATAGCAAGCAAACGTTGTTCTAATGCTTCGATCCCTTCTTTAATTTTTTCTCTCGTTGTCTCTAATTCTTCCGAAATATCCGGAATCATTTTTTTATAGTAGCTGATACCTTCTAAAAGATTCGCAGCGAATAAATTATAAAACTCTTCATCTTTAGTTGAAACCTCACTTCCATTTTCATCCATCTTTTTCTGCAGGTAGTCTATATACAGCCCAAGTTCTTTTACAAACATATTCGGTCTGCTTGGGTGGGTGATAAGATCTATTCTGCCGTAAATATGATCAACCATTTCATGAAGAGTAGAAATTTTTGAATAATATGCCAGGTTAGGTCCGGGACATACAGACACTGAGCGGCTTAGTTTTGGTGTTGCAATATTGTTTACGATCAATGCCGTGACGGTAAGCCCCTCGCACAAACAGACTTTGTTAACAACTTTATCAAATTCTTTTTTGTATTTCTCTTCGTCTGTATAATTTTCTTTTAACTCGGCAATTTTTTTGTTGATGTATGTAATTGATGCCGTACAAAGCGGTTTGTCTGAATAATCTTTGTTAGACACTAAAAACTTTTTGGGGCAAGGACTGCCCGGTTTTCCGTTTTCTATTCTTTCTATTTTCTCAATGTCTTTACTGTTGCCGCGCAGACTGTTGAAAGGGATTCCTAATGGAGAGATATCACTTAAATATAAATCATCTTCTCCTGCGGCAGAAAGTTTCTGTAATGTATAATCATCAACATTCATTACTTCCGGCACTAATAGAAACGGACTTCCCCATCCAACTGATTTAACTCCGTAATAGCGAAGAAGAAATTCCTGTTCGCTTGATTTTCCAACTCCGCCCTGAACAGTTACATCATAATCTAATTTCCCGGCATTAACGGAAATTTCTTTTTTAATGAGCGCAGGAAGATATATTTCTTTAAGTGTTTTCAATAATTCATCTTTTTTGTTTTTGAATTCTTCGAGAATCGGACCCAACAGCAAACCATCTGTCGCAAATGCATGACCGCCGCAGTTTAATCCGGATTCAATTCGAAACTCTGAAACCCATAATCCTTTCTTGGCTAAAAATTTCCCTTGAATCAGCGCTGAACGGTAATCGCTGACTTTAATAACTATTTTCTTTTTAAAACTGCTTTTTTCGTTTGGATAGAAATCCTTAAATTTTTCAATGTATCCGTACAATTTCGGATTCATTCCGGCAGAAAAGATAATGGAGCTTTCCAGATCGCTCATTGCATATCCGCATAAAGCAGCGTGTGCGTCATTAAATTCAGATGGCAGTTGAAAGCCTTCGGAATTATAATTTGCTTTGTCCACCTTAGTCATGATATTTACATCTATTAAGCCGGGAAAAATATTCTTTCGTAATTCGTTTTGTAAATTTATTCGTATGAGTTCGTCCTCCGTGTTCAGCATCTCATTGTATTTGATTTTCAATTCAGATAAGTCCGGAAGCATTTCAAAATATTTTGTAATCTCACTTCCAATTTCAAATGGTGAATTCCTCAATTCTTCGAATTGTTCTTCAACCAACTGCTTGATCATATTTAAATATGCACTTATTCTAAGTGAGCGTGCTTCATCACTGTCTTCAATTTTTACGTATGGTCTGCCCAATTTTTCGAGGTAGTGTTGACGTAGATGCTCCATTAGTGTGTCGTCTACGAGCGACATAACAGATGATATTCCGTACTTCGCTACTTTAAGCGGTGCATCAACCGAGAATGCAACACCGAGAACAGGAATGTGAAATGTATGTCCGAAAGATTTAATCATTCTTCTTCCAAATATGTAATGAATAAATTGATTCAAGAATTAATAGCAAGGAAATAAGTTGGCGAGTCAATCAATATTTTAAACGCTTGGATTACTTCCTTTCACGTTCAAAAATAATAATTAATCTTTTGCAAACATTGTTTGGATGGCGGTTTTAATCAACTTTTACAATACTTTTACAATTCCTGGAGAACTGAGAATTGTATTATAATTAAAACGATTGTGTGGTTATCAACTTTAAAACTTCTTTCTTCTTACGTTTCACCTTTCACGTCTCACGTTCTTATCTGCTCATCGAATACGGTGCGGAATTTTTATCAACCGCCCAGTTTTTATTTGGACGATCTTGCATCACAAATTTCAATTTGCCTCCATTTATAATTTCTTTGTGATTTATATAGCTTCTATTGATCTTATTTCCATTAAGCAATACTTCTTTTATATAAATATTTTTATCGGAAAGATTTTCTGCAGTAATATTAAACTTCTTTCCATTCTCCAAATTAATCACGGCTTTATCAACACAAGGACTTCCGATAATATATTCATTGCTTCCCGGTGCAACCGGATAAAAACCCATCACACTGAAAATGTACCAAGCAGACATTTGTCCGCAATCATCATTTCCGCATAAACCGTGCGGTTCCGGTTTATACATTGTGTTTACAATTTGATGAATTCTTTCCTGCGTCTTCCACGGAGCGCCTGCAAAGTTGTACATGTAAGACACGTGATGAGACGGTTCGTTGCCATGAACATAATTGCCGATCATACCCACTTTTGTAACGTCCTCGCTTTCGCCAAAATATTTTTCTGGAAGATCGAATGTGAAAAGAGAATCAAGCCAGGTTACAAGTTTCTCTTTTCCTCCGATAAGATTTATAAATCCGTTGACATCGTGAGGAACGTATAAAGAATAATTCCAAGCGTTACCTTCGATATATCCTTGGTTCGCAACGCTGAGTGGATCGAACGGAGTTTTAAACGTCCCGTCTGTTTTCTTTGCGCGCAAGTAATGTGTTTCTTTGTCATAAATATTTTTATAATTGTTCGCTCGTTTCAGAAATTCATCGGCTGTTTTTTTGTTACCGAGTTTCTCCGCAAATTTGTAGATCGTCCAATCGTCGTAAGCATATTCCAAAGTCTTTGATGCAGAGTTAGAACTCAAATCTTCCGGTACGAAACCATATTTTTTGTATGTACTGATTCCATCATACAAATCATAATTGGCGCTGGCTACAACAGCTTCAAATGCTTTGTTCACATCAAATCCACCAATTCCCTTCATGTATGCATCAACAATAACCGGAACAGCATGGTAACCGATCATGCACCAATTTTCATTTGCCCAATGAGACCAAACCGGCAATATTTTATGTACGCTTTGCTCGTAATGTGCAAGCATGGAATTAACAATATCGCCCGTGCGTTTTTGCTGAATGATTGTGTAGAGAGGATGAAGCGCGCGGTATGTATCCCACAAAGAAAAAGTAGTATATTTTATAAACTTGTTTGACTTATGAATGTTTTGATCCAATCCGCGGTATTCTCCGTTCACATCGGAAAAAATATTCGGATTCAAGAAGCTGTGATACATTGCCGTATAGAAATTTATTTTTCTCTCCTCGCCGGCGTCAATTGTAATTTTAGAAAGTTCTTTATTCCATTTTTCTTTTGCCTTGTTTACAACTTCATCAAAATTCCATTTGGGAATTTCTGCCTTCAAATTTTCAATGGCGTTTTGTGTGCTTACTCCGGATAGCGCTATCTTAACCATAATAACTTCACCATCGTCGGTTTCAAAATTGAATGCACATTTAACTTTGTGTCCCGCTCTCTCCGGAAAATTTTCGTTCTGGTTAAACTTCCGCCAAAATCCGCCGTAAATAATTTGTTCATCATTCCGAAGTTGATAAGATTTTATCGGTTTGGAAAACTCCATAGCAAAGTAAACGTAGCGTGTGCGCGCCCATCCGTTTGTCTGTCGGAATCCCGTTACTGTCGTTTTATTTTCAACACGGACAGATGACCAAACAACTTTTCCATCGTAATTGTAGATGCCGGAGGTCATGTCAAGAATGATGTGGGCATCTTTTGTTTCGGGAAATTTGTATTTGTGAAATCCAACCCGCTCACTTGCAGTTAATTCTACATCTATATTATAGTCATCAAGATGAACTGCATAATAACCCGGTTTGGCTTTTTCGTTTATATGAGAAAACCTTGATCTGTATCCGCTATCGGGATTTTCTTTTGTTCCGGGATTTAATCTCAACTTGCCGATTGTCGGCATAATCAGAAAATCGCCAAGATCCGAATGCCCTGTTCCATTCATGTGTGTATGGGAAAATCCGACAATTGTTTTGTCAGCGTACTGATAGCCCGCGCAATATTTATAAACATCGGGATTATAACCTTTGCCATAATTGTACAAAACAGAATCTGTTTCGGGACTTAGCTGCACCAAACCAAACGGAACTGCCGCACCGGGATATGTATGCCCCATATCGTCTGTGCCGATAAAGGGATTAACATAATCATAAGGAGTTATTGTTTTATTCTGAGCGAAAAGATTTGTCGTTAAGAGGATTATGATTAGTAGAAGAAAATATTTTTTAGCCATGTTGATTCCTTTGAAAATAAATAGCACGCAGACCCGCCTGCCGGACGGGCAGGTTAAACTGATCTAACTGATTTACACTGATAATTCTTTAGATGAATACTGTTAAATATCAAATGCTTATCAAACACTATTTTTCACTCTGCACTCTTCGCTCTACACTCTAGTGATATTCCATCGTACTTCCGCCGATAAACTCGCGCAATACGGAATCGCCTGGAACAGGTGAATCGTTTTCTACCGGTTCGATTGCTTCGAGCATTTTTTTAACGCGGGCTGCGCGGTTGTATGCATCTTCTCTAAGCGGATCGTCTTTATATTTTTTTTCCCACTCGATGAAATGAGTTAAGAGTTTTGGTTTATACAGCGGCACTTCATAGGGCATTGATGTATTCACAATATAATCCGCTGTGTTGCTGTAAGGAAGAATATTTCTTTTTTCAGATGCGCGCACGTAATGCCAATGCAATAATGTTTGCTCGGGATTGTAAGCTCTGTGGACAGAGTCTCTTAACATTCTACGGATCAAACGTAAATCAGTCCATCGAATATATTCTCCGCTCTTCATTTTCATTTGCAGTAACGGTTCTAGGTAGAGTTTAAATTTTTGTGTGGCGGGAATTTCTTTGCTGAACTCCGGAAACAATCCGTGGAGACTATCAATAAGCAAAACTTCATGATCGTGTATTTGAAGCGGTGTACTGTCCGCTAGTCTCTTACCGGTCTTAAAATCATAGTAAGGAATTTTTACTTCTTCTCCTGCAGCAAGTCGTTTTAGATGATCATTTATCAATTCAAGATCAAGCGCCTGCGGAGTTTCGAAATCGTAATCGCCAAATTCATCTTTCGGATGCATCTCAAGATCAAAGAAATAATTATCAACCACTAGAGGAACAAAACTCATTCCGCTTTTTTTCAAACGTTGTTCAAGTTTCATTGTTGTTGTTGTTTTGCCGGAAGACGATGGTCCGCTTACCATTACCATTTTTAATTCGCTGCTTCTTTCTTTAATCAACTCAGCTGCAGTATCAAGTTGTGTTTCGTAAAAGGATTCTGCTTCGTGAACGATATGCGGAAATTCTCCGTTACGGATTCTTGCGTTAGTAGCTTCAACCGTGTTCAGATTGTGCGAAACTGCCCAATCAAGCGAGCGCCATACTTTTCTCCATGGAATTAGATCGTTCGGTTTAGAAAAATGGCGTGAGTCTGCGCGTCTTCTTTGTGATGCTTCTTCTCTATAAAGAATAAATTCTTTTGCAACTTTTGCGTGACCGTTCTCAATCAAAACCTTTTCGATTATATCCTGTATCTCTTCTACTTGCGGTTTATAATCTTCTTCAAATGTTTCTTCCATTAAAGCCACAACTTTTTTAGCAAGCTCAAAAGCTTTTTCTTTGTCCCGCCCTCCAACAGAAACTGCGGCTCTGTAAATTACATTAGCAATTCTATCGGGATTGAAGGGAACTACTGCCCCGCTTCGCTTAATAACATATTTGAATTTACTCATTGACTCTCCATAAAGATTTTACAAATCTATTAAACTCCCGAAATAAATGTCGGGGCTATTATGGATTTACTCTATATAAAATTAGTTAATCATTTCCGATAACATATAAACCGCAAATGATGCAAGCCAGTGTTCGCCTTCGTAATTCCCGCTTGAAATATTTGAAAGCCCTGCTCGTGCATGTTTGCCGGCTGACTTCAATAATAATTTTACTAAAGGATCTTTCTTCGAAAGCATCTTTGTAATTCCATATTTGCACCATGCGCGACTTAAGTTCAATCCGTCAAGATGAACAAGCTTCGGGTCGGTCCTATCCGTTACAATTGCGGGTTCAAGTAAATTTTTGGCATTTTTTAGACCGGGTAAAAATTTATTAAACCAATTTTTGAATTCAACTGGTTTCAAAATCCTCCGCATCAGATCAGCTTCAATCAAGCATGGGGAAAAGAAATCTTCTCCGCCTGGTTCCCAATTGGTATCATAATTTTTATCCTTACCGTAATATGTTAAACTTCTTTCAATAAGAAGTTTCTCCACTTTTTCGTTTTTAACCTTTCTTGCATAATCCAAGGCGAAGGCAATTCCAAATGCCGTATTTGGATGAACGCCGGTGCGTATCGGATAATTCTGCTTTGGTAAAAAATCAATATACTGCCGTGCAATTGCATCTGCGAGTGGTTGTAAATTTTTTGACCATGTTTTTCCATCCGCATCATTCCAATCATAAAGTTCTTCTGCTAGTTTTAACAGCCATGCCCAGCCGTAAGTGCGTTCGAATGATTTACGATTCGCTTGATTGAGATAAACAATTTCTGTTTTAATATTCTCTGCCGAAAGATTCTCGCTCAATACTATTCTTATTTTTGTTCCAAGATCAATCTGCGGAAATAATTTTAAGATACGGACGAGCATCCAGTGTCCATGTACGGATGAGTGCCAATCAAAGCATCCGTAAAACGCCGGATGCAAAACTGAAGGAGCTTGAATTTCTTTTGCATCATTCATTACATGATCAAGCTTATTGGGATATTCTTTCTGAACGCATTTCAATGCAAGCTTGGCAAAATTTGCCGCACCCTTTTCCGTTAATACAATACTTTTTGATGAATCCATGTTTTGCCTTTGATTGTATCCTGATATTTTAAAAGATACCAGTAATAATAAAAAACAGATTCCCCGAATTATTAAAATAAATTTTTTCATCCTTTCCTCTTTTTCAACAAAAAAAATTTATTTGTCCAGAATATTCATTACATCTTCTTTATTCGGAACGACACAAAGAAACTCAAACGGTTCATCTCCGATTGTTTTATAGCAATGTGGAATACCTGCGGGAATAAATACCACATCATTTTTCTTTGCTTCGTAAGTTTTCCCGCCGATTACTACTTTTGCGCGTCCGCCTAAAACAATCTGTTCATGTTCAACTGTGTTGGTGTGCATCGGCATTTCTCCGCCGGGCTCGATCGTAAATTTTCTCATAGCAAAGTTCGGCCCCTCTTCTGGCGATATCAAAACTTGCCTGGTTGTCTTTTCCCCGGCTTTCACTTCTTCTTTAGGAATGTTGTTTAGAGGTTTTATGAACATACCATCCTTCCTTTCTAAGTTATAGTAGATTTAATTACTACAAAATTAACTAAAATTAAATTTTGACCCAGAATAAGTTTTTGTAATTTCCACAAAAGAAAAATTTAACGACTATCACAGAAACTTAATATTACGGGTACATTATGAAATCAATCAAATTGTTTTTATTCATTGCGCTGTTAATTTCATCATTTTTATTTGCATCCTCCAAACAAAAAATTCTTACAACCGCTGAGAAAACAAATTTCGAATCAACCTCGCGATATAGCGAAGTGATAGATTTCTTTAAGCAGCTAAAAAAGATTTCTCATAATAATATTAGAATTGAATCTCTTGCAAAAAGCATTGAGGGAAGAGATGTTCCGTTAATCGTTATGGGAAAACCGCTTCCAAGATTGCCGAAAGACCTGGCGAAAGATAAACGCATTGTTATCTATGTTCAGGCAAATATTCACGCCGGAGAAGTTGAAGGAAAAGAAGCAATCCAAATGATCGCCCGGGATATTTTGTTAAAAGAAACACCGGATTATTTGAAGAACGTTGTTCTTCTTATCTGTCCGATCTTTAACTCCGACGGCAACGAGCCGATCAGCAAACAAAACAGAACCAATCAGAACGGGCCTGTTAACGGAGTGGGTGTCCGCCACAACGGGCAAATGCTTGATCTGAACCGCGATGCAATGAAACTTGAAACTCCTGAAGACCGCGGATTTGTATCGGCAATGAACCGCTGGGATCCATCTTTGTTTATTGATCTTCACACAACGAATGGTTCTTATCATCAAGAGCCGTTAACATACACTTGGATGGTTAATCCGAACGGCGACAGAGGATTGATCAATTATATGCGCGATAAAATGATGCCGTGGATGAAATCAACTTTAACTGAAAAGTATAAACAGCAAAATGTTTTTTATGGAGAATTTTTAGATCAGCGCACACCGGAAAAAGGATGGTACTATGATGCCGTTCAACCGCGCTATATTGTTAATTATGTCGGCTTGAGAAACCGTCTTTCTATTTTAAATGAGAATTATGTTTATGCAGATTTTAAGACACGCGTTACGGGATGTTATAATTTACTTAGATCACTCTTAGATTATGTTTCAGCGAATAAAGATGAAATAAAAAATATGCTGAAAGAAGTTGATGCAAAAACAATTGCGCGCGGAATGAACCCGACAGAAAAAGATTCTTTTGCTGTTGAGTATGCTTACAAACCAACTTCTCAACCGGAAATAATTAATGCGTTCGAGATAGAATCATACGTAGATGCAAACGGAAGAGACCGGTTAAGACCAACCGATAAAATTAAAACTGTTACCGTGCCTTACTTAGCAGATTATTTTTCAAAACGAAGCGTACAGTTTCCTTATGCTTACATTATCACAATTCCGGATGCACAAGTTGTAAATCTTCTTAAGATGCACGGAATCAAAATTGAAAAACTGGAAAAACCTGTAGCGCTCGATGTACAGACAATAAAAACAAAAGAGTTAAAACCTGCGGCGCGCTTGAACCAAGGGCATTATAATAATTCTATTAAGATAGAATATGTTAACGAGAAAAAAGAATTTGCCGCAGGAAGTTTAATTGTGCGTACTGCCCAGCCTCTTGCAAATGTAGCCGCGTATCTGCTTGAACCGGAAACTGATGACGGATTGCTCTATTGGAATTATTGGGATAAATATTTAGTGCCTCAGTGGGGCGGAGCGTTTTTGCCTTACCCGGTTTATAAATTATTGAACAAGGCCGAGCTTGTCTCGGTAATATTTTAAACAGAGTGTAATTTATATGTCAAAAGAAAGATCGAATAACTCAGCTTGCCTTTTTATGTGGGAAGGTAAATTTCTTTACATCGGAAATTCAATCAAAACAAATATACGCGAACATCATGCTTTGCAAATTGCGATCAGCGAAGAAAAATCATTTATGATGAGAATAGCGAACGGTAAATGGAAAAAATTTCGTTCATTAATCATCAATTCAGATCAACCACACGAGTGCGTTCTTCAAAACGGCAGAGTATATTTTCTAAGTTTGGATCCCGAATCTATTTCAGCTAAAAGAATAAAAGAAAAATTTTTAAGCGGTTCTAATTTCTTCTCCCTATTGTTATTACTCCTTTCCCATCACGCCAGCCAACAAAAGCGGCAATGTTGCCATTGAGATGAACTGATGTATATACGGCGTTGTAAACATCGTTGTATACTTTCCATTCCTTGCCGTTGTAATGGGCAACTAATCCCAGTACCCCGCACAAAAATATATCGTTCAAACCGTTGCCCCTTATCTTCGATGTTGTATAATTAACGGGAAGTTTTATTTCCTCCCATTTGCCGCTCTTATTTGTAAATATTCCATCGCCTGTTGTATAAATCGGAAATCCCTTGTTTGTCCATGCCGAACCGGTTAGTCTTCCGGTGGTTAGGTTTATTCTACCTACTTTGGTTTTACCTGTAATTTTAAGTAGAGTGCTGTTTGAATAATTATTTGGATCGGTTAAAGCGCAGATTATTTCTTCTTGGGAGTTAACCGAATTAGTGTAACCAAACACATCGTATATATCCCAATCTGTTCCGCTGTCTATCTTCTGCCAGCTTGTACCATTGTAGTGTGCTATGTTGCCGTTATTTCCTACTATGTATAAATTTTTACTTGATGTCCCCCAGATTTTATTGATAGCCCCAGTCAACAATGGATTTACTCTACAATCCAGATTAATGGTATTTCCATTAAACCAACCTATACTTCCACCATTAGTGATAGCCATACTATTTTCTAAAAAAGCCCATATAGCTTTTAACGGAGGAAATTCGACAGCGCTGCAACTGCCATAGTATTTTATCCTTTTCAATTCCCATTTATTACCATCCCAGTGTGCTGAATTATAAGCACTGGGATCGGGTCTACCAAGGGAATCATTTAAATAAATCTCTCCAACAGCCCAAATGTTGTTTTCGTTTATTATTGATACATCGTATAAACTGCTGCTGCCTGCACCAGGTTCGCCAAACGTAAATGTTTGCCAGCTAAAGTTGTGGCTTGTTTGCTGCATGGTTCTTACGCCTACATCACTGCTTTCACCTATTATTTTGCTTTTCTCCGTTAACTTTGCTTTGTACGTGTATAGAGTGTTTTCAGTTAAACCGGTATCTGTAATTGCAGTATCTGCTTTATTGGCTGTAAAGCTCATCACCCTTTGCTCGTTTCTTTCTAATACTACTTCCTTACCCGGGGAAGGATTTTCAACATGAATGTTGAGGTATGTTTCAATTACCGCTGCATCAATTTCCGTTAGTTTTATGTTTTCGTTAACCAGTACAGGTTCAGTAGTATTGCAAGACTGACTGATAAATTGTAATGCAATAAAAATGACCCCTATAATTTTGCTCTTCATTTTATTCCTCTAATTTCTTTTGCGTCATTCGATTTCTAACTTGCAGCTGTTCTGAAAATTTGTTATTGGATAATCAGTTTTATACCCCATTATTTTCTTCTTCGCAATTTAGTATACTTTTGTCCACACATAATCTCTTCTTCCAGGTTGCGGTTAGGGTTCAACACTGTTTTTTCTGCAGGAGAAAAAGATTACTACCGGCAGAATCAATAACACAATTATTTTTTTCATTTCATGTCTCAACTTTGTAACAAATATAAATAAGGTAAATGCTTCTAACATCAGTACAAATACGGTAATTTTTCTTTCAGAGCATTTCTTGTTTTTCATCCAATTTCTTAATATTCACAAAATATTCATTATAAAAACAAAAAACAGATAATGTATTAACAGTATAATTACGGTGTTAAGTTAAGCTTAAAGAAAAAAATTTGTGAACTAAAAGTCGTGGAATAATTTGAATAAGTATTTCATTACAACCCCAATAAGTTTGTTCAAATTAAATTACAAGAATTGTTCCAGCAGTAAAACAAGTTTAATCAAGAAAATTATATGTAAGATAAAATATCTTACATGTTATAATTACAACTTACTATTTATACTTTTGCTTTCCTTCCAGCCATTCATACAATCTACCCGGAAGAAGTCCGACAAGCCGTGATATTAAAACCATCTGCCAGGGGAATTGAATTATGCGTCTCTCTTTTTTAATCCCGTCTATTATAATACCTGCGGCTTTCTCGACAGACATAAGCATCGGCATTTTAAATTCGTTTTTGTCGGTCATCGGAGTTTTAACAAATCCCGGTCTAATAGTAATTACTTTTATTCCGTATGGTTTCAATTCAACCCGCAGACCTTCAAGATAAATTGTTGCTGCGGCTTTGCTTGCGCAATAAAATCCGCTGCCCGAGTAACCGCGGTTATCTACAAGAGATGAAACTCCTGCAATTATTCCGTCCTTCCTTTTTACAAAATCGGGAAGTAATTGTTCAACCCAATAAACTATTCCAAAAATATTTGTGCCGAAAGTTTCTTCGGCAAAACATGAATCATAATTTTCAACTGTTACTCTGTGTCCAACGCCGGAATTTAAAATTGCAATATCAACTTTGCCGAATTTTTCTTTGATCTGTTTATATGCACTTGCAACTTCATCTTTATTAGTTACATCACATTTCAAAATCAGTGGACGGTTGGAGGTGATTTGTGATTGGTGCAAATACTTTTCGATCAATTCTGTTCTGCGCGAAAGCAAAACAAGTCTGCAGTTTTCATTCATCAACTTTTGAGCGATTGCTTTCCCGATTCCTGTTGATGCGCCTGTGATCAAAATAACTGTGTTGGTAAAATTCATAGCAGTCTCATATAAAAAAATATTTCCATTCTAAAATCGTAATTCTTAAATCCTAAACCAAGAACGCAGCGGTTTTTTTAGATAGAACAAAATTTGTATCTTTTCACAATTCTAATTTAAAATTTATGAATAGCGGATTTATCGAAATAGAAAATGTCTGCGTCAACACCGACATTGTTGAAACGAATTTTACGTGCGATCTTGCAAAATGCAAAGGTGCGTGCTGTACCATGGAAAGTGACTTCGGCGCACCTATTTCTAAAAATGAAATTGAAGAAATCAATAAAGTTCTTCCTGTTATATTAGAATATTTACCGAAAGAACACGTAGAAGAGATCAACAAGAACGGATTTTGGATGAATGTGAATGACGAGTTAATGACGCGAAGTCTAAACAAGAGAGCTTGCGTTTTCGTAACTTGGGACGGTGATATTGCAAAGTGCGGGATAGAGAAAGCACATAACGACGGAAAGATTGATTTTATAAAACCTGTATCTTGTCATTTATTCCCAATTCGAATTTCAAATTTTGGCGGACCAGTACTGCGTTATGAAAAACATTCGGAGTGCGTACCCGCGTTGGAAAAAGGAAATATAACTCAAATAAAAATTTTAGATTTCTGCCGCACTGCCCTTGAAAGAGAATACGGCAAAGAATGGTTTGAAGAAACGAAAAAAACGGTTGATAATTAACTATGTTGTCACTTCATCAAAGATTATCGTTACAGCAAAAACTTTCTCCGCAGCAGATCCAATATCAAAAGCTGCTGCAGTTGAATACTCTTGCTCTTGAACAGCGAATCAAAACGGAGCTTGAGTTAAATCCGATACTCGAAGAATCTCTTGATGAAGAATTTGAATTATCACAAGAAGAGAATGAAGATTCTGATGAAGGCGAAGAATTAAAAGCTGCGGACGAAGAAGAAAAATACGACAGCAAAGATGATGAGTTCGAACTTGAAGATTATATGAACGAAGCCGAATCAGAACATGAATTTGACCGCATGAATAGAAGCCGCGATGATGAAAAGATCCATCCTATCGCTCCTCAGAAAAAATCCCACCGTGAAAATTTGATAGACCAGCTTCATATGCTCGATCTTACAGAAGAAGAAATGATTCTGGGAGAGAATATAATCGGTGGATTGGATAAGGACGGTTATTTCAAACAGGATTTAGAAAAAATTGTGCACGAATTAAATTTATTTGAACACACAAAAGTGACCGTTGAAGATGCTGAAAAAATAATTAAACAGATCCAAACACTTGAACCGGTTGGCATTGCTACAAGAAATTTACAAGAATGCCTGCTTGTTCAAATCAGAAATTCATCTTACGATCCATACTATTCTTATCTCGCAGAAAAAATTCTGTCGGAACATTTTGATAATTTTGCGAATAAGCGGTTCGATGCCATTCAGAAAGATCTTGATCTTTCAAAAGAAACTTTACGCACAACAATTGATGTGATTCAAAAACTAAATCCGCGTCCGGGTGAAGGCAACATTGATTCTGAAGAGATGAATCAGATCACACCCGATTTTCTTATAGAAAAAGTTGAAGAGAATTATATTGTTACCTTAAACGACAGAAGTGTTCCCTCGGTTACTATCAGCAAGACTTATCTTGAAATGATAGATACGAACAAAAGGAAAAGAAAAATTTCCGTTCGGGAAAAAGAAACTTATAAGTTCTTACGAGAAAAGTTCGATTCCGCAAAATGGTTTATCGCATCGCTTCAACAACGCCGGCATACATTAATGAAGATCATGCGCGCAATTCTTGAAAAGCAATATGAATTTTTTGAGATGGGTCCACGTTTTCTCAAACCCATGATCTATAAAGATATTGCCGAGGAAATCGGGATGGACATCTCCACTATTAGCCGCGTTGTAAACGGAAAATTTGTTCAGAGTCCACAGGGTATTCATGAATTAAAATATTTTTTCAGCGAAGGACTTTCTACGGATAGCGGTGATGATATTTCGAACAAACATATTAAAGAACTGATAAAAGAAATTTGCAATAACGAACCGAAAGACAGTCCTTATAGTGACGATAGAATTGCAAGCATACTTCAGGAAAAAGGAATACATGTAGCTCGCCGAACGATCGCTAAATACCGCGAGGCGCTCAAAATATCCGTCGCGCGTTTGCGAAGGGAATTATGATTGCTGCAGATATATTTATCATCATTTTATTATTCACACTATTTGCTTTTTCACACACGCTGCTTGCCTCGAATAAAACAAAAATTGCGCTTGCAGAAAAACTTGGCGCAAAGATAGCTTTCTACCGGTTGTTTTATAATTTATCTTCTTTGTCATTCTTTATTGTTTTTTATGCAGTCGCTCCCAAACCTAATGTAATTGTTTACGACTTACTGTTTCCTTTCGATATTATTACATTTGCACTCCAAGTTCTTTCACTAATTGGATTAGTCTGGGCAACTAAGCCGATCAACTTAAAAGAGTTTCTCGGAACGGCTCAGATAGAGCGTTATCTGCGTGGTGAATACAAAGTTGAAGATTTGGATGAGAGACAAACTTTGAAGATCGAAGGTGCGTTTAAGATTGTTCGTCATCCAATTTACTTGTTCTCAATTTTGTTTTTAGGATTCCGCCCAACGATGAGTTTGTTTTACTTTGTAATGTTCATTTGCATGGTTGTTTATTTTTATATCGGTTCGATTTATGAAGAGCGGAAACTTGAAGAAAAATTTGGCGATGAATACAGGGACTATCAGAAGAGAGTACCAAGATTATTTCCTTGGAAAGTACAAAGTTCGAAGTACGAAGGACAAAACAATTAAAAATCTTCATACTTCGCACTTGTAAACTAATTTTTAGGAGAGTGTAAAATGAAAATTCGATCAACAACAATTTTAGGAATAATTAAAGACGGGGAAGCTGCTCTTGGCGGAGACGGGCAAGTTACTCTCGGCAACACTGTGATGAAGCATAACTCAATGAAGATCCGCAAGCTTCTTAACGGAAAAGTTATTTGCGGATTTGCAGGTTCTACTGCAGATGCGTTCACACTCCTAGCAAGATTTGAAGAAAAGCTTGAACAGTACAGCGGTAATTTAAGTCGTGCTGTTGTAGAGCTTGCTAAAGATTGGCGCACGGATAAATATTTGCGAAAGCTTGAGGCAATGCTTGCAATTATCTCGGAAGAGAAAGCATTTATTGTCTCAGGTACCGGAGATGTTATTGAACCCGAAGATAATATAGTTGCAATCGGAAGCGGCGGAATGTACGCTCTTGCCGCAGCAAAAATGTTAAAAAAATACAGCAACCTTTCTTCAAAAGAAATTGTAGAAGAAGCGCTGAAAGTTGCAGCAGATATCTGCATTTATACAAACGAAAAAATCACTGTCGAAGTGATCGGCAAATGAGGAAACGAAGAATGAATAACGATCTAATTAAAAATCTTACACCAACACAAATTGTTAAAGAGCTGGATAAATATATTATCGGACAGGATGATGCGAAGCGTGCAGTTGCAATTGCATTACGCAACAGATGGCGGCGGCAGCAGGTGGCGGAAAGCATCAAAGAAGAAATTATGCCTAACAATATTATTCTGATCGGTCCAACCGGCGTTGGCAAAACCGAGATCGCACGCCGTCTTGCTAAACTTTCCGGAGCTCCGTTTATAAAAGTAGAAGCATCGAAATACACTGAAGTCGGCTATGTGGGGCGTGATGTTGAATCAATGATACGCGATCTTGCAGAACTTGCCGTCAGTATGGTTCGTTCAGAAAAAACAACCGAGGTACAGGAAAAAGCAGAACGACTGGCGGAAGAAAGAGTTTTAGATCAACTAATTCCTCCGCAGAAAAAATCTTCTGCCGTAGAAGACGAGAACGGCGAAAACGAAGAACTGCGTAATGAAAAAACACGCGAGTGGATGAGAGAAAAACTCCGCAACGGAGAGATGGATGATAAGTTAATTGAGTTTGATACATCTGCGCCGGCGTTTGGTATGCAGGTACTTGGACCAATGGGAATGGATGATATGACGATGAACTTGCAAGAGATGATGAGCAGTATGATTCCCAAAAAGAAAAAGAAACGCAAAACGCCGATACGCGAAGCAAGAAAAATAATTGCTCAGGAAGAAGCAGAAAAATTAATTGATATGGAAGCCGTTCAGCGCGAAGCTATTAAACGAGTTCAAGAAGCCGGAATTGTTTTTATTGATGAGATAGATAAAATTGCGGGAGCCAAAAGCCAACAAGGTCCGGATGTTTCCCGTGAAGGCGTACAACGCGATCTTCTTCCAATCGTTGAAGGTTCAACAGTAAATACAAAATACGGTCCGGTAAAAACAGATCATGTTCTGTTCATCGCTTCCGGCGCATTTCATGTTTCAAAACCGAGCGATCTGATTCCGGAACTTCAAGGACGTTTCCCTATCCGGGTTGAATTGAAAAGTTTGAGCGAAGATGACTTTGTAAAAATTCTTACTCTCCCAAAGAATGCATTGCTCAAACAATATTCTGCGTTGCTTCAAACAGAAGGTGTTGATATTTCATTCAAGGAAGATGCTATTAAGGAAGTGGCGCGCACCGCCGCAGTTGTAAATGATCAGGTAGAAAATATTGGTGCAAGAAGATTGCACACAATTCTTACAACTTTGCTCGAGGATATTCTTTTTGAAGTACCTGATAAAATGCCCGAAGCGGCAATCGAAATCACCGGTGAAATGGTACATGAGAAGTTGGATAAGATAGTTAAGGACAGAGATTTGAGTAAATATATTTTATAAAATTTATTTTTGTAAAGTATTATAAATTTGAGCGTACAAGTTTATCGTAAATATCCGGTATTTGAATAATGAACAATTTTATTCTCTTTATATCATTTCTAACTGTCGTAATTTTATTTTCTAAAGTCTACTCAGCTATTGTTAAATACCGTTCAATAAAAAAGCTTCGCAGTCAATGGGGAAAATTTCCCGAAGTTCCATCGGATATAGAAAGTTCAAAGTTATTATTCGATTTCAAAGAAAAGAGGGATACAATTGGTGATGACACATGGAAAGATCTTGACATGGATGAATATTTTAAAGTAGTAAATAGAACCGTTACACCAATCGGCGCTCAATGTCTTTACGATCTTTTAAGAAACCCTTTGCTTTCTCAAAAAGAATTAGATGCACGTGAAAAAATAATTACAACGTTTGCAAATAATAATGTTATAAGAGAAAAGATTCAAATCGCTTTATTACCACTTACAAGGCCTTATGTAAAACATTTAGTGTTTTCTTTGTGGACTCTCCTTCCGCCAAAACCAAAATATGCTTTCTTGTTTTATTGCCTTTCCGCATTTGCAATTTGGTTTTTAATTTTTGCCGTTTTCGGTTTCTTCCACATTGGTTTTACGGTTATTCTTTTTGTTCTTAATTCGATCATTGTTTTTCTATACCGGAATAAGTTGAAACAATTTCTTGCATCGTTCCAGTATCTTTCAGTATTAATCAATACGGCCGGGAAAGTTTATTCTCTCATAGAAAATGATTTTCCTGAGATACGTGCCGATATTGGCAGAAATATAAAGCCTGTCAGGTCTGTTGCATATAATATTTACTCGCTTCAGCTAAGTGAAGATAATCCGATTGCCACTTATTTCAATATTTATTTCTTGTCTCAATTAACCGGATTTTATTCCGCCTTAAATAAGATAAAAATTAATCTTACCGGTTTGCAGAAACTTTTTGAAACCGTCGGATATTTAGACGCCATGATTTCAATCGCATCATATAGGAAGCAGTTTCCAAATTTTACCAATCCATTGTTTAGCGGTGATTCTAATCAATTTGATGTAAACGAAATATTTCATCCTTTACTTGTTAATCCTATCTCCAACAATTTTAAATTCGAATCGAAAAATATTCTTATTACCGGGTCCAACATGTCCGGCAAAACAACTTTCTTAAAAACGATTGGCATTAATGCTATTCTTGCTCAGACATTAAATATGTGTACCGCAAAAAAATATAAAGCTCCGTTTCTAAAAATAATTTCTTCAATTGAAAGAGCTGATGATCTAATGTCCGGTAAAAGTTATTATATGGCGGAGGTTGAATCTATTCTTAGAATTGTTAATGCTTCACGGACAAATAATATTAATTTGTTTATCATTGATGAAATTTTTAGAGGAACAAATTCCATAGAAAGGACTGCGGCATCAATTGAAGTTCTTAAATATTTGATGAACGGAAAAGATTTTACAATTCTCGCAACCCATGATTTGCAGCTAACTGAAATTCTGAAAGGGAATTATCTAAACTATCACTTCCGGGAAGAAATGACAGAAGGTGGTCTTCACTTCGACTATAAACTTCATAAAGGAACCGCAACAAGCAAAAACGCAATTGCTCTTTTAGAATATGTCGGCTACCCCAAATCAATCGTTGATGGGGCAAAAAAGTTAATAGAAAAATGAAAGGTGTAAGTGTTTTCTTCCCGGTTAATTATATTTCCAATCGTCTATTAGACATCTGTTTTTTGTCTGAACTTTTTCGAGAAAAATTGAAATTACCAAAAATTTATATAACAATTCTTTTTGCGTTTTTGACTATAAGCTGTACTTCAACAGATCCAACACTTAAAGTGATGAGTCTTAGTGCGGCAAAGAATGCAGTTCAAGCATATTATGAATCAGGCGAGTTCGACCGCGAGTGTGCAAAGATAATTGATGATGCTATTGATCAAATGGATGGAATAAAACTTACCGGCAAACCTGCCGTAGTTTTTGATATTGACGAAACCGCTCTTTCAAATTATGAATACACAAAGGAAATCGGATTCGGATACATTTATAAACTTTGGAACGAATGGCAGCAAAAAGGAATTGCACCTGCCATTAAAGACACAAAACGATTTTATGACCATCTCATTTTAAGGAACATACACGTAATTTTTGTTACCGGACGTTATGCAGAAGTTGGTGATGCAACGAAGAGAAATCTTGTTGAACAAGGTTACACAAAATTTGATACCTTGATCATACGATCAGATCGCGAACGCGAAATTCCTGCCGTAGAATGGAAAGCCGCAAAACGCAAAGAACTAGTGTCTAAAGGTTATAACATAATTGCTTGTGTCGGCGATAAGTGGAGTGATCTTGCTGGCGGCAACACGGGAATAAAAATAAAATTGCCGAACTATTTATATCTGCTCGATTAAAAAAATTGTGAAGGAATTATTTATGCAATATAGATTTAAAATTTTATTTTTCTTTTTCTTCATTGCATTTTGCTCTGCATATTTTGTTTCATGTGCTTCAAAAAATAACAGCTCCGATGAAGTTGTTAATCCGGACCCCAACAATAATTCCGCAATTTGTCAATTCCGATTACATTGAATTGAACAAGATTTGTCAAATCTCAAAATTCCGTTCCGGCATCGGACACGATTACTCAGACGATTTTGAACATTGCAGAAGCATGAAGTATTACTATATGCCTTGTGGAGGAACGGATTGGTCATCTGTAAAAATATATTCACCGGTCAACGGAATAGTAGATAGGATATTCGATGAATGGGCGGGCACTCAAATACAAATTAAATCAGATCAGTATCCCAACTTTATTTTTATAATCTTTCATCTAAAATTATTAAGCCCCCTAAACGTTGGAGATAAAGTTGTTGCCGGAAAACAGATCGGTACACACATCGGTTCACAAACCATGTCAGATATTGCCGTAGTCCAAATCACAAACACCGGCAGAAAGATGATCTCTTATTTTGACCTTATGACCAACTCCTTGTTTCAGAATTATCAATTGCGCGGGTTAACATCTAGGAATGATTTAATTATCTCTGCGGAAGCAAGAAACGTTGATTTGCTTAACTACAGCGGAGAAACTTTTGCAACTTCCGGAACAATTGAGAATTGGGTGGTTCTGAAATAAAAATATCACAATAAATTGTTCGCTGATAAAAAGTTATTAATTGTCTTATAGATTTTCCATTTCTATATAATAATTTTGTGCACCGTTTACTATATTTAGTTTAATTATTCACCTATATGGTATTTTATGCGAACATTAAAAAAATTAATTGAGAACAATCGGAATTGGGCAACAGGAATTAAATCTGTTGATCCGAATTTTTTCCAAAGTCTTTCACAACAACAATCACCGGAATATTTATGGATCGGCTGTTCGGATAGCCGTGTTCCTGCTAATCAAATTGTAGGACTTCAATCAGGCGAACTATTTGTTCACAGAAATGTTGCGAACTTAGTCGTTCATACCGATTTAAATTGTTTATCAGTTATTCAATACGCTGTTGAAGTTTTAAAGGTGAGACATATAATTGTTTGTGGGCATTACGGATGCGGCGGCGTTCAAGCTGCATTTAAGAATCTAAAGTTGGGATTAATTGACAATTGGCTTCGTCATACAAAAGATGTTATGCAAAAACATAACGAGTTGTTATCAAAAATTATTGATGAGAATTCAAGATTAAACCGTCTTTGTGAACTTAATGTTATTGAGCAAGTTGTTAATGTAAGCGAAACAACTATTGTTCAGCAAGCATGGGAAAGTGGGCAAGAATTATCTGTTCACGGATGGATCTACGGTCTTCATAACGGACTTTTAAATGATTTGAATATATGCATTACTAATAACAATGAGCTTCCTGCTATTTATCAATCAGCGTTATCAACATTAGAAAACATTAACCGAAAATGAAAGCCGCTCTTATGCGGCTTTTCTTTTTATTATATTTGCATTAATTATTGAAAAATTTAGAGTTGTAAATGCATCCAAAAAATCTTGCAGATATTCCGAAAGCCTACAATCCCAAAGACGCGGAAGACAAATGGTATAAGTATTGGGAAGATCACAACCTTTATCATTCGGAAGTTGATGAAAGCAAAACTCCATACACAATTGTAATTCCTCCGCCGAACATTACCGGAATACTTCACATAGGACATATTCTCAACAACACTCTGCAGGATATTTACATCCGCTACAAACGAATGATGGGATTCAATGCGTGCTGGGTTCCGGGGATTGATCACGCTTCAATAGCCACCGAAGCAAAAGTTGTTGCTCTCTTAAAAGAAAAAGGAATTACTAAAGACGATATCTCCCGCGAAGAATTTATAAAACATTGTTATGAGTGGAAAGAAAAATACGGCGGAATAATTTTCGAGCAATTGAGAAAGCTTGGTGTTAGTTGCGACTGGGATAGAGAACGTTTTACAATGGATGATCACTATTACAAAAAAGTGATCGAGGCATTTGTTCATCTTTACAAAGAAGGATTGATCTACCGCGGTTATAGAATGGTAAATTGGGATCCGGCTTCAAAGTCCGCTATCTCCGATGAAGAAGTTTTCTTCAAAGAAGTGCAGGGCAAACTCTGGTATTTCAAATATCCGGTAAAGGATTCTAATGAATATGTAATCGTCGCAACAACTCGTCCGGAAACTATGCTTGGTGATACCGGCGTTGCGGTAAATCCTGAAGACACTCGCTACAAACATCTTATCGGAAAAACAATTATTCTTCCAATTGTTGGAAGGGAAATTCCTCTTTTTGCTGATGAGTATGTTGATAAAGAATTCGGAACCGGTGCAGTTAAAGTTACACCGGCTCATGACGTAAACGATTACGAAATGGGCAAGCGCCATAATCTTGAATTTGTAAACATCTTTAATGAGGATGCTACAACAAACGGAAACGTTCCAAAAGAATTTCAAGAGATTGACCGTTATGAAGTCCGCGAAAAAGTAGTGGCTCGTTTTAAAGAACTTGAACTACTTCACAAAATCGAAGACTACACTAATAAAGTCGGTTATTCTCAACGCGGCAACGTTCCAATCGAACCGTATCTTTCAGAGCAATGGTTCATGAAGATGGATGATCTCTGCAAACCTGCTCTTCAGGCTGTGCTTGATGGAAAAGTAAAATTTCATCCGGAACATTGGGTAAAAACCTACGAACACTGGATGAGCAATATCCGAGATTGGTGTATTTCCCGTCAATTGTGGTGGGGACACCGCATTCCGGTGTGGTATCATAAAACAACAAAGAAAATTTACTGCGATGTTGATCCGCCGAAGGACATTGAGAATTGGCATCAAGATGATGATGTGCTTGATACATGGGCTTCAAGCTGGCTCTGGGCTCAGGATGTATTTACCGACAAGCGCGATCAAAAATATTATTACCCGACCGATCTTCTTGTTACAGCACCGGATATAATTTTCTTTTGGGTTGCAAGAATGATCATCGCAGGATTGTACTTCATGAAAGAAATTCCTTTCAAAGATGTTTATTTCACAAGTCTTGTGCGTGATATGCAAGGCAGAAAGATGAGTAAGTCTTTGGGCAATTCTCCCGATCCGCTTGATTTGATTGATGAATACGGTGCAGACGCTTTGCGTTTTACGATGACATACATTGCACCGCTTGGACAAGATGTTCTCTTTAGTTCAGAGATGGTTGAGATCGGAAGGAATTTTGCAAATAAGATGTGGAATGCTGGAAGATTTTTATTAATGAATGCACAAAATATTCCGCTCAGTCCTGCACTGAAAGATAAACATATTGATTTCACGGATAGATGGATTATGTCCCGCTTTCAATCTACACTGAAAGAGCTTAATGACGCTTTTGATAAATTTGAAGTGAACAACGGATCGAAGATTGTTTATTCTTATGTGTGGAATGATTTCTGCGACTGGTATATAGAACTCGCCAAAAATAGATTATATCAAGGTACCGAAGAAGTGAAATCTGCCGTATTAACAAGAGCAGTTCTTTTATATGAAGAAATGTTGAAGCTTGTTCATCCTTTTATGCCTTTTATTACAGAAGAGATTTGGCAACTGCTCGATGAACGCAAAGATGGTGAAAGTATTTCTTCGTCTTCATTTCCGAAATTCGATAATATATTAATTGATAAGAATGCTGAAGAAGAAATTATTTTTGTTCAGGAAGTTGTTTCCGCAATCAGAAATATCCGCGGGGAGATGAACCTTCCTTCGTCAAAACAGATAAACGTTTTCTTAAAAACAGAGAAAGTAACTGAAGAACAAGTCCGCTACATGAAATCTCTTGTTCGCATAAACGATCTTAAGTTTGATGCGAACATTTCAAAACCGAAAGCTAGCGCATCTGCCGTTGTCAAAGGTTGCGATATTTTTATTCCTCTTGAAGAGTTAATAGACCTCGGTGTTGAACGCGGTCGGATCGAAAAAGAAATTGCACGTCTTACTTCTTCGCTCGAGGGAGTTAAGAAAAAACTTTCCAACGATGGGTTTGTAGCTAAAGCGCCCGCTGAAGTTCTTGAACGTGAAAGGACAAAGCTTGCCGATTGGGAAAAAGCGCTTGATAAATTGAGGACTATTCTTGCCGACCTAAAATAGCGCTTCATTATTCATCACTATACATTCAATAAGTAAAATTGTATATTATGAACGAGTGTTCATTAAGGATATCTTAATTGAAACAATCGAATACAAAACAACTAATATTATCAGCGGCTTTAGATCTTTTTTCTCAGCATGGGTATAATGGAGCTTCCATAAGACAGATCGCACGTGCGGTTGGCATTAGAGAAAGTGCGATTTATAATCACTACAAATCAAAAGAAGAAATATTTTTAGCTATCCTCGCTGAATTCAAATCAAAGACTATTAGTGAAAAGATCTTAAGTGATGATCTTCTTGACGATCTATCTAACCCGGAAAAGTTCTTGAGAAACTTAGCCGAACGATTGATAAACTATTGGAATACACCTCCAGAACGAAAATTTATCCGTTTACTTTTAATGGAACAGTTTACGCGCATTGGGAACAAAGAACTTTCCACAACTGATTACTTAAGCGAGCTTCGTAAAATGTGCCGTTTGATCTTCGGTGAAATGGTTAAAACCAAAATAGTTAAACAGTACGATCCCGAGATTCTTGCCGAACAATTTATTGCCCCATTATTTCTTATACGCACAGAACATCTTGTCTCTGGTGAGAATAAAAACATGAGTACTGTTTTTAAGATCGTAAATATGCATGTTGATTTTTTCTGGGCAGCTATTAAAAACTGATTCTGGAGTATATAAGTAATCTGTGATTAAAAAAAAGATTGTGAAATGGCAAAAATAAAAACCTCTTCTAAATCCATTCCGATAAATTCCAAGAATATTTTATCCCGGTTAAATTTTTTTCAAGACATTACAAAAAAGATTTTTGAGAAGAAACCACTTAAAAATTTGCTTGATGAAATCATCTTCGCCAGCAAACAGCTTTTACAAGCCGAAGCAAGCTCGCTTCTTCTTTATGATAAGGGAGACAAACAATTACACTTTCATACAGTTACCGGAGAAAAAGGAAAAGCGATTAAATCGCAAAGCATTAAGCTTGGAGAGGGAATTTCCGGGTGGACTGCAAAAAACAAAAAGCCGATCATTATTGATAACTGTTATAAAGATTCCCGCTTCAACAAAGAATTTGATCTGAAATCCGGATTCAGAACGCGTAATATGATTTGCGTTCCTATGGTCCGTAAAAAAGAGTTGATCGGAGTAATTCAAACGATGAACAAAAGAGGCGGTGAAACATTTACTGCTGAAGATCTAAAATTGTTTGAAGCTCTTGCCGCTCAATGTGCCGTAGCAATAGATAATGCACGGCTGATAGAATTAGAAATAAAATACGAACTGAATACTGCTCGTAATATTCAGATGAAGCTTATTCCTCAATGCATTCCTTCTTTTGATGATTTGGAGATTAACGTCAAGCTGGTTCCCGCAAAGGAGGTTGGTGGAGATTATTTTAATGTTATAAAACTAAATAAAAATGAAACTCTTTTTATGATCGCCGATGTAACGGGTAAGAGCGTTCCCGCTGCGCTTATTGTCTCTACTGTTTATTCATTTTTGCAAACGTATTTAATTCTTAGCGGAAATAATTTTAATCTGTCGCAATTTGTAGTTTCGATAAATAAATTTTTAATTGCATCAACCGGGACGGATAAATTTGTAACTGCCTGGTTTGGTTTATATGATCACTCAAAAGAAATTATGCACAGCATTAATGCCGGTCACAATCCAATATACTTCTTGAAAAACAACTCCGATCAACTTGAGAAATTAACGGCGGGTGGTTTGATGCTCGGCAGTATTGACTTTCCTTATTCATCCGAAGAGCTTTCTCTCTCGGAGAATGATCTGATTGTCTTTTATACCGACGGTATTCCGGAGGCAATGAATTTGCGTGGAGAGGAATTTGGAGAGAATAACTTTGAAGATATTCTTCTATTAAACAGAAATTTAAATGTATCAGACTTTTCAGATTTAGTTTTTAGTGAAATTAAAAATTATCGAGGTAAAACAGAGCAAAGCGACGACATCACACTTGGAATACTCAGGATAAAATAAAATGCTTACAAACGAACCAACGAAACAAAACATATTAGAAGCACACGAACGGATTAATAAACAAATCCGCCGCACACCAATACTAACTTCTTCAACTTTAAATTCTATCTTTGGCTGCGAATTATATTTCAAATGCGAAAACTTTCAAAAAGTTGGTGCGTTTAAGTTTAGAGGCGCAAGTAATGCGGTTTTGTCTTTGAGCGATAAAGAATTAACGTCGGGTGTTGCAACTCATTCGTCGGGGAATCACGCCGCGGCATTAGCTCTTGCCGCAAAGATGAAAGATATTCCCTCATATATTGTTATGCCTAAAACCGCTCCACAAATAAAAAAGAATGCCGTTCAAGGATATAGCGCTAAAATTATTTTCTGCGAGCCGACTCTTCAAGCGCGTGAGGAAGCTTTGAAAAAAGTCGTTGAAGAAACCGGCGCAACATTTATCCATCCCTACGACAACTATTCGATCATCGCAGGACAAGCTACATGTGCTAAAGAAATATTTGATGATTTGAATAATTTAGATTTTATAATCACGCCCGTTGGAGGCGGCGGATTGTTAAGTGGAACTTGTCTAAGCACAAAATATTTTTCTTCGAAGACAAAAGTGTTTGGCGCCGAACCAAAAGGAGCCGATGATGCTTTCCGGTCTATTCGTGATGGAATAACTTATCCGTCTATAAATCCCGAAACCATCTGTGATGGTTTGTTAACGAATCTTAGTGAAAAGACTTTTTCAATACTTCGGAATAATGTGAATGAAATTCTAACCGCTGAAGAAGAATCTATAATTAATGCTATGAGAATGATTTGGGAAAGAATGAAAATTATAGTTGAACCTTCTTCAGCGGTAACGCTTGCGGTAATATCTGAGAACAAAGAAAATTTCTCTGGAAAAAAAGTTGCACTCATTCTCTCCGGCGGAAATGTTGATCTGACTAAATTACCGTGGTTATAAAAATTCTACTTAAAAAATACTTCCAACTTCTTACTGTAACATTCGATCTCAATTGGTGTATTACCTATTAGCTGCCCATCGGGAGTTAAAAGTTTTTGAGGAACTGTTTCTACCTTTATTTTTCTTGCCTTAAAGCATTCAACTTTTTTTAACTTAACATGTTCGCCCGTAAATATTTTTGGTAAACATTGTAATAATTTAATACGCGAAAGTTTATTCAGCAATGTAACATCAAGCAAACCATCATCTATCGCTGCCGAAGGTGCCATCAAAAAATCTTTTCCGGTATAGCGCGTGTTGGAAATTTCTACAAATATATTGTCCCTTTCAATTTGTTTGCCGTCAATCTCTATTTTCAACTTGTATGGTTTAAGCGAAATTGTTCTATACAAAACGCCAAGAATGTAGGACAAATGCCCGAATGCCATCAGCTTAAATGCTGTGCTCGCAACATCTGTAACAAATCCAAGTCCAAGTATATTGATGAAATAGAATTGTTCATTTGGTGTTTTACAAAAACCAACATCCACCTGCTTGGTTTTACCGGAAGCAATAGTATTAATAGCATCCTCCCATTTTTCCGGATATAACTCTAAATCGCGGGCAAATGCATTCCCTCTTCCAATTGGAATTACTCCAACCGGAATTTTTTTGACTGATTTGTTCGCAAAGTAACCGTTGATCGTTTCGAACAGTGTTCCGTCTCCACCAGCAACAGCTATTGCATCATACTTTTCAAAATCCAGGTTCTTAATTATCTCGGTACCATGGCCGGCATATTCAGTTTGAACCGATTCGTGTTCAATATTGCGTTTATCAAATTCTTTTTTGATTAAAGGAAAATATTTTGCGCCGTTGCCACCATTAGAGGCTGGATTATTTAAGTAAAATATTTTCATGCAATCCTCAATTTGAAAAGTGATTGATTACTTTAATTATATGCTCTTCACAAACTTTGCAAAACGGTTTAGTCCCTTTAGAGAACATTAAACAATCTACCATAGATCTGTAAACACCTTTTGCAGAATATCCCGCTCCTTCAAAGGCACCAACTTTGCCCCAATATTTACTGCTCGTTAAATATTTATCAACTTCGATGCTGTGTGCCTTATCCTTTTCGTTGTATTCATTTTGTGCAGCATTAATTTGTTTTTGTGGGGCTTTAACTCGTTTTAATTCGGCTATGTGTTTATTCATCTCTCTCCGTTCTTTCTGCCATGCGTAATCCATTTTATCATAATTTTCTTTTTCCCACGGAGTCGACAATTCGATTTCCGGTGTAATAAGATTTTTCCATTTCAAAATATTTTTATCAAGCATTCGTGTAATGTTCGGTTCGACAGGTTCTTGCCCGACTGGATAGAACTCATTGTAAGCTACATCGGATGTATAATACTCATCTGCCAATCCTCCGAACGAATGACCGAACTCATGCAGAAATATGTACGGACTAAATTGATTATCAGAAGAAAATGTGCAGTAGAAATTATAAATCCCGCCGCCGCCGTAACGTGCACTATTGCACATAATATAGATAGCATCGTAAGGAACATGCGCTGCGAGATCGTGCAGTGCTTTGTTGTCTTCGGTTAAAACATATCTTTCTGAACCAAGCGCATAAAATCTTGTGCTCAGCGCTGTATTTTTGTAGATGTTAGCGCCCGGTTCGTCAATTCCGCTTTCTTGAGATGCCTTAAACACACCATAAATATTAAACTTATCTTTGTTCAATTTGAACGGTTCGTGACTTAAGAAAAGAATTGTGTAGCGCTTCAAATCTTTTTCAAATTTCTGCTGTTCTAATGCTGTGTAGCCTTCTGCAAGAATTACTACATCAACTTTATTGTGCGGATTTCCGCTATAATAACTTTTAAAAACTTTTACTGATTTGTCTATCAAAGCATCTTTAATAATGTAAAGATCGGCGGGGTCAATTTCTGTTGAGAATACTTCGTTAAGATTATTTTGTCTATCGCGTTTTTCTAAAACAAATTTAATTTCGTTTTTAGGGAAAGGAATTATCGCGCTTTCGTGATATGTACGTTTGATTCCCTTCGATGCATCATCACTCGTTTGATATTCCTTAAAGTAACTGTCGAACCCGCGTGAGAAAATTAATTTGTTACTTGCCGCATTATATACTTTGTAGTAATATGCACCGTTGTTAAAATTATCGAGCAGTTTACTTAAATTGCCCGCCCATGTACCGTATTGATAAACTTGATCAAGGGTAACAAGCTCGCTGTTAGCATCACCAACGTGGAAGTAATCAATCCGCATTGTTTGATCTGTGAAATAGTCGTTGAAGTTGATTGTTTGTGCTTTTAGGATTACCGAAAAAAGAAGGAGTACAATAAGTTTTGAGATTTTCATAACTATCCCTAATTAGTTTCTCGGTTAAAATAATGAATAGCATTCGGATTAGCTTGGATCATGCAAAGGAAAAATAGTTTTAATCAGATAAACTTGTTTATAGTCTTTGCATCTGCAAGCAATTTATTTACCTATGCAAAATGAAGATGAAATATTTATCTTCGTTGTGTAATTAACAATCGAACAATGAAACAATCGAACAATATATTATTAACTTTACTCTTGTTGACTTCAATATCGTTTGCCCAAAATGAAAGCGGCTTTAAGATTGCACGTTTGAAATATAACGGGGGCGGTGATTGGTACAATGATCCTTCGGCAGAAGTAAATTTGCTCAAGTTCGTCGCACAAAACACAAACATCAAGACAAAACCAGTTTATGAATTTGTTGATCTGACAAGCGGAAATATTTTTGATTACCCGTTTTTGTTTATGACAGGACATGGCAACATTGTTTTCTCGGATGCAGAAGCAAAAAAATTACGAACATATTTAGAGAATGGTGGATTTCTTTATGTTGATGATGATTACGGTTTAGATAAAGCTTTTCGCAGAGAAATGAAAAAAGTTTTTCCGGAAAAAGATTTAATTGAACTGCCGTTTAGTTCCGGATTGTATCATTGTTTTTATGATTTTAATGGGGGAGTACCTAAAACACATGAACATGATGGGAAACCCACACAAGGTTTTGGAATATTTGTTAACGGCAGATTGTGTTTGTATTACACATACGAAAGCAATCCGAGCGACGGATGGGCCGACCAGGAAGTACATAAAGATCCGCCCGCAAAAAGAGAAGAGGCGTTAAAGTTCGGGACAAACATTGTTGTCTGGGCACTTACAAACTAATTTTTACTGAATGACTTTAAGAAGAAAATGAATGAATAGTTATTTTATAGAATTACAAAAGAAACTCCGCTCTGTCGTTGAGCACGAAAAGCGTAGAGACGGGTTGAGAAAATTATTTCTCTCGGCAACATTTTTATGCATTTTATTTCTTGTGCTTGTCCTTCTTGAAGCCATCGGCAATTTTAGTCCTGATTTACGTACAGTTTTGTTTTATTCATTTCTTGTTGTTACAGTGCTTACGTTTGGATTGTATGTTGCATTTCTTTTCATAAAAGATTTTATATACTACGTTAATCCCGATTATATAGAAACCGCCAGTAAGGTAGGCGTTTATTATCCGGAAATTAAAGATGAACTTGCAAATGCAGTTCAGTTGATAAATGAAAACAATATCAATTATTCAAATCAACTTGTTGATGCAGCTTTTAAAAATGTTTATTCTAGAACCGAGAAGTTAAATTTTAATGCGGTTGTGGATTTTACTTCCACAAAGAATTTATGGAAACTTTATATTACAACATTTGTTGCAACTATTATCTTAGTTTTTTTTGTTCCATCTCTTCATTCGGCGGCAATTCGTTTTCTCAATTACAATAAAAATTATACACCCCCGGCAAAATTTGTTTTTGAAATCGAACCCGGAAATGCGGAGATCACCAAGGGCGACAACATTACAATAAAAATTAAAGCACTCGGAGAACAACCGAAAGAAATTTCTCTATTGGAAAAATTCGAAGAGCAAACCGAATTCTCGGAAAAGATATTATCGCCCGATTCACTTGGGATTTTTACTTATTATATTAATAACGTAAAAAGTCCTTTAGAATATTTCGCGACTGCCGAAAATATTACCAGCGAGAAATACAAAATTTCTGTTATTAACCGTCCTATAATTTCCAGCAGTGAGTTGACGATCACTCCACCCGCTTACACCCGCTTGCCGGAACAAACACAAAAAGATAACGGAAACATAACGGCATTAATCGGCAGTAAAATAAAATTAACAATGAGTTCGTCGCGAGAACTTTCCAGCGCAATTGTAATGTTTAGCGACAGTACATCAAAAAAAATGAACCTTGCTTCAACAAAAGCAACGGTTGATTTCGTTATTACCAAAGAAGCAGGCTATTATATTCTTATCGCAGATGCACAAGGTTACTCAAACATAAACCCCATTACATATTCAATAAAAACTTTGGTTGATAAAAATCCTTCCATTGAAATGATTTCTCCTAATGAAAATATAAAACTTGGAAATAAAAGCAAGATTTCTCTTGTCTCTAAGATCAGCGACGATTATGGTTTTAGCAAAATGAATTTGAACTTCCGGCTTTCGGCATCAAAGTACCGCCCTACAAATGAGGAGTTCACGCAAGTTCCAATAACAATCTCCAATCAACAAAAAGAAGAAGAGGTGTACTTTGTTTGGGATCTTGCACTGTTAGTCCTTGCTGAAGGAGAAGTTCTTTCCTATTACTTTGAAGTTTTTGATAATGATAACATAAGCGGACCAAAATCTACAAAGACAAAACAATTCACTATTACTGTCCCATCTCTTAATGAACTATTTGCCGAAGCGGAAGACAAACAAAAAGAATCTGAAAAAGATTTATCACAAACACTTAAAGATGCCGAACAGTTAAAACAAGAAATGCAAAAGATCAGTGATGATCTAAAACAAAATTCAAAAGATATCTCCTGGCAGGAAAAGGAGCGTGTTGAAAAGGCGGTTGACAAGTTCAAAGAGATCACAAAAAAGATTGAAGATGTTTCTCGTAAATTATCTGAAATGAAAAATGATCTTGCAAAAAACAATCTCCTTTCGGAAGAGACGCTTCAGAAATATAATGAGCTTCAGGAATTGCTGGAAAAAATGAGCAGTGAAGAAATGAAGGAAGCGTTCAAGCGGCTGCAAGAATCTCTTAATAGTATGAACCGCGATAATGTGCAAATGTCGCTGGAAGAAATGAAAGCAAATGAAGAATATATTAAGAAAAGTATTGAACGCACTCTCAATCTGCTAAAGAGGATACAGATTGAACAAAAAATTGATGAGCTAGTTAAACGCACTGAAGATCTTACTCAGAAAATAGATGAGTTAAAAAACAAAACAGAACAATCAAGTCTATCCGATAAAACCAAGCGCGATGAACTGACTAACCGCCAGAAGGACATAACAAGCGATATTAATAAACTTAATGACGAGGTAAATAAACTCGGCGAAAAGATGAATGAACTTCCCGATATGCCTAAAGAGCAGATGGATAAACTTAAGAGCGAATTGGATAAACAAAATAATGAACAGCTTTCCGATGAAGCGGGTAAAAATTTACAGCAGATGCAAAAGATGCAAAGCATGCAGAACCAGCAAGAACTTTCTCAGAACATGAGTAGTATGCTGAAACAAATGCAAAATTTACAGAGCGCCATGCAGCAGATGAATCAGATGAAAAATTTTTATGATATGATGAAGATACTAGACGATCTTTTAACTCTTTCCAAAGATCAGGAAAACTTAAAAAACAATACAGAGCAGCTTAGTCCATACTCAAATGAGTTCTCTAAAAACTCCCGCGATCAAAACGATATACAAAACAATCTTGGAAAAGTATTACAGAAGATGAACGACCTTTCACAAAAAACTTTTGCCATTACTCCCGAAATGGGTAATGCTCTCGGAAAAGCTTTAACTAATATGCAGCAATCAATAAATGCAATGCAAAACCTGCAAGGACCTGCGGCAGCACAATTGCAAAAAAATGCAATGGCTTCGCTCAACGAAGCCGCAAGCTTGATGAAAGGTGCAATGGATCAAATGATGAGCGGCGGAGGTAAGGGCGGCGGTATTATGAGCTTGATGCAGCAGCTACAACAAATGGCGCAACAGCAGATGAATCTGAATCAACTCACTCAAATGTTGAATCAAGGACAAATGACCCAAGAGATGATGGCGCAAATGCAGCGACTTGCACAACAGCAGGAAGCAATTCGCAAATCGCTCGAACAGTTGAACCAAGAGACAAAAGAAGCGGGGCAATCGAAGCGTCTTGCATCAAATCTTGAAAAAATCTTAAGTGAGATGAAAGAGGTAGTTACAAATCTTCAATCCGAAAAAATGAACGATGATCTTGTCAAGAAGCAGGAAAAGATTTTATCAAAATTACTTGATGCACAGACATCAATGAATGAACGCGATTACGAGAAAGATAGAAAATCTTCTTCCGTGAAAGATTATAACCGCAATTCACCACCCGATCTGATTCTTAACACTGACGAAGGAAAGAATAAATTGAAAGATGAGCTGTTGAAAGCTATCCGCGAGGGTTATAAAAAAGATTACGAAGATTTGATTAGAAAATATTTTGAAGCGCTGGAAAAAGCTAGAGGCGAGAAGTAAGAGGTAAGAAGTGGATTTTCTTAGCGTGCTTTGCGGGGCTCTTTGCGCTCTCTGCGTTTAAGCTTATTTCTTGATTGAAACGGATATAGGTATTAGATTGAATTATAATTTAGCTTGGAGTTCAATATGAAATTCCGATTTATATTAATATTTCTATTCTTGCTGTCTTCAACAGTAACTCTTCTTTCACAAACTTCAACTCTAACGCAGCAGCAAAAAGATTGGCTTGAAAAAGCTAACCGGCATGAAAAGAACGGTTGGATTTATGTACACATTGAAGGTGCGCCCGAAGAACGAGGATTTCAACACGGATATTTGACAGCAAAGGAAATCAATGAATCGCTGAAAAAATTAAGCACAAAGTGGAAATACCAGAGTGCTATGGAGTGGCAATGGCTTGTTCAAAAAACACATGAAATTCTTACAACAAAAGTCGATGAAGAAAATCTTGCCGAGATTGACGGAATGGTTGAAGGAATGAAAGCTGCCGGCGTTTCAACGTCGCGCGATGAGCTTGTGGCTCTAAATGGATACATGGAATTAATCTGGTATTGGTGGCCCACGGTGAAAGATTCATTTAATACAAATTTTCCACCGCCTAAAAAAGAGGCGTGCAGTTCTTTCATCGCAACCGGAAGCATGACCTCTAATGGAAAAATTGTACTGGGACATAACTCAATGGTCGGTTACGAAGATCCATTCTGTAATATTGTGCTTGATATCGTTCCGGAAAAAGGACACAGAATTTTAATGCAGGCATTCACAGGTTTCATTCACAGCGGTACGGATTTTTTTGTTACCGATGCTGGACTTGTCGGTTCCGAAACAACTATTGGCGGCTTTTATCCTTTCGATCCGAACGGTGCACCTGAATTTTCGCGTATGCGTCACGCAACTCAATACGCAAATTCAATTGATGAATGGTGCGATATGATGAAGAAAGACAATAACGGCGGATACGCAAACGCATGGCTCTTGGGTGATATAAAAACAAACGAGATTGCACGGCTAGAACTTGGATTGAAGCAAATCGGATTTGAAAAAAAGAAAGACGGATATTTTACCGGATCGAACATTGCAGAAAATTTAAAACTTTTACGCTTCGAAACTAAAAGCGAAGACACCAACATAAAATTTTCAAATATTGCTCGACGTGTTAGATGGAAACAATTAATGAAAGAAAATGCAGGTAAAATTAATTTAGATCTTGCAAAATATTTTGTAGCCGATCATTACGACCCGTACCTAAAATCAAACACGCTGAGTCAGCGTATGCTTTGTGCTCACTGGGAGTATGATCCTCAATTATATACAAGTTATACTCCTTTCTCTCCCGAAGGAGCACTGGATGGTAAAGTTGTTGATGCGGCGATGGCAAAACAAATGTCATTTATTGCGCGGTGGGGATCTTCATGCGGAACCGCATTCGATGCAAAGAAATTTTTAGAAGAACATCCGCAATACGATTGGATGAGTGAGATTTTAAAAGACCGTCCTTCACAACCGTGGACGATTTTTAGAGCCGGCGAAAAGTAAAAGCTTGTAGAGACGCATAGCCATGCGTCTCTACGATAAACCAAATTATTCCCATCTTAAATATTTTGAAATTTTTGTTGTTCGGAATACTTTTTTATTCCTCTCCAACCCTTAATTAATGTTTCTTGAAACATGTCCTCTGCGTCTTCTCTGTTTCCGCTAAGACTTAGCAAATAAGAGAACAACTGCTTCCTATAAATTTTTATTAACGGTCCGAATGCGGTAGTTTCTCCGTTCCGGCATTTTTCAATTAAAGTTTGCTCGTGAGTTGCGCTCATATAACTCTGTTTTCTAATTCTGTAAACGTAATACAAACTATTTTATTGTATAGACAGATAAAAGTTCCGCTCGGTTATGCTGTTTTTTTTTGAACAAAAAAGCATTTTCTGTGAAGATTCCTTTATTAACTTTGATTATTTTGATTTCCATAATTAGACGTTTACAATAAAACACTTGCAATGGTTTTTTATGAAAAAGTTACTGTTTCTTTTTTTCTTAAGCGCTCTTCTTTCGGCTAAACCCTACGAACCAACTCAGATTGATCTGCAAATAATCTCCCACACATTTAACGAGGAGTTTGATCAGGCTAAAAAATTATCTCAAGAGCAGATCAAATTAAATCCCAACTCACCCAAGTATTATTATTATTTAATCAATACAAAGATATTAGAGTACTATCAACGCGTTGCGGAACTTGACCCGGAAAAACGTGATGAGGGCAGAAAAATCCTAAACAAAGAAATAATTGACTACTGTGAAAGCATTATTGATAAGTTTGAAAACGATAAACTAAACACGGAAAACAAATTTTACTACGGGACTATCTATGCCTATCTCGGGCGCATTTATGGAATTGACGGTTCTTGGTGGAGCGCATTCAGAAGCGGATTAAAATCAAAAAATATTATGGTGGATATTTTAAAAACCGATCCACAATTTTATGATGCATATTTAGTTTTAGGAATGCTGAATTATTACGCGGACCGTTTAAGCGGCATTACAAGTTTTGTCGCCGGCATTTTGGGTTTCTCCGGTGATAGAGAAAAAGGATTGACCCAGCTTCGCACTGCATATGATAAAGGCAAATTAACTTTTGGGCAATCCGCTCTAACATTAATTGAAGTATATGCAAGTTTAGAAGGAAATGAGTATGCCGCTCTAATTTATTTTGAAACCTTCTTGAACCGGTTTCCCAAAAACAAGCGGACTCTTAATGCTTACTGCCAGACATTAATGAATATCGGCGATCTTAAAAAAGCAGAAACAATAATTAAGAACGACAAGCAAGATCTTATTGATTATTATGCGAAGGCGCGCTTTAATGATCTTAATGGTAATTCAGAACTAGCTATTCAATTCGGTGAGAGGGCGCTGGAAAATGAAAAAAAATTGTATCGGGGCGGTGGTGCCTCTGTCCGCTATATTATAGTTTATAATAGCTGGCTGATTGGAGATAATCCAAAAGTAAAAAAATATGAGCCTGACTTAAATGACCGCTACAAAGAATTATTTGCAGTTATTAAGAATAACGATAAGGAAAGCAAATGGCTGCACGATCTTTCTGTTCAAATCGCTTCAGATAAATCTACTGCCGATATTGAAAGCTACATTAAATCAAAACCGAATCTTAGTAAAGCAAAAGGATTTGAAGATCAATTCAATCTTTTGCTTGGCACATTTTATTTTGAAAATAATCTTTTCGATAAAGCAGAGCTGTATTTTAAGAGATCAATTAATGCGGCGGACAACCGCGATAAATATTCTGCCGTAAGAAACCTTATAGAAATTTATTCTCGACAGAATGTTGACAAATTAAAAGTGAAAACTTTACTGGATGTTATTGATGATTTGGATAATGACCGATTGACTTACAGAGCGAAAGATTTAGAGAAAAAATATGATTTATAACTAGTTATCGTGGAGACGATGAACCCATCGTCCCCACACTATTTACTTATTCGAATGAAGCGCTATTCTATTCCCTTCGCTATCTACAATTAAAGCCATGAATCCGATCTCGGGAGAGATCTGCTTCTTCAGCATTAAAATTTTTCCTCCTGCGGCTTCAACTTTAGAAAGCGGCACGCTTAAATCCGGATTTGCATTTAAATAAATAAGAGAACCCTCTTGGGATGGTTTGTACTCTTCATGTTGACAAAGAGATCCGCCAACACCGTCTCCTTCCATAGGAAAAATTGCCATTTGGAGACCGCCAAGATCCATTTTGTGCATTGAGGAATAGGAAAAAATATCTGAGTAAAATTTTACTGCTCTCTCAAGATCGAGAGCCGGAATTTCAAACCAGTTTATAACATTTGCCATGTTGTTACCTTTCTCGTTTATTTGTTTTTAGCAACCTTCAGATATTTTCAAGAGGGTTTCTTTTTGAATAGCATGCTTCCCATCAAAAATAACCAGAGAATGCTTAATATCGTTCTTTCTTAAACGTTGCTCTTCATTTTCAATTTGTTCTGCAGAAATAAACTCGTCTTTATCACCGACAATAATTGTAAGATTTATAGAATTTAGTAAATCTTTTGATGATAGAAGTTCAACATCTGGCGGAACACTTCCACCCCAAAGTATTAATCGGTCTACTTTAGATTTGCCTTTTGATATCCACCTACAAGCCGCTGCAGTTCCCTGTGAAAATCCCAGAACTGTTATTTTGGTTTTTGATAACAGACCGAACTTGATTACATCCTCGTAAACAGAATCGAGATAATTGACATAATCTTTAATTTCATTTTCGCGGTCCTCTTTTGTCATCCAAGCAGAACCGACTTTTCCACTGAATCCTTTAATATAAAATTTGTTTAATGCTTCGGGAGCGATAATTAATGTAGTTTCATTTTTTATCGGCTCAAAGATTTTGATAAAATCCTCCGCAAGCTGACCATATCCGTGCAACACAAACCAAACCGAATTAATTTTTGCGGAAGGTTTGCCCATTATATAGTAGCGTGCTGTTTTAGAAATTGCAATTCTTTTTGATGTTGTTATCATTCTGTTCCTTAAAGATTCTGGATGCTTGATCTATAATCCAGCATCAAGTATCCGGCATCATAAGTTGCTTGATTTGAGTTTGTCAAAACCGGCGAGTAAATGTCTTCCTCTTGCTTTAATCGCCGGGGCGCCGGTAAGCATTTGCTTTTCGATTTCATCACGTACACTTTTAAGAAGTTTCTTGTTTTTCATCGCGTGCGTTGCAAGAGATTGCATGCATGCAACTTTAACTATAATGCTGTCCGATGTGTTTAGCCATTTATATAAAACATCAAATGTCTTTACCAATTCTTTTTGTGAGAGCTTTAAATATCCCATCATTAAAGCAATGTGCCACATAACTTCTTTCTGTTCGAACTTACTTAAGTTTTTTAGAATTACCGATTTCTTCTTCTGAATCATTGCGGGAAATTTTAGAGCGACTTTTTCAACAGCATCGGCACATCTTGCACGTACAACTTTATCGTTGTGAAATATTCCGTCAAAAACTTCATCGAACAAAACGGGATCGCTTGTTACTAATTGAACAACTTCATTTGATTTTCCTATAGAGCGGAGATCGTTGCCTATCAGCAAATCATAAATTGTGGACATTTATTTCAGCTCCAAAATTTCTATTTCGTCCCCAACTTTTAATGTGCCGTTTCCTTCGTGTAATAGGTTTTGCCCAAAATAAACTTTGTTATTTATACTTCTGTAAGTAGAAAGTGTTCGTAACGGTTCTTCGTTTTTCTCGGCAGTGTTTTGATCTACAGTAGTTAACACACAGCGTGAACATGGTTTTACTAAATTAAAAACTATTTCACCTATTCTGATCTTCTTCCATTTGTCTTCATCAAAAGGTTCTCCTCCGCTAAAAACAAAATTTGGTCTGAATCTGTTCATCGGTAATTTTTCTTTAAGCCGACTATTTAAATCATCCAAAGATGATTGACCGATAATTAGAAAAGGATATGCGTCTGCAAAACTAACTATTTCATTGTCGGCGGCAAATGCTCGGTCTACTGGCCGTTGTGTTTCATCTTGCATGTAAGCCAATCTGCATTTAATGCCTAATGCATCACTTAACCATTCATCGGCATATTTACCAACGACACGCGCTTCAACAAGGTCTTGCCAAATGCTTACTAAAACAGTTTCTACGCTTTCGTGATGAATAGGAATTACAAGCGGGGATATTTCTTTTGTTTTATGTCCTAAAATTAATTTATTGCCGTTGATCTTTGTCTTGATCAATGCTAATTGCGGGTGTGTGCGCTGTGTAATAAATTTTTCTTCGTTATTAATTATTAACCATCTTCGGTCATGTTTTAGCCCGCGGTCTGTTACATCAGAATTTTGCAGAGAAATTCCGCCTAAGGATTTAACAGGGTAGATATTGATTTCAGATAAATAAAACTGAGACATAGTTTTTAGTTATTTGTTGTTTGTCGAAATTCCAAGATGATGATATTTAAGATTGGCGTGCATTCTGTTTATATTTTCTTTTTAACAACCCCATCTAAATATTTAGAGAACTCTTCGGGCTTGCCGGGCGGGGCAAATTTAAAACTAATTTTCATCGTGTTCTCTCTGCTCTTTGTGTACATAAGCCGAAATCTTGGTGCCGCAGAATTAATATCGTTTACGAATGTAATTGTATTAAGATCTTTTGATAAACTTATAGAGTAATTTATTGCATGTCCTTCGTTATCAAAATAAATTGCTTTAATGGATTTGTTCTCTTGATATATGATCATAAGGTCGTCATGCCGAAAAGCGGGGCGGTTATTTGCCGCCGGATAATCTGCATAACTTTTTCTTACCAAGACAGTGTTTTGCAAATCGAAAGAGAATATTGATGAACCGGTTGCTTCTCCCGGCTTACCGCTTCCTTCGCCAACCCATTCCCCAATCAAAAATTGAAATGAACTCCAATCACTTTTTGTACTTTTACAAAAGAAATTATTAAGCGCTCCCACCAAGATTACAATTAGAAATATTTTCGTTACTCTATTCTGCGTAAGTCATTCTGCGGTTATTAAGATTTATCTTGTTCTCGTTTGGGAAAATCGAAAAAAGAAATGAGAAGCTCAACTTTACAAAGAGTAATAATTTATTCTTGATCGAGTGACTTTTCGGGGGTTGTTTGCCTTTGTATTATTCTTCGGCAGGATATTCCAAAAATCACCTTGTGGAATTGATTGTTGAAGTTGTACATAAAATAATGAGCAGCTATTAAAATCATATTGCTGAGACACCAAAGACAAAGAAATTGAAAAATATAGTTGGAATAATTCTAATAGTTAAGTTCGTAGAAAAATCAAGTTGCGCAACAGCTAAGTTTATTTACATCTTTCTCAAAACCAATTGCTGCTAATTTCACTCCCTCTGAAAGAGTTAAGTAAGGATGAAATATTTGCTTCAACTCTTTTACTGTAATGCCATATTTGATTGCAAGAGAAATTTCCATCAAAAGTTCTGAACCTTCGGAAGCAAGAATTCTTGCACCGATTAATTTATCATTATCTTTATTACGAATTAATTTAATAAATCCTTTTCCCTGTTTGATATTTTATTTACTTTATCAACGATTTTGCTAAATGAAAAATATTTCCTTTGTGCAGCACATATTTTTCTGCTAACAGTCCCATCACAATTCCCAATGCAATATGTGCCAGAAAACTTACAATAAAAAGACCGGGTCCGAATTTTGAACCAAAATATCCTGTATCCATTGCCACCACCATTGGAGGCGTAGTCATCATACCGATTTCAATTATCAAACCCCAAATCAATCCCCACCACCATTTTACTTTACCTCCAATAAGTGTAAGCGTCAGCCCGAAACAAGCGCCAACCCAATAATGATATAGCGAACCAAGCAAGTCGCTTAAAGGAGTAGGGCCAGTAGCCATTGTATCCATAATTAATACGCCGAACATACGGGGCATATTGCCGGGCATATATCCCAGATGAAAGCCGGTGAGTCGTATAGCATCCAGAAATCCTGTTGATGCTGCGCCTATCCAAGCACCTACTATAAGGCGATTATACAAACGGCCGCGCTTAGTAACTTTTGCAATGATTGTTATTGCGACCCATAAAATTACAGAAGGAAGCAAAACATTTGCAGCCAGAAACGGCATCTCCACCATCCCGGGTGTTAATGCAACTACCAACACATTAGGTCCGATAGCGGCAATCACCAAACCAATGATAGTTAATAACATTTCGCTAATAGTAAAGGAAGGGAGAGAAACAATCTCCCCCGTATTTTTCCTTCTTAATGCAACAATGGATACAACTATTCCTGCTGATACAAACAGTATGTCGTTTAGCAAGTTAATGATGTCATTAGTTTCCATTATTTTACCGAGTTTGTGATCTCAGAATAACTCATATTCATCATTTCATCCATTTTGGCAAAGTCGGCTCCATACTTTGCGTAGTTGGATTTGTAGTAAGAAACTACTGTTTTTCCATCGCTTCTTTCAAAGACATAAAATCTTGCCGGCATTTCTAAACCTGCTTCGGGCTTCATTGTGAAAAGCATTTTGCCCATATCTGGTTTGCCAAATTCTATGGTGGTTGCCCCCTTGATGGAAGCGCCTACCATTTTGAGCATATTCTGATGGTCAACTGTTGCAACAATCATCATTCCTTTTGATTTTATTGTCTTGTTAAGTGTTTCAACAGCCTGCTTGAAATTCTTGGATGAGGCGACATCCACTCTTTCTTGTGCAATGGTAAAATTCATTGTACATACGGCAACGACTACCGTTAAAATTAATTTTTTCATATAATTTCTCCTTAGTTTATTAAAACCCGCTTACACGGCAGCGAGCCGATTTTATTATAGCAAGCCGTGTCTTGCTTTATTTTTAACTTGCACAGCAGCTAAGTTTATGTACATCTTTATCAAAGCTGATTGAGGCTATTTTTATTCCTTCTGATAAAGTTAAATATGGCTGAAACATTTGCTTCAGTTCCTTAACAGTAATTCCATATTTGATTGCTAAAGAAATTTCCATTAACAATTGTGTCCTCAAATTCCTTTTCAATTTTCACAGTGTTTACTTTTCCCCTTTCATTTATTTTTTAGGGGCGCAACATCCTTTTAGAATCCTTTTTCTCATTTTCAGTTGGTCGCAAACCCTGTGCAATGGCATCGTTGAAAGCAGCCATTTCAGTTTCGTTCAGATATTTTTTTGCAACTTCGGTGAGTTCACCTTCAGCTTTCGTTTTGAATTTTTCTACCGCTTTGTTTTCGTCTGAATTTATCTCAGAACCATAGTTTTTAGAAAATCGTTTTTTGAAAACATCTGCAAATTCTTTTTTCAGATTTTGTTTCTTTTCTTCGGTAAGCGGTGCTTTATCGTTTATTCTCTTTACAAGCCGTTCAGCAATTATTCCCGCTTCTTCTTCGCTCAACTTGTCCACCTCTGCTCCGCGAAGCCAGTCCTTACCGCTCTGAAATTCTTTCAGCAGTTTTTTGTATTCCTTTCCTTTGACTTCTTCCACATCCAGTTTGTTCTCTTTAAAAATGGCATCAGCTGTTGCTGTTTGTAATTCAGTAGAAACATTGTCTTTCCACACGATAGCAATAACAGTTCCTGCACGGTTTAGCCACGCTTCGTTGACTACATTATTTTTTTTCTCTAATCCAAGCAAGACGGGTTTTGCTTTGCCACCACAGCCGATTTGAGGTGCAGCACCACAAACCAGCGGAACTTTGTAGAATGTTACATTTCTTTCTTGTGCAATGGCGAAAGCCATTGTGCACACGGCAAGAACTGCCGTTAAGATTAATTTTTTCATATAATTTGTCCTTAGTTTATTAAAACCCGCTTACACGGCAGCGAGCCGATTTGATTAAAGCAAGCCGTGTCTTGCTTTATTTTTAACTTGCACAGCAGCTAAGTTTATTTACATCTTTCTCAAAACCAATTGCTGCCAGCTTCACTCCTTCCGAAAGAGTTAAGTAAGGATGGAACATTTGCTTCAACTCTTTTACGGTAATTCCATATTTGATCGCCAAAGAAATTTCCATCAGCAATTCTGACCCTTCAGATGCTAAAATTCTCGTGCCGATTAATTTATCTGTTTCTCTATTACGAATAAGTTTGATAAATCCTTTTGTATTGCGTGCTGCAAGCCCACGCGGAATATCTTTAAGTTGAACGGCGGAAACTTCATAGTTTGTTTTATTTTGATAAGCTTCATTTTCATCCATCCCAACTCCGGCAACTTGCGGATCTGTGAAAATCACCCACGGAAATACTGTGTAATCTTTTTTAACTGAATTTCCGTTAAATATATTTTCAACAGCTAAACTTCCTTCGTAAGCTGCTGAATAAACGAATAAATATTCACCGGTTACATCGCCGGCTGCATAAATGTTATCAATGTTTGTTTGAAGGAATTCATTTGTCTTGATAAAACTGTTTTTGTGAGTTTCTATTCCTAATTCTTCCAAACCATAATTTTTTGTGTTGCCTTTTCTTCCCGTTGCAACAAAGATATGCGTTCCTTCAATTACTTCATCTTCATCTTTAACCGAAGCGTTTATCAAAATCTTTCCGTTTTTCTTTTCTACCGATATTATTTTCACGCCGGTTTTAATTTCGATTCCTTCTTTTTCTAAGTACTCCTTTAATGATTCACTTACATCGGGCATTTCATCGGGAAGAATTCTTAATGAGCGCTGAAGTATTGTAACTTTTGAGCCGAGCCGGGAAAACAGTTGTGCATTTTCCAAAGCAATATATCTTCCGCCAATTACAATCAAGTGTTCTGGAAGATTGTCTAATTCGTATAGAGTTTCATTTGTTAAATAGCCGGTTTCTTTTAATCCGGGAATTTCTAGGATATAAGTAGAAGAACCGGTTGCAATTAAAATTTTATTTGCTGTGAATTTTTTGCCATCAGCTTCAATTGTGTTGTTATTAAGAAATTTAGCGAATGCTTTAAGAATGATTACATTTGGATCATCTTTCAGAACATCGACATATTTATGTTGTCTTAGCATTTCAACTAATTCTGTTTTTTGACGAATGACTTCCTTAAAATCTATTTTATTATCACCCGGTTTGATGCCCGTAAAGTTTGGATGATTCGCATGATAAAATTGTTCTGCCGTTCTTATTAAAGTTTTGGAAGGGACACAGCCAACATTAACGCAAGTTCCGCCAATTGGAAGACCATCATTAATCATTAGAACTTTTTTCTCAAGTTCACTAGCTTTTATTGCCGCGGCAAATGCAGCCGAGCCGCCACCGATGATTATCAAATCGAATTTATTTCCGACTAAACTCTCGAAGCTTTTTTCTCCTTTAACTTTATAATGACCGGTTGAGTTAATAATGTTTATTATTTCTTCCTTTTTGATTTTTGAAGAATCAAACTCTATCACACCTTCTTTTTCAGCAAAACTTACTTTTTTGTTTTTAATTCCATCAAGTAAATCTAATTTCTTTTCGATTGTTCTTGCACAGTGATCGCACGTTATTCCGCTTATTTCGAGTTGAATTGTTTTGACGCTCATTTACTTCTCTTCTTCAATTATTTTTTCAAACATTTTCCTTCATCGCTTCCTTCACTACCGCATTCACATCGCCTAAACAACATTCGCCTTTGGGATTTTTAATATCGCATTCGCAGTTGCCCGCTTTCACCTCACGTGCAATTTCCATTGAGGCAGTAGATTTTCCCGTTTCTTCTATTTGCTGTTTAATGCGTCCACGAGTCCAGTCGAAGCAGTAGCAAACATTAACGTTGTCGCCTCTGTCTTTGGCAAACACTTTTACCTTAACATCATCGACAGTAAAATATGGCACGGCTTCATTTGAAAAATAGACGACCTTGCATTCAGGATTTGTACAATAGTAGTATTGCACCTTCTGAATTGCACCGACTTTCTCCGCTTTCAGCAAGTGCTCAGTCGTTCTTCGTTGAACTTTCCGAGAGCGTGTTTTACAAACAGGACAATTTACAGTTGCTGGTGTAGGCCGTTGTTCTGTCACCAAACAACAATCCTCATTGATTTTTTGTTGATTAGAAGCGATTACTTCTTCGGGTAATGAACAGCATGAGTGCATAGTTATTCTCCTTTCTTTTTACTAAAACTGATTGATTTGGAGAGAACTCCTTTTTTGCCTTCAAATTTACGCTCAATAGTTTTTGCACAGTGGTCGCAGGTCATTCCTTTAATTTCCAATTTTATAGTTTCTACTGCCATTAATTCTTATCCTCGTTTTTCTTTAATTGATAATCCTTTACTTTATAACCAGCTCTTTCTGTGATCGCTTTTACAAGGTCTTCCATCTTAGCTTTTGTACCGTCGTATTTAACATAAGCAACACCAGTTTCGTAAGAAGAAGTTGCAGATAATACACCATTTGTTGTTTTAAGAGAATAATCAATTGTATGCTCGCAGCTTGTGCAGGTCATTCCTTCAATATAAATTTTCGCTTCAACAATGTTTGCCGGTTTTGTTTTTACAGAGACAGTTTCTACAGTGGGGAATAAGGCTCCTGAATAATACGGAAATGAAAATAATGCCGCTGATACTATTAGAATTGTCCACAGAAACTTTTTTGAATTAATGAATTTAGGTTTCTCATCAGTCTCGCAAGCGCATTCAATATCAGTTTCTTTTTTGGGTTTATATGCTTTATAGAAAGCGTAACCCAAAACGATTACCGTTAAGCCGATTAAATAAGGTCGAACTGGTTCAAGGAACGAAAAAGTTGCGGCTATACTTCCCAAACCGCCAAGCACAGCAAGTACCGGTGTAATGCAACAGAGCGCTGCTGCGATTGCTGCTAGTATTCCTACGCCTAACCATTTAGTTTCTAATGATTGCTTTTTTTTCATAACTATCCTTAATTACATTTTTTGAATAAATATCAATTATTGAGATCAACTAAGTACTGAAGCTGGACACCCAGCACTTGAGAGTTTGTTAACTGTATCCCCCTTGTATTTCTGTATAGTGGTACCATGGTATAAACACTTAATGAGAATTTCCCTTCGATATAATTTAGATAAGGAAACAAATCGTAACTTGTGCCTCCTGTGCTGGGCAAAGTCCTCCTTGCATAATCAGCATTTGCAAACCTACTTCTAAGCTGAAGACTAAAAGTAAGATATTCAGTAAAATTATAATTAGCGCCAAGAGCAACTAACAATTCATCTCCGATTTTGTAACCTTGAAGATTGGTGCCTGCGTACCTGTAAAGAAGATTGCCGTATATAGAGAGACTTAAGCTTGTGAATGAGTTGGATAAATAACTCCATAGAAGCAAATCCGGAGCGCCGGTGCCGGGCTGAAGATCGATCGGAAGTCTTGATCCATTGTCTTCTTTTCTGAAATCGCCAACGGGAAGTTTAGCTCCGCCACCGACTGCGAAAACGAAAGGTGAAAAAAAGTCCGGCGTTACTATTTCGTATTTACCGAGTAGAATAATATCACCAAAACCCTGTCCGCTAAATTTCACATCCTGCAGAGAGTTATCTGAAGGAGAGGTAACAGTTGTATTTCTTTCCCTATAAGTGTAAGAAGTTATAGCCAATACAGATACCTTTTCCGAAATACCATATTCCACCTGTAGCGTTAAATAAGAAACAGTTGCTGAACGTTTCAGCGGATCATAAATTTTCTTCCTTCCATCAAAACTGGCTCCAAGATAATTATTTTCATAGCCAGCTATAATAGACAAATTATTAACCGGGACAATACTTCTAAATACACCTCCTAGAGAAGAAGTACCAGCAGTACAACATGCTTGAGAATGTATCTTCTCGCACATGGCAAGCATAATAAAAATCACAAATAATATTTTCATCATGTTGATCATCTAAGGATTAACGTATAATGTAATAGTCTTAGAAGCAGAAGCACCTCTTGAATCTTTTACTGTAACTGTAATATCATTTATCCCGGCACAACAATAAGAAGCGCTATAACGCACAGTGGATCCATTACCTATTATATCACCAAGCAGGGCAAACCAGGAATATGTCAGCGCATCTCCTTCCGCATCAGTAGCATCTACCGTTAATTTTGCAGTTTCTCCTACACGGATAACGAGCTTATCAGATATTAAACTATTAATTATAGGTGGGTTGTTATCTCCAGAAGCTCCTTCTGATGTCAACGGTTCAACACAACCCGCAAATAATACTGCAGATATAAGCCCTAACAATATCAGCCTAGATTTGAACATATCTTTTCACCAATCAGTTACCATTAAGAAATTAGATTATTTTTTTTTGTCTTTATTATCCTCTACTTTACCCATAATTTTATATGGTGTCTTTTCAAATTTTTTCTCAATTTTTTCGATGCTGGTTTTAACAGGATCAAATTCAATAACCGCTTCACCATCTTTCAGACTTACTTCGTACTTTTCAACACCATCAATATTGCTAAGTATTTTCTTTATCGAGTTCACACAACCCTAGCAGGTCATACCTGTGACAGTTAAGGTTGTTTTTGTATTCTTATCTTGCTGATCTTTATCTGATTGAGCAAATAAAGCAGAAGTTATAAGCAAACTAAAAACAACAAGCACAAAAGATAGATTTTTCGTTTCAGGACTTCTTATTAATAAATATTAAGTTATTTGAATTGCTTCGAGAAGCGGACATTCATCCGACGAGACTTCTTCGTTGACGCATTGATTAATCAGTTTAACAAGTACACTTCTAATTTTTTTCAAATCTCCAATTCTATTATCAACATCTTTTAGTTTATGTTCTGTCAAATGTTTTACATCTCCGCATTTTGTTCCGGAGTCTATTTTCAAATCCATCAATTCTCTAATTTCTTTTAAAGTAAAACCAAGTTCTTTAGCGCGCTTAATGAATAACAATCGTTTCAAATCGGTTTCATCATAAATTCTGTAACGTGATTCTTTCCGTTTTGGTTTTGGAAGCAATTTTAATTTTTCGTAGTAGCGAAGAGTTTCTACATTCACGGCAGCCATTTTAGCAATTTGACCTACTGAAAAAGTTTCCATTGCAAATTCCTTTTGCTTCTAATGACAAATATAATACACGTAGTATAGTACGGAGTCAAGTAAAGAAATAAAAAAAACTACGGTTTTAAAATGTCGCAAATCAAAAGATGTGGAACAATTTTATTCTTTCGGAAGAGCTGATCGGCGTAAGTTTTTACCCACAGCTTGGGGTTCAGTGTGTTTATTGTTTCATTCAAAAAATCTATTTGTCCTTAAACGCTTTGATATAATTCTTTGTGAACTCGCTTAGAATAAGTTTCCCGCTGATTTCCGCCCTTTGTTCTAAAAGCTGGTCCCAATTTTCTGTTCCTTCCCAGAACACTTTTTTCATTTGGGAAATAGCTTCGAGGTTACATGCGGCAATTTTTTTTGCCAGTGCGGAAATGGCTTCGTCTAGATCGTGATTGTTTGCAAAAACTTTTGTGTATAGTCCGCTTTGTTTTGCCCAAAACGAATCATGCCATTCCGCATCTATTGACATTGTGATGAATGCAGTCTTCCCGATTTTTCTTTCTATTGCGGGACCCACTACGAAAGGACCGATACCCAATAACAACTCGCTCAATTTTACCGATGCTTCGTTTGAGGCTATAGTATAATCTGCTGCTGCTGCAATTCCAACTCCTCCTCCAACTGCTTTGCCTTGTACGCGCGCAATAATAAATTTTGGACATTTACGCATTGCATTGATAAGTCTTGCAAAGCCCATAAAAAATTCTTTACCGCTCTTGAAATCTTTTATCTCAAGTAATTCATCAAATGAAGCGCCTGCACAAAATGCTTTTTCGCCTTCGCTGCGGATTATGATAACGTGTGCGCGTTTGTCTTCTGCAAATTTGTTGATCTCTTCAGTGATTTCCCTAAGCATTTTTGAAGGCAGAGAATTACTCTTGGGGTGCATAAAATTAATTGTTGCTATTCCATTAATTATGCTCGTAGTAACTTTTCCCTTCTTATCCATGGTTCATCTCCTCAAAAATTATTCTGTCCATTAACTATATAATCCACATCAAGAATATTGTCAATCATAAAATCCGGTTTTTCCTTTTTCAATTCTTCTGCCGATCTATATCCGTATGTAACGGCGCAAGTTTGAGTCCCGGCATTTTTTCCGCACTGAATGTCAATCTCTGAATCTCCAATCATCAATGTGGCTGCGGTCTCTGAATTTAACTCATTACATATTTTATTCAGCGGCTCCGGAGAGGGTTTGTGAGCTATGCCGGCTCTTCTTCCCATAACATAATCAATTTGATCGCTCAAATTAAAATGCTTCAGAATTATCTCCGCGTGATCTTGCCCCTTTGTTGTAAGCAAAGCTGTTTTGATATTTTTCCCGTGTAATTTATTTATGATCTCGCTTACTCCCGGATAAACGACCGATAAATTTATATAATCAAAATAAATTGATTTATAAATATTTATAAATTTTTCGAAATCCGGCACGCTAAAACCAAATTGAGCAAAAATATCTTCGAAATGTTTCCCGATTGTTTTGTAAAAATCCTCTCCAGGCATATTCGGATAAATATTTATTTCTTTAAGTGCGTGAAGTGTTGCTTTATAAATTGTTTCGTGGGAAGAGACGAGTGTCCCGTCTAGGTCAAAGACTACAAGGTTAATATTCATGTGTAATTATGAATTTATGAATTGAAAAATATTTTCTGCAGACAAAATTAAATTTGTAATGCTCTGTTACCGTTAAATATTGTAGATAAGAAATAAACCTAAACCGGCCACGCGCCAAGAATTGTTCCGAATACAAGCATTACTATTAAATGATAGCCCGTATCAACACCAAGCAGTTTAATTTTTTTCCCTTCGAAAAGGGCGTTGATCAACATCGGTGCAACAGTGAATCCTATCCAGCATAAAAATGCAACTCTAATTCCTTGCGGAACAGAATAAGCGTCCATAAAAGTCATTATTTGCGCTAGGCCAAAAGCCATAACCAAATGACAAATAAAAGTAAGTCCGTAAGTTTTAAGTGGCTTAAAATCTTTTTTTAGTTCATCTTCAGATTTATCCATAGACTCCATCCATATTTTTCCAAAAAGAAAAGGACTATACCAAAAAGAACCGAGCAACATTGCAATTACCCCACAAAGCAAAACTGCCAAATAATTAACTTCACCATGAAGAACCATTGCATCTCCTTTTTGTATTGCGATTTGAAATTTTTGATTTACGAATTACCGGCTACTGTAAAATCCGAAATCGTAATTCGTAAATCTTGTTTCTAACTTTATTCTTTATAAATTTTAATTACCAACTGCTCTCCGCTGATATGATATCCACGGTACATTCCTTCCGTATTGAACGGCATAGCTACGTTTCCATTTTTATCTATTGCAATTATTCCGCCGTCTCCGCCTAACTGCGGCAGTTTTTTCATTATTACTTCATTTGCTGCCTCATTAAGTGATAAATTTTTATATGCCATTAAATCGGAAATATCCCTCGCTATACTTAAACGAATGAAATATTCTCCGTGTCCGGTTCCAGAAATAGCGCAAGTATTATTATTGGCATAAGTGCCGGCGCCGATAATAGGAGAATCTCCAACTCGTCCGAATTTTTTCATCATCATTCCGCCTGTAGAAGTTCCTGCAGCAAGATTTCCGTTTTTATCCAGGGCAACACATCCAACTGTTCCGTGTTTTTCTTCTTTAGCTTTTTTATCCTGCGCTTCTTTCATTCTTTGATATTGCTGCCATCTATTCGGTGTAATGAAGTAACTATTATTAACCATCTCGATATTATTTTCTTTAGCAAATTCTTCCGCGCCTTCGCCAATCATCATAACGTGCGGCGATTTATCCATCACCAATCTTGCAAGTGTAATTGGGTTTTTTACATGTTTGATTCCTGCAACTGCACCGGCTTTTAATGTTTTTCCATCCATTATTGAAGCATCGAGTTCGGCAACTCCTTTTTCTGTTAATACTGCACCTTTGCCGGCATTAAACAGCGGCGAGTCTTCCATAATATTAATTGTAGCAACAACCGCATCCAATGAAGAACCGCCATTTTCTAAAATTTTATATCCAGTCTGTAACGCTTCATTAAGTTTGGAAGTGTATTCTTTTTCTCGTTCCGGGGTCATGCTGGATTTTAATATCGTTCCGGCACCGCCGTGTATTACAATTCCAAATTTTGACGGTTGAGAAAATGTTATTTGTGAGATGAAAAACAAAAAAAGTAAAAAATAGATTTTGGGATTATTCCCTTTTCTTGCACACACTTTTTACTCTCCTCTTTTGAATTGCAATTCAACTTATCTTAACAAATTCTAAAAAGCAACCCTGCTTATTAATGCATTTATTGATTCTAAACCGCGCTTCTATTCCTATCAATCCAATAACCCCAAGCAACCAAAAGCCATTGGAACAATCCTACTATTGCTATCGCATTTGTATCAGTTGGAGGAGTGCCTACAATATTCATCACATAAATCAGAGTTAAAAAGATCAAAAAAACTCCATAGACCATAACTTCCTTTTTTGTTTTCTGGTTTGGTCGCATGCATATAAAAATATGCACCAAGGATAAAAATAAATCCTTCAATAATTATTGTAAGTACTACCGAATTCCACAATCCGAAACCCATCTTGAAATCGCTCCACGGAAGTAATTGCAGATCGGGACGGTGCGTGAAAAGATCAAGTATCCAATGACTTAATACAAGCAATCTCAGCAAAAGAGAAGTTCTAAAATTTTTCTTCAACATATAATATATCGCACCCAATAAAATTGCCCAGACAAATACTCCAAACAAACTATGCGAGTACGGATATGAAATGAAATTTAGTGGTGTCATTGCTGTGTTGCCTTGCTCGATTTGTACTTTCTCTATTCCGAACAATAAAAAGACCGGCCACAGAGAAGATCAATAAATTGTGATGCCAGAAAGAGAGTTCCGAGAGATGGTTTGCTGTCTATTTTCTTTGCTGCTAAACCAACTCCAAAATGTCCGATGAACATAGTTAATATCCTTTTGTTATTAACAAATTAATTACGTTGAATCGAACAGGCAAGAAAATTCTCTTTTTTCAATTTCTAATAACTACAGATTAAGTAAAGTAATTTTTATATATATTTAGTGAAGATAGTCCAATCAACAAAGAGAGGCGCAATGAGAAGTTCACAAGCAATAAAATATATCGCGGTTATAATGTTGGCAACAACACTATCATTAATCGCACAGATACAGCCGGCTATGTTAAATCAGCCGATGAATAATTTTACTTTGCCAACTTACGACGGTAAGACGGTTTCTCTTTCCGATTTTAAGGGAAAGAATGTTCTTGTAGTTTTCCCGCGTGTTTTTGCCGCAGAAGGAAGATGGTGCTCTATTTGTAACTATCAATATGCTGAGCTGATGGCGCTAGCAAAAAAAGCAAAAGAGAAATATAATCTTGAAATCCTGTACGTTATTTCTTTCAGCGAAAAAACAATTCACAATTGGATTGATGCATTTCCGGATCAAATGGCCTCTATCGAACAGATGAAAACACCCAAGTACGATACCGAACAGAGCAAGCGCAGAGCAGAGTTTGCAAAAAACTTTTTTGTAAATAAATATGAATTCACAAAAGGCGAGGTGCCAACTCCGTTCCCGATACTTATTGATTCTGCAAGAACAGTTTCAAAATCGCTGGGAATATTTACAAATGAATGGAACGGTTCAAAAGTCGAGCAAGATATTCCTTCATTATATCTGCTTGATAAAAACGGAATTTTAAAATTCAAATACGTAAGTCAAACAACTGTAGATCGTCCGAAAAATGATTATATGCTTCAAGTGTTTGATAATTTTCTTAAGTAAACCAAAGATAAAAATATTTCTTGGCGTTCTATTTTTAGGGCGCTAAGATTTTATTTTCCCTTCTTACTTCTCGTTTCTCGTGTTTTATATTTTCCTTTCACGTTTGACGTTTCACCTTTCACGAAAACATTACTTAATCAATTTTTTCATCTTCTCAATCTCATCGCGCATATTTGCTGCCCGTTCAAACTCTAAATCTTTTGCTGCGGAAAGCATCTCCTCGGTCATTTGATCAAGCAATTCTTTACGCTGATCGTTGGACATATATCTAATAACAGGTTCGGCGACTTTCAAAAATGTTGCTTCTTCTTTTTCCAGATCTCTCTTGCGCACATCTGCAATTGATGTTGCATTCATGATCTCTTCAACGCTTTTATAAATTGTTGTAGGAGTAATACCGTTCGCTTCGTTGTATTCCGTTTGAAGTTTTCTGCGCCGGATTGTTTCTTCGATCGTCTTGCGCATTGACTCCGTAACTTTATCTGCATACATAATTACTCTTCCGTTAACATTGCGCGCAGTCCGTCCCGCGGTTTGCATTAGAGATCGTTCGCTTCGCAGAAATCCTTCTTTGTCTGCATCAATAATTGCAACAAGAGAAACTTCCGGCAAGTCCAAACCTTCCCGCAGCAAATTCACTCCGACCAAAACATCAAAATCACCAATACGCAGATCGCGGATAATTTCAACGCGTTCAAGCGCCTCCACTTCGCTATGAATGTAACGGACTTTTATTTTCAGTTTGTCTAGATAATCTGTTAAATCTTCCGCCATTTTTTTTGTAAGTGTTGTTACAAGTATCCGCTCTTTCAGCTCGACGCGTTTTCTAATTTCTCCAATCAAATCATCTATCTGTCCTTTCACCGGACGAACTTCAATCTCCGGATCGAGCAAGCCCGTTGGGCGAATTACTTGTTCAACGAATGTTCCGCTGCTTCGCGTAAATTCATAATCCGCCGGAGTAGCGCTAACATAAATAACTTGGTTTGCCAATTCATCATACTCTTCAAATTTTAGCGGGCGGTTATCCATTGCGGAGGGAAGACGAAATCCGTATTCAACTAAAACTTCTTTTCTTGAACGATCTCCGTTATACATTCCCCGTATCTGCGGAATAGTAACGTGTGATTCATCTACTATTAATAGATAGTCCTTCGGGAAATAGTCGAACAGACATGAAGGACGGGAGCCGGGCAGTCTTCCATCCATGTGTCGTGAATAATTCTCTATGCCTGAACAGTAGCCGATCTCGCGCATCATTTCAATATCAAACTTGGTACGTTGTTCCAATCTCTGCGCTTCAACATATTTTTCTTGCGCCCAAAAATATTTTAATCTCTCTCTTAGTTCTTCTTCTATTGAAACAATAGCTTTATTAACCTGGTCTCTCGTAGTAACAAAATACTTTGCGGGATATATAGGCATTGAATCAACTTCTTGAATTACGTCTCCGGTAATTGAATCTATTATGGAAAGCCTTTCTATCTCATCTCCCCAGAATTCTATTCTTACAGCTTCTTCATATTGATAAGCGGGGATAATTTCAACGACATCACCCCGTGCACGGAAAGTGCCGCGTGTAAAATCTGCATCGTTCCTTGTGTAATAAATATCTATCAAATTGCGCAAAAGTTTTTTACACTCTATTGATTGCCCCTTCTTTAAAAATATAATTTGTTTTGCATACTGGTCAGGCGCGCCGATTCCATAAATACAGCTTACGCTTGCAACGATAATTATATCACTTCGACCTTCTATTAATGCTGTTGTTGCTTTGAGGCGGAGCCGGTCTATTTCCTCGTTCACCGAAAAATCTTTCTCAATGTAAAGATCTCTTTTAACTACGTATGCTTCCGGCTGATAGTAATCATAATAACTGATAAAAAATTCAACCGCATTATTAGGAAAGAACGATTTAAACTCAGAGTACAGTTGAGCTGCCAAAGTTTTGTTGTGCGATATAATTAAGGTTGGGCGGTTATATTCTTTTATGATGTTGCTCATTGTATAAGTTTTACCGCTTCCGGTAACGCCGAGCAACACTTGATGTTTATCTCTCCGTTTTAATCCTTCCAGCAATTCTGCAATTGCCCTTGGTTGATCACCTGCAGGTTGATAACTTGAAACTAATTCAAATTGTTTCATTTCGTTGAGCTGTTAAAATATTCTCATAGTGATATCAATTCTTTATTTTAACTTCGTGTGCGTGAAATGAATTGCCGTTGTAATGACCGCTCAAAGTAATACGTTTTGCTGTTTCAATTCCGGCAGGCATCTCCATGGATCCCGATACTACAACTTGTTTTCCTACGCGATCTTCAACATAAAATGTTGTTCCGCCTGAACCGTCTTTAACAAATCCTTTTTCGAGCAGAACTTTAACTAAAATTTCTTTGTTGGCGTTGCTGTTGGTATCGAAATCCGAGAACAAACCAAGCTCGTCCTTCGGGCTAAAATATGAAAAGTACATTACCAGTATTACTACAATAAGCAGTGCCGGAATAATTAATTTCTCTTTTTTCATGGATTGCCTTTCTTGTTTGAAGATAATATGTGAATATATAAAATCGCGCTGTATCTATACAAAAAATTCGGGGCAATTGTTTAATCAAGGCAATAGATGAAATATTTTTTAATTTTACAGTGGAAGTAATTTTTCTATCATTCAGTTTTTCCGGAAAGAGTTTCAATGACAATACGAGAGACACAAGATCAAATTATAAAAGAGTTCGAACAGTTTACGGATTGGGAAGAAAAATATAAATATATCATCGGCATGGGAAAAACTCTTGCGCCGATTGATCCTTCCATTAGAACAGATAAATACAAATTGAGCGGCTGTCAAAGTCAAGTGTGGATAAATGCAAAACTTGAAGAGGGCAAAATAATTTTTGAAGCGGATAGTGATGCATCAATAGTTAAAGGATTGGTCGCCTTGCTGATCGGTATTTATTCCAACCACACACCGGATGAAATTCTCTCTTCGCGACCGGAGTTTATAAAAAAAATTGGGATTGATAATCACCTTTCTCCTACGCGCAAGAACGGCTTAGGTGCTATGATGAAACAGATTCAAATGTATGCGGTGGCGTTTAAATCGCTAGAAGCTAGACGTGAGAAGTGAAAGGTGAACCGGAAGACAAATTGTAACCGACTGAAATTCAAATCGCTAAAATGTTCATAGTTCTGCACTCTACGTTCTACACTCATTTATGCTGTCCAATCAATCCGTCTTCCAAACATTGGTTACACTCAAACTGAAGCGTGATATGATGTATTCCAAATTTTAATTCGAGAAGCTGTTCGATTTTATTTCTCAGTTTATCGCTCTCGCTTATTTTCATATCATTTACATGCGCTTCAAGATGAATATCATTATCACCGACCGTCCAAACGTGAATGTGGTGAATGTCCTCCACTTCCGGAAATTTTTCTACGGCGGTTTTAATTTCATTCAAGGAAAGATCGGCGGGCGCACCTTCCATCAAAACATGGATTGCTTCACCGAGGATATCATAACTTTCTTTTATTATATATAACCCGATCAGAAAAGTTAGCGCGGGGTCTATCCAATTAATTTTCCAAATTGCAATTGCTAATCCGCCAAAAATAACAGCAACGGAAGAAACCGAATCGCTTAGCAGATGAATATAAGAAGAGCGGATATTCATACTGGTTTTTGCATCTCTTTTAAGCAGAAGGGTTCCTATAATGTTCGCAATCAATCCGATCAGAGCAACTACGGTCATCGTTCCGGCTTCTACTTCGTGCGGTTCAAATAATCTATTGAACGCTTCGTAAAAAAGGAAAATATAAATTACAATCAGAACGGAGGCGTTTATTACTGCCGCAAGAATCTCTGCGCGCTTCAAACCGAATGTGTGCCGATGAGAATTGCTCTTTCCTTTCAGCTTCAATGCGATATATGAAATGATGATTGAAACACCATCGCTGAAATTGTGAAGTGCGTCCGAGATCAAGGCAAGGCTTCCGGAGAGTAATCCGCCTATAATTTGCACAATCGTGATCACAAAATTGAGCAGCATAGTAATTATTAATCTGCCCATTGTAGAATCCAGCACATGTGCGCGGGAATTATGATGTGTGTGTTTATGTGCCAATTTATTATTCAGTCTAATATTTATTAAATTGTTTTACCGCTTTACAAAAATGAGAATGAAGATAATGAAAAACAAATTCTATGCTGATTTTGATTTCGAACGGCTTAAACCGAGTCCGAGAGACAGCGATTACCGTTCACCGTTTCAGATTGACCGTGACCGGATAATTCATTCATCGGAATTTCGCCGTCTTCAAGGTAAGACACAAGTTTTTTTACCGGGCGAATATGATTTTTACCGTACGCGTCTTACTCATTCCATCGAGGTTGCACAGATTGGAAGAGCCGTATGTAATTATCTGCACTCAAAAGAAAAAGAATTTCTCAATGAAGAATATTTTATAGACGAAGATTTGGTCGAATCAATTTGCCTTGCACATGATCTCGGTCATCCTCCGTTCGGTCACGCCGGCGAAAGAATGCTGAACCTACTAATGAAAAATTACGGTGGTTACGAAGGTAATGCGCAAACTCTCAGAATGATCACAGAAATTTTTTACAGAGACGACGATCATCATCGAGGAATGAATCCCACCCGCGCTTTTATTGACGGCATTCTCAAATACAAAACTGCGTTTGAACAATTCAAAGATCCGCGCAGCCATTTCATTTATAATGATCAGAAAAAAATGGTTGGTTATGTCTTCGGTGGAAGAAAACTGCCGAAAGAATTTTCTTCGCCTTCCGCCCTGAACCGTTTCCAAAGCATTGAATGTCAAATAATGGATTGGGCAGACGATACTGCTTACTGCATTAATGATCTTGTTGACAGCATCTCGGGCGGATTTATTAACATACAAAAGCTTTCCAGATGGAAAGAAGAAAATAAGCTTAGCAATGCACAAAATATTATTATAGATGAAATTATTGATTGGATAAAAGCCGGAAATTTCAAAAAGAAATTTGGGGCATTGATAGGAGAATTTGTCCGTGCATGCGGTTTATCTAAACGAAAAACTTTTTTAGATAAATTAACTAACCGCTATAAATACACGCTTGTGATAAACAAAGAAATCTTTGAGCGCGCTCAAATGTATAAAAAGATTTCAGCTGATCTTGTCTTTCGCTCTTCTCAACTCCACCAGATCGAGTTTAAGGGAAATAGTATGATCGAAAAATTGTTCAAGCGTTTTGAAGAAAATTACGTGCGCTCAATAAGCGGCAGCAAGCTACTGCCCGATTTCAATGATAAACTTATTCGATCTGAAAAAGAGAAGATCAAACGTGCCAGAATGGTTTGCGATTATATCTCCGGCGCCACTGATTCTCATGCAATGAGAATGTACCGCCGTTTATTTGATCCGGAGTATAGTTCGTTAGCTGATTTAGTGTAAGATCAGATTTGCAACGACTTAAGAATTTCTTCGATGTTCTTTGTCTCGCTAAAAAAAGAAAGCAGTTTATTCAGCACATCATCCACAACAGAATCGGGGCATGATGCACCGCTTGTAATCGCTATAGTAATTTTAGCTTTGCGCGGAAGATAATCTTCCGTTGCTTTTTCTTTTCGAGTATGAATATCAAAATGGCTTACAAGCTTTTCCGAGATGATTTTTTCTGCACCGGAAATAAAGTATGTGGTAAATTTTTCTTCCAACAGTTCAACAAGATGAGAAGTGTTCGAGCTGTTATAACCGCCAATAATAATTGCCAGATCTGCCTCTTCTTGTTTCAAGCCAACCGTTGCACTCTGGTTATCGTTAGTTGCATAACATAATGTGTCCCTTGTATCGGCGAAATGTTCTTTTAGATTTTCCACGTCGTATTTTTTTACCATTGTTTCGCGCAGAAGATCTGATATTGCTTGAGTCTCTGATGCTAACATTGTTGTTTGATTTACAACGCCTATACGTTCAAGATCTTTAGTAATATCAAAACCTTTCGAACATTTTCTTTCAAAATATTTGTAGAACTCCTCTTTATTCATTTCGCCAAGAATGGTTTTGGATACAGCCGTTGCTTCTTCGATGTTGCGAACTATCAAGGAGGGTGCGGTTAGATTGCTGTGAGAAAATGTTGCGCGTGTTTCTTCGTGCTTCGCTTTACCGTGAATTATTACCGTAAAGTTTTCTTTCCCTAAATCTTCAGCGCGGTTCCAAACTTTTTCAACAAACGGGCACGTAGTATTGAACTTAATTGTATCAATCCCTTTTTCCTTCAGAAGTATTTCAATTTCTATAGTGGTTCCGAAAGCGGGAATAATAACAATGTCGTTTGAATTTATTTCATTCCACTCAACGAATTGATTACCGTATGCATCCATAATAAATTTAACACCTTTGCTTTGCAGATCTAAGTTCACAAGCGGATTGTGGATCATTTCGCTTAAGAGATAAATTCTTTTACCGGGATTTTCTTCTACTGTTTTATATGCTATTTCAATTGCGTTCTCAACTCCATAACAAAAACCAAAATGCCGTGCAATCAAAAATTTAACCGGGCCGAAATTGAGAGCGGTTGGTGAAAAATCTTTTTTGCGAGGATCTTCGCTCTTGCGCAGTTCTTTTAATTTGGAGATTATCGGACTACGATAATAATTTGGTATATCAAACTTTTTCATTCGCCCTCTACTCCAGAGTAATCACAAATCGATTTAGGTGCTAATGGCATTGCAAAAAAACCATCTCTTGCCACGACGCAAAGTCGCAAAATTATTTTGCAGTATATAAAATCTTTCCACCTACAATTGTATACAATACTTTTATGTTCATTATTTCATCGTCACTGCATTTTAACAAATCATTTGATAACACGACAAGATCTGCAAATTTTCCGATTGCTATTGACCCTTTTACATCCTCTTCAAACGATGCGAATGCTCCGTTGATTGTGTATGATTTTAATGCTTCCATGCGCGACATTTTCTGATCGCCGTAAAAAACATTTCCATCAACGTCTTTTCTTGTAACCGCGGAATAAAAACATTTGATCGGATCCACATCTTCAACCGGTGCGTCTGTTCCGTTACAAATTCTTGCCCCGCTATTGATAAGCTTCTTCCAGACATAAGCCCCTTCTTCTGCGCGTGCGTCTCCCAATCTTTCAGGAACGAATGTTGCATCCGAAGTACAATGCACGCCCTGCATCACGGCTATAACTCCTAGTTTGGCAAAGCGCGGAATGTCTTGAGCTGATAAATGCTGTGCATGTTCGATGCACCAGCGTAAACCTTTTTTGTCCGGATGTTTTTTAAATATTTCTTCATAAATGTTTAGAACTTCGCGGTTGCCTTTATCGCCAATTGCATGAATTCTCAATTGATAATTATAGGCAATTGCCAGATCGGCAATTTTTTTTAAATCGTTAACCGGAGTTACATTAGAGCCTGTACTGCCCGGTAAATCTGCGTATGGTTCAAGCAGCCAAGCTCCGCGCGAGCCGAGCGCACCGTCTATATATTGTTTAATCGAGCGTACCGTTAGAAATCCGTCTGCATATCCAACCATTCTATATAAAGCAAGTTTCTCTCTCATGTTCGCATAAGTATCGCCCACCATTATGTTTAATCTAACTTTAAGCTTTTTCTCATCTGCATATTTTTTAAGAATATCAATAACATCAAAAGTTTCTCCCGCATCGGTAAAGGATGTAACTCCCTTTTGTAAACATTCTTCGGAAGCAAGCTGAATCTTTTTTTCGTAATCTACCTGAATTTGTAAGGGTGTTCTTTTTGCAAGATAATCATTATAATATTTTGCAATTAGATTTTCGGCATTCTCTTCAAATACGCCGATTGGATTGCCAAGAGAGTCCCGTTCAATCGTTCCGCCATCGGGATCTTTTGTGTTTCTATTAACCCCGGCAATCTGCATTGCTTTCGCATTTGCAAAAATTGCATGTCCGCTTGCATGAGTTAGCATTACGGGATTTCTCGGTGATGCTTTGCTCAATTCATTGTGAATCGGGTAACCATTTACGTTTGGGTTGGGAGCCTGATTAAATTTTTCTTGATGCCATCCTCTTCCAATTATCCATTCTCCTGGTTTTGCGCTCTCTGCAGCTTTTGCAACAATAGTTATAACCTCGTCCCAATTTTTGGCTTCGTGGAAATCTAATATCATTTTTGAATTGCCAATACCCAGGAAGTGCGCGTGACTATCATTAAATCCCGGCATTAAAAATTTTTCTTTCAAATCAACAACTTGTGTTGAGTCGCCGATAAAACTTTCAATTTCGCTTGTTGAGCCGACAGCAAAAATTTTTCCATTTTTTACAGCGACTGCTTCCGCAGATGGATTATTATCTTCAACTGTTGCAACAACTCCGTTTATCAAAACCAAATCTGCAGGATTTTTCACTTCTTTTTTCCCTCCGCAATTTAATATTAGTAGAACTGTTGGGAATATGATCAACATTACAAATGTTTTTTTTAGATTCATATCAACCTCATTGTTACGTGAGACGTGAAATGGAAGACGTGAAGTGAAAATTATTTTCGTTTCGCCTTTCACGTCTCACGTTTGTTAATTAAGTCCTCTTCGTTTTAGTAATGCATTTACGTTGGGTTCTCTTCCTCTGAATTTTTTATAGAGAACCATTGCATCATCGGTACCGCTCTTTGCAAGAATATAATTTCTAAATGCTACTGCGGTTTTTTTATCAAACAAATTTCCTTTTTCCTTAAATGCTTGAAAAGCGTCCGCATCAAGAACTGCAGCCCAGATGTAACTATAATAACCCGCTGCGTACCCGCCCATTATATGAGCATAGTTTGTGCTTTGATACCGTGATTCTATTTCCGGCATCAATCCGATTTTGACAAACGATTCTTTTTCAAATGTCGGCACATCTCTTTCTTTTGAATCGGCAAGCATATGCCAATCCATATCAAGGAAAGATGCTGCAAGATATTCTACTGTTTCAAATCCTTGATTAAACAATCGGGAGTTCTCAATTTTATCTATCAACTCTTGCGGAATTACTTGACCGGTCTGATAATGTTTTGCATACATTTTTAATACTTCCGGTTCCAACGCCCAGTTCTCCATAACTTGTGACGGCAATTCTACAAAGTCTCTTGGTACATTTCTTCCGCCGGAATAAGTAACATTAGAGAACAGAGAATTAAGACCATGTCCTAATTCATGGAACAATGTATTCACTTCATCAATACTCATCAGCGAAGGTTTATCTGCTGTTGGTTTTGCAAAATTCCCAACATTATAAACTAGCGGAGTAATAAATTTTCCGGCGATGTTCGACTGTCCTCTAAATCCGCTGGACCATGCACCGCTTCTTTTTCCATCGCGTGGATAATAATCGGAATAATAAACACCAAGGTGTTTACCGTTTGCTTCCTGAACTTCAAATGCTTCAACATCAGGTTGATAAACTTGAATATCATTTCTCTTAATAAATTTAATGCCATATAGTTTAGAAGCAACGGCAAATGCGCCCGCTCTTACGTTTTCCATTTTGAAATACGGACGAAGCATTGATTCATCAAGAGAATATTTTTCCTTCTTCACTTTTTCGGCATAGTGCCACCAATCCCATGCGGCTAATTTGAAGTTGCCGCCTTCCTTATCTATTATTCTCTGCATATCTGCAGCTTCATTTTTCGCACGGTGAACAGCGGGCGTCCAAAGATCATTTAAAAACTTAAAAACATTTTCCGGTGTCTTTGCCATGTTGCGCTCAAGAACGAAATCTGCAAATGTTTTATATCCCAATAGATTGGCTCTTTCTACCCGAAGTGCTGCAACACGGGAAACGATTTTCTTATTATCAAATTCATTGTTGTTGTTTCCGCGGTTGATATAAGCTTTGAAAATTTTCTCGCGAAGTTCTCGCTTTTGCGAATATTGAAGGAAAGGAATGAAGCTTGGCTTTTGAAGCGAGAACACCCATTTGCTTTCCATCTTTTTTGCTTTTGCCAATTCTGCCGCAGCGTTGATCACGTCTTCCGAAAGTCCAGCTAAATCTTCCTGCTTATCAATTACCAGCGCAATTGCATTGGTCTCTTTCAGAAGATTTTCACTAAACTTTAAGGCGAGATTGGAAAGTTCTTCGTTAATTTTTCTTAGTTTTGATTTTCCAGCAGCATCAAGATTTGCACCGCTTCTAACAAAATTGGTGTAGTAATTCTCAAGTACGTTCTTTTGTTCGGGTGTAAGTTTTAGTTTGTCTTTTTCTTGATAGATGCTATTAATGCGTTCAAAGAGTTTTTCGTTTAGACTAATATCATCGCGGTGTTTTGTTAACATTGGTGTGGTTATTCTGGCTATCTTCTGCAATTCATCGTTCGTGTTGGCGCCTGTTAAACCTCCGAAAACTCTAGTGACGCGCTCTAGAAACTCGCCGTTTTTTTCAATTGCTTCGATAGTATTTTTGAATGTCGGCTTTTCGTTGTTGTTGATAATTATTTCAATTTCGGCTTTTTCTCTTTTAATTCCTTCTTCAATCGCTGGCAGAAAATGTTCGTTCTTAATTTCATTAAACGGCGGTGTTTGGAACGGGGTCTTCCATTCATTAAAAAAAGGATTGTTTTGATTTTTAGTATCATCCTGAATTGTAAATGCGCTCATAAGCATTATTAAGCTCAATGTTAAAAGATTTTTTTTCATGATTTTCACCATCTATTGTTTGTTAAGAATAATTCTATTTTATTTTGTGCTCCTTTCGTATTTATTTTCTATTTACTAATACTACGCCGCCAATAATAATCAATCCACTCAACAAAGTTAATAATGTTATTTGTTCGCTCAATAAAATCCATGAGCCGAAAAATGTTATGAACGGCTCGATATAAAGAAACGCACCAACACGCGATGCGCTCATTTCATTTAACGCCTGTGCCCACAAAGTATATGCTATTCCGGAACAAAAAATCCCAAGAAACAATATTGAACCCCATCCGCTTATTGATAAGCGAAAAACGTCCGAAATATTATTCTGATTAATTGTGAACGGTGCTATTATTACAGCAACAATTAAAAATAAATAAAATGTAGTTAAAACCGGTGAGAGGTTTAATGTTATTTTTTTGTTTACCATCGAGTAGATGGACCACGTTGCTGAACTTGATATTATCAGCACATCGCCTTTGTTTTTTATAAAATCCAGCGACGTTAGTTCGCCTTTACTAACAAGAATTACTAATCCTAAAAACGCGACTATTATTCCCAGCGTTTGTAACGAAGAGATTTTTTCCTTAAAGAAAATAATACCGAGTATTACCATGAACACGGGAGTAATTCCGATTATCCAGCCTGTATGCGAAGCCGTTGTCCACTGAAGTCCCGTAACTTGAATCCACAAATGAAAGCATGCGATAGCAGCAAGAACAAAGATCCATTTTTGTTCGCGTATGTTAATTGAAAATTTTCTTTTTCGTTTTAATAGAATTGCAGCTAAAAATAATATTCCCAATAGCTGACGCAGGAAAACAATTACCTCAGGTTTAACTTCTGTGAGTACATTCTTTGTAGCAATAAAAGATAAACCCCAAACGATGACCGCAAATAAGGGTTTCCAGAATTTCACGATTAGTGATTGGTTGTTGGTAATCAGAGGGTTCGTGATCATGCTCTCGATCTTAATCTTACTCTTGATTGAACGTCTATCATTGCGCCTAAAATTTTATCGTGTTTCTCTCCTTGATAGATTACTTGTTCAAGAAACAATCCCGATGGCGGAGCTGTATATTTTGCGGGCGTTGGCGAAATGTGCTCTATAAAATATTTTAAATCTTTTTCTAAAAGTTTTCCTCGACCGATTTCTACAAGAACACCGATCATTCTTCGGACTTGTTTCCACAAAAAGTGTGAACCTATAATACGGATTAATATTAAATCGCTGTCTTCTTTCATTTGAATATCTTCAATCAAAACTTTTGTTGATTTCTCTTCGTCGTCTTTATCAGCGAACGATTTGTAATCATGCATCCCGATAAAAAGTTTTGATGCATTACTCATCTTTTCAAAATTCAAATCATCTTTGATCCACCAGACAAATGGTTTGCCGAATGCGGTTCTTCTTCTAGAGATTTGATAAATATAGCTTCTGCTTTTTGCATCGTGCCGTGCGTGAAATTTAGGATTTACTTTTTCTACTTCTATAATATTAATATCGGAAGGAAGTTCGTCGTTAAATTTCATTCGTATTATTTCCGGTGCAAGCATTGTCTTCGCTTCAAGATGAGCGACTTGGCAAAGCGCATGAACGCCCGCATCCGTTCTACCCGAACCGTAAATTTCTAAGCGTTCTCCCTTAAAAATTCTTTCCGCAATTTCATACAATTTCCCCTGAACAGATTTACTGTTCTTTTGCATCTGCCAGCCGCTGTACCGCGTGCCTTCGTATTCTATATATAATTTAAAGCGGGACATTGCTCAATCATTCTTTAAGGGAAATAAAAAGATGGGTTTCAAAAAAAAACATTTGTTCAAGTTATAACTTTTAAAATTATTTGTAGACACTGCCGCGGTTATCTATTTCATAGATTAATAATTCTTTATTCAAGCCGTCTATTTTGAATATTACTCTGTTCTTTCCAATCCGCATTCTCATAAATCCATTCCACTCTCCTTCTAACTTTTTAATATCCATTTCCTTAAATGGGATAATTCCATTTTGATCGAGTGAGATGAACAGTTTTTTAACTTTTTCTCTAATTCTGTTTTTCTCTTTTTCAGTTACAGAGTCCAAAAACTTTGAAGCGTTTTTAGAAAGTTTAATTGTCATTTAAGAACCATAAGGTCTTATCAGAAAAATCTTTCTCGTTATAGTCTGCCGGTATGCCATATCTCTTTTTTATATCAGCCAATTCCTTTGGTGAGACCGCCGGAATTATTGCTTGAATAAGCGAAATCCTCTCTTCGGCTAACACTTCCCGAATACTTGATTTTATTATTTCCCTTAAAACCGCTGTTACTTCTATTGTTTGATCCATGTTTTTTTGTCCAAATTTTATTGGCAAGATTACTAAATAGCAGCGCTAACTTCAATATTGAATTCTTGAGCTGTTCTATCTATTTGCCAACCGCTGTATCGCGTGCCTTCGTATTTTATATACAGTTTGAACCTGCTCATTTTTTTCTCTTATTGCTTTTGCTTCCTTTCGAACTGTCAGGTATTTCCTGACAACTGGAAATTTCATTTTTTATCTACTATAGACTATATGATATTTTTTTTAGTTTTTCAAATCCATCTTATTATATTTGTACTAGGTTTAGTTATCTAGCGTCCGTAGCCAGATTACAGATTTATGCGGGAACTGCGTAGCGGGTCCCGTTTTTTTATGGAAATAATACTGACCCGTAACCTTTATTTTTGAGCTGTCAAATATTTCTTGACAACTGACAATTTCAATCTTTCCTCGAATTTTTGAACTGTTGCAAATTTTGCAAGTGTTCGTGTTCGCAGCTATCCGGAAATTCCGGATAACTGAACTCTCTCTATAAACTAATTTGAACTGTTCGAAATATTCGAACAGTTGATTCTTCAAAAAATGTTTTTTCAGCCACTGTACGCGTGCCTTCGTATTCTATATATAGTTTGAAGCGGGACATCACATTATTTTTTAAGTGAGATGAAACCTTTTCTTGGTCTTTTTATTCAGAGGATAAATTTTTATTCCGTCTTTCAATTCTTCAATCAATATTTTTACCGGGGTTTTAATTCCATGTTTTTTTCTTAGTCCTGCCGGAATTGTTATTCTTCCGCCAGTTGTAACTTTATATTCTCTCTCCATTATTACATTTCTCCCAAGATTAATAGTTAAAATAATGATACGTAAGTTAAAATATCTACAAGAATAACGGGAGAAAGATTATGGACTCACGTGATTGGAGTAAATTTGTTGTCAGAGTGCCGGTTTTTGGAGAAGTTCTTAACGCATAATTAGATTTATATTAAACTCCGATTGGCGCAAGAAATTTGAGCTCGTTTTTCAGCATTGTTGCTTTCAGCGGAATCTTTCCTATCATCTCGCCGTCGGCTTCGATCAAACATTCATCACCAATCGGTTCGATCGTACAGCTTTCTACTTCTTTGTAATATAACTCGGGGTGATTTACAAATCTACCTTTACGGATATTAGAAAGATTTTTTAAGTAGTCTATCAGACTGACATTTCCGGCAAGTGTAATGGAGTATTTTCCGTCATTCACTTTTGCGTGCGGTGCAATGCACAACCCGCTTCCGAAATATTTTCCGTTCGCTAAACACAATATCAGCAAGCTGCCACTCCAATTAAATTCTTCGGAAATAATCCTTAATTGTTTTCTCTTGTATTTCAAGAAACCAAGAACTGTGGCTTTAAAAAAATCAAAGTTAGGTCCATAAATCTTTTTGCCTTCATTAACACGTTTGGCAATTTCAGCGCCGAGTCCTATATCAGTTATGTTGTTAAAATATCTAACAGCATTTTCGCCGTTCATATTTTTGTATTCGAGCTTTCCAATATCAATTGGAGTTGTTGAGTTGTTTTTCAGCAGCGCGTATAGGTCGGAAAGTTTCTTGGTTAGCTTCATCGTTCGGGCAAAATCATTTCCGCTTCCAAAAGGATACAATCCAACTATTAAATTTTCTCTTTTCGATCTCTCTACTTGCATTACGCCGTTAACAACTTCGCTCATTGTTCCATCGCCGCCGGCGGCAATTAAATAATCTGTTCCGCCCAGCACTGCGTTCTTTGATAGTTCAATTGCGTGTCCATTCCCGTTTGTAACCGAGACCCAAACTAAAAATTCTTCTCCGAATGCATCTTCGATTTCCTTGATGGTTTTTTCGGTATGCTTAAATCGTCCGTTAACTACAAAGTGTATTCTTTTCATATTTCTTTTTTGTTTTTACTTTATAAAATATATAGAAAATTTTATTCGGTTGGTTTAATATATTAATCTGTTCGGATTCAAACCTAAAATAAATTTTCGGCTGGATTACCGCCGATGTGCTCGTTCTATGTAACGTGAAATGTTGCAACGGGCTTTATTTGCCCTGTTATGTTTTCCCTATCGTTAATTCAAATGCTGAAATAAAATAGGATTTGTTTTAAGTTTAGACAAGCGGTAAAATGATAATTGTTAATAATCGAATAATAATATGAGTTCGCTAAAAAACTTCTTCTATCCAAGTTCTATTTGCGTTGCCGGTGCATCAACAAAAGAAAAGAGCATCGGTTACGAATTATTAAACACAATAAAAAGCTACGGTTTTGGGGGAAAGGTTTTTCCTGTAAATCCTAAAGCTGAAGAGATCTTGGGTTACAAGAGTTATAAAAGAATAGAAGAAATTCCCGGGAAGATAGACATGGCAATTGTTATCGTCCCAAAACAATATGTAGAAACTACTATAAACGAATTGATTGCGAAAAATGTTAAAGCGATTGTCCTGATCACAGCGGGATTTAAGGAGATCGGGAAAGAAGGCGAGGAGCTAGAAAACCGCATCATAGAAAAAATAAAAAGATCCGGCGCACGGATGGTCGGTCCTAATTGCATGGGCATCATCAACACTCTTGACAAAATAAAACTCAATGCAACATTTGTAGCTGAAAAACCCGAGACCGGCAGTACGGGATTTTTATCGCAGAGCGGCGCACTTGGTGCTGCAGTGTTAAACTCTCTTCGTGAGACAGATATTAAGTTTGCTCATTTTATAAGCGTTGGTAATAAAGCGGATGTTAATGAAAATGATTTACTTGGTTTTTGGCAAAACGACAGCAATATAAAAACACTTACGTTTTATCTCGAAAGTTTTATCAATGGTGAAGATTTTATTAAACCTTTCATTACAGGCGGCATAACAAAACCGGTTATTGTTCTGAAAGCCGGAATAACTGCAGGTGGAATGAAAGCCGCTTCATCACATACCGGCGCTCTTAGCAGTAAAGACAAAGTAGTTGATGCTTTGATGAAACAGTTTGGAATCGTTCGCGTTTCTGATCTTAACGAATTATTTAATACGGCAAAGGGATTTGAAAATTTTTCGATACCGAAAGGAAACAGAGTTGCTGTTGTTACCAATGCCGGCGGCCCGGCAATTTTATGCGTTGATGCGCTCGAAAATGAAAATTTGATTCTTGCAAAGTTAAGCGATACCACGAAAAGAAAGTTAAGAGAGATTGTACATCCCGAAGGAAGCGTTGAAAACCCCGTTGATCTTCTGCCCGGTGGAACAGCAGAGAATTTTAAAAATGTAATAGAAATAACCTCGGCTGATGAAAATGTAGATTCCGTAATTTCGATTTTTGTTGAGCCTGTGATGGTGTCTCCGTTTGAAGTGATAGAGAATATTAACTCCATTCAAAGCGAGAAGCCGATTTTGCAAGTTGCAATGCCTTTACCCGAATTTTGGGGAAAATATCGAACCGAATCTGCAAAGAAACTTTCTGTGTTTAAAAATCCGGAAGATCCGCCGGAAGTTTTATCGAACATGTTATTCTATTCTTCTTCACAAAAAAGGCGCTCGGAAAACAAAGAGAAATATGATTCTCTTTTGAATTTGAAACCGCACAAGAACTCCTTTGCAAGCGGATTCTTACCTCAAAATGTAATAACAAAATTATGTAATGAATATGACCTGCCGCTAATAAAAAGTAAGCTGCTTAAGCCGTCAAAACTAGATGGTATCGGCAATAATTTTTTTCCGCTCGTATTGAAGGGAGTTAACGCCAATGTTGTTCACAAAACGGAGTTGAGCGCGGTAAAATTGAATATAAAAAATAAAATAGCGCTTCGTAAAGCGGGAAATGAAATTAGGGAAAGCTTTTATAAATCGGGTTATGATATTGAAAATTTTCTTGTGCAAAAGTTTGTAAGAACCAAACACGAATTGCTGATCGGCGGTTTTCGAGATGCGTCGTTTGGTCCTGTAATAATGTTCGGGGCAGGCGGTAAGTACGTAGAAATAATTTGTGATACTTCAATTAGATCCGCTTACATGTGTGATGACGACATTGATGGTATGATCAATGAAACAGTAATTGGAAAAATATTGCATGGAATCCGCGGAGAAAAACCGTGCGATATGGTTGAACTGAAACGAATTATTTTATCCTGCGCAAGAATGATGATTGAAAACAAAAACATTATTGAGTTCGATCTAAATCCATTGATCGTCGGAGAAGATAATAAATATTATGCCGTTGATGTTAGGGTTCGTGTTGAGTAGCTAAGATTAATTATTTTACTTCTTATCTTTACAAAGATCATTTACTCATTAAGAAAGAACGATGAAAATTGCATTCGTTTCAAGCGAAGTTTTTCCATACGTAAAAACCGGCGGACTTGGCGACGTTGCCGGTTCTCTTCCGATAGAGATTTCAAAACTGGGCGCAGAAATAAAATTATTCATGCCCGGATATACTACAATTATAAAAGAAAAATTTACTCTTCAGCTTTTACCTGAACTGGGAGAAATTTCTATTCGAATTGATAAACGAGATCATGCGGTTCGTGTTTTTACTTCAACTCTTCCGAACTCAACCGTCCCTGTCTATTTTGTAGATTGTCCGCATTATTTCGGGCGGGATGAAATATATACAAACGATCCGGATGAAGATGAACGTTTTATTTTATTTTCAAAAAGTGTAATTGAAATAATTCAGCGCTTGAAATGGTCTCCAGATATAATTCATTGCAACGAATGGCAAACCGGACTTATACCAATCTATCTTAAAGGTAATTATGCTTGGGATCGCCTTTTTGAAAAGACAAAAACGGTTTTTACAATTCACAACAGTGCATATCAAGGAAAGTTTCCAAAAGAATCCATTGCTAAAGCAGAAATACAGCACGACTCTTTAATTAAAAGCGGCGTGTGCGAATATTTTGGAGAAATGAATTTTCTGAAGACTGCAATATTAACAGCAGATGTAATAAATACAGTAAGTGAAACTTATGCGCAAGAACTACTTACACCTGAAAACGGAGCCGGCATGGAACCGTTTCTCAATTCCCGTAAAAATGATTTCTGCGGAATTCTTAACGGAGTTGATTACAGTATCTGGAATCCTGAGTTTGATCGTTTTATCCCTCACAAGTATTCGAGCAGGGATCTTTCAAACAAAATGAAAAACAAAAGAATATTGTTACAGCGGTTCAATCTTCCGTTTAGAAAAAACATTCCTGTTATCGGCATAATCTCGCGTCTCGTTGAACAAAAAGGGTTTGATCTTATTTCAGAAGGAGTTGATGATTTAATGAAGCTAAATGCACGTTGGATAATTCTTGGTAACGGAAATTCCAAATACGAAGAATTAATTAAAACGATCGTAAAAAAATACCCAAAGAAAATCTCTGCTTGCTTTAGTTATAACGAAGAGCTTGCTCATCTAATCGAAGCGGGCGCAGATATATTTCTAATGCCTTCCCGTTATGAACCGTGCGGGTTAAATCAAATTTACTCGCTAAAATATGGAACCGTTCCTGTGGTAAGAAAAACCGGCGGACTTGCGGATACTGTTCAAGATTGGAATGAATCAATTGCAAAAGGCAAAGAAACTGGTACCGGGTTTTCCTTTAGTGAATATAATGTGCTATCTCTTGTTCAAACACTACGGCGCACGTTAAACATGTTTGAGAAGAAATCAATCTGGGCTAAAATACAGATCAACGGAATGAAAAAAGATTTATCTTGGGCAAAATCAGCCGATAAATATGTTTCGCTTTATGAAAAAGCCGCCTCAAAAATTAATAGGGCAAATTAAATTGACCGTTCTAAGTTTTAACTTTGAATAATTTCTTCAACAATATTATTATCATACCATGAAACTATCTCAACAGCTTCTTTTTTTCGGAATTGTCTTTTCTGTTTACGGATTAATAAATTTTTACATTATCCGTCGCGCTCTTTTAGTCATTCCTGAATCTTACAAGTCTTTATTTTTAATCACTTCGGTAATAATTATGCTTTCTTTTGTTGCCGGACTTGTACCGGCATTATTTTTTAAAAATATTTTCTCTAAATCTTCCGGGTAATCGAACTGAGAATTCGATTTAAGCTCAGACATTGTTTCTTCATAACAATTATTCTTATAACCTTTTAAAATGGGAAGCGATTAAATTTCTCGGTGCTTGAAGAACTAAAAAATTTGTTTTACCTTGAACTCCCAATAATGGCTCCTCCGCCATTCCCCGTGAATATTTTTTGATAATAAAGAGGATTATTAATATGACCGCATATAAATTCAGCGAAAATTTACTAAATGTTCGAATGTCGCCAATTGTAAGCATCAGTGAAGAAGTGCGGAAAAGAGCCCCAGAATTCAAGGCCGTTACAGGTAGTGACTTTGTGCTTTTCCAGCGCGGTGAGATCGACTTCCAAACACCGCTGTTCATAAAAGAGGCTGCAAAAAAAGCGCTGGATAATGGATTTACTAAATATCCGAAATCCGGCGGTGAAGATGTTTTCAAGGAAGCAATTATTTATAAATTAAACTACTTCAATAATGCAACCGGAATTGATAATGAAAATATCGTTTGCACTTACGGCGGTCAAGAGGCGCTAGAATTATCTTTCAAATTATTTGAAGGTAAAAAAGGTGTTGGTTTTGCGCCATGCTGGAGCTGTGTTCTGGAAAATTTTGTTCCGTATTGTGCTATCAATTTTCACCAGGTTCCTCTTGAAAGCGACTTCAGCATTGATTTCGACCGTCTGGACAAAGAGCTTGAAGGCGCATCATTCTTCTATTTAAATACTCCGCAAAATCCAACTGGCAAGCTTTTTACCAAAGAAGAAGTTACAAGAATCGCGGAACTTTGTTTAAAACACGGTGCTTTTTTGATTTCCGATGAGTCTTATGAAGCAATAGTTTTTGACGGTGCGAAACACTTTAGCCCCACTTCGCTCGAATATGATAATATCGTCAGTACGTTTACATTGTCCAAAACTTATGCAATGACTGGCTGGCGCCTTGGTTATCTTGTTTCCCGCAACAAACAGATTCCAAAACTTCTTAAACTCGGTAATTATACACAGACTGCCGGAGTCACAACTTTTCTCCAGCATGCCGCTGCCGAGGCATTAAGAAATAAAGCCGAGAGCGAAAAAGCTATTGCTAACATGGTGGCTGAGTTTCAAAAAAGAAGAGATGTTCTTTTTGATGGTTTAACTAAAATCAATGGATTGAAAGTTACCAAACCTTCCGGCGGATTTTATTTCTTCCCAAATTTTTCCGTTTTTATTCCAGAAAATTTAGGCGCCGAAGAGCGAAAGCTTTATATATACAATCTTCTTCTTAAAGAAGGCGTGGCCTCTGTCTATGGTTCTTGCTTTGGAAATTATTTTATAGATAATGTAAGATTTTCTTTCTCTACGACCCCAGTTAAAGCAATAGTGGAAGGATTGGAAAGGATGAAAAAAATCTTTTTGAAGTAATTATTTAATAAAAACAAGAAAGTCCGCTGAGGGTTACCGGCTTTCTTAAAAATTTTTTCTTTCTCTTATAACATTCCTATTTTTGAATCATCGTTTTCTTAATTCTGTTAATCTATTATGAAACTTTCTCAACAGCTTCTTTTTTTTGGAATCGTCTTTTCTATTTACGGATTAATAAGTTTTTACATTGTCCGGCGCGCGCTTTTGGTCGTTCCGGAATCTTACAAATCTTTATTTATTATCACGTCGGCAATAATTATGCTTTCTTTTATTGCCGGAAGATTTTTAGAGCGTGTCTCCGTAAATTTTATCAGCAATACTTTGATTTGGATCGGTTCGTTCTGGATTGCGTTTATGTTTTATTTTTTTCTGGTTCTTGTCATAATTGACTTATTGAGATTAATAAATTTAATTATTCCTTTCTTTCCGGCTTTCATTACCCACAATATCGAAAAGACCAAGCGCATAACCGCGCTCATTGTTCTGATTTTAGTCACTGTTACTGTAGTCGGCGGTTACATCAATACAAAGGTTATTATAACAAAAACTTATAAGATGAAAATCCATAAGAACGCCGGAGAACTAAAATCTCTAAACATTGCAATGGCTTCCGACATTCATCTTGGAACCATCATCGGTAAATCATTTCTAAATAAACTTGTAACCGAGATCAACAAATTAAATCCGGATATTATTCTGCTTGCGGGCGATATCATTGATGAAGACTTAGCCGCTGTTATTAAAAATAACATTGGAGAAGAATTGATCCGCCTTAAGTCTAAGTACGGTGTTTATGCAATTACAGGAAACCACGAGTATATCGGCGGCGTAGAAGAGGCATACAGATATTTAATCGCTCACGGTGTAAATGTTTTAAGAGATGAAAAAATAAAAATTGATAACGCTTTCTATGTTGTTGGTAGAGAAGACCGCTCAATAAGACAATTTGCGGAAAAACAAAGAAAAGAATTGAAAGATTTGCTGACCGGTATTGATAAATCTCTTCCGGTTATTTTGATGGATCACCAGCCATTTGGATTAAACGAGGCGCTCGAAAATGATATTGATTTACAAATTTCCGGACATACACACTACGGACAACTTTGGCCGCTCAATTTTATTGTAGAAAAAATTTATGAGTTGAGTTGGGGTTATGGCATCAATGGAAATACTCATTACTATGTCTCCTGTGGTGTTGGCGGTTGGGGTCCACCCGTTAGAACGGGAAGCCGTCCGGAAATTATAAACTTCAAAATAAATTTTGTCGGTCCAAGAAAATAAACCGTGCTGTTGTCTTTACTTTAACAAGATCATTTTCTTCGTTTGAATGTTGTTGCCAACACTTAATTTATAAAAATAAACCCCGCTTGGTAGAGACGCTGCATGGAACGTCTTTACATATTGACCGGGTTGCTGAAGTTCGCTGACAAGCGTGGCAACTTCTCTTCCAAGTACGTCATAAACTCTCAACTTAACAAGCTGTAAAGACTCGCCGCGGCGAGTCTCTACAACTGGGATTGAGTACTTAATCTTTGTTTCCGGATTGAAAGGATTGGGATAATTTTGAAAAAGTGAAAATTCTGTTGGAACCGACTTTTGTTCTTCTTTAATGTCTGTTCTAACATCCGGATATTTAATTCTACTCTGTTTGATTGCATTTTTTAATTCATTAATGGTTGAACCCGCTGCAATAGAAAAACCTACATCAATAGATTGATTTGCGGGGATGATAAATGGTCCCGCTGAAACTACAAAAGAAATATCGCTTGGTCCTGCAGATTTTTTCTTTAACTGGTTGGAAATTGTAATCCATTTTTCTGAATCGCTGAATCCGTTTGCGTCTGCTAAGATTATTTCTCCCGTTGTAGCATTGTTGTCAATTGGATAATAACCATAATTATTTGATGATACTAACGCGGCTCCTACATATGTGTTAACTCCTCTGTTTTTATCAAATGCTACACCAAAATTATCCGTCTCATCATAATAAGTTGAGTCTGTTAATGGTGCCTCTGCAGGGAGGTCCCAATCAAAAAAATATCCCGCATAAAAATTGCTAATGTTTTGTGCTGTTGTGTTGTTTAATCTTGTTTTAAGAATTATATATTTATCGTCCGGTAGTTGTGTGTATGTGTAAGTTGATAAACGTGCTTCTATTCCTAATCCGCCTTTATCATAGAATACTGTATATCCGTCCTGCTCGCTGCCGTCGCTTATTACTTTCATTGGAGTTGATGTAACAAAGTCTTCGCTCTGCTTAGCGAAAATTCTCGCGGCATCCATTAATGTATTGGAAGACGTTCCGTACATAAACGCCCCTTCGAACAAAAGGTTATCGCCGCCGTTAAACCTAAATCCGGATCCTTCAAGATTGTTAGGATAATCATTGAATCCGAGCGCCCCTTTGCTTGTAATACTCATCGTTATTTTACCAACATTATGCGTATCGTATGTTGGATTGATTCGCGCGCTTATCCACTGAAAATCCGAATAGCCTGTGCCGGTAAATTTCAAAAGCAGATTTAAATCATGATTCAACGGTGCATTTGGTTGTACTACGAATTGAAATTTGTTCGAAATATTCTTAACGGAATCCAAAGTGCCCATTGCACCCGTTTCTAAATTCCGGTTCAGAAATTCAACAGAGTTATCGGTGTTCACTAGTTGAACAGAAATGTTTGTCACCGGTTTTAAATAATTTGTGAAAGTAATTTCAATAGAAACTGTTTCGCCCGATTCAAGCAATCCGTTTCTATTTCCCTCATCAACAAATTTAACATCTGTAGCTCGAACAGAAACTGTATTTGTATCGCTGACTGCTCTATATGCATTTATTCTTCCTCTACCCAGAAGATATTTTAAGTCGCTTTTATTAGACTGTTCGATACTATCGGCTGTAACACGAATTTGTTCGGCAAGTTGTAGTGCTGTATAGCTCCGAAATGTGGAAAAGATCAATCCTGCTAACCCGGAGACCAGCGGTGCGGACATTGATGAACCGCTTATACTATTATAAAGTTGATTTGGTAAGTTTCCGGTTCTCTGCCACGTTGATAAAATTGACGTTCCCGGTGCGAAGACGTCAACGGTTCTTCCGTAGTTAGCGGCGATGGAAATCGAATCATTATCAGTCTCAAGCCATCCTACACTTAAAACTCCCTTATAACTTGCCGGATAATAATTTGTTAACTCTCCGTTATTCCCGGCAGCGGCAACAACAAGCGCTCCTTTTGATACTGCATAATTTATAACCTCCTGTGCGAAATGAGAATAATCGAATCCGCCCCAGCTGCAATTGATAACCCACGCCTTTTTGTCTGCGGCATATTTAATGCCTTCATAGCCATACCAGACATAAGGATAACCGTTTGCGTCCCGTTGATCGCCACGCGATACTTTGATCGGAATAAAAGAGCAGTTAAAACCGATTGAAGCAATTCCTGTTTTATTATTAGTTACTGCACAAGCTATTCCCGCAACGTGTGTTCCATGATATCGGTTAAACGGAGAATTGTCTTCGCGCGGGTCATTATCCGGAATCCCGTTTTCGCCTCCAAAATCTTTTCCAACAAAAAGACCGTGATCATACCAAACATTTGCCAAAAGATCGGGATGTGTCCAATCAACGCCGGTATCAACAATGCCTATAATAATTCTGGAGTCGCCTTTAGTAATATTCCATGCAGAATCTGCAAGTACTCGCTGTAAATTTTTTTGTTGATTCAAAACATATAGAGAGTCGTTAGGCGAGAAAGTAACCGTGTGTATATATTTGGGTTCCGCCCATTCAATTCCAGGTTGTTTTGAAATTTTTGAAGCGAACTCCAACGGATCTTCTGCGGAATCATACTTTAAAAGATATATTCTGCTTAAAGCTTCTTCTCCTTTGTTCAATTTTGATTGTGCCGGAAAAAGCTGGGTCGTTTCTTGAATTGAAAAACCGGGTAATGATTTATTTAGCGCTTTAGGAAGAGCGGAAATATTTTCTTTTACTTTAACAACAAGCGTGTTGGAAAGATAAAAGGCGCTGCCTTTTTTAATTATCTCTTGTGCACGCAAAAGAGAAATAGAAAAAAGTAAAAGAGAAATGAAAAAAAATATTTTTCTATTCAATACCGTGTAACCTCTTTAATTAATCAATGGTAAGTTTATGAATCCGGTCCGTAAGACTCAATTGATTTTTATCTACACCGCCCAACGTCACTCTCTTAATAAAGAGATGAAGCCGTGTGATCATAACTATTTTTTCTTCAATTCAAATACATTGTTCTTGCTATCAGCATCCGGTACCAATTTTGTGTTCAGCTCAACTTTCTGAATCTCTTTTTTCGTTTTGAGATCAATCTTTGTTTCCTTGTTTCCGGTTTTCCATAATGCGGTACTTTTGTGAATATTTTCTGTAGTGCTATCTGTATATGTAACGTTCAAATCAATAGGAACTTGATAAAGCCGGAACACCAACCGTTTAAGTGTATCAGGACTTTGATTGTAAAATTTGATTTGTGCAAATCCTTTAACGGTATGTTCTTTCGGAAATACTTCCGCTTGTATTTTGTAGTCAGAATGATTTATCCAATAGTTCGCGCCGGGTTTGCCGTCGTAAGACCGTGTTCCTTTTTCATATGCCTTAACAATGTTGCGCGGAATGTAGATAGTAGAATTTTGTGCTTGTGTTATATTGGTCAATAAAATTACTGAGAAGAAGATTTTTGAAATGAATGTTAACAAGTTTTTCATGATGCCTCAACTTTGTTTCGCATTTAGATGCCGTTACTGCCAATAATGTTTTTTTTATTGTTATTTAAATTCAACGGTGTTGTCGTTCAAATTCACGTCCGATATCTGTGTGCTGCCAAGTTCAATCCTTTTTACTTTCGCCTTCTGTTTGATAATTGTTAGTATCCCGACCTTTCCGTCTTTCCACTCATCAGCGTTTTTATCATATACTATTTCGCTTGTTCCGTCTTCGTAATAAAATTTAATTATGATCGGTAACGGCAAGCCGCCTTTGTTAGAAACGTTTACGCTTACTCCGCCCTCAATCTTTTTAGCTGTCAATGATAGATCGGGATATTTTGTTTCGAAGAACCATGGTTTAAAGAACCAATTAAGATCTTGTCTCGCTGTTTCATTAAACGTAAAAAAGAAATCATAGGGTATCGGGTGTTTTCCATTCCAGCGATTCATGTATTCATGCAAACACTTTTTGAAAAAATCATCGCCTAACAGTTGACGTAAAAATTCATAAGCAGCTCCGGGTCTTCGATATGAAGCGGTTCTATATGATGCGCCTCTCAATTCGTAAGATAAAACCATCGGCGGTATGTCTTGCTCGTTGCCGGCGAATTCACTATAGCTTAACGCATTTCTTTTTCTTGGATCATATCCCGGTGCGTTGGCGGTTTGAAAATCAAACGGAAGCATTGTTGCCCATCCTTCATCCATCCACGCGTACTTGCGCTCGTTGATCCCCATATAAAATGGAAAATACGTGTGAGAAATTTCGTGAGATGTTAAGTGCACCTCGCCTTGTAGATCCGGAACGGATGAATCATTAACCATCATCGGAAATTCCATTCCGCCCACACCATTGAACACTGTCATCTCGGGATAAGGAAAAGGAACTCCCGGAATGTGTGTGGAAAAACTTTCGATCGCTTTTCGTGCAACTTCTGCAACCGTATAAAAATCTTTTGATGATTTATTATAAGCCGCATCTATAAATGTTCTACGTCCAGAAATTTTATCTACAATCAAACTTGAACCGTCCCACAAATAATGGTCACTCGTTGCAAAAGCAAAATCCATTACGTTCTCTGCTTTGAACTTGTAAATAAGTTTCTCCTTGTCCGCGGTCGTCAATCCATTTTGATAATCCATCTCCTCTACTATTTTAACAACTGTGTCTGAGCTGTAAGCTTTTTTATATCGTTCCAATATTTCTTTTGCAAAAACTTCTTCCGGGTTTTGTAAAACTCCGGTAGCCCAGACTAAATAGTTTTTCGGAACAATTAGTTCAACTTCATAATTTGAAAAATCGTTATATGTTTCAACTTGACCTGTATAATTAACAACATCCCATCCGTCAATGTCATCATACACAGCAATCTGTGGAAACCAATAAGCCACAAAGAAAGTTGTGCTGTCGTATGCGCCCATTCTAACTTGAGATTCATTCGGTAGAACAAAATTCCACTGAAACTTTAATTCTGCTTTAGATTTTGGTGCAATCGGTTTTTCAAGAGGAACAAAAAGATTAGTTCCTTCCCGGCGCAAGGAATTTTTCGTTCCGTCTGTTTTTATTTCGGTACCATTAACAAATATTCCTTTTGATTGAACTCCTTCTGTTAGTACGCGCGGAGAAATTTCAAAATCCCGGGAATTCCCTTTGCGGTACAAGTCCATCAGAATTTTTATAACTATCTGCTTTAGCGTATCGGGACTATTATTATAGTAGGTAATTGTTTCCTCTCCGGAGAGCTTTCGAGATTTGGGTTCAAGCTCTGCTTTAATTTTATATTCGGCTTTGTTCTGCCAATAATTCGATCCGGGTTTGCCTTCAAGCGTGCGTGTGCTTTTTTCAATTGCTCTTTGAATGTTTAGCGGAATGGTTAAAGAAGATTTCTGCGCAACCAAAATTGTTGCTAAAAGAAAAATTACAGCGGTAAAAATTTTTCTGTTCATCATAGTCCCGTTAATAATTTGCTTGTTGAATTAGTTGGCGGTAAAAATAGGTTGGCGGCAGATTTTTTACAAACTATTTATTTATGCTGTAATTATGAGAAGTGAGACGACACAGAGCGCAATTCAAAATTTATTACGGCAGATCATGAACCGGGTTTATGTAGCGTTTGTAATTATGCTTCGGCTTTTTCCATCTTTGGTATTTTTGCAAGCGCTTGCTCAAGATCTTCTATAATATCTTTCACGTTTTCAATTCCAACCGATAGCCGAACTAATCCTTCAGTAATTCCTGCATCCTTGCGTGCATCAGCACCCATTGATAAATGGGTCATGCTTGCGGGGTGTTGGATTAAACTTTCAACTCCGCCGAGTGAAACTGCAAGTGTACATAACTTAACGGAGTTCATCATTACTTCTCCGGCTTTCAATCCGTCTTTTAATTCGAACGAGATAATTCCGCCGGTTCCGTTGTGCTGTTTCAAACCGACTTGATAATTTGGGTGACTTTTAAGTCCGGGATAACGAACCCATTTAACTTTCGGATGATTCTCGAGATACTCTGCTATGAGTTGTGCGTTCTCACAATGTTTCTGCATTCGTAAAGCAAGCGTCTTTAATCCGCGGTGAACAAGAAATGAATTGAACGGATCTATTACTCCGCCGAGTTGATTTAAAATTTTTCTCATCTTAAGAAACATCTCTTCATCTTTAACTATTATAATTCCGGCAACAACGTCTGCGTATCCGTTTAAAAATTTTGTCATGCTGTGAAGAATTACGTCAACGCCAAACTGAAATGGCTGCTGAAGCGCCGGACTCATGAATGTATTATCAACAACAACGAGTGCGCCGTGTGCGTGTGCAATTTTTGATGCTGCTTCGAGATCGGAAATTGCAAGAGTTGGATTTCCCGGTGTTTCAACATAAACAACTTTTGTGTTCGGTTTCATTGCTTTTTCAATTTCTTCGGGAAATGCCGTATCTACAAATGTTGATTCAACTCCGAACTTTCCTAAAATGTTTTGAAGAAGAGTAAGTGTTGGTCCATAAACAAATTTTGAACAGACTACATGATCGCCCGATTTAAGTAACGTAAAAAAAATTGTGCTTATTGCCGCCATTCCGCTTGCGCATCCCAAAGCTTTGTGTCCGCCTTCCAATTCCGCAACTGCATTTTCCATCGCTTCGATAGCTGGATTCTCTAAACGTGTGTAAATATATCCGTGTCCTTCTCCTTTGAAAAGAGATGCACCCTGTTCTACGGACTCAAATTTAAATGTGGATGTTTGATAGATCGGCGGAACAACCGGACCAAATTCATAATCATTCATTCCTGCGCGAACTGTTTTGGAATCGAATTGTAATTTTTTATTTCTCATTTTTTCTTCTTCGTATTTTTTAATTTTTCTAAATCTGTTAGGTCCTGTAGTCTTCCGGCAGCTTTCTTGTTTATTTTTAAATCATCAAAAGATAATAAAAATATTTCTTCTCCATCATATTCTGTTTTCACTGCTCTTTTGTAGCTAGTAACGAAATCCAATCCGGCAATAGAAGTCATGATATCAATTCTGTCTGGTTCATAACCAAGCTGAATAATTGCGTCATTCTCCATAAAATCCATTTTTGATAAACCCAACGATTCAAAACCAAATTCATTTAAAACGGTTATCATCTTCTGGGCGTTAGTCTCGGTGTTATTTATCCACACGTCTAGATCGCCTGTGAAGCGAATGTAACCATAATATATTACCGCTTGTCCACCAACAACAATGTACTCAGCTTGATGTTCGTTTAGTAACTGTAAGAACTCTCTGAAATCCTTTGTAAGCATTTCCCAAATACCTCTTGTATCTATTTCTTAATTCTTCTGCGGCAGCAAACCTTTCTTCGGGTGTTTTTGAAAGCCAGTATTCAAGATCGTAATTGCGCTTATCTTTTAACGATATTTTTCTAACTACTTTTTCCATTGTTTTGTTTTTATTCTTCTCCGTTTCCGTTTTCTTCTTCTGGAATTACGCGTGCTATATCTGCAATATCGTCTCCTTCGTTCAAACGGATTAATCTTACTCCTTGCGTGTTTCTTCCCATAACACGCAGTTCTTTAACTGCTTGGCGGATTACCATTCCGCCCGTTGTAATAATAACAAGTTCGTCCGCATCGTTTACTTCTTTCATCGCAATTAGTTTTCCGTTTCTGTCGGAGGTCTTCACAGTAATAACTCCTTTGCCGCCGCGTCTTGATAATCTGTAGTCTTCTATCTCGGAGCGTTTGCCAAATCCTTTTTCTGTAACAACCATCAATGTTGTTGCGTTACGGATTACAAGCATTCCTATTACAACATCGCCTTTGCCTAATCTAATTCCGCGCACGCCGGTTGCAGTTCTGCCCATATTGCGGACATCTTTTTCGTTGAAGCGGGTTGCCATTCCGTTTCTTGTTCCGATGATGATCTCATTCTTTCCTTCACTCAGTTTCGCTTCTATCAAACGGTCGCCCGCAGTAAGACTGATTGCGTTTATTCCTCCTTTGCGGATATTTGAATAAGCCGAGAGAACTGTTTTCTTCACCGTTCCTTTTTCAGTCGCCATCACAATAAATTTATCATCGGTAAATTCTTTTACAGTAACAAATGCAGTGATGTTTTCTTCTTTATCTTTTTCGATAAGATTTAAAATAGATCTTCCTTTTGTAGCGCGTCCGCCTTCAGGAATTTCATGAACTTTGAGCCAGTAACATTTTCCGCGATCGGTGAAAAACATAATGTAGTGATGTGTTGACGCAATGAACATGTGCTCTATAAAATCTTCTTCTCTTGTTCCGGCGCCGGTTACTCCTTTACCGCCTCTTCCTTGTTTTCTGTAGCCGCTAACCGGAAAGCGCTTGATAAATCCCGCGTGAGAAATTGTTACAACAACATCTTCCTCTGCAATTATATCTTCAAGCGAAAATTCTTTCAGCTCGCGTTCGATAGAAGTTCTGCGTTCATCGGCATATCTTTCTCTCAGAGCAAGAAGTTCGTCTTTAATTATTGTCCATCTTTTCTTTTCGTTTGTTAGAATGCCTTTCTGTTTTTCGATGAACTTAATTGTTTCTTTGTATTCATCTTCTATTTTTTGTCGTTCAAGTCCCGTTAAGCGCTGCAGGCGCATATCAAGAATTGCCTTCGCTTGAATTTCCGAAAGCTTGAATTTTTTCATCAAATTATTTTTTGCAGTCTCTGTGTCTTTCGATTTCTTGATCGTCTGAATTACTGCGTCAATGCTATCAAGCGCAATAATGTATCCTTCTAAAATATGTGCTCGTCTTTCTGCTGCATCAAGATCGAACTTCGTCCGTTTGATCAACACGTCCATTCTGTGATCGAGGAAGTGCTGCATCATCTGCTGAAGCGTTAAAACTTTCGGCTGACCGTTCACGAGCGCAAGCATTATAACGCCGAACGTTACCTGCATAGCCGTGTGTTTGAAAAGTTGATTCAGCGTCAATACCGGTTGTCCGTCCCGTTTCAATTCTATAACGACACGCATGCCGTCGCGGTCTGATTCATCGCGGATGTTTGAGATGCCGTCTATTTTTCCACCGCGCACAAGCTCGGCAATTTTTTCTATCAACGTTGCTTTATTTACTTGATACGGAATTTCCGTGATGATAATATTTTCTCTATCGTTCTTTAATGTTTCAATGTTGGCTTTTGCCCGGATAACTATTCTTCCGCGTCCGGTAAGGAATGCTTCTTTCACTCCATCGTAACCGTAGATAATTCCGCCCGTTGGAAAATCCGGCGCCTTAACATATTTCATCAACTCTTCCGGAGTCGTTTTCGGTTTATCAATTATTGCAACAAGTCCGTCAACTATTTCGCCAAGGTTATGCGGTGGAATATTTGTTGCCATGCCAACTGCTATACCGCTTGCGCCATTTACTAATAAGTTCGGTAAGTAAGATGGAAGAACGGTCGGCTCTTGTAATGATTCATCAAAGTTTGTTGCGAATGCAACTGTGTTCTTATCAAGATCGCGAAGCATTTCATCTGCAATTCTTGCAAGACGCGCTTCAGTGTAACGCATTGCCGCGGGTGAGTCGCCGTCAACGGAGCCGAAGTTTCCTTGTCCGTCCACCAAAGGATAACGCAGAGAAAAATCTTGAACCATGCGCACCATCGAATCGTAAACCGCGGTGTCTCCGTGCGGATGATATTTACCAAGCACTTCACCAACGATACGTGCGGATTTTTTATATGGTTTATTATGAGGAACGCCAAGCTCGTGCATGCCGAATAGAACTCTGCGGTGAACCGGCTTTAATCCGTCTCTTACATCGGGTAATGCACGTGCAACAATTACGCTCATTGCATAATCTATGTAAGATGATTTCATTTCTTCTTCGAGTGATACGGGAACTACTTTTTCGAATATGGTTGTCATAGTTTATTTATTCTTGTTCTGTTTTTGTTGAGCGAACAGCCTGTTCGCTTTACGTTTGTTTAATGTGTGTTACTTTTTCGAATATCGTTGTCATCAGTATTATATCTTTTTTAATTAATTAAATTTTTTTCTTGATCGTGCTCTTGACCTGCCCGTCCGGCAGGCGGGTCTTAATCATGATCTCTTCTTTTGAGCAAGAGCATGATCACGAACAAGATCATGATTAAGTACTACTTTTTTCGAAAATGGTTGTCATGTTTTTGTTTCTGATTTAGGATTTATGAATTATTCTTTAGTGATCCAAAAAGTTTTTACTTTCTTAAAGTGTTCAATTCGTTCGCTAATTTTAATTACTTCTTTGGGATAAAACTCCAACATCACTTCGCAAAATTCTAACATCCATTTTTTTTTGAATAATTTTGATTGATTATTATCTTGTTCGCGTTTGCAATCTGAATTTGCCCCCAGTCTAATGCACCAATCGTTAAACAATCCCACGACAAAAATTCAATGGGAACAAAATTCACAGCTTCAACTTTTATATTTGTCCCCATTATATTATATGCGACATTAAGAATAACAAAATAATTTGCGTCGTCTTCATAAAATCTTGCTAATCTTTCTACAGATGTTAAATTCGGCATATTGAATTTTGTGTCTATTCTGTGAGTTTTAACATCAACAACATTATAGTTGCCCTCTTTATCGTTGAAAGCCATATCGGCCATTGCTCTTCTGGCAAATGAGGCACTATACTCACCACAGTATTCGCCAAGTATTTTTTGAAAATTTTCTGCAAGGACAGATTGTATCGCATCTCCCGCGGCCCTTGGACTTGTTGCGGTCGTCTCACTCATAAATTCTTTATGGGTATTTATGAAGTCTGTTATCTTTTTCTCGATCTCTTTATATGCTTCCGAATAAAATAATTTGCTTTTGGTCATTCTATGCCCCCTTTTTTATATCAAATAATGAAAACGTTGTTTCTTCTTTTTTATTTTCTTTTGCACTAGAGACCTTCTTCTGATCTCTTAATGAGTTTCTCTCCCAAAAGACTCCTTCATGATAACCTTGGATTGTTTTATCTTCTTCGGCAAGATGTAATCGTTTCTGTATAAGACAAGCATACGTTTCATCAAGCTCAATCCCTGCATACTTACGACCTAGTTTACTTGCCACTACTGAAGTAGTCCCGACCCCTAAAAATGGATCAAAAACAAAATCCCCGTCATTGCTAGAAGCAAGAATAATTTTCGCTAGAAGCTTTTCTGGCTTTTGTGTCGGATGATCGGTGTTCTCTGGCATAGACCAATAAGGAATAGAAATATCTGTCCAAATATTAGATGGAAAAGTTAATCTGTACCCTGTGCCGTCTTCTTCCTTAACCCAATCTTTCGGTTCTCCATTTTCGTCTGTATATGGTGCAATAATTTTCTTTTTTAGCTTCACGGCATCAACGTTAAAAACAAAATCGTCTGAAAGTGTGCAGAACCAAATATCTTCAGTATTATTTTTCCAATTAGTTTTTGCGCCTCTTCCTTTTTCCCTTTCCCAAGTAATTCTATTTCTTACTTTGAAATATTTTTCTACAACTTGTTGGATCGCTCCAGAGGATCGCCAATCGCCACAGATATAAATTGAAGACGTTTTCTTCAGTGTAGGAATCAGTTTAGTAATCCATGAGTCAATCCATTTGACATAATCTTCGGAAGACATCTCTTTGAAAGTGTTGCCGTTAAAATTTTTCGTCAGGTTGTACGGAGGATCGACAAATAATAAATCAACAAATCCTTCCGGTAGAAATTCCAGTACCTCAAACAAATCTTGGTTTATGGTTTTATTCTCTATCTGTGCTATTGTTGTTTGTTCACAAATTTTAATAAGCTCTTTTCTATATAAAGACTTTTCTTCTTCTGATAAAGTCATAGTTTTATTTCTCGGTGCCCTTTTCTTTTCTATATTTTTTTCTTCTAACATAATTTCGATCTCAAACTATCTTTTCTTTCAGAGTACTACTTTTTCAAAAATGGTTGTCGTAATAAATTATCTCTATTAGAAAAATTATTCTTTTATATAATTACCCTTGCCAATAGTGGCTTCTATTCTTAGCTGCAAGCTTTTTGTTAGCTTTTCTCCTTTACCTTCTTCATAAAGAATAAATGGATAGTGATTAACGTCGAAGTGAATTTGTATATCTTTATGTTCGAAGAAGAGTTTTTCGCAAATTGGAATAACGGGAATGTTCAACCCTCGCGCAAAGCCTGCTTCATAATAAACTCCATTATTGTTCTCTGTAAAATCAGCTACCATAAATTTGCTTCTTTTTATATTAGCAATTATTTCATCATCTATAAGGTTATTGTGGGGTTCTTTGTCTATTCTAACGGGTTTATAACCTGCCCCATATATTCCAGGTTCTATCCACATATCACAAAAAGTTTTTCTTTCTTCGCTAAATTTCATTGCTATAAATGCCGACCGACTTTCGAGATTAACTGTTTTTAATGAATTTATGTATGTCCATCCTTGTGGAGAAATTCGCGACGGTCCTATTGATTCAATAAATTTTCTCTCGCTTATTATTATTGTGTGATATAGAAATCCAAATTCCTGAATATCTTTACACCACGCCTTTCCGAATAATTCTAAATATCCACGTGTTTTATTTTCGTCGAGTCCTATTTTTCCAGGAAAATTTTCTGCGTTTCTTTCTCCAATTATTCTTGAAACAAAATGATAATAATCAGGAATGGTTGCGCCGGGATCGGGAAAATTTTTAGCTAGACTTAACATAATTTTTTGGATTTTTTCTTCAACGTCTGGTGTTGGCAATTCTAAAAGTCTATAAACATCTTTTAGATTAATCGTCGTCGATTGATTCTCGCTCAACCAACCAGACAAATTTGCTCTTTTTCGATCGTCTCGAACATTATTTAAAATCTCATTTGCGGCTTCTTGTGTTATGTAAAACTTTCCGCATTTATAACAGTTTAGCGACTCAATCCTTCTCGCCTCGTCTTCATAACTATTAATTAAAGGCAAATTACATACGAGACACTTTTTTTGCATAACTTAAAGCTCTATTCAATTATAAAAGTAGCGTTGCCAGTCCAAAATAAAACAGTATCGTGCTTACATCCGTCAGCGCAAGAGTAATTGGTCCCGCTGCAATTTTGGGATCCAGCTTAAACGCATGCAGCGCAGACGGAACACTTAGTCCTAAAACTGCCGCAATCAACTGAACGAGTAAAACGCTCAACGCAATTACTGCCGCCGATACTAAAGAACCTTTCCAGATCAATACAATCAAACCAACCAGAACCGCACAGCTTAATCCGATCAATCCGGCGGTTTGAATTTCCTTAAATAAATTTTTCAAGTACCACTTCCACGACGGCTGCGCCGTATGAAGAGTTTGTATCGCAACTGTCATAGATTGGATGCTGATGCTTTCACCGAGACCGAGTATCATTGTTAAAAAAAACGCAACTAAAATGCTTTCTGTTAAAGTTGCTTCAAAAAAACCGGCAAGTAATGCGCAGACAGTTCCTCCGGTAATTGTTGAAAGGAGCCACGGAAATCTGTACCGCCATGCTTTTAACGGAGAAGCATTCTTTACTTCGGAAATCTTAAAACCGATCTCTTCAAAAACATCGTTCACCTCTGCGGGCTCTTCAATATTAAGAAGTTCTTCGGTAAAAAGATTTACATCAACAATACCGAGCAATCTTCTCTCCTCGTCAACGACGGGGAAAGCTAAAAATTTATAAGTTACAAAGAACTCGCATGCATCATAAACGGTTGCCGTTTTTGGAAGTGCTGCAACACGCTTAACCATCAACTCTTCTATTTTCTGCTGCGGCTTTCCGGTCAACAATCTGCGTGTCGGCAGAACACCGACAAGTTTTTTCTCATCATCAACAACATAAAAGTAAACTATTCTTTCGCCGAGACCTTCTTCTCTAATCTTCTTAAGCGTTTCCTCAACAGATAAATTTTTATCAAGCGCGGTAAAATCTTTGCGCGCATGTTCTAAAACCGGTTGATGATATGTATGTTTGTCGTGCATTCTTGATCTTGTTCATGCTCTTGCTCTAACAACAAAAGATCAAGATTAAGATCACGATCAAGAGCAAGATTTTAAATTATATATCTAAGTTCGCGTACTTAGCGTGTTTCTCAATGAACGCGCGGCGCGGTTCAACTGCGTCGCCCATAAGTGTTTCGAAAATTTTATCTGCCGCTGCTGCGCTTTCCACATTTACCTGTAGCACTGTCCGCGTTTCGGGATTCATTGTTGTTGACCACAACTGTTCCGGATTCATTTCTCCTAAACCCTTGTAACGTGAGATCACAATTCCCTTTGTTGAAATTGTGCCTTCGCTTTCTTCTGCTTCTTCGCCTTCTACAACAATCACTTCCTCTTTACCTTTTAAATCTGCTTTGAACCGTTTCAAAATTTTATCGCGTTCGTCGTCATCAAAAGCGTAGTGTTCTTCTTTCCCTTTTTTAATTTTGTAAAGCGGCGGTTGTGCTATGTAAACTTTACCCGATGTGATCAGCTCTTTCATGTGGCGGTATAAAAATGTTAAGAGTAACGTCCGGATGTGGCTGCCGTCCACGTCGGCATCTGTCATTAAAATAATTTTCCCGTAGCGTGCTTTTTCGTGATCGAACTCTTCACCGATTCCTGCGCCGATCGCAGAGACCATCGCTTGAATTTCTATGTTCTCTAGAATCTTGTTGATCTTTGCTTTCTCAACATTCAAAATTTTTCCTTTTATCGGAAGTATTGCCTGGAATCTTCTATCGCGCCCCATCTTTGCAGAACCGCCTGCAGAATCTCCTTCAACAATGTAGATCTCGCAATGTTCGGGATCGTTGATTGAACAATCTGCAAGTTTGCCTGGTAAATGCATCGTGTCAAGAGCGTTTTTTCTGCGAACAAGTTCGCGAGCTTTGCGTGCCGCTTCGCGGGCTTCTGCCGCACGCATACATTTATCAATTATTTTTTTTGCTATCGCACTATTCTCTTCTAGAAATTCTGAAAGTTTTTCTCCGACGAGCATTTCTACGGCAGATTTAACTTCACCGTTTCCGAGTTTAGTTTTTGTCTGTCCCTCGAACTGCGGTTCCATTACTTTAATGGAAATTACCGCCGTCAATCCTTCTTTGAAGTCGTCGCCTGTTAAAGTTATTTTGTTGCTGTCTTTGATGAGTCCGTTCTTGTATGCGTAGTTGTTAAGCGTTCTTGTGAGCGCGGTTCTAAAACCAACAAGGTGTGTTCCGCCTTCTATCGTGTTAATGTTGTTTACATATGAGTGAACGTTTTCGGAATATGAATCGCTGTACTCAAACGCGATTTCAACCGGCGTGTTGTCTTTCTCTCCTTCGATGTAAACCGGTTTGTGAATCGGCGAACGGTTTTCATCAAGATATTTTACAAAGTCAATCAATCCGCCTTTGAACTTATAAACTTCTTCCTGGTCTTCCGCTTCGTCTTTCAGTGTCATTGTAACTTCTTTATTAAGGTATGCGAGTTCGCGCAGTCTTTCCGAAACTGTATCAAAGTGAAATTTTATAGTTTTGAAAATTTCTTTGTCCGGCATAAAGGTAATTTTGGTTCCGGTGTTTTCGCTTTTGTATGTACCGATCTGTTTAACATTCGCTTTAGCAACGCCGCGTTTATATTCTTGAGAATAAATTTTCCCTTCCCGTTTCACTTCGACTATAAGCCATTCCGAAAGAGCGTTCACAACAGAAACACCTACGCCGTGAAGTCCGCCGGAAATTTTATAAGAATTCTTATCGAACTTTCCTCCCGCATGAAGAACCGTCATAACCACTTCAAGAGCAGATTTTTTTTCTTCCGGATGCATATCAACCGGAATTCCTCTTCCTCTGTCTTCCACCGTAACGCTTTGGTCCTTGTGGATGGTTACAATTACGCGGTCATTGTATCCGGCGAGAGCTTCATCAATACTGTTATCAACTACTTCGTTGATCAGGTGATGAAGTCCGCGCGATCCTATATCGCCAATATACATTGCGGGGCGTTTACGTACTGCTTCAAGTCCTTTTAATACGTTGATGCTTTTCGCGTTGTATTCGTCATGCTTAGCTACGATGTTCTTTACTTTTTCTTTCGCCATAATTTATCTGTTTTCCTTCTCTACAAAAACCTTAATGTTTTTATTACTTGTCCGTTAAAATGTTTATTTATTTTTTCTGCTATTAGATTTTTTCTAAGGTTCAACTCGCTTTTCCAGACAGAGTTTTCTACCCTAAGAAATAAAATTTGTTTTTCTACTTTAACCGCTTGAGCAATCGGTTTTAATTCCGGAAATATTTTTTCAAATTCATCTACTATGTTGTAATTCTTAAGCGACTCGCGCAGATTGGTAAACTCCGCTTCTTTATTCAACACGTCGTCAAGTGTTCTAAAACTGCTACGCGTATGCCGCTTTGCCATTGCTAACTTTTATTAAAAGATTTTCTTTTCCAATATCCAACCCTTCCGTCTTAGTAAGGTCGGTCATAGTAATAAATGCCTGTCCTATTTGAGAAAGATACCGGCTGATTCTTCCGGAGCGATAAACATCAAGTTCGCCGAAAACGTCGTCCATCAAAAAGATCGGTGTCTTTCCAAGTTTTTCTTTCATAAAAAAGAACTGACCAAATCGTAGAGCAATCTGAAATGTTTTATGCTGCCCTTGTGAACCAAAGCGTTTTAGCTCCAGATCGTTTATATAAAAAATAAAATCTTCTCTGTGTGGTCCGGCTAAGTTCGTTCCTCTTCTCAGTTCATCTTCGCGTAGATCATTTAGTTCTTCTCTAAATCTTTCCGATATTTTTTCCTTGTCTGTTCCCGAAAAAGAATCATAAATTATTTTCGGTTCTTCGGCTCCTTCTATAATCTGATTATAAGAATCTTTAAGGTAACAGTTAAACTCTATAACAAATTTTTGTCTATGTTTAATTATTTCCGTGCCGCTTATGATTAGAGATTCCGTCCATGCATCCAGCTGATCATATAAGTTTTGATTACGTGTTTCTTTTATCTGCGTCAACAATGAAGAGCGCTGACGTAATGTTTTGTTGTACTCCAGCAATATTTCCAAATACGTGTGGCTCGCCTGCGAAATTACTGAATCTACAAATCTTCGCCGTTCCGCAGGTGCGCCTTGTGTAATTGCGTGATCGGATTGTATAAGCGAGACAATCGGAAATTTTCCTATAACCGAAGTAGAATTAAAAACTTGTTTGCCGTCCAAATAAAAATTCTTTTTCCCTTTTGAAGAATCGAAAAATATCCGCGTGTTGTTTTCTGTTAAATCTGAAAAGTTTCCTTTCGCATCAAAATATTGTTCGCCAAACATTATAACATCGCTCTCGTTTGCTAGATTTAAATTTTTAGTAGTACTCAAATAGTAGATTGCCTCTAATATGGATGTCTTTCCCTGCCCGTTTCCACCAACGATGAGATTTAACTTGTCGGAAAAATTCAGCGATGTGTTTTTATGCAGTCTGAAATTTTGCAATTCGATTTGCTTAAGAACCATTTTACGTATTTAATCGAACCGGCATCAACAACATCATTAAGTCAAGATTTTCTTTTTTCTGAACCGGTTCTACTACTACCGCTTTGGTCGGTGAGTGAAGTTTAAAAATTATTTCTTCTTCGCTGCTTAAGTGTGTAAGAACATCGTTAACGTATGCTGAGTTGAATCCGATTTCCAGAGCATCTCCTTTGTATTCACAAATTACTTTTTCTTCTCCCGAAGCGCCTATATCCAAATCTTCTGCAGAGATTTCCAAAGCATCCGTCGTAATTGAAAACTTAACCCGTCTTGTGCTAGATGTTGAAAACAGCATCATTCTTTTTATTGACTCGTGAATATCTCTGGTGTTTACTTTCATAAAAAATTCGTTCTCGAGTGGAATTACGCTTGCGTAGTCGGGATACTTCTGGCTGATGAGCCGCGTGATCAATTCGATGTCATTCAACTTAAACGATACATAAGTTTTTGTAAGATGGATTTTAACATCCTTCTCGTTCAATATTTTCAAGAGAACAGAGACCGCTCTTTCCGGAACAACGTATTGTTGATTGAACGCCGCCTTAATATTTTTATTCAACATGTTTACAAGTCTGTGCCCATCGGTAGTTACAAAACGTAATCCGTCTTCTCTAAACTCAAATAATGTACCCATCATTGCTGGACGCATTTCTTCTTTGCTCATTGCGAAGGCACATTTTTCAAAAGCAAATCGTAGTTCTTCTCCGTTGATCAATACTTCGTTTATATCTTTTGCGTTTTTATCGGTTTCTACAGAAGGAATTTCCGGGAACTCGTCGGCATCTAAATAACTGATGGTATATTTTCCCATGTCTGTAATGATGTTAATTTTTTTGTTCGCCATTAACTTGAAATGAATTGTTGTGTCTTTCAAAGAACGAACCACATCGTTTAGAAGTCTTGCCGGAACCACTATTTTTATGTTTTCGTCTGCCACTATGTTAAGTGAAGACTTCAAAGAAATTTCTAAGTCGGTAGCATAAATGGTAAGCTGCCCGTCTTTAACTTCAAATAAAAAATTTTCCAGAATAGGCATTGGTGTACGTGTAGGAACGGCCGGAATGATTTTGCTTAGAAGTTTTTCGAGTTCTTTACTGTTAACTTTGAATTCCATAATTCATCTCCTGGTTGGAACAAAAATATCAAAAAATGCTACCATTTTCAATTTGTGTTCTGCTTCTGTTTAAGCGTTATCAACAGCGTTATTATTATATAAACTATATATATACTTAAAGATGATTAATAATAAGCAGTGTTAACTTGTGTATAAGTATTTTTTATTAACCGTATAATTAAATTTCCAAACAAATAACCAACAGATTAAAGTTGGTAAGATAACAACAAACGTAAGTTATCAAATGATGTGTTATTAACAAAAGAATATAAACATTAAAGACACCGGTTATACACCGGTTATCAACTAGGATAAATTTTATGTAACACGCATCTCAATTTTATTTTTTAATGAATCCACGATCTCTTTCATCTTCGGATCTCCCGCTAATAGATTTTCAATGCTTGATTGTGAATGTATAACAGTAGAGTGGTCTCTTCCACCAAAATGTAAACCAATAGTTTTTAGAGAAGATTTAGTAAGTAATTTGGAAAGATACATAGCAACTTGACGAGCTAAAACTATTTCTTTTCTACGGTTCTTTTCGCGAAGTTTATTTTCTTCTAGATTGAAGTACTCGCAAACAACTTTAGTAATCAACTCTATAGAAATATTAACCTGTTTATTAGTAGAAACTTCTTTAACTGTTTTTTTTACCAGTTCAAAATCAATTTCTTTAGAAGTAAGAGAAGAGTTAGCAAGAAGTTTGATCAAACACCCCTCCAACTCACGAATATTAGAAGTTATATTTTGCGCTATATAATCTAAAATTTCACGGGAAAGATAAATTCCATATACTTCACTTTTATTTTTTAAAATAGCAACGCGCGTTTCGAAATCAGGGGGCTGTATATCTGCAGATAAACCCCACGAAAAGCGGGAGATCAATCTTTCATTTAAACCTTTTAAGTCTTTTGGCGGCTTGTCGCTGGATAAAACCACTTGTTTACCGGATTGATGTAAAGTATTGAAAATTTGGAAGAACAAATCTTGAGTTTTTTCTTTACCCACCAAAAACTGAATGTCGTCAATAATAAGAGCATCCATGCTTTTGTAAAAACTGGAAAACTCATTAACGGAATCGCCCTGAATAGCTTCTACGAATTCAACGGTGAAAGCATCTGAAGAAATATATACCACGCGTTTTTCCGGGGAACGTTCTAAAATTTTATTGCCGATCGCATGTATCAAATGAGTTTTTCCTAAACCTACTCCACCGTATATAAAAAGGGGATTAAAAGAAGTTTGTCCGGTATTCTCTCCTACAGCAAAAGCAGCAGCTCGAGCAAGCTGATTACCTTCGCCCTTAATAAAATTTTCGAAAATATATCTTGGGTTTAAATAAGTTTCAAAATCACGCGCTTTAGTTTGTGTTAAAGAAACAACTGCAAGATTATTGGATGTAACGGGGGCAGCAAAATCGTCGGCAGAAATCTTTTCTTCATAGATTACATAAGCAAGTTTTCCGTCCGAACCTAGAACCTGTGAAATAGTTTTATTGATTAAAGTATTATAATGTTCTTCTATCCACTCAATGAAAAATTATTAGGCACATA